>Ga0209369_1000015_pt1 | contig 492604 bp, 482 predicted proteins | sample EBPBio142010_DNA_FD_185865 | JGI IMG/M metagenome (GOLD analysis project Ga0209369, IMG submission 185865) | Wastewater treatment Type I Accumulibacter community from EBPR Bioreactor in Madison, WI, USA - Reactor 1_10/4/2010_ DNA (SPAdes)... | ecosystem: Engineered > Bioreactor > EBPR >... | reverse complement strand
CCTCCAACGGCGTCACCTCCGCGACCCGCTCGAACCTCATCCAGCAGTACAACGACCTGCGCACGCAGATCGACCAGCTGGCCAAGGATTCCGGCTACAACGGCATCAATCTCCTCGGCGGTGATCAGCTCGCGATTGTCTTCAACGAGAAGACGGGCGCCAACCAGAGCCGGCTGAATATTCAGGGCACGACCCTGACGGCCGACAATCTGGGCATCGTCGCGGCTGGCAGCACCCAGCTCGCCGGCACCGTCAACTTCCAGAACGACCTCGACCTCGACCAGGCGACCAAGTCCCTCGCCGGCGCGCTGACCTCGCTGAAGTCGCTGGCCTCGACCTTCGGCTCGAACCTCTCGGTCGCCCAGACCCGCCAGGACTTCACCAAGTCGATCGTCAACAACCTGACCATCGGCGCCGACAACCTGGTCAGCGCGGACTCCAACGAGGAAGGCGCCAAGCTGCTCGCACTCAATACCCGCCAGCAGCTCTCGCAGACCGCCCTCTCGCTGGCCTCCCAGGCCGACCAGAGCGTGCTCAGGCTCTTCAGCTGATCCTGGCGGAAAGCGCCCTCCCCTCCAGCCAGAAGGCAGGACCGTCATGGCCCTCAAGGTCGAACTCAAGCCGCGCGAGCGCATCATCATCGGCCAGGTGGTGATCCGCAACGACGAGCAGCGCACGCGCTTCTTCATCGAGGGCGACGCGCCGATCCTGCGAGAGAAGGACATTCTCACGGCAGCGACCGCCGACACCCCGGCCAAGAAAATCTATCTGGCCATCCAGCTCATGTATCTGGCGCAGGACCCGACGCATGAGCACGAGACTTATTTCCAGCTTGTGCGCGATTTCATCGATGCGGCGCCCAGCGCTCTGCCGCATATTCACGAGATCAATAACCGCATCTTAAGCGACGACCTCTATAAAGCTCTCAAGGCGGGCAGAAAGCTGATCGCCTATGAAGCGGAATTGATCGAGCATGCAAAACGGGTTTAACGCCTACGCCGCTGCGGCCAAGACTGCCCAATCCGTCGTTTCGCCTCGCGAACTCGAGGCCTCCCTCCTGATCAAGGCCGCCACGCGGCTCCAGGCCGTCGCCGACGACTGGAGCCAGCGCGAGCGTGATCTCGACGAGGCGCTGACCTATAATCGCCGGCTCTGGACCCTGCTGCTCTCCGCCGTGATCGCCGAGGACAATCCGCTCCCGGTCGGCATTAAGACCAATATCCTCAGCCTCGCCAATTTCATCTTCAACCAGACCTTCAAGATTTCGGCCGATCCGCAGCCGCAGTCCCTGAGCGTTCTGGTCAGTATCAACCGCGACATCGCCGCTGGCCTGCGCGGGCGCTGAATCGCCCGCAGCGGCATCGCCGGGCAGACGAAAACGCCGCCCCGCAAGGGCGGCGTTTTCGTCTGGGGTGCGTGGTGGTTCGGGTCGCGCTCAGAGGTAGTTCGTCAGCGACAGCTTGGAGAGCATCGACGTCACCTGATAGCTCGCCTGCAACTGCGTCTGCAGGGACAAGATCTGCGTCGCGACTTCCTCCGTGGTGACGTTCTCGACGCCGGCCAGCGTCGTGGTGAGATAGCTCTTGGTACTCTGGTGGCGCTCCTTGGCCGCGGCCAGCGCGGTCTGTGCCGAGCCGAACTCGGTGATGAGCTCGGCCGGCTTCTGCGTGGCGCCACCGAAGCCGAGCTTCTCGCCGACCCGTGCAGCCATGGCTTCGTAGCGCGCCTGCGAGTTCGTATCGCCGGCCGGAAAATTCTCCACGGCCATGATCGCAAACTGGGCAAGGCCGACGCGGAACGCCTCCTCGTTCGCGCGTGCGCCGGTGCCGACGGTCTGGCCCTGGTCGACCTGGACCGTGGACGTATTGCGAGCCGTGTCAGCGCCATCGTCGCCACGATACCAGATCACCGTGGTCGCGGCCGCCCCGGCATTGGTCGGCGGCAGCGTCGCGCTGGCGAAAGGCGGTCCCGGAACCCGCTTCGGCGGGTTGTTCAGGCTACCGGCGAAGAAATCCTGCGCCGCGAGCTGCGAGGAGGCGGCAGAGAGCGTGGTCTTAGCCTCCTTGCCAAGCGCGGCGCCGATCGCCGTCCGCAAGTTGGCCGCCGTCGCATTGGCATCGACGCCGATCTCGAAGCTGTCGGTGTCCGAGCCCGTGGTGCCGGCGGCACGCGCGGTCAGAACCACCTCCTCCTGCGTCCCGTCCGGCAGGTTGAGCTTGATGCGCACGGTGTCGCCGGCCACGGGCTGTGTGGCGACATTGACGGAAACATCGGCCGGCGGGCCGGGATTGAAGGTCGTCGCAAACGCGGCCGAGCTGCCCGTGATGCCCCCGATCTTGAAGCCGTAGGGATGGACCGTCGCCTCTTCGGCAATCGTCGCCGTCGTTCCGGCGCCCCCCACGGTCAGCCGGCCCTGGCCGGAGCCGAGATCGGCCTGCCGGCGTTCGTCGATCAACTGCTTGAGGCCGGCCTTGCCGGCGCCGTCGCCATTGACGATTTCGCTGAAGCCGGCGGTCGGTTGCGTGTCGGAGGTCTTGCCGGAGAACAGGTAGCGCCCGTTCACGGAGATGTTCAGCAGATCGAGCGTCTGCTTGAACTTCTCCTCTGCCAGGACCTGCGGCGACGAACGGCCGCTGGCGCTCGGCACATAGGTGTTGGAACGCGTGTCGTTGCGGGTCTCGCTGACGAGCTTGGTGAAGTTCTCGACCGAGGTGGCCTGCAACTTGAGGTTGACATTGCTCAGCTCGATGCCGCTCAGCCAGGAATCGATCTGCGCCATCTTGCCGTTGAGGTCGAGGCTGACACGCCTGTCGATGCCGAGATCGCCATAGCTGGTGCTACGCTGCTTGGTGTCGAGCTGGCGCTGGAGATCGTCGAACTGGGCCCGGGTCGAAACGAATTCGTTGGGCTTGGCCGCGCGATAGGCACCGGTGCCGTAGCTGGTGATGGTCATTCTGGCCTCACACTCTCATCAGCACGTCCATCATCTCCTTCATCGTGGAGATGATGCGGGCATTGGCGGCATAGGCGGTCTGGAGTTCGATCAGCATCGACATTTCCTGGTCGACGTTGACCTGCGACGTTTCCTGGAAGCGGCTCTGGATCGAGGCGAGCGCGACCTGCTGGCCCTCGTCGAGGCGCTTGGCCGCCTCGACGGCCTGCCCCTGCGAGGACACCACGCGCTGGACGAAATTGGTGAGCGTTCCAGAGAAGGGCGCCGTCGACCCGTCCGGCGAGGAGGAGTTGTCGAAGCTGCGAACGCTGCTCGTCAGGCTGTTGAGCAATGCCTTGGGTCGCGTCGTATCGCCGGCCGCCGTGCCGGCCGGGCCGACCAGGAGCGACCGGTCCTTGATGACATCGGCGTTGACCGCGATGCGCGCCGCCAGGCCGGTCTTGCGCGTGGCCTCGTCATAGGAGGCGACGAAGGGCTTGTTGTCCGCATCGACGAAGAGCGGCATCCCCGGCGTCGCAGCATCGGCGGTGAGCACACTGGTTTTGGCGGCGAGCCCGGCAACACGGCCGCCCGGCTCGGTGATCCGCAGCGTCGAGCCGGCGGGGTTGGCGACCGTGAAGCCGGTCGCGCCATTGGTATCGAGCGCATTCTGGATTTGCGCGGCGACCGAAGCCGGGCCGGCCGAGAAGTCGATCGCGATCACCGTTGTGTTCGGATCGTTGCTGGCCGGCAAGGTCGTTCCGGTCGGCGCATTGACGAAGGAGAAGTGTCTCGTCGGGCCAGGCGGTGTCGGCGTGTAATCGAAGGTCAGCGTGTTCGGGCGCTGCCTGGTGGGATCGAAGCCGAGATCCAGATCGAGGCCGGTCTGCGCCGCCGGGGATGGCGGAAACGCCGTGCTGGGGAGCGAATTCTCCGAGAGCGCCTTCGCCATCTGCGCGGCGATCTCGTCGAGCTGTGCCTGGGCCTGGACCAGCGTCTTGTCGCGCAGTTCGAGATTGGCCGCGATCTCGCCCGAGCGGAAGATGCGGTTGGCGATCGCGTCCGAGGCGTTGCCGGAGGCGTCGATGATCTTGATCGTACCGACGCCACGCTGTGTCGGATCGATGTTCCACTGGTCGTCCGGCCCCAGGCCGGGATGCTCGTCGAACTTGAAGGTGACGGCCGCCGTCCCGTCGAAGAGCTGCGTGCCCGAGCCGGTCACGACGCTGACCGAGCCGCGCGCATCCTCGGTCGTCTTGATGTCGACATATTGCGACAGCTCGGAGAGGATCAGGTCGCGCTGGTCCTTCAGGGCAGCGGTCGCGCTGTCGTTCGGGCTGCCGACGATCCGGGTATTGACCTTGGACAGCGCCCCCAGCAGGTCGTTGACCTTGGTGACGGCGCTGGCGATGCCGGTCTCGGCCTGGCTGCGCAGGGCCTGCACGCCGCTGGAGAGCGTGTTGAGCTGGCGCGCAAGCTGCGTCGCGTTGTCGATCACCTGCGAGCGCAGGCTGTAGGACGACGGATCGTTCTGGAGCGACTGCAGCGCGCTGGTGAACTTGTTGAAGATCGTGTCCAGCGCCGTGGAGCTGCCGGGCGCGCCATAGAGCTTGTCGAGATTGGACAGCGCGCTCGCGCGGGTCGAGGTATAGGCCGCCCCCGAGGCCTCCTGCCAGAGCTGGTGCTGGACGATCTTGTCGAGCAGGCGCTGGACCTGCGTGCTCTGCACGCCGACGGTCAGCCCGGTCAGGCTGTCGGCGGTCGAGACCGTGCGCCGGACATAGCCCGTCGTTCCCGCATTGGCGACGTTCTGCGAGACGACGCCGATGCCGACCTGCGCGGCGTTGAGGCCGCCGATCGCCGTGCTCAGGGAAGTACTCAGGCCCATCGTCAACTCCTGTTGCGAGGCGCGGCCTTTCTGGGCCGCGGCTTAGGCAGCTATGTCGTTCAGCGGATGATGTTGAACACCGCGCTCAGCATCTCCTGGGCGGTGGTGATGACCTTGGTGTTGGCCGAATAGGCCTGCTGGGTGACGATCATCTTGGAGAATTCGTCGGCGATGTCGGTGTTCGACTGCTCGACGCTGCCGCCGACCATCTGCGAGGTGCCGAGACCGATAATCGGCGGGCCGGATTCGATCGTCTCCTCGAAAGCACCGCCATCGAGCCGCTTCAGCGAGTTGTCGGCGTTGAAGCGCGCGACCGAGACCTGCGCGAGCGCCACGACCTGGCCGTTGCTGAAGGTGCCGATCACCTGCCCTTCGGCAGAGACCGAGACGCGGTCGAGCGTGCCGGCGGTGTAGCCGTCCTGGCGGATGCTGCGCGCGTCGATCTGGCCGCTGACATCGCCGTTCTGGGTCACGCCATTGCCGCCGGTCGTCAGGTTGATGCCGGTGATGGTGGTGCCGTTGATCGTCATGGTCGGCAGGGCGATGTCGCCGGTCGCCGGGGCCACCATCTGGCCGGTGGTGCCGAAGGAGACGTTCTGGCCGGTCTGGACATAGGCGACCTGAGCGGCGCCCGTCGCGCTGGTGTCCTGCGCCACGAACAGGCCCCAGGTACCGGTCGTAGGCGGCACCGCGGCCGGGTTGCCATTGTCGATCTTGCCCCAGCGCATCTCGACGCTGGTGGCCTTGCCGAGCGCGTCATAGACGGTGACCGACCCGCCGGGGATCGAGGTCGCCAGGAAGCTGCTGATATTGTTGCCCATGACGGCGGCGTTGCCGGCATAGGGGTTCGGTGCCGTGCCGGCCGCCGTGACCGAGGCGGGGTTGAGGAATTCCGTGCCGCCTTGCGTCTTCTGCGTCGTCGCCGGCACGGCCGGGATATTGGCGCGGTATTCGATCGAGGTCGTCGCCTTGGCCGGGAACTGCTCCTTGGTGATGCGCAGCACGTCCGGCTGCGTACCGACGAGTTGGCCGGTCACCTGGTCGATTTTCAGGCCTTTGAGATAATAGCCCGCGCCATTGACGAGATAGCCGTTGGCGTCGAAGTCGAAATCACCGCGGCGGGTGTAGAGGTTGGTGTTGGAGAACTGCGTGTTGGCGCCGACGCCGCTCTGGCGCTGGTCGACCACGAAGAAGCCATCGCCGTTGATCGCGATATTGGTGTCGATGCGGGTCGGGTTGAGATCACCCTGGATCGAGTTCGTCGCCTGGCTGAAAGCCTGGACCGAGCCGGCGACCTGCCGTCGCAGCGCCGCATCCGGCACGAGATCGGCAAAGGCGGTGTCGACCCGCTTGTAGCCCGCCGTCCGGGAATTGGCGATGTTTCCGGAGATGTTCTCGAGCGCATAGGACTGCGCCGTCATTCCCGAAACCGCCGTGGTCAGCGCACTGAAAACACCCATGGAACCCTCACCTCGACCGGCAGCCCCCCAAGGGCAGCCCACAACTCAAGGCAAGGTTCTGCACGGCGCGTGCCATGCGCGGCCTCATGCGATTTCAAGGAGTTGGATCGTTTACGAAAGGTTTAACGGCAGTCCGAGCCGGGCAAATTCGCCCTTGCCGGCAGATTCTGCCGGGTTCAGGCTTCTTCGTCCTTGCCGCCCCGCCAGCCGCCGAGATCCCCCGCGACATCCGACAATGTCGGTGCGGCCGCTTCGATGAAAGGCAGCGGCCGGCAGACCGCGAGCGCGGCAAGCCCGATCCTGGCCGTCAGCATGCCATTGATCACGCCCTCGCCGAGCTTGGCCGAAAGCCGGGCAGCGAGCCCCTGCCCGAGCACTTGCTGGATCACGGCATCGCCCGCCGCCATGCCGCCGGTGAGGACGAGGTGGTTCATCACCTGCCGCGCCAGCCTGAGCAGGCCGAGCGTGCCCGGCCGCCCGGCATAGATACCGGCGATCGAGCGCAGCAGACGCGCGCAGGCGACCAGCACGAAGACGACATCGACCAGCGCCCGCGGACTCACCGCCGTGACCAGCGAGACCCGCCGCGCCGCCTGCGCGATCTGGGCGGTCGCCAGCGCATCGAGCGGCGCCAGCAGGCTGCGCTCCGCCACCGTCAGCATGTCGCGCGCCGCGAAGAGCTGCGGCAGCGCCTCCTGCAGCACGGCGCGGCCCTGCGCCGTCTGCACCCGCCCCTTGTAGAGCGCGACGAGTTCGCCAGCGATTGTGCGACCCTCCTCGGGCGTGCCGCCGACCAGCGCCACGACGGCACGCTCGCGCAAAGCCTCGACCTTGCGCTCGCGCAGGATGTCGCGCAGCACCCGCACCAGCATGACCAGCAGCGCCAGCGTCGCGACGACAGCGCAGACCAGAGCGGCATAGCCGAGCACCGGGTTCTGACTCATCAGCGCGCGGATGGTGTTCTCGACCCAGACGCCGGCCGCCAGCGCCAGGAAGCCGGACAGGCCGGCCACGAACAGCGAACCCCAGGAAAAGCGCCGTTTGGCTTTCACCGGCGCGACGGGTACCTCGGCATCGATCGGCTCGCTTTCCGGCAGGATCGCGAGATCGCCCTGACGAAGTGGCGCTTCGCCGACCGGCTCGCCCGGCTGCGGATTGTCGAGACGGATCGCACGCGGTGCCTTGCTCATCGCGAAACCCGGTTCATGCCAGCTTGTCGCCGATCAGGAATTCCAGCGCACGGTCGAGGCGGATCTGCGGCGGCGGCTTCAGGCGCCCGCCCGCATCCGGCCCGACCAGCGGCGGCCGGAAGCGCGGCGCCCTGACCTGCCAATGCGCCTTCGGGTCGAAGATCGCCTCAGGCCGTTCCGGCAATTCGCCGGGGAAGACGGCCGCTTCCGCGATGCCGTCGAAGACCTGCCCGTCGATCGTCTCGCCGGCCTCCGGCACGCCGGCAATGGCCGGCAATTCCTCGCGGCCTTCCTTGATCCTCACCTCATGCGTCGCCCGGACCGCAGCCAACGCCATCGCCTCGACGCGCGCGCCCGCCCCTTGCGCCCGCGACAGCGCCCGCCCGACCAGATGCGACATCACCGCCGCCAGCCGGTCATGGCTCGAATGGTGGATATGGTCGGCCTTGGTCGCGGCGAAGAGCACGCGCTCGATTCGCGGCGCGAACAGGCTCGTAAGCCATGAATTGCGTCCGACCGAGAAGGCCGTGAGCGCCTGCCCCAGCGCGGTTTCGAGATCGGCCAGCGCCGGCGCCCCGGCATCGAGCGCCGCCAGCACGTCGACCAGCACGATCTGCCGGTCGAGCCTGGCGAAGTGATCGCGGAAGAACGGCGCGACCACGACACGCTTATAGGCTTCGAAGCGCTCCGCCATCAGCGCCGCCAGCGTGCCCGGCCGCACTTGCCCGTCATGGCCGAGATCGAGCGGGGCGAAGGTGAGCGCCGGCGAGCCCTCGAGATCGCCCGGCATGAGGAAGCGCCCGGGCGGCGTTACCGCAACCGCTTCAGGGTCCGCCCGCAACCGGGCGAGATAGCCCTTGAACAGATCGCTCGCCGCCTCCGCCGCGAGTTCGTCCGGCGCACCGTCCGGGTCCCGCCCCGGAAGGTCCGCCAGCCATGCGGCGGCGGCTTCGCGCCGATGCGCCTTGCGGGCGTCGGCGATGGCCTGCGCCGACCAGTCCTTGTAGTCCTGCCCGATCAGGGCGAGATCGAGCAGCCATTCACCGGGATAGTCGACGATGTCGAGCGTCAGCGTCGCCGGCCCCTTGAACCAGCCGGCCGCCCGCTCGTAGTCGATCTCGACCCTGAGCTCGGAAATGCGCCGCGTCGATTCCGGCCAGCGCCGCGCCTCGCCGTTCATGGCCGCGCGATGCGCCTCGTAGGGAAAGCGCGGCACGTCGGGGTCGGGCTGCGGCACCAGTCGCACGCGGGCGATCCGCCCCTCGGAGGCCGCTTTCAGCACCGGCAGCTTCGCGCCTTCGATCAGGTTCTGGATCAGGGCGGTGGTGAAGACTGTCTTGCCCGAGCGCGACAGCCCGGTGACGCCGATCCGCAGGCGCGGCCGCGCGAGCCCGAGCAGGCTGTCGCCGAAGGCGAGAGCCGCGTTGCGGGCACCATCAAGATAGGAAGCGTCGCTCACGATGCCGCGGCGATCATTCGTCCGGCCCCTCGCCGAGCGATCCCGGGGTGACGAAGCGGTCGAGCCGTCCCTCCCGCGCCGCGACCGCGTACCAGTGCTCGGTGGCGAAATCGATCACGGCCAGCCCGCAGGTCGGGTATTTCTGGCTCATCCGTGCCGACGCATAGCGGTCGCCATGCCCGGAGAGCAGATGCGCCAATTCCTCGAAGCCGGGGTTGTGACCGATCAGCAGGAGCGTGCGGACATCGCCCTCGACCTCCTGCACGACATCGAGAAGGCGCTCGGTCTTGGCTTCGTAGATCCGCGGCTCGAACTGGACGGGCGGCCGTTCCGGCAGCATCGGCGCCACCATCTCCCAGGTCTCGACCGTGCGCTTCGCGGGCGAGACCAGCACGAGATCGGGTAGCAGCAATTCGTCGGCGAGGTAGCGCCCCATCACGGGAGCGGCTTCACGCCCGCGTGCCGCGAGCGGTCGGTCGCGGTCCGCCACACCGGTGGGCCAGTGGGACTTGGCGTGGCGCAGTAGCATGAGGCGTCGCATGGAGAGAACCTAATCGCGGGCGTCGGCTTTTGCGAGCCCCTGCGTCACGTGAAGCACCGAGGCCAGCAACGCAAACAGCCGGGCCGCATGCTTTTCGACGAACGCCTCGCGATTGCTCCCCTCGTTGAGGAAATCCAGCGCCCCGTCGATCAGCAGGGTCGAGAAGCCGTGGACGGCCGACCAGGCCAGCAACACCTCCGGCAGATCGGGAGCGAGCACATCCGCCGGCGGCTTCTGGTCCATGGCAGGCAATGGCGGCCGGCCAGCGGCCGATCGGACCTCTCGCAGCAGGATGCCGAAGGCGCGGCCCGAAGCCATCTGGCAGCCGACATCCTCCCGATCGATGCCGCGCTGTCCGAAGACCACGCGGAAGCGGCCGGGATTCGCGAGCGCCGTCTCGACATAGGCGCACGCGATCGCGGCGAGCCTACTGCGCCCCTGCTCCTGCGCCGTCGCGACGGCCGCTTCCATCGCCGTCCCCAGATCGATGAAGCCCAGCGTCGCGATCGCGGTGAGCAGCCCGGTCAGGTTGCCGAAATGGTGTGCCGGTGCCGCGGGCGAGACCCCTGCCCGACGGGCGCATTCGCGCAGAGTGAAGCCGCCGAGCCCGCGCTCCGCCAGCACCTCCTCGGCCGCGGCGATCATCGCCTCCCGCAAGGCGCCGTGGTGATAGTGCCCGCGCACGGCCGGCGCCGGAGCCTCGGCCATCGCGGCCTCCTCGATCTTAACAGCGTCAAAATTATCTTGACGCCGTCAAGATAACGCGCCAGAACTAACCCGCAACTGAACACTGTCAAGATTGGAGGATCTCATGCCGCCTGCGACATGGGACGCTGCGTTTTCGATGGCCGGCCAGCTCGCGAACGCGGGCTGGCTTCTCCTGATCTGTCTGCCGCACTGGCGCCTCGGCCGAGCCATCGCCGGCCTCGTCGTCCCCACGCTTCTCTCGCTCGGCTATTTCGTCCTGATCGCCGTGTTCTGGCATGACGCGGCCGGTGGCTTCTCCTCGCTCGACGCTGTCGCATCGCTCTTCGCCTCACGGCCACTGCTGCTGGCAGGCTGGATCCATTACCTCGCCTTCGACCTGCTGATCGGCGCATGGCTGCTCGGCCAGTCCCAGCGCGAGGGCCTGCCGCATTGGGCGATGATCCCGATTCTCGCCTTCACCTTCCTGTTCGGCCCGGCCGGCTACCTGCTCTATCGCCTGATCGCCACCAGCCGCGGCATCGCGTTGGAAGACCGCATTCCGCGCTTCCTGGCGCGGTTGCCCGCGCCGTTCCGGGCGCTGGAATGGGAGCCGCGTCTGACGGCAGCCGGCATCGCCACGCTGCTGCTCGTCATTCCGACGCTGCTCGCCTATGCCGCCGATCCGCGCTTGTTCAACGGCGACAATGTCTGGCTCAAGCCGCTGAAATTCGAGCTCTCGATCGCGGTCTACCTCTTGTCCTTCGCGGTGCTGCTGCCATTGACCAGCGAGGCCTTCCAGCGCTCTCGGCTCGGCCGCTTCACGGTCTGGCCGGTGATCGGGCTGCTCTTCTTCGAGCTCGTCTACATCGCCTGGCGCGCCTCACGCGGCGAAGCCTCGCATTACAACCAGGACGGCGTGACGGCGATCATCCTCTATGCCGCGATGGGCGTCGCCGCCGTGCTCTTCACAGCCGCGAGCGGCGTGCTGGCCTATGGCCTCGCCCGCCGCGATGCTGCGCCGATGCCCCCGGCGCTGCGCCGCTCGCTCGTCCTCGGCCTCGCCCTGACCTGCGGCCTCGGCCTCCTCTCCGGTGCCATCATCAGTTCGGCCAGCGGGCACACGGTCGGCACGCCGATGCCGGGCGCAGCAGTCATCCCCTTCTTCGGCTGGTCATTGACCGCGGGCGACCTGCGCCTCGCCCATTTCCTGGCACTCCATGCGATGCAGATCATTCCGGCCTTCGCGCTGCTCGCCTCGCTGCTCGGGCGCACCATAGCGCTGCGCAGCGTCGATGCCTTCGCACTCGTCTATGCCTGCGTGACCGCGACAGCGCTGATCGCCGCGCTGAAGGCCCGCCCACTGCTTGGCCTCGGCTGACGCAAGCCATCCCGGCGCATTGCAGCCGGCCGAACTGTCGGCAATCAGTCCCCTTCGACTTCAGGCCCCGGCTCATAGCGCAGCAGATCGCCCGGCTGGCATTGCAGCACGTCGCAGATGCGCGACAGCGTATCGAAGCGCATGCCGCGCACCTTGCCCGATTTGAGCTGCGAAACCTGCTGTTCGGTCAGGCCGATCCGCTGGGCGAGTTCCTTCGAACGCATCTTGCGGCGCGCGAGCATGACATCGAGTTCGACGACGACGGGCATGACGCCGGCTTACACGAAACTCTGATTCTCGTCCGCCAGTCGGATCGCCTCCCGCAGCACATGGCCGAAGGCGATGAGCGCGGCGGCGGCGGCCAGCGCGGCAAAGATTCCGGGATCGAGCGTGATCGCAAGATGCCGCTGTCCCGGGGGATTATCGAAGGTCAGAGCGATGCTCTGCAAGGTGCGGACGATCGGCGTCGCCGCACCGAAGCAGGCCAGAAGCCAGCCGACGCGCAGCAGCCCGGCGGCGTTCCCCTCGACCAGGACCCTGCCCTCGCCGAACGCCCGGAACAGGCGCCCCAGTTGCAGCATCGCCAGAATGAAAAGTCCGGCCGGGATCCAGGCGAGGCCGAACGCCACCCAATAGCCCCTGACCGAAGGGGCCAGCACGGCGTCTCCGAGCCCGATCGCACTGCGAGCGTAATGAGCGAGTGCCTGAGCGTCGGTCCACAACCAGACCAGCCCGAAGAACATGAGCGATCCCGCCACATAGCAGAAGGCGCGCGCGTATCGGCTGACATTGCGCAGCCGCACAGCGGCCTCCTCCGAAAACGTGGCCGGAGGCTGAAACGACATCGACATGATTATTCCCTCGGTTGACAAAATTAAACTAAGAGATGAATTTATAAATGTCAAAGGCAATCACATCCAAAGAGCCGCCATGCGTATCGCCTCACCTGCCTGCCTCCTCCTCGCCAGCCTGCTCGCCGGCTGCGGGCATGTTCCGCTGACCTCGCTGCCGAAACTGGCGAAGATCGACATCAAGACCACCGATCTCTCGCAGTTGCGGGCCGGGATCAGCCTGCCGGCCGATATCCGTCCGTTGCCTGGCGGCGTCACCATGACGATCGCCGCCCTGCCGAAGGATGGCGGCCGTCATGAGCGCAAGGTGGTCCTGGAGGAGGTGCGCGACGCGACGGAACTCGCCTCGTTGCCGGTGCTGATCGCCCCGGGGCGGCACTTCACGCTGTTCAAACTGAGCTCGGCGGACGTGGCGCGGCTGGGAGCTTTCCGCGAGGAAATGTTTGCCGGGCCGCAGCAGAGCGGCAATCGCGGCAGCCTCTCGCTCGGCGCGGACAAGGCCTGCCGACTCGGCGAATTCTCCGCCAAGCCGATCACGATGACCGGTTATCTCAAGACTTCGGAGACACAGGACTATGTCCTGCTCATGCGCGACTTCGACCTGACCGAGGCGGTGCGTGCGATCGACCCCAAGGTCGACCTCGCCACGGCGATCCCGGCTTGCGAGCCGGGCATCGGCCTCACCGGCTCTCGCGCCGCGCCATGAAGGCGAGCTTCTCGAACAGCGAGACGTCCTGCTCGTTCTTGAGCAGCGCCCCGTGCAGCGGCGGGATCAGCTTGCGCGGGTCGCGCTCGCGCAAGACCTCCGGCCCGACATCCTCGGCGACGAGCAGCTTCAACCAGTCGAGCAGTTCCGAGGTCGAGGGCTTCTTCTTGATGCCGGGCACCTCGCGCACTTCGAAGAACAGGCGCAGCGCCTCCTCCATCAATCGCTTCTTGATGCCGGGGAAATGCACCTCGACGATCGCCTGCATCGTCTCCGCATCCGGAAAGCGGATATAGTGGAAGAAGCAGCGGCGCAGGAACGCGTCCGGCAGCTCCTTCTCGTTGTTGGAGGTGATGATCATCACCGGACGCTGCGCCGCCTTGATCGTCTCGCCGGTCTCGTAGACATGGAATTCCATGCGATCGAGCTCGAGCAGCAGGTCGTTGGGGAACTCGATATCGGCCTTGTCGATCTCGTCGATCAGCAGCACCGGGCGGACGGGCGCGGCGAAAGCCTCCCAGAGCTTGCCGCGCTTGATGTAGTTTCCGATGTCGGAGACGCGGGTGTCGCCGAGCTGGCTGTCGCGCAGGCGGCTCACCGCATCGTACTCGTAGAGGCCCTGCTGCGCCTTGGTCGTCGACTTGATGTGCCAGGTGATCAGCGGCGCGCCCAGCGCCGCGGCGATCTCCTCGGCCAGAACCGTCTTGCCGGTGCCGGGCTCGCCCTTCACCAGCAGCGGGCGCTCCAGCCGGATCGCGGCATTGACGGCGACGGTAAGGTCTTCGGTCGCGACGTAGTTTTCGGTGCCGGCAAAGCGCATGGATGGTCCTTTTGAGATAGCGGCAGGACGCTAACCCATCCTTTGCGGGCGCGGAAACGGCTTTTTTTTCGCCAACGGCACCTAAGCCCCCCTGCCTAAAGGCTCGCGCCGCAAGGCGAATTTCTTTCCGCGACAGCGATTCCAAGGTTGTGCTGCGCCGCCGTAAACCGCAAGAATTGTCGGCGCATCCCGCAATCCCTCGAATCGCAAGGTCAGCCCTTTGGCCGGAACAGTCGACCCTTCCGTCTACAAGGACGCCGTCGTCGTGCTCGCGACGGCCGGCGTGGTCGTGCCGCTGGCAAAGAGCCTGAAGGTCAACTCGATCATCGCCTTCATCGCCTGTGGCGCCCTGCTCGGCCCGTTCGGCCTCGGCGGCCTGGTCTCGACGGTTCCGCTGCTGAGCACGATCACTGTCTCGAACGCCGAGGCACTCGCCGGCCCGGCCGAACTCGGCGTCGCGTTCCTGCTCTTCGTCATCGGCCTGGAACTCTCCTTCGAGCGCCTGATGACCATGAAGCGCCTCGTCTTCGGACTCGGCCTCGGCCAGGTCGGGCTCTGCGCCGCCGTGATCGGGCTTGCCGCCTATACGCTCGGCCAACCGGCGGCGGCGGCACTCATCATCGGCTTCGGCCTCGCCCTATCCTCGACCGCGATGGTCGTCGAACTGCTGGCGGCGAAGAAGCGGATGACGACCTCGGCCGGTCGCTCCAGCTTCGCGATCCTGCTCTGCCAGGACCTCGCCGTCATCCCGTTGCTGTTCCTGATCAACGTGCTCGATGCCCAGAACGGCTCGGGCTCGCTGCTCGCCGGTCTCGCGCAGGCCTTCATCCAGGCCTTCGCGGCGATCGCGACGATCGTCGTCATCGGCCGACTGGCGCTGCGCCCGCTCTTCCGTCTGGTCGCATCGACCGATTCGACCGAGAGCTTCATGGCGGCGACGCTGCTGACGGCGCTCGGCACCGGATTGATCGCCGCGGCGGCAGGCCTGTCGATGGGATTGGGAGCCTTCATCGCCGGGCTCCTGCTGGCCGAGACCGAATTCCGCCGCGCGATCGAGGTCACGATCGACCCGTTCAAGTCGCTGCTGATCGGCGTCTTCTTCCTCACCGTCGGCATGGGCGTGAACCCGGCTGATGTTGCGGCCCACCCCTTCGCGATCCTCGGCGGCGCGGCCGGGCTCGTCCTGGTCAAGGGCACCATCATCTTCGTGCTCGCGCGCCGCTTCCGGCTGGCGACAGCGACGGCGCTCGAAACGGCGATCCTGGTCGCGCCGGGCGGCGAGTTCGCCTTCGTGCTGCTCAATGCCGCGACCGGCGCCGACTTGATCGACCCCGGCGCGACCAGCATCGTGCTGGCCGCCGTCTCGCTCACCATGGTCGCGCTGCCGCTACTGGCCCGCATCGCCCGCAATCTCGCGCAGAAGCTCGCGGCGCCCGTCATATTGCCCGACGAAGCCGCCATCTTGCCACCGGACGATCACACGCCCCGGGCCATCGTCGTCGGCGGCGGTCGCGTCGGACGCCTCGTCGGCTCGATGCTGGACGAGCACCACAAGTCCCATATCGTCATCGACGCGGATGCCGCGCTGATCACCGCGCAAAGGCGTGCCGGGCGCCCCGCCTATTACGGCGACGCGACCAAGCCCGAATTCCTGCGCCTCTGCGGCCTGGAGGAAGCGACCGCCCTGATCGTGACGATCGACAGTCCCCGCGCCGTCGATGCCATCGTCCTGGCCGCGCGCTCGCTGAGGCCCGATATCGTGATCGTCGCTCGCGCCCGCGACGCGACCCATGCCCGCCATCTCTACGAGATCGGCGTGAACGACGCAGTGCCGGAGACAATCGAGGCCAGCCTGCAGTTGTCGGAAGCGGCTCTGGTCGGGCTCGGCGTGCCGATGGGTCTCGTCATCGCCTCCGTGCATGAGCGGCGCGACGGCTTCCGCGCCCAGCTCAAGCCGTCAGGCGCCGCGGCTGCCCGCGCCCTTCCTCGCCACGCCCGCTCGCGAAGGCTGTGAGCGCCGTGGTGGTCGCGGCCTCCGGCTCGCGCGGAAGATGGCCGGCCTCGCGCGCCACGCGCCGGATATGCCCGTAGAACTGCGCAGCACTCGCGGCCCAGCTATGGCGCGCCGCCAGATCCAGGCAGGCCTCGCGCGGCACCCTGAGCGCCTTCATCGCGGCACTGCGCAGATCCTCGTCCAGCACCGCCGCGCCGCTACCGGCAAAGACGTCGCGCGGCCCCTGCACCGGAAAGGCGGCGACGGGCAGCCCGCTCGCCGCCGCCTCGAGCAGGACGATGCCGAACGTGTCGGTCAGGCTCGGGAAGACGAAGACGTCCGAGGAAGCGTAGATTCCGGCCAGTTCCGCGCCCTCCTTCAGACCAAGGAAGCGGACCTCGGGAAAGCCGCGTTCGAGATCGGCCCGCACCGGCCCATCGCCGACCACGACCTTGCTGCCGGGCAGCTTGAGCGACAGGAAGGCCTCGACATTCTTCTCGACCGCGACGCGCCCGACATAGAGGAAGATCGGCCGCGGCAGGTCGAGCACGTTCTGCGGACGCGGGTGGAACAGGCCGAGATCGACGCCCCGCCCCCAGCGCACCAGGTTCTGGAAGCCGCGCTGGCGCAGCTCCTCCTCCACCGTCGCGGTCGAGACCATCACGGCGGCGGCAGGCCCGTGGAAACGGCGCAGCAGCCGGTAGCTCCAGCTCTCGGGTATAGGCCAGCGCGCCGCGATATATTGCGGGAAGCGCGTGTGATAGCTCGTGGTGAACGGCCGCTTCTGGGCGAGGCAGACGGCCCGCGTCAGCCAGCCGATCGGCCCTTCGGTCGCGATATGGATATGGTCGGGCGCGAAATCGGCGATGCGCGCCGCGAGCGCCCGGCGTGTCGCCAGAGCGAGGCGGATATCGGGATAGCTCGGCAGGCCGACCTGATGGAAGCCCTCCGGCGTCAGCGCCTGTGCCGTGATCCCAAATCCCGGAGCCGCCGCGATCATCTGCTCCAGCGAGCGCACGACGCCGTTGACCTGCGGCCGCCACGCATCCGTCGCGACGAGCACGCGCATCACGCGGCCTCGATCAGGTCCCGGACCGGAGCCGGTCGCGCCGGCACCGTGACCGCTGCGGCAGGCGTCGTCCTCGCCCGGCCCTGCGGCCAGCGGATCAATTCGAAGCGGCCGTCCTCGTGTTCGACGAAGGCGGTGCAGCTTTCGACCCAGTCGCCGGTGTTGATGTAGGTCAGCCCCTCGATCTCGCGATGGGCGGCATGGTGGATATGGCCGCAGATCACGCCGTCCGCCTTGTGGCGGCGCGCCTCGGCGGCGAGGCAAGTCTCGAACTCGCCGATATAGTTCACGGCGTTCTTGACCTTGGCCTTGGCCCAGGCCGAGAGCGACCAATGCGGCAGCCTGAGCACGCGGCGCACCCGATTGATCGCCATGTTGAGTGCGAGCGCGACCGTGTAGGCCCAGTCGCCGAGCAGCGCGAGCCATTTGGCGTTGCGCACGACGAGGTCGAACAGGTCGCCATGGATGACGAGCATGCGCTTGCCGTCGGCGGTCTCGTGGATGACCTCGTCGACCAGCGTGATGCCGCCAAACTGCAGGCCGGTGAAGTCGCGCAGGAAATCGTCGTGGTTGCCGGTGACGTAGATCAGCTTCGAGCCCTTGCGCACCTTGCGCAGCAGCTTCTGGATCACGTCGTTATGCGCCTGCGGGAAATACCAGCCGCTCTTCAGGCGCCAGCCGTCGATGATGTCGCCGACGAGATAGATCTGCGGCGCATCATAGGCGCGCAGGAACTCCAGCACGAGATCGGCCTGCGCCCCGCGGGTGCCCAGATGCAGATCCGAGATGAAGATGCTGCGGACCCGCTTGCTGTCGTCCTCGTCGCTCATGCCGGATAGCCCCTGCTGCTGCGATGCGAGGGCCGTGTGTCTGATTTGCGTTGCGCTTTGATGACGGCACGGCCAATCCGTGTTCAGGGTAGAGATCTCGAAGACCTCCCTGCTGATCGGAGACCATCATGGATCTGGGAATTGCCGGCCGTACGGCCATCGTCTGCGCCTCCAGCAAGGGGCTGGGCCGCGGCTGCGCCGAAGCGCTGGCGCAGGCCGGCTGCACCGTCGTCATCAACGGCCGCGACGCCAAGACGCTCGAAGCGACCGCCGCCGCGATCCGCGCCGCGACCGGCGCGACCATTATCGCCGTCGTCGCCGACGTCTCGACCAAGGCCGGCCAGGACGCCCTGCTGGCGGCAGCGCCCAACCCGGACATCCTCGTCAACAACAATGGCGGCCCGCCGCCCAAGCCCTTCCGACAGGTCACGCGCGAGGGCCTGCTCGAAGGCGTCGTCCAGAACATGGCGACCCCGCTGGAGCTGGTGCAGCGCGTCATCGACGGCATGGTCGAGCGCGGCTTCGGCCGGATCATCAACATCACCTCGGCCAGCGTCGTGACCCCGCTGACCGGGCTCGATGTCTCTTCGGCCGCCCGCGCCGGCCTCACAGCCTTCCTCTCCGGCGTCGCCCGCGAGGTCGCCCATGCCAACGTCACCATCAACAACATCCTGCCGGGCGTGTTCGACACCGACCGGATCAAGACCGCGACCACCAAAGCGGCCGAAATGCAGGGCATCAGCATGGACGAGGCGGTGAAGCGCCGGCTCGCCGCGGTCCCCGCCGGCCGCCTGGGCCGGCCCGACGAGTTCGGCAAGCTCTGCGCCTTCGTCGCCAGCGCCCATGCCGGCTACATCACCGGCCAGAACTTCCTGATCGACGGCGGTTCCTTCCGCGGCACGTTCTGACGCCGCTCCCACGCCATTGGCCTAGCCGGGTTGCAGAGTTCACGCTTCGCTTCCCGGCCCGGACATGGTCTAAGCAGGGACGGTTTCGCTCAAAACCGTTCCCCTGTTTCGGCCGCGCGCTTTGTCCCCTCTTCTCGGCATCACCCTCAAGCTGGTCTCCGCGCTGGCCTTCACGCTGATGTCGGCGGGCATCAAGTCGATCTCGACGCGCTATCCGACCGGCGAGATCGTCTTCGTCCGCTCCTTCTTCGCGATGATACCGCTGCTCATCTGGCTCGCCTGGCGCTCCGAGCTGCCGGCGGCGCTGAAGACCAGCAACATGCGCGGCCATCTCAAGCGCGGCATCATGGGCTCGACCGGCATGTTCTGCGGCTTCGCAGCCTTGCAGTTCCTGCCGCTCTCGGAGGCTGTCGCGATCGGCTATGCCGCGCCTCTCGCCGTCGTTGTGCTGGCTGCGCTGGTCCTGAAAGAGCGCGTCCGCATCTATCGCTGGAGCGCGGTGACGATCGGCTTCGTCGGCGTGCTCATCATGCTCTCGCCGCATCTGGGCGCCGGCGCCCATCCGGTCGGCGGCAATGCCGCGCTCGGCGCCATGCTCGGGCTCGCGGGCGCATTCTGCTCGGCCTTCGCCTCGGTCGAGGTACGGCTCCTGACCGCGACCGAGCGCACCGGCGCCATCGTCTTCTATTTCATGCTGCTGACCAGTCTGCTCGGGCTCTCGACCATCCTGCTCGGCTGGAACATGCCCAACCTCCAGGATGCGGCGATGATGGTGCTCATCGGTATCCTCGGTGGGCTCGGCCAGATCCTGATCGTGCAGGCCTATCGCTATGGCGACGCCTCGCTGATCGCCCCCTTCGAATACTCGACCATGCTCTGGGCCGTCGCCATCGGCTGGTTCTGGTTCGGCGAATGGCCGACTCTGGCGATCCTGATCGGCGCCACCATCGTCATCGCGTCGGGCATCTATGTGATCCTGCGCGAGCGCCAGCTCGGCCTCGCCCGCCGCGAGCAGCGCGAGGTCGGCCCCAGCCGCATGACATGACCGCCGGAGAACCGAAAGGCCTGCGTCACACACAGTTCGCTTGTTCAAACGATCGTCCGCCGTTACAAACGATTTCACAGTCGAACAGGGGCCGGACGGATGGGAATCGAGACCAAGGAGCGCGGCGGGCGGGAGCTTGAATCCGGGGCTCAGGTCATCTCCGGCCAGCTCGGCAAGACCATCCAGCGCCTGCGCAAGGCCTATAATTTCTCGCTCTCCGACCTCGCCGAGCAGTCCGGCGTCGCCAAGTCGATCATCAGCCAGATCGAGCGCAACGAAACCAACCCGACGCTCGCGACGATCTGGCGGCTGTCGCAGGCGCTCGACATCTCGATCGAGCGCGTGCTCTCCAGCGGCGAGGAAGAGCCCTTCATCGACAAGACCACCCGCGCCGACACCCCGATCCTCGTCTCCGAGGACGGCAAGCTGCGTCTCGCCATCGTCGGCTGGATCAAGACGGTGGAATGGCTGCAATGGTACGAGGTCAACGCCGAGCCCGGCGGCGAGCTCGATTCCGAAGGCCACCAGCGCGGCTCGATCGAATCGCTCTCGGTGACCTCCGGCGAGTTCGAGGTCGAGGTCGGCGACATCGTCCAGCGCGCAAAGGCCGGCGAGACGCTGCGCTACCGCTGCGACCGCCGCCATGTCGTGCGCTGCGTCGGCAGCGAGCCGGGAACCGCGCTGATGGTCTGCATCCTCAAGGCTGCGGTGATGGAATAGGCGGCAGCACCGCCTGCTCAACCCTCAGCCATCAAGACAGCCAGCGGCCTGGTGCCGTCCCAAACTGCCGTACTCCACCCCTCCGCGCGCGCCGCATCGACATTCGCCTGCTTGTCGTCGATGAAAAAGATCTCGCGCGGCGCAAATCCGGATCGTGCCGCGGCGGCGCGGAAGAGCTGCGCTGCAGGCTTGGCGAAGCCAAGCTCGGCCGCATAATGCATGCTGTCGAAATGCTGCTTGAGCGCGAGTTCGTTCCAGATGTGGTAGGCGCGCTCATGCTCCTGCACCGTGGCGAGATGCAGCTTCACGCCATGGGCTCGGATCGGCGCGAGCTGTGCCAGTAGCTTCTGGTCGAGATGCGCGTCGTTCTCGAACCAGTACGCAATCAGCCTGTCGATGCCGAGACCCGGCGCGATCTCAGCCAGAACCGGTTCGAGCCGCTCGCGCAGGCTGGCCCGTCCCAGGATGATGTCCGGCCAGTGCGGCGCGAAGAACGCCGACTGCAACAGCGCCGGCGACAGGCCGAGATCGCGTTCGAGATGCGCCGACCATCCCTGCGGATCCGGGGGCACGATCACGACGCCATCGACGTCGACCATCACGACCTTGAAACGCATCCGATCCTCGGCCCGGTGCTTCAGGGCGCCTTCGCCTGCGGTCGCGTCGGTCCTTCCACCGCCGGCAGCGACTTCAGGTATTCCGCCATCGCCATGCGGTCTGCCTCGGGCAGTTGCGCGGTATTGCGCACCACGGCGGCCATCGAGCCGCCGACGCTGTCGAAGCTCGGCGTGAATCCGGACTTCAGCAGTTCGGCGATCTCGTCCTTCGACCACTTGGCCAGCCCCTTCTCGGACTGGGTGATATTCGGCACCCAGCCCTTGCCCTCCGGGTCCGGCCCGCCGGCGAAGCGGGTCGCCGCGACGACGGCGCCGAGCGCGTTGCGGTTGGAGTGGCATTCCGCGCAATGGCCGGGGCCGTTGACCAGATAGGCGCCACGATTCCAGACCTCGCTCTTGCCCGGATCAGGACGGAAGGACGCGCGCTCGAAGAACAGGAGCTTCCAGCCGCCGACGACCCGGCGAATGTTGAAGGGGAAGCGCAGATCATGCGCAGCCGCCTTGCCCTCGACCGGCGGCAGCGTGCGGATATAGGCGAAAAGGTCGGCCAACGCCTTCGGCGGCATCAAGCGATAGGAGGTGTATGGGAAGGACGGATAGAGATGCTGCCCGGAGGGCGAGACGCCGGCCGCCATCGCATCGACGAAATCCTGCACACCCCAATTACCGATGCCGTCGCGCGTATGCGGCGAAATATTCGGCGCATGGAAGGTGCCGAAGGGCGATTCCAGCGCGAGCCCGCCACCGAGGCGGAGCTTGTCGTCCTGTCCAGGCGTCGCATGGCAGGAGGCACAGCCGCCGGCCGAGAACAGCACCTTGCCGTTCTCGACATCCGCTGCCGGCAGCGCGCCAACTTCCGGCGAAGGCGACACCACGCGCGGATCGGTCAGGACATAGAAGCCCGCGAAACCCACGACCGCCAGAAGGACGAGAGTCACGAAAAGGCGGCGCAGCAACAGCATCGAGATCTCCCGTCAGCAGGTCGACAGATTGGACGGGCCGGCCTCGCGTCGGCAACCCTGAAAACGCAGCAATTCCAAACTGACCCATTTCCAACGCCGCTGATCGGCCAAGGCTCCCTCGGCCACGAAAAAGCGGGCAGCCATCGCTGGTGCCCGCTTCCAGAACCGGCCGCGAAGCCGATCACTTCTTGATGCGATAGACCTCGTGGCAGGTGCCGCAATTCTTCGTCGCCCCACCGAAGGCGGCGCGGAAACCGTCGAGATTGGCGACGGTCGCACCGGCGGCGGCATCGGTCTCGAACTTGGCGAAGGCAGCCTTGAACCCGGCCTGATCCTCCCAGATCTTCGGGGCCGCCGTGGTCTCGCCGCCGGTCTTGGAGGAATCCGGGAACAGGGTCGGCACCTTCTTGGCCGCATCGGCATAGGTCTTGAAGATCGCCTGCGCCTTGGCCGCATCGAAGGCGGCCTCACCCTTGGCCATGGCCGCGCCGTCACGCGTCGCCGCGCCGACCGCCTTCATCGCATCCTTGCGTTCCGCGATCGGGTTCGACTGCGCCATCACGGCAGTGAGGCCGAGCCCAAGGCTGGCGAGAACGAGAGCAGTGCGGATCATTCAGTTTCCCTCAAAGACAAGCCCGCGCCATCAGGCGCTGTTTTGAACTTGTCTAGATCAGACGATGATCGCGCGACAGCCAAGTCGCTTTTGCGTGAATGAGCTTGCGGAACCGCAAGCTCATTCTTGCGTCAAAGCCGATACCCGGCCTCCTTCAGCGCCGTGAAGACCTTGAGCGGCGTCGCCGGCATGTCCATCGCCTTGATGCCGGCGGCCCGGCCGAGCGCATCGACCACCGCGTTCATCACCGCCGGGCAGGCACCGATGGCACCCGCCTCGCCCGCGCCCTTCACGCCGATGGCATTGGTCAGGCAGCGGACATTGCGCGTCTCGAAATGGAAGTTCGGGACGTCGACCGCGCGCGGCAGGGCGTAATCCATGAAGGTCGCGGCCAGCATCTGCCCGTCCGGATCGAAGCGGATCTCCTCCATCAGCGCCTGGCCGATACCCTGGGCCGAGCCGCCATGGACCTGACCCTGCAGCATCAGCGGGTTCAGCGTCACGCCGAAATCGTCGACGACGACATAGTTGAGGATTTCGGTGCCGCCGGTGCCGGGATCGATCTCCAGCTCGCAGACATGGGTGCCGTTCGGATAGGTCGCCTCCGGCGGCTGCCAGCTCTGATGGACCTTGAGCAGGGCCGGCGTCGCGCCCGGCAGCGCCGCGATCGCGGCGAGGTCGAGCGCCTTGTCCGTGCCGACGATGCGCACTGCGCCGTCGACGATCTCGAGATCGCCCAAAGCCGCCTCGAGCTTCTCGGAAGCGAGCTGCTTGAGGTTGTCGGTCAAGATACCCGTCGCCTTGTCGAGCGCCGCACCACCGACCGGAATCGAGCGCGAGCCGCCGGTGCCGGAGCCGGTCTCGACCCGGTCGGTATCGCCCTGTACGACGCGGATGCGATCCATCGGGATGTCGAGATACTGCGAGACGAGCTGGGAATAGGCCGTCTCATGCCCCTGCCCGTTCGACTGCGTGCCGATCAGCACGGTGACGGTGCCATCCTTTTCGAGGATCACGGTCGAGCTTTCCGGCCCGCCACCGCCGCAGGCTTCGATATAGCTGGCGAGGCCGATGCCACGGATCTTGCCGGCCTTGGCCGAGGCCTTCTGGCGGGCCTTGAAGCCCTTCCAGTCGGCGATCTCCATGGCGTGGCGCATATGGCCTTCGAATTCGCCGGAATCGTAGACCGGGCCGGTCTGCGTCTTGTGCGGCATCTCCGACGGCTTGACGAAGTTCTGAGCGCGCACCGCGTCCGGCGTCTTGCCGGTTTCGCGCGCGATGGCGTCGACCAGCCGCTCGATCAGGTAGGCCGCCTCGGGGCGCCCGGCGCCGCGATAGGCATCGACCGGCGTCGTATGGGTCAGCACGCCCCGGAACACGACATGCACGGCCGGGATATTGTAGCAGCCCGGCGTCATCGTGGTGCCGACCCAGGGGATGAAGGGCCCGTATTGCGAGAGATAGGCGCCCATCTCGGCCGAGAGATCGACCTTGAGGCCGATGAACTTGCCCTTGGCGTCGAGCGCCATCGTCGCCGTCGCGAGATTGGCGCGGCCATGCGTATCGGCGAGGAAATGCTCGTTGCGATCGGCGACCCAGCGCACCGGGCGCTTCAGCTTTTCCGCCGCGATCATCGCCAGCGGATATTCCCGGTAGAGGAAGATCTTGGTGCCGAAGCCGCCGCCGACATCCGGCGTCACCACGCGGATGCGCTTGGGATCGACCTTGAGCACATAGGTCGCGATCAGGTCGCGCATGCCATGGCTGCCCTGGCTGCCGAGCGTCAGAGTCCAGCGCTTCTCGGCCTTGTCATACTCGGCGATGCAGGCGCGCGTCTCCATGGAATTGGAGGCCAGCCGATTGTTGACGACAGTCAGCGAAACCGTGCGGGCCGCCTTGGCGAAGGCCTTCTCGGTCCGCTCGCGGTCCCCCTGCTCCGCCTCGAAGGCGACATTGCCCTTGCGATCGGGCCAGACCTGCGGCGCGCCCTGTTCCAGCGCCTCGGCAATGCCGGTCACGGCCGGCAGCGGATCCCAGTCGATGGCGATAGCTTCCGCGGCATCGCGCGCCTGCGCCAGCGTCTCCGCGACGATGAAGGCGACGGCTTCGCCGACATGCCGGACCGTGTCGGTCGGCAGCACCGGAACCGGCAGGGATTTCGACATTTCGCCGGAGATCGTCTTCACGTGCCCCTTGCAAGGCAGGTCGCCATATTGGGAGACATCGGCGCCGGTCAGGATGAGCTTGACGCCCTTCATCTTCCGCGCGGTCTCGACATCCGCGACGGCGAAGCGGGCATGGGCGTAAGGGGAGCGCAGCACGAAGGCGTGCAGGGCGCCGTCAGCGGCAATGTCGTCCGTATAGCGGCCGGTGCCGGTGGTCAGGCGCTGATCCTCGACCCGCCGCACCGGCTGGCCGAAACCGAATTTCATGGGACGCATGAGGCATATCCTCAGTTAGGTCTGAAAGCCGATCCGGAAACTGCCGAGCCCTCATCCTGAGGAGCAAGCGAAGCTTGCGTCTCGAAGGATGCTCCAGATGGTTCCGGAGCCTCCTGGACCATCCTTCGAAACGCCGCGGACGCGGCTCCTCAGGATGAGGACTTCTTTTCTAAACAATCCAATGAAAGACTGGGGCATAAACCACGCCACGTCAGCCCCGCCGCGCCACGCGCCGGGGCTGCGTCGCACGCATCGAACTCAGCGCGACATACGGATGGCCGTCTCCGAGAGCGAAACCATGGTGTTGTAGTTGTTGACGATCCAGTTGGCGTCGTTGGCCGCGCCGCGCCGGACATCGCCCTTGCTCTTGGCCAGCTTGTCGCTGAAATCGCGCAGCTTGCCGAGCCAGGAGCTGGCCTGGCTCTCGATGAAGGGCACGCCCTTGGGCTCCTTGTCCTTGAACGCGTCCATCTCGCGGATCGCGGCGGCGTAATCGGCGACCGCGGCGTTGAAGGACTTGAGGTCGACGATCGGGCTCTCGTTGCTCGGCATCAGGTCCATCACGGCGCGCGCATTGATCATGATGTTGCGCACCTGCCAGCGGGCGGACTTGCCCTCGCGCTGCTCGACCGATGCGAGCTCGCGCTGGTCGAGGCCACGCTTGTAGACGCGCATCAGCGCATCGAGCTTGGACCGTTCCTCGAGGAAGGTCTTCGCGGCCGGCACCATCAGCGCATGCAGCTTCTGGCCCTCGGCAAGATTGTCGTCGCGATAGTCCTTGCGGTCGTAATAGCGCTCGGCCTTGGTGATCAGCGGCGCCAGCTCCTGATAGGCCTTGATGTAGCGGCCCATGGTCTCGTCGATGGCCGGCAGCTTCGGCTCGCGCGCCATCGCCTCCTCGGCCTTCTTGGTCTCGCTGGCCACGTCATAGAGGCTGTAGAGCCCATAGGTGATGTAGCGCTCCTTACCGGTCGGGCCCTTCTTCATGTCGACCCAGCTGCCATAGCGCTCCCAGGACTGGATCGCGCGCAGCGTGCGGTTCATCAGCCCGGTATAGGCGTTCGACTTGGTGATCGCGGCCTGGAGGTCGTCATCGGCTGCCTTGCTGGCGCTGCCGGCCGGCATCGTCGCCACACCTTGCGCCCAACCGGCACCGGGAGCAGCCAGAAGCAACGCGGCGGCGCAGGCGGCGCTCAGGAAGAAAGCTCGGGTCGGCATGGTCTTGTATCCTTCGTCGACAGGCGAAGCGGCGCGCGGATCGGGCTTCAAGCCCTCAATCCTGCGTCACCGGCTCACCATGCATCAGCCAGTCCTTGAAGCCGCCGGCATAGTGGCTGTCGATGTCGAGCCCGGCCGATTGCGCGAATTCCAGCGCGCGCCGCGAACGCACGCCCGCCGCGCAGGAGAGGACGATGCGCTTGCCCGGCGCGTTCGGCAGGTCGGCGGGATCGAATTGCGACAGGGGCCGCGACACCGAGCCCGGAATATGTCCGGCGGCGAATTCGTGCGGCTCGCGCACATCGACCAGCAGGATGGAGCCATCGCCCAGACCCGCCTTCACCGCGTCGATGTCGAGGTCGTTCACGATCATGGGCAGGCTACTCCAGCTCGGTCAGTCGAGCCGTTCAGATAGGGCGGCAATCGAGCAAGCGCCACCGTTCGGCCGCGCCCTCCAGATGCCAGAAACGAAAAGCAGCCGCGAGCACGAGGCGCGCGGCTGCCTTGTCGCTGAAGGCCTCAGGCCTTCGGCGGAATACGCAGGACCCAGCCCGGCAGGATCAGGTCGGGATTCTTGACCGGCGGCGTATTGGCCTTGACGATATCGGTGTACTTCGCGCCCTGGCCCTTGCCGTAATGCTCCTCGGCGATCTTCCAGAGCGTGTCGCCCTTCTTCACCGTGTAGAACACCGCGGCCGCGGCTTCCTTGGTCACGGCGAGGTCGGATTCGACCTGGGCCACGCCGGTGGTGTTACCGAGCGCGAGAATGATCTTCTCGGCCTCCTCCGTCGAAACGGCCTTGCCGGACACCTTCACCTTGTCGCCGTCGATCTGGATGCTGACGTCGGAAGGCAGGCCGTGTCCCGCAAGTTCCTTCTGCAGATCGTCGGCGGTCGCCGCCTTGGCCGAGCCGCCGAAAATCTTGGCGCCGGCATCCTTGATGAAACTGAACAAACCCATTGGGTAAACCTCCGCGTGTCGCGGCGCTATCAAGCCCTGTCGGGCGGCCCTATGCAAGTCGGTATGGAAAAGGTGTTTTGCTCGCGGGCTGGCACCGATCGCGAAAAGCGAGCCCAAATGGCCTTTCCCGCACCGCCTGCGACTGGCAAGAACGTCGCATACGAAAGCGGAGTTTCCCATGCTGACCCTCGCCCAGGCCCAGACCATTCTCCAGACCGCGCTCGGCCATGCCGAATCCAACGGCTTCAAGCCGCTCGCCATCGCCGTGCTCGACGCGCGCGGCGCGCAGAAGGTCTTCGCGGCGCAGGACGGCACCAGCCTGAAGCGTGGCGAGATCGCGCTCGGCAAGGCGCATGGCGCTGTCGCGCTGGGCATGGGCTCGCGCGCGATCCACAAGATGGCGCTGGACCGGCCCTATTTCGTCGAGGCGGCGACCCATGCCGTCGGCGGCTCGCTGGTGCCGGTTCCCGGCGGCGTGCTGATCCGCTCGCCCGAAGGCGCGCTGCTCGGCGCGGTCGGCATCTCCGGCGACACCTCCGACAATGACGAGGCCGCGGCCTGCGCCGGCATCGCCGCTGCCGGCCTCAAGGCCGACACCGGAGCCTGATTCCACTACCGCTGCCGGGGAAAAGAGAAGAGTCTTTCCTCTCCCCGGCCGCCCCGCCAATTTCGCACTTTGCACTTGCCAACCGGCCTTCGAAGCCTCATGTCCTCCGCGCGGGTTCGTTAAATCGGACAGTTTGGACCGGCTCGAAGGTAGAATCATGAGCAAAGCGGCTGCCGCTAACGAAAACGAAGTCATCACCACCGATGTTGTCATCGTCGGTGCCGGCCCCTGCGGGCTCTTCGCCGTCTTCGAGCTCGGCCTGCTCGATATCCGCGCCCATCTCGTCGACATCCTGCCGAAGGTCGGCGGGCAGTGCGCCGAGCTCTATCCCGAGAAGCCGATCTACGACATTCCGGGCTTCCCGATGGTGACCGGCCAGGCGCTGGTGGACAACCTGCTGGAGCAGATCAAGCCCTTTGGGCCGACCTTCCATCTCAACCAGATGATCGAGGCGGTGGAGCCGACCGGCACGACCGAGGCACCGCGGTTCCGCGTCACCACCGATGCCGGCACCGTCTTCGACACCAAGACCGTGATCATCGCCGCCGGTGGCGGTTCGTTCCAGCCGAAGAAGCCGCCGATCCCCGGCATCGAAGCCTATGAGGCCGGCTCGGTCTTCTATGCCGTGCGCAAGATGGAGGCCTTCCGCGGCCGCAACATCCTGATCGTCGGCGGCGGCGATTCCGCCCTCGACTGGACGCTGAACCTCCAGCCCATCGCCAACCGCGTCACCCTGATGCACCGCCGCGACGACTTCCGCGCCGCGCCGCATTCGGTCGAGCAGATGCGCGCCCTCGTCGCCGAGGGCAAGATGGACATGAAGCTCGGTCAGGTCACCGGCCTGAAGGGCGAGAACGGCAAGCTCGAGACGGTCGTCTGCCGGGGCACCGACAACGAACCCTTCGAGATCGCCTGCGATACGCTGCTGCCCTTCTTCGGCCTGACGATGAAGCTCGGCCCGATCGCCGACTGGGGCCTGAACCTCAACGAGAACCTCGTCCCGGTCGACACCGAGAAGTTCGAGACCAGCGTGCCCGGCATCTTCGCCGTCGGCGACATCAACACCTATCCGGGCAAGCTCAAGCTGATCCTCTCAGGCTTCCACGAGGCCGCGCTCTGCGCCCAGAAGGTCCACCGCTACGTCTATCCGGAGAAGCGGCTGACCTTCCAGTACACGACGTCCTCGACGAGCCTGCAGAAGAAGCTCGGCGTCGCCTGAGCGCATTCTTCTCTGGTGATTGCGTGTCATCCCGTGTCTGCGCAGCGGCATTCGCATGCCGCAGCGCGCACGGGATGACACCGCTTCCTTGAAGGCCGCGGCACCTGCCGCGGCTTTTTCAATGCGCGACGGCGTCGCCGGGGATATGCGCGGCGGCAGTGCCGCTACGCGCGGCCGGGCCCTGTCCCGTGCCAAGACCCAGCGAATTGCGCACGCTCACGGACGGCCCGGCGAGCTTTGGCATCTCGCCCGGCGCGGTGACGATCTGCGGCTCGTCATGGCGCGGCGCCGGCGGCAGCATGTCGTCCGGCTCCTGCGGCTCGATACGCGCCCTGAGTTCGGCAAGCGCTCCCCAAAGCGGCTGGAAGGTGAAGCGCACCTTATGCGTGCCGGCCGGCACCTGCACGGCGCGGAACAGCACATTGGCCCGCAGGATTTCGGCCTCGACGCCGTCGACCTCGGCCTTCCACCAGGGATGCCAGATATCGTTGAGCACGACGAAGCCGGCGACCGGGGTCGTCACCTCGATCTCGACCTGAGCATTGAAATAGCGCGTCAGCTTGACCTCGGCCTGCGCAGCGACCGGGCCTTCCGGCGTCGCGACCGGCGGCTCGGTGTCGAGCAGCACCGCCTGGGTCGGGTCGGTCTCCGGCCAGCGGCCCGACAGCTTCATGCTCTCGAAATCGGCGAACTGCCAGCCACCGACGAACTGCACGCGCGGCAGCGCCCGCGGATTCTCGTAGACATAGCCCTGCTTCGTCCGGGCGATCAGGCTGAGATCGCCCTCGCCCAGCGCACGGTCGACCTGCTCGATCGGCACCGGCGAGGCGATGTAGCGCAGGCCCAGCAGGTTTGCGAGCCGGCAGCGATAGGAGGGGAAGAGCGGCGTGAACTTGCGGTCGGCCGGTCTGGCAATGCCATCGCCCGTGCCGACGGCTTCGGAGAAATCCTCCAGCCGCAGCGGATTGTAGCCCAGCGTATGATCGAAGCCGTGGACCATGCCGGCATTCGGCCATTCGAAGCCCATGCCGAGCAGTTCGACGCGGTCGCGCCGCGGCGAGCCGTCAGGCTGCGAGGTCAACTGCTTCAGCAGCGCGATGGTGTCGTTCTTCGTGCGGGCATCCAGCACGTCGTACATCTGCGGCGAGAGCGCGGTCGATTCATTCGGACCGTTGTTGACGCCGAGATCGGCGGCGACCACGCCCGTGACCAGGACGGCCGCAGCCGCCGTGCCGAGCGCGCCACGCCAGCGCTGCAGGATGAAGAACGCCCCACCCGCAAGCGCGAACCAACCCAGCGCCATCGCAACCGGCTTCCAGGCGTCAGCGAGATGGCCCCAGCCGCGCGACACGCCAAGCGCGAGCACGATCGTCCCGAGGACCAGCGCCGCCCCGACCAACATGTCGCGCCGGAACGACGTTCCAGCCTCGGCCGTCAGGATGCGATGCAGCACATAGCCCGAGAGGATCGCCGCGATACCTCCGATCAGGAAGGTCGCATCGGCCGGCCGGCGGAACTGCTTCACGCCCGGCAGATACTCGTAGGTCAGGTGGAACAGCGGCGTGTAGCGGCCGAGCGCGAACAGCACCATGAAGGCGAGCATCAGCGTCAGCGGACGCACCGACCTGTCCCAAAGCCAGCCGCGCGTCAGGCCGGGCGCCAGCAGCAGCAAGAGCGGCAGCGCACCGAAATAGACCTGTGCCATGTTCTGTGACAGGTGGAGCACCTGCGGGTTGCCATAGGGCCCCCAGAACTCGACGGCCGGGTCCTTGGCGCCGAACAGGTCGCCGACGAAGGCGGAGAGCAGCGACACCGGGTGCAGCGAGCCCCGCGCCGCGATGCCGAAATCGATCTCGGGCCGGGTCGTCGCCTCGGCGAAAAGCCAGGTCCAGATCAATGGCATGGCGATGACCGCGACGCCGACGACGCTCGCGGCGGCGATCGGCGGCAGGCTCGCCTTGAAGGCGGGCCAGCCGCCTGAGATCCAGTGCGCCACGACCATCGCGACCAGCACATAGCCGGCGAGCAGCGCGACCTGGTCCGGCTCCAGCACCATCATGCCGGCCGCGAGGCCGGCGAAGACGCCAGACAGGATCGAGGACCGCTGCAGCATCCGCGCCGTCAGCCAGAAGGCGATGGCGAAGAAGGCGTAGCTCGCGATCTGCCCGACATGCTGGACGCGCCAGGCCGCCGAGGCGCCGAAGGCGAAGACCAGCGCCGCCATCAGGCCGCCGGCCGGATGCCAGCCGCGATCGCGGAAGAACATCAGAAGCGCGAGCCCGCCAGCCAGCAGATGCGCCAGCACATAGGCATCGACCTCGCGGAAGCTCGGCTCAGGCGAGATCAGCGCGAGCAGGATCGCGGGCGAGAAGATCAGCGATTGCGGATCGGCAATCTGCGGCGAGCCGGCGAAGACGTTGTGGTTCCAGAAGGGCGACTGGCCGGTATGGATCGCGTTGGCGAGGAACTGCACCTGCGCCTGGAAATGCGCCTTGGCGTCGAACGGAATCGTCACCGCCCCCGAAAGCCAGGGCCAGCACAGGATGCCCCATGCCACGACGAAACCGATGGCCGCCAGCAGGTAGCCGGCGCCCCTTGCATCAACGCGTCTCAACTGGACCCCCGCGGTCCTCGGCACGAACGGTCCCGTTCTGGGATCCTGTCTCCAGCCCTGTCAGTGGCTGGACCATGGCGCCGCGTACCTGAACCGAATCTGAACGTAATCACGCCTCCGTGAAGGCGGCTGATGACAGTCTGAAGAAAGCAGAAATCGGGATGTGTGAAGGGCGGGGTTGCCGCGTGTATCGATGCTCACCGCACAGTCGCGAAGAACGCGGGTCATCCCGGACGCGGCGAAGCGGAGATCCGGGATCCATGCCTGAACCTTGATCGGAAGCGCTCCGGCATGGATCCCGGGTCAAGCCCGGGATGACCCGCGTTTCCGAGCAGATCGAACGACGGCCGGTTGGATTTATCGCGCCGCCGCGAGCCACCCCGCCAGCGCCTTCCGCTCGGCCGGGGTCATCCCGGAGAGGTTGTTCGGCGGCATAGCATGGGTCATCACCGCCTGCATGCGGATGGCGCGGGCGTGCATCGCGATCTGCTCCGGCTCGTGCAGCATCACGCCCTTCGGCGCGATCTGGATGCCCGGCCAGGACGGCTCCGGCGCGTGACACATGGCGCAGCGCCCGGTCACGATGTTCGAGACCTCGGTCGGCGGCAGCGCCATCCCGGCCAGCAGCACGGGCTTGCCCGCATCGCGCGGCTTGAGGCCGAGTTGCTCGCGCCCACCGGGCGAGGACGACATCGCCACCCAGAAGGCGAGCCAGAGCGCCAGGATCGCCACCGCCCAGCACCACCAGGGCGACTTCGCGTGATCGCCGTGCCGGATGTTGAAGAAATGCCGGATCAGCGCGCCTGCCACGATCACCAGCGCCACCAGCAAGGGGATCACGCTCGAATTGGCGTAGGTCACCGGATAGTGGTTCGACAGCATCAGGAACAGCACCGGCAGGGTGATGTAGTTGTTATGCGTCGAGCGCTGCTTGGCGGCCTTGCCGTATTTCGGATCGGGCTTCTCGCCGGCGGTCAGCGCCGCGATAACCTTCCGCTGGCCCGGCATGATGTTGAAGAAGACGTTGGCGGTCATGATCGTCGCCATCAGCGCGCCGGTATGGATCAGCGCGCCGCGCCCCGAGAAGACGTTGGCGAAGGCCCAGCTCGCCGCGACGACATAGCCGAAGCCGACCAGACCGAGCAGCACGTCATGCCTGCCGAGCGGCGACTTGCACATGAGGTCGTAGATCAGCCAGCCGATCACCAGCGCCGCGATGCCGATGGCGCCCGCCACGAAAGGCGAGAGCTGCATCACCGCCGGGTCGATCAGGTAGAGCTCGGACTGGGCGTAATAGACCCAGACCAGCAGGAAGAAGCCGGAGATCCAGGTCCAGTAGCTCTGCCATTTGTGCCAGGTCAGCTCGGCCGGCATCACGGCCGGCGCCACCATGTATTTGCGCATCTCGTAGAAGCCGCCACCATGGACCTGCCAGGCGCGCCCACCGGTTCCGGGCGGAATGTCCTCGGCCGGCTTCAGCGAGGCATCGAGATGGATGAAGAAGAAGGAAGCGCCGATCCAGGCGATGGCCGTGATGACATGGAGCCAGCGGAGCATCATGCCGCCCCATTCCATCAGATAGGCTTCGAGCATGGCGCTACGCTCCGGGAAAGCTGGAGGTGAACCGGGTGTCAGAATCTCCGGCTGCAATAAAGTAGCCTGCTTTCATCGCCGCCGAAATCGTCGCAACACTCTCGCCGATTGACATCCGGGAACATGATCTTATCGCAAAAGCCAATATTCACCGCCGCGAACGGCGCCGTACACTCCCCGGAGACCGGCCCGGCCCGACACCGGCGCCTTCAGGAGAACGCATGGGACATCTCTCGACGCATGTGCTCGACACGGTGAATGGCCGCCCCGGTGCCGGCATCGCGGTGACGCTCGACCGGCTCGACGCCGACGGTTCGCGCCAGCGGCTGGCCGAAGCCGTCACCAACAGCGACGGCCGCACCGATTCAGCCCTGCTCTCGGGAGCGCTGGTTCCCGGCACCTATGAACTGACCTTCGCGATCGGCGACTATTTCCGGGGCCTCGGCACCGCCCTGCCCGCCCCCGCCTTCCTCGATCTCGTCCCCGTCCGCTTCGGCATCGCCGAGCCGGAGGGGCGCTATCATGTCCCGCTCCTGGCCTCGCCCTGGAGCTACTCCACCTATCGCGGCAGCTGAACGATCATGACCAAGCCGACCTACCCGCGCGACATGAAGGGCTACGGCCGTTCTGCTCCGCATCCGCATTGGCCGGGCGAGGCCCGCATCGCCGTCCAGTTCGTGGTCAACTACGAAGAAGGCGGCGAGAACTGCGTCCTTCATGGCGATGCCGCCTCCGAGGCCTTCCTCTCCGAGATCGTCGGCGCCGCGCCCTGGCCGGGCCAGCGCCACATGAACATGGAGTCGATCTACGAATACGGCTCCCGCGCCGGCTACTGGCGGCTGTGGCGGATGTTCACCGAACGGAACATGCCGGTCACGGTATTTGCCGTCGCCTCCGCGCTCGCCCGCTATCCCGAGATCGTCGGCTCGATGCAGGAAGCCGGCTGGGAGATCGCGACCCACGGCCTGAAATGGATCGACTACCGCGATACGCCGAAGGAGCGCGAGCGCGCCGATATCCTCGAGGCGATCCGCGTCCAGACCGAGCTCACCGGCGAGCGTCCGCTCGGCTGCTATCAGGGCCGCACCTCCGAGAACACGATTCCGCTGACGATGGAGGAAGGCGGCTTCCTCTACACCGCCGACGTCTATGCCGACGAGTTGCCCTATTGGCTCGCCGGGCCGAAGGGGCCGCAGCTCGCCGTGCCCTACACGCTCGACGCCAACGACATGCGCTTCGCCACGCCACAGGGCTTCAACACCGGCGAGCAGTTCTTCACCTATCTCAAGGACTCGTTCGACACGCTCTATGCCGAGGGCGAAACCGCGCCGAAGATGATGTCGATCGGCCTGCATTGCCGCCTCGTCGGCCGGCCGGGCCGCGCCGCCGCGCTCGCCCGCTTCCTCGACTATGTCCAGAGCCATGACCGGGTCTGGGTCGCGACCCGCCTCGACATCGCCCGCCACTGGGTCAGGGCGCATCCGCCGCAGAGTGGCTACATCCCCTCGAAGCTGCCGAAGGCGCTCTTCACCGAGGTCTTCGGCCGCGTCTGGGAGCATTCGCCCTGGATCGCCGACGCTGCCCATGATGTCGGCATCGGCGCGGGCCACGACACGGCGGAAAGCCTGCATGCGGCGATGGTCTTAAGCATGCGCAAGGGTACGCCGGAGCAGCAGAAATCCCTGCTCACCGCCCACCCTGACCTCGCCGGCAAGCTGGCAGCAGCGGGCGAACTCACGCCGGAATCGACGCAGGAGCAGGCCGGCGCCGGGCTCGACCGCCTCACCAGCGACGAGCGCGTCCGCTTCACCGCGCTGAACGAAGCCTACAAGACCCGCTTCGGCATCCCCTTCATCATGGCGGTGAAGGGCGCGACCAAGGCCCAGATCCTCGCCGCCTTCGACGAGCGCCTCAAGAACACGGCCGAGCAGGAATTCGCGACGGCGCTGGCCGAGGTCGAGAAGATCGCGCTCTTCCGGCTGAAGGAACTGCTGCCGTAGGCAGGTCCTGGCCTAGCTCGCCAAGAAAGCTCTGCTAGCGCGGGAACCCTCTCCCATAGGGAGAGGGTAGGGTGAGGGGTAGGCCGCTCACCGCAATGGCCGTGAGGCGGTCGCTCCGTAGAAGTGAGGTAGAGTTTCACTGGTCCAGGGGGCCGACACCTCACCCCTACCCCTCTCCTTACAGGAGAGGGGATCCCGCGATTTCATCGCTCTATCGTTCAACCTCGGCCCCCAGCCCGGAACCTCCCCTTATCCCACCACGTTGCTGCGGCGGGAAAAGGAGAAAATTCGTGTTCCGCCTACTTCTCATCATCATCGTGCTGGTCGTCGGCTACGACGCGGTCGTCCATCAGGGCGCCTATACGCGCGACGCCTGGAACAGCATCGCGCGACTGACCAGCTCATCGGTCGAGGGCGCCAAGGAACTCGGCGAGCGCGCGCGCAACTAAACGCTACGCGGCCGCCCGCCCCTCGACGATCCCGGCGATCGCCTCCAGCATCCGCGTATCGTCGCCAGCAAGGCCTTCCATCGCCGCCATGCGCTGGATCACCGTGCCGGCAATCGCCTCCTCCACCGTATCCTCGGCATAGGCATAGAAGATCGTCGCGTGCTGGCCGTCGCGATGGCAGCGGCCCTCGATCTGCTGAAGCTGGATCGCGCTATGGCGCATATCGTGGATGACGAGCGCCCGCTCGCGCTCGCCGCCCGGCATCTCGCCGCGATGCAGGGAGATCGACTCGGTCACGGTGAAGATCACCGCATCGAGCTGCCCGGTCTGGAAGGCGATGCGCGTCTCCTCGTTCTGCGCACCCGAGCGTTCGCCATTGATCTCGGCGGTGCGCCAGCCGCGCCCTCTAAGCGTGTCCGCGAGCATCGCGCTGGTCTCGAGGAAGGCGACGGAGATCGCGACCTGCTCGTCATTGCCCAGCAGGTCCTCGCAGAAATCCGCCGTGCCGGGGATGCGCAGCAAACTGGCCTTCTGGCGGAAGCGCAGATCGGCGGCCCAGCCCTGCGGCTTGCGCGTCGAGCCGCCGGCCAAACCCAATTCCTTCCGGAACTCGCGCCAGGTCGCATCATAGAGCTTGCGGGCGGCCGTATCGAGCGCGACCGGCGCCAGTTCGCGCTGTACCTCCGGCCAGCCGGCGATCTCCTCGGGCCGGCGACGCAGGCCGATGGCGTTCGCACCGCGATAGAGCAGATCGGCCATCACCTTGCGATCGGTCTCGTTCGGCTCCCAGCTCCAGTTCTTCCAGCGCCCCTTGGCCCGGCCAATCTTCAATCGCTTCATCAGCACGCGGAAACCGTCGAGATCGGCCGAGGGCATGCCGGCAGCCTTCGCCAGCAAGCCCGCAAGATAGGACAATTCATGCGGCGACTGGCCGGCCGTCGCGCTCATATAGATCGTGAAATCGGCGGCCTCTGCCACCTGCCGGCAGACCAGCCCCTGCTGCGAGTTGGGATTGCGGATGCGATGCGCCTCGTCGATCACGACGAGCGGCCAGGCGCGCTTCGGCCGGCCATGCTTGGCGATTTCGTTGTTCTTCGCCCGCGTCGAGCGCTTCTTGCTCTCGGCGACAGGCGCAAGGAGCGACTTCGTCTTCTCGAAATTCATCAGCGTCACGCGCTTCGCCGGCAGGCCCGACAGCGCCATGGTGCGCCGCCATTGCGGGATCGCGCCCTTCGGGCAGATCACCAGAACCTCCTCTTCCGGCATCGCCGAGAGCGCGAGCCAAGCCGAGAGCGTCTTGCCGAGGCCGGTGAGATCACCCAGCAGGAAGCCGGCCGCGCCCTTCCCCCGCGCCGCCAGGATGGCGTCGCGGGCGACGAGTTGGTGCGGATGCGGGATCATCGTCATGAGAGAAGGGAACACATTCCGAAGCACGACCTATCGACAAAACTCCGCGCCGTCATCCCGGACAAGCCGCCTTTGGCGGCGCCGACCCGGGATGACCCGCGTGGGTTTAGATCGGCAACACCGCCCTGCCCGGCAGGCATGGCGCGCCCGGCTCTCTTGGCACTGGCGCCGGCCCGCGTCCACCGGCACTGTGCCGGCCACCTATTGGGGAGAGTACAAGACCATGACCCGCGCGCAGGCGATCGCGAAAGCCCAGGACTATTTCGATTCAGGCCGGATGAAGACCGATCTCGGCCGGCTCATCGCGATCCCCACCGAAAGCCAGAATCCGGACCGTGCCCCGGTGCTGGGCGAATATCTCGACAAGGAGATGCAGCCCCTGCTCGAGTCGCTCGGCTTCACCTGCCGCATCCTGACCCATGCCAAGGCGCGCGGCCCCTTCCTCTATGCCGAGCGCATCGAGGATCCCGCCCTGCCCACCATCATCGGCTACGGCCATGGCGACGTCATCCGTGGCCTCGACGCACAATGGAGCGAGGGCCTCTCGCCCTGGAAGCTCGTCGAACGGGACGGCCGCTGGTACGGCCGCGGCGTCGTCGACAACAAGGGCCAGCACCTCATCAACATCAACGGCCTGCGCGCCGTGCTGGAAACGCGCGGCAAGCTCGGCTTCAACGCCAAGTACCTGATCGAGATGGGCGAGGAATCCGGTTCGCCGGGCCTGCGCGAGCTCTGCGAGGACGAGGCCGAACTGCTCAAGGCCGATATCCTGATCGCCTCGGACGGCCCGCGCCTCAATGCCGAACGCCCAACCGTCTTCCTGGGCGCGCGCGGCGTCATCACCTTCGACCTGCAGATCACGGCCCGCGAAGGCGGCCACCATTCCGGCAACTGGGGCGGCATCCTCTCCGATCCGGCGATCCAGCTCGCCCATGCCATCGCCTCGATCACCTCGCCCACCGGCCAGATCCGCATCCATGAATGGGTGCCGAAGGAACTGCCCGACGGCGTGCGCCGCGCGCTCGCCGATTGCGAGATCGACGGCGGCCCGGACGGCCCGACCATCGATCCGAATTGGGGCGAGCCCGGCCTCTCCCCGGCCGAGCAGGTCTTCGGCTGGTGCTCCTTCGACGTGCTGGCGATGAAGTCGGGCGTGCCGGAAACGCCGGTCAACGCCGTGCCGCCGAGCGCCTGGGCGCGCGTGGCGCTGCGCTTCGTCGTCGGCATCGACCCGCGCGACGTCGCCCCCGCGCTGCGCCGCCATCTCGACCGCCATGGCTTCGACATGGTCGAGATCGTCATGCCCGGCACCGAGCGCTTCGGCGCGACGCGGCTCGACCCCGACGATGCCTGGGTCCGCTTCACGATCGATTCGATCACCGAGAGCACCGGCAAGAAGCCGGCCCTCCTGCCCAATCTCGGCGGCTCGCTGCCGAACGACATCTTCGCGGAGATCCTGAAGTTGCGCACGATCTGGGTGCCGCATTCCTATCCGGGCTGCTCACAGCACGCCCCGGACGAGCACCTGCCAGCCTCCATTGCCCGCGAAGGCCTCGTCGCCATGGCCGGGCTCTACTGGGATATCGGTTCGGGCAACGCGCCGAAGCTCTGAGCGGGACTATTCCTGCGGCTGGCGCGGATCGCGCGCCGGCGGCAGGTCGATAGGCGTCGCCGGGGGAGCTTCCGGCGGCGCATTCGGCGGCAGTTCCGGCAGCGGCTCGGTCGGAATGCCCTGCGGCTCCTCGTCCGGCGGCGATTCGACGGGAGGGGCCGGCGGAACCTCGCCGGGCGTCAGCGGCGGCGCCTCGGGCGGAGGATTCGGTATGGCCGGCGTGTTGCCGGGAGTGGCCGCAAGGCCTTGAGCCAATTGGATCATGTGAAACCTGTCCTTTCGGACAGGAACGCCCGAGCCGCGGAAAGGCTCCCTGCCACCATAGGCCGGTCCTGAGCGCTTTCCCCTGCGCAGCGCTCTGCCAGCACTCACTAACCGATAGGAACCCGAACCTTCGCTACGTGCTCAAACTCGTCTGCAGCATCTACCAATGCTCTTGCCGCTTGGTTTAGAGCGTCCACGGCCTGAACGATGTGCGGATGCGGATGATATTCATCATGATGTTCGGGAACCGCAGTTTGACGGTAGGGAGCGACGTGGTGAGGCCAGGTCTTGGCCGCTGATAGCTCATCAAGATGCTGGGCCCGCGACTTCAAGATTGAGAATCGCGAATTGGTCTCGCTATCCACGAACTCGAAGCGCGCGCCCCTCCAATTGGCGACCTCGGTTACGAAGTCGAGAGCAGCACTCGGGAACGATCCCCAAAAGTTGTGATCTCGCAGAAAATCCTTTCGCCCCTCGGTAAACTCGGCACGAAAGCGTCGCAAAAGGTCGATGTCGTTCGGGTTCGGCACAGGCGCTGGAGAGGCAGCAGGCCGTTGCCAATAAGCGCCGAGAACTGCGACCCCCACCCCCACGATCAATAATGTGACACCCACCCAGACCGGCGCATCAGGTAAGACGAGGCGATAGTCGAAAGCTGAGGCGACACCGGCGATGAGAGCCTGGAAAATACTGGTGAGAGCGGCAACGCCCGTTACCGCGATTCTGCTCCCGAGGCCCAGCAAGGTCGTGCCCAGAAGCAATTGTGCGATCTTTAGCCAGAACTCTCGTTTCGACATAAATCCCCTCCCGCTAGATACCCTGCCGACGATCAGAGGGCCAAGCTGCCTGTCTCGTCGTGCGAAGGTCATCAGCAGAGCGGTAGGGCGCTCCGACCGAGAGCTCAGCCAATTGGCTGCTTGCGATGCCGTACGACGTTACGACATCAAAAAGGGCGCGAAGTTCGCGCCCCGTTCCGGCAGCCGAAGCCGCTCGCCGCACCAAACTATCTGATTTTAAGAGAAGGTCGTGGTGGGTGATGTAGGGCTCGAACCTACGACCCGCTGATTAAGAGTCAGCAAATCCATATCATCGCATACCTTATCAACTCGCCGCACATGCCTATAACACACTGAAAATCAATGACATAAGGCATCGCGACATAGCACGAATTTGCACAAGCCGCCATTCACGTGATACCTATACCACCGTCAGGCATCACAATGGACCACCATGGCAAAGTTCAAATTCACAAAAACGGCGCTCGACAGCCTGACGCCGCAGGAGCGCGATTACATCGCTTGGGATACGGAGCTCCCCGGATTCGGCTGCAAGGTGACGCCAGCGGGTCGCAAGGTCTTCCTCGTTCAGTATCGGATGGGCGGGCGCAGCTCCTCCGTTCGCAAGCTGACAATAGGCCCCTTCGGTACAGTGACGCTGCAACAGGCGCGCGAGCAAGCAACGAGAGCACTCGGGAAGCGCGCCGAGGGCACCGACCCTCAAACAGAGAAGCGCGAGATGCGGGCAAAGATTGGCAAGGACCGCGTGCGCGATCTGGTTGCCGATTTTCTCGACAAGCACGCCTCGCGTAATCGTAGCGCAGCCGAAACCAAGCGCATCTTCGATAGAGATATCCTGCCCCATATCGGGGCGCGCAGCGTGCATGAGCTTCGCAAGCGGGACATCATCGACATACTGCACAGGGTAGAAGAGCGCGGAGCCGCAACGATGGCCAACCGCGTCCTCGCTGCCGCGCGCAAGTTTTTCAATTGGCTCGTATCCCGCGCCATCCTCGAAACGTCGCCATGCAGTGGCATTGGAGCGCCGAGCAAAGAGAACTCGCGCGATCGATGCCTGACAGATGATGAGCTATGCCGCATCCTCAAGGCAGCGCAGGCGACGCCCTTCCCGTACGGCCCGATTGTGCTGCTGCTTGCTCACACCGGCCAACGCCGCGAAGAGGTGGCCGGCCTGCGTAGAAGTGAAATCAACACCGCCAGCGCAGTCTGGCAGTTGCCCGCAACTCGCGCCAAGAACGGCAAGCCACATGATGTGCATTTGACGCAAGCAGCGCTCGAAATCATTGCCGGATGCACGCCCGTTGGCGATCTTCTGCTGTCGCTATCAGCCGAGAAGCCGTTTCAAGGCTGGTCTAAGTGCAAGTCGGAACTCGACAAAAGCGCGAAGGCGCATAACTGGCGCCTGCATGACTTGCGCCGCACCATGGTCACGTACATGGCACGCGCTGGGATCGCGCAGCATGTGTCCGATCGCATCCTGAACCACAAATCCGGCGTGATCAGTGGCGTTGCCGCAGTCTACCAGCAGCACGAATTCCGCGAAGAACGGAAAGAAGCGCTTGAGAAGTGGTCCGCGCATCTCGTGGCGCTTGCGCTACGTGACGATGATGTAAACTGAAAACAGGCCAGCGTCCGACACGCATATCTGTGTTAAGCGTTGTATTCTTTGATAAATCAGCGATCTGGCAATGACCAGCAACCCGCCACGGCACGACATTTCAGAGGTCGAATTCATCGCAGCTTTACGCCAGCGGTGGCCTAGGCACCTCGCTGCGCAAGCCACGCCTGACGAGTGGAACGAATGGAAGCAGTTTGCTCGGGAGCACCCGTCGCGCGGGCTTCGGCGCTTTAACCGAATTTCGAGCGCATTTGCGCAAGTGGAGAAAATGATCCAACGCGGTGTGGAGCCGAAATCAGCATTGCAGCGCGCTATGGAAGCAGTCGGAGTGAGCTTCCCAACCTATTCAGCCGCTGATCAGAAGGCATGGCTGCGCCGGCTTGAGCAAAGCTACCGTGACAGGCCGCAGCATCACCACGCGCTGCTTGATGCCGGCCAAGCATACGGCGTTGAGCACGCGCTCTACGCATTGGTGTGCCGACTGCCAGAGATAGCGGCGGCAATCTTCATCACCTCTGACACCGACATGCGAAAGCGCATCATACGCGCCGTTTTCTAATCCGTGCGGACGGCAAGCCCCCTCATAGGCAACCTGGGCCCACCGCAACCCGCTTGGAGCATATCCATGGCCTCGCTGCCTCCCCTCCCCTTCGAAGACACCTCGATCATTCTGCCCGCCGACCTCTCACAGATGCTGGGCGTCAGCCTTTCCACCCTTGAACGCTGGCGCTGCCAAGGCGGTGGCCCTGCCTTCCTGAAAATCGGGCGGCGCCGCGTCGGATACCGCACCGGGGCTGTGAAGCGCTGGCTGGAACAGCAAGAGCGAGCGAATACGGCCTGACCTCGCCGCCCATACGGCCTTGCTTTGCAGCATGAGTATGATCATGCGGGAGCAAGAAAAATTATCTAATATTATCAATTAGATATGGGAATTCACCCTCCCAAATCCGGGAGAATGCCCCCTATTTCTCCCGAATTTGGGAATGATCAGCCCCATGAGTGGGAACAGCCCCTCAAATCCCGGCTCGAACTCGCAGCTTTTTCCAGTTCAAGAGCAGCTGTACAAAAGGCGCCAACCCGGCGACTTCTATCGCAGCGATTTTTTTACAGCGTTCCCAACACCCAATAATCGAAAAATTCTATATTCGCTTTCCGGAAGAGAGCGGGCAGTTCTGGACGCGCTGCTGGGTCTCTGGAACTACCGTCAGCGTGATATCGAAACTTCCATATCTCAAATCAATCGGAAGCTTGAGGAATGCGGCGCCAATATAGGTTCACAGCATATTTCGGCGGCGGTTTCGTCACTCGATAAGTTGAAAATAATCTCAAAACTAAAAAGCGGACCAAATTCTCTTCTAATACGCATAAACCCATTCATGTTTTGGAAGGGTACGCCCTCAGCCAATAACACGGCTCGGGCAAATGAAGCTCTTACGTGGGGTGACGTATTCGCATCCCCTAATCACAGACTTGAGATTTTCTAACACGCGGCGATTGACTGATCCTCTCACAGCGATATCGATTGCGGATATAGCTATTGAAGAATCGCCCCGCTGATACAGAATTGATGAATTTATCGTATACCGCTGAAGAAATTTCGAAATAACGGTAGGTCTTAGAATTTACAAACTCGACGTTAAGATAGCTACCTCCACGCAACCGACAAAACTCAGCGGCACGGATTGCTTTCGAGTCAAATACAAATCGCTTGCATTCGAGCGAAATTATTTCTGCGGAATCAGCCAAAACGCCGCTTATTGCATCGTAAACGGGAGCGCGATTTATCTTACGCAACGCATTATCAATGTCTGTTTGCGTATAATCTCGCGACGCTCCGCGCGTAACTGTATCTATCCAACCCGCAGAACTGGATTCAATTAAACCGAAAACGCACATAAACAAAAATAATACATTCCGTAAAATCAATGATCGTTTCAGCATTTTGGATTAGAGCCCCTCCGGATGCGATTGATGTCCTGGAATGAAGAAACGCGGCCTACCGAACTTAAACAAGGAAGAACTCTCTCACTCGCTTTGAAGCGCCTCTCGAAGTGGTGCGACCGTTTTTTCAGCCTGCATCATCAAAGAGCACATACGGTCGAGATAACGTGCGTAGCGTTGACTCGGGATTTCTAACGCTTCAACACCATACTCGCCCCTCAAACGAATAAATGTCTCATGGTGTTTTTTGATCATTAGATCAGCTGCAGGCAGATAGTCGATGATCGACAGATAATCTTGGCTACCGAGCATACGCTCCAGCCTTCTTATGCCCGCATCAATCTCAGCCGTCATTGGGCTAAACTTCAGTGAGAGCTTGATGTCCGAGAAAAAGCCCATAATCGCCCCTCTATAGCCCTAGCACGCATTGCACGCGACCGGGCAGTGGGCGACCGATATCCCCATGCCACACTTCGCCAGCACAACGGCCCGAAACCTCTGCATCAAAGGAGCATGGGTCCGCTTCCGTGCCCGATATGCACGACGACACATCGCGCGAATTCGGCGCCATCGAAAAAGCGATCACGTCCCCCTACCCTGACGCAACGATAACAACTGTCGGAGGGACCAACAAGGAATGCGGGACCACGGTCCGACACCCCAGCGCCGAACGGCACGGCGGGGCGTACGTTCGCGCTAAACTAAGGCGCGTCGCCTCGGTGCAGGCCGTCTTTTGGAATTGGTGGGGGGATAGGCGTGGTCGCGCCGTGATGCCTATGCGCTACCTGACATAGCGCGGCATCACTGGCGCCGCCGCTAAGTCATTGAGGTCGTGGTGGGTGATGTAGGGCTCGAACCTACGACCCGCTGATTAAGAGTCAGCTGCTCTACCAACTGAGCTAATCACCCATACGCCACGAAGCGCCGCCGGTCAGCGGCGTTGGCCGCGTCAGGCAGGGGGCGTGTAGCAAAGGCCCCGCCCCCTGTCCACCCATCTGTGACAGTTTTTTCAAGCGCGGCGAAAAAGGCTTCGCCGCGCTGTGGATTATCAGGCCGTACGGCGGTTCAGCAGGTGATAAAGGATGATCGCGCCGAAGGTCGCCGTGCCGATTCCGCCAAGCTCGAAGCCGAAGATCGGCAGCTTCAGGTCGCCGGCGCCGAGAATCAGCGCGGTCGCGACCGTGATCAGATTCTTCGGCTCGGAGAAGTCGACCTTGTTCTCGACCCAGATCCGGCCGGCCGTCGCGGCGATCAGGCCGAAGACTACGACCGCGAGGCCGCCGAGCACCGCGACGGGGATCGTGCCGATCACCGCGCCGAACTTGGGCGAGAAGCCGAGCACCAGCGCGATGATGCCGGCTGCGACGAAGACCAGCGTCGAATAGACCCGCGTCACCGCCATCACGCCCATATTCTCGGCATAGGTGGTGACGCCCGTGCCGCCGCCCGAGCCGGCGATCATGGTGCCGAGACCGTCGGCGATGAAGCCGCGCCCGATCAGATGGTCGAAATTGCGGCCAGTCATGACTGCGATTCCCTTGATGTGGCCGAGATTCTCAGCGACCAGGATGATCGCGACCGGCACGATCAGCGTCATCGCCTTCATATCGAAGACGGGAGCCACGAATTTCGGCATGCCGAACCAGGCGGCCGCGCCGATCTTGGCGAAGTCGATCGTCGGCGCGCCGAAGCTCGAAGCCGTCAGCGCATAGAGGACGTAAGCCGCAAGCCCGCCGATCAGCACCGGCAGGCGCTGCGGCAGCCCGCGCCCATAGACGGCGATCAGCGCCACCGCGACGACCGTGAACAGCGCGATCCACTTGGTATAGGCGCTGGCCGAGATCATGCCGATCGCGACGGCAGTGAGATTGAGACCGATCGCGGCCACCACGGCGCCTGTGACGACCGGCGGTAGCAGCTTCTCGATCCAGGCCGTACCGACGCCCTGCACGATCAGGCCGATGAGGGCATAGACCGCGCCGCAGGCGATGATGCCGCCGAGCGCCACGCCGATATTCGCGTTGGGGCCTGAGCCGGCATAGTCGGTCGCGGCGATGACGACGCCGATGAAGGCGAAGGACGAGCCGAGATAGCTCGGCAACTGCCCGCGCGTGATCACGAAGAACAGAAGCGTCGCGATGCCCGAGAAGAAGATCGCGACATTGGGGTCGAAGCCCATCAGCACCGGCGCCAGCACCGTCGCGCCGAACATGGCGACGACATGCTGCAGGCCGGCCACGACCGTCTGCCCGGTCGGCAGCCGCTCGTCCGGCATCACGACGCCGGAAGTCTTCAAGGTCCAGTTCGGAAAATAGCCCATCGGCATCGCGCTCCCCAGGGTCGCCGGGGGAGCGACCGCACCGGACGTGCAGATGAAAGCAAAAGCCGAGCCGGCGCCAGATCGCGCCGGCGTCATCCACCGGAATCGAAGAGGAGCCTGTCATCCCGTGCGCGCTGCGGCGCGCAGTGCCGCTGCGCAGACACGGGACCGTGCCCCGGAAGAGGCACTCTTACGGAGGCCGTGAAGAAAGGAGCCCTACTCCTCATGCGGTCCCGTGTCTGCGCCGCAGCGTTTCACGCTGCAGCGCACACGGGATGACGCGCGCTCTTTGGAGATGCCCTTCCCTCGCCTCTTACTCCGCCGCCTGCGCGTGCAGGCGCCCGCCGCGAGCGATCAGCTTGTTCAGCGCGGCGAGATAGGCCTTGGTCGAGGCGACCAGCGTGTCCGGGTCGGCGCCGCGGCCGGTCACCGACGAGCCGTCGCGCGAGAGCCGCACCGTCACCTCGGCCTGCGCATCCGTGCCCTCGGTCACGGCATGGACGTCGTAGAGCTCCAGCGTCACCTCATGCGGCACGATCGTCTTGATCGCGTTGAAGATCGCATCGATCGGACCGTTACCCTCGACCTCCTCGGTGACGTGCTTGCCGTCGACATCGAGCTTCATCGTCGCGCGCTGCGGCCCGCGCGTGCCGGCGATCACCGTCAGCGATTCCAGCTTGATGCGGTCATGGGCGGTCGCGATGTTCTCGTCGACCAGCGCCTCGATATCCTCGTCGTAGACATGCTTCTTGCGGTCGGCCAGCGCCTTGAACCGGGTGAAGGCATCTTCCAGCTGGTTGTCGCCCAGCTCGTAGCCCATCTCCTTCAGCTTCGAGCGGAAGGCGGCGCGGCCGGAATGCTTGCCCATCACCAGCGAGGTCTTGGTCACGCCGACCGATTCCGGCGTCATGATCTCGTAGGTGGTGTTGTTCTTCAGCATGCCGTCCTGGTGGATGCCGCTCTCATGCGCGAAGGCGTTCCGGCCGACGATCGCCTTGTTGTACTGCACCGGGAAGGAGCAGGCGCTCGAGACCGCCTTGGAGATGCGCATCAATTGCGTCGCGTCGATGCCGGTATCGTAGGGCATCACGTCGCCGCGCACGCGCAGCGCCATCACGATCTCTTCCAGCGCGGCATTGCCGGCGCGCTCGCCGATACCGTTGACGGTGCACTCGACCTGCCGGACGCCCCCCTCGATCGCCGCCAGCGAATTGGCAACGGCCAGGCCCAGGTCGTTATGGCAATGCGCCGAGAAGATTGCCTTGTCAGCGTTCGGCACGCGCTCGCGCACCGCCTTGAACATGGTGCGGTACTCGTCCGGCGTGGCGTAGCCTACCGTATCGGGCAGATTGATCGTGGTCGCGCCGGCCCTGATCGCCGCCTCGACCGTGCGGCAGAGATAGTCGATCGGGGTGCGTGTCGCGTCCATCGCCGACCACTCGACATCCTCGACCAGATTGCGCGCCTGCGTTACCGTCGCGGTGATGATCTCCAGCACCTGCTCCTGCGTCTTGCGCATCTGGTGCTCCAGATGGATCGGCGAGGTCGAGACGAAGGTGTGGATACGCGGCTTCACCGCATGACGCACCGCCTCGCCGGCCCGGGCGATGTCGGCGCTGATGGCGCGGGCGAGGCCCGCGACGGTCGCGCGCTTCAGGCGGCGGGCGATCTCCGATACCGCCTCGAAATCACCGTCGGAGGCGATCGGGAAGCCTGCTTCGATGATGTCGACGCCCATCGCGTCGAGTGCCTCGGCGATCTCCAGCTTCTCCTCGAAGGTCATGGTGGCGCCGGGGCACTGCTCACCGTCGCGCAAGGTGGTGTCGAAGATCAGGACACGGTCTTTGCCCGAAGAATTCTGGGCGGAGCCGGTCTGGGTCGGGTTGGTCATGGTTCTGCTTCCGGGTGTCGGCGCCGCGGAACTTCTTGAAAGGCGGGCGCTGGGTTTTCTGTCGGCGGTTCTCGTCAGTCCCCTGAGCGCCCAGGCAGTATGCCCGGCCGGCCCTCAGGGGCGGCTAAGGAGAAGAAGGCCAAGAAGCGAGAACGGAGCGCGGGCGCGCATGCCGACGACCTGCGCAGCGGCGCAGTCCTTCGTCAGGTCATGGCGGGCGGTCGAAACCACGGGCGTTCCTCAAATCGACGGGACAGGATGTAACCGAAGCAAGGGGCAAAGCGCAAGCATATGTCGCATGCCGATTTGAACGAAGAACAGATGCTCCCTGTGAATTAGGATGACGCAGCGCGATTCGGCCGGCGGTCGCGCGAGACTGGGGGCTGGCCAGAACGTCGGAGCGCCGCGCCATGATGCGCTATGACCGGCCTGTCATCGGCCTCGCCTTCTGCCTGTCCGGCCTTGCCGGTTTCGTCGACGCGCTCGGCTTCCTCAGCCTCGGCGGCTTCTTCGTCTCCTTCATGAGCGGCAATACCACCCGCTTCGCCATCGAGCTCGCCGGCCGCCATGCCGGCGGCATCCTGCTCGCAACGATGACCCTCGGGCTCTTCGTGCTGGGCGTCGTCGGCGGCTCGCTCGTCGGTCACTTTGCCGGGCGCCAGCGCAAGGCGGCCGTGCTCGCCTTCGTCACGCTCGCCTTGCTGATCTCGGCCGGCCTCGACTCGATCGGCCTCGGCATCGCAGCCGCAGGCCTGCTCGCCGTGGCGATGGGGGCGGAAAACAGCGTCTTCCAGCGCGATGGCGAGGTCACGATCGGCCTGACCTACATGACCGGCACGCTGGTGAAGATGGGGCAGCGCATTGCAGGCGCCCTGCTCGGCGGACCGAAGCTCGCCTTCCTGCGCCATTTCGTGCTCTGGCTCGGCCTGCTCAGCGGCGCGATTGCCGGCGCTGTCGCCTATGGCCGCATCGGGCTCGACGCGGCCTGGCTGGCGGCTGGTGCCGCCGCCCTCTTCACCCTCGTCGCACTCTTCATGCCGGAACGCGACTGACGGGCCGCTTTGCCGCGCCCGAGGAATCGGTCATGTTCCCGGCACGATCAGCCGGAGCTTTCCCGATGCGCGCCTCTACTATCCTCGTCCCGGCCTTCGCCGCGCTCCTGCTCTCCGCCTGCCAGACACCGTCCGGCGGCCCACCTCCGGCCCCGGCCCCGTCGCAGGCTGCGCCGGGCGTGACGCCGAACACCTTCCGCATGCCCTCGGGTTCAGGCTGCTCGGGCGAGGTCGAGCGCTTCCAGGCCGTGATCGACAACGATCTCGCCACCGGCCACACCACCAAGGGCGTGCATGACCGGGTCAGCGGCGAGATTTCGCGCGCCCGCTCCGCCTGCTCGGCCGGCAATGACGCCGGCGCGACCGGCCAGATCCGCGCCACCAAGGCGAAGTTCGGCTATCCGGGCTGAGCTAAAACTGCGCCGTCATGCTTGCCCTTGTGGCGAGCATCCGCATCTTGAACACAACCTGCGACCAGCGAAGACGTGGATGGTCGGGACAAGCCCGACCATGACGCAGTTTGGCGGTTCAGGCCGCCAGCCCCCGCTTCTCCAGCAGCGCATCCGGCGTCGGCAGCCGCCCGCGGAACAGCGTATAGGCCTCCGCCGCATCGCGGGTGTCGCCGGCCGAATAGATATAGCGCTTCAGCTTCTCCGCCACCGCGGGCGAGAACACGTCGCCGGTCTCGGTGAAGGCGTTGAAGGCGTCGGCATCCATCACCTCCGACCAGAGATAGCTGTAATAGCCAGCCGAATAGCCGTCGCCCGAGAAGACATGGGTGAAATGCGGCGTGCGGTGGCGCATGGTGATCTCTGAGGGCATGCCGAGGCGGGCGAGTTCCGCCGCCTCGAAGGCGAGCGGATCGACCTGCGCCGGTTCCTCCAGCGAATGGAAGGCGAGATCGACCAGCGCCGAGGAGGTGTACTCCACCGTGGCGAAGCCCTGGTTGAAGGTCTGCGCCTTCTCGATCTTCTCGATCAGCGCCTCGGGGATCGGCTCAGCCGTCTCGGCATGGTGGCAGTATTCCCGCATCACCTCGCGCGTCAGGAACCAGTGCTCGTAGAGCTGCGAGGGCAGCTCGACGAAATCGCGCGCCACCGCCGTGCCGGCGAGCGAGCCGTAGGTCACGTCCGAGAGCAGGCCGTGCAGCGCATGGCCGAACTCGTGGAAGAGCGTGCGCGCATCGTCGAGCGAGAGCAGCGCCGGCTTGCCCTCGGCCGGCTTCGCGAAATTGCAGACATTGACGATGATCGGCCGGGTCTCGCCGTCGAGCTTGCGCTGACCGCGGAAGGCGCTCATCCAGGCGCCGGAACGCTTCGAGGCGCGCGCGAAGTAGTCGCCAACGAACAGGCCGATATGGCGCCCGCTTGCGGTCTCCGTCACCTCGAAGATGCGCACATCCGGGTGATAGCCGGGAAGTTCCGGCCGCTCCGCGAAGGACAGCCCGAACAGCTTGCCTGCGACGTCGAAAGCCGCCTGGCGGACGCGCTCAAGCTGGAGATACTGCTTCAGCACGGCCTCATCGAGCGCATAGGTCTTCTGCCGGACCTTCTCGGCATAATGGCGCCAGTCCCAGGGGCGGATCGGGCCGTTCTCGCCCTCGCTCTGTGCCAGCGCCGCGAGATCGGCGGCCTCGCGCGCCGCGCGCGCCTTGGCGGGCTTCCAGACCAGTTCCAGCAACCCGCGCACATGCTCCGGCGTCTTGGCCATGGCGTCGTCGAGCTTGAAATGCGCGAAGGTGGGGTAACCCAATAGCTTCGCCTTCTCGGCCCTGAGTTTCACCATCTCGGCGACGATGGCGCGGTTGTCGCTCTCAGCCCCGTTCTCGCCGCGCTTGCTCCAGGCGATGAAAGCCTCCTCGCGCAGGTCGCGACGCGTCGAGAAGGTCAGGAACGGCTCGATGATCGAGCGCGACAGCGTCACCGCATGCTGGCCGGGCTTAGCCCGATCGGCGGCGGCGCGCACCATTGCGGCCTTCACGAAATCCGGTAGGCCGGCGAGCCCGGCTTCGTCCTCAATGAAAAGCGCATAGGAGGATTCATCCTTCAGCACGTTCTGGCTGAACTGCGTGCCGAGCCCCGCCAACCGCTCGTTGATCGCGGCGAGGCGCTTCTTGTCTTCGGCATTGAGCTTCGCGCCCGAGCGGATGAAGCCCTTGTAGCTGCGCTCCAGCAGACGGGCCTGCTCCGGGCTCAGGCCGAGCGCATCGCGCCTGGCATTGACCGCATCGACGCGGGCGAACAGCCCCTCGTCCATCATGATCGCCGACCAGTGCCGCGAGGTGATCGGCGACATCTCGCGCTCGATCGCCTGCAAAGCCTCGTTCGTGTCGGCGCCGGTCAGGTTGTAGAACACACCGCCGACGCGGGAGAGCGCCCGCCCTGCCCGCTCCAGCGCCTCGATCGTGTTGGCGAAATCGGGCACGGCCTTGTCGGCCACGATCGCCGCGATCTCGTCCTTGTGCTTGGCGAGCGCCGCATCGAAAGCCGAGCGGATATGCTCCGGCTTGATCGCGGCGAAGGGCGGCAAGCGGAACGGCGTCTCCCAGCGCGTGGCGAAGGGGTTTTCGGCCGGCAGCGGCAGGGCTTCGGGATAGGCGGTCTCGGCGGAGCTCATCGGGTCACTTTCGTGAAACAGGCAGGGGTCACTTGCCGTCGAAGATATGTGCGAGATAGCGGCGCATGAAGGGCGGCATGTCGTGCTTTTCGGACTCGGTAAGGTCGCGCACAATGACGATATCGGACAGCTCCTCCTCTTCGAGGTCCTTCATCCGCTCCAGCATCAGCGCGCGCGCTTCATCGGCTGGGAGGTCGATACGGACCTCGCGCATGAAGGCGATGCGCCCCTGCTCGATCAGCGCGGTCCAGCCCTCGCCAACCTGAAGCTCCTCGACGCGCAGACCCGTCTCCTCGCCAAGCTCGCGCGTGGCGCTGCCGGCGAGATCGAGCGTCCCATCCGGGAGGGCGTCGCCACGATCGGGGGTTCCGGCCGCGAAATAGACCTTGCCGCCATTGGCCGTGTGATCGGCCATCTTCCCGCACAGGAAGGCACCGTCATTCGCCCTGAGCGCCGCCATGGCGAAACCGTTGCGGATGACGGGGCCGGGATGGCCGACATCGCGCCAGGTCAGGAAGGCCGCATAGTCCACCTCGAAATACCCGGCCTCGAATACCCCGTCGCGGATCGCGGCGCGGTGCTGCAGCATGACGCGACCATTGAACATCGCGGGTTTGTCCGCACTGATCTTTGCCCAATGCGCCGCGATCAGTGCGGCATTTTCGCGTGCGAAGGCCCAGTCATAGGGCTCGACCTTGGCATCGACCCGCGACAGCCGGACGATCGTGCCGTTCTCGGTGTCATCGCTCACAGCAGCACGCCCTCGCTGACCACGACGGCCGAGCCGCCGATGCGTGCCGAGACCAGCGCGCCGTCACGCACGCTCAGCTCCAGCGTGATCTGCGACGGCCGGCCCATCTCGTAGCCCTGCTCGATGACGAGGCGGTGGTCACCGTCCTCTGGCTTGTCATAGGCCATGATCGCGCCGGCAAAGGCCGCGACCGCCGAACCCGTCGCCGGGTCCTCGACCACGCCTGCGCCCGGCCAGAACATGCGGGCATGGTAGTCGTGCCCGATCTCGGCGGTCTCCCGGCAATAGACGAAGGCGTTGCCGTTCGGCGTCGCCGCCATCACCCGCTCGAAGGCCGCTGTGACCTTCGCCCTGGCGACCGCCTCACGGCTCACGACCGGCACGGTGGTGTAGGCGACACCGGCGGAGAATGCGCTCGGCCGATGCGCGTCGAAGCCGAGATCGGCCAGGTCGAGCCCAAGCGCTTCCGCCAATTGCGCATCGGCGACCGGCTGCGCAAGCTGCTCCGGCAGACGCGGCAAGGTGAAAGTGGCGTGGCCGGCATGGCTGCCCTTGATCGAGACCGCGCAGGAAACCGGCCCGACCTTCTCCTCCAGCACCAGCATGTCGGCAGACTTGCCCTCGGCCTCGTCGGTAAGCGCGAGCCAGACCGCCGTTCCCACTGTGGGGTGACCGGCGAAGGGAAGTTCCCCGCCCGGCGTGAAGATGCGGATGACAGCGCGGTGCTCCGGCTTCTCCGGCGGCGCGACGAAGACGGTCTCGGACAAGTTGAACTCCCGGGCGATAGCCTGCATCGCCTCGGTGTCGAGCCCGTCCGACTGAAGCACGACCGCCAGCGGATTGCCGGCATGGCGGCGCGTGGTGAAGACGTCGAGCGTGACGAAGCGGCGTTTCATCGGTTCAGCCTTCGGGAATGTCGAGATCGATGGTGAGCGGGCAATGGTCGGAGGCCTTGGGCCGATCCCAACCGACGCGCGGATAGCGGTTCGCGCAGGTCGCGAGCGCCGCCATCGAGCGGTCCGGCTCGCGCGGATCGAGCGGCACGCGATAAGGCAGGCCGCGCCGGATCATCTGCATGGCCGGCTTCGGATTGGCCGCCGCCAGCGCCGGCGAGAGCAGGATGTAGTCGAGCGGCATGTGGCTGTCGATCAGACGCTCCTGGCTGTCGGACCAGTAGCGCCGGAAATGCGTCCAGCGCTCATGCACCGGCAGCCTCGCCATCGGATCGACGGCGAAATCGTCGAGCAGGGGCTCGATGCCGCTATCCCCCTCGTCGACGACCTCCGCGCGGGGCCCGAGCCCGTAGCGATAGCCGTTGAGATCGCCGAGTACGATCCAGTTGGTCTCGCGCCAGCCGCCGCCGAAGCGCTGCTGGATCAGCCAGCGCACGGCCCGCGCCTCGGCGCGGCGCACCGGCAGCGTCGCTGTTCGCCCATCCTCGCGGCCATTGTTCATCGACTTGAAATGACTGCCGAAAAGGCTGAGCCGCCGCCCCGCGAAGCTCAGCTCCACCTCCAGGCAGTCGCGGGCGAAGACCTTACCATGCGGACCGATGCCGAGCTTGGCGAGCTCGCGGTCATGCACGCCGGCCTCGGCAAAGGTCAGGTCCTTGTGCGAGCGCACCGTGACCTGCCCCGACCCGAACAGGTCGCGCCGCGCGGCGAAGCCGATATCGATACTCCGCCGATCATTGCCGTCGATCAGCGTGAAATGGCTGTAGCGGTGGTCAGCGATGCGATGGACGTAGTTGGCGAAGAAGGCCTGCAGGCTCGCGAGCGAATCGACCTCCTGCAACATCCAGAGATCCACCTGTGCCTCGGCGATGGCGAGCGCCGTCATCTGGCGCTTGTCGTCCTCCAGCGCGACCGCGAGCGAGCGCTCCACCGCGTCACGCTCGTCGGCGCGCGGGAAATGGAACAGCGACATCGCCGCCGCCGTCTCCGTGCGCCCGCCCGGCTCGAACCGATGCCGCGTCAGCAGGTTCTCGACGTTGAAAGTGCCGACGCGCAGCTTCATCGCGATGCGCTCAGATCGCTTCCGGCACGAAGACCTGCGAAGGCGTGACGAACTCGTCCTGCGCCGCCACCGTCAGGATCTCGCGCGAACCGGCCTCCTTGGTGCGCTTCAGCAGGCCGTAGACCGAGGATGCGGCCTTCGAGAGCGCCGCGGCAGCCGATCCCTCGCGCAGGTAATGGGTGAAGAACAACGCTCCGATCGCGTCGCCCGCGCCGTTGACGCTGACGTCGAGTTTCGGTGTGCGCACGCGCCAGCTGCCCTTGGCATCCGCCGCCATCAGGTCGATCGAGTCGCCGGGCGTTTCCTCGGTCACGAGCGAGGTCACCATCACCACCTTCGGCCCGGCATCGCGCAGGGTCTCGACGGCGCGATGCGCATCGGCGAGGGTCTTGATCTCGATATCGGTCAGCAACTCGAGTTCGAACTGGTTGGGCGTCACGATATCGGCGGCTGGCACCGCCTGCTCGCGCATGAATTCCGGAATGCCCGGCCGCACGAAGACACCGCGCCCGACATCGCCGATCACCGGATCGCAGCAATAGAGCGCCTTCGGGTTGGCCGCGCGCACCCGCTCCACCGCCGAGAGGATGGCATGGCCGATATCGGCCGAGCCCATATAGCCGGAGAGCACGCCGTCGCAGCTGCCGAGTACACCGCGTTCGGCAATGCCCTCCATCACCTCGTCGATCATGCCGCCGTCGAAGACGCGCCCCTTCCAGCTGCCGTAGCCCGTATGGTTCGAGAACTGCACCGTATGGATCGGCCAGACATCGACCCCCAGCCGCTGCATCGGAAAGGTCGCGGAGGCGTTGCCCACATGGCCATAGGCGACATGGGACTGGATCGAGAGAATATTCATGGTCCGAAGCGATACCCCGTTCGCGGTGGGACCGCGAACCTAACCGCTCTCTCACGAGGCGCAAATCGAAAGCGGTGATGCTCCCGATCAGGGAAGCGATAGCCGCGCGACACCAGCCGTGTCGGTGAACTGGGTCAGACTCTTCACCTTGCCGTCCCTGAAGGTGAAGATGTCCACGACCTCGAACGAACCGGTGCGGCCAGTCGGCTTGCATTCGACATCGGCGCGCCAGTGTAGCGTTGCCGTGTCGCCATCGACCGTCAGCGCGAGCTCCTCGATATTGCTGAAGGCATAGGTGGCGATCAGCCCGGCCATCTGCTCGCGCACGGCGGAATGCCCGTCCGGCTGGACAAAGATTGCAGCCGCCTCCGGCCCGCCGGCGAGCCGGTAACTGCAATCGGGATGCAGGTATTCCATCAGGGCATCGAGATCGCCACGGTGGCGGGCGGCGTAGGCGTCTCTGATCAAGGCTTCAATGGCGGCGCGTTCGGTCATATCGCCTCTCCTTAGGTCAGACCCTCACTTTTGCGCCGCCGCGGCGACAAGTCCAGCGCATCGTAAATCGGTCGGCAAACCGGAAAGAATGAGCGACGGAGCGACAGTCCCGGTTGCCGCTAGGTCGCCGATACAGGCCCATGTGCCTGACGTCACTCCCGCGGCGCGACATGCGCCATCGTCGTGGTGAGGACGTAGCGCAGCCCCTCGGGCCGATAGTCGAGTTCAACCTCGCCCTGGAATTTCTGCGCCATGACGCGCTCGACCAGGCGCGAGCCGAAGCCCTGCCGCCGCGGCTTGACGACAGCAGGGCCGCCGCTCTCGATCCATTCGAACCGGAAGACGTCCTCGCTCTGCGGGCGGCCGACGGCCCACCGGATGGCGACCTCACCGGCCTCGACCGAGAGCGCACCGTATTTCACCGCATTGGTCGCCAGTTCGTTGGCGGCCAGCGCCATCGTCATCGCCAGATCGGCCGGCAATTGCAACGGCGGCCCCTCGACATGGATCGTGCCGATATCGGAACGATGCGGCGCCAGCGCCCCGTCGATCACGGCGCGGATCGGCGCGCTGCTCCAGCTCGATCGGGTCAGGATGCTGTGCGCCTCGCCCAGCGTCGCGATGTGGTCGCTGAGGATCGACTGCGCCTCCTCCAGCGTCTCGGCAGAGCGGAAAGTCTGGCTGGCGATCGCGGCGATCATCGCTAGCGTGTTCTTCATGCGATGGGCGAGCTCGGCGTTGAGCAGGCGGCCGTTGCGCTCCGCCTCCTTCTTGCCGGTCGTTTCCATCACCGTATCGATCATGCCGAGAACCCGGCCGTTCTCGTCCCGGATCGGGCTGTAGCAGAAGGTGAACCAGGCTTCCTCCGGATGGCCGTAGCGATCGATGGTGAGCGGGAAATCCTCGATGAAGGTCGCCTCGCCGGCCAGCGCCCGGTGCACGAGCGGGCCGATATCGTCCCAGACCTCCGCCCAGACATCGCGAAACGAATGGCCGAGCGCACAGGGCTTGTCGCCGAGGATCGCGCCAAAGGCATCGTTATGGATCGTGATCAGGTCCGCGCCCCAGACGATGCACTTGGGAAAACGCGAATTGACCATCATGCCGACGGCGATCTTCAACGCGACAGGCCAGCCGGCGATCGGCCCCAGCGACGTCGCGTTCCAGTCATGATCGCGGATGGCAGCGGCCATGTCGCCACCGCCATCCAGAAACGCGTCTTCGCCGCTCACGTGATTCCCCCAGCGCGAATCCGCGCAACATGCACGGAACGCAGAACGGGCGCGACGTCAAAAGACAGCCATCGCGCTCGGACATGCGATCAGGAGCCGGAGGCGGCCTTCTTGGCGAAGCCGTCGATGAAGGTCTTCGTCAGGTCGACATTCGAGTTGGTCAGCTCGGGATCGAGCAGCTTGAGCGAATCGTACATGCTCTTCATCGCGTCGGGCGTGGCGATGCCGGTGCGCGAATAGCTCTCCTGCGAGCTCTTGACCGCGCGGATATAGAGCGCCTTGTCGCCGAGCAGATACTCTTCCGGCACCAGCGCCGCGACATCCTCGGGCTTCGCCGTCTCCAGCCATTTCAGCGACTTCATCAGGGCGTTAACCAGCTTCTGGGTCGTGACCGGGTTCTTCTCGGCGAAGTCGTTCTTGAGATAGAGCACGGCCGCCGGGTTCGAGCCGCCGAACAGGCCCTTGGTGCCGGCCTCGGTGCGGGTGTCGATCAGCGAGACGATGTCACCGTCGGCCTCGAGCTTCGAGGTGACGGGATCGAGATGCGAGATCACGTCGACCTGCTTCTGCTTGATCGCCGCAACCGCGCTGGCACCGGCGCCGACGCCGATGATCGGAGCGTCCGTCGCCTTCAGCCCGGCCTTGACCATGGCATATTGCGCGGTCAACGCCGTCGAGGAGCCCGGCGCGGTGACGCCGATCTTGAGGCCCTTGAAATCGGCGGCCGACTTCACCTTGTCGGCAAGGTCCTTGCGCACGGCGATGGTGATCGCCGGGAAGCGCCCGAGCTCGATCACCGCCCGGATGTCCTGGCCCTTCGCCTGCATGCGGATGGTGTGCTCATAGGCACCGGTCACGACATCGACAGAACCGCCGACGAGGGCCTGCAGTGACTTGGCGCCGCCACCGAAATCGTTGATCTCGACGTCCAGCCCCTGCTCCTTGAAGAAGCCCTTCTTCTCCGCGACCGTAAGCGGGAGATAGTACAGAAGCTGCTTGCCGCCGACGCCGAGCGTGAGCTTCGGCTTCTCGGCATTCTGGGCGAGCACAGCGTGCGGCGCGGCGCCGAGCGCGGTCGAAAGTGCGAGCGCAGCCAGTGCGCCGCGGCGGGTGAAGATCATGGCGAAACCTCCGGTTGAATGAAAAAAGCGCTTCTGCGGGGCGCATGTCGGGTAACGATAGGCGAGTTCTGCTGACCCCGGCAACTCGCCTTACGTCGTCGTCGTTGCGCTCTGGCCCGGCCGCCAGACCAGAAGCCGCTTCTCGACCACCGTCACCAGCGAGTCGATGGCGATGACGAAGATCGCCAGGATCAGCATGCCCGAGAACACGCCGGTCACGTCGAACACGCTCTCGGCCTCGTGGATCTTGTAGCCGAGCCCGGCCGAGGAACCGAGATATTCGCCGACCACCGCGCCGACCAGGGCGAAGCCTACCGAGGTGTGCAGCGAGGAGAACATCCAGGTGAGCGCGGACGGCCAATAGACATGCTTGAAGAGCTGGCGCTCGTTCATGCCGAGCATGCGGGCGTTGGCCAGGATGGTCGGCGAGACCTCGCGCACGCCCTGATAGACGTTGAAGAACACGATGAAGAAGACGAGCGTGAAGCCGAGCGCCACCTTCGACCAGATGCCCAAGCCGAACCAGAGCGCGAAGATCGGCGCCAGCACGACGCGCGGCAGGGCGTTCGCCGCCTTGATATAGGGGTCGAACACCGCGGAAAGCAGCTCGCGCCGGGCGAAGGCGAAGCCGAACAGGATGCCCGCGAGCGAGCCGATCACGAAGGCCAGCACCGTCTCGGTCAGGGTGATGCCGAGATGATAATAGATGTCCCCGCTGGTGAGCTGCTTGAAGGTGCGCGTCAGCACGGCTGATGGCGTCGAGAAGAAGAACTGCATCGTCTTGACGTCGCCGAACAGGCTCGTGGTGGTCACCACATGCCAGACGCCCAAGAAGACCAGCATCACCAGGATCTGGAGCGAGAGCAGCTTCATCCGCTTCATGACGCGTCTCCACCGACGAGCTCGCGCCCCTCGCCCATCGCATAGGCCTTCTGCACCTCGACGCGCAGCGAGGTCCAGATATCCCGATGGATCTCGTGGAAGGCCTTCTCCAGCCGGATATCGGCGATGTCGCGCGGGCGCGGCAGGTCGACCTTGTAATCGGCGACGATCCCCGCCGCCGGCCCCGCCGACATCACCACCACCCGGTCGGACAGCGCGATCGCCTCCTCCAGATCATGGGTCACGAACATCAGCGCCTTGCGGTCGCGCGACCAGAGATCAAGCAGGAGATTGCCCATGATCTGCCGGGTCTGCGCGTCGAGCGGCCCGAAGGGCTCGTCCATCAGCAGAATCTCGGGATTGCGGATCAGCATCTGGGCGAGGCTGACGCGCTTGCGCTGCCCGCCCGAAAGCATGTGCGGATAGCGGTCGACGAAGGTGCGCAAGCCGACGCGGCCGAGCCATTCGCGCGCCCGTTGATCGGCCTCGCGCTCGGGCACGCCCATCGGCTCCAGCGCGACCTTGACGTTCTCCAGCGCCGTCTTCCACGGCATCAGCGCATCCTGCTGAAAGAGATAGCCGGCGCGCCGGTTCAGCCCCGAAAGCGGCTTGCCGAAGATGCCGACCGTGCCGGCCGAGGGCGCCAGCAGCCCCGCCGCCGCGTTCAGCAGCGTGGACTTGCCGCAGCCGGTCGGCCCAACGATCGAGACGAACTCTCCGGGATGGACCTTGAGATCGATGCCCTTCACCGCCTGGTAGCGGCCGCCATCGGCGAGATGGAAGGTGATGTCGACGCCGCCGAGCGCCACTGCCGGATCGTCAGACGAAACCGGCCCCGTGCCCGCATGCGCCTGCGGGCGATCCTGCAACTCCATGAAATCCGTTTCCCCGTCAGGCGCAGCGTTGGCGCCGGGCCGTCAGCTTTTCCGCGTTGCCGAAATTAATAGGCAATCGTCCGGGGAAGGCAACGATGCCCCTTGCGGCAGCCCGCCGCTTGCATCGCGCGTTCGACCCAGCCATATGGCCTCAGCCGACCCCGACCGCTGGAGCCGACGCGAATCTCATGGCCGAACTCGAACAAGCCATGAAGGCGCTCGTCCACTTCATGCAGACCCATCAGCAATGGGCTGTCCCGATCGTTTTCGCCGTCGCCTTCGCCGAATGCGTCGCGATTCTCTCCTGGCTGATACCCGCCACGGTATTCTTCACCACCTTCGGCGCGGTTGCCGGCGCCTCTGGCCTCAATCTCGTGCCGCTGGCACTGGCGGCCTCGCTCGGCGCCGGCAGCGGCTTCTGGGTGTCGTACATCGCCGGCATCTATCTCGGACCACGCGTCCATGATCACTGGCCTTTCACCAAGAACCCGCAATTGCTCGATCGCGGCCATGCCTTCTTCGAGAAATGGGGCATCGCCAGCATCCTGATCGGCCATTTCTTCGGGCCGTTGCGCGCCGTCATCGCCATCGTCGCCGGCATCGTCGCAATGCCCCCCTGGCAGTTCCAGCTCGCCAACTGGCTGGCCTCCTTCGCCTGGGGCTTCGGCCTGCTTTACGGCGTCGGGCGCCTCAGCGAACTCCTCGTGCGCTGACAGGCCTCGAAACCTGACTGCCCGGTGAACGCGCCATTCGGGGATCGTTCAAGCCGATAGTCGTTTCTTCACGTCGTCGCATCGCGGCACGCCACAACGGCGGGCACGGCGCGACACGCTGAAAGGCCTCGTGCCGCCAGCGTCGTCCGGCGGAGGGACCCGGCCCCCAACGGATGCGACGTTTCCGGGCCGACCCGCGAGGTCCCAGTCATGACGATGTCTCGTTTCCTCATCCCCCTCGTCGCGCTTGCCGCCATGGGCGGCCAGGCCTTCGCCCAGACCGCGACGCAGGCGCCCGCCCCGGCCAAGCCGGCCGCACCCGTCACGGCGCCTGCCGCCCCGGCAGCGCAGGCCGCTCCCGCCGCGAAGCCCGCAACCCCGGCCGTCGCGACGCCCGCCGCGGCCCAGGCCAAGAAGATCAACATCAACACCGCGACTGCCGCCGAGCTCGACACGCTCAAGGGCATCGGCGAGGCCCGCTCGAAGAAGATCATCGAGGAGCGCGGCAAGGCGAAGTTCAAGGATTTCGCGGACCTCGTGAAACGCGGCACCCTGCCGTCCAATGTCGAGGCCGACATCAAGGACAAGATCACCTTCTGATCCGCAGGCCCTATGCAAAAAGCCTCCGGCGCCCGGCGCCGGAGGCTTCGTCATGTCAGGTCTCTCGAGACGGCTGTCAGGCGAGACCGAGGATCACCGCCAGCATCATCGCCAGCGACAGCGCCATCACGACGCGGATCGCCACCGGCGTTTCGAGAATGCGCAAGAGTTCCATCACGGCCTCCCTGTAGCGGGCACGCACCGCCGGGAGAACGCCTCCGCCACAGGACTGTTCCTGACCGCCGCCGAAAAGAAAGCCGGCGGCGGCCTCTCGACCACCGCCCGCAAGCAATAATATCGCTTGATATCAGATTGTTACATGACATTCCGGAATCAGATCCGGAACCTCTTTAATCAATCTGGGAAGCCCGCGCCTGCCATCATCGGTGCGGGTCTGTACCAGCTCAGTTCTTGGTCTTGTCGACCAGGGCCTTGGCCTTGATCCCAAAGGCCAGGCCCCAGCCGGGCCGTCGCAAAACAAAGAACGTGGATCAGCTCAGTTCTTGGTCTTGTCGACCAGGGCCTTGGCCTTGATCCACGGCATCATGTCGCGGAGCTTGGCGCCGACTTCCTCGATCGGATGAGCGGCGTAGCGGGCGCGGGTCGCCTTGAACGAGGTCTGGTTGACCTTGTTCTCGAGCATCCAGTCGCGGGTGAACTTGCCCGACTGGATGTCGGTCAGGACGCGCTTCATCTCGGCCTTGGTCTCGGCGGTGATGATCCGGGGGCCGGTGACGTACTCGCCGTACTCGGCCGTGTTCGAGATCGAGTAGTTCATGTTGGCGATGCCGCCTTCGTAGATCAGGTCCACGATCAGCTTCACCTCGTGGAGGCACTCGAAATAGGCCATCTCGGGGGCGTAGCCGGCCTCGGTCAGCGTCTCGTAGCCAGCCTTGATCAGCTCGACCAGGCCGCCGCAGAGCACGACCTGCTCGCCGAAGAGATCGGTCTCGCACTCTTCCTTGAAGGTGGTCTCGATGATGCCGGCGCGGCCGCCGCCATTGGCCGAGGCGTAGGACAGGCCGAGGTCATGGGCGTTGCCGGTCGCGTCCTGATGGATCGCGATCAGGGTCGGCACGCCGCCGCCGCGCTGATACTCGGAGCGGACGGTGTGGCCGGGGCCCTTCGGGGCGACCATCAGCACGTCGAGGTCCTTGCGCGGCTCGATCAGGTTGAAATGAACGTTGAGGCCGTGCGCGAAGAGCAGCGCGGCGCCTTCCTTCATGTTGGCGTGCAGCTCGTCACGATAGATGTCGCCCTGCAGCTCGTCCGGGGTCAGCATCATCATGATGTCCGAGACCTTGGCGGCCTCCGACGGGGTCATGACCTTGAAGCCGGCCTCTTCGGCCTTCTTGCGCGTGGCCGAGCCGGCCTTGAGCGCGATGATGACGTCCTTGACGCCGGAATCGCGCAGGTTGAGCGCGTGGGCGTGGCCCTGCGAGCCGTAGCCGACGATGCAGACCTTCTTGCCCTTGATCAGGTTGATGTCGGCATCACGATCGTAATAAACGCGCATGGGTGTCTCCTTTGTCACGCGTTGGACTTGTCCCGGCCCGAGGCCTTTAGCCCCGCGCCGTAGAGGGTGAGAAACTGTTCGGTCGCCCGCTCGGCATCTGCGGCAATCTCGGCCCGGCTCAGCGTCAGCGTATCGCCGAGCAGGAGCCGGATCTGGACGTCGCGGCCGGCGAGGCCGAAGAAGGTGCGGAAGGCCGTCTCGGTATCGTCGAAGGCGAGCAAACCCGCCTCGCGCCCGGCATCGAGCACCGGCTTCAGGCGCTCACCGATGGCGAAGCGGCCATTGGCCAGCACGATCGAGCCGAGATTGCCGTCGCGCGAGGCCGCCTGGCTGATGCCGATGCGGTTGAGCGCGATCGAGGTCGGCGAGGTGATCACCTCCAGCCAATTCGCCGCGAAGCCCTTCAGGCTCTCGCGCAGCGCGCCGGCATCGAGATTCTGCCGGTCGAAATTGCCCGCCCTCACCTTCGAGGCCTGCCATTGCACGGTCGCGGTCAGCAAGCCGTCGCGGTCGCCGAACCACTTGTAGAGCGTTTCCTTGGAGCAGCTCGCGCGTCGCGCGACGGCGGTCATGGTCAGCCCGCTGCCCTTCTCGACCATCAGGCTCAGCACGGCATCGAGCACGGCCTGCTGGCGCGCTGTCAGCGCCTCGCCTTGCGTCTCTGCGGAGCCTTGCGTCATGGGCGGGAGAAATCCAGTACCGTACGTTACGGTTCAGGCATCTATCGCAGCGACGGGTGGGCCGCAAGCGTTATTCGCGACTGGCGCATGGCCGAAGAAGAATTATCTCTGGGCCATCGGATGTCGAGGAACGGAGCCCTTCATGACCCTGCCCAGCGCCCATGACGTCGTCAGCTTCTGGCGCGAGGCCGGCCCGGAGAAATGGTTCGCCAAGGACGAGGCTTTCGATGCCGAGATTATCCGGCGTTTTCTACCCGTCCATGAGGCCGCCGCCGCTGGCCAGCTCGCGGATTGGGAGAAAACACCAGAAGGCGTCTATGCGCTGCTGATCCTGCTCGACCAGTTCCCGCGCAACATGTTCCGCGCCAGCCCGCGCGCCTTCGCCACCGACGCGCAAGCGGTCGAGATCGCCGGGCGCGCAATCGCCAAGGGCTTCGACGAGACCTACCAGCCGCCGGAGAAGCGCTTCTTCTACATGCCCTTCATGCACTCGGAAGGGCTCGCCGATCAGGAGCGCTGCATCGAGCTCTGCGCCGCCGCCGATGACGCGGACGGCGTGAAATATGCCGAGATCCACCGCGACATCATCCGCGATTTTGGCCGTTTCCCGCACCGCAACCCGGTTCTCGGCCGCAAGACCACGGCGCAGGAGCGCGCGTTCCTCGACGAAGGTGGCTTCAGCGGCTGAGGCTCAGCCGACCTGCTGGCTGGCGATCCGCTGCAGGAAGATCGCCGCGATGGTCAAAAGGAATCCGGCCCACCACAAGGGCGAGCGCAGGCTCTTGCCGCTGCCCAGCGGCTCGGCCTGCGCCTTGCCTGACAAGCGCATCGCGATCGGCCAGGCGAAGCAGCCGAGACCGACGATGCCGAGGAGCAGCGCGACCAGGCCGAGGGCTTCAGAGGTCAGCCCCATGTTCACATGGATTCCGGCCCGCGGCTCATCGCGGCTATGCCGGTGCGCGAGACTTCCGTCAGGCCGACCGCCGTCATCGTCTTGATGAAGCGCTCGATCTCCTCGGTTGCGCCGGTCAATTCGAAGACGAAGGAGGTCAGCGAGGCATCGAGCACGCGCGCGCCGAAGGCCGAGGCAAGGCGCATGGCCTCGACGCGATGATCGCCCTTGCCGACGACCTTGATCAGCGCGAGCTCGCGCTCGATCGCCTCGCCCTGCTCGGTCAGGTCGACGACGCGATGAACCGGCACCAGCCGGTCGAGATGCGCCTTGATCTGGTCGATGACATTGGACGTGCCGGAGGTCACGACCGTGATGCGCGAGAGATGCTTCTCATGCTCGGTCTCGGAGACGGTGAGGCTCTCGATATTGTAGCCGCGGCCCGAGAACAGCCCGGCGATGCGGGCAAGAACGCCCGGTTCGTTGTCGACGATCACCGCCAGGGTGTGGCGCGCGACCGGCTGGGCCTTCGGAGCATTCGGATAGTGGGTAGCGGGCTTCGACATGGCGGACCTGTGAGGCGGGTTGGAGCGGATGAAATCGAGGGAATGAAAGTGTCGGGGTTAGCGGAGATTGACGAGGGCGGGCTCGTCGACCTCGTCCTGGGCTACGATCCAGGGTTCCGCCAGCGCCGCAGTGAGCCACTCGCGATAGGCGGGCAGCGCGAGCACGGCCCGCATGTAGTCCTGCGAAACCGGATCGACCGCGATGCCATAAGTATCGAGACGCGTGACGACCGGCGCATACATCGCATCCGCCGCCGAGAATTCGCCATAGAGGAAGGGCCCGCCGGCGCCGAAGCGCTCGCGCGCCTGCCGCCACAGGCTGGTGAGGCGCTCGACATCGCAGGCAACGCCGGGGCCGCGATCGCGTGAGGCGAAGCGCTTGCCGAGATTCATCGGGCAAGCGCCGCGCAGCGCCGTGAAGCCGGCATGCATCTCGCTGGAGATGGCGCGCGCATGGGCGCGGGCCGCCCTGTCGCGCGGCCAGATTCCGGCCTGCGGCTGCGTGTCATGCAGGTATTCACAGATCGCCAACGTCTCCCAGACGGCGATCTCGCCATCGACCAGCGTCGGCACGGTGCCGCCACTGCCGGGCGCGGCCGCGAAGATCGCCTCCTTAAAGCCGGGCTCGTCGAGCAGCACGAGTTGCTCGGTGAAGGCGATCCCGCTCGCTCGCATCAGGAGCCAGGCCCTGAGCGACCAGGACGAGTAGCATTTATTGCCGATCAGAAGCTTCATGCCGCCGCAGCCTCCCACTCTTCGACGAAATCGAGCGCCGCCTGGACATGCAGGGCCGTGGTGTCGAACACCGGCACGGGAACATCGCCCTGCGAGAGCAGGAGGCCGATCTCGGTGCAGCCGAGGATGACACCGTCGGCGCCCTCCTCCCTGGCGGCACGTGCGACGATAGCGCGGTAGCGCTCACGCGAGGCCGGATCGATCCGCCCCCGGCACAGTTCCTCGTAGATGATGCGGTGCACGTCGTCGCGCTCCTCGGGGCCCGGCACCAGCGCCTCGACACCAAAGGCCCTGAGCCGGTCGCGATAGAAGCCCTGTTCCATGGTGAAGCGCGTCGCCAGCAAGAGCGGCCGGCGCGACGGCGAGGCCAGCACCGCCCGCGCCGTGACATCGGCAAGGTGCAGGAAGGGCAGCTTGGTCGCGGCGATGATCTGATCAGCGACCTTGTGCATGGTGTTGGTGCACAGCACGAGGCAGGAAGCACCGCCCTGTTCGAGGCGGCGCGCGCTCGCGGCCAGCGCCGCACCGGCCGCGGCCCAGTCGCCCTTCGCCTGCATCTCGGCGATGCCGGCAAAATCGACCGAATGCAGCAATACGTCGGCCGAATGCAGCCCGCCCGAACGCGCGCGTACGCCCTCGTTGAGGAGCCGGTAATAGACCGCGGTCGACTCCCAGCTCATCCCGCCGATCAGACCGATGGTGGCCATGGTGTCCTAGCCCATTTCTCAAGGTCATCCCGGGCGCAGCGAAGCGGAGACCCGGGATCCATTCCGGAACGGTTCGGGAATAGATCCCAGATCGGCGCCGCTATCGCGGCTTGTCCGGGATGACGGCTACAGGATTCGACTTCAGACGAGCTGCTTGCCCTTGGCGTCGATGATCTCGCCGGTATCGCCCTCGAAATCGGGCAGGATCATCTCGTTATGGGCCTTGCCCGACGGGATCATCGGGAAGCAGTTCTCTTCCTTGGCGACGAGGCAGTCGAAGATCACCGGACCGGGCGTCTCGATCATCTCCATGATCGCGGCGTCGAGCTTGGCCGGGTCCGAGCAGCGGATGCCGTGGCCGCCATAGGCCTCGGCCAGCTTCACGAAGTCCGGCAGGGACTGCGAGTAGCTCTCCGAATAGCGCCCGCCATGCAGCAGCTCCTGCCACTGGCGCACCATGCCCATGTACTCGTTGTTGAGGATGAAGATCTTCACCGGCAAACGGTACTGCACGGCCGTCGACATCTCCTGCATGTTCATCAGGATCGAGGCCTCGCCGGCAACGTCGATGACGAGAGCCTCGGGATGCTTCATCTGCACGCCGATGGCCGCCGGCAGGCCGTAGCCCATGGTGCCGAGGCCGCCCGAGGTCATCCAGCGGTTCGGCTCCTGGAAATGCAGGTACTGCGCGGCCCACATCTGGTGCTGGCCGACTTCGGTCGTGATGTAGGTGTCGCGATCCTTGGTCAGAGCATGAAGGCGCTCCAGCGCGTACTGCGGCTTGATGATCGTATCCGAGCGCTTGTAGGAGAGGCTCTTGCGCCCGCGCCAGCCCTCGATCTGCGTCCACCAGGCGGCGAGCGCGGTCTTGTCGGTCTGCGCGCCGGTCTCACGCCAGATCCGGACCATGTCCTCGAGCACATGGGCGCAGTCGCCGACGATGCCGATGTCGACCTTGACGGTCTTGTTGATCGAGGACGGATCGATGTCGATATGGATCTTCTTCGAGCGCGGCGAGAAGCCGTCGATGCGCCCGGTGATGCGGTCGTCGAAGCGCGCGCCGATATTGATCATGACGTCGCAGTCATGCATCGCGAGGTTGGCCTCGTAGGTGCCGTGCATGCCCAGCATGCCCAACCACTGCTTGTCGGCGGCCGGGAAGGCGCCCAGACCCATCAGCGTCGAGGTGACCGGGAAGCCGGTCAATCGCGCGAGCTCGCGCAGCAGCGCCGAGGCGTGCGGACCGGAATTGATCACGCCGCCGCCGGTATAGAAGACCGGGCGCTTGGCGACGGCGATCAGCTCGACCGCGGCCTTGATCTTGTTCAGGTCGCCCTTGACCACCGGGCGGTAGGTCTTGTGCTGGTTGTCGCGCGGCCGGGTATAGGAGCCGGAGGCGAACTGGATGTCCTTGGGAATGTCGATCACGACCGGGCCCGGACGGCCGTTCGCGGCAACGTGGAACGCCTCGTGCAGGATGCGCGGCAGGTCGTGGATGCTCTTCACCAGATAGTTGTGCTTGGTGCAGGAGCGGGTGATGCCGACCGTGTCGCATTCCTGGAAGGCGTCGGAGCCGATCAGATGCGTCGGCACCTGACCGGTGATGACGACGAGCGGAATCGAGTCGAGCAGCGCATCGGTCAGGCCGGTGACCGCATTGGTCGCGCCGGGGCCGGAGGTGACGAGCACGCAGCCGACCTTGCCGGGGCCGGAGCGGGCATAGCCTTCGGCAGCGTGCACGGCGCCCTGCTCGTGGCGGACGAGGACGTGCTTGACCTTGTCCTGCTGGAAGATGGCGTCGTAGATCGGGAGTACGGCGCCGCCCGGATATCCGAACAGGTGCTCGACACCCTGATCCTGAAGCGCGCGGACGACCATCTCGGCGCCGGTCATCATCTCGCTCATTACGCTCTCCTGCGGCTGGTCTTCTGGTCTGTCTGGAATGCGGGCAATAAAAAAGGCCCTCGGAGGGGCCTGGGCGTGCGCTGGCGTCGGGGACGCCCGGTTCGAAAACCGGCCCCTACCAGCGCACCTCTACGAGAATAAGCTTGCGCATTGCGCACATGATCCTTGACGAAAGTTGCCGAACGCTAACGGAGCGTGCGCAGCCGGTCAAGCGTTAACATGGTTTGGAGGTCTTCGGGAGCGGTCGATCGTCCGATCTCGAAAATCCCATGCCTTTACGGAACACTTTCTCAATCCGTCGGCAGTAGGTTCTGCGCGCTCGAACCGGGACGGATATGTACTACGAGGTCCACACCGAGAATATCGCGGCCCGCGGCCACGCCCCGGAGATCGCGCGGATTCTAAGCCGCTTTGCGCTTCACCGTCAGGACGGCGAGCCCGTCGGCTATGAGAAGCTCGCCGCCGCGCTGCTGCCGGATTTCGGCAAGGACCTGATGGTCCTGGAGCCCACCGGCGACGGCGACTATCGCTGGCTGCATTTCGGGGGCGAGATCATCCGCTATTCCGGCGCAAACCGCCTCGGCAAGCGCCTCTCGGGTATGCGCGAGCACGTCGCTCGTTTCTCGATCGACAGCTTCGACCAGGCCATCGCCGAGGATCGGCCGCTCTACACCGTCCACCGCTCGACCCAGACGGTGCGCGTCGCCCTGTGGGAGCGCCTGGTCCTGCCGACCACGACGCGCGACGGGCGCCGCTTCATCATCGCCTTCAGCCGCCCGTTGCAGTTCCGCGAGGACCTGCTCAATGCCGTTCTGGACAGCTCACCCTGCGGCATCGTCGCGCTGCGCGCCATCCGCGATGCGGCCGGCGAGATCGAACAGGCCGTCGTCGTCACCGCCAACCGCCGTGCCGCCGAGCTGAGCGGTCGCGCGGAAAACGACCTGCTCGACACCGATGGCCGCGAAAGCCTGTCCTTCCTGTCCGACCCCTCGACCTGGCGCCGCTGCCTCTATGCCATCGCCCTGCAGCGGGCCGACTGCCTCGAGACCTCCTACACGCGCAATGGCGCGACAACCTGGCTCAGGGTGGCGATCGCCCCGCTCGGCGACGGCCTCCTCCTGACCCTGACCGATATCACCGACCTGACGGTGGCCAATCAAACCTTGCAGATGCGCGCCGCCACGCTGGCGCTCGAGATCGGCCGCGAACGGGCGACCCGCCGCGCCCTCTCCGAGGAGATCGGCCTGCGCGAGGAACGCGAGAAGGAGCTGCGTCGTCTGGCAGAGGAAGACCCGTTGACGGCTCTGCTCAACCGCCGCTCCTTTACCGAAAAGGCCAACGCCGCCATTGCCGCCAGCGAGGCCGACGGCACCGATCTGGCGATGATCATCGTCGATCTCGACCATTTCAAGCAGGTCAACGACACCTATGGCCACCCGGCAGGCGATGCGGTGATCCGCGCCTTCGCCGACCTGCTGCTCGGCCAATACCGCAACGAGCGCAATCTTGTCGGCCGCTTCGGCGGGGAGGAGTTCGGTATCCTGCTGCAGGATTGCGACCTGGCCTCCGCAGCGGCAAGTGCACGCCAGATCCAGGATGCCTTGCTGACCCGCGCCATGCCGGTCTCCGAAACATTGGCCCTGCGCGTGACCGCGAGCCTCGGCATCGCCGCGCGTCATCCGGGCGAAGAGCTGGGGTCCCTGACGAGCCGTGCTGACCGGGCGCTTTATCGCGCCAAGAACGAAGGCCGCAACCGCCTCGGCATCGCCGATCCTCTGGCTGTCGCCGAGGCGGCCTGAACTTCAGCAGCCGAGCTGTCCGAGCGCCGCCTCCAGTGCAGCCGCGGGCGCGACCGCTTCCCAGCCCTCCATCTGGTGGCGGAACCACGTCACCTGCCGCTTGGCATAGGCGCGCGTATCGGCCTGGCCACGCCGGATCGCCTCATCCAGGCTGATCTCGCCGTCAAGATGGGCGATCAGGCCCGGCACGCCATGGGCGCGCATGATCGGCAGCAGCGGATCGAGCCCGCGTAGCCGCAAGCGCGCGACCTCGTCGAGCGCGCCCTCGCCCATCATCACTTCGAAGCGCCGGTCGATCCGCTCCCGCACCGCCTCGCGCTCGGGATGCACGAAGAGCCGCAGCGTCGGCACGTGGCCCAGAGGCCCCGGCTCGCGCTCGCCCTGGAAGCTCGCCAGCGAACGCCCCGTCGCCCGAAACACCTCCAGCGCCCGCATGATCCGCATCCGGTCGCTCGGGCGCAGCCGCTCGGCCATGGCCGGATCGCAAGCGGCAAGCTCGGCATGGAGCGCTGCCGTCTCCCGTCCCTCGGCATGGCTGCGAAACGCGGCTCGAACATCCTCCGGCACCGGCGGCATCGCCGAAAAGCCCTCCGTGACAGCCTTGAAATAGAGCCCTGTGCCGCCGACCAGGATCGGCAGCGAGCCGCTTTCGCGTAGTTCCGCCAGCAGCGTCGTCACGTCAGCGGCGTAGCGCATCGCCGAATAATTCACGGCGCCATCGACATGCCCGTAGAGGCGGTGCGGCACCATCGCCTCCTCCGCCGCGCTCGGCCGGGCCGAGAGAACACGCAGATCGGCATAGACCTGCATGGAATCGGCGTTGACGACGGTCCCGCCGGTGCGGCGTGCGATCTCTATCGCGAGCGCGGACTTGCCGCTCGCGGTCGGACCTGCGATGAGCACCGCGCCGAATTGCCCTGCCGCCTTCACCCGGTTCCTCACATGCTCGTCGCCACACTCGTATCCGCCCACGGCCAGGCGCTGGTCGGCGAAGCCCTGCTCACCCGCCTTGCCCGCACCGTGCCCGGCGTCACCGGCACCGCCGTGCTCGACGGCGCGATCGCTGCCGACCTCTTCGCGGAAGCGGCCGACGCACGCAAGCTCGAAGCCGAGATCCGGATTGCTCTGAATGGTGCCGCGATCGACGTCATCGTCCAGCCGGCGGCCACCCGCCGCAAGGCGCTGTTCCTCGCCGACATGGATTCGACCATGATCGGCCAGGAATGCATCGACGAGCTCGCCGCCTTCGTCGGCCTGAAGGAGCATGTCGCCGCCATCACCGAGCGCGCCATGCGCGGCGAGATCGATTTCGAACCGGCTTTGCGCGAGCGTGTCGCCCTGCTGAAGGACGTGCCGCTTTCCGTCGTCGGCGAGATCATCCGCGACCGCATCACCCTGACGCCGGGCGGGCGCGAACTCGTCCGGACGATACGGGCGAATGGCGGCTATACCGCGCTCGTCTCCGGCGGCTTCACCGTCTTCACCGGCCCGATCGGCCAGACCATCGGCTTCGACGAGCACCGCTCGAACACACTCATTGCCAGCGACGGCATCCTGAACGGCACGGTCACCGATCCGATCCTCGGCAAGCAGGCCAAGCTCGACGCGCTCGTCGAATTGCGCGCCCGCTTCAAGCTCGCCCCCGCGCAGACCATGGCGGTCGGCGACGGCGCCAACGACCTCGCCATGCTCGGCGAAGCGGGACTGGGCGCGGCCTTCCGCGCCAAGCCGGCGGTGGCGGCAGCCGCCGACGCCCGGCTCGACCATGCCGACCTCACCGCCCTGCTCTATGCCCAGGGCTACACGGGCGGCGAGATCGTCCGGGGCTGATCCAATCGACGCAAGCGCGGGTCATCCCGGGCGGAGCGAAGCGAAGATCCGGGATCCATGCCGGAGCGTTTCCGATGCAGGTTCAGGCATGGATCCCGGGTCTCCCTGCGGTCGCCCGGGATGACCTGCGTTTCCGGAACGCAGCTAATCAGTCGACGATGAAGAGCTTCGCGCCGGTCTTTGTCGCGGAGCGATGCGGCTCGGCATTGTCCGCGACCTGATAGCTCATGCCGGCCTTCAGCGGCAGCACGCGCCCGTCGGCGAGCGTGGTCTCCATCTCGCCTTCGAGGCACAGGATGATATGCCCCTTCGAGCACCAGTGATCGGCGACATAGCCCGGCGAGTACTCGACCATCCGCACCCGGATGCGGTTGTCCTCCGGGCCGAAATACTGGACCCGCCAGGTCGCCTCGCCGCTGTCGCCGGCATGGCGCTCCATGGGGATCGTCGCCCAGTCGGTGGTGACGAAGGGAATGTCGCTGATCTTCATCTCGGTCTCTCCGGACACCCGCCTGCTCAGACGCGACGCCTCGCATCTAGTCCAGTTTCTCATCCGGCAGAACCGTCATTGCGAGCGTAGCGAAGCAATCCAGAGGGACTGGGTGAGACGTCCAACCCGGTCCCCCCGGATTGCTTCGTCGCTTTGCTCCTCGCAATGACGAAAAGAAAAAGGGCGGCCCTACTGAACCGCCCTTCGTATTCCCTTGATGCCACCGGTCTCAGTTCATCGAGACGGCGACGAAGCGGACCTCGCCCTGGCCGTTCGAGACCAGCAGGAGAGCCGACTTCTTGCCTTCCTTCTTCAGCGCGTCGAGACGCTTGGTCACGTCCTGCGGCGCGTTGACCGGCTCCTGGCCGACCTCGACGATCAGCTCGCCGACGAGGATACGCTTGTCGGCCGCGTTCGAGTTGGCGTCGACCTTGGTGATGACCACGCCCTTGAGCCCGTCCTTGATCGTGTAGCGCTTCCGCAGCTCGTCCGTCTGCGGCGAGAATTCGAGGCCGAGCGCGCTCGTCACCGCTGGCTTGGCCGGCTCCGCCGTCGGCTTGTTCGCCGAGGCCGACTGGACCTTCTCGCCATCCTCGAGGCGGCCGAGCTTGACCGTCTTGGTCTCTTCCTTGCCCTTGCGGATGATCAGGACCGGCACGTCCTTGCCGACCGGCGTCGCCGCGACGATGCGCGGCAGGTCGCGCGAATCCTTCACGTCCTTGCCGTCGAACTTGACGATCACGTCGCCGGTTTCGAGGCCGGCCGGCTTGGCCGGGCCCTTCTCGTCGATGCCGGCGACGAGCGCGCCCCGCGCGGTCCCCAGGCCCAGCGCCTCAGCGGTGGCGTCATCGACGGTCTGGATGCGCACGCCGAGCCAGCCGCGACGGGTCTCGCCGAATTCCTTCAGCTGGTCGACGATGTTGGTCGCCAGCGTCGAGGGCACGGCGAAGCCGATGCCGACCGAGCCGCCCGTCGGCGACAGGATCGCCGTGTTGATGCCGATGACCTCGCCGGCCATGTTGAACAGCGGGCCGCCGGAGTTGCCCTTGTTGATGGCCGCGTCGGTCTGGATATAGGTGTCGTACGGGCCCTGGCTGATGTCGCGGTTGCGGGCCGAGACAATGCCCGAGGAAACCGAGCCGCCGAGGCCGAACGGGTTGCCGATCGCCATCACCGGATCGCCGATCCGCATCTTGTCGGAATCGCCGAACTTGACCGCCGGCAGCGGCTTGTCGTGCTTCACGCGCAGCACGGCGAGGTCGACCTTGCTGTCCTTGCCGATGACCTCGGCCTTGAGACGCAGGCCGTCATTGAAGATCACCGTGATCTCGTTGGCGTCGCCGATGACGTGGTTGTTGGTGACGACGATGCCCGAGGGATCGACCACGAAGCCGGAGCCGGCCGACTGCGAACGGCGCTGCTGCGGCGCCTGGCGCTCGCCCTGCTGGTTGCGGCGGTTGAAGAATTCCTCGAACAGGTCGCCGAAGGGCGTGTCCGGACCAAGCTGCGGCAGTTGCGGCAGGTTGCGGCCCTTCTGGTCGTTGGTGGTGACGGCCGCGATGTTGACCACCGCCGGCATGACCCTGTCGACGAGGTCGGCAAGCGAGGTCTGCCCCTGGAGGAGCGGCGTATTGGCCTGCGCATGCCCCGGCGCCAGCACCGGCGAGGCCAGCAGCGCGAGGCCGGCGACGCCGGCAGCGAGAGCGATGCGGACAGGCCTGGCTGCGGAAAGGGTGTTCGATGCCATAGGGGTCCTCATGTTCGGAAGAATGCGGGCCGATCGATGAAAGGCGGGCGCCCCCGGTGCCGCAAGGCAGGCGGACGCGCCCGATGATTGAACTCCGAAATGCGGCGGAAGGGCGACGCACGATCATGTCATCGAACACGATCGCGTGGCCGCCCCCGCTTCTACCAGACGCCGCGCGCGACCCAGACCAGGATCACGCCCAGCACCGCCGAGCCGAGGCCGATGAGCCGCATCCGGTCCGGCGGTGTTTCCGCCGCGCTCCGCAAGGCATCCTTCGCCAGATGCGGAACCGCAGCGAAGAGAATGCCCTCGATAGCGAAGACCAGGCCGAGCGCCGCGACGAAATCAAGCATCCGCGTCGCTCGCCATGATCAGGGCCGTGCCGGCGCAGGCTGCGCAGGTGTCGCCGAAGCGCCCGCCTGGCCGTCCTGACGCTGCGCGTTCGGGCCGTTGAAATACCGGAAGAACGGCGAATCCGGCGACAGAACCATCCGCGTGTCCCCCGGCTTGATGCTGGCTTCATAGGCCTGCATCGAGCGGTAGAAGGAGAAGAACTCCGGATCCTTGCCGAAGACCTCGGCGAAGACCTTGTTGCGCTCCGCCTCGCCCGCGCCGCGGATCTCGTCGGCGTGCTGCTGCGCCTCCGCCACGATCACGGTCGAGTCCCTGTCGGCCCGGGCGCGGATCTCCTGCGACTGCTGGCCGCCGAGCGCGCGGGCTTCCGCCGCCTCGCGCTGGCGCTCCGTCTGCATGCGCTGGAACACCGCCGCCGAGTTCGCCGCCGGCAGATCGACACGCCGCAACCGGACATCGACGACGGTCATGCCGAAGCGCGCCGCCTCGCGGTTCACGTCGTCGCGGATGCGGTTCATCAGACGCGAGCGCTCGGTGCGCACCATGGCCGTGAAGCTCGCTTCCGCCAGCACCGAGCGAACGTTGCCGTTCACGATCGAGGCGAGCTGCGAATTCGCCCGCGGGATGTTGTTGACCGCCTGGTAGAAGCGCAGCGGGTCCGAGATCCGGTAGCGCGTGAAGGCATCGACCACGAGACGCTTCTGGTCCGAGGCGATGATTTCCTGCGCCGGCAGGTCGAGGTCGAGGATGCGGTTGTCGAGGATCGTCACCGTCTCGAAGGGCGCCGGCAGCTTGAAGTACAGCCCCGGCTGGGTCGCGACGGTCCGGACGCGACCGAACTGCAGCACGATCGCCGACTGCGTCTGCGAGACCACGAAGGTCGAGGCATAGAGCACCACGGCAGTGATGACGGCGGCGAAGAAGAGCACGCCGCGCAGGATGGGAGAGTTCATCGCTGAGCCCCTCCCTGCTGGCCTGGGCTCGGGCGCCGTTGCTGGAGCTGGTCGAGCGGCAGGTAAGGCACGACGCCCTGCCCGTTGCCCGTCGAGTCGAGGATGATCTTGTCCGTCCCGCCCATCACGCGTTCCATCGTCTCCAGGAAGAGACGCTCGCGCGTCACGCCCGGAGCGTTCTTGTATTGCTCGTAGACCGCGTTGAAGCGGCTCGCCTGACCGCGCGCCTCGGCGACGGTCTGCTCCTTGAAGGCTTCAGCCGCCTGCGTGAGCTGCGCCGCCCGGCCGCGTGCCTCGGGCACGACGCGGTTGGCATAGGTCTGCGCCTCGTTGCGCAGGCGTTCCTGGTCGGCGCGGGCCGCCTGGACGTCGCGGAAGGCGTCGATGACCTGCTGCGGCGGGTCAACTTTCTGGAGCTGGACGAGGCTGATGCGCACGCCGGCATTGTAGCCGTTGAGCGTCTCCTGCATGAGCTGGCGCACCTCGGCCTCGATCGCGCCGCGGTCTGTCGTCAGCACCGGCTGGATGTTGCGGCGGCCGATGATCTCACGCATTGCGCTCTCGGCCACGGCCTTCACCGTGCCCGGCGGATCCTGGATATTGAAGACGTAGTCCTCGGGCGCGGCCGGATCGATCTGCCACTGCACGATGAAATCGATATCGACGATGTTCTCGTCGCCGGTGAGCATCAGGCTCTCTTCGATCACGTCGGTCTGGCGCGAGGTGCGCACCGATTCGACCGTCCGGAAACCGACCTCGGTGGTGATGACATTCGTCACCTGCGGCTTGACCACGCTGCCGATCGGATAAGGCCAGTTCCAGTTCGGGCCTTCGCCGGTCTTGCCGATGAAGCGGCCGAAACGAAGATTGAGGCCGACCTCGTTGGGCCGCACGAAATAGACACCGGACAGCAACCAAACCGTGATCAGGAGTAGCAAGCCGAGAACGAGCCCGCGCCCGCCGATATTGCCGCCCGGCACGAGGTTCTTCAGCCGGTCCTGACTGCGACGCAGGATTTCCTCGAGATCGGGCGGGTTGCCGTTGCCCCCGCCGCCACCGCCTGAACCGCCGCCCCAGGGACCGCCGCCGCCGTTACCTCCGCGCTGACCCCAGGGACCTCCCCCGCCGCTGCCACCGCCGCTCTGATTGCTCCAAGGCATTCGCGAGCCGTTCCCTTTCGTTCTATCGAGGCCAAGCCATAAGCAAATGACGGCCGCTTGTCAGCGCCTTCGGTCGAAGGCGCTGGGCTGACTTGGTCATGGGCCATGGATTCGTCAACGGCGCAAGCCATTCATCGTGAATGGAAAGCGGCGATCAGCCGCGTCGGCCATAGGTGACGAAGGTATAAGGATGGTCGTTCTCGGCGTCGGCAGCGTGGCTTTCCCGCGCCGTCTCGACGAAGGCATCCTTCTCCCAATGCGGGAAAACCGCGTCGCCGGCCGGCTGCGCGTGGACCCTGGTGAGTTCGAGCCGGTCGGCCAGCGGCAGCATCTGCGCGTAGATTTCAGTGCCGCCGCCGATGATGACCGCATGGGCGCCCATCTCCCGGCCGAGCGCTTGCGCCAGCGTCAATGCCTCCGCCACCTCATGGGCGACATGGACGCCCTCGGCGCGAAAACCCCGATCCCGCGTCAGCACCACGGTCTGGCGCCCGGGCAACGGCTTGCCGATCGACAGATAGGTCTTGCGCCCCATGATGATGGGGCAGCCGGTCGTCAGCCGGCGAAAGCGCTGCATATCGGTCCTGAGCCGCCAGATCAGCTTGTTGTCGTCGCCGATCACGCCGTTATCGGCGATGGCCGCGACGAGGACGACCGGAAGAGACGGCATCGGCTCAGCCCTCCGCGCCGAGCTTCGCCAGCGCCTGGCCTTCCAGCCGCTTCACGGTCCATTCGTCCTGCGCCGTGGCGCCGAGCGCCCGGTAGAAGACCCGCGACGGCTCGTTCCAGTTCAGCACCCACCAGGCAAGGCGCGGCAGCCCCTCCGCGACACAGCGCCGCGCCAGCCCGGCGATCAGCGCCTTGCCGATGCCGCGCCCGCGCTGGTCCGGCCGCACGAACAGGTCTTCCAGCCAGATGCCGTGCCGGCCCGAGAAGGTCGAATAGGTGTAGAACCACACGGCAAAGCCGACCGGTTCGCCATCCCATTCGGCGATGTCGCAGAAGGTCTTCGGATGCTCGCCGAACAGCGCGGCCTCGATCTCCGCCTCGGTCGCGACGACCTCGTGCAGCAGCTTCTCGTATTCGGCGAGTTCGCGGATGAAGCCAAGCACGAGCCCGGCCTCGCCGGGACGGGCGGAGCGGATGGTGAGGGTCATACTGCGATCGGAGCCTTGATGCCGGGATGCGGGTCGTAATCGGTAATCGTGACGTCCGCGAACTGGAAATCCTCCAGCCGCGTCACCGCCGGGTTGAGCGTCAGCTTCGGCAATGCGCGCGGCTCGCGCGAGAGCTGAAGCCGCGTCTGCTCGAGATGGTTCACGTAGAGGTGAGTGTCGCCGAAGGAGTGCACGAACTCGCCGACGCCCAGCCCCGTCACCTGCGCGACCATATGGGTCAGCAGCGCATAGCTCGCGACGTTGAAGGGCACGCCGAGGAAGACGTCGGCCGAGCGTTGGTAGAGCTGGCAGGACAGTTTCCCGTTGGCGACGAAGAACTGGAACAGGCAATGGCAGGGCGCCAGCGCCATCTTCGGGATATCGGCCGGGTTCCAGGCCGAGACGATCAGCCGGCGCGAATCCGGATTGCGGCGGATCTCGTTCACCAGCCAGGCGATCTGGTCGATCACCTGCCCGTCCGGCGCCGCCCAGGAGCGCCACTGCCGGCCATAGACCGGGCCGAGATCGCCATTGGCATCGGCCCACTCGTCCCAGATCGTGACGCCGTTCTCCTGGAGATAGCGCACATTGGTGTCGCCGCGCAGGAACCAGATCAGCTCGTGGATGATCGATTTCAGGTGCAGCTTCTTGGTCGTGACCAGCGGGAACCCTTCCGACAGGTCGAAGCGCATCTGATGGCCGAAGACGGCGAGCGTGCCGGTGCCGGTGCGGTCGTCCTTGCGGACGCCCTCGGTCAGGACGCGTTGGAGCAGGTCGTGATACTGGCGCATGTCGACTCTCTGGAAGGCGCGCGACTATAGCGGCTCGCGATCCGCTTGGCCCGGCCCGGCCGGCAGACATCCCCAGCGTTTGCGAAAGCCCCTGCCAATCCATGGCGGGAGCCTTGCCGCCTCACGAAAACGCGACAATCCGTGAGACGGCTTCTCCGCAAACCCGCCCCAATCGGTGCCATTCATCGCGCGCTTGATTCGTGGGGATAGACGATATGCCGACCCTGAACGTAACCGGCCGCCTGCTGGTGGCGCTCACTCTCAACGCCCTGATCGCGCTGTCGGCGCATGGCGAAGAGACCTATGCCAATGTGACGATCTCGGAACGGCAGGCGCGCGACGTCGCCTGGAGCGCCGGCCTCGTCCATGTCGAGGAGATCGTCCGTTACGACGATCGCTGGGAGGTCGCGGGGCGCACCGCCGAGGACGACGAAATGAGCCTCGAGATCGACATCAGAAATGGACGTATTCTCGATTGAGGCGGCAAAGCCGCAGTCTTTGTCGAAAACGCATGAGAACCCTTTCCCAACGCCCCGGCCTTCCCTATATTCGCAAGTGCCGCTCGCAAGAACGGCTATGGCGATAAACGGATTTCGAAATAAGCCTTTCGGACCCGGGGGCGGTACCCGGCGCCTCCACCAAAGCCCTGCTCAGGCAGGCGGCCTTGCGGCGAACCCGCAGGGCTTTGGCGGGGGCGAAATAGGATCGACGAGGGTGTAAAGGTTATCCTTTTGCTCGGCATGGTTCCGCCGTTATCGGGCCATTGCATAGTTGCCAACGACAACAATGCTCGGGTTGCTGTCGCCGCGTGAGCGGTGCTGGTTCCCAAACCTAAGTCCTTCCGTTTAGCGACGTAAGGCGGGGCCCGGAGGCGCCTGGCAACAGAAGCCTCCACTTCTTTTTCTGACGGCCTGCCGGCTGTTCCCGCCGGAACGCAACAAGCGGAAATCACGACTCGATGTCCAAGGATGTTCTTCGTTACGACCTCATGGTTCAGGACGCGCTGAAGGGCGTGGTCCGCAAGATCCTGACGGAGGCCGCGCGCGACGGACTGCCGGGCGAGCACCATTTCTACGTGACCTTCCGCACGGGTGCGCCGGGCGTGCGCCTGTCGCAGCGCCTGCGCGAGAAGCATCCCGAGGAGATGACGATCGTCCTCCAGCATCAGTTCTGGGACCTCAGCGTCGGCGAGCACTCCTTTGAGGTCGGCCTGTCCTTCTCCGGCGTGCCGGAGCGGCTGCTCGTTCCCTTCGATGCGATCTCGACCTTCTTCGACCCGTCCGTTCAGTTCGGCCTGAAATTCGAGGCGCAGGATCAGGCCGAGGATGCCGCCTCGCAGGAAGCGGAGCCCGCCGAGGCGGCGCCGGCACCGGCGAAGATCGTGCCGGCCGCGCTTCCGGCCGCCAAGGGCAAAGCACCTGCCGCCGAGCCTGCTGCCGCATCCGCGAAAGCGGAATCCGCTGCCGAAGGCGAGGACAACCGGGGCAGCGCCGAGGTGGTCAGCCTCGATTCCTTCCGCAAGAAGCCCTGACGACGGACACCACATGACCGAGACGCGCACCGAAACCGATTCCTTCGGCCCGATCGCGGTGCCGGCGGATCGCTACTGGGGCGCGCAGACGCAGCGCTCCCTCGAGAATTTCAAGATCGGCGGCGAGAGCGAGCGCATGCCGCTGCCACTGGTCCATGCGCTGGTGCTGGTCAAGAAGGCCGCGGCCCATGTCAACGCCAGGCTCGGCCTGCTCGACCAGCGCGTCGCCGGCGCCATCGCCCATGCGGCGGACGAAGCGCTCGCAGGCAAGTTCGACGGACATTTCCCGCTGGTGATCTGGCAGACCGGCTCCGGCACCCAGTCCAACATGAACGCCAACGAGGTTCTGGCCAACCGCGCCAATGAACTGCTCGGGGCCGGACTCGGCGCCAAGAGCCCGGTCCATCCCAACGACCACGTCAATCGCGGCCAGTCCTCGAACGATTGTTTCCCGACCGCGATGCATATCGCCGCGGTGCTGGAGATCACCCGCCGCCTGCTGCCGGCGCTGCGCGGCCTCGAAAAGGCGCTGAACGCCAAGGCCGAAACCTTCAAGCATCTGGTCAAGATCGGCCGCACCCATCTCCAGGATGCGACCCCGGTCACGCTCGGCCAGGAATTCTCCGGCTATGCGATGCAGCTTCATCTCGGCATCGGCCGGATCGAGGCGGCGCTCAGCGGGCTCTATGCGCTGGCGCAGGGCGGCACCGCCGTCGGCACCGGCCTCAACACCCATCCCGACTTCGCCGCCTTCTTCGCCAAGGAAGCCGCGACGCTGACCGGCCTGCCCTTCCGCAGCGCCGAGAACAAGTTCGAGGCGCTGGCGAGCCATGGCGCGCTCGCCGCCGCCCATGGCGCGCTGGCCGCGCTCGCCTCTGACCTGTTCAAGATCGCCAACGACATCCGCCTGATGGGCTCCGGCCCGCGCTCAGGGCTGGGCGAGATCAGCCTGCCGGAAAACGAGCCGGGCTCCTCGATCATGCCGGGCAAGGTCAACCCCACGCAAGCCGAAGCGCTGACCATGGTCGCGACCCAGGTCCACGGCAATCAGGCGACGGTCGGCTTTGCAGCGAGCCAGGGTCATTTCGAGCTCAACGTCTTCAAGCCGGTGATCGCCGCCGCCTTCCTTCAATCCGTGCGGCTCCTCACCGACGCGGCGGAAAGCTTCCGGGTCAACTGCGTCGAGGGCATCGAGGCCAACGAAGTCCAGCTCAAGGAGCTGCTCTCGCGCTCGCTCATGCTGGTGACGGCGCTGGCCCCGGCGATCGGCTACGACAAGGCCGCCGGCATTGCCAAGGCCGCGCATCACAACGGCACAACCTTGCGCGAGGAAGCCCTGAAAGCCGGCGTCGATGCCGAGCTCTTCGACAAGACGGTCAAGCCCGAGCTGATGCTCGGCCCGCACTGACGCAAGGCAGGTCCGGTGGCCGAGATCATCAACCTCCGCCAGGTCCGCAAGCAGAAGGCGCGTGCCGAGGCTGAAAAGACGGCCGAACAGAACCGCATCTCGTTCGGCCGGACCAAGGCCGAGCGCAAGCTGACCGAAGCCGAGCGCGACAAGGCCGCCCGTCATATCGACGGGCACAAACTCGCCCGCGACGACGAGCCGGAGCCGGCATGAAGCCGGAGCGCAAGCGCTCGCTCAGCATCGCCGGCCACCGCACCAGCATCTCGCTGGAGGCGCCCTTCTGGGAGGCGCTGAAGGAGATCGCGGCCGGCGAGGACCGTCCCATCGCCGCCCTCGTCGCCGAGGTCGATTCCGGCCGGGGCGAATTGAACCTCTCCTCCGCGCTGCGGCTCCACGCGCTCGCACATTACCGCAAGATGGCCGGGAGCTCGTAGGCGGTGCGGTCAACGGCCTGCTCCTGGTCAGAACCACCGTTGTCATTCCGGGGCTTCGCGTTAGCGAAGAACCCGGAACCCACGACTGGGTCGGCCCCTTGCAAACCGAACACGCGGCGTCTCACCCAGTCGTGGGTTCCGGGCTCGCGCCTTCGGCACGCCCCGGAGTGACAAGAATTCTGCGCGTGGAGCCAACACAATCGACGACGGCCACGCCGCCAACCCAAAAATCACGCATACTCAAAGACTTGCAACGCATTCCGGAATCAAATCCCGAAGCGCTTGAATCATTCTCTCAATGCAACGGCGCGCCGCGCGGCTGCGGCTGCGTCGGCAACGGCGCGGCGCCGCCGGCCGGCGCCTGCACAGCGCCCTCCGGCGAGCTGCTGAGCGGCGCTCCCGGCAAGACGAGCGGGCCGGGCTGCGGCTGAGCCTGCGGCGGAGCCGATTGCGCCGCAGCCCGTTCGGCTGCCGCACGGGCCCGCTCCTCGGCCTCCGCGCGCCGGCGCGCTTCCAGTTCCGCCCGCGCCTGCTCGACGCGCCGCAATTCTTCGGCACGCTTCTCCTCGGCCTGCCGGCGCTGCTCCTCGATGCGACGCGCCTCTTCCTGACGCTTCTCCTCCGCGAGGCGCGATTCCTCCTGCGCCTTCAGGAACTCGGCGAGCCTGCGTTCGTTCTCCCGCATCTCACGCTCGGCCCGCAGCCGCCTTGCATGCGACGCCCGCTCGCGCGCATCGGCCTCGAAGGCCTCGACGCGTTCGATCTCGCGCGCCAGCGCCCGCGCCGCCACCGTGTTCGACAAGGCGCTGACATCGCTCTCGCGCCGGAGGTTCGACAAAGGCCCCCGCCAGGCGATGCCGATCTGCGGCGCATCGCCCGGCCAGCCCTTCGGCAGCGCACCCAGCGGCCTCAAGCCGAGCCTGAGATCAGCCGTCAGCGCGCGCAGGTCGAGGATGCCGGTCGCCTCGGCGCGCAGACCGTTGCGTTCGAAGGCGAAGGGTTGAAGCCTGATCAAGCCGCCGGCCAGCGTGAAGGGCAGCGTCACGTCGCCAAGCGCCCAGGCATCCTTGTCCAGCGCCTCGCTGAGGCGATCCTGCAGGCGCGATGCGTCGCTCTCGGAGGCATCCTCGCCGGTGCCCGCGATGATCCGCGCATAGGCATTGGGATCGAAGCGGGCGAGGCGCGTGCCGGTGAGTGCAAGGCTGCCCGCACCGCTCAGGCCCGCGACCAGGCGCGCCGGCGTCTCGCCCGAACCGCCGAACTCGATCTGCCCCGAGGCCTTGCCGCCGACTGCGCCCTTGGTCATCTCGCCAAGATCGACGGCCATCAGGCTGAACCGCCCATTGAGCTGGGCCAATCCGCCATCGCGGCGCAGGCCGAGTCGCCCGCCGATCTGCCCGCCGCCATAGCTGCCACGGATGTCGTCAATCCTCAGTCCGTCCTGATCCGAGCGCAGCACGAAGCTGGCATTGCGGACCGGCCCGCCATCGAAGACGGCAAGCGTCCCTGCCTCCACGGCGATGTCGAAATCGGGAAAACCCGCCACGCGCCCGAAGCGTGCTGTCGACCAGAGCGCATTCGGGGTCACCGCCGCCAGCCCGAGCGCCGCGCCCATCAGCGGGCGCAGATCGGCGGCGGGAACTGCGATGCGCCCGGAGGAGCGCCCCTCGCGCGGCAGCAACAGCGCGCCATTCACCGCCATGCCGCCGAGATGGGCGGTAATATCGTCGAGCCGGATCGCGTCCTCGGCGATGCCCAGCCGCGCGGACGCGTCGATCACGCCGTCCGGCAGCAGCCGGGCCGGTCCCTCGGCGAGGATCTGCCCCGGCCCATCAGCCTGCATGGTCAGCCGGGGCCCCTGCCCGCTATCTTCGACGACAATCGAGAGCCCCTGCCCGGCGAGCGAGCCTGTCGCCTTGCCCCGGTCCAGTGCGAGGTTGAAGCGCCCCGCCCCGCCCTGCTGCGGCAAGGGCAGCCCCAGGGCTGCGAAAGCCTGCCTCCGGTCGTTGAGTTCGAAGGCCAGTGCGGTCCCGCTCCAGTTTCCGGCCCGGTCAAGCCGGCCGTCGAGCTTCAGCTTGCCCGCCGCCGCCGTGCCTTCGGCCGACAGGCTGGTCTCGCCCGAGGCCGCGCGCGTCAAGAGGAAGCCGGCATCGAGCCGCGCCAGCCCCTCGCCGACGCGCTGCAGCGCCTGGATCGCCGCCTCCGGCAGCAGCGGCCCGGCCAGCGCCGTCAGCGTCTCGAAACGCGGCGCGCGGACGCGGCCGGAAATCTCGCCGCCCTCCGCCAGAAGCGCGCCGGCACCCGTGACGGCCACGCCACCGAAGCCATCGACAGAAAGCCGGCTCAACCGCCAGACATCGCCCTCGCGCCGCAGATCGAGATTGGCCGAGCCCGGCGGCGCGTTGCGGAAGCGCAGATTGGTGAGCGCGAGATCCAGCGCCACGTCGCGCTGCCGGAGCAGGTTCGAGAGGCTGTTACCCGGCGGGAGGGTATCGAGCGAGAGCCCGTTCACAGCCGCCTTGGCAGCGATCCGGTTCGGCGCGATCTCCCCGGAGGCATCGAGGCGCAGGCCCGACGAGCCCGCGACCAGCAGGCGTTGGAACCGGCCGCCGGTGCCCGTCCAGGCACCGACGATATCGGCATCGACCCGCCCAAGCCGCGCGATGAAATCGGCCAGCGCCGGATCGAGCCCCGCTCGCGCCAGCACCAGCCCGACGCGCCGCGCATCGTCGGCCTTGAGATTGAGCCGTCCCGTGGCGCCTTCCGCATTGAGGCTGCCGCTCGCGCCGAGCAGAGCCCCGGCGACGCGCACCGAAGCGGAAGCCTCGCTCAAGCCTCCGTCATGCAGATGCCCGCGCAGGGCCAGCGTCGAGAAATCCTCGCCGCGCCAGATCAACTGGTCGAGGTCGAGACTGACGTCGAAAGCGCCCGGCAGCCCCTGCAACGCGCGCTCGAAGCCTTGCCGTTCCGCCAGCGCCGTCATCAGCGCATCGGCATCGAGCCGGCGCGCGCGCAGCGCCAGCGAACCCTTGCCAGGGCCGGGCAGGTATTGCCCGTCGCCTTCCAGCCGCGCCGCGCCGCCTGCGAGATCAAGCGTCAACCCGGCGAGATCGAGCTGGCGGCTGCCACCCTTGACGCGCCCGGCGAGAGCAACCGCTCCGCCCGGCGAGAGATTGAAGGCCCCGTCGAGTTCGGCGCCGAAGCCCTCGGCCCCCTTCGGAAAGATCAGCGCGCCGTCGAAGCCGAGCTGCAGGTCCTCGCCGGTGAGATAGGCCTTGGTCCGCAGCCGTCCGTCGGCTTCGATCTCGCCCGTGGTGACGCGCAGCGACGCGCCTGCCACCTCGCCCTCGAAGCGCCACGGGCCGGCGAAACTCACCGCCGACATCTCGGCCGCGATCGGCGAGAGCATGACCGCGGGTTTCCCGGCCTCGCGCCAGATCATGGTCGAGCGGCTGATCGTCAGCCGGTCGAGGCTCGCCCCGGCCGGAATGCCCGTGCCACTGCGCTCGGGCATGCGGATCACGCCCGCCTCGTCCAGCAAAAGCGAGATCGCAGCGCCCTCGAGCCGCGCTTCCGAGAAGCGGAACTCACCGCGCGCCAGCGCCGCCAGTGCCAGCTCCACGGTCGCATGCTCGGCGCTGGCAGAGCTCGCCATGCCGTCGGCCGGCCCGATCCGCACGTCCTCAAGCGCGATACGCGGCGAGGGCAACAGTCGCAGGCCGATCGCGCCGCCGATCCGCGTCTCGACGCCGAGCCCTTCGCTCAACCGCGCCTCGATCTGCGGGCGATAGGCGCGCCAGTCGACGAAGCCGGGACCGATCAGGGCCGCCAGCAGCGCCAACACCAGCAGGCCGGCCAGAACTGTCAGACTCTCACGCAAATTCCGCTGCCTGCCCCTGTCGTGATGGTAGAGCGGTGCCGGCTTTGAGCGTCATTGCGAGCACAATGACGGCCAGTACCGGCGCCTCCCCCATCCTGCCCGCAAGTCGCGGCGAGATCACGACATTTCGGCAAAGCAAGCGAATGGCGCAAGCCGCAACGGCGTCACAGGGCGACGATTTTTCCGGGGTTGAGGATATTGCGCGGATCGAGAGAGCGTTTCAGCACGCGCATCACCGCGAGCGCCTCGGCTCCGTGCTCCTGCTCGAGATACTTGATCTTCTTCTGGCCGACGCCGTGCTCGCCGGTGCAGGTGCCGCCCATGGCGAGCGCGCGCTTCACCAGCCGGTCGATGAAGGCTTGAGCCCGCTCGACCTCGGCCGTGTCGGCAAGATCGACCAGCGGCTGCGTATGAAAATTGCCGTCGCCGACATGGCCAGCGATCGGCGCGATCAGGCCGGAAGCCTCGATGTCGCGCTTGGTCTCCTCGACGCATTCGGCCAGCTGCGAGATCGGCACGCAGACATCGGTCGCGACCGAGTCGAAGCCGGGACGCAGCGCCTTCGCCGCCCAATAGGCGTCATGACGCGCCTGCCAGAGCTTCGAGCGGTCCTCGGCCTTGGTCGCCCAGTCGAACGGGCCGCCGCCGAACTCGGCCGCGATCTCGCCGAAGCGCTCGGACTGCTCCTTCACGCCGGCTTCCGTGCCGTGGAATTCGACGAAGAGCATCGTCGTCTCCGGCAGACCGAGCTTGGCGTGGAGGTTGACGCCGCGGATCATCACGTCGTCGAGCAGTTCGATGCGTGCCACCGGCAGGCCGGTCTGGATCGTCAGGATCGTCGCGTCGCAGGCCGCCTTCACCGATGGGAACGGGCAGACGCCGGCAGCGATCGCTTCCGGGATGCCGTGAAGCTTCAGCGTCACCTCGGTGATGATGCCGAGCGTGCCTTCCGAGCCCACCAGCAGGCGGGTGAGGTCGTAGCCGGCCGAGGTCTTGCGGGCGCGTGTCGAAGTTCTGACGACCGAGCCGTCGGCCATCACCGCGGTCAGCGCCAGAACGTTGTCTTTCATCGTCCCATAGCGGACAGCATTGGTACCCGAGGCGCGGGTCGCCGCCATACCGCCGATCGAAGCATCGGCACCGGGATCGATCGGGAACATCAGGCCCTGGTCGCGCAGATGTTCGTTGAGCTCCTTGCGGGTGACGCCGGCCTCGACGACGACGTCGAGATCCTCGGCATGAACCGCGATGATCCGCTTCATCTGCGACAGGTCGATCGAGACGCCGCCGAAGGGCGCGTTGACGTGCCCCTCCAGCGAAGTGCCTGTGCCGAAAGCGATAACCGGAACGCCATGGGCCGCGCAGAGCTTCACGATCTCGGAGACTTCCGCCGTGCTCTGCGGAAACACCACGGCATCCGGCGGCTGGTTCGGAATCCAGGTCAGCGTGTGGCCATGCTGCTGGCGCACGGCGAGGCTGGTGACCAGCCGGTTGCCGAAGCTGGCGGCCAGCGCCTCCGTCACCGCCGCGATAGCCTCCCGTGAGGGCGGCAGCACTGCGGCAGGGACAGGTCTGTCATGAGGAGCGGCGGCAGGCTGGCTCATTGTCAACATCCGGGTTTGGCACTTAGACTTCGAACAGATCGGCTTCGCAATTGGTTACGCTTCGACATCGTCCTGCCATGCTGGCCGGCTCAAGATGCTGACGCCGCTTGCGGGCGATGCATACTAGATCATGCGACGACGAAATGGGCAGCGGCAATAATGCCGCCGGCCCTTGAACGAGGCGCCTGTCAGGGAGGCGAACATGAAACATGAGACGCGCGCCCCGGCGCTGTTCTTCGCGCCCTTCGTCTCGTCGGCGATGCGGGTCGAGCCGCAATGGATCGACTACAACGGCCATCTCAACATGGCCTATTACCATGTGCTGTTCGACCGCGCGGTCGACGAGGTCTTCTCGCTGGTCGGCCTCACCCGCGACTATGTCGAGACACGCCACGCCTCCACCTTCGCGGCGGAGTGCCATATCCTCTACAAGCGCGAATTGACCGAAGGCGATACCGTGCGCATCACCGCGCAGCTCATCGCCTTCGACGACAAGCGCCTGCATTATTACCTGGAGATGCGGCACGCCAACGAGGGCTGGCTCGCGGCGACCAGCGAGAACCTGTCGCTGCATGTCGACATGGTCCACCGCAAGGTCACGCCCTTCCCGGCCGATATCCTCGCCAATATTGCCCTGATGAAGGCCGCCCACAGCATGATGCCCCTGCCGGCCACGATCGGTCGCATCATCGGCATGCCCAGGAGGTCCGCCATCCGAGTCGATGAGAGCGCCGAGGAACGCGAGACCGAGACGGCGACCGAAACCCGGCACTGAAGCTTGCCGACAGTTCATCGTCAGGGCTTCGCTCCACAGCCCTTGTCATTCCGGGGCTTCGCGTCAGCGAAGAACCCGGAACCCACGACCGGGTGAGCGCTTTCGACCGCATGATCGCCGAGGCTCACCCAGTCGTGGGTTCCGGGTTCGGCCTGCGGCCGCCCCGGAAAGACAGCCACGGCGCGAAGGACCGCCAACAGTGCTCCCCAGGATGACGGCTGAGCAACCGTCTCGCATCAGGGGCCGTTGTCGGGGATCTTGAGCTTGTGCCCGCAGGCCTTGCAATGGACCGCATCCGGCTCGTGCCGCTGCAAGGCGCATTCGGGACAGCGAAACAGCACCTTGTTCGGGCGGAACAGCGCTTGCGCCAGCCGCACGAACAGCGTGATCCCGACGATCATCACCACGATCGAGGTCAGTTTGCCGCCGACGCCGGGCAGCGTCACGTCGCCGAAACCGGTCGTGGTCACCGTCGCGACCGTGAAATAGAGCGCCTGGACATAGCTCTCCAGCCCGCCCTCGTGCCGGAAGAAGAAGGTGTAGACGAACCCGGTCACCACGAAGAGGAAGGTCGCGATATTGCTCAGCGCGCGGACGACGCTTTCCCACTCGCGCAAACGGGTCTCGCGGAACTGCACCCAGACGATGCCCTTATGCGAGAGCGACCACAGCCTGAGGATGCGCAGGAAGCCGAAATTCTCCAGCCATTGCGGCGCGAGCAGCGTCAGCAGGATGAAGAGATCGAGCAGCATGGTCGGCTGGCGCAGCAGCCTGAGCATGTTGGACGAGGCGAGCAGCCGCGCCGCGATCTCGGCGACCATGATCACCGCGACGGAATAGTCGATCCAGAGAAAGGCCGCGTTCTCCCTGAGCAACGGCGTCAGGATGAAGAACGCGATGATCAGGAGGTCGACGACCGTCGCCACCGCCTGGAAACGTAGCGCTGACCGCGAGCGACCGTGATAGAGCTGGCGCAAACGGCACCGCAGGGCTTCGAAGCGGCTCTGGTCGGGCGGGGCGTCGGCGGCATCCATCGCCGCCAGCATAGGCGCTAGAGCATCGGCCCGAAAAGTGTGAAGCGGTTTTCGGACAAAGCCGATGCAAGAAAAAAGCCTGGCGCGCCGCTACGCTACGTCCCGGCGCCGCGTCGCCACGGCATGGACAGCATAGCCGCGATAGGGCGCGTCAACCCGGCAATCGGCCCCTGCCGCTTCAGCCATGGCGCACACAACCTCGGGGAAATCCTCTCGCGGCGTGACATGGAACAGCCCGAGCCAGCGCAACAACACCGCCTTGAACGGCGTCGGCAACCCCGCCTGATCGCCGAAGTCGACGATATGCAGCGAGCCGCCGGGATTGAGCCGGCGCAGCGCCTCGGCGACGACGCCCTGCCAGGGCGGGATCATCGACAAGGCATAGGAGATCACGATCCGGTCGAAGCCGGCGCGGCCAAACAGCGCTTGCGGATCGAAGCTGGTCGCATCGGCCTGCGCAAGCCCGATCCGTTGCTCCAAACCCGCCTTCGCGACCGAGCCTTGCGCCGTCGCCAGCATCGCGCTGGAGACGTCGAGCCCATGGCAGGCGCAGTCCGGATAGCGCTTGGCGATCCGGATCAGGTTGCGCCCGGTGCCGCAGCCGATCTCCAGCACGCTCCCGCCCTTCGGTAGCTGCAACCCGTCGATGAGCTGGTCGCGGCCGAGCAGATAGAACTTCCGGCTGGCATCGTAGATATGGCGCTGATGCCGGTAGATCCGATCCATCAGCCCGGCGGCGGAACCTGCCGGCGCCTCGGCCGCGCTCACCGCGCTTGCCCCTTCAGGACATAAAGGTGGAAGCCGCCATAGATCGCCGAGCGATCCTGCCGGCAGAGCTCGCGGCTCTTCGCTTCCTCGTAATGCCATTGGTCGAGGATCGCGGCCGGCACGCGGCCCGGCAGCAGGCGCTCATCGGCGGCCGTGCGGAAGATCACCCGCGCACCGGGCCGGGCCGTCCGCGTGATCTGCGACCACAGCGCCGTGAGATCGGCGTCGTTCATCCAGTCCTGCGCGTCGAGCAGCACATAGGCATCGCAGTTTTCGGCCGGCTGGTCTTCCAGGAAAGCGGTCACCGCGCTCTGGCGATACGAGACACCCGAAGCGCGCTCCTTCACCGCCGCGAAATGCTGCGGATGGAGATAGGGCGGGAAAGCCGCATCCGGCCCGTCACCATAGCGCCGACCGAAGGCCTGCTGGGCGAAGTAATTGTCCTTCAGGTCGAAATCACAAGCGAGACGTTCCAGCCGCAACTTCAGTGCGCCCAAGATGCCGTCCTCGCCATCGGCGGCCAGCGCCTTGTACTGCGCCGGCGGGATGCCGAGCCCGTAGAGCGAGGCCGGCTGGCGCACGAGCCAACGCACCAGCTTGCGCTCGAAGACCGGCGCGAGATGCCTGTCATAGAGCGCCCGCTGCTCGGCCAGGTCGCGCGCCGCCAGCATCGCCTTGGGGTTGCCGCCCAGCAGTCGCGCCAGCGCATGCCCGGTCCCGATGAAGCGGCCGAGCAGGCCGTAGCGGTGGAACCCCTTGGCGAAAAGGTTGATCCGGCGCCGGCCGTTCAGCCCCCGCCCCTCCCAGTAGCCGCGCGAGACGGCGTCGAGATGATCAGCGATCTCGCGGTCGTAGAGCGCGACATTGGCGCTCTCATTGGCCCGGCCGAAGAAGCGCAGGAAATCCTCTTGCCGCTCCATCCGCGCGAGCGCCACGAGCTTCAGCCGCCCGAGCGCGATATGGGTCGCGTTGAGATCGACCGCGCTGACCCGGATCGGCGCCGCCGTCAGATAGGACAGGATGTTGCAGGAGCCGGACGCGATCGCGACGACATGGTCGCCGGCCCTGAGCTGAAGCGCCGCCATGTCGACGACCGGGTCCTCCCAGATCTGCGGATAGACCAGCCCCGAGAAGGCGCGGGCGAACAGCCATTCCAGCATGCCGGCCTTGGACAGTGCCTTGCTGCGCCGGACAGCCTGTCCCAGGCCGGAGCTCGTCATGCGGCGGGCCGCGCGTGCCGTTTGCGTCGCCTGTTCCGTCACCGGTTTTCCTCCCTTTGCGGGTGGCCGGGCTGCTAGAGGAGTCGCGTGACGGTCCGGTGACGATGCTGTTTCGATCGCCACGGCATCGTGAAACGGCTTGCGCATGGCGGGGCTGAAATCAGGAGCGCGAAGCGCCATATTGCGGCACGAAAGCCGATGAGGCGCTCCCGCCAGGAAGGAGATCGCAATGGGTCTGATGAGCATGTTCGGGGCTGAGAAGAAGCAGGACGAGAGCTTTCCCTTCCAGCTCACGGACGCCGAATGGCGCGCGCGCCTGACGCCGGAGCAGTACCGCATCCTGCGCGGCCACGGCACCGAGCGGGCCGGTTCCTGCGCGCTGAACTACGAGAAGCGCGCCGGCACCTTCTCCTGCGCCGGTTGCGACCAGAAGCTGTTCAAGTCCGGCAAGAAATTCGAGAGCGGCACCGGCTGGCCGAGCTTCGACCAGCCGCTCGAAGGTGCGGTCGGCACCACCGAGGACCGCAGCTACGGCATGCACCGCGTCGAGGTCCATTGCGCCAATTGCGGCGGCCATCTCGGCCATGTCTTCCCGGACGGCCCGCCGCCCACCGGCCTGCGCTACTGCATCAACGGCGAGGCGATGACGTTCGAGCCGGAAGCGGCTTGAGGCACACGCGCCCTGCTCGGGCTTGGCCCGAGCATCTCTCGAACCAGCAAAGCGCGGGGAACCCCTCTCCTGTAAGGAGAGGGGCAGGGGTGAGGTGTAGGCCCCTGGACCAGCGACGCGCCGCCTGACCGCCGCGTAGCGACCATCACACGGCAAAAGCGGTGAGCGGCCGACCCCTCACCCTGCCCTCTCCCTACGGGAGAGGGTTCCCCGCGCTGTCAGAGCCTAATTGATGTCCGGCACCGCCCGCCGCGCCAGCGCCGCCGCATCGATGACCGGCGGTAGATCGCCGAATTGCCCCGACCAGCCGCCATCCAGCCGCGTCGCGATGAAGGCATTCGCCACAGCGGCCGGCGCGAAACGCAGCAGCAGCGAACCTTGCAGCATCAGTGCCAGCCGCTCCGTCAAACGCCGTGCCTGCCCCTCGTTGCGCATCAATTCCGGCAACTCCGCCTCCAGCCGCTTCAACGCCGCATCGTAGCGCCTATCCGCGCCCGCAGCCGCCATCAGTTCGCCCCGCAGCACATCGACCGCCCCCTCCTCGCGTGCCAGCGAGCGCAGCACATCGAGGCAGATGACGTTGCCCGAGCCTTCCCAGATCGCGTTGAGCGGCGCTTCCCGATAAAGCCGTGCCATCGGGTTCTCCTCGATGAAGCCGTTGCCGCCATGGCATTCCAGCGCCTCGGTGACGACGGCCGGCGCACGCCGCGTGATCCAGTATTTCGCGATCGGCGCGCCGATCCGCGCCAGCAGCCGCTCGCTTTCGGATAGCTCCTGCCGGTCGAGAGCCGCGAACAGCCGGAAGGCGAGCCAGGTGGCGGCCTCGGCCTCGATGGCGATATCGGCGAGCACGTTCTGCATGATCGGCTGGTCGATCAGCGCCTTCTGGAAGGCTCGGCGGTGTTGGGCGTGATGCCCCGCAAGCGACACCGCCATCCGCATCAGCCCGGACGAGGCCGCCGCGATATCGAGCCGCGAATTGTGGTTCACCGACAAGCCCGTGCGGATGCCTCTGCCCGGCTCGCCGATCAGATACCCGATCGCCCCCCTGAATTCGACCTCGGAGGAGGCATTGGAGCGATTACCGACCTTGTCCTTCAGGCGCTGGATCGCGACGCCGTTGCGCGCCCCATCCGGCAGCCATCCCGGCACGACGAAGCAGGAGATGCCCTCGCCCGTCCGAGCCAGCGTCAGAAACACGTCCGAATGCGGCACCGAGAAGAACCACTTCCGCCCGTGCAGCGAGAACGTGCCGTCGCGATTGTCCTCGGCATAGGTCTGGGTCTGGCGCAGATCCGAGCCGCCTTGCGTCTCGGTCATCGCCGTGCCGACGGTCGCACCGGTCTTGAGCTGCGCCGGACCCTGTCGTGGATCGTAGCGATTGGAGGTGACGAGACCACCCCAACGCTCCCACAGCGCGGCATCCTGCTTCAGCACCGGCACGGCGGCATAGGTCATGCTGATCGGGCAGCAGATGCCGCTCTCCGCGCCGTACCAGAGATATTGCAAGGCGGCCCGCGCGACCTGCGCGCCGGGTTCCGGCCGGTTCCAGGCGAGCGCATGCGTCTCTTGCCCGATGGCGAGCCCCATCAACTCGTGCCAGGCCGGATGGAAGGCGATCTCGTCGATGCGGTTGCCGAAGGGGTCGAAGGCGCGAAGCTCCGGCGTGTAGCGGTTGGCGAGACAAGCCAGTTCCTGCACCCGTGCCGAGCCGACCGTCCGCCCCGCCTCATGCAATCGCTCGCGTGTCCAATCCGCACCGAAGGCCGAGACGATGCCGGGCAGCACTGGATCGGCAGCGAAGGCATCGTACTCCGCCAACACTGGCACCTGATTGGTGACCTCCCAGCTTTCCGCTCCGCCCGGTCCGGCCATTGCTGCCACCTCCCTGTGGAACAGGATATAAAATGATCGCTCCGGCGGGGCGCAATCCTGACATCGACGCCCTATATTCGCCGGAGAACGAATCACGCACGAGCAGCGCACACCCTTGTCCGAGATCGACCCCTTTTCCGCTCCTCCGCCCCGCCCCGGCGGCCTCGCCGCGCGCGCTGCCGCGCAGCCGGCGGCCGGCTATCTCGCGGGGCTGAACCCGGAGCAGCGCCAAGCGGTCGAGGCGACGGATGGCCCGGTTCTGGTGCTCGCCGGCGCCGGCACCGGCAAGACCCGTGTGCTCACCACGCGCATCGGCCACCTGATCTCGACCAGCCGCGCCTACCCGTCCCAGATCCTCGCCGTGACCTTCACCAACAAGGCGGCGCGCGAGATGAAGGAGCGCGTCGCCCATCTCGTCGGCCCGGTCGCCGAGGGCATGCCCTGGCTCGGCACCTTCCACTCTATCTCGGCGAAGCTCCTGCGCCGTCATGCCGAGCTGCTCGACCTGCGCAGCGACTTCACCATCCTCGACACCGACGACCAGATCCGCCTGATGAAGCAGGTGATCCAGGCCGAGAACATCGACGAGAAGCGCTGGCCCGGCCGGATGCTGGCGGGGTTCATCGATAGCTGGAAGAACCGCGGTCTCAGCCCCAAGGACGTGCCCGCGGGCGAGGCCGCCGTCTTCGCCCATGGCAAGGGCGGCAAGCTCTATGCCGCCTACCAGGAGCGCCTGAAGGCTCTGAACGCCGTCGATTTCGGCGATCTGCTGCTGCACTGCCTGACGCTGTTCCGCGACTATCCGGACGTGCTGCAGACCTATCACGACCGCTTCCGCTACATTCTTGTCGACGAGTACCAGGACACCAACACGGCGCAGTATCTCTGGCTGCGCCTGCTGGCCCAGGGCCGCCGCAACATCTGCTGCGTCGGCGACGACGACCAGTCGATCTATGGCTGGCGCGGCGCCGAGGTCGACAACATCCTGCGTTTCGAGCACGATTTTCCGGGCGCGACCGTGATCCGGCTGGAGCGCAACTACCGCTCGACCGGCCATATCCTCGCGACCGCCTCCAAGTTGATCGCCCGCAACGAAGGCCGCCTCGGCAAGACGCTCCGCACAGAGGATGCGCTCGGCGAGAAGGTCACCATCACCGGCGCCTGGGACAGCCAGGAGGAAGCCCGCCTGATCTCCGACGAGATCGAGGCGATGCAGTCGAAGAAGCACAACCTCGCCGAGGTCGCGGTGCTCGTACGCATCTCCGCCCAGATGCGCGAGATCGAGGAGCGCTTCGTCCAGGCCGGTGTGCCCTATCGCGTTATCGGCGGCCCGCGCTTCTATGAGCGCGCCGAAATCCGCGATGCGCTCGCCTATCTACGCTGCGTGGTCTCAGCCACAGACGATCTCGCCTTCGAGCGCATCGTCAACGTGCCCAAGCGTGGGCTGGGCGACGCGACGGTCCAGCTCCTGCACAATCACGCCCGCGCCACCGGCTTCTCGCTGATGCAATCGGCCCGCGCCGTGGTCGAGAGCGACGAGTTGAAGCCCAAGGCCCGCACGGCCCTGCGCGAACTGGTCGACGCTTTCGGCCGCTGGTCGAAACGCGCCGAGCATATGCCCCAGGGCGAGCTCGCCGAGCTGGTGCTGGAGGAATCCGGCTATACCGAGATGTGGAAGAAGGACCGTTCGGCCGATGCCGCCGGGCGCCTCGAAAACCTCAAGGAGCTCGTCCGCTCGCTGGACGAGTTCCCGGACCTGCCGGCCTTCCTCGAGCACGTCTCGCTGGTGATGGACGTCGGGGACGGCGAGGCCGAGGCCCGCGTCTCGATCATGACGCTGCACGCCGCCAAAGGGCTGGAATTCGACACCGTCTTCCTGCCCGGCTGGGAGGAAGGCCTGTTCCCAAACCAGCGCGCGCTCGACGAGAGCGGCCGCGCCGGGCTGGAGGAGGAGCGCCGCCTCGCCCATGTCGGCCTCACCCGCGCCCGCAAGAAACTGAAGCTCTATTTCGCCTCGAACCGGCGCATCCACGGCCTCTGGCAGACCAGCCTGCCCTCCCGCTTCATCGACGAATTGCCGGAGGAGCATGTCGAGGTCGAGCAGGCCCCGACCAGCTACTCGCAGGGCGGCTACGGCGCCTCGCGTTTCGACCGGATGGAGAGCTTCGGCTCGTCCTACAACACGCCGGGCTGGCAACGCGCGCAGGAGAACCGGGCGAAGAACAGCGGCGGCAGCGGCTTCTCGGAAAGCGGCCGCGGTTTTGGCCAGGGCAATTTCGGCGGCTCCTCGCGCCAGCGCGGCCCGCTGCTGATCGAGGGCGAGCTGACGGCGAAATCATCCGGCGGATCCGCCTATGGCGAAGGCGCTCGCGTCTTCCACGTCAAGTTCGGCCCGGGATCGGTCGCCAGCGTCGACGGCAACAAGCTCACCGTAGACTTCGACAAGGCCGGCCGGAAGATGGTGCTAGACTCGTTCGTGCAGAAGGCGGGTTAACCAATGTGTTTAACTGCAGACTGGTTTCGCACACAAAAAAGCTAAGCATTTCAATCTTCTGACGGGTAAAGCATCCCGAGCGAGGTCTTCACTGGCGACAACCTTTCATTCAATAGAAAATTGTTGTTTAAAATCAAAATCTTATACAAACTGATGCGGCGGTAAATTTACCGCTGCGTCAGAATTTTTTGGTGCAGTAAATGAGTAGGTGCTTGTGATTCGTTCGAGGCACCAATGCTCAATAACAGCGCCGACATCATTCGCCGCCTCGAACGCGAGGGTTGGGAATGCGTGCGCATCACCGGCTCGCACCATGTCTTCAAAAAGCCCGGCGTCCGTGACACAATCGTGGTGCCGCATCCGAAGAAGAGTTTCGGACCCGGCCTCGTGTTGAAAATCTACAAGCAGGCAGGCTGGCCGCGCGACTGACATGACCCATTACGTCGCCATCATCGAGGATGCAGGCTCCGACCATGCCGTCGGCGTCTGGTTTCCTGATCTGCCCGGCTGCTTCGCGGCCGGCGATACGCTGGATGAAGCCCTGCTCAACGCTCCGGAAGCCATTGCACTCTGGATCGCAGCCCAAGGCGGCCTGGCACCCCACGCTCGCACTCCCAGCGAATTGCGCAGCGATCCCGAGACCTCCGCGGACATGGCGGCGCACGCCATCGCCCTGATCCCGGCACCCGGCCTATCGTTGCAGCCAGCCGCGGAGTAGAAGCAGCGCATCCTTGCTGCCTCTCCAACGATACGACCGACCATGCCTCCCGAGATCACCCTCACCGACGCCGAAGACGAGGCCTTCCGCAAGCTGCTCGGCGAAGGCCTGAAAGGCTACAACGACGAGGCGATCGGCCTGCACGATCGTCAGGAGTTGCAGATCCGCATCACCGATCCCGAGACGGGCAAGCCGATCGGCGGGCTTGCCGGCCGCACTTCGCTCGGCGTGCTCTTCATCGACACCGTCTATCTGCCGAAGAGCCTGCGCGGCACCGGCATCGGCAGCCGCATCCTCGCCATGGCCGAGGAGGAAGGGCGCCGGCGCGGTTGCAGCAAGGCCGTGCTCTTCACGATCAGCTTCCAGGCGCCGGAATTCTACAAGAAGCTCGGCTGGCAGGTTTTTGGCGAGATCGCCCCGAAGCCGCCGGGCGCGACCCGGATTTACCTGACCAAGGACCTCTGAGCGCTCCGGCGCCGTCCAACCGGCCATTGAATCCAAGAGGCGACATGACGATGCAGGCAGAGGATCTCGCAGGTCGGCGGACCGTGATCACCGGCGCCGGGCGCGGGCTCGGCGCGGCACTGGCCATTGCGCTGGCCGAGGCCGGAAGCAGCGTCGTGCTCTGCGGCCGCAATCCGGCAGGGCTGTCAGATACTGCAACAACCATTCGCGAACGAACGGGTCGCGAGCCACACCGCGTCGCGCTCGACCTCGCCGATCCCGCAGACGTCGAAGCTACCGGCCGAAAGCTCGCCGACAGCGAGGATATCGACATCCTCATCAACAATGGCGCGATGTGGCTGGAGGGGCGCGACACCGCCTATTCGGCCGAGGAAGTGCTCGGCGTCGTCAACGCGGCGGTTTCCGGCACCTTCCTGCTGACGCAGGCACTGCTGCCGGCGCTGCGGCGTTCGAGCTGTCCGGACATCGTCACCATTGGCTCGATCTGCGGCCTGTCCAATGCCACGCTGCAGAGCGTCTCCGTCCCCTTCTACGCCGCCAAGCACGCGCAGGCTGCGCTCGCCGACGGCTTCCGCCAGATGCTGGCGGGATCGCCGATCCGCTCGATCGCGGTGCATCCGCCCTATCTCGACGACATGCTGCCTGGCGACGACGAATGGCAGGCGAACGCGCAGCGCCCCAAGGGCAGCCGCAGCAGCAATCGCGATGTCGTCGAAGCCGTCATCTTCGCCTTGACGCGGCCGCGCCACCTGACCTTGGCGATCACGCTCGATGCCGATGATGGCGGGCAGTTTCCGCAAACGCCACGTGGCTGAGTGCGGCCGCCGAGGTCATCGTCGAGACTGCAAGCCGCTACGCTTCGCCGAGGCGACCGGAACCTTTGGCCAGATCGTCGCAGCGCCGAACGCGCAGCGCGCCCGACGCGCGTGTCTCAGGCCGCCGCAGCGATGTTCCGCGCGCAGACAACCCGGTTCCTGCCCTGCATCTTCGCACGGTAGAGCTGTGCGTCGGCCTCGGCGATCAAGCGCTCGACTGTCGCGCCGCCGGTCCAGCCGGCGGCGCCGATGCTCACCGTCAGGTTGACCGGCTCGCCACCGGGAGCCTCGATCCGGAGACGCCGAACCGCATCGAGAACCTGCTTCGCGACGGCCTGCGCCTCCGTCAGGGCGGTTCGCGGGAGATAGACCGCGAACTCCTCGCCGCCGAGCCGCCCGGACAGGCCGCCCTCGCCCACTGCGCCCGCGATCGCCTGCGCCAGCCTCCGCAAGGCATCGTCGCCGACGGGATGGCCGAAGCGATCGTTGACCTGCTTGAAATGATCGGCGTCGATGAAAAGCAGCGTCCCCTCGCCACCCGGCACCATCGCCTGCTCCAGATCGGCGAGAAAACTCTCGCGGTTCAGGAGCCCGGTCAGCCCGTCGCGGCGCGCCCTTTCCAGCAGGGCCTCATGCGCTGCCGACAACGCGCCGTGCAGCCGCGCGATCTCGCCATGGGCGTCCTTCAGGCGCTGCGCCTGCCGGAATTGCCAGGCGCTCGCCGGCCACGCGATCAGGAGCGGGCAGAGAATGCACATCAACCAGGCCGTGCCGTCCACGACCCCGCCGAGCATCGGCACGACGGTCACCGCCAGACCGAGCGAAGCCGCGATCGACAGCAATGTCGCGAGGCTTGCCTTCAGGATGATCGCGCGTGTTGAGGCCGTCATGGCCTGCGGGTAGCAGGGAATGCTGAACGCAGGGTTTAGCGGGCTCGGCTCCGGCCATTTCCGATGACAGCGGCGGGTGCGCCTGCTAAGGCCACCGCATGCGCGAAGGCCTCCTGCCAGCGACGGTCGCGACCGTCCTCGAACTCTCCACCTCGGGCGAACAGGCCCGGGCCCTCACCGAATTGCTGGGCGAGATCTTCGATCCCACCGAGACGGCGATCTCCGCCTTCGAGGTCGCGGACGGGATCACGACGCTCTCGATGAACATTCCGTGGAAGGTCGAGATCTACTTCGCCAACCCGCCCGACGAGGAAGCGGTGCGCGACCTGCTGCGCCCGATCGTCGGCGAGCTCGTGGACAACACCCCCTTCACCACGGTGAACACCAAGGACTGGGTCGCCAACAGCCTGGACGGGCTGAAGCCCGTTCGCGCCGGCCGCGTGCTCGTCCATGGCGCGCATGACCGGCACGTCGTCCGCACCAATGATGTCGCGATCGAGATCGAGGCCGCGCTCGCCTTCGGCACCGGCCATCACGGCACCACGGCCGGCTGCCTGCTCGCGCTCGATGCCGAACTGAAGAAGCGTCGTCCCCGCCATGGCATCGATATCGGCACCGGCACCGGCATTCTCGGATTGGCGCTCGCCAAGCAGATCAAGCGCAAGGTCGTCGCCGGCGATATCGACGCGGTCGCGGTCGAGGTCTCCGCCCACAATGCCCGGCTCAACCACGCGCCGAACGCGCTCGATCTCTATGTCGCGCCGGGTCTGCGCCACGCCAAGGCCTGGCGGCCCGGCCATTTCGATTTCGTCTTCGCCAATATCCTGGCCGGCCCGCTGAAGCGGCTCGCCCCGTCGATCGCGCGCGTGCTGTCGTCCGACGGCACACTGATCCTGTCGGGCCTGCTGGCGATGGATGTTGCCGGCGTCGTCTCGGCCTATCGGCACCAGGGCGTCTATCTCGCGAGCCATTCGCTGCGCGAGGGCTGGGCGACGCTGGTCATGAAAAAAGGCGGCGCAGCCCCGAGGCCGCGCCGCCTTGCCTGACCTCCGGCGCCCCCTAGGGAAGCGCGAGATCGTTACTCGTTCGGCTCAGAAGCCGATATAGCCGTACTTCTTCTCGGCATCGGCCTGCAGGCTGCGGGCATCGTGCCAGACGGCGGCGGTGAACTTCGCGGCATCGGCAATCTGTTCGAAGATGTGCTTGATGATGGCAATCATGGTGATGGTCCTCAAGGGTTGTCAGCTGCGCGGCTCTAGGCCGCAGCAGCGCGAATTCAGCGGCTGAAGGGCAGCGAGACGTCGCTCGACAGCGTCGCGGACGGGTAGCCGCCCAGCACGAGCTCTGCCTCGTTGACGAGGAGGTTGCGGGCGCGCAGTTCGCGGGCAGCGGAACGCGCGCGGCTCTCGACGAGCGCGGCATAGAAGCGCTGCATCAGGCCCGGCTTGCTGGCGCGGGTTTCGCCATGGCTCCGGCCCGGTACGGGCAGCACGTCGGCATTGTTCAACACATAGGTCATGGGTCTATCTCCGAAAAACGAAGGACAGTCCCGGTCGCTTCCTCGTTCTCTTATGCGACTAAGGTGGGATCATTTCGCACTTGCGAGAAGATATGTTCGCATATGCAAGATATGCAAAAAACGCATGCGATCCGTTCTTATCCATTAATGTTTGCGTAGATTGCATAACCAATCGGCACAATGCGGAGCAGCAAGGCAGCACCGCCCCACCAAACGGGTAGTGCCTCGCTCACGCATTTGCGCTGGCGCTTTCGCGGGCGCGAGGCGACGATGCCGCGACCTAAGCCGGACCTTGCCATGACCGATTCGACCCTGCCGACCTGCCGTTTCCAGTCCTTTTCCGAGCCGAGCGACCCGAGGCTGGTTTCGGGTCGCGTCGCCGCCCTGCGCAAGGCGCTGGCCGCTCAGGGGCTCGACGGCTTCGTCATCCCCCGCGCCGACGAGCATCAGGGCGAATATGTCCCGGCCCATATGGCCCGCCTGGCATGGCTGACCGGCTTCACCGGCTCGGCCGGCAATGCCGTGGTGCTGGCCGACAAGGCCGCGCTGATCGTCGACGGCCGCTACACCATTCAGTCGGCCGAGCAGACCGACACCGCCGTCGTCACGCCGGTCCGCATGGAGGAGACGCCGCTGGAGCGCTGGGTCGAACAGAACCTGCCGGCTGGCGGCAAGCTCGGCTGCGATCCCTGGCTGCATACGGTTGATGGCCTCGCCCGGCTCGAAAAGGCTGCGGCAGCGGCCGGCGGCAGCCTCGTCGCCGTCAAGGCTAATCCGATCGACGCGCTCTGGAGCGACCGCCCGGCCCCGCCGGCAGCCCCGGTCAAGGCGCATCCGGCCGCCTTCGCCGGCGAGGACAGCGCCTCGAAGTTCGCGCGCGTCCAGAAGGCGCTGACGGAGGCCAAGGTCGACGCGCTCGTCATCTCCGATCCGCATGCGCTGGCCTGGGTCTTCAACATCCGTGGCGGCGATGTCGAGCACACGCCGCTGCCGCTCGGCTATTCCGTCGTCCCGCGCGAGGGCCGGCCGACCGTCTTCCTCGCGCCCGAGAAGATCACCAACGAGGCCGGCGACGCGATCGGCGCCGTCGGCGAGATCGCGCCTCCCGCGGAACTCGACCGGCAGATCGCCAGGCTCGGCGCCGCCAAGGCCAAGGTCCGGCTCGACGCGACGACCGCAGCCTCCGCGCTCGCGACCCTGATCCGCGAAGCCGGCGGCACGCCCGATGCCGGCACCGACCCGATCGCCCTGATGAAGGCGCGCAAGAACGCGGCCGAGCTGGATGGCGCCCGCAACGCCCATCTGCGCGACGGCGCCGTCATGGTGCGCTACCTCTCCTGGCTGGCGCGAGAGGCGCCGAAGGGCGGCTTGACCGAGATCGATGCGGTCGCCGCGCTCGAGGCCGAGCGGCTCAAGACCGGCCTGCTCAAGGACGTCTCCTTCACCACCATCGCCGGCGCCGGGCCGAACGCAGCATTGCCGCATTACCGCGTCAGCGAGGCGAGCAACCGCAAGCTGGAGCCCGGCATCTTCCTGGTCGATTCAGGCGGCCAGTACGAGGACGGCACCACCGACATTACCCGCACCATGGTGATCGGCACGCCCACGGCCGAGATGCGCGACCGCTATACTCGCGTGCTCAAGGGCCATCTCGCGATTTCGCGGCTGGTCTTCGTCAAGGGTACGTCCGGCGCTCAGCTCGATGCCTTCGCCCGGCTGCCGCTCTGGCAGGGCGGCTTCGATTTCGATCACGGCACCGGCCATGGCGTCGGCAGTTATCTCTCGGTGCATGAGGGGCCGCAGCGCCTCTCCAAGCTCGGCACGACGCCGCTTGAGCCGGGCATGATCCTCTCCAACGAACCCGGCTACTACAAGCAGGGCGAGTACGGCATCCGCATCGAGAACCTGATCGTCGTCGAGGAGCGCCAGATCCCCGGCGCCGAGCGGGTGATCTACGGCTTCGAGACGATCACCTGGTGCCCCTATGAGCGCGCCCTGATCGAGAAGGATATGCTCGATGCTGGCGAGATCGCCTGGATCGATGCCTACCACGCCAAGGTCTGGGAGAAGCTCGGCTCTCTCGTCGAAGGTGAAGCGAGGGTTTGGTTGGAAACGGCCTGCCAGCCGCTGTGAAGCGCCTCTACCGCGAGGAAACTTGATGCGTCGCGGTTGGAACCACCGTTGTCATTCCGGGGCTTCGCGCAGCGAAGAACCCGGAACCCACGACCGGGTGGGACATCTTGTGCTCAGTGGCCGCCGGCTCACCCAGTCGTGGGTTCCGGGTTCGCGCCTAAAGGCGCGCCCCGGAATGACAGGAATGGTCACGAGGTGCTCGGGGCTCAAGCCTGAGCATGACGCAACGGCTCAGATCACCATCCTGAACCCGACCACCGCAACCACGCCAACCGCGACCACGCCCAGTAAGGGCAATCGCGTCGCGGCGAGCGCCGTGACCGCCGCCGCCGCCGTCTCGGCCCAGCCGGTCGCAAGCGCACTCGGCGCGATCACCGCGATCAGCACGGCGGGCGGGATCGCGTCGAAGGCAGCTTGCGCCCGCGGCGAAAGGCTGAGCCGCCCGGCGAGCGCCAGCCCGGCGACGCGCGTGAAATAGGTCACGACCGCCATGCCGAGGAAGGCGAGGAGATTGATCGGGTCGACGCTCACGCCTCGGCCTCCTTCGTCATCGGCCGCTCCTCGGCGCCAGCCGCAAGCCATGCGGCCAGCAAGCCGCACAAGGCTCCTGCCGCGACATGCCAGGGCGGTCCGGCCAGGCGATAGGTCACGGCCGAGGCGATACCGGCGGCCGCCACCGTCCAGAACGTCACCCGGCCCTTCCAGAAGGCGGCGACGAGCGCGATGAACAGCGCCGTGAAGGCGAAGTCGGCGCCGAGACGCTTGGGATCGCCCAGCACCGCGCCGACCATGGCGCCAAGCGTCGAGTTGATCAGCCAGCCCGAGACGAAGGGGATGACCATCGCAAACCAATAGGCCGGCGTCAGGCGGTGGGTGCGGGCGCGCTTCTCGGCCAGCGCCCAGTTCTCGTCAGCCATGTAGTAGAGGCCGAGGAATTTCTGCCAGCGGCTGAAGCCCTGGAGCTTCGGCGCAAGCGACGCCCCCATCAGTACATGGCGCGCATTGATCAAGAGCGTTGAGAAGACCAGCGCCGCAACCGGCGCCGGGCTCGCCCAGAGCTCGATCGCCGCGAACTGCGCCCCGCCGGCGAAGACCATGATGCTCATCAGGAAGACTTCGAAGGGCGAGAGCCCCTTGCTGGCCGCCACCGCGCCGAAGAGCAGGCCGATCGGCGCCGCAGCCACCGCAGCAGGCCAGATGTCGGTCAGGCCGCGCCTGATGTCGTCACGAACAGATGACATGGAATGGGTTCTCTCGGACAGGCGTCAGCCAGTATGGGCCGCGCGGAACGCGCCGGGCGTGATGCCGAAGCGGGCCTTGAAGGCGCGCGTCAGATGCGGCTGGTCGCAGAAGCCGGTCGCCGCTGCGACATCGCCGGGCATATCGCCGCGCCGCAGCCGCTCGCGAGCGCGCCGGACGCGGACATCGACAAGGTAGGCATGCGGCGTCAGCCCGGTCTCCTGACGAAAGGCGCGAATCAGGTGATGCCGTGGCAGGCCGGTCAGGCGCGCGAGATCGGCAAGCGACAGGTCTTCGTCATAGCGCGCCTCGAACAATTCGCGCGCCTTGGCGACGGGCCCGCCCTCCGCTCCGACGTTGCGGACCGCGAGTTCGGCATGACGGGCGAGGCAGCGTGCATAGAAGCGCAGCAGCATCTCCTCGCCGGCCATGAGATCCGCGCCATCCTCGATGGCGCGATGGGCGGCCGCGAAGAGAGCGGCCCCCTCGGCATCCTCGACCAGCGGCTCGCGAAAGAACGGCGTCCCGATCATCTCCCGGCCGCTGAGGGAAACCGCAACCTCGCGGATCAGCCCGATTTCGGGATAGGTCATGCGATAGCTGTAGCCCGGCCCGTAAGGCTCGCCGTCATGGGTTTCGAGCGGATTGACGAAGGTGATCTGGTTCGGGCGCGCGTAATGTCGCGCACCGCGGACGCGAAACGTCTCGCAGCCAGCCACGATCGTGCCGATCACATAGCTTTCGTGCCGATGCGGCGCATAGGCGTGACGGCGGAAGGTCGCAGCCAGGCAATCCAGCCCGTCGAAGCGCTCGGCCGGGAACAGCTTCGCCCGCTCACCGGCGACGAGCGGCTCGAGGCATAGCGTCTCGCTCTGTGTGACTGCTTCCATGGCGCGAGCATAAACCCTCTCGCATCGCCGCTGTCTTGAAGAAAAGTGATCGGGCGCATCACGCGCCCGATGTGTTTGGCAATCCTGATGGGGCTTCAGAGAGCGTGAGCCGCGCCGCCGGCGTCGATCCGCTCGGGGCTCTTCGCCCCCAGCAGCAGCACGCCCAGTCCGCCGACCAGCGTCGCAACCGTGGCATAGGCGACGACGCCGAGCGTGCCGAAGCCGTCGACCAGCAGGCCGCCGAAGACGGCACCGCTCGCGATCGCGATCTGGAAGGCGGCAACGATCAGGCCGCCGGCCGATTCGGCCTCGTCCTCCGGCGCGACGCGCACCAGCCAGGTCTGGAAGCCAACCGGCAATGCACCGAAGGCGAAGCCCCAGAGCCCGACCGCGACGGCCGAGGCGATCGGCGACGCGCCGAGGAAGAGCAGGCTCACGCCCACCACGGCGATCAGGAAGGCGCCGAAGATCACCGAAGCCTTGGCGCTGCGCGCGGTGATCGCCCCGCCCGCGAAATTGCCGAGGAAGCCGCCGACACCATAGGCCAGCAGGACGAGCGAGATCGCCTCGACCGACAGCTTGGGGATCTGCTCCAGGAACGGACGGACATAGGTGAAGCCCGCGAAATGCCCGGAGATCACCACGACGATGCCGGCGAGAACGAGCGCGATGCTGGGCTGGCCAAGCAGGCGGAACAGCGTGCGGATATCGGGCGAGCCGCGCGCCGGCAGCCGCGGCAGCACCGCGATCTGCACGACGAGCGTCACGACGCCGGCCAGCGCCGCCAGCCAGAACACGAAACGCCAGCCCATCAGGTTGCCGAGATAGGCCCCGATCGGCGCGGCGCTGACGGTGGCAAGCGAGACGCCGGCGAAGATCAGCGACATCGCCTTGGGCAGGGCACTGGGCGGCACGAGGCGCATGGCAGTCGCCGCGACCATCGACCAGAAGGCGCCGAGCCCGATGCCGAGCAACACGCGGGCGAAGAGCAGCGTCGTCAGGTTGGTGGCAACGGCAGCGATGACGCTGGAGACGATCAGCAGGCCGGTCAGCGACCAGATCACGATGCGCCGATCAATGCCGCGCGTCACGATGGCCGCGGCCAGGCCGGCAATGGCGCCAACCACCGCGGTCGCGGTCACCGCCTGTCCGGCGGCGCCGACGGAGACGCCGACATCGGCCGCCATCGGGGTGAGCAGGCTCGCCGGCAGGAACTCGGCCGTGACGAGGCCGAACACGCCGAAGGTCAGGGATGTGACCGCCGCCCAGGCCGGCTTGTCGCGGGCCTCCTCGGCTGTATCGTCGAATTCAAGTGCAGTGGCAGACAGGGAATCTGACATGGGGTTCTCCATGAGGTGGCCGGAAGATGGGCGTGGCCCCATGGAGTTTCCATGCTATATCATCCGCATCTCATGACCGTTCGTCCAGGATTGCCATGACCGCTTCCACCGACCACCTGACCGAGATGCTGCGGGGCCTGAGGCTCGACGGCGTCGATTACAGCCGCTGCCAACTGGCCGCGCCCTGGGGCGTCGCCTTCCCACCGACCCATCAGGCCTATTTCCATTTCATCTCGCGTGGCGGCTGCTGGCTGAAGACGCCGGCCGGCGAATGGCTGGAGCTCGCGGATGGCGATGCCGTGCTGTTGCCGCGTGGCGGCGGCCATGTCCTGGCAAGCTCGCCCGAGGTCCTCGCCTCCCCGCCCGGCGAATGCCGGGTGCGTGAGGCCTATGGCAATATCTTCGACGTCGAAGGCGGCGGCACGGGCGCGCATATGCTGCTCTTCACCGGCCGCATGACCTTCAATGTCGATTTTGACCACCCATTGCTGCGCCTGATGCCGGACCTGATGCTGATGAGCGATTTCATCGCCGACGAGCCCGGCCTGCCGCACCTGCTGGAGGCGATGGGGCGCGAGGTCATGCTGGACCGCGTCGGGGCCGGCGGCATCCTCGCCCGCCTCGCCGATGTGCTGGCGGCCGCGATCATCCGCGCCTGGGTCGAACGCGGCTGCGGTGCCGCCAAGGGCTGGGTCGCAGCGGCGCGCTGCCCGACGATCGGCAAGGTACTGGCGGCGATCCATGCCCATCCCGAGACCGACTGGACGGTCGAAAGCCTCGCCGAGCTGATGGGCGCCTCGCGTTCAGGCTTCGCCGAGCGCTTCGCCGAGGTCGTCGGCGAGACGCCGGCCCGCTATGTCGCGCAGGTCCGGATGCATCAGGCCCGGCAATGGCTCGCCCGCGACAAGTTGCGGATCGGAGTAGTGGCGCAGCGCCTCGGCTACGAGTCGGAAGCCTCGTTCAGCCGCGCCTTCAAGCGCATCACCGGGCAGGCACCGAGCCAGGTGCGGATCGCGGGCGAAGCCCCTCCGGCCGCGATGTTCACGCCGGCGGTGGAAGCGGCGGAGTAGCTCCAGCAAGCGCGGGGAACCCCTCTCCTGTAAGGAGAGGGGCAGGGGTGAGGTGTCGGCCCCTGGACCCGTTTGCTATGCGCCCACCACAGCCGCGGTCAGGTCACAGCTAAAGCGTCCAATGGCCTACCCCTCACCCTGCCCTCTCCCTCCGGGAGAGGGTTCCCCGCGCAAACTGAAGAGCGGCCGCGGGCGAGCATTTCGGGCTCAAGCTCCCGCGCTCGCCCCCACCAGATCAAACCAGCCGGCCTCATCGATCACCTCGACACCGTGCTTGGCGGCGTCCTTGAGCTTCGACCCTCCCCCCGGCCCGGCGACGAGCAGGTCGGTCTTCGACGACACCGAGCCCGCCACCTTCGCGCCGAGCCGCTCGGCCATCGCCTTGGCCTCGTCGCGGGTCATCCGCTCCAGCGCGCCGGTGAAGACCACGATCTTGCCGGCGACGGGGCTGGCCGAGGCCACCGCTTCCAGCGGCTGCGGCGAGACCTGCGCCAGCAGCCGGTCGAGCAGTTCCTCGTTATGCGGCTCACCGAAGAATTCGATGAGAGCTTCGACCACGGTCGGCCCGATGCCGTCGATGGCGTCGAGCTCCTGCCGCTCGGGCGAGGCCTCGTCGGCTGCCGCGATGCCGGCCGCCCGCAGCGCCTCGAACGAACCGTAATGCCGCGCCAGCAGCCGCGCCGTGGTCTCGCCGATATGGCGGATGCCGAGCCCGAAGATGAAGCGGTTGAGCGGCGGGGTGCGTCGGTCCTCGATCGCCTCGAACAGCTTCGCAACGCTCTGGGCGCCAAAACCCTCCTTGGCCTTGAGCTTCTTCAGCGGGTTGGCAGCGTCGCGTGTCGCGAGCGTGAAGATATCGGCCGGCTCCCTGACGGGAAGCTCGGGATCGCCGTGGAAGAACTCGATCTGCTTGTCACCGAGCCCGTCGATATCCAGCGCATCGCGCGAAACGAAATGCTTGAGCCTCTCGACGGCTTGCGCCGGGCAGATCAGGCCGCCGGTGCAGCGGCGGATGGCGTCTTCCTTGCCGCTGCGCGGATTGAGCTCGCGCGTCGCATGGCTGCCGCAGGCCGGGCAGAGCGTCGGAAATTCATAAGGCTTCGAATCCGCCGGCCGCTTGGCGAGATCGACCGCCTCGACGCGCGGGATCACGTCGCCCGCCCGCTTCACCGTCACCGTGTCGCCGATGCGGATATCTGTGCCGTCGCGGATCGGCAGCCCCTTGGAATCGAAGCCGCGGATATAATCCTCGTTATGCAGCGTCGCATTGGTCACGACCACGCCGCCGACCGTCACCGGCTTCAGGCGCGCCACCGGCGAGAGCGCGCCGGTGCGACCGACCTGGATATCGATCGCCTCCAGCACGGTCGTCGCCAGCTCGGCCGGGAATTTATGCGCGATCGCCCAGCGCGGCGCCCGCGAGACGAAGCCGAGCCGCGCCTGTAGCGCAAGCTCGTCGACCTTGTAGACCACGCCGTCGATATCGTAGCCGAGCGTGGCGCGCTGGCCCTCGATCAGCCGGTATTGCGCGATCAATTCCGCCACGCTCTCGCAGCGCTTCATCAGCGGGTTGGTGCGGAAGCCCCAGCGCCGGAACGCCTCGACCACGCCGAACTGCGTCGGCGCCGGCAGCTCCGGCATCTCGCCCCAGGCATAGGCAAAGAAGCGCAAGGGTCGCGCGGCGGTGACGCTGACATCGAGCTGGCGCAGCGAGCCCGCCGCCGCATTGCGCGGATTGGCGAATTCGGGCAGCCCCTTCTCGCGCTGGCGCTCGTTGATGGCAGCGAAATCGGCGTGCCCCAGATAGACCTCGCCGCGCACCTCGGCGATCTCAGGCACATCCGGCCCTGCCAGCGTGCCGGGGATTTCGGAAATGGTGCGGGCGTTCAGCGTGACGTCCTCGCCTTCCTCGCCATCGCCGCGCGTCGCGGCCGCGACCAGCTCGCCCTTCTCGTAGCGCAAGGAGAGCGAGAGCCCGTCGATCTTGGGCTCGGCGGTGAAGGCGATGCCGTCCTCCTCCTTGCGGCCGAGAAAGCGGTAGACGCGCCCCACGAACTCGGCGACCGCCTCGTCGGAGAAGGCATTGTCGAGCGAGAGCATCGGCACGCGATGGCGGATCTTGGCGAACTTGCCGGACGGCCTGGCGCCGACCTTGGCGCTGACGTCGCTCTCCTGCTTCAGCGCCGGAAAGGCCTCTTCCAAGGCGACCAGACGGCGACGCTTCGCGTCATAGGCCGCGTCGTCCATGATCGGCTGGTCGTCCTGGAAATAGGCGTCGTTCGCGGCCTGAACTTCGGCAGCCAGCAGCTTGTGCTCGGCCTTCGCCTTGCGCGGCGTCAGCTCGGAAATCGGCGTTTCGGAGGGGGCGGAATCTGCGGCGTCGCTCATAGCAAACCATTAGGCGAGATGATCGTGACGAGAAAGGGCAGGAACCGACGCCCTCGCGCCGCTGCTCCCAAAGCCTCACCCCACCAAAAGAACGCGGGTCATCCCGGGCGACCGCAGGGAGACCCGGGATGACCTCGCATGAGGAAGTCGGAGGGCGGCTTCTCACATCCGCGCGAAGGCCTTGCGACAAACCGGGCTTTCGCGCGTATAGTTCGGGAACTGGGAATTGGAAGCTCGACGCCGCCGGCCGTTGACGCCAAGGATCATGTCGACAGCCATTGGCGAACCGGGCCGGAACCGGGAGACACGCCATGGCCAATCTCGACGGCACAGTTCATGACATTGCCGCCCTCTCGCAGCCGCGCGTCAGGACCATCACGACACGGGACCTGACCGATGCGCTGCTGCGCGGCTGGGAGGATTTCAAGGCGCAGCCGAGCCACCTCGTCTTCATCGCCCTGATCTATCCCGTCGCCGGCATCCTGCTGGCGCAGCTCACCGTGAGCTACAATATCTTCCCCCTGCTCTTCCCGCTGCTCTCGGGCTTCGCCCTGCTCGGCCCCTTCGCCGCGATCGGGCTCTACGAGATCAGCCGCCGCCGCGAGAAGGGCATGGACTCGTCCTGGCTCCACGCCTTCGCCGTGCTGCGCTCGCGTTCGATCGGGCAGATCGCCCTGCTCGGCGCGATGCTGACCGGGATCTTCCTCGGCTGGTTGTTCAGCGCCTGGTTCCTCTATCGCGGCATCCTTGGCTTGCCAGCCGATGTCTCGACCGTCGATTTCCTGCGGGCCGTGTTCACCACGACCGATGGCTGGATCATGATGGTGATCGGCAATTCGATCGGGCTCCTGCTGGCGATCCTCGCCTTCTCGATCTCGGTCGTATCCTTCCCGCTGATCATCGATCGGCATGTCGATGCGGCGACAGCGATCCGCACCTCGATCGCCGCCGTCGAGGCCAATCCGCGCGTGATGATGTACTGGGGCCTGATGGTGACCGGCTTGCTGGTGCTCGGCTGCCTGCCGATGCTGGTCGGCCTGATCGTGGTCATGCCGGTACTCGGCCACGCCACCTGGCATCTCTATCGCAAGGTCGCCGGCTGACAGCGCAATCGTCAAATAAAACAGCGCCGTCATCCCGGTCTTGCCCCCGGGATGACGGCGCTTTCTCGTTGAAGGCTGAAACTCAGCCGCGAGGGCCGCCGCGCGGCTTGCCCTTGCCGAAGGGCTTCCCGCCAGCCGGACGCCCGCCATCGGGCTTGCCGGCGAAAGGCTTTCCGGCGAAGGGCTTGCCCTTCCCCTCATACGACTTCTTGAAACCGCCACCACCTGGCTTACCGTCGTCGCGGCGCGGCGCGCGCGCGTCGTCGCGCGGGGGCCTGCTGTCGGCGCGATAGGGCTGGCGATCATCGCCCCGCGGCGCGCGTTGGTTCGCATCCCGAGGCTCGAAGCGCGGCCGCTGCGGCCTGCCTTCGGCAGCCGGCTCATCGCCCCAGCTCTTCCGCGGCGCGGCCGGACGCTCGGCTTTGTCGGCGAAGGATTTGGCCGGGCGGCGCTCGGCCTCGGTGGTGGGCTCGATCACGATCTTGTCGCGATCCGGGATACGGACCGAATCGTAGAAGCGGTCTGCGACATCGGCATCGATCTCGACCTTGGTCTCGCGGTCGAAGATGCGGATCGCGCCGACCTCGTCGCGCGTGATCCGGCCGCGGCGGCACAGCATCGGCAGGAGCTGGCGCGGGTCGGCGCCCTGCTTGCGGCCGATATCGAGGCGGAACCAGACGGTGTCGCCACGCGGCCCGGCGGGCTTGCGCGCGCGCTCGCCATCCTCGCCCTCGTCACGCCTGGCGCCGAACGGGCGCTTGGCGGCATAGTCCTCATTGGTGCGGACCGGGCGACGCTCATCGCGGCCGAAGCCGGGATCGCCGACCTCTTCCGCCGCCGGCAGACGGGCGCGATAGAGCCGGACCAGAGCGGCGGCGATGTCGCGCGCCTCGCGACCGGCCATCAGCGCCTCGATCATGCCGGCATCGTCCTCGGAGCCGTCGCCATTCAGCAGCGGATCGGAGAGCAAGCGCTCCTGATCGAGAACGCGGATCTCCTCCTCCGTCGGCGGGCCGATCCACTCGGCCTCGACCTTGGCTTCCATCAGCAGGCGCTCCGCCTTGCGGCGGCGCGACTGCGGCACCAGCAGGACGCTCGTGCCCTTGTTGCCGGCGCGGCCGGTGCGGCCCGAGCGATGCTGCATCACCTCGGAATCGTTCGGCAGTTCGGCATGGATGACGAGGTCGAGCCCCGGCAGGTCGATGCCGCGCGCCGCGACATCGGTCGCGACGCAGACCCGCGCGCGGCCGTCGCGCAGCGCCTGCAGCGCGGCATTGCGCTCGTTCTGGCCGAGTTCGCCGGACAGCGCGACGGAGGTGAAGCCGCGCTCCAGCAGGATCGCCTCGAGATGACGTACCGCGTTGCGGGTGTTGCAGAAGACCAGCGCCACCGGCGCATTGTGGAAGCGCAGCAGGTTGACGACGGCGAGCTCGGCTTCCTTCGGGAAGACGCGCACGGCCTTGTAGGCGATGTCGGCATGGCCGCGCCGGGTCGCTTCCACCTCGATGCGCAGCGCATCGCGCTGGTAGCTCTGGGCGAGCTGAACGATCGCCTTCGGGAAGGTCGCCGAGAACAGCAGGCTGCGGCGGCTCTCTGGCGCGGTCTTCAGGATGTATTCGAGATCGTCGCGGAAGCCGAGATCGAGCATCTCGTCGGCCTCGTCGAGCACCACGGCCTTGAGCGCGGAGACATCGAGGCGGCGGCGCTCGATATGGTCGCGCAGGCGGCCGGGCGTTCCGACCACGATATGCGCGCCCTCGTCGAGCAGCATCGCCTCGCGGCGCGGGTCCATGCCGCCGACGCAGGAGATCACCCGCGCGCCGGTCTGGGCATAGAGCCAGGCGAGCTCGCGCTGCACCTGCAAGGCAAGTTCACGCGTCGGCGCGATGATCAGGGCCAGCGGCTCGGCGGCGGGGCCGAGCTTCTCGGCCGTGCCCAGCAGGGTCTCGCCGATGGCGAGGCCATAGGCGATGGTCTTGCCGGAACCGGTCTGCGAGGAGACCAGCAGGTCACGCCCGCGGGCGGCGTCTTCGATGACGGCGCTCTGCACCGGCGTCGGGTCGGAATAATTGCGATCGGCGAGCGCGCGCGCGAGCGGCGGGCTCGTGAGGGAAAACGACATGCGATAAAAGCCTAAGGGTTGCGGCGCCGATCAGGGAACGGCGCGAAAGCGTGAGCGATGGGTTCAGGCGGCACTAGAGCATCGGACCGAAAGGCAGAATGCACTTTTCGGCAAATCCGATGCCAAAACAAAGAGCTAGATCGCCCCCCGTCGTCCCGAAGGACATATGGCGATCTAACGGGCATGCTGCACCATCGGATGACAGCGGCTCATAAAGCAAAGCGATACAAAAGGAAATGCGGCATTCCCGCGCCCCGCGCAGGGCTGAGCCGGGCCGGACGCGCCTTGCCGGCCGGGTGGCGGCGCCACTAGCTTCCGGGCCTTACCGAACGCGCGACGCGTGCAGTGGAGAACAGCCCATGATCCAGCAGTCCCGCCGCATCGGCGCCTACGAGGTCTCCATCCTGCATGACGGCGTTTTCGAAGCGCCACTTGATGTACTGATCCATGCCGATGGCGAGGCCGCTCGTGATGAGGCGGTCACGCGCTGGGGCAAGCCGAAGATCAGCATCACCGTGAACTGCTTCGCGATGAGGGGCCCCGACGGGGTCACGCTGATCGATGCCGGCACCGGCCCGTCCTGGGGCGCGGCGATGGGTCATGCCCCGGCCTCGATGAAGGCTGTAGGCATCGCGCCCGAAGACGTCACCCACGTCCTGATCACGCATCTCCACGGCGATCACGCGCTCGGCCTGTTCGGCGGCGACAAGCCCTTTTTTCCGAAGGCCGAAATCATCGTGCCCGAGGCCGATTTCGGCTTCTACGGCGATGAGGCCAACCGCGCACGGACACCGGAGAGGAAGCAGGGCGCCTTCGCCATCACCGCAACGCTGAAGAAGCTCTATGCCGGCCGCATCCGGCCCGTTCCGGCTGGTGTGGCCCATCCGGGCATCGCGCTGATCCCCCTGTCGGGCCACACGTTCGGGCATAGCGGCTACCTGATCGAGGGCGAAGGCGAGAGCCTGCTGCTCTGGGGCGATGCGCTGCATCTTTCCGATCTGCAGGCCTCCGACCCGGATATCGGCTTCGTCTATGATTTCGACGCCGCGACCGCGCTCGCCTCCCGCCGTGGCATCCTGGAGCGCGCCGCGCATGAGAACTGGCTCGTCTCCGGCGGCCATGTCGAGGGCTTCAGGCGGGTTGTGAAGAAGGGCGCGGGCTACGAACTGGTCGCGGCCTGACAGTGCTCAGCCGCGCAGGCCCGCCGCCTGCAGCAGGCGTCCGGCCGCCGCGCGCGCTTCCTCGGTGATCGAGGCGCCGGCCAGCATCCTTGCGATTTCCTCGCGCCGCGCCTGATCCTCCAGCGCCGTGACCCGCGTCACGGTGCGGGAGGCCTCGCCCTCCCCCGCCGATTTGGCGATCAGGAAATGCTGCCCGGCCTTGGCCGCGACCTGCGGCGCATGCGTCACCGAGATCACCTGCACCTGGCCCGCAAGCCGCGCCAGCCGCTCGCCGATCGCGTCGGCCACCGCCCCGCCGACACCGGTATCGATCTCGTCGAAGACCAGTGTCGGGGCCGAGCCGCGCTCCGCCAGCACGACCTTGAGCGCCAGCATGAAGCGCGAGAGTTCGCCGCCCGAGGCGACCTTCATCATCGGTCCCGGCCGCGTGCCGGGATTGGTCTCGACCCAGAACTCGACCTTGTCGAACCCCTCCGGCCCGCGCGCCGCGGCGTCGCTGTCGATCCGGGTGATGAAACGGGCGCGTTCCAGCTTCAGCGGCGGCAATTCGGCCTTCACCGCCGCATCGAGCCGCGCCGCAGCCGCCTGCCGCGCGTCCGAAAGAGCCTGCGCCAGCCCGACGAAAGCTGTTTCCGCCTCGTTCAACTCCGCTTCGAGCCGCGTCAGCGACGATTCGCTCTCATCCAGCGCAGCAAGATCGCTCGCCATCGTCGCCGCCAGAACCGACAGGCCATCGACCGGCACGTCGTATTTGCGACCGGCAGCCCTGAGCGCGAACAAGCGCTCCTCGATACGCTCCTGCTCGCGCGGATCGTATTCGGCCGCGCGGGTCGCGGCGGCGAGCGCCTCGCCGGCTTCTTCCAGCGCCACGATTGCGGTGTTCAGCGCGGCGATCGAGGGATCGACCAGCTCCGGCGCCTGGCTCGCCCGGCGCTCCAACCGGCGCAGCACGGCAGCGAGCGTCGGAATGGCAGAAGATTGCCCGCCAACGGCCTCATAGGCTTCGTTCAGGTCGCGCGCGACCTTCTCGGCCTGCATCATGCCCTGGCGGGTGGCGGCCAGCGCATCCTCCTCGCCGGCCTGTGGTGCGAGCTTGCCGAGTTCTTCCACGGCATGGCGCAGGAAATCCGCTTCCTTGCGCGCCGCTTCGACACGCAAGCGCTGCGATTGCAGGGCCTGTCGTGCCCGCTTCAGCGTCTCGCTCGCCCCGGCAACCGCCTCGGCCTGCGCTTCCAGCCCGCCGAATCCGTCGAGAATGGTGCGATGCTGCCCCGGGTCGGTCAGGGCGCGGTCGTCGTGCTGGCCATGGATCTCGACGATCGCGGCGCCGACCATCCTGAGGATCTGCACCGAAACCGGCTGATCGTTGATGAAGGCACGGGTGCGTCCGTCCGCGTACTGCACGCGGCGCAGGATGAGATCGCCGTCAGTATCGATCTCCTGCGCTTGCGCGAGCCTGCGGGCGGGATGCTGCATCGGCAGGTCGAAGACGGCGCTGACCTGGCCCTGCGCCTCGCCATGGCGCACGAGCGAGCCATCGCCGCGCCCGCCGAGCGCCAGTGCGAAGCCGTCGAGCAGGATCGACTTGCCCGCGCCTGTCTCGCCGGTGAGCACGCTCAGCCCCTCATGGAAGCCGAGATCGAGCCGGTCGATCAAGACGATGTCGCGAATCGAGAGCTGCGCCAGCATCGGCGCTCAACCCCGTTTTCGGATGTGGCAGGATCGCCCGTGGCCCGTCATGACAAGGGGCGTCCTATCCCGTCAGAAGCGGTTGATCCCGATGATGCCGCCGACCGTGCGCGAGAAGCCCTGGAAGGCGCGGCTGATATAAGAGCCACGATCCTCGCGCGGCTCCAGGCCGCCGCTTTGCAGCAGGGCATAGGAGTCCTTGTACCACGGGCTGTCCGGGAAATTGTGCCCGAGCACGGCCGCCGCCGTCTGCGCCTCGTTGGTAATGCCCATCGCCATGTAGACCTCGGTCAGGCGCATCAGCGCCTCCTCGACATGGCGGGTGGTCTGGTACTTGATGATCACTTCGCGGAAGCGGTTCACAGCGCCGGTATAATTGCGCTTCTCAAGATAATAGCGCCCGACATTCATCTCCTTGCCGGCGAGCTGGTCACGCGCCACCAGGAGCTTCTCCTTGGCGTCGAGCACGTATTCCGACTTCGGATAGGTGGCGACGAGCTGCTCAAGAGCCTGGATCGCCTGGGCGGTCCGCTCCTGATCGCGGGTCGCGTCCGGAATCTGGTTATAATAGGACATCGCCAGGATGTACTGGGCGTAGGCCGCGTCGGGGCTCGCCGGGTTCTGAGCAATGAAGCGCTTGGAGGCGGTGATCGCCTCCTCCCATTTCGACGCCTGGAAATTGGTATAGGCCGTCATCAGCAGGCCCTTGCGGGCATAGGGCGAGAACGGCGCGGTCTTGTCGATGTCCTCGAACTTCTTCGAGGCGCCTTCGCTGTCGCCGTTCTGCAGGCGAGCGAGGCCTTCATTGTAGAGCTTGTCGGCGGGCGTCGGCGGCGTCAGGTCCGGCTTGTAGACCTCGGGCTTGTCGAAGGGGTTGAGCGAGGACAGGGTATCGCAGCCGCCGAGCAGCAAGGCGGCGCCCAGCGCAAGAGCGATGCCCCTGCGCGGCGAAAGACCGCGATGGATTGCCGGAAGGCTTTGCCGCGTCACGCTCACGTCGTCCGTCCTCTTTCGATCGTCCCTCAAGCACCGGACCGAAAAGTGGAAGCCACTTTTCGGGGCAATCCGATGCTGAAACCAAGAGCTGGATCGCCACCTTGCATCTGGTCGGACGCGTGGCGATCCAGTCTCCGGGAAGCATGCCTTACCTCAGACGCTTCCCCCGCGCCACTGCCGAAAATCGGTTATGACGGGATTCCGCACGGATGCGGCATCTGGGACAAAAACCCGGCGAATGGAAGGCGAAGCAGCCTTGGCCCGCGTTTTAGTGCAGATCCGGCGCGAAGGCGGCGGGCGCGGCGGCAGCCATCTGCACGGCACGCGGCGCCGCGAACACCGGCTGAGATTCGACGATCGCGAAATTCGCGCGGTCGGCGAACAGCGCCTGGAGGATCTGAACGTTCATCCGGTGGCCGCCGCAATAGGAGCTGAACTCGCCGATGATCGGATAGCCGGCGAGTGCGAGATCGCCGATCGCGTCGAGCACCTTGTGGCGCACGAATTCGTCGCCATAGCGCAGGCCCTCGGGGTTGATCACCTTGTCCTCGCCGACGGCGACGGTGTTCTCGAGCGAGGCGCCCTGGGCGAAGCCGGCCTTCCAGAGCTGCTCGACATCGCGCATGAATCCGAAGGTACGAGCCTTCGAGATTTCGCTGGCATAGGCTTGCGCGTCGAGATCGAAGATCTTGCGCTGACGGCCGATCACGACGCTGTCGAAATCGATCTCGACATCGAGACGGAAGCCATGTTCGGCCGGAGCGAGCTCGGCGAAGGCGCGGCCCTGCTCGATGCGGACCGGCTGGAGAACCTTGAGATAGCGGCGCGGCGCGGCGAGCGCGGTCATGCCGGTCGCCTCGATGGCGGCGACGAATTCGCGGGCGCTGCCGTCCATGATCGGCATTTCCGGCCCGTCGATCTCGACCAGCACGTTGTCGAGGCCCATGCCGGCGCAGGCCGACATCAGGTGCTCGATGGTCGAGACCGAGGCCGGGCCGCGGTCGCCGATCACGGTGCAGAGCTCGGTCGCGCTGACCTTGGTGTGCTTGGCGTGGATGAGCTGGGGCGGCATGCCCTCGATGCCCGTCCGCAGGAAGACGACGCCGGAATTGGCGCTGGAGGGCTTGAGGCAGATGCTGGCGGGGGCGCCGGAATGAACGCCGATGCCGGTCAGGGTCACGGCTGCCCGCAAGGTCGTCTGCCGATCGAAGGTCATTCGGTTATCCAATCCTGATCGCCGGGTTCAGCCTCCCTCCGCCGAGGCGAAGGTGGCACGGTCCGGCGATGTCTATCCAAGGCCGGCACCGGAGAAGACCCGGCAACGCTGTCGTTCTGATGCGCCGCAAGATAAGCTTTTGAGGGCGCCTCTCAAAATCACGCTTTCTTTCGCTGTGTTACAGCGCTGCTCAGGCGGAACGGGCCATTTAAAGCGCTGAAAGATAAACATTTTCTAACGACGAAAAACCCGCCGCGGCTGTGCCGCGGCGGGTCTTGCTGCAGAGGCGTGAGAGGCTTTCAGTCCCGTCAGTTTGCCTGGCGGCGGAGGAAAGCGGGAATCTCGAGGTGGTCTTCCTCGCTGGAGCGAGTCGGCGCGGCGCGGCCATGCGGGTCGAGCTGGCCCTGCGCCGGGCGCGAGGCCGGCTGCTGCACCGGGCGGCGCATGTACTCGGCATGGGCGGCGCTCGGCGCGGCCGCCTGCGGCATCGGGGCCTGCGGCATCTGGCGGACCGGCGCCGGGGCCGGAGCCATCTCGGCCTCCTCGTCCTTGCGACCGCCGAAGCCGACCGAGGCCAGGCGCTGCATCAGCGACATGCGCTTCTGCTCGACGGCGCTCGGCGGCTGCGGCGCGGGCTGGGCGCCACGCTGCGCGTTGAGCTGGGCCTGGCCCGGAGCCGGCAGATCCTCGACGCGCGGCATGCGGGTCGGGCGGACGACGGCACGCTCCGGCATCGGCGGGATGAAGCTCTCGTCGAAATGCAGGTGCGGCTCGGCATGATGGACAGGCTCCGGAGCCGGAGGAGCGGCCATCACCGGGCGCGGCTGCACCGGCTCGATGCGGATGTCCTGCGCGACCTGGGCGATCGGAGCGGGCTCCGGCATCGGCGCGGGGGCGACGCGGGCGGTCTCGATCACCGGCGCCGGCGGGGCGACCGGGCGGGCCGTGGCGACCGCGGCGTTGCTGCGCAGGCGGGCCTCGGCCTTCAGGCGCTCGGCGACCTGGGCGATGCGGGCTTCGGTATCGTCGTTCTCGACCAGCGACGAGATCGGCTTGTCGATGCCGGTCGCGACGACGGAGACGCGCACGGTGCCTTCCAGCGATTCGTCGAAGGTGGCGCCGACGATGATGTTGGCCTCGGAATCGACCTCCTCGCGGATGCGGGTGGCGGCCTCGTCGACCTCATAGAGCTTCATGTCGCGCCCGCCGGTGATCGAGATCAGCAGGCCGCGCGCGCCCTTCATTGAGACGTCGTCGAGCAGCGGGTTGTTGATCGCGGCCTGGGCCGCGGTCAGCGCGCGCTTCTCGCCCTGCGCCTCGCCGGTGCCCATCATCGCCTTGCCCATGCCGCGCATCACGGCGCGCACGTCGGCGAAGTCGAGGTTGATGAGGCCGGGGCGGACCATCAGGTCGGTGATGCAGGCGACGCCCGAATAGAGCACCTGGTCGGCCATGCCGAAGGCATCGGCGAAGCCGGTGGTCTCGTTGGCGACGCGGAACAGGTTCTGGTTCGGGATGACGATCAGGGTGTCGACCGCCTCGTTCAGCTCGCCGATGCCGGCTTCCGCCATCCGCATGCGGCGCTGGCCTTCGAACTGGAACGGCTTGGTCACGACGCCGACGGTCAGGATGCCCATGTCGCGGGCGACGCGGGCGATCGCGGGAGCAGCGCCGGTGCCGGTGCCGCCGCCCATGCCGGCGGTGATGAAGACCATGTGGGCGCCCGCCAGATGGTCACGGATCTCGTCGATGACCTCTTCGGCAGCCGCGCGCCCGACTTCCGGCTGCGAGCCGGCGCCGAGACCTTCGGTGACCTGCAGGCCCATCTGGACGATGCGGGAGGCGCGCGACAGGGCGAGAGCCTGCGCATCGGTGTTGGCGACGACGAAGTCGACACCGTCGAGGCCGGCCTCGATCATGTTGTTGACCGCATTGCCACCTGCGCCACCGACGCCGAACACCGTGATCCGGGGCTTCAGTTCCCGGATGTCCGGGGCTTGCAGATTCATCGCCATGGTTGCCTCTTTTGATCCCTTGTCCGGCGCCTGGCGGGAGCCGTCCCGATTGCTACGTTTGACGCCGTGGCCCGCCCTCTGGACGCGCCATACTCACTCAATTCTCGACCCCGGCTCGCGCCAGGATCAGAAACTGTCCTTCAGCCACCGCCCGACACGCGAGAAGTAGCCGTCCGTCCCCGTCATCAGAGGCCGCCCACCGATGGCGCGCGGCTCGAAATGCTCGACATGGGCGACCTGCGGATAGACCAGCAGGCCGACCGCAGCCGCGAAGGCGGGGCCCTTGCCGGCTTCCGGCAGGCCCTTGATCCCGAGCGGCCGGCCCGTGCGGACCTGGCCACCGAGGATGCGCCGCGCCACTTCCGGCAGGCCGGTGAGCTGGCAGGCGCCGCCGGTCAGGACGACGCGCCGCCCGGCCTGGGCCGAGAAGCCGGCATTGTTCAGCCGGTCGCGCACCAGTTCGAGGATCTCCTCGACGCGCGGCTTGATGATCCGCACCAGATGCGACTTGGCGAGATGGTTCGGCATGTCGCGCTCGTCGTCATCGACCTGCGGCACTGCGATCATGTCGCGCTCGTCGGAGGCGCTGGAGATGCAGGAGCCGTGCAGCGTCTTGAGCCGCTCGGCCGCCGAGACGCGGGTCGAGAGGCCGCGCGCCACGTCCATGGTGATGTGGTTGCCGCCGACCGCGATCGCGTCGGCATGGACGAGATGCCCGCCCGAGAAGACGCCGAGCGAGGTCGAGCCGCCGCCGAGATCGACGAGGACGACGCCCATCTCCGATTCGTCGTCGACGAGGACCGAGAGGCCGGACGCGTAGGGGGTCGCGACCACCGCCTCGACTTCGAGATGGCAGCGCTCGACCGCGAGCATGACGTTGCGCGCCGCCGCCGCCTCGCTGGCGACGACATGCATGTCGACCGAGAGTTTGCCGCCGATCAGCCCGCGCGGATCGAGCACGCCCGGCACGCCGTCCAGCGCATAGCCGGTCGGCAGTGCATGGAGCACGGCCTTGCCGGGGCGCAGCGCATGGGTCGCGGCGGTCGCGAGCACGCGCTTCACGTCGCTATCGCCGACGGAGCCGGAGCGCAGATCGACGCTGGCCGCATAATGCTGCGAGCCGATGCGCCCGCCGGTCAGGTTGACGATGACCGACTGCACCTCGACCTTGGCCATGCGCTCCGCTGCGTCCACGGCAGCACGAATGGCGCGTTCGGCGCTTTCGAGATCGACGATCGCGCCACCCTTCAGGCCGAGCGAGCGCTGGTGGCCGATGCCGATGATGCGGGCGACATGGGTGCGCCCGCGCAGCCGTTCATTGGTCTCGGCTGGGCTGAGCTCGGCGATCAGGCAGACGACCTTGCTGGTGCCGATGTCGAGAATCGACAAGGTCGCGCTCTTGCGCGACGACAACGGACGCATGCGCGGCGTCAAGCCCTGGGAGGTGACGTGGTTCATGCTTCGCCTCCCTTCTTCTTGGCCTTGCTCTTGAGCTGGTCGGCGCGGGCAGCAGCCGCTTCCTCGGTGAGGCGCATCGTCACCCGGTCCGGCTGGCGCAGGTCGATGGCGAGCACGTCCTTTTCGAGGATGCGATAATCGCTCTCCAGCGACACAAGGCGCTGCACCGCGGCTTCCGGCTTGGTCTCGGGCAAGCGCACATCCATGCCGTTGTCGAGTTTCAGGTTCCAGCGACGCCCGGAGACGAGCGTGGCTGCGCGGATATGCTGGGCGAAGGCGCCGGCCTGGCTGCGGATTGCCAGATATTCGGCGGCGCGGTTGTTGGCGTCCGCGCCGACGACCAGCGGCAGATAGGCGAAGCGGCCATCGTCCATCTTGTCGATCACCGTGCCGTCGGCGGCGATCACGAAGAGCTCGCCCTTGACCTGCCAGAGCGCATAGGGCTCGCGCTCGGTGAGCTGGATCGAGACCTCGCCCGGATAGAGCTTGCGGACGGCGGCTTCGCGAATCAGCGGCGTCGCTTCCAGCTGCTTGCGGGCCTCATCGGCGTCGAAGAACACCAGTGAGGTCTTCGGATCGATGCCGGCCGCGACCAGCACCTCCTGCTCCGACAGGCCCGAGAGACCGGAGATGGTGACGCGGTCGATGCCGAAGCCGAGCGCCCGCGCGAACATGTGGCGCGGCTCGCCATAATTGTCCTGCATGGTCTGCCAGTGGCCGCCGAGCACGAAACCGCTGCCGAGGCTGAGCGTGAGGAAGCCGAGCGCCAGCCAGGTGCCGAGGCTCTGCGGCAGGCGCTGCGCCAGCGGCACCGCGATCGCGCTGCGGCGCGAGCGGCGCATCCAGCGGCCCTGGCGCTGCTCACCCACCAGAAGCTGGGGGGCGGCAGGCGCCACCGGCAGCCTGGAGAGCGGCCGGGCAGGCGCGAATCGGGGCATGGCAACGGTCTTCGTCGTCATCGCTTTCACCGATCGAGGGAGGCGTCCTCCACCATCCATTTGACGAGCTCACCGAAATCCAGGCCCGCATGGGCAGCCAACTCGGGCACCAGGCTGGTTTCGGTCATCCCGGGCTGCGTATTGACCTCCAACCAGACGAGCGTGTCGCTCTCGTCGTGGTAGCGGAAGTCAGATCGGCTGACGCCCCGGCATCCGATTGCTTGATGCGCCGTTAACGCACACTCTTCGATCTGCTGGTAAATTTTCGGTAAAATTTGAGCCGGACAGATGTGGATCGAGCCGCCTTTCGCGTACTTTGCGTCGTAGTCGTAAAACTCACCGGTTGCGGCTTGTATTTCGGTCACACCGAGGCTGCGATCGCCCATCACGGCGCAGGTCAATTCGCGCCCCGCAATGAAGGTTTCAGCCAGCAGCATCTCGCCGCAAGGCCAGTCCGGCCGGGCAATTTCCTGCGGCGGATGCTCCCTGTCCTTCTTGACGATCACGACGCCGACAGAGGAGCCCTCGTCGATCGGCTTGAGCACGTAAGGCGGCGGCAGCACATGCGTCTTGGCGGCCACGAATCGCGAGACGTTGACGCCATGCGCGACCGGAACGCCGGCCGCCTTCACCACAGTCTTCGCCCGGTCCTTGCGGATCGCGAGAGCCGAGGCCAGCACGCCGGAATGGCTATAGGGAATGCGCAGGATCTCGAGCACGCCCTGGATCGTGCCGTCCTCGCCGAAGCGGCCGTGCAGGGCGTTGAAGGCGACATCGGGCTTGAGCTTCGCCAGCACCTCGGCAATGTCGCGCTGCACGTCGACGCGGGTGACGCGATAGCCGACGCTCTCCAGCGCCCGCGCACAGGCCGCGCCGCTGTTGAGGCTGACCTCCCGCTCGACGGACCAGCCGCCCATCAGCACTGCAACATGTTTGATCATCGACGCTTCGCTCCTGCGATGCGTCCAACCTCGTTAAACTTGGTTAACAGCGCGTTAACCATGGCGAGCCCGAGTGCTTTGCGCCTTCAAGGAAGCGCGTGTCATCCCGGCCGGAGCGAAGCGAAGAGCCGGGATCCATGCCCGAACCTTGATGAGCAGCGCTCCGGCATGGATCCCGGGTCAAGCCCGGGATGACGGCGTGTTTCCGAGTAAAATCAGCAGCCGTTAGCCGATCTTCGCGAGCAAGCGCCTCAGCTCCGCCCGCTCCTCGCCCGAGAGCGCGCTCACCAGCCGTTCCTCGGTCGCGACATGGCTGACGACGATTCGGTCCACCAGCGCGAAGCCGGCCTCGGTCAGCACAATCCGCAGCGCCCGCCGATCGGCCGGATCGGGCTGCCGCTCGATCAGCCCGCGCTTCTGCAAGCGGTCGAGCCGGTTCGTCATCGCCGAGGTCGAGATCATCATGTCCGCGGCGAGTTCGGAGGGCGAGAGCGCCCGCCCCCTGCCCTGGCGCCGAAGCGTCAGCAGCACGTCGTGGCCGGCCAGGTCGAGGTCGTCGGCGGCAAGATTGGCGGAAACCCCTTCCCGCACCCGGTCCGCCGCGCGCCAGAGATCGCCGCAGACCGCCATGACGCTCGTATCGAGGTCCGGCCGCTCCCGCCGCCACTGCGCCAGGATCGAATCCATCGGGCCGCCCTGCACGTCCCGGCGCTCTTGACTCATTTTTATGCCCCGCCTAATTACGCAACATCAAATAATTTGATATCGAAATATATGACTTCGAACCACAATACCACCCGCCCCCTTGAGGGCAAGCTGCACGGACATCCTGTCATGGAACCGAGGATCGCCAACTTCCCGATCGACCCGGTCTTTCTCAACCGCTGGTCGCCCCGCGCCTTCCAGCCCGAAGAGATCGACCAGCATGCCCTGCTGACGATGCTCGAGGCCGCACGCTGGGCGCCCTCCGCCTTTAACGAGCAGCCCTGGCGCTTCCTCTACGCCCTGCGCGGCGACACGCACTGGCCGGAATTCCTGGCCTCGCTCGACGATTTCAACCGTGGCTGGGCGCAGAACGCCGCGGCGCTCGTCTTCGTGCTGTCGGACGCCGGCGCTGATACGGCCGATGCGCAGGCGCAATCCCCAGCGCTGCGCAGCTTCGACACGGGCGCGGCCTGGTCCCAGCTCGCCCTGCAGGCCACGCGGCTCGGCTATCACGCCCACGCCATGGCGGGGCTCGAATACGATGTCGCGCGCCGCAACCTCGCCGTGCCCGGCCGCTTCCGCATCAAGATCGGCATCGCGATCGGCCGCCGCGGCACGCCGGACCTCCTGCCCCCGGACCTCCGGGAGCGCGAACAGCCGAGCCTGCGCCGTCCCCTCACCGAAACCGCCTTTGCCGGCCCTTTCCCTGCCTGACCGCGCCGTGACCATCATCCCGCTTGGGAGCCCGCCATGTCGCTAAGCCTCAACAGAGTCCTACTGATCACGATCCTCGTGCCCTGCATCTGGGGCACGACCTACATCATCTTCACCCAGACGCTGCCGGTGGATCATCCGCTGCTCGTCGGCGCGCTGCGGGCCCTGCCCGCCGGATTGCTGCTTATGGCGCTCGGCCCCGGCCTGCCGCCGCGCGACAAGCTCCTGCCGCTGGCGGCGCTCGGCCTCGCCAATATCGGCATCTTCTTTGCCCTGCTTTTCGTCAGCGCCGCCCGCCTGCCCGGCGGACTTGCTGCAACGGTCGGCTCGACCCAGCCGCTGATCGTCGGCCTGCTCGCCTGGCCCTTGCTCAACCGGCGTCCGGGGCGCGGCCAGATCGTGGCAGCGCTCGCCGGCCTCGTCGGCGTCGCCCTCCTCGTGCTCGATCCGCATGCCAAGCCCGACGCAATCGGCATTATCGCCGGCCTCCTGAGCGCCGCCTCGATGGCGACCGGAACCGTGCTGATCGAGCGTTGGGGCAACATAGGCTCGCCGCTCGCGATCGCAGCCTGGCAGCTCACGCTAGGCGGCCTGATCCTGCTGCCGGTCGCGTTGATCGCAGAAGGCTTGCCACCGGCTCCCACCGCCCTGAACGGGCTCGGATTCGCCTATCTCGTGCTGATCGGCACGGCCCTGACGTATTGGCTCTGGATCAGGGGCATCACGACGCTGGGGGCCGGCGTCGCCTTCCTCGGGCTACTCAGCCCGACGGTCGCGACGTTTCTCGGCGCCCTGCTGCTGGGCGAATGGCTGAGCCTGCTTCAGTTCCTGGGGATCGCGATCGTGCTGGGTTCGACGATCGTGGGAATGATCCTCTCACGCCGCCGCGCCTCGGCCGTCTCGGCTACGCCGCAACCCCGAGCCGCTTGATCTCCCACTGGAGCTCGAAACCGGAAGTCTCCTTGACCCGGCGGCGAACCTCCTCGCCGAGCCCCTCGACATCGGCGGCCGTCGCGCCGCCGGTGTTGATCAGAAAGTTGCAGTGCATCTCCGAGACCTGCGCCCCGCCCACGCGCAGGCCACGGCAGCCGGCCGCGTCGATCAGCTTCCAGGCCTTGCCGCCTTCGGGGTTCTTGAAGGTCGAGCCGCCGGTGCGCTCCTTGATCGGCTGCGCCGCCTCGCGCGCCGCCGTGACCCTGTCCATCTCGGCCTGAATCTCGGCCTGATCGCCCGGCCGGCCCTGGAACAGGGCCGAGGTGAAGATGATGTCGCGGGTGGAAGCCGCGCTGTTGCGATAGGTGAAGCCCATCTCGGCATGGGAGAGCGTCACGATCTCGCCCTTGCGGGTGACGCCGCGCGCCGAGACCAGCACGTCAGTCGTCTCGCCACCATGGGCGCCGGCATTCATGCGCAGCGCCCCGCCGATCGAGCCGGGGATGCCGCGATAGAAGGCCAGCCCGTCGAGCGAGGCATCCGCCGCCGCGCGGGCGACCTTGACGTCCGGCACTGCCGTGCCGGCACGCAGACGGTCGCCGCTCTCCAGCGCGATCTCGCCGAAAGCCTTGCCGCCGAGCCGGATCACGAAGCCGGGAATGCCGCCATCGCGCACGATCAGGTTTGAACCGAGCCCGATCACCGTGACCGGAATCTCCTCAGGCAGCTTCGACAGCAGATAGGCGAGGTCCTCGTCATCGGCCGGCGTGAACAGAATCTGCGCCGGGCCGCCGACGCGGAACCAGGTCAGGCCCGAAAGCTCCTGATTGGCGAGAAGCCGCCCCCGCAGATCGGGAGCAGAGGCGCGGATATCGGAGGAGAGGTCTGCGAAGGGCATGAAGCTAACCGCGCTGGTCCTTCTCCCCTTGCGGGAGAAGGTGGCCCGGCGAAGCCGGGACGGATGAGGGGTCGCGCCGTCCCTTTCAAAAAGGGCGAGGATGTCATGCGATGACGGCAAAAATCGTCGCGCGACCCCTCATCCGGCGCTATCGCGCCACCTTCTCCCGCAAGGGGAGAAGGGAAGCAAGAGGCAAGGTGTCACCCCTTCAACGCCGCCAGTTCCCCCGGCAGCGCATAGGCCCATTGCGTGATATTGCCGGCACCCAAACAGACGACATAGTCGCCCGGCCCCGCCAACTCCGCCACCATGCCGGCGAGCTTGTCGGAACTCTCCAGCGGCAGCGCATGGCGATGGCCGCGGGCCTTGATGCCGGCGACCAGCGAATCGCGGTCGGCGCCCGCAATCGGCGCCTCGCCGGCCGCATAGGTATCGGCCACGATCACCGTGTCGGCATCGTTGAAGCAGGCGGCGAAATCGTCGAACAGGCTCGACAGGCGGGTGTAGCGATGCGGCTGCACGATCGCGATCACCTTGTTCTTGGTCGAGGCGCGGGCGGCCTTGAGCACGGCGGCGATCTCGACCGGATGGTGGCCGTAATCGTCGAAGATCAGCGCGCCGTTCCACTCGCCGGTCTTGGTGAAGCGGCGCTTGACGCCGCCGAAGCCGGCCAGCGCCTCGCGGATGCGCTCGACCGGGATGCCCAGGTCGTAGGCAACCGCGATCGCAGCCGTGGCGTTCAGCGCGTTGTGATGGCCGGGCATCGGCATCACGAGATCGCGGATCACCTCGTCGCGGCCGGTCTTGCGGTCGCGGATCAGCAGCGTGAACTTCGCCTGTCCGCCCGAGAGGTCGATGTCGATCAGGCGGAAATCGGCCTGCGGATTCTCGCCATAGGTGACGACGCGGCGGTCGGTGATCTGGCCGACCAGTCCCTGCACGGTCGGATGGTCGATGCACATCACCGCAAAGCCATAAAACGGCAGGTTCTCGACGAAGGAGCGGAAGGCCGCCTTGATCGCGTCGAAGGTGCCGAAATGGTCGAGATGCTCGGGATCGATATTGGTGACGATCGCGACGTCGGCCGGCAGCTTCAGGAAGGTGCCGTCTGACTCGTCCGCCTCGACCACCATCCAGTCACTCTCGCCCATGCGGGCATTGGTGCCGTAGGCGTTGATGATGCCGCCATTGATCACGGTCGGGTCGAGCCCGCCCTTCTCCAGCAGCGTCGCGACCAGCGAGGTCGTGGTCGTCTTGCCATGGGTACCGGCGATGGCGACGCAGCTCTTCAGGCGCATCAGCTCGGCCAGCATCTCGGCGCGACGGACGACCGGCAGGCGCTTCTCGCGTGCGGCGAGCAGCTCGGGATTGTCGCGCTTGATCGCAGTCGAGACCACGACGACCTCGGCCTCGCCGAGATTCTCCGCCTTGTGGCCGACGAAGGTGGTGATGCCCTTGTCGGCGAGGCGCTTGACGTTGGCGCCGTCGGAAGCGTCCGAGCCCTGCACCTTGTAGCCGAGATTATGCAGGACCTCGGCGATGCCGGACATGCCGATGCCGCCAATGCCGACGAAATGGATGGAGCCGAGCTTCGGCGGCAGCTTCATGGTCCTGGAATCCTGTCAGTTCGAATGATTGGCCGTGGCGATCACGAGATCGGCGAGGCGGTCGGCGGCGTCGGGGATGCCGGCGCTCTTCGCGTTTGCCGCCATCGTCGTCAAGTGCGCGGGCTGCGCGATCAACTTCGACAATTCGGCGGTAAGATGGCGCGGCGTGAAGTCCGGCTGGAGGATACGGGTCGCCCCGCCCACCCCTTCCAGAAAGGCCGCGTTCGCCGCCTGGTCCTGGTCGAGCGAGCCCGGCAGCGGCACCAGCAAAGCCGGCCGGCCGATCACGGTGAGCTCCGCCACGGTCGAGGCGCCGGAGCGCGCGATGACGAGCTGCGCCGCCGCCATCTGCGCCGGCAGGTCCTTGAAGAAGGGCGCGATCGTCGCTTGGACGCCGAGCGTCTCGTAGATGCCGCGCACGCGCTCGTCATCCTCGGCCCGCGCCTGCTGGACGATGGTCAGGCGCGCCCGCTCCGCCTCTGTGAGCAGCTCTATCGCTGGTGGCACGATATCGGCCATGATTCGTGCGCCCTGGCTGCCGCCGAAGACGAGGAGCCTGATCTTGCCTTCGCCCGGCCAGTCATAATCCTGGCCGGCCGCTGCGATCACGGCGGGGCGCACGGGATTGCCGACATGTCGGCACTTGGCCTGCTGTGCCTCGGTAAGCCCGCCGACTTTGGCGAAGCCGGTCGCGATCACATCGGCGCGGCCGGCAAGGAAGCGATTGGCCCGGCCGATCACCGCGTTCTGCTCGTGAATGAGCGTGCGGACGCCGGCGAGCGAAGCGCCGAGCACCGGCGGCACCGTCGGATAGCCGCCGAAGCCGACAACCACGGACGGCTTCACCTGACCGATGATCCGCCGCGCCGCGAACGTGCCCTTGGCGATGGCGAACAGCGCCTTGGCCTTCTGCAAAGGCGAGCGGCCGGACGGCGTCGCCGCCGGCACGGCATGCACCGCCTCGGCCGGGAAATTCCCGGCGAACTCGGCCGCGCGCATATCGGTCATCAGCACGACGCGCATGCCCTTGGCGTGAAGCGCGTGGCTCAGCGCCTCCGCCGGGAAGAGATGGCCGCCGGTTCCCCCGGCCGCCAGCATGATCAGCTTGCCCGTGGCCATGGAGTCAGCGTCCGAAATCGACCGCGCGCGGGCGGCGGCGTGTCAGCGCCAACAGGAAGCCCATCCCGACCGCAAGCGACAGCAGCGAGGAGCCACCATAGGAGATGAAGGGCAGCGTCATGCCCTTGGCCGGCATCATGTGCAGATTGACCATCATGTTGATCGCGGACTGGATGCCGAAGAGCAAGGCAAGGCCGGTGACCGCGAGGCGAATGAACGGATCCTCCGCCTTCTGCGCCACGAACAGTGCCCGGAGCACGATGACCGCGAAGAGCGCGACCAGCAGCATGCAGACCACGATGCCGAACTCCTCGGCGGTGACCGCGAAGATGAAGTCGGTATGGGCGTCGGGCAGGATGCGCTTCACGGTGCCCTCGCCCGGGCCTTTGCCCAGCCAACCGCCCTGCGCGAAGCTCTCCAGCGCCGTATCGACCTGGAACGAGTCGCCCGAGCCCTTGTCCATGAAGCGCTCGATACGGGCGCGAACGTGCGGCACCAGCTCGTAAGCGACCACGATGCCGACGGCGCCGACGCCGCCCAGCCCGACCACCCAGAACCAGTGCAGGCCTGCGACGAAGAACAGGCCGCACCAGACCAGGCTCACCAGCATGGTCTGGCCGAAATCGGGCTGGAGAACGAGCGGCACGATGGTGACCGGCAGCAGAAGCAGCGCCAGGATCGTGCCCGGCAAGTCGGGGCGACGCAGGCCTTCGGAGAAGGCCCAGGCCGCCATCACCACGAAGGCGGGCTTGAGGAACTCGGATGGCTGCACCGAGCCGAGCGGCCCGAGCGTCAACCAGCGTTTCGCGCCCTTCACCTCGACGCCGAAATAGAGCGTCGCCACCACCATCACGAGCGAGCCGAGATAGATCAGCAGCGCGGCGCGCCGGACCTGGCGCGGCGTCATCAGCGAGACCCCGAGGAAAATCGCCAGCGCGCCGACGAGATAGGCCGCCTGCCGGTTGACGAAGTGGAAGGTCGAAAGGCCGAGCCGTTCGGCGACCGGCGGCCCGCCGGCCATCAGCAGCACGACACCCGAAATCATCAGGGCGACGAGCGCGGTGAGGATCAAGCGGTCGATCGACCACCACCAGCGGCCGCTGAGAGAAGGTTCCGCGCGCGAGACCATGACGGGCATCCGATCGACAAATTCCGCGCGGCTGAGGCCGCGCTTGCGTGACGAATCACTCTGTCAATGAATGGTTAACCGATTGATTCCGATGCGCCGGATCGGCGGTTTCAGCGCTTGCGATCCACAGTAGCGCAGGACGTTTCGCGCCATCGCCGATGCGGGTCCGCAGCCCTCGATCTGCCCCTGCACCTCAAATCGGACGCGTGCTGACGGTCAAATGCAGAGGCCGCTCCTGACACGCATTGTCGTGTCCATGAGAGGAGTTGCACCCCGCACCCGTCTCGACAGCGAAAGGACAGACCATGGCCATCGCCGAGAATACGACCAGCAAGAACACGATCTGCCTGTGGTACGACAAGGACGCCGAGGTCGCCGCCCGCTTCTATGCCGAAACCTTCCCCGACAGCGCGGTGAACGAGGTTTTCCGGGCGCCGACCGATTTTCCCTCCGGCAAGGCCGGCGATGCGCTGACGGTCACCTTCACGGTCCTCGGCATTCCCTGCCTCGGCATCAATGGCGGCCCGATGTTCAAGCACAGCGAGGCCTTCTCTTTCCAGATCGCCACCGAGGATCAGGCGGAAACGGACCGCTACTGGAACGCCATCGTCGGCAATGGCGGCAAGGAGAGCGATTGCGGCTGGTGCAAGGACAAATGGGGCCTGTCCTGGCAGATCACGCCGCGCGTGCTGAGCGAGGCGCTCGCCGCCGGCGGCGAGGAAGCCAAGCGCGCCTTCGCCGCGATGATGACGATGCAGAAGATCGACGTCGCGAAGATCGAGGCCGCCCGGCGCGGTTGAAGCGCAGAGCCGTTGCGTCTTCACAGGGACTTGGCACCGCCCTTTGTCATTCCGGGGCACGCCGCAGGCGTGAACCCGGAACCCACGATGGGGTGAGCCGCCAGCAACCGAACACCTGATGTCTTACCCAGTCGTAGTTTCCAGGTTCTTCGCTCCGCGAAACCCCGCAATGACAAGCTGGTGCAGCCTTTGACCTACCGCTTGCCGCCGAACGGCTCGAAGCCCGGCAGGTCCGCGACCAGCTTGCGGAACGTATCGCCGCGCACCTCGAAATTCGGGAACTGGTCGAAGGAAGCGCAGGCCGGCGAGAGCAGCACGGCGATCTCGCCCTCGCCCGGCGCCGCCAGCGCGTCGCGCGTCGCATCGGCCACCGCCTTGCCGAGCGTGACGCTGCGCTCATAGGCGACGCGCCCGTCATCGTCGAAGGTCGCGGCGAAGAGGTCGCTCGCCGCCCCGATCAGATAGGCGCGGGCGATATTGGGGAAGTAGCGGCGCAGGGACTCGATGCCGCCCTCCTTGGCCTTGCCGCCAAGGATCCAGAAGATGCCGTGGAAGGAGGTCAGCGCCTTCTCAGTGGAATCCGCGTTCGTCGCCTTGGAATCGTTGATGAAGACGACGCGGCCGATCCGGCCGAGTTCTTCCATGCGATGCGCCAGACCCCGATAGGTCTTGAATCCATCAGCGATCTCCTCGGCGGTGAGGCCCAGAGCCGAGCAGGCGGCAAAGGCAGCCGCCGCGTTCTGCGCATTATGCGAGCCGCGCAGCGAACCGATGCCGGCGAGATTGGCGACGACGCGCGGCTTGCCGTCCTTGACCTCGACGATCCGGGTGTCGAGCCGGCCCTGATTGGCAGTGACGCCGGCGAAGACACCCTCGTCGAGCGGCTGCTCGCCGCTGATCTTCACCAGCGGGCGGCCTCCGGCGGCGCGACGGCGCGCCATCTGCTTCGAGGCGTCGTCATCGACGCCGACCACCGCGATATCCGCCGCAGCGACCAGCCGCTCCTTGATTCCCGCATAGTTCTCCAGCGAGCCGTGCCGGTCGAGATGGTCCGGCGTCAGGTTCATCTGGATGCCGACGGTCGGCGCGAGCGAAGGCGCGAGATCGATCTGGTAGCTCGAGCACTCGATGACATGGATGCGGTTCGCGGCCGGCGGCTCCAGCGCCAGCACGGCGGTGCCGATATTGCCGCCCATCTGCACGTCGCGCCCGGCTTCCCTGAGCACATGCGCGATCAACGCCGTCGTGGTCGACTTGCCGTTGGTACCGGTGATGCAGACGACCGGAGAAGCCAGCGCGATCTTCGCCCGCTCCAGGAAGAACAATTCGACATCGCCGATGATCGCCACACCGGCAGCCCTGGCCTTGCCCACCGTCCAGTGCGGCTCGGGATGGGTCAACGGCACGCCCGGCGAGAGTACGGAGGCGGCGAAACCCGACCAGTCGGTGCTGGCGAGATCGACAACGGCGATACCCTCGCCTGCTGCCTTCTCCCGGCTCTTCTCGTTGTCATCCCACGCCGCGACCTCGGCGCCGCCCGCCTTGAGCGCGTGTGCGGTTGCAAGCCCCGAGCCGCCGAGGCCGAACAGGGCGACCTTGCGCCCGGCGAAAATGGTGACCGGTGTCATGGAACTCTCCCGTCATTCCGGGGCATGCCGCAGGCATGAGCCCGGAACCCATGAACACCGGCATGGCCGGGCCGGCGCTGCGGCTGCCGCCGCGGGTTATCCTGCGGCATCGTGGTCATGGGTTCCGGGCTCGCCGCCGCGCGGCGCCCCGGAATGACGCGGTGGTTCCAGTCGCTGAACACATCACCTCAGCGCAGCTTCAGCGTAGCGAGGCCGACCAGCGCCAGCACCACGGAGATGATCCAGAAGCGGATCACGACCTGCGGCTCGGTCCAGCCCAGCTTCTCGAAATGGTGGTGGATCGGCGCCATCAGGAAGACGCGCTTGCCCGTGCGCTTGAACACGAAGACCTGGATGATCACCGAAAGCGCCTCGACGACGAAGAGGCCGCCGACGATGGCGAGCACGATCTCGTGCTTGGTCGCGACAGCGATGGTGCCGAGCAGGCCCCCTAAGCCGAGCGAGCCGGTATCGCCCATGAAGATCTGGGCCGGCGGCGCGTTGAACCAGAGGAAGCCGAGGCCGGCGCCGATCACCGCGCCGCAAATCACCGCGAGCTCGCCCGCGCCGGGGATGTGATGGATTTGCAGGTAGTTCGCGAAGATCGCGTTGCCGACGAGATAGGAGATGAAGCCGAAGGTGCCGGCCGCGATCATCACCGGCACGATGGCGAGGCCGTCGAGCCCGTCGGTCAGGTTCACCGAGTTGCCGGCGCCAACCACCACAAAGGCGGCGACCAGCGGGAACAGGATGCCGAGCGGGATGATCGCTTCCTTGAGGAAGGGCATCGCGAAGCCCGAGCCGATCGCCGGCGGCTGCGTCTGCATGATGAAATAGCAGGCGATCAGCGCGACCACGACCTCGATCGCGATGCGGGCCTTGCCCGAGAAGCCCTTATGCGACTGCTTGGTGACCTTGAGGAAGTCGTCATAGAAGCCGATCGCGCCGTAAGCCGCCGTGACGCCGAGCACGATCCAGACATAGGGGTTGCGCAGGTTGCCCCAGAGCAGCACCGCGACGAACAACCCGGTCAGGATCATCAGCCCGCCCATGGTCGGCGTACCGCGCTTGGCGAGATGCGATTCCGGCCCGTCGGTGCGGATCGGCTGGCCCTTGCCCTGTTTGATCCGCAGCCAGGAAATGGCCGAGGGGCCAAAGAAGAAGACGAACAGCAGCGCCGTCGCCGTCGCCCCGCCGGCGCGGAAGGTGATGTAGCGGAAGACGTTCAGCACCGGGAAGGTGCCGGCGAAGTCGGCGAGCCAGACGAGCATGCTTCGAGGTTCTCTTGTCGGTCAGTCTTCGGCAGGCATGGCAGGAAAGCGCGCGAGGATCGCCTTGACGATCGGCCCCATGCGCGTGCCCAGCGATCCCTTGACCGTGACGGTGTCGCCGCCGCGGATCGCATCGAGCACGAGCGGCTCCAGCTCGCTCGCGGTTGCGGCATAAGCCCCCCGCATGGCGGAAGGCAAGCTCTCATGCAGACCTTTCATCAGCGGGCCGCAGGTGAAGACCTTGTCGATCCCGTTCGAAACCAGCGGTTCGGCGAGCCCCCGATGCAGCTCCGGCCCGGTCGGCCCGAGCTCCAGCATGTCGCCGAGCACGGCGATGCGCCGCCCGCGCCCTTCGACCGGCAGGCGGCCGAGATTCTCGATTGCGGCCCGCATCGAGGCAGGGTTGCCGTTATAGCTCTCGTCGAGCAGCGTGATCTTGCCGCCCGGCGCCTGCAGCACCTGCCGCGCGCCGCGCCCGGCCGGCGGCTTGAGATCGCCCAGCGCCAGAGCCGCCAGCGCGAGATCGGCGCCAAGCGCATGGACGGCGGCAAGCACGGCGAGCGAATTCAGCACGATATGCTTGCCTGGGCTGCCCAGCCGATAGGTTACCGGCTCACCGAAGACGCGGGCCTCGACCACCGACAGGTCGGGCTTGAGCGCACAGGAGATCAGCTTCACGTCGGCATCCGGGCTCTCGCCGAAGGTGATGATCCGACCCGCCGGGCCGGATTTGGCGATATCGCGCAGCAATTCGGATTGCGGGATATCGGCGTTGACGATCGCCGTACCGCCTTTCTCGAGCTCCCAGTAAACGCCTGCCTTTTCCTCGGCGATCCCTTCGAGCGAGGCGAAGGCGGCGAGATGCACCGGCTGGATCGTGGTGACGATGGCGACCTGCGGACGCACCATCCGCGCCAGCGGCACGATCTCGCCGGGGCTGTTCATGCCGATCTCGTAGACGCCATAGGCGACATCGGCCGGTGTGCGACAGAGCGTCAACGGCACGCCCCAGTGGTTGTTGTAGGAAGCGACCGGCGCATGGGTCTTGCCCTGGCGCGACAGCACGAGGCGCAGCGCCTCCTTGGTGCCGGTCTTGCCGACCGAGCCGGTGACGGCCACGACCCCGGCCTTGAGCTCGGCGCGGCGCGCGGTGCCTGCATGCTCCATCGCCTTCAGCACATTCGGTACGATGGCGAGTGCGCCCACGCCCTCGAACTGAGCCGCATGGGCCTCGTCGACCACGGCGAGCGCTGCGCCCTTGTCGAGCGCGCCCTTGACGAAATCATGCCCGTTGCGGGCTTCACCTGTGATGGCGAAGAAGACGTCGCCCGGCTCCAGCGTGCGGGTGTCGATCGACGCTCCGGTCACGACCGGCGGCACGGCGCCCTCGGCCCGTGCGCCCAGCGCCGCGATCAGCTTGTCTCCGGTCCAGAGCGGGCCGCTCATCATTTGATCTCCGATAGCGCTTTCCGGACCACGTCGTGGTCCGAGAAGGGCAGCGTCCGGTCGCCTATGATCTGGCCGGATTCATGGCCTTTTCCGGCCACGACCAGCAAATCCCCAGGCTTCAGCATCTTCACCGCCGCGCGGATCGCTTCCTCACGATCGCCGATCTCCTGGAGCCTGGGCGAAGCAGCCATGATCTCGGCCCGGATCGTCGCCGGATTCTCGCTGCGCGGGTTGTCGTCGGTGACGATGGCGATATCGGCCTTCTCGGCTGCGATCGCGCCCATCAGCGGCCGCTTGCCCTTGTCGCGGTCGCCGCCACAACCGAAAACGCAGATCAGGCGCCCGGTCGCGTAAGGCCTGAGCGTCGTCAGCACCGCCGCAAGCGCATCGGGCTTGTGGGCGTAATCGACGACGACGAGCCCGCCATTGACCTCACCGACGCGTTCCAGCCGCCCGGCAACGCCCTTCAAACCGGAAATCGCCTTGAGCGATGCGGCCTTGTCCTCGCCGGTGGCAATAGCAAGTCCGGCGGCGACCAACGCATTCCCGGCCATGAAGTCGCCGACCAGAGGCAGGTCGACCGACAACTCGCGCCCGTCGAAACCAACAGTCAGCCGCTGCGAGAAGCCGTCGCGCTCGTTGCGCAGCAGGGTCAGCGTCTCGCCCTTGCGGCCGATGCCGATGATCGGATGCCCAGCCTTGGAAGCAGCCTCAGCTGCCTCCCCCGCATAGGGCTCGTCGCGGTTGATCACGACCGGCGCGCCATCCGGCAACAGCTCCCAGAGCCGCAGCTTCGCGGCGAGATACTCCTCGACGCTGGGATGATAATCGAGATGGTCGCGGCCGAGGTTGAGGAAGGCGCCGGCGCTGAGCCGCACCCCGTCGAGGCGACGCTGGTCGAGACCGTGCGAGGAGGCTTCCATCGCCAGATGCGTGATGCCTTCGCCCGCGAGCTTGTCGAACGAGGCGTGCAGCGAAAGCGGGTCGGGCGTCGTCAGCGAGCCGTAATCGGCGCCCTTGGCCGTCACCACGCCGATCGTGCCGACGCTCGCCGCCTCATGGCCGAGCGCCTGCAAGATCTGGCGGGTGAAGTCCGCCACCGAGGATTTGCCGCTGGTGCCGGTCACCGCGACGATGGTCCTGGGCTGGCGCGGGTGGATTTTGGCGGCGGCCAGTGCCAACGCCAGGCGCGGGTCGTCGACCTGCGCGAAGGCGACGCCGGCCGGCAGATCGGCCGGGCGGGGCCCGCCCGAGACGATGGCGACCGCGCCATGCCCGACCGCATCCATGATGAAGCGCGCGCCATCGGCCTTGGCGCCGGCAAGGGCGACGAAGACGTCGTCGCCGGTCACCTTGCGGCTGTCGAAGGCGACGCCATGCACCTGCTGGCTGGCGGCCTCAGCCTCGAAAATCTCGGGGAAGAGGTCTCCGAGGCTGTATCCGGTCATCGTCATGGTCACCGTTATAGGTCTAGATCAGCGCGAACCCCAGGCACCGAGTCGCGCCATCAGCGGGAACGGCGCCACCGGCGGGTCGAAGCGCGGGTTGAGCCCCAGGATCGGCCCGGCGCGTTCGATCACCTTGCCCGTGGTCACACCGGCATTCCAGGCCGCGGTCGAATAGCCGCCGCTCTCGGCATAGCCCTTCGGCTCGTCATAGATCGCGAGGAACAGGTATTTCGGCTTGTCCGAGGGAGCGATCGCCGTGAAGGTCGTAAAGTTCTTGTTCTTGGCGTAGCGGCCGTTGATGACCTTTTCGGCCGTACCGGTCTTGCCGCCGACGAAGTAGCCGTCGACGCTCGCCTTGCGGGCCGAGCCCTTCTCGCCGTTGAGCCACATGATGTAGCGCAGCGCCTCGGAGGTCTCCGGCTTGATGACGCGGGTCGCCACCTTGCGCGCATCCTCCTCGGAGCGCTTCAGGAAGGTCGGCTTCATCAGGTAACCGCCATTGACCAGCGCCGCCACCGCGGTCAGCGCCTGCAGCGGCGCGACGGCAAGGCCGTGGCCGAAGGCGATGGTCGCCGTGTTGATCTCGCCCCAGCGCTGCGGAACGATCGGCGCCGCGCTTTCCGGCAGCTCGGTCGTCATCCGGTCGAGCTGCATCATCTTCTTGAGGAAGGCCTTGTGGCCGTCGACGCCGACGGCCAGTGCCATCTTGATCGTGCCCATGTTCGACGACTTCAGGAAAACCTCGGGCACGGTGAGCGTCCGCCCGGTGCCATGGTACTCCTTGATGACCTGGCGGCCGAACCGCATCATACCGCCGGCGGTCGAATAGCTCGAATTGATGTTCGCCTTGCCGGAATCCAGCGCCATCGCGATGGTCAGCGCCTTGAAGGTCGAGCCCATCTCGTAGACGCCGACATTCATCCGGTTGATCCGGTCCTTTTCCAGCGCATCGACCGGGTTGCCCGGGTCGAAATCGGGCAGCGAAACCAGCGCGAGCACCTCGCCGGTGTTCACGTCCATGATCGCGCCGGCAGCGGCGATGGCCTTGAAGCGCTCCAGTCCCTTGGCGAGTTCGTCGCGCAGCAGGTGCTGGACGCGCAGGTCGATCGACAGCTTGACCGGCTTGAGATCGGACGCCTCGGTCGCCAGCCCCGCTCCGTTCAGGTCCTGCAGGCCTTGCGAGTCGATGTATTTCTCGATGCCGGCGATGCCGACATTGTCGATATTGGCGAAGCCGAGCACATGGGCGGCGGCATTGCCGTTCGGATAGACGCGCTTGTTCTCGGGCACGAAACCGACGCCGGGAATGCCGAGGCGATGCACTTCCGCCTGCTGGCGCGGCGTGATCTCGCGCTTGACCCAGACGAAGCCCTTCTTGGTGCCGAGCTTGTCGCGCAGGTCCTTGGCATCGAGGTCCGGCAGCACCGCCGTCAGGAGCTCGGTGGCCTCGTCCTTGTCGAGGATGCGGCGCGGTTCGGCGAAGACCGAGACCGTGCGGATATCGGTCGCCATGACCTCGCCGTTGCGGTCGACAATGTCGGGCCGGGCTGCGGAAATGGCATTGGAGGTGGCGCGGCGCAGACCTACCTGTTCGTTCGGGGCGACCCCGAGATAGACCAGCCGGCCTGTGATCGCGAGGAACAACGCCGAGAAGCCGAGGATGACGAGCCCGACGCGCGGCTCGCTCTTCTCGCCGCTCATGCGGAAGACGTCGCGTAGCCAGGCGAAATGCCCGCGTTTGACCGCGATCTCCTCCGTTCCGGCCTGCGCTTCCACCGGCACCTCCTGATCGATCGAACGGCTCATCGCATAGTTCCCGGCGTCGTCGCGCCCGCCTTGGTGTTCCGCGGCGTCTCGGTCGGCATGCCAAGCCCGAGATCCTCGAGCTTGCGGCCGATGGTATCGACCTTGGGTCCGCGGTTCGGGACGTCGGAGGGCTTGACCACCTGCGTCACCATGAAGGGCTGCAGGTCGAGATGGCGCTCGGCCAGCATCTGGACGCGGTCGGGCCGGTTGAGGAACTGCCATTCGGCCTTGAGCACGGCGATGGCGTCGCGCTCGCGCTGGGTCTTGGACTTGAGCTTCTGGAGATGCTCGGTCGCCAGCGTCGTCTCATATTTGATCGAATAGGCATAGACCGCCGAGGAGACCAGCGCGCCGATGGCGATGACATGCAGGAGCTTGATCACGCTCAGGGCCTCCGGCGCGGCTGCGGGTCGGGGACGGTGGAGAGCGCGACGAGCCCGGCATCGGCCCGGCGTGCCGGCGCCTCGTTGCGTTCGGCGGCGCGCAGCTTGGCCGAGCGCGCCCGCGGATTGGCCCGCATCTCGTCCTCTGACGGCGCGACCGCGCCCTTTGCGACCAGCCTGAAGGTCGGCTGCGCGGCGGCAACCGCCGGCGCATGGCGCGAGCCCGCCGGCACCCGGCCGGAGCGCTCCGCGAAGAACTGCTTGACGATACGGTCTTCCAGGGAATGGAAGGTCACCACGACCAGTCGCCCGCCCGGCTTCAGCACGGTCTCGGCCGCGTGCAGCGCCCGGACCAGCTCGCCGAGCTCGTCGTTGACCGCGATGCGCAGCGCCTGGAACACGCGCGTCGCCGGATGCGCCCCGCCGGGCTCGCCCCAGACGATGCCGGCGACGAGATCGGCGAGTTGCTTGGTCGTCGCGATCGGCGCCTTGCGGCGGGCCTCGACCACGGCGCGGGCGACGGCGCGCGAGCGGCGCTCCTCGCCATAGTGATAGAAGATATTGGCGAGCAGCCCTTCCTCGGCCTCGTTGACGAGGTCGGCGGCGCTCTGCCCGGAACTGCTCATCCGCATGTCGAGCGGCCCGTCGAAGCGGAACGAAAAGCCCCGCTCCGCCTGATCGATCTGCATCGAGGAAACGCCGATATCGAGCACGACACCGTCGAGCGGCGCCATCTTGAAGTGCTCAGCCTCCCTTGCGAGCTCTCCGAAGTTGGCCTGGGACAGCGTCAGCCGCCCGGCCATCTCCGCGACGAGATCGGCACCGCCGGCGATCGCCGTCGGGTCGCGGTCCAGCCCCAGCAGGATCGCATCCGGCGCGGCATCAAGGATCGCGCGCGAATAGCCCCCTGCCCCGAAGGTGCCGTCGAGATAGCGCCCGCCGGCCTGCGGCGCGAGCGCATCCAGAACCTCGGCGAGCAACACGGGCACATGACGAACCGGTCCGCCAATGGCTCCGCCGGAACGGTCGCCATGGTCCGTCATGTGCCCGAGCCTCCCGTTGGAATCGTCAAACTGCCGAGCGTGCGCTTCACGTCGCGCAGGCGCGTCCGCGCCGCGTCGAGATGCGCGCGGAACCGCTCCGGCTCCCAGATCTGGAACTTGTGACCATGGCCGACGAAGGTCACGGCATCGCCGATGCCCGCATGCGCCTTCAGCGCCTCGCTCAGCACCATCCGCCCCTCCGTGTCGATCTTCAGCACCTCCGAGGTGCCGTTCAGCGCCGTCGAGAGCAATTCCCACTCGTCCGAGAACGGCGAGAAGCGCGCGAGGATATCGTCGATCGTGGCTCTGAGCGCGTTGCCGCCGGCATCCAGCGCCGGCAGGTCGAGCCCTTGATGGACATAGAGACCCTCGTAGCCGTCCCTGGCCAGCACCGACCGGAAACTCGAGGGAATGGAGACGCGCCCCTTGGCGTCGAGCCGGTTGGTGAAATTCGAGACGAAGCGGTCCGTCAACGCCGCCTCCCGGCCTGCTCTTCAAGGCGCCACCGCTGAGATGGGCAAGCGGCGAAAAGACTCTCCGTCGAAGCGGGCAAGGCGGGCCAGCAAGCCAAATTCCGCGCGGCACACGGAGCCTGACCCTTGGTTTGCCTGCCGGCTTCGACGGGATGATTTGGGATAGCATGGGCCTATATGGGCGTCAATGGAATCATAGGCGCAACGGCGCACCCGTGAGGGCTCTCCGCCATCACAGCTCGTTAAGGTTAAGTATCCGTAAGCACGCGCAATTCGGCGTCGCCCGGCCCTATGGGCAGGCGGAAAATCGCTTCAGCGATGCGAAAAATATTTACGAAAGCGGGCCGCTATTTTCGGCGAACCGCAAGCCGGCGCCGCCCGGAAGCCGCAGGGGAGGCGCCACCCTTGTCATTCCGGGGCTTCGCGAAGCGAAGAACCCGGAATGACAAGGATAGCACCTACCGCAAAAAGCCCCCCCCTCAGCCGTCGCGCGACGACGCCAGCAGCGCATCGCGGACGAGCCCGAGCTGATCGCGCAATCGCCCGGCCTCGCCGGCCGTCCCGCCGAGCGCCTTGCCGACGGCGTCCTGCACGCAGCGCCCCTGCTCGCGCAGCCCCTCACCCTTCTCGGCAAGATGGATGCGCACCTGCCGCTCGTCGCGCGCATCACGCTCGCGCCGGATCAGGCCGGAGGCCTCGAGCCGCTTCAGCAGCGGTGTCAGCGTACCGGAATCGAGCATCAGCCGCTCGCCCAGCTCCTTCACGGTCAGCCCATCCCGCTCCCAAAGCACGAGCATCACGAGATATTGCGGATAGGTCAGCCCGAGTGCGACCAGGATCGGACGGTAAGCCCGGTTGAAGGCATGCCCGACCTGATAGATCGCGAAACAGAGCTGCTGCTCCAGACGCGGCACACCCTCCTCGGCCCTGTCCCGCTTCGCCATCGCACCCTCGCCGATCACCTTGCTTCACGGAAAGCCGAAAGCAGCTCCGCGATCAACCACTCTCTGCCTTACTCAAATTAATCGTTGACAATCTAATTGTGCACAATTCAAAAAGAAACCATCAACCCAGCGAGCAAGGAGACCGATCATGAAGACGCTCTACACCGCCCATGGTTCCGCCACCGGCGGCCGCGAAGGCCAGGCCGCGACCGATACCGGCAACGTCAAGCTCGTGTTGAACACACCCAAGGAACTCGGCGGCGGTGGCGGCGAAGGCGCCAATCCCGAGCAGCTCTTCGCCATGGGCTACTCGGCCTGCTTCCTCGGCGCGCTCAAGTTCGTCGCCGGCAAGGAGAAGGTGAATATCCCGGATGACGCTAAGGTCTCGGCCGATATCGGCATCGGCGCCCGCGACGACGGCCAGGGCTTCGGCATCACTGCGAAGCTGACGGTCTCCGTGCCTGGCCTCGACAAGGCCGCGGTCGAGGACCTCGTGAAGAAGGCCCATGTGGTCTGCCCCTACTCGCACGCGACGAAGGGCAACATCCCGGTCGAGACGACGGTGGCCTGAACCACCATCAACCAACACGCGCCGTCGTCCCGGACGCAGCGAAGCAGAGATCCGGGATCCATGCCTGAAGCTTCCCAGGAAGCGCTCCGGAATGGATCCCGGGTCTCCCTGCGGTCGCCCGGGATGACACGCTTCCGGAAATATCGTCGAAACGTCGGGAAACGAGGTGCCAGTCGGCCTGTAAGCCGGGTTCTGGATGGCTACCGAATTTCTCCGGTAACGTGACGGCCATTCCTCTGGGACGCGCATTGCTGCGCGCCTCGAGCAACCAACCCGGACGACAAGGCACAGAAACCTGCCCCTCCCCGCTCACGCGGGCAGCATCGTCCCTATTCGGTTTTGCTCCCGGTGGGGCTTGCCATGCCGTCCCCGTTGCCGGGTCCGCGGTGCGCTCTTACCGCACCTTTTCACCCTTACCCTGCCGGAAAAGCCGAAGCTCTCCAGCGCAGGGCGGTTCGATCTCTGTGGCGCTTTCCCTGGGGTCGCCCCCGCCGGACGTTATCCGGCACCGTGTTTCCGTGGAGCCCGGACTTTCCTCCCTCGCGAGCGAGAGCGGCCGTCCGGCCGACTGGCGAGGGGGAAATGCGCGCTGGCGCGGCCGGCGTCAAGCGCAGGCGCGCCGGAAAGATCAGTTGCGGGCGGTGATCGTGCGCACCTTGGCGCAATAGGCGCGGTTTGCGCCGCTCATCCGGGTCGCCATATGGCCGCTCTGGTACTTCATGATCGTGCGGCAGGTGTCGCCGCCAGCCATCTTGTAGGCCATGGCGAGATACTTCATGCCGTAGCGCGCATTGGTCTCGGCATCGAGCAGCCCGCCGGCGCCGCCGGAATAGCCCATGCCGCGCGCCGTCTGGTGACGGATCTGCATCAGGCCATAATTGCCGGCATGCGAGGCGCGCGGATTGTAGCGGCTCTCGACGCGCACGACGGCATCAGCGAGTGAGAACGGCACGCCATTGGCAGCCGCATGGCGCGCGACGATGGCCTTGATGCCTTCGGAGCCGGTCGGAGCGGCAAGTGCGCGGCTGGCGCGGGTCTCGCGCTTTTCAGTCTCGACCTTGACGGCTTCCGCCTTGGCCGCGCGGGCGGCGGACTTCGCCTTGGGAGCCTCGGCCTGAGCGTCCTCACCCTTGCCGGCGGTAGCCTTGGCGCGAGCGATCTCGGCATCGCGGAGAACGATAGCTCTGGGGTCCGTTTCCGCGTTGACGAAATCCTCAGCCAGGGCCACCCCGGAGAGGCTAATCAGGCACGCAGTCGCGAGACCACCACAGATATATCGCATGTCGAATTGAACCCCATTGCGCCATGACTGGCCGATGGGGGCGCTCAACTGATGGTCGAATGTGTCGATAATCTGTCATGTTTCACAGAAAAACAAACAACAATTAACGTAAAAAGGAATTTATTCTATATTTAACTATTCAGTATTCATATGTATTCGATCGGGTGAAAAACTTCGCCGGCTCCCCGCCTCCGGACGCGAATCAAGCAGGCGAATCAGCTGCCGCATTTCGGCCTCATTCGCGGCCGGTTGTGCTTTTTTGGCGCGGCAGGCCGCCGCACCGGGCGCACTTGCGCGGATAAGCTCCCTTCTCCAATCATCTGCGCATTCGGATTCACCGGGATCGGTTTTGTGATGGCTTCCTCTTTCTGGGGCGCTCTTGGCGGTGGCGGGCTCGGGCTCGTGATCGGCGGCCCACTCGGCGCCCTCGTCGGCGCGCTCGCCGGCCATGTCCTCGTCGATCGCGAGGGCGCGCCCTTCGGCCCGGCGCCGCGCGAGCTCGTCTTCACCACCGGCCTCGTCGCGCTCGCTGCCAAGATGGCGCGCTCGGACGGCGTCGTGACCTGCGACGAGATCACCGCCTTCCGCCGCATCGTCGAGGTCCCGCCCGACCAGCAGCAGCGCATCGAGGCCCTGTTCGACCTCGCCAAGCAGACCAGCGCCGGCTTCGAGGCCTATGCCACGCAGATCGCTGGCGCCTTCAAGGACGAGCCCGCCCTGCTGGAGGACGTGCTCGACGGATTGTTCCTGATCGCCGCCGCCGATGGCGCGATCCATGAGGCCGAGCACGCCTATCTCCAATCCGTCGCCGGCATCTTCGGCATTGCCGAGAACGATTTCGCCCGGATCGAGGCCCGCCATGCCCGCCGGCCGGACGATCCCTATCTCGTGCTCGGCGCCAATCGCGAGATGGATGACGCTGAGCTCAAGCGCCATTACCGCCGTCTCGTCGCCGAGACCCATCCCGACCGCGAGATCGCCCGCGGCCTGCCCGAAGAAGCGATCGCGATCGCGACGCGCCGGATCGCCGCCATCAATGCCGCCTGGGACGCGATCCAGAAGGAACGCGGCATGAACCGTAGCCTCGCGCCGCAACCTGCTTGAATCCAGGCTTCTCGGACAATACGCGGGTCATCCCGGACAAGCAGCAAAGCTGCGCCGATCCGGGGTCCATGTCTGAACCTCAATCGGACATGCTCCGGAATGGATCCCGGGTCTCCCTTCGGTCGCACGGGATGACGGCGCGGTTCCATCACGATCACACAATGCGCTAAGGCCGACGCATGACCGACACAGCCAAGCCCGACAGCCGCTTCGCCTCGAAGATTTTTCCCTCGCCGAACCACGGCGAGCGCAAGCACTCGGACGGCAAGCCTGGTCGCAGGCCGGACATGCTGATCCTGCACTACACCGGTATGCCGGTCGCGGGCGAAGCGCTGCAATGGCTCTGCAACCCGGTCTCGCAGGTCTCCTCGCATTATTTCGTCTTCGAGAACGGCCACACGCTCCAGCTCGTTCCGGAGGGCCGGCGCGCCTGGCATGCCGGCGCCTCGCACTGGGCCGGCGAGACCGATATCAACTCCTGCTCGATCGGCATCGAGATCGCCAATCCCGGCCATCCCGGCGGCCTGCCCGACTATCCCGAGGAGCAGATCGCCGCGACGCTCAACCTCTGCCGCGACATCTGCGAGCGCTGGTCGATCCCCCCCGAGCGCGTGCTCGCCCATTCCGACATCGCGCCCGGCCGCAAGATCGATCCCGGCGAGAAATTCCCGTGGCGCCGACTCAGTGAGGCCGGCGTCGGCATCTGGACGGAACCGGCCCCGATCCGCGGCGGCCGCTTCTTCGCACGCGGCGAGAGCGGCCAGCCGGTCGAGGCTCTGCAGGCGATGTTCGCGATGCTGGGCTATGGCGTCACCGTCGACGGCGTCTTCGACGAGAAGCTGGAGGCGGTCGTCGCCTCCTTCCAGCGTCACTGGCGCCAGGAGAAGGTCGACGGCGTCGCCGATTCCTCGACCATCACGACGCTGCGCGACCTGCTCGCCGCCACGCAAGCAAGCCGCACCGCCTGAACTGCGGCTAAGCCAAAGATTGCTGGAAGTTAACTCGCCGTGCGGCCCGCTTTCTGGCAAGCTCTTTCCGAGCGGCGGCCAAATGCGGCCGGGATGGGGAAGCGACCTTGCGCAAATGGCTGATCGGAACCGGGCTGATCGTGCTTGCCGCGGCCGGCGGCTATTGGGCTTTGCGCCCGGCCGGCGGCAACGCCAATGAGCCGCCCTATCGCACGGCCGCGCTAGACCGTGGCCGCATCACCGCCGCCGTGCGCGCCACCGGGACGCTGACGCCGGTCACCACCGTCCTCGTCGGCTCGCAATTGTCCGGCCAGATCGTCGAGCTCCTCGCCGACTATAATTCGCAGGTGAAGGCCGGGCAGGTCGTCGCCCGCCTGCAGAGCGACCAGATCCGCACGCGCCGCGACGCCGCCCAGGCCGATCTCGAACAGGCCAAGGCCGATCTTGTCGTCAAGAACGCCCAGCTCGAACGCGCCCGCGCCGCGCGGATCAAGGCGGATTCCTTCATCCGCGATATCGAGGCCCAGCGCACCCGCACCTCCGCTCAGCTCGCCGATGCCAGGCGCACCTTCGAACGGCAGGACCAGCTCTTCAACCGCAGCACGGGCTCGCAGCAGAATCTCGACACCGCCCGCACGCAGGTCGAGGTCCAGACCGCCTCGCTCGCCTCGAACGAAGCCCAGCTCGCCTCGGCCCGCGCCGAGCTCAAGGGCCTCGACGCCGATATCCAGCTCGCCGAAGGACAGGTTCAGGCGACCCAGGCCCTGATCGGCAGCCGCGACGCCAAGCTCCGCGACATCCTGATCGACCTCGAACGCACGCAGATCCGCTCGCCGGTCGACGGCGTCGTGGTCCAGCGCCAGGTCGATCTCGGCCAGACGGTTGCCGCCTCGCTCTCCTCGCCGACCCTGTTCCAGATCGCGCAGGACCTGCGCACCATCGACATCTACGCCAATATCGACGAGGCCGATGTCGGCCGGCTGAAGCCCGGCCAGCCGGTCTCGTTCACAGTCAACGCCTATCCCAGCCGCAATTTCCAGGGCCGGGTCGAGATGGTCCGGCTCGGCGCCCAGACCATCCAGAACGTCGTCACCTATACCGGCATCATCCGCGTCGAGAACCGCGACATGGCGCTCCTGCCCGGCATGACCGCCAATCTCCAGGTCGTGACCGAGGATCGGCCCGATGCGCTGCGCGTGCCCAATGCCGCGCTGCGCTTCCGCCCGGCCGGCGCAGCGGGGGCCGCCCCTGCCGGCTCGGGCACCGGCCCGGTGGCGCTTCCGGATGCCGGCGAGCGCGGACCACGCGCTGCCTCGGCCCTACGCGAGCGGATCGAGACCGAATTGCAGCCGACACCCGAGCAGAAGCAGGCGATCGCCGAGATCCTCCGGGAGCGTCGCGGCAATCGCGAAGCGATGGCCGGCCTCTCGCCGGAAGAGCGGCGCGCCGCCTTCCGCACGGCGCGCGATGAGATCGTCACCAAGATCGGCGCCGTGCTCGATCCCGAACGCCGTGCCAAGTTCGAGGCGATCATGCAGGAGGGCCGCGGCGCGCAGCGCCAGGGCGTCCCGGGCCGGGTCTATGTGCTGGACGAAGCCGGCCAGCCCAAGCCCATAGCCGTCACGCTCGGCCCGACCGACGGCGCCTTCACCGAACTGCTCGGCGGCGAGGTCAAGGACGGCGCGCAGGTCGTGACCGGTGGCGGACCGCGCGTGACAACCGCGCCGGAGCCATCCGCCCCCCGCGCCCGCGGGCCGCGTCTGTTCTGATGATCACGAGCAAAGCTCTCGCCGCGCACACTGCGTCATGGTCGGGCTTGTCCCGACCATCCACGTCTTCGCTGGTCGGAGCTCGTGTCCAAGACATGGATGCTCGCCACAGGGGCGAGCATGACGGCGTAGCGAACCCTCGGCCGCGATGGACGCCCTGATGCCCCTGATCGAAACCCGCGACCTCTCCCGTATCTACGATCTCGATTCCGGCCGTGTCACGGCGCTGGACCGGGTTTCGCTCGCAATCGAGGCCGGCGACCTCGTCGCGGTGATGGGGCCGTCCGGATCGGGCAAATCGACCTTCATGAACCTGATCGGCTGCCTCGACCGGCCGAGCGGCGGCCATTACATGCTCGACGGCGTCGCGGTCGAAACCCTGTCGAGCGATGGGTTGGCGGAACTGCGCAACCGCAAGCTCGGCTTCGTCTTCCAGCAGTTCAACCTGCTACCGCGCATCGACGCCTGCGCCAATGTCGAGTTGCCGATGGTCTATGCCGGCGTCGCCCGCGCCGAGCGGAAGCGGCGCGCGCTCGCCGCGCTCGCCCGCGTCGGCCTCGCCGAGCGCGCCCATCATCGCCCGATGCAGCTCTCCGGCGGCCAGCAGCAGCGCGTCGCCATCGCCCGCGCGCTGGTCAACGAGCCGCGCCTGCTGCTCGCCGACGAGCCGACCGGCGCACTCGACAGCCGTACGGCATTGGAAATCCTCGCGCTCTTCCAGGATCTGAACCGCGAAGGCGTCACCGTCGTCCTCGTGACCCATGATGCCGAGGTCGCCCGCCATGCCAGGCGCCTGATCCGCTTCCGCGACGGCCACCTGCTCAACGATCTCCGGCAGGAGCCCGCCGACGCCCGCGCCGCGCTCGCCGCCTTCGACGCCGGGATCGGCCAGCCGGAGGCCGCCGCATGAGCCTCACCGAAGCGATCCGCTCGGCGCTGTCCGCCATCGGTGCCAATGCCCTGCGTTCGGCGCTGACGATGCTCGGCATCATCATCGGCGTCGCCGCCGTCATCGCCATGGTGGCGATCGGCGCCGGCGCCCGCGAACGCGTCACAGGCCAGATCAAGTCGCTCGGCGCCAACCTCGCGATCATCCAATCCGGCAACGTCACGCAGGGCGGCGTCAGGCTCGGCGCCGGGGCCTCCTCGACCCTCACCGACGAGGACGCCGCCGCGATCCTGCGCGAGGTCGGGGACGTCACGGCGGCAGCACCGGTCCTCATCACCCGTGCGCAGGCCGTCTATGCCGGCGCCAACTGGTCGACCCAGATCACCGCCACCGATCTCGACTTCTTCGCCGCCCGCGAATGGGAGATCGGCGCAGGCCGGCTGTTCGAGCCCGAGGAACTGCGCAAGGGCGAGATTGTCGCCGTGATCGGCCAGACGGTCGCACGCAACCTCTTCGGCGAGGAGAACCCGCTCGACCAGCAGTTCCGCATCCGCAATGTGCCCTTCAAGGTCATCGGCGTGATGGCCTCCAAGGGCCAGTCGGCGCTGGGGCAGGATCAGGACGACGTCATCTTCGTGCCGCTCGACACCGGCCGGCGCCGCATCGTCGGGCGCAACTACGCTCGCGACCGCTCGGTTCAGAGCATCATGGTCAAGTTCGCCAGCGAGGAGGCGATCACGCCGGGAATCGCCGAGGTCACCGCGCTGCTGCGCCAGCGTCACCGCTTGATGGAGGATCAGGAGGACGACTTCATCGTCCGCAACCTCACCGAGATCGCCAACACCGCGACCGCCGCCGCGACCACGCTGTCCTGGCTGCTCGCGGCGGTCGCCGCCGTCTCGCTCCTCGTCGGCGGCATCGGCATCATGAACATCATGCTGGTCTCTGTGACCGAGCGCACCCGCGAGATTGGCCTCAGGCTCGCGGTCGGCGCCCGCCAGAGCGCCGTTCTGACCCAGTTCCTGATCGAGGCGACGACGCTTGCGACCATCGGCGGCGCGGTCGGCGTCGGGCTCGGCATCGCGGCGGCGCTGACCATCGCCAATGTTGCCGGCTGGCCTTCGGTGATTTCGGTCCAGACGATCCTGATCGCGGTCGGCGTCTCCGGGCTGATCGGCGTGTTCTTCGGCTTCTACCCGGCGCGCCGCGCCGCAAGGCTCGACCCGATCGAGGCGCTCAGGCGCGAATGAGACACAGAGCCTCCCAACATGGCAAGGATCGCTTAACGCTCGAAGCCTAGGCTGCCCTTCACCGGTCGACCGGCAGGAGGGCGTCGTGAACAGCCAGCAGCTCGTCGCAGCCACCAAGCCCCTCTATCATCGCTCGCTCGCGCCCGCCGCGCTCGGCGCCTGGGAATGCAACCTCGCCGACGAGACCCTGAGCTGGACGGACGGCGTCTACGACCTGTTCGGCCTGCCGCGCGGCGGCGAGATCTACCGCAAGGCGACGCTCGATCTCTACGAGGAGTGGTCCCGGCGCGAGATGGAGCAGCATCGCAGCAACGCCATCCGGACCGGGCAGGGTTTCGCGCTCGACTGCCGGATCACGGCCGCGAACGGCGACAAGCGCTGGATGCGCCTGATCGTCGGTGTCGGTTATCAGCACGGCCGGCCGCTTCGCATCTTCGGCTCGAAGCAGGATGTCACCGCCGAGAAAGGTTTGTGGAACGCGGTCTCCAGCCTCACCCGTGCTGAACCGCCGGCAAGCTCCGCAGCACGCCACAGCTTCAGCGACGCCCTCAGGCAGTTCCAGCAGGGGCAAGACCGGGGAGCCGAACGCCTCGCTCTCGCGATCTTCGAGATCGACCGCTTTCCAGCAATCGTCGAAAACCATGGCCGGGCCGCCGGCGAAGACGTGATCCGCTGCTTCGGCGAGCGCCTGCGCCGACTCTTCCCCGATGCGCTGGCCATCGACCAGACGGAACCGGGCGCTTTCGCCCTTTTGCTGCGGATGCCGGGCGACAAGGCCTATCTGGCGTCGATGCTCGCCGGCACGCGCAAGCTCTTGTGCCGGCCGATACCGCGCGGCTACCTCGTCATCGATTTCACGCTCTCGATCGGCGCCGCCCTGCTGACGCCCGAGGGCTATCGCGAGCAAAACGCGATCTTCGCGGAAGCCGAGGCGGCTCTCCATGTCGCAGGGCTCGCCGGCGGAGATTGCGTCCGCGTCTTCGACGGGCCGGTCACTGCGCTGCGCCCCATCGCCGTTTCAGCCTGACATCGCCGAAACGGCCTCACGGCCGGAGGCATGCCCCCGTGCCAGAGCCTTGAGCTTGGCGCCGACCTCCGCGATCGCCTGAATCGCCGGCATGTATTCGCGGCCAAGTGGCGTCAACGCGTATTCGACCGAGGGCGGCGAGCCCGGCAGCACCTTCCGCGCGACGACGCCCTTGGCCTCCAGGCCGCGTAGCCGGGCGCTGAGCATCTTGGCTGAGATCGCGGGAATGTCGCGCCTGAGCTCCCCGAAGCGCCGTGGCCCCCCGCTCAGATACCAGATGATGTTCGGCGTCCAAGCACCACCGAGTACCTGCATGCAGGTGCCGACATCGCAGGCCTCCGGTGGCTCGGGAGAACGATTCCTACGGATTTTCAAAGCCATGCAGCAAACCTCCGGTTACCATGAGGATACCGGAAAACGAAGTTACGACAAGTAACGAGGTATACAAAGGTTATTTCAGGGATCTAACGATGGTGCATCACCGATCCACGGAGATGAACCACCATGAAGCTCTATTTCGCTCCCGGCGCCTGCTCGCTCTCGCCCCATATCGCGCTGCGCGAGGCCGGCCTGCCCTTCACCCTCGAAAAGGTCGATATCTCCACCGGCAGGACGGCAAGCGGCGAGAGTTTCGCCGCGATCAATCCCAAGGGCTACGTTCCCGCGCTGAAGCTCGATGATGGCGACGTCCTGACCGAAGGCGCGGCGATCGTCCAGTATATCGCCGACCTCGCCCCCTCCGCCGGCCTTGCTCCCCAGCCAGCGACGCTCGAGCGGGCACGGTTGCAGGAATGGCTCACTTTCATCTCGAGCGAACTGCACAAGGCATTCTCGCCTCTGTTTCGGCCTGGGACGGACGAGACCGGGCGGCAGGAAGCCCGGGCAGCGATCGCGCGGCGCCTTGGCTATATCGAGGCAAAGCTCGCCGACGGACGCGACTACCTGCTCGGAGACGCCTTCAGCGCCGCCGACATCTATCTCTTCGTGATCACGGGCTGGGCCGAGGGCAAGGAGATACCTCTCTCGACCTGGCCTCGCCTGAAAGCCCTGCTGGAGCGCGTCGCGGACAGGGATAGCGTCCGGGAAGCCCTCAGCGCTGAACGCCTAGCCGCCTGACACGAGGCGCAGCGCATGACCTCGCAATTCGCCCCGATCGAGGCCTTACTCGGCCGCTATTTCGATGGGCTCTACCACAGCGATGCGGCCCTGTTGGGCCGCGTCTTCCATCCGCAGGCGATCTACGCCTGCGCGACCGAGGGGCAGCTGACCCACATGACCATGGATGCCTATCTGCCGATGGTCGCCGCCCGCCCCTCTCCGGCCAGCCGCCAGGAAAAGCGACACGATCGGGTCATCTCGATCGCCTTCGCCGGGCCGGTCACCGCGCTGGCCCGCGTGGAGTGCGCCATCGGGGAGAAGCGCTTTACCGACCTGCTGAGCCTCGTCCAGCTCGATGGCGAGTGGCTGATCATCGCCAAGGTCTTCCACTTCGACCTCGCGCCCACCGCCTGATCACCTCCGAACGCGTCAAGGAACAGCCATGCCTTATGTCAACATCCGCATCACCCGCGAAGGCGCCACGATCGCCCAGAAAGCCGCCCTCATCGCCGGAGTCACCGACCTTCTGACCAAAGTCCTGAACAAAAACCCGGCCACCACCTTCGTGGTGATCGACGAGGTCGGCCTCGACGACTGGGGCGTCGGTGGCCTGCCGGTCGAGCAGTACAGGCTCAAGTTGTCCGAGGCCGCCGCTCCGGCCGCCAAGGCCGCGCGGGGCTGAAGCGCGCGTCCGAGGTCAGGCCGCCGGCGGCTCCTCCTGCGACAACGATCGGGTGAAGACGATCTGCCCGTCGAGGCCGCGCCCCATGTCGCGCCAGCCATGGCAGCGATAGAAGCGCTCGGCCCGCGTGCCCGCGCCGGTTTCGAGCCAGGCCTGGGCATGGCCCGCCGCCTTCAGCCCGGCCAGCGCGGCGTCGATCAGCGCGCGGCCATGGCCCCGCCCCTCCTGCGCCGGGTCGATGAACAGAGCCCAGATCAGGCCGGTCTGATGGTTGGCGCAGGCGAAGCCGGCGATCTCGCCCGCGTCTTCCGCGACGAGGAAAATCGCCTGCTCGCGATACCAGGCGACATCCTCGTCCGTGACCTTGGAGGGGTCGCTGAGGATGTTCTCGCGCACGCCCATGCGGATGGCACGGATGCGCGGTTCATCCGCCGCCACTGCCTTGCGGATTAGCCTTCCCACATCAGTCGTCACGAACACTCTCCATCGCTGCGGCTAGCGTGATGCCCACCGCAGCGATGGAAGGCAACTACTCGGCGGCCTGCAGGCGATAGGCTGATGTGTCGTAGTTGAGGATCGGCGCGAGCCAGCGCTCGACCTCCTCGATCGTCAGGCCCTTGCGCGCGGCATAATCCTCGACCTGATCGCGCTCGACCTTGGCGACGCCGAAGTAATAGGCCTCCGGGTGCGAGAAATAGAGCCCGGAGACCGAGGAGCCCGGCCACATCGCATAGCTCTCGGTCAGCTTCACGCCGACGCGGCGCTCGGCCTCCAGCAACCGGAAGAGCGTCTCCTTCTCGGTATGGTCGGGCTGGGCCGGATAGCCCGGCGCCGGACGGATGCCCTGGTATTCCTCGCGGATCAACTCGTCATTGCTGAAGGTCTCATCCGGCGCATAGCCCCAGAACTCCTTGCGGACGAGCTGGTGCATGCGCTCGGCGAAGGCCTCGGCAAAGCGATCCGCCAGCGCCTTGACCATGATCGAGCGGTAGTCGTCATTGTCGCGCGCGAACTTCTCGGAGATGCGCTCTTCCTCGGCCCCCGCCGTGACGGCGAAGGCGCCGATATAATCGGGCGCCATGCCTTCCGGCGCGACGAAATCGGACAGGCACATGTTGGGCTTGCCGTCGCGCTTCGAGAGCTGCTGGCGCAGTCCATGGAAGGTCGCGAGCTTTTCCTGACGGCTCTCGCCGGTATAGAGGCGGATATCGTCGCCGACGGCATTGGCCGGCCAGAAGCCGATCACCGCCTTCGGGTTGAACCAGCGTTCCTCGACGATGCGCTTCAGCATCGCCTGGGCATCGTCCCAAAGCGCGCGCGCCGCCTCGCCCTGCTTCTCGTCCTGCAGGATCGCCGGGAAGCGGCCCTTCAATTCCCAGGTCTGGAAGAACGGCGTCCAGTCGATCACCGGCACGAGATCGGCGATGTCGAAGGTGCGGAACGTACGCGTGCCGAGGAAACTCGGCTTCGGCGGCACATAATTCGCCCAATCCGGCTTGAAGGCGTTGGCGCGAGCGCGTGCCAGCGGAAGGCGCTGCTTGTCAGCTTCCGAGCGGCGATGCGCCTCGGCGACCTTGGCGTATTCCGCCTGCACGCCCGCGACATAACCCGGCTTCTGCTCCGACGAGAGCAGGCTCGACACGACGCCGACCGCACGCGAGGCGTCGTTCACATGCACCGCCTGGCCCTTCTCATAGGCCGGGTGGATCTTCACCGCCGTATGAACGCGGCTCGTCGTCGCCCCGCCGATCAGCAGCGGAATATCGAAGCCCTCGCGCTCCATCTCGGAGGCGACCGTCACCATCTCGTCGAGCGAGGGCGTGATCAGCCCGGAGAGGCCGATGATGTCGACGTTTTCCTTGCGCGCCGTCTCCAGGATCTTCTGGGTCGGCACCATCACGCCGAGGTCGATCACCTCGTAATTGTTGCACTGGAGCACGACGCCGACGATGTTCTTGCCGATATCGTGGACGTCGCCCTTCACGGTTGCCATCAGCACCTTGCCGGCGGCCGAGCGCTCGGAGCCGCCGTTGAGGCGCTTCTCCTCCTCCATATAGGGCATCAGGTAGGCGACGGCCTGCTTCATCACGCGGGCAGACTTCACCACCTGCGGCAGGAACATCTTGCCCGCGCCGAACAGGTCACCGACCACGTTCATGCCAGCCATCAGCGGGCCTTCGATGACGTGCAGCGGCTTGGCCGCGTTCAGGCGCGCCTCTTCCGTATCGATATCGATGAACTCGGTGATCCCGGCGACCAGAGCGTGCTCCAGCCGCTTTTCGACCGGGAGTTCGCGCCAGGCGAGGTCCTTACCCGAAGCCGCGACCGAACCATCGCCCTTGAAGCGCGGGGCAGCCTCCAGCAGGCGCTCGGTCGAATCCTTGCGGCGGTTGAGGACGACATCCTCGCAGAGCTCGCGCAATTCCGGATCGAGATCGTCATAGGAGCCGAGCTGGCCGGCATTGACGATGCCCATGTCCATCCCCGCCTTGATGGCGTGGTAGAGGAACACGGAATGCATGGCTTCGCGCACCTTCTCGTTGCCGCGGAACGAGAAGGACAGGTTCGAGACGCCGCCCGAGATATGGGCCTGCGGCAGGGTCTCGCGGATCGCGCGGGTCGCGTCGATGAAGTCGTTGCCGTAGTTGTCGTGCTCCTCGATCCCCGTCGCCACCGCGAAGATGTTCGGGTCGAAGATGATATCCTCGGGCGGGAAGCCGATCGTCTCGGTCAGCAGCTTGTAGGCCCGCGTGCAGATCTCGATCTTGCGCTGGAACGTGTCGGCCTGCCCGACCTCGTCGAAGGCCATAACGACGACCGCCGCGCCATATTGCCGGCAGATGCGTGCCTGTTCGAGGAAGGCTTCCTCACCCTCCTTCATCGAGATCGAGTTGACGATCGGCTTGCCCTGGATCGTCTTCAGGCCGGCCTCGATCACCGGGAATTTCGAGGAGTCGACCATAATCGGAACGCGCGAGATATCCGGCTCCGAGGCGATCAGGTTGCAGAACTCGGTCATCGCCTTCTCGGAATCGAGCAGGCCCTCGTCCATGTTGATGTCAATGACCTGCGCGCCGTTGGCGACCTGATCGCGCGCCACGTCGAGCGCCGCGGCATAATCACCATTGGTGATCAGCTTCCGGAATTTGGCCGAGCCGGTGACGTTCGTGCGCTCGCCGACATTGACGAAGGGGATGGTCTCGTCGAGCGTGAACGGCTCGAGCCCCGCAAGCCTGAGCCAGGGCTTCACCTCGGGAATCTGGCGCGGTGCCTTGCCGGCGACAGCCTCTGCGATGGCGCGGATATGGTCCGGAGTCGTTCCACAGCACCCACCCACCATGTTGACGAAGCCGGCATCGGTGAACTCGGCCAGCATCTTGGCCGTCGCCTCGGGGCGTTCGTCATAGAGGCCGAATTCGTTGGGCAGGCCGGCATTCGGATAGGCGCAGACCAGCGTGTCGGCGATGCGCGACATGTCCTTGATATGCGCCCGCATCTCGCGCGCGCCGAGCGCGCAGTTGAGGCCGATGGTCAGCGGGGCGGCATGGCGCACCGCGTTCCAGAAGGCCTCGACCGTCTGGCCGGAGAGCGTCCGGCCCGAGAGATCGGTGATCGTGCCGGAGATCATCACCGGCAGGCGGACGCCCTTGGCGCGGAACACCTCCTCGATCGCGACGATCGCGGCCTTGGCGTTGAGCGTGTCGAAGATCGTCTCGATCAGCAGCAGTTCCGAGCCGCCATCGATCAGGCCCCTGACCTGCTCGGCATAGGAATCGCGCACCTGATCGAAGCTCACGGCGCGGAAGCCGGGATTGTTGACGTCGGGCGAGATCGAGAGCGTGCGGTTGGTCGGGCCGATCGCGCCGGCGACGAAGCGGCGGCGCCCGTCTTCCTTCTGCGCGATCGCGGCCGCCTCGCGGGCGACGCGCGAGCATGCGACGTTCAGCTCATAGACGATCGCCTCCATGCCGTAATCGGCCTGGGCGATCGAGGTACCCGAGAAGGTATTGGTCTCGACGATATCGGCCCCCGCCCGGAAATAGGCGAGATGGATATCGCGCAGCGCCTCGGGCTGGGTCAGGGCGATGATATCGTTATTGCCCTTGAGGTCGTGGTTGAAGCCCTTGAAGCGCTCGCCGCGGAAATCCGCCTCGGACAGCTTGAGGTTCTGGATCTGCGTGCCCATCGCGCCGTCGAGCACGAGGATGCGCTCGCGCGCGGCCTGGCGCAGCGAACGCTCGATCTCGGCGCCGTCGACGGGAGCGGGAATGAAGTCGGACATAGGCTTACTCCGCCGCCACGGCCTGCGCCGCCGGCTTCTCGGGCTTCAACCCCACAAGATGGCAGATGGCATAGACGAGGTCGGCCTTGTTCATCGTGTAGAAATGCAGGTCGGTGGCGCCGCGGTCGATCAGGTCGAGCACCTGTTCGGCGCAGACGGCGGCGGCGACGAGGCGGCGCGTCGCGACGTCATCCTCCAGCCCCTCGAAGCGGTCGGCCAGCCATTGCGGCACGCTCGCGCCGGTCTTGCGGGCGAAATTCGCGGTCTGCTTGAAGTTCTGGACGGGAACGATGCCCGGCAGGATCGGGATTTCGATGCCCCTGGCGCGTACCTTGTCGAGATAGCGGAAATAGACGTCGTTATCGAAGAAGAACTGGGTGATCGCCCGCGTCGCGCCGGCATCGACCTTCTTCTTGAGCGCATCGATATCGGCATCGAGCGAGGCGGCTTCCGGGTGCTTCTCTGGATAGGCCGAGACCGTCACCTCGAAGTCGCCGATGCGCTTCAGGCCGGCGACGAGATCAGAGGTCTGGTGATAGCCCTCAGGATGCGGCTCATAGGCCGTGCCGAGCCCGCCGGCCGGATCGCCGCGCAGGGCCACGACATGGCGCACGCCGGCATCCCAATAGGACCGGATGACCTCGTCGACCTCGGCCTTGGAGGCCGAGACGCAGGTCAGATGCGCGGCCGGCTTCAGTCCGGTCTCTTCGACCATGCGCTTGACGGTGGCGTGAGTGCGCTCGCGGGTCGAGCCGCCGGCGCCATAGGTCACCGAGACGAAGCTCGGGCCGAGCGGCTCGAGCCGGCGCACGCTGTCCCACAGCGCGACCTCCATCTCCTCCGTCTTGGGCGGAAAGAATTCGAAGGAGACGCGCGGGCGGCGCGAGCCGTGGCGGCTGGGGCGGAAAGCATTCATCACGCAACCTCGAGATTGATCGTGCGGGCCGGAGGATCGGCCTGGACGCGCCGGTCGCGGCCACGCCAGAGCATGACCGGGAGCTGGCCCGAGCCGCCATCGGCAAGGGTGACTTCACGGGAAAGATCGCAGGACAGACCAACCTCGGCGAACCAGGCGACGATCTGCTGGCGGGAAAAGCCGAGCCGGCGATGGGCATGCTCGGTCCGCAGGAATTCCATCTCGTGCGGCGCGAAATCGACGACGATCAGGCGCCCGCCGGGCGCCAGCATCGCCGCGGCCTCGCGCACGGCCCGGCCGGGATCGTCGAGGAAATGCAGCACCTGATGGATCACGACGAGATCGAAGGAACCGCGGGCGAAGGGCAGCGCATAGATATCACCCTGCCGCAGTTCGACGCGCGACAGCCCCGCCTGCTCGAGATTGGCGCGCGCCACCGCCAGCATCGCGTGGTTGGCATCGACGCCGACGGCGCGGCCGAATTTCGGCGCGATCCGCTCCAGCATCCGGCCCGTGCCGGTGCCGAGATCGAGCATGGCGCCGGGCGAGCCCTCGCCGACGGCATCCTCGACCGCCGCCTCCACGGCATGATCAGGCACATGCAGGCCGCGCAACCGGTCCCAGTCGCGCGCGACGCTGGCGAAATAGTTTTGCGCAGCCTCGGCCCGCGTCGCGCGGACAGCGGCAAGCCGCTCGCGATCAGCCGCGAGCACCGGATCGCTCAGGTCGAGCCAGGCGGCGAGCGACGCCGCGAAGGCGCCGCCCGGCCCGGTCTCGTCGAGCCGGAAGAAGGCCCAGGCGCCCTCGCGCGAACGCCGGACCAGCCCGGCCTCGGCCAGGAGCTTGAGATGGCGCGAGATGCGCGGCTGCGACTGGCCGAGGATGTCGGTGAGATCGGAAACCGAGAGCTCGCCCTCGGAGAGCAGCGCGAGGATGCGCAGCCGCGTCTCCTCGCCGGCCGCCCTGAGGCCCGCGAGAAGCACATCGGAAGACAATGTCGTCGGCTGCCGCACGCGCTGGCGTCCTCTATCGACAAGGAAAAAGATATAAAGATATCTTTATATCGAACACGCCGTTCGTGCAAGCGGATTGTCGTGCGGAAAACAGGACGGAGCTGCTTTCAGCAGGAACGCGCCGTTCTGTCACCGCCAGCCGTGACGGGCATCGTCCGCAAGGTCTGCGCCAGAATCGCTATTAGCTCAGGGCCAGCGCCTGCTTTACGACGGGAACATTGAACAGGCCGGCGCCGCGAGGGCGCCGACCTGAGTAAGAATACGCAGCAGCACTATCCTTTTGCGAAGCGCTTGGCTGCACTGGCGTGATGAGGGCTTATTCCGCAGCCTGTCTGGCTGTTTTGGAGGCTTTCAGCCTGCTTTGGAAGAACGGCGTCAGGACTGAGACCGCCTCGGCGACGTAGAGTTTGCCGTCGTAGAGATCCATGTGGTTGGCGCCCTCGACGATATGCATCGTCTTGTCCTTGCTGGCAGCACGGGCGAGCAGATCGTCGCTCATCCACTTGCTGCCGGCTACGGAGCCGGCAACCGCCAGGATCGGCTGCGTCAGGAAGGCCTCGGCCTTGTGATAGGCGTCATAGGTGATGATCTGGTTCAGGCTGCGGGCGGTGGCGAAGCCCGGTGCCGTCGGGCATTCGGCCCGTGGGGTGTGGTAGTATTCCCAGGCCTGGCGCAGCTCCTCGTTCGGTGCGTCGCTCTCCTTTTCCGGCGCCAGCGGCATCCGCGCCTTGGCAGCGCTGGCGGCGTCGGCGGTGCGGGCGTTCGAGCCGGCTTCGATATAGGGCAGCGCATCGGCGTCCTTGACGGTGTTCTCCCAGCCATTGCGGAACATCGAGCCGATATTGACGGCGCTGACCGTGCCGAGCGCCTTGATGCGATGGTCCTGGAGCGCGGCGTTGGCGCTGTAGCCGGCACCTGCACAGATGCCCATCGCGCCGATACGGTCGTTGTCGACATAGGGCAGCGTCGTCAGATAATCGACGACGGCACTGACATCCTCGGTACGGATATGCGGGTTCTCGAGCTGGCGCGGCTCGCCGCCGCTCTCGCCCTGTGGTAGGAGGCGTCATAGGCGATGGTGACGAAGCCGGCCTTGGCGAGTTCGGCGGCATAGGTGCCGGCGGTCTGTTCCTTCACGCCGCCGCCGGGATGCGAGACGACGACAGCCGGATAGCTGCCTTTCTCATCGAAATCCTCGGGAAAACTGATGACGGCCGACATGGTGATCGTCGGATTGTTGCTGTTCTGGAAGCTGATCTTGCGAGCCATCGTCGTCTCCTCTGCTTCATTATGGTTGGGCGCTGATTCAGCGCGATGTCAAAGAGATACGCTCGCCCCGGCCATCAGACTATGCCAATAGTCCTATTGAACTAATCACTAGGATAATGAATGCGCCGCGAGGACATCGCCGACTTGGCAGCGTTTGCCGTTGTTGCGGAGGAGCGCAGCTTCACGCGCGCGGCGAAGAAACTCGGCCTATCGCAGTCGGCGCTGAGCCAGATCATCAAGCGGCTTGAGGAGCGCCTGGGCGTAGCGCTGATTGCCCGCACCACACGCAGCGTAGCGCCGACACCGGCAGGCGAACGGCTCCGGCGGACAATGACGCCGATGCTGCGCGACCTCGACCAGAATCTCGCCGAGCTCCGAGAGTTCCGCAACAAGCCTTCGGGCACGATCCGGATCACCAGCGTCGAGCATGCCGCCAGAACAACCCTGCTGCCGGGCGTCTCGAAGCTCATCACCGACTACCCAGACATCAACGTCGAGATCGTCACGACATACGAGCTCTCCGATGTCGTCGCCGAGGGCTTTGACGCAGGCGTACGCCTCGGTGAGCATGTCGCGAAGGATATGGTCGCCGTTCGCATGGGGCCGGACATTCCGATGGCGATTGTTGGGGCGCCCGACTATCTGCGCGGTATTCCTGCCCCGACGACTCCCCAGGATCTAGCTAGCCATCGCGGCATCAATTTGCGCTTGCCATCGCCGGGTACGATCAATGCCTGGCGGCTCTATCAAGACGAGCGCGAGGTCCGGGTGCGCGTCGATGGACCGCTGATCCTCAGCACGATCGAGCTCATCCTCGACGCTTCCCTTGCCGGAATGGGGCTAGCCTATCTGCCGCTCGATCAGGTTGAGGAGCATCTGCGTCAAGGCAGGCTCATACAGGTTCTGAGCAAATGGACACCGCCTTTGCCAGGCTACCACCTCTATTACGCCAGTCGGCGACAAACCTCGCCCGCCTTCCGGTTGCTTCTGAACGCGGTGCGCTATCGAGCGTAGCTTGTGCCGCCAGCAAATGTCGGGTTCCTGCAACGACGAGGATATCAGCGATCAACCCATCTCGGATATTTGCCAAGCGGCCCGATTGTTTTCATCGCCGCCTGCCGGTGTGCCCACCCGGCTAAGCTCGAAACAGGTGGGACGGAGAAAAGAGGCCGACAGCTATCGCAAAACTAATCCCCGCTCCTCCGCCCCGCCCCTATCCTGGACGCGTCCCATCCAACCGGGGGGCTTCGCGAGGCATCGTAGGCCGGAGGGGATTGCGGGTTTCGTGTCCCCGGCCGTTGCGGGTTCGTCAGGCGCGGAGGTGCCGACTTCGCACAGGCCGAACAGGCAGGCCTCCGCCCTCAAGCATCGGACCGAAAAGTGGGATCCACTTTTTCGGATGAATCGATGCTGAAACAGGAAGCTGGATCGCAGCGCGCCCCCCGGACACACGGCGATCCGGCGGCTTCCAAGCGAAGCAGACCCCCAGATACCCGTGCGCAGAGCCGGGCAGCGCGAGGTCGTCGCTGTTCGACATCATCGACATCGGCACGCAGCCGTCGACTGCGAACGCCGCAAGGCTCCGCGCATCCCCCGGATGCTCAAGCGCGAAAACCCCGCAGGCCAGCCTGGACGGGGCTTTCGGCACGCATCATGTCGCGCCAAGAACCATCGCTCCGGACATACGGCGAAAACGCCGATCCGGTCGTCACTTGTTAGGCGCGCGCTCGCCATCGCCCCGCCGCGCGCGGCAGGCGAGCCCTCCGGCAAACAGAATGGTCTCAGAGCACTTTCAGGTCGCCCGCGGCCGTCTTGCCGCGCTCGGTCTTCAGCTCGAACGAAACCTTCTGCCCTTCCGTCAGCGTCATCATTCCGGCCTCTTTCACGGCCGTGATGTGCACGAACACATCCTTGCCGCCGTCCGCCGGTTGAATGAAGCCGAAACCCTTCTCAGTATTGAACCACTTCACGGTTCCGGTCGCCATCGCCACATCCCTCGAAGCCAAAGCGTCTCATGCTGGCACAGGGCGCATGGCGCCTATGCCGGCAAGGCAGGATTGACCGAAAACCTGTCCTTGTCGAGATGAAAGGACAGGCAGGCACCGCCCCCTGCTTTCAAGATTTTGTCAACGCGATCCATGTCTTGGCACCGGCGCGAGAAGAGTCACTCGGACAGGCTTTCGCTTCGTTGGGAGGCACGCCCCAGCGCCCCCCACCCGCGATGATTGCCGTGTCCTTGCCTGCTCAACCTCAAGCCGACGACGACGGTCTCGCCGGCCTCGAACGTCATCTTGGCGAAACGCTTCCTGTCCCGCCGCCAGCCAACAAGCTCGCGAGCTTCCGACCGTCGGGCCCGATCATGGCCAGCCGCATTGAGCGACGGGACGGCACAGGCCATTTTCCACCATCGGCACCCCCATCCAGAGGCACCGCGCCTTCAACGACCGCATCCCGCCAGGCGGCCCTATCCGGCGCGATCCTTGCCTGGCCTCTGGCGCCGGAAGCCGCCAGCCGATACAGGCCTCGCAATGTCCCAAACCCTCAGCGCCACCATGCCGCAGCAGCACCGTTTCTACGAAGACCTCCTCGCCCTGCCTCTGGGCACGCTGATGATCAGCTTCGGCATCGTCCTGTTCGCGAAGGCGACGCTCTTGACCGGCGGCGCGGCCGGGCTCGCCCTCCTGCTGCAATTCGGCACGGGCGCGGATTTCAGCCTGCTCTTCTTCGTCATCAACCTGCCGTTCTACTGGCTCGCCTTCCGGCGGATGGGCCTGCCCTTCACCTTGCGCACCTTCGCGGCCGTCGGCCTCGTTTCGGTCTTCGTCTGGGCGACGCCGGGCTGGTTCCGCATCGAGGCGGTGGCGCCGCTCTATGCCGCCATCGCCGGCGGCGTCGCGATGGGGCTCGGCCTGCTGGCGCTGGCGCGTCACCGCACCGCGATCGGCGGGGTCAACATCCTCGCGCTCTATCTGCAGGAGCGCCATGGCCTGCGCGCCGGCTGGGTCCAGCTCGGCATCGACGCTGCGATCTTCGCCGCCGCCCTCTTCGTGCTGCCGCCCGACAAGGTCGCGCTCTCGCTCATCGGCACGCTCGTGCTCAATGCGATCCTCGGCATGAACCACAAGCCCGGCCGCTACATGGCGGTCTCCTGACGCAGGCCTTCGGTGCGGCAGGACGGTTGCGCCCTGCCCGCCATCCATGCGACTCAGCCGTAAGGACAAGACGGGACGCCAACGGCGAGACGAGACATGGCCCAGCCCCTGACCATCGAAGACCTGCGCCTTCTGGCCAAGCGCCGCGTGCCGCGCATGTTCTACGACTACGCCGATTCCGGTGCCTGGACCGAGGGCACCTACCGCGCCAACGAGACCGACTTCGCCAAGGTCAAGCTGCGCCAGCGCGTCGCCGTCGACATGACCAACCGCTCGCTCGCCTCGGAGATGATCGGCCAGCCGGTCACGATGCCGGTCGCGCTCGCCCCCACCGGCCTTACCGGCATGCAGCACGCCGATGGCGAGATCCTCGCCGCCAAGGCTGCCGCCAAGGCCGGCGTGCCCTTCACGCTCTCGACCATGAGCATCTGCTCGATCGAAGATGTCGCGAACCACACCCAGGCGCCGTTCTGGTTCCAGCTCTATGTGATGAAGGATCGCGACTTCATCTCGCGCCTGATCCAGCGTGCCAAGAAGGCCGGCTGCTCGGCTCTGGTGCTGACGCTCGACCTGCAGATCCTTGGCCAGCGCCACAAGGACATCCGCAACGGCCTCTCCGCGCCGCCGAAGCCAACCATCGCCAACCTGATCAACCTCGCCTTCAAGCCGCGCTGGTGCCTGAAGATGCTGGACACGCCGCGTCGGCAGTTCGGCAATATCGTCGGCCATGTCACCGGCGTCGCCGACATGTCCTCGCTCTCCTCCTGGACCGCCAGCCAGTTCGACCCGAAGCTGGACTGGGACGACGTCCAGTGGATCAAGGAGCAGTGGGGCGGCAAGCTGATCCTCAAGGGCATCCTCGACCCTGAAGATGCCGAGATGGCCGCCAGAAGCGGCGCCGACGCCCTGATCGTCTCGAACCATGGCGGCCGCCAGCTCGACGGCGCGCTCTCCTCGATCGAGGCCCTGCCCGGCATCGTCGAGCAGGTCGGCAACCGCATCGAGGTCCTGTTCGACGGCGGCATCCGCTCAGGCCAGGATGTGTTGAAGGCGATCGCGCTCGGCGCGCACGGCACCTTCATCGGTCGCGCCTTCCTCTACGGTCTCGGCGCCATGGGCGAGCGGGGCGTCACCACTGCGCTCGACATCATCCGCAAGGAGCTCGACACCACCATGGCGCTCTGCGGCCTGCGCGACATCAAGGATGTCGACGAGCGCATCCTCGTCGGCGGCCGCGCCGGAGCAATCAAGCGGCTGGCGGGCGCCTAAGCTTTCAGGCTCGGCACGCCGTACTCAAGCAGGCGAGCATCTCGGGTCACGAGCGTCAGCCCACGGTTCTTGGCCTGCGCGACGAGCATGCGGTCGAATGGATCGCGATGGATCGATGGCAGGGCGGCGGCCATCGTTGCGTCATCCAGGGTAATCTCGATGAAGGTCAGCCCCGAAGCCGGCAAGGCTCTCCATTCGGCGACGGGTAGATCGAGCTTACCAAGGGAGCGCTTGATCTCCAGCTCCCACACGCTGGCGACGCTGATACAGGCCTGGTCGGCCTTGGCGATAGCCTCCCTCACCGGGCTGGAGAGCCTGTCGCCGTCCAGGCCGAGCCACCACAGCAGGACGTGACTATCCAAAAGGCAGTTCAACGGCTCGGCCTGGCATCATCATTCGTGGAATAGACCTCGAACAGATCGGTGAGATCGTTCTGAGGTTTCCACCAATCCGGATCGATCTCTCGGATTTTCCCCGCCCAAAGACCGGGTTGACGCTTGACGGCGCCGGTCGGCGGTGGATCGACCTGCACCAGCTTCACGGCCGGCACGCCGTTGCGCGCGATGACGACCTCCTCGCCGCGCAAAGCCTGTTCGATCAATCGCGAGAGGCCGGTCTTGGCCTCGTGCACATTCACGATGGTCATCGCCCTCTCCATATTAGCTAAGCTTAGCTAATATGGAGAGGGCGAGCTTGAATGGCAACTTCCAACCAAAGAGATCTCCCGCCGGGGCAAGCCCGGCGGGAGTTTTCATACCTCAGACGCGATACCAGGACGCGAGGTTCCAGGTGTCGACGTCCCAGCCCGAATGGTCATGCGAAAGGGTGTTCGACGCGGCGACCACCTTCTTGCGCGACAGGATCGGCAGGATGACATTGGCCTCGCAGAAGATCTCGTTGACCTTGATCAAGAGCGCGGCGCGCTTGGCCGGGTCGAGCTCCTTCTGGGCAGCCTTGTAGGCTTCGTCGGCAGCTGGGTCCGTGTAGCGCGAGACGTTGCGGCCCAGCCACTTGTTCTCCTTGTTGGCGACTTCCCACGAGGTGAACTGGTTGAGGAAGCGCTCCGGATCGGGCTGCGGCTGCGTCGTGGTGTACATCTCCATGTCGACATACAGCTTGGTGTAGGTGTCGGGGTTGGCGACATCAGACGAGAAGAACACCGAAGCGGTGACCGACTTCAGCTCGATATCGATGCCGGCGCGCTGGCACGCCTGCTTGATGATGGCCTGCACCTTCTGGCGCGGAGCGTTGATCGAGGTCTGGAAGACATACTTGAGCTTCTTGCCGTCCTTCTCGCGGATGCCGTCCGAGCCCTTCTTCCAGCCGGCATCGTCGAGGATCTTGTTGGCCTTCTCGATGCTGAACTCGTACTTGAGCTTGGTCGACTTGAACTGCTTGGGCTCGTTGACGAAGCTCGCCGTGGCAGCGCCGGCGCGGCCATAGATGAACTTCTGGATCGAGTCGCGGTCGATCAGGAGGTTGATCGCCTGGCGCACGGCCGGGTCCGACAACGTCGGGTGCTTGGTCTTGACGCTCGAGCGCTCGCCGTCGACTTCGGTCCACGGATCGGTCGTGTTCAGCGTGACGAACTCGATGTCGCCGGCAGCCGCCGCGCTGATCTTGCCGCGACCACCGGTCTCCATGCGCTTGAGGACCTCGTCCTCGACCAGCGTGTCCCAGGCGTAGTCGTATTCGCCGGTCTGTAGCACGGCGCGGGCCGCCGAGACGGCATCACCGCCGCCCTTGATCTCGAACGTGTCGAAATGCGGGCGGTTGGCGACGTGGTAGCTCTCATTGCGGGTGCCCGACAGGATGTCGCCCGGCTTGAAGTCGGCGAACTTGTACGGGCCGGTGCCGACGGGCTTCAGGTTGGCCGGAGCCTCGCGCGACTTGGCACCCTTGTACTCGCCGAAATGATGCTTCGGGATGATCATGCCGGCGACGCCGACGAAGGGGTCAGCCCAGAACGGGGTCGGCTTGGCGAAGATTACCTTGACGGTGAAGTCGTCGATCTTCTCGACCTTGATGTCCTTGTAGGCGCCGGTGGTATAGGCTGCGGTCGCCGGGTCGGCCGCATATTCCCAGGTGAAGACGACGTCGTCGGCCGTGAACGGCTTGCCGTCATGCCACTTCACGTCCTTCTTCAGCTTCCAGATGACGGTCGTGCCGTCCTCGGACAGGCCACCATTGGCCTTGGTCGGAACTTCGGCCGCGAGCTGCGGGATCAGGTTGCCTTCCTTGTCCCAGCCGGCGAGCGGCTCGTAGAACACGCGCGAGGCGATCTGGTCCTTGGTGCCCGAGGCGAAATGCGGGTTCAGCAGCGTCGGGGCCTGCCAGAGCAGCATCTTCAGCGGGCCGCCGCCGCCGGCCTTGGTCGGCTTGTATTCGAGCGTGGCATTGGCCATCGCCACGTCGTTCCAGGAGAGGATCTGGGTCGCGATCGGCGCGGTGATGCCCAGCGCCGCCATCTTCTGGATGAAGGAGCGCCGCGACAGGCCGCCTTCCTTCACATCCTGCACCATACCCTGGATATACTGACTAGTCATAATCAACCTTCACGTCATGGCAGCAAGAACACGATCAATAACTTGACCAGTTCCAGATCGGATTTATCAGTTCCAAGGCGTAGAATTGCTTTGGACGCGGCTCTGCTCCTAGGAGCCGCTGCCTTAAACATAACTTAAGTCGTCAGGAGAGAGCCGCATGGCGGACCTGCTTGTCACTCGTAGCCCCAACTAAATTACATTGATTCCCAAGGGAAAAACGCTGCGGACCTTGCTAACAAGAGGCACGTCATAGCGTCGCAGTGGGTACTCCCAGCGCCGGATACCGCGGTTGCCAGCCGCCCGCCGGCTTCCGTACCGTGGCCCCGCTGGGCCATTCGGCAGGAGCTATCGCATGAGTGAAGACGACAAGCCCCGCCTTCTATCGGGTGGCAACCCGCAGATCCCGAAGGGCGACGGCGCCGCACCGGTGCACGCCTATATCGCCGCCATGCCGGGCTGGAAGAGCGCACTCGGCCGCCACATCGACGAACTAATCGTGAAGGCCGTGCCGGATGTGCAGAAGGCCGTGAAGTGGAACTCGCCGCTCTACGGCACGGGCAACCAGACCTGGTTTCTCGGCTTCCACTGCTTCACGCGCTATGTGAAGGTTTCCTTCTTCAAGGGCGCGCAGCTCGAGCCGATGCCACCCGGCACCTCCAGGCAGAAAGAGGTGCGCTATCTCGACATCCACGAGAACGATGCCTTCGACGAGGCGCAGTTCTCGGACTGGGTCAGGCAGGCGAGCCGGCTGCCCGGCGAGCGGATGTAGAGCCGCACTGGTCGGGCGCTGCGATCAGGACAATTCCCTGAGCCCGCCGGGCGTCTCGATCTGCGCCCGATAGCGCAGCTCTGGCCCATGGCTGACGACAGGCCCCCGCTCCGTGCCCAGTTCCAGCAACAGCGCCGCAATGGCCTGCGCCTCCGGATGCTGCTGCGAGAACCCATGCAAGCGCGCGCCCAAATCGGCGATCGTCGCCATCGAGCGCGCCTTGCCGCGCCGGTCGATGATCGAGGGAGCCGCCCCGCCCCAGGGCAGTGAGCCATCGTCGGGAATGGCGAAATCGAAGGCCGGGTCATTCATCGGCAAGCCCAGCTTGCGGCCGAAGATCGCCTCCCTGCCCGCCAGCACGGCGTCGATACTATCGGCCCGCGCGACCCAGCCGCGCAGCCGGCGGCCGGCATCCCAATCCCGCCTGACCTGCTTCTGGTCATCGAGCCCGAACCAGCGCGCTCGCCCGGGATGTACTCCCTCGGGATCGAGCGCGACGATCTCCAGATAAGCCATGTCGCCCAGCTGAAGCAGGTGATTATGGGTCCCCATATAGCCGTGCCGCTGACCGAATGGCACATCGAGGTCGAGACAGTCGCGGACATGCACGACGCCTTCAGCGAGCGTGGGCGCGACGACGGTGAGATGGTCGAGGATCAGCATGCCGCCAGTTGAAGCCGGAGTGCGGCTGTAGTCCAGCTTCTGTAGCGCTGGGCCGCTTCGCCGCGCAGGTATGCGTCTTAAAGCAACACATGAAAAAGCCCCGCGGGACCTTGCGGCACCGCGGGGCTTTTTGAGTCAGATATCAAGTACTCAGCGCGAAAACTTCTTGTACTGAATGCGCTTCGGAATGGTCGAGTCGATGCCGAGGCGACGCTTCTTGTCCTCCTCGTAATCGGCGAAGTTGCCCTCGAACCACTCGACATGGCTGTCGCCTTCGAAGGCCAGGATATGGGTCGCGATGCGGTCGAGGAACCAGCGATCGTGGCTGATGATCACGGCGCAGCCGGCATAATCCTCCAGCGCCTCTTCGAGCGCCCGCAGCGTGTCGACGTCGAGGTCGTTGGTCGGCTCGTCAAGCAGCAGCAGGTTGGCGCCGGACTTCAGCATCTTGGCGAGGTGGACGCGGTTGCGCTCACCGCCCGAGAGCGATCCGACCTTCTTCTGCTGGTCGCCACCTTTAAAGTTGAAGGCCGAGCAATAGGCCCGCGAATTGATCTCTTTCTTGCCGAGATAGATGATGTCGTTGCCGCCGGAGATCTCCTCCCAGACGTTCTTCTTGTCGTCGAGCGAGTCGCGGCTCTGGTCGACATAGCCGAGCTGGACGCTCTCGCCGACCTTGATCGTGCCGGCATCGGGCTTCTCGACCCCGGTGATCATCTTGAACAGCGTGGTCTTGCCGGCGCCGTTGGGGCCGATCACGCCGACGATGCCGCCCGGCGGCAGCTTGAACGAGAGATCGTCGATCAGGAGCTTGTCCTGGAAGCCCTTCGAGAGCCCCTCGAAATCGACGACGTTGTTGCCCAGCCGCTCGGCGATCGGAATGATGATCTGCGCGGTATCAGGGCCCTTGTTGTTGGCCTTCTGCACCAGCTCGTCATAGCGCTGGATGCGGGCCTTGCTCTTGGCCTGGCGGGCCTTCGGCGAAGCGGCCATCCACTCCGCCTCGCGCTCCAGGGTCTTCTGGCGCGAGGCGTCCTCGCGGCCTTCCTGGGCCAGGCGCTTCTGCTTCTGCACCGACCAGGCCGAGTAGTTGCCTTCGTAGGGGATGCCCTGGCCACGATCAAGCTCGAGAATCCAGCTCGTGACGTTGTCCAGGAAGTAGCGATCGTGGGTGACGATCAGGATCGCGCCCGGATAGGTCCGCAGGTGGCCTTCGAGCCAGGCAGTGGTCTCGGCGTCGAGATGGTTGGTCGGCTCGTCGAGCAGCAGCAGCTCGGGCTGCTCCAGCAGGAGCTTGCACATCGCGACGCGGCGGCGCTCACCGCCCGAGAGCTTGTCGACGGCCCAGTCGTCCGGCGGGCAGCGCAACGCGTCCATCGCCTGGTCGACCTTGGAATCGAGATCCCACAGGCCCTTCGCCTCGATCTCGTCCTGGAGATTGGTCATCTCGTCGGCGGTCTCGTCCGAATAGTTCATGGCGAGCTCGTTGTAGCGGTCGAGGATCGCCTTCTGGGGTGCGACGCCGAGCATGACGTTCTCGCGGACGGTCAGCGCCTCGTCGAGCTTCGGCTCCTGCGGCAGGTAGCCGACGCGCGCGCCTTCCGCGACCCAGGCCTCGCCGGTCCATTCCTTGTCGAACCCGGCCATGATCTTGAGCAGGGTCGACTTGCCGGCGCCGTTGACGCCGAGCACGCCGATCTTGGCGTCCGGATAGAAGGACAGATGGATGTCCTTCAGCACCTGCTTGCCGCCCGGATAGGTCTTGGACAGGCCGCGCATATGGTAGATGAACTGACGGGACATGGGGCGAGCGGGCTCCGCGTTAGAACGCTTGCGACAAGGATGTCGGGAAATCTGGCCGCTATGTAGCGGTGCGCCGCGCCGCCCGCAACCGCCTGCCGGTGGAGCAGGTCCCTTTCACAAAAGCGGTAGCGGCACTCCGGGCGCCCTTCCCCCGACACGGCTTTTGCCGGAAGTTCTTATCATCCGACCGATGACGGAGCCCGCCGATGAGCCTGCCCGCCGTCTTGTTGCGCGTCCTCGCAAGCCTCGCTCTCGCGCTGCTGGCGACGGCCCATGCCCGCGCCCAGTCGAACGAGCCCGGCTGCCGGCCGGAGATGGCGAGCCTGGGCCTGCCGATCCACCGGGTGCAACTGGCCAAGGACGAGGCCAGGTTGACCTTCGTCGGCCACGCCACCTTCTTGATCGAGACGCCGGGCGGCGTGAAGATCGCGACCGACTACAACGATTATGTCCGCCCGCCGGTCACGCCCGACATCGCCACGATGAACAAGGCGCACTCGACCCATAACTCGCGCAATCCCGATCCGGCCATCAAGCATGTCCTGCCCGGCTGGGACCTCTCCGGCCGGGGCGCGGCGCAGCACGATCTGACGCTCGGCGACGTCCGCGTCCGCAACGTGCCAACCAATATCCGCACCTATGAGGGCGGCACGGATTATGATGGCAACTCGATCTTCGTCTTCGAGATCGGCGAGCTCTGCATCGCCCATCTCGGCCATCTGCATCACCCGCTGGAGCCCGGACATCTGCGCGCGCTCGGCCGGGTCGACATCGTGCTCTTCCCAGTCGACGGCAGCTACACGCTGGACCAGACCGGGATGCTGGACGTGCTGAAATCGATCCAGGCGCGGGTGATGATCCCCATGCATTTCTTCGGCGGCGGTACGCTCTCCCGCTTCCTCGCCCGCACGCAGGACATCTGGCCGGTCGAGCGCCGCGAGCAGGCGACGATCACGCTGGGCAAGGCGACGCTGCCGGCCAAGCCCACCGTGATCGTCCTGCCCGGGAACTAGGCCGGCTGCATCAGGTGTTCACGCCACCGTCGATGGCGAAACCGGCGCCGGTGATAAAGCGCGCCTCCTGGCTGGCGAGATAGGCGACGAGCCCGGCGATATCCTCCGGCTGGCCGTAGCGCGGGATCGCCATGCGCGCCCGCTGGGCATCCGCTCCCGCGCCGTTGGCCGGGTTCATGTCGGTATCGGTCGAGCCGGGATGGACGATGTTGACCGTGATGCCGCGCGGGCCGAGATCGCGCGCCAGCCCCTTGGTGAAGCCGATCAGCGCCGCCTTGCTCATTGCGTAGAGCGTGACATCCGGCTCGACGACCCGATCAGCGAGGCAGGAGCCGGTCGAGATGATCCGCCCGCCCTCGCCCAGATGCGCCGCCGCCGCCTGCGAGGCCAGCACCACCGCACGGACATTCACCGAAAGCGTCGCGTCGATATCGGCGAGGCTCCATTCCGCGACCGGTCCGCCGCGATAGATGCCGGCATTGTTGACGAGGATATCGAGCCCGCCGAGCGCCCCGGCGGCCTCATCGACCGCGCGCGTTACCGCCGCAGGATCGGCGCTGTCGGCCGCGATGGCGAAGCCCTTGCGACCGAGCGCCTCGATCTCCGTCACGACCCCCGCCGCCTTGTCGGCGGAGCGTTCGTAGGTCAGCGCGACATCGGCTCCCTCGGCAGCGAGCCTGCGGGCGATGGCCGCGCCGATTCCGCGGCTGCCGCCGGTGACGAGCGCGCGCTTTCCGGCAAGGCGTGACATGGCAAACTCCGTTTATGTGATGATCGATACACAATACATGCTGCGCTTGCCTGCGGGCGTCAAGGGAAATATATAATGACCATCACAGAATAATTTCGAGGAGGTGGATTCATGGCCGAGCGGGGCCGTCCACGCAGTTTCGACCGGCAGGCCGCGCTGGAGCGCGCCATGGACGTCTTCTGGGAGCGCGGCTACCAGGCGGCCTCGATGAGCGACCTCACCGAGGCGATGGGCATCAATTCGCCGAGCCTCTACGCCGCCTTCGGCAGCAAGGAGGAACTCTATCGCGAGGCCATCCACCACTTCGCCGCGACCGAGAGCGACGACATCCTCGCGCCGCTCCAGAACGAGCCGACAGCGCGCGCAGCGATCGAGGGCTATCTGATGGCGAGCGCCAGAACCTTCACCCGCCCCGGCCGGCCGCCCGGCTGCATGGTGGTGCTCTCGGCGGTAAACGCGGTCGGCGTCGGCGACGAGACCAGCCGCATCCTGCGCGAAATGCGGGCCGGCAGCGTCGGCACGATCGAGGAACGGCTGCGGCGGGCCATAGCCGAGGGTGAATTGCCGGCCGCGCTGGATTTGCCGGGGATCGCGAGCTACTACGTCACCGTCCAGCAGGGCATGTCGATCCAGGCGCGCGACGGCGCCTCGCGCCCGATGCTGGAGACGATCGCACAGGGGGCGATGGCGGCCTGGGACGGGCTCACCCGGCCGCGCGCGGCCGCCTGAGGACCAGCGTTAACGCCTCGCTGAGGCTGATTCCAGGCTTCCCTTGTCGTTGCGGCAGATCGCGTCATCCTGTCGGCAACCGGGAGACCGTTCTCATGCGCCGTATCGCCGCCCTCGCCTGCCTGCTCGCGACCGCCACCTTGCTGCCCGTTCAGGCCGAGGCGGCCAAGTTCCGTTCCGGCGGGCGCAGCTCCGGCTCATCCACAACGACCAGCCGGAGCATCGTCGTGGTGCCCGGCATCGCCGCTGGCGCCAACCGCGCGCGCGCCGCGACCGGCCAGCCCGAGCGCGTCCCCTTCCCGACCGCAACCGCCCAGCGCGACGAGCCCTTGCCACTGCGCCTCTCGGCGAGCAGCGACGCCAAGAAGCCGTGGTGCCAGACGGATGTCGTGGTCAACGGCTTCTGCATGATGAACTGAGCGGCCCGTCGCTCAGGCGCGGCTGACGCGCCCCTCCAGCGGATAGGCCGGGTCGCTGTAACCCGGCGTCGAGGGATGCCCCGCCGGCACCAGCCCATCGATCAGCGCCTCGTCCTCCGCGTCGAAGCCGGCACCGAGCGCGGCGAGATAGGCTTCCCACTGCTCGAAGGTGCGCGGCCCCGCGATCGCGGCCGTGACGAAGGCATTGTTCAGCACCCAGCGCACCGCGAACTGGATCGGCGTCAGTCCCTTGCGCGCGGCATGCTCCTTGATCGTCTGGGCGATGACCAGGCTCTCCTCGCGCCATTCCGCCTGCATCATCCGCCGGTCGCCGCGCCCGGCGCGCGTGCCCTCCGCCGGCGCCTGGCCCGGCGCGTATTTCGCGGTGAGAACGCCGCGCGCCAAAGGTGAATAGGACGCGACGCCAAGGCCGAAGTAGCCGCAGGCCGGCAGATGCTCGACCTCCGGCATGCGATTCATCGCGTTGTAATAGGGCTGGCTGACGACGGGCCGGTCGATGCCCAACTCGTCGCAGAGCCGGCAGATCTCGGCCAGCCGCCAGGCGCGATAGTTCGAGACGCCGAAATGCCGGATCTTCCCCTGCCGCACGAGATCGGCGATCGCATGCACCGTCTCCGCCAGCGGCGTCGTATGATCCTCCTTGTGGAGGTAATAGATGTCGATGGTCTCCGTGCCGAGGCGGCGCAGGCTGTCCTCGCACGCGCGCAGGACCCAGCGCCGCGACAGCCCGCCGTGCATCGGTCCCTGCCCCATCACGTTCGCGACCTTCGTCGCCAGCACCCAGTCATAGCGATGGGCGGCGATGGCACGGCCGGTCACCTCCTCGGAGCGGCCCTCGTTATAGACGTCGGCCGTATCGATGAAATTGATCCCGGCCTCGCGCGCGCTGTCGATGATGCGGCGGGACGTCGCCTCGTCGGCCGGGCCGCCGAACATCATCGTGCCCAGGCAGAGCGGCGAGACCTTGAGGCCGGAGCGGCCGAGACGGCGATAATCCATGGCAGATATCCTCGAACGGGGTGGCCAAACCTGCCGCAGCGCCGCGCCATATGCCAGCGCCCGGCGCGCAGGCACGCCCTGCATGACGCGGCCGGCTGGCAAGGAAATGCTTAATCTTTCGTGACAGGGTGATGCGTCGTCACTTGGTCATCAGATGAATCTCGCCCAGCTCGTCAAGAGCCAGACCCTCGCCACCCTGCTGCAAGCGCTCGACGCAGGCGGCGAGCTGACGGCTGGCCGGACGGTGCAGGCGCGGCTCGCTTCACTGGAACCGGACGGCACCGCGACCGCGATGATCGGCGAGACCAAGGTCGCGCTCGTCCTTGCTGGCCCGCAGGCCAAGCAAGTGGCCCTGCAACCGGGTGCTACCCTGCTGCTGCGCCTCGATCCGCCCGAGCAGCCCGGTGGCGACCTGCGCGCCACGCTGGTCGAAATCCGTCCACCATCGGCAACGGCGACCGGGCAAGCCCAGCCGCAAACGGCCCGGGCACCTCAGCCTGCGCAGCCGGCCGCACCTCCGGCTTCGACGGCGCTTCCAGGCCGGCCAATCCCAGCGGGGGTCCCCGCTGCTGCGCCGCAGCCAGTCAACACCCCGGCATCGGCAGGCGCGCAGGCTGCGCATCCGCCCTCCCCGGTCGCTGTGCAGCAGGCCTTCCTGCAGCAAGCCTTGAAAACACTGGGCCTGCCGGCAGCGCAGACGGCCGCCACGCCTCCAGTCGCGACAGGCTCCACCGCCGCCAATCTCACCTCGCCGACAGGCGCTGCGTCTCCTGCCGCTCCCGTGATCACCGCGGCGACCGCGCGCGCCGTCGCCGGGCCCTTGCTCGGCCCGATGCTGCAACAGCAAGGCGGCCTCGCCCCGCTCTTCGCCAACCTGCGCGCCATCGCGCAAGGCTCGATCTCGCTGGCCCTGCCCAGGACCCTGCCGCCCGCCATCCAGCAGGTACTGGCGCAGGCTGTTCCCGCCGAGCGGCAGGCGCCCACCGCGGCGAAGCTGAGGGAAGCCTTCCGGGCGTCCGGGCTCTTCCTCGATGCCCGGCAAGCTGCAGCACTGCCCGCACCCCGACAGGGCGATCTCAAGGCCGGGCTGCTGGCGTTGCGCGAAACCTTGCTGCCGATCATCGACGCCCTCTCGCCGGACCCGAAGGCGAGCCGCCATGAGCATGGGCCTGACCAGGCAGCGGATCCGCAGGTCAGCTCCACCGACCAATCCCCCCGCCTCGCCCCACCGCGCCGCGACGGCCCGCTCGCGCCGCAGCCGGCGGTCGAGCCGTCGCTGACGCCGGGCGAGAAGCCGCTCGCCATCGCAGAGACCCTGCTCGACCAGACCGAGGCCGCGCTCGACCGGATCAAGCTGACGCAATATGCCTCACTGCCGCTGGAGCCCGCCCGCCAGGATGGCACGCAAGCAGCGCAGCGCTGGCTTGCCGAGGTCCCGCTCGCCTTCCAGCAGGGCGTCTCGATGCTGCCGCTTCAGGTCGAACGCGATCCGCCGCGCCGCGATGCGCAGGGGGTGAGCCCGCCGGTCTGGCGCATCCGCTTCGCGCTCGATGTCGAGCCGATGGGTCCGCTCCAGGCTGTTGTCACCTTGCAGGGCCGCGATGTCGGCGTCTCGATCTGGGCTGAGCGCGAGGAGACCAGCCAGCTCCTGCGCGGCGCGGCGCCCGGCCTCGAAGGCGCCCTGCTCGATGCCGATTTCGCCAGCGGCGCCATCGATATCCATACCGGCCAGCCGCGCGTGATGCAGCCGACCGCCGGCCAGTTCCTGGACCGCCTGTCATGAGTGCGCCGCAACCACCCCGGATCGCCGTCGCGCTCGAATATGACGGGCATGGCGCGCCGCGCGTCACCGCCAAGGGCCGCGGCGAGCTGGCCGAGCGCATCGTCGAGACCGCCAGGGAGCATGACGTCGCCGTCGAGCAGAACGCCATCCTCGCGCAGGCGCTCTCGGCGGTCGAGCTCGACGACCAGATCCCGGAAGAACTCTATCGCGCGACCGCGCAGGTGATCGCCTTCGTCCTCTCCCTGCGCGGCGAGCTGCGCCGGCCGAACCGGGACGGCCATCGGTCTTGAGCACGATCGTCGTCAGGCGCCTCGGCTCCGCCGCATACGCGGAATTGGGACAGGTTTTCGCGGAGCTCGCGCGCCACGCGCTCGAGCCGAACCCGCATATGGCGCCGGCCGCCGTTTCGGCCGCGACGACGCTTGTGCCGGAGGAGGAGATCGTCGTCCTCTGCGCCTGGCTCAGCGCCGCGCTCGATTTCGAACAGCTCGTCGGCGTCTGGGCCTTCCGGCGCGAGCATGGTTGGCGCAGCGGCTTCTCCGCCGCCCTCGCCTCGCCGCTGGCGCCGCTCTACGAGGTCTCCTCGCTGCCGGTACTCGATCGCGACCATGCGGCGGAAGCGGCACGCGCCTTGATGCGCTATCTGCTCGCCTCGCGCGACCTGCCGCATACGTTGTTGCTGCCGCTGCTGCCTCTGGACGGGCCTTGCTACGCCGCATTGGCCGAAGCCTGCCGCCAGACCGGGAGCGCGATCTCGACCTATGAGCGCTGGATCCGCCCGGTCATGATCCCGCGCCCGGACGACAATTTCGAAGCCTATCTCAGGCGCGCGCTCGGCTCTTCCTACAAGAAGCGGATGCAGCAATTCCGGCAGGTGGGAAAACAGGGCGCCCTCACCTTCCGGCGTAATCGGGGGCGCGGCGCGTTGGAGGCCCTCGACGCCTTCCTCACGCTCGAAGCCGCAGGCTGGAAGGGCGAAGCCGGCACCGCCATCGCCTGCCTGCCGACCGACACAGCCTATATCCGCCACCTGGCGGAGCTTTGCGCCACCGACGACACGCTGCTGATCGACACGCTGCTGCATGACGGCCGCGTGATCGCGATGGGCCTGCTGATCGAGAGCGGCAATCGCCGGCATTTCCTCAAGATCGCCTATGACGAGGCTCAAGGCCGTCATTCGCCTGGCCGGACGCTTGCAATCGCCATGCTGCAGGCGGATTTCAACGGCACGCCGCCCGCTTTCTTCGACAGCGGCGCCGGCGAGGGCGTCGATGCCGGCACCTATGTCTGGGGCGAGCGCCGCGAGATGGCCAACGCGATCATACGCGTCGGCCCCGGCCGCTCCGGCGCCGCCCAGATCGCGGCCTTCAGCCGGATGTGGCTCAGGCGCCTGCGGGATGCCGCCCGAGCCCGATCCGCCCGAGCAGCCAGCGGCCGACCTCCGGCTTGAAGTGCAGGGTGTCGAGCCAGTAGCGCGACGATGCCTTTCCCGGATCGAAATCCTCGAACGGATGCCCTGATACGAAATCATGGAACGGCAAACCGCGCCGTGTCGCCAACTTGGCAAGGTCCTGTCGCCAGGCCGCCATTTCCGCTCCGCGACCACCTGCCTCGATGAGATGTCGTTGCGCCGCGCTCATCGGCGACAGGACGATGGTGATCTCTCGTCCCTGCAGAAGGTCGAGAGTCCGGTCGAGGTAAGCAAGGTCACCCGGCCGGTACGCCATCGCCGCGATATTCTGCTCGCGCGTGATCCTGCCCACCAGCGCGGCATCGAAATCCGGCGTCGCCTTGTAGCCGTCGCCGTGCCAGAGGCCGGGCTCCGTCCGCAAGCTGTGCCGACCGAGCAGGTTGTCGATCGCCTTCGGATTGAGCACGACCGAGACCAGCGCCTCGCGGCGTCCCGCTACCGTGGCGAGCTTGCGATCTATCGGCGGCGGCGGCGGCCAGGCCGTGAACATGAAATAGTCGAGCTCGATCACCACCCGCTCGACGCTGCCGACATCGATGACCAGAGCCGCCAATGTCGGCAATTCTCGCGCCATCAGCGCAGAGAGGCCGGCATTGTAGACTTTACCGGCCTCCGCCGAGACATCACGCGGATCGATGCCGCGATAGACAACCGACGAGCCGATCAACAGCGTCCGCGGCTTCAGCCTGACGATCTGGAGCGGCTTGATCAGCCGCATCTCGACATCGAGCAGGCGGCTCGCACCGACCCCGTCGCGGGTCCAGGGTGGGTTGTCGCGAAACACCCAGTAGGGATCGCGCCAGAGCGTCAGCGCCGCCAGCAGCCCGACCGCCAGCACCACCGTCGCCGCGAAGCAGGTGGCAAAGCTCCGGGCGTCCGAAGAACCGGACAGGGCGGCGGCGAGGCGCATGGCGCTGCGCTACAGCATCGAACCGGAAAGTGGAAACCGCTTTTCGGGGATGTGCGCGGAAGCACACGGTCATTCCGGGGCAGGCCAAAGGCCTGAGCCCGGAACCCATGAACACGACGCTGGTCCAGTTCGTCACGCCCGCCCTTGTGGCGAGCATCCACGTCTTGAACACCGCCTTCGACCAGCGAAGACGTGGATGGTCGGGACAAGCCCGACCATGACGGCAACGCGGTGTTCACGGATTCTGGGCTCTTCGCTGACGCGAAGCCCCGGAATGACGGCCTGGTTCTGTCGAATTGCGGCCAACGAAGTCAGGCGAGGCCGGCTTGACCGCCCTTCCGCCTCCGCCGATACAGCAACCCTGCCCGCTGGAGAAAGCCGATGAGCGCGACCGCCCGGATTGGAATCGTCACGGTCTCCGACCGCGCCTCGGCCGGCATTTATGCGGATGAGGGCGGGCCGGCGATCGATGCCTATTTCAGGAGGGTGCTGACCTCCCCCTGGGAAGCCGTCGCGCGCGTCATCCCCGACGATCGCGCCATGATCGCTGGGACGCTGCGCGACCTCGCCGACAAGGAGGGCTGCTGCCTGATCGTCACCACCGGCGGCACCGGCCCGGCCCCGCGCGACGTCACGCCGGAAGCGACCGAGGATGTCGTCGAGAAGCCGATGCCCGGCTTCGGCGAATTGATGCGCCAGGTCAGCCTCGCCAAGGTGCCGACCGCGATCCTCTCGCGCCAGACGGCCGGCATCCGCGGCAAGTCGCTGATCGTCAACCTGCCGGGCCGCCCCCGCGCCATCGCCGAATGCCTCGATGCGGTGATGGCGGCGATCCCCTATTGCATCGACCTGATCGAGGGACCCTGGCTCGAAACCGATCCGGCGGTGATCGCGGCGTTCCGGCCGAAGAAGTAGGGACGCGCCATGCTCGGGCGTGACCCGAGCATCTCCACGCTTGTCATTCCGGGGCGCGTCGCAGGCGCGAACCCGGAACCCACGACTGGGTGAAGCATCTCAGCCCGGTTGCAGGCCGCTCACCCGGTCGTGGGTTCCGGATTCTTCGCTGCGCGAAGCCCCGGAATGACAAAGGTTTTTACCCCGCCGCCAGCTCCCGCCCGATCGCCTGCACGAGCTGCGGCGAGAGCGGGTCCGTCCCGGACGGAAAGCCGCCAAGCAGCGCGCCGTCGCGTCCGACAAGGTATTTGTGAAAGTTCCAGCGCGGCGTATCCGCCGGCTTCTCCGAAGCGGCCCAGCGATAGAACGGATGCGCCTCTGCCCCGCGCACGACCGTCTTCTCGACGAAGGCGTAGGTCGCGCCATGGCTCTGCCGTGCGGCCTCGGCGATAGCCGCGCCCTCGAGCGGCTCCTGCCCGCCGAAATCATTGCTCGGCACGGCGACGAGCATCAGCCCGCGCGCCTGATAGCGCTGCCAGAGCTGTTCCAGCGTCGCCATCTGCCCGGCATAGCCGCAGCGTGTCGCCGTGTTGACGACGAGGATCGGCCGGCCGCGATAATCGGCGAGCGGCATGCGCCCGCCATCAGGCCTGTCGAAGCCGAAGGCATGGGCCCCGGTGAGGGCCTGCGCCGCGGCATCGCGAGAGACGAGGCCGGCAGCGGCGGCTCCGGCGATCCCTGCAATGATTTGGCGGCGCGACGGCAGCATGGCTTCCCTCCGGCTCGACAGCCGAACGGACGGCATCATGCCCCAAAGCAAAAAGCCCCGCAGCCGGCCGGCGCGGGGCTTCGCTTCACGATGGCGAGACCGTCAGGCCTCGGCAGGCACCCCTCAGCAGGCGAGGACCTTCTTCACCCGCACTTCGAGGTCGCGCAGTTCGTAGGGCTTCACGACGTAATGGTCGGCGCCGTTGCTGGTCGCCTCATCCATCTTGTCGACCGAGCGTTCCGAGGTCGCCATGATGATCTTGATCTGGTTCAGTTCCGGCACCGAGCGGATGGCGCGCAAGAGGTCGATGCCGCTCATGCCGTCCATGTTCCAGTCGAGCAGCAGCAGATCGTAGCGCTTGGTCTGCATCTTCATCAGGGCCTCGCGGGCATTCTCCGCCTCGTCGATGTCCTGAAACTCGATCTGCTTGAGGAAATAGGTCGCCAGGCCGCGCATGCTCTTCTGGTCGTCGACCACCAGGATGCGGTATTCGCTTCTGGCCTTTGACATCTGACTCTCCTTACGCGGTGCGCAGGTTCGGCTTCTCGCCGATCAACTGGCTGACCGCGGCACCAATCTGTGTGAGTGGAACGACCCGCTCGGTCGCTCCCAATTCGTAGGCCGCTTTCGGCATCCCGTTTACCACGCAGGTCTCCCCGCTTTGAATTAACGTCTCGGCGCCGGCTTTGCGCATGGCTAACAAACCGTCAGCGCCGTCGCGCCCCATGCCAGTGAGCAGGATGCCGACCGCATGGCTGCCGACGCTGCGGGCCACCGAATGGAACATCACGTCGACGGACGGCGAATGACCACTGACCAGCGGCCCCTCGCGCAGCACGCAGACGAACTCGCCACGCCGCTCCTCGATCTCGAGATGGCGCGGACCACCGGGCGCAACCACCGCCATGCCGGGCCGCAGCCTGTCGCCGTCGACGGCCTCGCGGACGTCAAGCCCGGTCGCAGTCGTGAGCCGCGCCGCGAACTTCGCCGTATAGCCCGGCGGCATATGCTGCACGACGACGATCGGTAGCCGAAGATGAGCAAGGTCCCTCATCACCGTCTGCACGGCCGGGACGCCGCCGGTCGAGGCGCCGATCGCGATCAGCGAGGTATTGCCGCCGCGCGCCGGCTCCCGGGACGGCGGAGATGCGGCTGGACGAGCAGGCGCGGCGGCAGCCTGCGTCACCTGCCTTGCGGCAGCGATCATCTTGCGGCTGGCCGCGGCGCGCTGCAGCGCCGCGACGAGATGCTTCATGAAGCCGTCGAGCGTATGGGTCGTGCCATCCGGCTTCTCGATGAAGTCGATGGCGCCGAGTTCCAGCGCCTGGATCGTGTTGTCGGCGCCCGGCCCGCCGAAGGCCGAGACGATCAACACCGGCAGCGGGTCCTGCTTGAGAACGCGCGCCAGGAGCTTGAGGCCATGCCGGCCCGGCAGTTCGAGATCGAGCGTCACGACGTCGGGGCGGAGCTCCTGGATGGCGTCCCAGCCCTCCTCGGCGCTGCCGGCGACGCCGATCACCTTGAAGCCCGGCGCAGAGTCGATGATCTGCGTCATCAACTTCTGCATCAGAATGGAATCGTCGACGACGAGAACCCTGACCGGGCTTGCAGAGGATAACGACATGCTCATCACCAGACCTCCACTTCACCGGCCACCGGCTGCGTCTTGAGCCGGTTGAGATAGGCGACTTCCTGCTCGTGGCCGCTGTCGCGCGCGGTCGGCTGGACATGCTGCACCCAGGCCCGGCCCGTGGAGGGCTGGTAGTGGATGCGCCGCGAGCGCGTGCCGCCGACATCCCGCGAGACCACCGGGATACCCTCGACCTTCAGGAACTCGTTGACGAAGGTGATGTTGCCGTCGCCGATCGCGAGCATTGTCGCGCCCGAGAGCACGCGCGCCCCGCCGAAGACCTTCGCCTCGAAATTGCTGCGCTTGGCGCCGCGCTTGAGCAGGTCGTTGATCAGCACTTCCATGGCGGTGTCGCCATAGCGTTCGCCGGCGCTGGGATCGGCATTGCCGTTGTTCTTCGGCAGCAGGAAATGGTTGAGCCCGCCGACGCCGGCGATGGGGTCGCGCATGCAGACCGAGACGCAGGAGCCGAGCACCGTCGCGACGATCTCGTCCTTGGCGGAGGTGATCTCGTGCTCGCCCGGCGCGACGGTGATGATCGTCGCCTGGAAACGTGGATCGAAATAGCGGCGGGAGGACCGGGAGACGCTCATGCAGTCCTCTCGTAGATGGTGCGGCCGATCAGGCGCAGTTTCGGGTGCGGCTGCGGCAGCGATTCCGAATGCCCGAGATAGAGGAAGCCGCCAGGCGCCAGCAGCCCCACGAAACGGTCGAGGATCGATGCCTTCGTCTGCGTATCGAAATAGATGAACACGTTGCGGCAGAAGATCACGTCGAACGGGCCGCTCATCGGCCATTTCTCGATCAGGTTCAATCGCTTGAAGGCGATCATCCGGCGCAGGTCCTCGACGATGCGGGCGTCGTTCCGCCCTCCTCCGCCTTCGAGCTTGAGCAACGGCTTCACGTCGCCCGGCAGACGCTCGAACAGTTCGGCCGGATAGATGCCGGCTTCGGCGCGTGTCAGGATATCCGTGTCGATATCGGTCGCCAGGATCTTGAAATCGAGATCGCTGCGCGCCCCCATCACATCGCGGCAGGAGGCCGCGATGGAATAGGGTTCCTCGCCCGAGGAGCAGGCCGCCGACCAGATCCGGATGCGGCCGCGCCGGCCACTGCGCTCCTGCAGGAGCCGCGGCATCACATCCTTGCGCAGATGGTCGAAATGGTGGCGCTCGCGGAAGAAGGCGGTGTGGTTGGTGGTCACCGCATTGATCAGCTCGGGCAGTTCGCCCGCCGCCTGCGGCGTCTTGAGGAAGGCGCAGTATTCCGCGACCGAGTTCATGCCGAGCGCCTTGACGCGCCGCGCCAGACGGCCGCGCGTCATCGCCTCCTTGTGCTCGCGGATGACGATGCCGGCCTGCTCATAAACCAGCGTCGCGATGAACTTCATGTCGTCGCGCGTCAACGTGACGTCGGCGAGCGCGGGCTGGGCCAGGGCGAAGGGATTGGGCGAGGCGGTTCTGGTCATCTCTCAAATCCCCATGCGGCCGCCGGCAGCGACGCGGCGAGGCTGTGGCTGCGGCGACGGTATCGTGCGCGATGGCTGAGTGGCCGACGGCGCCACGGTGCGCCGCGCCGGCAACGCGCCGCCGCGCGCGGCATGGCCGCCGCTGAACGCTTCGACATAGGCGTGCAGTGCTGCCGCCTGTTCGGCGAGCTCGGCCGCCGCTTCGGCGCTTCGCGTGGCCAGGTCGCTGTTGTGCTTTGTGCCCTTGTCCATCTTCGCGACGCTGCGGCCCATCTCGCCGGCGCCTTGCGCCTGTTCGGTCGTCGCGGTGGCAATCTCGGAGACGGTCGCCGAGACCTTGCCGGCCGCGGCAACGATGCGCTCCAGCGCCGTGCCGGTCTCGCGGACGAAGCCGACGCCCTCGGCGACCTGCCCTTTGGACGAGGCGATCAGGCCCCTGATATCCTTAGCCGCCTGTGCCGAGCGCTGCGCCAGCGAGCGCACCTCGGAGGCGACGACGGCGAAGCCCTTGCCGGCATCGCCGGCGCGCGCCGCCTCGACCGCGGCGTTGAGCGCCAGCAGATTGGTCTGGAAGGCGATCTCGTCGATCACGCCGACGATCTCGGAGATCTGCAGCGACGAGCTTTCGATGCGCCCGATCGCGTCGACGGCGCGGGCGACGACACCCTGCCCCTGCTGCGCGACGCTCATCGTCTCGCTGGCGATGTCGCCTGCCTCGCGGGTGCGGATGCTGCTGCGCCCGACCGAAGCCTTGACCTGTTCGGCTGCGGCCGAGGCTTCGCCGAGGTCGGCCGCCGCCTGCCCGGCTCCCGCCGCAAGCTCCGTCGTCGCCGCATCAACCTCCGCCGCGGCATGCGAAACCCGGCCGGCGCTGTCGCGGATGGTCGCGAGCGTCGCGCCGACATGACTAAGCGCCTCGTTGAGGCTGTCCTGAAGGAAACCCAGGCTGCCCTGATGGGTCACCGGGATGTGGCGATTGAAATCGCCTTCAGCCACGCCCGAGACGGCATGGGCCATCTGGTCGAATGTGCCTTCGAGCAGCGCGTTGATCCGGTTCAAGCCCTTGACCGCATGGCCGAGCGGCAGCGCCTGCCCCTCCGACGACAGGCGGCGGGAAAAGTCGCCGGCCTCGGCAGCCTCGACCAGCGCCACGATTTCAGCGGCGAGCTTGAGGTCGCCGGTCATCTCGCGCCATTCCACGGCCGTGCCGAGACTGCGGCCGTCGCCGCGGGCGATCGCGGTCAGGGTCAGGCAGATCGTGCGGCGGCCGAGCGTCAGGCGCACCGGCTGGCCGCCGAGTGGTTGGTGCTCGCCCTGTACGCGCTCCATGACGCGGCCCAGCATGTCCTTGGCGGAACAGCCCGGAAAGGCGGCACGGAAATCCTCCTGTGCCTCACCGAAAAAGCGCAGCAGCGCCTTGCTGACATAAACGACGCGGCCGTCGGGGTCGCAGAGCATGACGCTGGCCCGGCCATGGTCGAGTGCGGCGCGCAACCGCTCTGCTTCCTGGCCCTGCTCGTGGATAGCTGCCAGCGCCCGCGAAAGTTCCGCGCCTTCACCGGGACCGGATGGATCGGGAAGCGCGATCTCCCCGCCTTCGGCGAGGCGGGCGGCAGCCGCGGCACTGCGCGCGAGCGGGCGGGTCGCACCCCAGGCCGCGAGGCCGCCGAACAGCGCGACCGCCGTCACCGCGGCAGCTCCCAGGGCGGGAGCGCCGGAAACGGCGGCATAGGATGCCAGGCTGCCGGCGAGCGCCGCCGAACCGGCGGCGAGCAGCGGCTGGCTGATCGAGAGACGTGAGAAGGGGCCGAGCGCGCTGCCCATATGGTTCGATCGTTTCTTGTTCTCGCCCGCTTCTTGAACGCTACGCTCGGGCTGGTCTCAAAGAAGGTCAGGCGGCCCGGCTGGTCTTGATCTGGGCCTCGACGCCGCCGTCACGGATCACGGCCGCGAGGTCGAGCAGCGCGACGATATCGGTGTCGAGCAGGACGAGGCCTTCGATCAGGCCGTGCTCGTCGCGCTCCAGGTCCGGCGCCGGACGCACCGCGGTGACCGGCACGTCGACGATGTCGGAGACCGAGTCGACCAGCAGGCCAGCGGTCTTGTCCTCGACATCGACGACGACGATGACATGGGTCGCAGTCGCCTCGGTGGCGCCGAGCCCGATCGCGGTGCGCAGGTCGTAGACGGCGAGGATGACGCCACGCAGGTTGAGCACGCCGCGCACATGCGGAGCCGCATGCGGCAGCGGCGTCGTCGCCTGCCAGCCCTTGATCTCGCGGACCATGCCGACATCGATGCCGAAGGTACGGTCACCGACCTTGAAGGTCACGATCCGGCGCGCCGCCGATTCAGGCTGCGCCGACGAGAAGTGCTTTTCGCCGAGTTGGAGGGTCATGGTCATCCAGCCATCTTGAGGTCAGATTGGGGGGGACGGCTGCCAGTCGCGGCCAGCCGCAGCATCGAGTCGATATCCAGGATCAGGGCGACGAGGCCGTCGCCGAGGATCGTCGCCGCCGAGGCGCCGTTGACCGCGCCGTAATTCGCCTCGAGGCTCTTCACGACCACCTGCTGCTGGCCGACGATCTCGTCGACGGCGATGCCGACATTGTTGCCGCGCTCGGTCTCGGCGATGATGACGATGTTCTCGTTGGTGGTGCCCATCGAGCCCATCACGTCGCCCAGCCGGTAGAGCGGGGTGACTTCGCCGCGCCAGCGCAGAACTTCCTGGCCGAAGGGCAGGCGCTCGATCGGGGTCGAGGCGAGGTGCTGGGTCTCGATGACCGAGGCGATCGGGATGACGTAGCGATCGTCGCCGCAGCGGATCACCATGCCTTCGAGCACCGCGAGCGTCAGTGGCAGGGCGAGCGTGAACTTGCAGCCCCGGCCCGGCTCGGAATCGACCGAGATGCGCCCGCCGAGCGATTCGACGTTGCGGCGCACGACATCCATGCCGACACCGCGTCCCGACACGTCGCTGATGACCTCCGCCGTCGACAGGCCGGCGGCGAAGATGAGCTGATCGATCTCCTCCGGCTGCAGCCGCTCGTCGGCGCCGACGAGGCCGCGCGAGCGTGCCTTGGCCAGGAGCCTGTCGCGGCCGATGCCGCGCCCGTCATCGGTGACGGAGATCACGATGCGGCCGGCGCGATGCTCGGCGACCAGTTTGATCGTGCCCTCGCGTGGCTTGCCGGCCTCGACGCGCTCGTCCGGCGTCTCCAGCCCATGATCCATCGAGTTGCGGATCATGTGGGTCAGCGGATCGGCGAGCTCCTCGATGATCGTCTTGTCGACCTCGGTGTTCTCGCCTTCGAGCACGAGGCGCACTTCCTTGCCCAGAGTCTGGGCGAGCTCGCGGACCAGGCGGGGCATGCGCTGGAACACGGCCTTCACCGGTTGCGCCCGCACGGCCATGACATGGTCCTGCAGTTCACGCGTCTGGCGCGACAGCGTCAACATGCCCTCGGCGGTCTTGGCATGGACGTCGTAAGGCAGCGAGCGCACGCATTCGACCAGCATGGACTGGGTGATGACGATCTCGCCGACGAGGTTCATCAGCTTGTCGATACGGTCGAGATCGACGCGCACGCTGACCGCCTGGCGCTGACGCGTCGAGGCATCGGGGGCCGCCGGAGCACGCGGCGCCGCGCGGGCGACGGCGGGCGCCTCTGCGGCGGCAACCGGAGCGGCTACGGCAACCGGCGCCGGCGCAGGCTGAATATCGGGCTCGTTCGCTGCTTCGGGCGCTGCGCCGAGCTTGGCGAGGATCGCGGAGAGATCGGCAGCGACGGAGTTCGAGACTTCCGGCTCGGCAGCCGGAGCCTCGGCCGCCTGCGGCGCCTCGGCCACGGCTTCCTCGCCGAAGACGATCTCGAATTCCTCGTTCGCCAGGCTGAAGTCGAAGCGACCGTGCAGATCCTCGACCGTGAGCTCGGTGCGCAGCGCCACGTCGAAGCGCAGCCAGCAATCGCTGACGTCGAGGCTTTCGAGCGGCGGCACCTGGCTCAGGTCGCAGCGGATCGAGACGATGTCGGCGGCCGGCAGCGAGCCCAGGACGACGCGCGGCTCGATCACGCGGCGGAACAGGTCCGGCTCTGGCATGATGCGCAATTGCACGTCGCGGCCCGGCTTGCCGGCGGCAGGCACAGGCGCCGTGACGGGCTCGTCATCCCAGCCATCGTCGGCAGCAGCGGCGGGAGCCGCCGTCTTCGCCTCGACCATGGCGAGCAGGTTGCCGAGCGCAGCGATGCCGATGGGGGCATCGTTGTTGGCGGCGGGAGCGACCGGCTCCGGAGCAACCGGTGCCGGCGGCGGCGGGGCAGCGACGGGAGCCTGCGGCTCCTTGCCGACCTGCTCGAGCGCGGCCAGCAGATCCGGGCGCTCGGTCGCGGGCTCGTCGTTGCGTGCGGCCGAGACGAGATCGGCGACGGCATCCGCGCAGCGCAGGAACAGCGTGAACGGTGCATCCTCGACAGCGACGCGGCCGGACCTCAGATGATCGAGCGAGGCCTCGAAGACATGCGCGAAGCCGACCAGCTCCGTGCAGCCGAAGGCACCGGCGCCACCCTTGATCGAGTGAATGGCGCGGAAGGCGGCATTGACGTCCTCAGGATCGACGGAGCCCTCGTCGAGTGCCTGGAGCTTCTGCTCCAGCGCGCCGAGGAGTTCCTCGCATTCCTGGAAGAAGGTCTGCTTGAGTTCTGCCAACGGATCCATCGGCCGACCTTCAGTTCTGGTAGCGCGCGACGAGGCCGAGCAGCGTGTTGGGTTCGAAAGGCTTGACCATCCAGGCGCTGGCGCCGGCACGGCGCCCCTCGGCCTTGATCTCGGCGCCGTTCTCCGTGGTCAGCACGATGATCGGCGTGTTCTGCCCGGCGGGACGCGAGCGGCATGCGCGCGTGAACTCGATGCCGTCCATGATCGGCATGTTGAGGTCGGTGATCACCAGATCGGGGCGGAACTGGTCGAACTTGTTGAGGCCATCCTCGCCGTTCTCCGCCTCCGCCACTTCATGGCCGGCATTGCGGAGCGTCAGGCTGAGCAGGCTGAGCAGGGTCTTGGTGTCGTCGATCGCCAGGATTTTCATACCTGTCACTCCAGAACGAGAGCGCTGTGAGCGGCATCGAAGCCGATCGCCCGCAAGGATTCGCGGCATTCCTCGGAAGCCGCCTTGAGCGTGACCGAAAGCCCCCGCGCGGCGGCGCTGGTAGCTGCGGAGTGAAGAAGCTGGATCCAGAGGCTGGGCAAAGCCCCGGCCTCGGCGCATTCGACAGCGATGCTTTCCCGCTGTTCCAGCGCCACCAGCAACTGGTTGCGGAACGTCGCGGCCTCGGACCGGCCGAGGAAAGGGGGAAGCGAGACGGTGATGACCATGAAGGGCGACCCAGGATTGCGCCTGGAGCATCGCGTCAAACTGGTAAAAACTTCGCTAAATATGTTTATGCGCGTCAATACTCTTGGCGCTTTCGCGGCAGGTGCGCCTACCTGGGGTTGTTGTCGGGCGCGGCGGCGATGTGACGAGGCTCGAGTGAGCGCGCAGGAATGCCGTGCCAGCCGCCTGAGCCGCGCGACACCTTCACATTCCGCTCGGGAAACCTGTGCGACGACGCTCAGAAAATGGCGTTGCTGATCGCGCGCGGCACCAGCGTGATCTTGCCTTCGGCTTCGCGGTATTTCCGGGGCATATTGATGACGCCCGACAAGTGAAGCCAGAGATTGTTGGGTGAGATCGGCTTGGTGACGATCTCATGCGCTCCGAGCTTCGCCGCCTGGACGACCGAGCGCCGGTCCGGCCGCTCCATCATCACCAGCACCGGAGCCTTGGCGAAAGGCGAGGTCCTGAAGGAGCGGATCGCCGCCAGGCACTTGATGCTGTTGCCCTCGGGCATGTCCCAGTCGAGGATGACGATATTCGGCTGCTTCTGAATGAAGGTCGATGCCGCCGAGGAGAGATCGGACGCCTCGAAGATGCGGTTGAGCTGCGCCTGGTACAGCATCGTGCGCACGATCCGCCGGTAATGCGGGCTCGGGTCGATGAGTAGCACCGACAGGTTCGGGAAGGACGGCGCGATATGCATGACGCGGACTCGGGAACTCTCTTACTCAACGCGACGGGGTCGGCGCAGGCCGGGCAACAGCACTAGACCTTGAGGCCGAAGCGGAAGGCGCCCCAGTGCCGGCCCTTGATCATGATCGGTGCCGACAGATCCTCCATCACAAGGAACTGCCCGCCGCCCATGTCGCGCCGGTAGCTCTGCAACAGGAACGGCTTGCGGCTGCGCGCGGCGGCCAGCCCGGTCCGGTCGTCGAAGATGCGCCGGTTGCGGCAGTTGGCGTTGTTCCAGACCGGATCCTTGCCCTGGGCTTGCGCATATTTGCGGTTATGCGTCGGCAGGAAGCCGTTGCGGTCCACCGCGGCACAGAACACGATCCGCCCGTTCGAGGTCAGTAGTTCCTCCTGCAGCGGCGGCAATAGCCGGTCGGTCAGCGCGACGAAGCGCGTCATGTGCTGGACTGGGTCCGAGCCCGGAATCGGCCGGTAAGCCTCGTCGAACAGGTCCGCGAGCCCGATCTCGCCGCGCGCCAGCGCCGCCTCGAACAGCTCGCCGATCTGGCTGGCCGTCTCCATGGCGGTCGCGATCAGCTCCGACTGGGCGGTCCTGACGCCTGAGGCCGCGATCGAGCCAAGAATCCCCTCGCTGATCGCGACCAGCGCCTCGGTGCGCTGCCCGGCCTGCTGGAGATTGTCGGTGGAAGCGTCGACCCCGCTCACAAGGCCCGCGAGGTCCGCCCCAGCCTTGGCGCAGGCCTCGGCATTCTCCCGCGTCGGCCGCGAGACGGCCTCGATCTCGCCGATCAGCTCGACGACGGAACGCCCGAAGCTGTCGAATTCACCGATCTGCAGCGAAATATTCTGGCTCCCCGCCCGGGCGCGCTGGGCCGTCTGCGCATTCTCCTGGCTGCGGCGGGCGACGGCATCGACCGCCTTGACGAGGAGGTCGAGCTGGGCCGCGCTCGCCGCGGTCGCCTCGCGGGTCTGCTCCGCTAGCGCCTTCACCGCGGCGGCGATGACCGCGAAGCCCTTGCCGGCCTCTCCGCTGCGCGCCGCCTCGACGCCTGCATTGATCGACAGGAGCTGAATCTCGCGGGTGATCGACTGGATCGCGTCGCTCGATGCCCGCGCCTTGTGCGCGTCGCCGACGGCCTGCGCCAGCACCTGCGACATCGACTGGGCTTCCTGCGATAGCGTCTCGATATCGGCCTGCGCCGCGTTGAGCCCAAGCCGGACCGACTTGGTCACGCGTTCGAGACCGTTGCGCACGCCGGAGGCGGCGGCCTGCGCACCTTCGGCCGCCTGCCGGATCGCGTTATTGGCCTGCGACACCTGCTCGACCGCCCCCACGACGCGGCGCAGGCCCGCCGTTTGCTGGTCGAATTGCTGCGTCACGTCGCCGACGCGCCCGGCGATATCGGTGATCTCGGCGCTGAGCTTGCCGAACCGGGCCGCGATCTCGCGCACCGCGCGCTCGGCGCCCGTCCCGGCCGGCTCGTCGACAGGCGCCGCTGCAATCGCGCTGACGGGCAGATCGAGCTTGCGAGCCAGTGCATGCATGGCGGGACGCCCCTTCAACCCGGGAGGATTTCTTCCGGAAATGTAGAGAAACGCGGTAAATCGCCGGTTAAGAGCCGGATCGGGCGGTTTACCACTTTCGATATGCACGCCGGGATTGTGATATTGCCCTAGGGTCAACTGTTGCACGCGGCCGTGCTATAGCTGCGGCGATCGACCGCGGACCCGGGACGGGACACGCGCGTTGAGCCAGTAGCCCCAACGCCCGAACGCTTTCCGGAGGATTCCCATGATCGCCGTTTCCGCCGTCTCCCGCCGTGGCCTGATCGGCCTGAGCGCCGCAGCGCTCGCCGTGGCCGCCGCGCCGCGGGTCTGGGCGCAGGCCACAGCCCCGGCAGCGCCGGCAGGCCCGTTCTCGCTGCCGAAGCGCGCCTATGAGGCTAATGCGCTCGAACCCCATATCGACGCGGCCACGATGGACATCCACTACAACCGGCACCACGCGGCCTATGTCGCCGCGCTGAACAACGCCGCCAAGGACAATGGCGTCATCGCCAAGGCCTCGGTCGGGGAGCTCATCGCCGATCTCGGCCAGCTCCCGGACAGCATCCGCACGCTCGTCCGCAATAATGGCGGCGGTCATGCCAATCACAGCATGTTCTGGGAGATCATGGCGCCGGGCGCCGGCGCCGCCCCGACCGGCGAGGTCGCCGAGGCGATCACCCGCGATCTCGGCGGCTTCGACAAGTTCAAGGCCGATTTCGAGGCGGCGGGCCTGCGCGTCTTCGGTTCGGGCTGGGTCTTCGTCACCGTCGACAAGGCCGGCAAGCTCGCTTTGCTCGGCAAGCCGAACCAGGACAGCCCGATCATGGACAAGCAGATGGTCCTGCTCGGCAACGACGTCTGGGAGCACGCCTATTACCTGAAATACCAAAACCGCCGCGCCGACTACCTCAAGGGCTGGTGGAACGTGGTCGACTGGAAGAAGGTCAACGAGCGCTACGCCGCCGCCAAGGCCGGCAAGCTCGCGATCTGAGCGCTGAAGCCTGACCACAAGGACGCGGGGAACCCCTCTCCTGTAAGGAGAGGGGCAGGGGTGAGGTGTAGGCCCCTGGAACAGTAAAACTCTGCCTCACCGGCGCAGCGACCACATCACAGCAAACTTGGTGAGCGGCCATCCCCTCACCCTGCCCTCTCCCTATGGGAGAGGGTTCCCCGCGCTGTCCAAACATGACGATGCCCGGAGCTAGTGCCCGACCTTGGCACCGCGCGTTCCCTCGCTGAGCCGCGGCAGGAACCAGGCGAGCAGGCCCATCAGCGGGATGAACGAGCAGATCTTGTAGACCGCCTCGATGCCGAGGATGTCGGCGAACTCGCCGAGCAGCGCGGCGGCAAGCCCGCCGAGCCCGAAGGACAGTCCGTAGAAGAAGCCGCCGACCAGCCCGACGCGGCCGGGCAAGAGCTCCAGCGCATAGATCAGGATCGCGGCGAAGGCGCTCGACATGATCAGGTTGATCACGATCGTCAGCGCGCCGGTCCAGAACAGGTCGGCATAGGGCAGGATCAGCGTGAAGGGCAGCGCGCCCAGGATCGAGAACCAGATGATCTTGTTGCGGCCGATCCGGTCTCCCAGCATGCCGCCGCCAAGCGCGCCGACCGCCGAGGAGGCGAGGAACAGGAACAGCATCACCTGCGAGTTCTGGATCGAGATGCCGAACTTGCCCATCAGGTAGAAGGTGTAGAACGACGAGAAGCTCGCCGAATAGGCGTTCTTCGAAAACAGCAGGATGATCAGGATCGTGATCGCGAAGGCGACCGAGCGCTTGCCCGGCCGGCTTGCCGGCGCGCTCACCGTGGCAACCTTCGGCGGGCGCGCCCTGTCCAGCTTCGCATAGCTCGCCGCCGTCCAGACCATCAGCATCATCGCGATGAGCGCCGCGACCGAGAACCAGGCGAGGCTCCCCTGCCCGCGCGGCACGATGATGAAGGCGGCCAGCAGCGGCCCGAGCGCCCCGCCCGTCTGCCCGCCGACCTGGAAGATGCCTTGCGCCAGCCCATGCTGCCCGCCCGAGGCATTGCGCGCCATGCGCGTCGCCTCGGGGTGGAAGATCGAGGAGCCGATGCCGACGCAAGCCGCCGAGAGCAGCAGGAAGCCATAGCTCCCCGCATAGGCGAGACCGATGAGGCCGGCGAGCGTGAAGCCCATGCCGACCACCATCGAATAGGGCATCGGGTGCTTGTCGGTATAGAGCCCGACGGCCGGCTGCAGCAGCGAGGCCGAGACCTGGAAGGTCAGCGTGATCAGGCCGATCTGGCCGAAATCGAGCCGGTAGGCTTCCTTGATGATCGGGTAGATCGCCGGGATCAGCGACTGGATCATGTCGTTGAGCAGATGCGTCACGCTGAGCGCGATCAGCACCGGCATCATGGCGCGTTGCGGCAGGGAGGCGGTCGGCGCGCTGGCGGTCATCTGGGCAAAGTCCCGCGGCATCTCCGGCAGGCCGATTCCCGCCTCGTGACGCGGTCGAAGCCTCTAGAGGATTGCCGCCGGCCGCACAATTTCATGAGCCGGCACCTCGGCAATGCCTCCGCTGCATGCCGGGCCATGATTTCGCGCGCCGAAAGCCGTCCTATTCGGCCATATCACTGTTGATCGAGCCGGCCAGACCGCTTTTTAGGTTGATCCCGCGCCCATTCCTGCCGAGATTGCCCCCTTTCATGGGAGGTTGACTGAATGTCTCTGCGTTTTCGTTCGAAATTGACCGCCGCCGGCCTCGCGCTCGGCGCCGTGGCGCTGGTGGCCGGCATCGCCGTCGCCCAGGCTCCCGCCTTCTTCCGCATCGGCACCGGCGGCACGGCCGGCACCTATTATCCGATCGGCGGCCTGATCGCGAACGCGATCTCGGCTCCGCCGCAGCTCGTCGCGACCGCCGTCGCCAGCAACGGCTCCGTCGCCAACGTCAACGCCATCGTCGGCGGCGCGGCTGAATCCGGTTTCGTGCAGGCCGACGTCGCCTTCTGGGCCCATTCCGGCACCGGCGTCTACGAGGGCAAGCCGAAGGTCGAGGAACTGCGCTCGATCGCCAATCTCTATCCCGAGAGCGTCCATCTCGTCGTGCGCAAGGCCTCGAACGTGAAGAGCGTCGCCGACCTCAAGGGCAAGAAGGTCTCGCTCGACGAGCCCGGCTCCGGCACGCTGCTCAACGCCAAGGCCATCCTCGCCGCCTTCGGCGTCACCGAGAAGGACATCACCGCCGAATATCTCAAGCCGAACCAGGCAGCCGAAAAGATGAAGGACGGCTCGGTCGATGCCTTCTTCTTCACCGGCGGCTATCCGGCGGCGGCGATCTCCGAGCTCGCCTCGACCGGCTCGGGCATCGACATCCTGCCGATCACCGGCGCCCCGGCCGAGAAGCTCGCCAAGGACTCGCCCTTCTTCGCCGCCGACGAGATTCCGGCCGGCACCTACAAGGATGTCGGCGCGGTGAAGACCGTCGCGGTCGGCGCCCACTGGGTCACCTCCTCGAAGATCTCGGCCGACACCGTCTATGCCGTGACCAAGGGGCTGTGGAGCGACAAGGCCCGCGCCGCGCTCGATGCCGGCCACGCCAAGGGCAAGGTGATCCGCAAGGAGACCGCGCTCTCCGGCCTGCAGGGCGTGCCGCTGCATCCGGGCGCCGAGAAGTTCTACAAGGAAGCCGGCCTGCTGAAGTAAGCAGGTTTTCCACCCGTACTGACACCGTCATTCCGGCCCGAGCGTAACGAAGCGCCGGAAGCCATCGCAGGGCGCAGGCTCTGCGATGGCTTCCGGATTGCTGCCGCGACCACGGCCCGTCCGGAATGATGGTGTCTTCTATTCCCGGTCGGCTGACGCCGATAGCCGTAGGCAGACCCGCATGGCCAACCAGCCCTCCGCCGCCGAACTCGCCAAGCTCGAGGAAGAACTCGATCCGGAAATGCAGTTCCGCAAGGTGCCGCATGGCACCGCGCTGCTGATCGGCGGCCTGCTGCTCGCGCTGTCGGCCTTCCATTACTACACCGCCGGCTTCGGCCTGATGCGCGAGACCACGCATCGCGGCATCCATCTCGCCTTCGTGCTCGGGCTGATCTTCCTCGTCTTCTCCGCGCGCAAGAGCGAGGCCGGTACCGTTTATCCCTCGACCGTCTTCCGCCCCGGCGGCGTGCCGCTTTATGACTGGATCTGCGCGATCGCGGTCGCCGTCGCCAGCCTTTACGTGCCCTGGATCTTCGAGGACCTTGTCTTCCGCGTCGGCAATCCCTCGCCGCTCGACGTGACGATGGGCACGATCACCATCGTCCTGATGATCGAGGCGACGCGCCGCGCCATCGGCTGGGGCCTGCCGCTGATCGCGCTCTTCGCCATCGTCTATGCGCTCTTCGGCAACTGGTTTCCCGGCATCTTCCTGCATCCGGGCTCGACCTGGTCGAACCTCGTCAACCACCTCTACCTGACCAGCCAGGGCGTCTACGGCGTCGCGCTCGGCGTCGTCGCGACCTATGTCTTCCATTTCGTGCTGTTCGGCGTGCTGGCGACGCGCATCGGCCTCGGCCGCCTCTTCCTCGGCGTCGCCGCAGCGGTCGCCGGCCGCTTTGCCGGCGGCCCGGCCAAGGTCTCGATCTTCGGCTCGGCCCTGTTCGGGATGATCTCGGGCTCCTCCGTGGCGAACACGGTCACGGTCGGCTCGCTCACCATCCCGATGATGATCCGCCTCGGCTACCAGCGCCATTTCGCGGCCGCAGTGGAATCGACCGCCGCGACCGGCGGCCAGATCACACCGCCGATCATGGGCGCCGCCGCCTTCCTGATGGTCGAGTTCCTCAACCTACCCTATGCAACGATCATCATCGCCGCGATCGTGCCGGCCTTCATGCATTTCTTCGGCGTGCTGATGCAGGTGCATTTCGAGGCGCGCCGCTCCGGCATGGGCGGCATGACCGATGCCGACGCACCGAAGCTCCGCGAGGTCTTCGCCCGCGACTGGCCGACCGTTGCCCCGCTCTTCGCGCTGATCGTCGTGCTCTTCACCGGCTACACGCCCTATCTCGCCGCCTTCTGGGGCATCACCGGCTGCATGCTGGTCGGCCTCGCGCATTACCGCGCACCGGCAGCGCTGGCGCTGGCGCTCGCCATCGGCATCGCCGCCCCGACCGAACTGCTGCGCGTTCCCGGCGTCAACGCGGCGCTGGTCACCGCCGCCTTCGCCGTCATGGCGCATGGCGTGCTGCTGCGCTCGACCGAGGGCCGCAAGCGCGTCAACGACATGGTCGATGCCTTCGTCCTCGGCGCGAAATACGCCATCGGCGTCGGCGCGGCGGCTGCGACCGTCGGCATCATCGTCGGCGTGGTCACGCTGACCGGCGTCGGCTTCAAGATCTCCTGGATCGTGACCTCGCTCGCCGATCAATGGGCCAAGGGCCTCATCGACATCGTCCCGTTCCTGCCCTTCGACATCAAGAGCGCGACGCTGTTCTTCACGCTGCTGCTGACCGGCATGGTCTGCATCCTGCTCGGCTGCGGCGTGCCGACCACGGCGAACTATATCATCATGGTGACGGTGGCGGCGCCGGCGCTCGGCATGCTCGGCGTCAATCCGCTCGTGGCGCATTTCTTCGTGTTCTACTACGGCGTCCTCGCCGACATCACGCCGCCGGTGGCGATTGCCGCCTATGCCGGCGCGAGCATGGCCGGCGCCGACCCGTTCAAGACCGGCAACACCGCCTTCCGGCTGGCGCTCGGCAAGGTGCTGGTGCCCTTCGTCTTCGTATTCTCGCCGTCGATGCTGATCATGGCGCCGGGCTTCACCTGGACCGAGTTCGTCGGCTCGACCGCCGCCTGCATGGCCAGCATCACCCTGCTCTCGGCCGCCTTCTCCGCCTGGCTGCTCGCGCCGCTGGCGATGTGGGAACGGCTCGTCCTCGCCGTCGCAGCCCTGCCGATGATCCTGGCCACGCCCGCTTCGATCGTGGCCGGCCTCATCATCGGTGCGCCCGTCCTGTTCAGGCAGGTCATCGCCCGCAAGGCGGCACCAGCCCCGGCCTGAGCCGGGGCGCGGGTTTCTCTCAAGCCACCTTGTCGAGCGGATAGAGCGGCCGGCGCACCCGGCGATAAGGAAGCTTGCCGAGATCCGGCGTGCAGAGTGCCCCACTGTCGCAGACGGTGACCTTGCCGGCGATCGGCTCGAAGGCAGCGCGGAAATGCTGCATCGACTTCAGCCCGACGACGCGCTTGCCCGCCGGATCGATGCCGAAGGCGCGAAACTGCTGCAGGTCGTTCATCTGGGCGCGGATCGTCGTGACGAGGATCTCGATATCGTCGACGCGCAGTACGGCGCAGGGCCCCCAACTCGCCTGCAAGCCGCCGATCATCGGGCCATCGCCGGTATAGTCGCCGTCGCTGACGCTGACGAGCGTCCCGGTGAGTTCAAGCGGCCCGCCGCCGATCTCGGGATCGACCTTGCCGCCAAGCCTGACCGAAACCGTCGAGCCCGGCTTGCCCTTGCGCAATTCGGCCGCGACCTCCGGATCGACCATCGGCCCGAAACAGGCGTCCTTGAGATCGGCCGCGATCATCCCCTTGAGCAGGCCGGTCGCGTCGCCATAGCCACCTCCACCGGGATTGTCGGCGTAATCGGCGATGATCAGTGGCCCCGTCGTCGCGACATAGGATTTCGCTTCCGCGACCGCATCCTCGACTGAGAGGAACGGCGTCACCACGTCGAAACGGCGCTGCCACATGTCCTCCATCAGCGCCTCGGCGAAGGCCTGGTGCTTCTCGCGCTCGCCCTCGCAGGTGACGAGCACGGTCGGCCCAACCTCCTTGATATCGGCATTGCCGAAGCCGCCATTGACGCTGACGGCGAAGACGCCAGCCTCCTTCTCATAGGCCCTGGCCTTGGCGATGCGCTCGATCATCGGGCCGATATCGGTGCGCCCGCCATTGACCTCCTCCAGCATCGGTCGCTCGGCGCGCAGCGTCACCGGCCTGATCTCGCCCTTCATCGTCCGCTGCAGGATGCCGGCCGCCAGCTTGCCGATCTCGCGCATGTCGACATGCGGATAGGTCTTGTAGGAAACGACGATATTGGCGAGATCGGTCATCTTGCGGGTGACATTGGCATGGGGATCGAGCGTGACGCCGATCGGCACGTCAGGCCCGAGCACGGCACGGACCCGCTCCAGCAATTCGCCCTCGCCGTCCTCGCAGAACTCCGTGACCATGGCGCCATGCAGGCCGAGCAGCACCCCGTCGATCTTGCCGGCATGGGCCTTCGCGGCTTCGACGATCACGCCGGCGATCCGGTCGAAAGCGTCGCGCGTCACCGGGCCGGAGGGCTGGGCGGCGGCGCTGATCGCGTGGACGACCTTCCACCCTGCCGGGCGACCGATATCGAGGAAGCCGGCGATCGGCGTGTTGGCCTCGGCCCGCGCGGCGATAGCGTCATCACCAAGCTTGATGCCGCGATCGGTGAAGGCGGCGTAATCGGCCGGGCAGCGGCTGAAGGTGTTGCTCTCATGCGAGAACTCGGCGGTCAGGACGGTGAAGCTCATGGCGTTCCTTTGGCTGCTTTCGCGCGTTGTTGGTGAACTTCAGCCATCCCTGAGCGGGCGGCGGATATCGAGCGCTTCGATCAAGGCATCGCCGAAGACATTGATGGCGATGACGGCGGTGGCGATGACGAGGCCGGGGAAGATGATGATCCAGGGCGCGATGAAGATCTGCGCGGTGCCGGAGCTCATCATCGCCCCCCAGCTCGGCACGGGCGGCTGCGCGCCCAGCCCGAAGAAGCCGAGAGTCGCTTCGAGCACGATGGCATCGCCCGTCGCCAGCATGCCGGCAACGATGACCGGCGTCATCGCATTGGGCAGGAGGTGCAGGAAAAGCACGCGCCCCGGCCTCGCGCCCGCCGTCACCGCCGCATCGACGAAGAGCTCGCCCTTCAGAGCCATCACCTGCGTCCGCGTCAGGCGGGTGAACTGCGCGAGATAGGCGATGGCGATGGCAATCGCCGTCGAATGCAGCCCGGGGCCGAGGATCGCGATTAGGATCAGCGCCAGCAGGATTTCCGGGAAGGACCAGGTCAGGTCGACGAAGACCGTGACGATCTTGTCGAAAACGCCGCCGAAATAGCCGGCGGCAGCACCGAGCGTCGCACCCATCAGCACCGAGAGCGCGATCGAAAGCACGCTGACGCTGAGCGAGGTTCGCGCTCCCTGGATGATGCGCGAGAGCAGGTCGCGCCCGAACTCGTCGGTGCCGAGCCAATGCGCCGCTGAGGGCGGCGTGTTCGCCATTGAGAGTTTCTGCGCGGCGTAGTCATAGGGTGCGATCCACGGCGCGAAGAGCGCGCAAAGCACGAGCGCGAGCAGGAACAGCGCGCAGATGGCGCCGCGCGGCGAACGGAGGATACGGCCTGCGAGGGATTTGCGGCTCATCGTGCACCTGTCATCGCGCACCCATGGCTTCACGCAGGCGCGGATCGAGCGCCGCCTGGGCGAGGTCGCCGATCAGCGTTCCCAGCATCACCGCGATCGCCAGCATCAAGAGGCAGCCCTGAACCAGCGGATAGTCGCGCTGGCCGAGCCCCGTGATCAGCAGGGAGCCAAGCCCCGGCCGGGCAAAGACATACTCGACCGTGACAGCGCCACCCAGAATCCAGCCGATGCGCAGACCCAGAATGGTCATCACCGGCAGCATCGCCTGCTGGAGGATATGGCGGAGCTGGATACGCCAGAACGGCACCCCCTTGGCCTGCAGCACGCGCACGAAATCCCGCTGCGAGATCTCGACCATCGCCGCGCGGGTGACGCGAGCGATCAGCGCCGTGCCGCCGATGCCGATGGTCAGCGCCGGCAGCACCAGCGCGTTCCATGTCCGCGCACCCGAGACCGGGAACCACTCGAACTGCACGGCGAACATCAGGATCATCAACAGCGCCAGCCAGAAGCTCGGCAGCGTCGATCCCAGCAGGATGAAGCCCATCACCGCCCGGTCGAACAGGCTGTCGCGGAACGAGGCGGCGAGCACGCCGGTGACGATCCCGACCACCGTCGAGAAGATCAGCGCCGTGCCGCCGAGCGCCAGGCTATGCGGCATGTTCTCGGCGATGAGCTGCGAAACCGGCTGGCGCATCACGATGGCGTCGCCGAAATCGCCGGTGACGACCTTGGCGAGCCAGCGCCCGTACTGGACCAGCAGCGGCTGGTCCAGGCCGTAGCGCGCAATCATCTGCGCCCGCTGCTCGGGCGAGGAGCCGACCTGGATCAGATGTTCCAGCGGATCGCCCGGCACGAGATGGATGATCATGAAGATTACCAGCGAGACGGCGAGGAAGACCGGCACCAGCATGGCGAGGCGCCGGATCGCGAAGCGCAGCAAGGGTTGTCTCCTGCGTGACGACTTTGGAGGGATGGGTTGAGCGGAAACCTAACCGTCATTCCGGACAAGCCGCGAAGCGGCGCCGATCCGGAATCCATCGTAGGGTTCGGCGCCCGACGATGGATCCCGGGGTCAAGCCCGGGATGACGGTGTGTTTCCGCGCAAAATCATCACGCTCAGTTGGCCGGGGCGATGTCGATCATCGACTGGCTGGAGAAGCCGATGCCGCGGATCTTCTCGGGCATCACGACGCGCTTGCCATAGGCCAGGCTCTGCACCGGCTGGTAGATCGGCGCGAACGGATACTGCGACAGCACGTACTCGTGGTACTTCGTGAAGTTCGCGACGCGCTCGTCCCACGTCTTCGACTTGTTCATGGCGATGTCGTTGAGCTTCTCCGCCTCGGGGTCGTTGAACATCGAGACATTGGGGTAGCCCGCGCGCTTGGCCGCGAAGAACCAGTCGACGATATCGGCATTGGTCCACTGATAGGCGCGCACCGCGAGCTGGTGCTCGGTCTTCTTGCGGTATTGCGCATTGATCGAGCCCGCATCGATGATGCTGATATCGGCCTGCATGCCGACGGCCTTGAGCTGCGCCTGGACGATCTCGGCGAGGCGCTTGAACTCAGTGCCGTTCTGCGCCCAGAGCTTCACTTCGAGGCGCTTGCCGTCCTTGACCCGGATGCCGTCTGCGCCCGGCTTCCAGCCGGCCGCGTCGAACACCTTCTTCGAGCGCTCGGGATCGTAGGAGATCTTGTATTTGGGATCGACCTGCGACTCCCTGAGCGAAGAGATCAGGAAGGTGTCGGCGGTCTCGCCATTGCCGCCATAGAGGCTGGTCAGGATTTCCTTCTGGTTGACGGCGAAGGCGGTCGCCTCGCGCACCTTGACGTCGGTGAACGGCTCGACGCTGGTGTTGATCGGCATGTAGACCACCTCGTTGCCGGGGATGGTCACGAGCTTCACCGCCTTGTCCGCCTGGATGCGCGGCAGGAAGTCGGTGGGCACATTGACGAGCACGTCGGCGCCACCGGTCTTGAGTTCGAGATAGGCGGTCGATTCCTCGCCGATCTCGCGGAAGGTCAGCTTCTTGAACTTGGCCGGCCCCTGGTTCTTCGACAGGGCGGAGGCCGACTTGTAGTCGTCATTGCGCACCAGCACGGTCTGCTGGCCGACCGTGAACTGCTGCATCTTGTAGGGGCCGGTGCCGATCGCCTCGGTCACGCCGAACTTGTCGCCGAGCGCCTGGTAGGATTTCGGCTCCGGAATGCACATGAAGGAGCTTGCGAGATTGAACAGCAGGTTCGGGTCGGGATGCTTCATGTGGAAGCGCACGGTCAGGTCATCGACGACCTCGACCTTCTCGATCGCCTCGACGGTGAAGGCGTTCTCGGTGCCCTTGAACTGCGGCACCCACCATTCGATCGTCTTGGCGTTGAACGGCTCGCCGTTGTGGAACTTGACGCCGGGCTTGAGCTTGAAGGTCCAGAGCTTGCCGTCCGGGCTCGACTCCCACGAGGTCGCGAGCTGGCCGTGGAAGCTCTGGTCGGCATCCTGCACCACCAGCCGGTCGTAGATCAGAGTCGTCGCCGTGTTGAGCTTCGTCGCCTTGATCGGGTTATAGGTCGGCGCACCGACAAGGCGCGCGGTCATCACGAACGTGGCCTCCTGCGCCAGCGCCGTGGAGGCGGCGAGCGCCGACAGGCCCAGCGCCAGAATGCTCCCCTTCATCATCGTCTTCATCCCGTTTCCCCTTTTGTTTCGAGATGCTGCGAAAGGCTTTGGATCGCGGCCGTCAGCCGAGCGGGCCAGAACTGTCCCCGACATGGCCGGTGAAGCGGCCGTAGAGCTCGGCCATCCGGTTCAGGCGCGCCTCGACCTGCGGGCCGAGCTCGACGAAGACCGCGTTGATCAGCAGGTTGCTGAGGTTCGCCATCTGCGCGGTGGAGTCCCAGAACAGGTTGAACTCGGTCGAGACGACCAGCATCTCGTCGACGAGCCCCTGCCCCCAGTCGCAGAAGGAATCGGTGATCAGCGTGGTCCTGATACTCGCCGCCTTCGCCTGCTCGGCCAGCACCTTGGCCAGGCGCGAATAGCGCCGCGCCTCGAAGATCACGAGGCAGCGCTCGGTCTCGCCCGACAGCAGCAGGTCCGAGAAATTGCCGGCGGCGAGATCCGCGAGATGCACGCCGTCGCGTAGATATTGCAGCTGATTGGCGAGGTACTGCGCGAGCCCGCGCTCGGTCTGGAAACCGGTGACGTAGACGGAAGACGCTGTCGCCAGTCGACGGGCGACGCGCTTCCACTCCTCGCTCTGAGCGAGTTCGTAGATGCGCACGAGCCCGGCGATCTCCAACTGGAGGCTGCGCGCCAACTGGTCGTCGCCGGCGCGGCTGCGCTGCTGGAAATCGCGCAGCCGGTCGCTGATCAGCCAGGGCCTGTCGCCGATCTCCTCGCCGAGATTGGCCTTGAGGTCCTTCAGGCTCTTGTAGCCGAGCGTCCGGCAGAAGCGCCCGACCGTCGGCTCGCTGAGCGAGACCTTCTCGGCCAGGCTCGCCGCCGTCTCGAAAGGCAGGCTCGGCATCTGCGCCAGCATATAGCTCGCCAGCGCCTTGTCGGCCCTGGAGCCGTTGGCGAGGCAAGCCTGCAATCTCTGGCGAAGCGTCTGCGACATCGGCACTCCTGCGCTTCTAGAGATCAAGAAATTTTTCTTTCAAACTGTCAAACAGTTTTTATTTTCTTGCAAAGATGGGCCGCTTGAGGCTCGCTGCCGCTGCGCCTATTCCAGGCAGGTGGGGAGGATTCCAGCAACGATGGCGACCGCGACAGGACAGGCCGATGTGATCGTGCTCGGCGCTGGTATCGTCGGCGTCAGCGTGGCGCTGCATTTACAGGAGCGCGACCGGCGCGTGCTGCTGGTCGATCGCGGCGAGCCCGGCGCCGAGACCAGCCACGGCAATGCCGGGCTGATCGAGCGCTCCTCCGTCGTGCCCTACGCCTTCCCCCGCGATCTCGCGACGCTGGCGAGCCTCGCCTCGAACCGCTCGATCGCCGTGCGCTATCGGCCGGCAGCACTGCTGCGCATGGCGCCCTGGCTGGCACGCTACTGGTGGAACTCGGCCCCGAACCGGCTGGATAAACTGGGCCGCGCCATCCTCCCGCTGATCGAGCGCTGCATCGATGAGCATCGGCGCTGGACGAAAGCCGCCGGCACCGAGGCCCTGATGCGCGGCGAAGGCTGGATCGAGCTTTACCGCAGCCGGCAAAGACTCGACGCGGCGATCCGCGGAGCGGTCGAACTGGCTGCCTACGGGCTCACCTATGACCTGCTGGACGACGACGCGCTGCGCCGTCTGGAACCCGGCTTGATCTCCGGCAGCGTTGCCGGCGCGGTGCATTGGCGCGACCCGGTCACCGTCAGCGATCCCGGCGCAGTGACGCGCGCCTATGCCGCGCTGTTCGTCGCCCGAGGCGGCCAGCTGAAGCCGGCTGATGCGGCCAGCTTGCAGCAAGACAACGGGGCGTGGCGGCTATCCGCCGATGGCCATAACTGGCAGGCGCCTGAGACCGTCGTCGCGCTCGGCCCGTGGTCGAACGACCTGTGCGAGCGCTTCGGATATCGCTTCCCGATCGGGTTCAAGCGCGGCTACCACATGCATTACGCGAGCACCGCCGAAACGGCACCGCAGCATCCGCTTTGCGATGCTCAGGCCGGCTTCGTGCTGACCTCCATGCAGCGCGGCGTCCGCCTGACCACGGGGATCGAACTCGCCGGCCGCGACGAGCCCTCCGATTCCTGGCAGCTCGACCGGGCCGAGCGCATCGCGCGGCAGATCGTGCCGCTGGGCCGGCGCCTCGATGCCGAACCCTGGCGCGGAGCCCGTCCCTGCCTGCCGGACATGCTGCCGATCATCGGCGCAGCGCCGCGCCATCGCGGCCTCTGGTTCGCCTTCGGCCATGCCCATCACGGCTTCACGCTCGGCCCAGCGACCGGCCGCCTGCTCGCGGAAATGATGACCGGCGCGCCGCCCCTGTGCGACCCCGCGCCCTTCGCGGCCGAACGTTTCCTGCCCTCGGCGCGTACCGGCTGATCCGGCCGGTGGTGCCGCGCACGCTTCCACAGCCTTCATTGCAACGCGTTTCCGCAACGGAGATGCAATAACTCCTCGCTAACGATGATCTGCGCACGCTTCGACCATGATTAAGGCGACAGCCGGCCCGGCTACCGCCCGGTGCACGCCGCGACGATGGATTGAGCGATGAAGAGCCTGACGATACGCCGCCGCATCCTGATCAGCTTCGTCGCCATCCTCGCGGTGATGTCCGCCATGGCGGGCGCGAGCTACTTCTGGTTCCTCCAGACCGAGCGCGAAGTAACGCAAGTCGAGACCAAGACCGTCCCAAGCCTGTATTACAGCGCTCAGTTGATGGCTTTATGGGCAAATGCGACCGGCCTTGCACGCGAGCATGCGCGGGCAGACAACCCCGCCGCAAAAAAGCAGGTCGCAGATGCAATCCTCGCCAATCGAGGGCGGTTGCGTGATCTGGTCAAATCCTATGAGAGCGTGATCACGACGGAGACAGACCGACGCAACCATGCTCTGGCGGCGCAACTTCTCGACCAATACGTTCAGGCAGAAGATGCGGTTCTCGCCATCGGCAAGGACGCGACCACCCAGCTTCCCGATCAATCCAGGACTGTCAGAACCGATCTGGACCCAATTTCCGCCAACATGCGCAACGTGTTGAACGAGATGGTCGAGTTCAACAAGGCCGAGGCCGACGATTCGACCCGCCAGATCGTCAGCATCGTTCGCTCTGCGGAACTAGGCCTGATCATCTGCTTCGTAATCGCACTCATCCTCGCGATCCTCTGCGGCGTCCTGTTGTTCCGGGCGGTGACCCTGCCGCTCGGCAAGCTGCTTGGCATCGTCGATCACATGCGGCGCGGCGATTTCAGCGAGCGCCTGACACTGGAACGGCGCGACGAGTTCAGCACGCTCGCCGACGGCGTCAACGCCATGGCCGACGATCTCGCCGGGCTGATCGGCCAGGTCCAGAAGTCGAGCATCCAGGTCAACACCTCGATCACCGAAGTCGCCGCGACCTCGAAGGAGCAGCAGGCGACCGCCAACGAGATCGCCGCCACCACGACCGAGATCGGCGCGACCGCCAAGGAGATCTCCGCCACGTCCAACGAGCTCGCCCATACGATGGACGAGGTCTCGGCCGTGGCCGAGCAGACCGCGACGCTCGCCAATGGCGGGCAGGCCGGGCTCGCGCGCATGGAAAGCACGATGCGGCAGGTGATGGAGGCCGCCGGCGCCATCAACGCCAAGCTCGCGATCCTCAGCGAGAAGGCGGGCAACATCAACCAGGTCGTCACGACCATCACCAAGGTCGCCGACCAGACCAACCTGCTCTCGCTCAACGCCGCGATCGAGGCCGAGAAGGCCGGGCAATATGGTCGCGGCTTCGCCGTGGTCGCGACCGAGATCCGACGCCTCGCCGACCAGACCGCCGTCTCGACCTACGATATCGAGCAGATGGTCAAGGACATCCAGTCAGCCGTCGCGGCCGGCGTGATGGGCATGGACAAGTTCTCCGAGGAGGTTCGTCGCGGCATGCAGGAGGTGCAGCAGGTCGGCGGCCAGCTCTCGGAAATCATCGAGCAGGTCCAGGGGCTGGTGCCGCGCTTCGAGGGCGCTAACGAGGGCATGCAGGCGCAGGCGACCGGCGCGGGCCAGATCAGCGAGGCCCTCTCCCAGCTCAGCGAGGCCGCACAGCAGACGGTCGAGTCCCTGCAGCAGTCGACGCTCGCCATCGACGAGCTCAATCAGGTGTCGAGCGGGCTGCGCAACTCGATCTCGCGCTTCAAGCTGCGCGCCTAGAGCATTTTCAAGCGAAGTGGGCACCGGTTCGCGTGAAGAAAGTGCGACGAAACAAAGACTTGTGGCATCTTCGCGATTCGAAGAAGCGCGAGATACCCCAACAAGAAAGGGCGGAACGGAACCGCGCGATGCTGTTTCTGATGTTCCAGCTGGGGCAGGACCGCTACGTGCTCGAGACCGGGCAGGTCGAGGCCGTGCTGCCGCTGCTCGCGACCAAGCAACTCCCCGGCGCGCCGGCGGGCGTCGCCGGCGCGATCAGCTATCGCGGCCGGCCTGTGCCGGTGGTCGATCTCGCGCTGCTGGCGCTCGGGCGCCCGGCCGAGCCGCGCCTGAGCACCCGCATCATCCTGCTGCGCTATCCATCCGGCCCCGGCCGTGACGATCTCCTCGGCCTCCTGGTCGAGCAGGCCGTCGAGACGATCGAGCGCAACGCCGCTGATTTCACCGCGTCCGGCGTCGAGGCCGGCATGCCCGCCTATCTCGGTCCGGTCGCCAGCGACGAGCGCGGGCTGATCCAGTGGGTCCGGGGCGAGGCCCTGCTGACGCCCGAAATCCGCGACATCCTGTTCCGTCAGCAAGCGGTTGAGCCCTGATGGACGAGACGGCTCCGATCCGGGATTTCGAGAGGCTGCTCAGGGAGACCATCGGCCTGAGCATGGAGACGGTCGGCGCCTCGGTCATCCGCCATGCTCTGAAGCGGCGGATGACAGCCTGCGCCCTGTCCGATCTTCACGCCTACTGGACCTTCGTGACGGGGAACCCGGCCGAGCGGCAGGAACTGGTCGACGCCGTCATCGTTCCCGAAACCTGGTTCTTCCGAGACCGCGAAGCCTTCGGCGCGATGGTGCGTCACCTCCGCGAAAACCGGACCGGCTGCCGCCCGCTGAAGCTGCTCAGCCTGCCCTGCTCGACCGGCGAGGAGCCCTATTCCATCGCGATGGCGCTGCTCGATGCCGGCTTTCCGGATGGCAGCTTCCAGGTCGATGCGATCGACGTCAGCAGCCGCAATCTCGTCCATGCCGAGCGTGCGGTCTACGGCAAGAACTCCTTCCGCGGCGCCGACATCGCCTTTCGCGATCGCTACTTCGAAGCCTGCGACGACGGTTTCAGGCCGCATGACAGCATCCGCCGGCATGTCCGGTTCCGCCTCGGCAACGTGCTCGCTGCCACCTCCCAGATTGGCCAGGAGGCCTACGACATCGCCTTCTGCCGGAACCTGCTGATCTATTTCGATCGCGAGACGCAAGGCGCGGCCCTGACCCGGCTCCGGCAGATGCTGGCCGATGACGGCCTGCTGCTGGTCGGCCCGGCCGAGTCCGGCCTGCCGCCTCTGCACGGCTTCACCTCCGTGCGCGTCCCCAGGGCCTTCGCCTTCGTCAAGGCAGAAGCCGCACGCGTGACATCCGCCGCGCCGCCCGCCGCACGAACGCCGAAACCGGCCCCGGCGAAGGCTGCTCCCTTGCCGCGGACGCAGACAGCCACGACAGATTCCGCGCCGCGCCCCTTCGCGAGAAACATCCCTCCCGCCGCGCCATCCGCGCCATCGCCCGACCGGGAGGCCGCCAGCCTCGCCGAGATCGAGCGCATCGCCGATGCCGGGCGCCTAACCGAGGTAAGCGCGGCCGCCGAACGCCATATGGCCGAGTTCGGCCCCTCGCCCGATGCGTTCTACTGGCTGGGGCTCGCCCATGACGCGGCCGATGCGATGGAGGAAGCGATGCGGAACTATCGCAAGGCGCTCTACCTCGCGCCGGACCACCAGCGGGCGCTGGCCCAGCTCCGGCTGCTCCAGCAGCGCCAAGGCGACCATAGCGGTGCCAAGACCCTGGCCGACCGGCTCGACCGGCTGGCGAAACGGAGCGGCACCTGATGTCCGCTGAAACCCATCCGATCGCCACCGACGGCATCGACGAATGCTGGCGTGAGATCGGCGTTAGCGGCGACCGCACCTGTCCGAAGCTGGAGGAACATCTCCACTGCCGCAACTGCCCGACCCATGCGCAAATCGCCCGCAAACTGCTCGATCGGCCCTTGCCGCCGGGCTATCGCGAGGCATGGACGCAGCATTTTGCGAAAAGCGACGAGAAGGCCCCCGAAGGCGAGGAGATCGACAGCGTTCTGATCTTCCGCATCGGTGAGGAGTGGCTCGGCCTGCCGGCCGGGATCTGCCGCGAGATCGCCGAGCCGCGCCCGGTTCATTCCCTGCCCCATCGCCGCAGCGAGGCCGTCCGCGGCATCGTCAATGTCCGTGGCGAACTGCTGATCTGCATCTCGCTGTCCGCCCTGCTCGGCCTTGGCTCGGCCGCCGCCTCTCGCGGCACCGAGCGGATCGCCGTGTTCCCTCGCCTCGTCGTCATCGGCGAAGAGACCCGGCGCGTCGCCTTTGAGGTCGACGAGGTTCACGGCCTGCACAGCTACCGCACCGATGAGCGCGGTGCCGTTCCGGCGACGGTCGGCCGCTCAGCGGCGAGCGTTGTGGAGGCGATGATCCCCTGGAACGGCCGCGCGGTCGGCTGCCTCGATGCGGTGCGCCTGCTCTCCCTGATCGACCGGAGCATCGCATGAGCGGCGAGGACCTCAGCGACCTCTCGATGCTCGAGCTGTTCCGGGCCGAGCTGGCAGCGCAGTCGCAGGCCTTCACGGCCGGCCTGCTCGCCCTTGAGCGCGACCCGACCGCTGCCGTTCATCTCGAAGCCTGCATGCGCGCCGCCCATTCCCTGAAAGGCGCCGCCCGCATCATCGATCTCTCGCCGGCCGTGCAGGTCGCGCACGAGTTGGAGGAATGCCTGGTCGCCGCCCAGCACGGCAAGATCCGGCTGAACCAACGGCATATCGACGCGCTGCTCGCAGGGTTGGACCTCCTTGCTGCGATCGCGGCCGAAACGGACGAGCCTGAAGCGCAGACAAAGAGCAGGATCGAAGCCTTCGCACAGGTCCTGCGCCGCGCCTCCGACGAGGCGGAGGCGCCTGCGACCAGCGCCCCTCACGGCGGTTCGGTGCCTGCAGACGAAGCACCCGCCACCGAAACGGCGCCTCTCGCGCCGCCTGTCCTTGCGGACACATCGGCCCCGATTGGAGATGGCGCGGCTGGCGAGCGCATGGTCCGGGTCACGGCCGACAGCCTGAACCGCCTGCTCGGCCTCGCCGGCGAATCGCTGATGTCGGCGCGCCGGCTGCGGCCGTTCAATGACGGATTGCTGCGGTTGCGGCGTGTCCAGGCCGAGCTCGCCAAGAGCTTCGAGGACCTGCGCGCCGCAATGCCCGTCGATACCGACAGCCACGCGGTGCAGGCACTGGTAACCGCGCAGCTCAAGCTGGCCGAAGGCCAGGCGCTCCTCGCAGAGCGACTCGACGAGATGGACACGGTCGACCGGCGCGCCACCGATCTTGCAAACCGTCTCTACGACGAGACGCTGGCGAGCCGGATGCGGCCCTTCGAGGACGGCGTCCGGCATTTCCAGCGCAATGTCCGCGATATCGGCCGGACGCTCGGCAAGACTGTCCGCCTCGACATCGTCGGTGGCGCCACCAGCATCGACCGCGACATCCTCGACCAGCTCGACGCCCCCCTCGGCCATCTCCTGCGCAACGCCGTCGACCACGGCATCGAGGCGCCCGAGCAGCGCCGCGCCGCCGGCAAGCCGGCCGAGGGCCTGATCCGGCTGGAGGCACGGCACAATGCCGGCCTGCTCCAGATCATCGTTTCGGATGATGGCGGCGGTATCGACATCGAGACGCTCCGGCAGGCGACACTCGCGCGCGGCCTCACCACGGCCGAGACGGTATGGGACCTCAGCGAGGAGGAACTGCTCGAATTCCTCTTCCTGCCCGGCTTCTCGATGAAAGCGACCGTCAGCGACATCTCGGGCCGCGGCGTCGGCCTCGATGCTGTGCAGGCCATGGTCCGGCAGGTGCGCGGCCAGGTCACCATCGCCTCCGAGCCCGGCATCGGCACACGCTTCCAGTTGCAGCTGCCGCTGACGCTGTCCGTGATCCGCGCGCTCCTGGTCGAGATCGACGGCGAGCCCTATGCCCTGCCGCTGACGGCGATCGGCCGCGCCTTGCGGCTGCCGCGCGACAGGATCGAGCTGCTCGAGGGCCGCCCGCATTTCCGCCACGGCGAACAGCAGGTCGGCCTTGTCACCGCGCATGAGATTCTGGGCCGGGGAGAAGCCGCATCGGACGAGGCAGAGCTGGCGACGGTCGTCGTCGGCGAGGGTGACAATCTCTACGCGCTCGTGGTCGACCGTTTCCTCGGCGAGCGCGAACTCGTGGTCCGGCCGCTCGACCCGAGGCTAGCCAAGGTCAAGGATGTCAGCGCCGCCGCCCTGATGGACGACGGCTCGCCGGTGCTGATCCTCGATGTCGAGGACCTGATCCGCTCGATGGAGAAGCTGGTCTCGGGCGGGCGCCTCAGGACGCTCGAGCGCAGCATGGTCCGCACGGGACAGAAACGACGCAAGCGCGTCCTCGTCGTCGACGATTCGCTGACGGTGCGCGAGCTGGAGCGCAAGCTGCTCGACCATCACGGCTTCGAGGTCGAGGTCGCCGTCGACGGCATGGACGGCTGGAACGCCGTGCGCTCCGACGCCTTCGACCTCGTCGTAACCAATGTCGACATGCCCCGCATGGACGGGATCGAGCTCGTCACCCTGATCAAGCGCGATCCCGGCCTGCGCAACCTGCCGGTGATGATCGTCTCGTACAAGGACCGCGAGGAGGATCGCCACCGGGGCCTCGATGCCGGCGCGGATTACTATTTGACCAAAGGGAGCTTCCACGACGAAACTTTGATTCATGCGGTCGTCGACCTGATCGGCGAACCATGAATCTGAGCATGCGCTGTGGGGGCGTTTCATGAGAATCGGTCTGGTCAACGACCTGCCGATGGCGGTCGAGCTTTTGCGACGCGTCATCGCTTCGACGGCGGAGCATGAGGTGGCCTGGATCGCCATGAACGGCCGCGAGGCGGTCGAGGCCTGCCGGCGCGACCGGCCGGACCTGATCCTGATGGACCTCACCATGCCGGAGATGGATGGCGTCGAGGCGACGCGCCGGATCATGATCGAGACGCCCTGCCCGATCCTGCTGGTCACCGCCAGCGTGGATGCCAATGTCTCCGGCGTCTACGACGCGATGGGCCATGGTGCGCTCGACGCAGTGGACATTCCCAGCGTCGGCGTCAACGGCCACATCTCGGCGCAGACGGCCGCCCTGCTCGCGCGCATCGCAACCATCGGCCGCCTGTCGCGCAGTCTGCCGACGGTCGATCCGGGCTCGCGCCCGCCGCCAGCGCCGGTCTCCTCTTCTCAACGGCTCGTTGCCATCGGCGCCTCGGCCGGTGGCCCGGCCGCCGTGGCGACCTTGCTCGGCGGGCTGGCACCCGATTTCCCGGCAGCGGTCATCCTGGTCCAACATCTCGACGAGCAGTTCGTGCCGGGCTTCGCGAGCTGGCTCAGCCAGCATTGCCGCCTGCCCGTGCGGCCCGCCCGCGAAGGCGACAGGCCGGAGCGCGGCGCGGTGCTGATCGCGGCGAGCGCCGATCACCTGGTTTTCAAGGCCGGCGGAGAACTCGGCTACCGGGCCGAACCGCGCGACTATCCCTACCGTCCGTCGGTGGACGTGTTCTTCGAAAGCGTCGCGGAACGCTGGCGGGGCGGCACTGTCGGCGTCCTGCTGACGGGCATGGGTCGCGATGGCGCCCGTGGACTGAAGCTCCTACGCGACAGGCAGTGTTTGACGATCGCGCAAGACAAGGCCACAAGCGCGGTCTACGGGATGCCCAAGGCTGCAGCTGCGATCGGCGCGGCCACGGAGATTCTGCCGCTGGCCGCGATCGCCCCGCGCCTGACCGAGGTGTGCGCTCCGTCATCCTGATGAAGGTTGCCCATGACAGCCGAAATGAGACCTTCCTCGCCTGACGTCCCGCCCCCCGCCGACAGCTACCTGTCGATGGTGCTGCTGGTCGACGATCAGGTCATGGTCTGCGAAGCCGTGCGCCGCGCGCTCGCCCATCATGGCGATCTCGATTTCCACTACTGCACCGACCCGCTGGAGGCGATCGCGGTCGCCAAGCGCGTCAAACCCACGGTGATCCTCCAGGATCTCGTCATGCCCGGCGTCGACGGGCTGGATCTCGTCCGGCAGTACCGCAAGCATCCGGCCTTGCATGCCGTGCCGGTCATCGTGCTCTCCACCAAGGAAGACCCGGCGACGAAGAGCGACGCGTTCCAGGCCGGCGCCAACGACTATCTCGTCAAGCTGCCCGACAAGATCGAATTGATCGCCCGCGTGCGCTACCACACCCGCGCCTATCTCGATCACCTCCAGCGCGACGAGGCCTACCGAGCGCTGCGCGAGAGCCAGCGCGAATTGATGCGGGCCAATCTCGAGCTCGAGCGCCTGACCCGGATCGACGGCCTGACCGGCCTCGGCAACCGGCGCTATTTCGACGAGTACCTCACCGCCGAGTGGAAGCGCTGCCAGCGCACCCAGAGCCCGCTCTCCGTGCTGATGATCGATGTCGACCATTTCAAGCGCTACAACGACGCCTATGGCCATCTCGCCGGCGACGACGTGCTGAAACAGGTCGCGCGCGTGATCCAGGAAGGCTCCACCCGCTCGACCGACCTTGCCGCGCGCTTCGGCGGCGAGGAGTTCGTGGTCATCCTGACCGGCGTGCCACAGGAAGGGGCGGTCCATGTCGCCGAAAGGTTGGTGCAGGGCGTGCGCGACCTGAACATCGCGCATGGGAGCGACCGGGTGACGATCAGCGCTGGCGTGGCGACCGCCTGGCCGGACGCCGATGGCGATCCCGCAAGGCTGGTCAATGCCGCCGACCTCGCCCTGTTCCGCGCCAAGAACGAAGGCCGCAACCGACTGGTCCATGCGGAGCTGCCGCCCGATCGCTGAGCGGCGCCCGGACGGCGCAGAGGCCGCACCGATGGCAAGCATAGGCAATATCTATTTGCCTGCGCCGCCTCCGGCCTGAAATCCTGAGCCGGTTGGTTCGCTTGCCATGGCTGAGCGAACGTATCGCCCCGCAGCAGCTCCCGCCCCGCCCGGCGGAGAGGAGACCCGTCATGCCCAGCCTCGACACGGCCCGTATCGACATCGAGCGGTTCTGGACCACGATCGAGCGCTCGGCCGAGATCGGCCCGGGCCGGCCGGGCGGCCTCTCGCGCCTCGCCCTTTCCGATGCCGACAAGCAGGTCCGTGACACCTTCGTCGGCTGGTGCCGCGAGGCCGGGCTCGAGGTCCGTGTCGACGGCATCGGCAACATCTTCGCCCGCCGCGCCGGCACCGATGACAGCCTGCCGCCCGTCGTGATGGGCAGCCATCTCGACACCCAGATCAACGGCGGCCGCTTCGACGGCATCGCCGGCGTGCTCGGCGGACTCGAAGTCTGCCGCACGCTCGACGCGCTCGGCCATCGCACGCGCCGGCCGATCGAGATCGTCAACTGGACCAACGAGGAAGGCGCGCGCTTCTCGCCGCCGATGGTCGGCTCCGGCTGCTTCGTCGGCGCCTATACGCTCGACTGGGCGCAGGGGCGCACCGACGAGGAGGGTCGCACGATCGGGCAGGAACTGGAGCGGATCGGCTATCGCGGCGAGATGGAAACGGCACCACACGCCTTCGACGCCTATTTCGAGTTCCATATCGAGCAGGGCTATTACCTCGACCGAGACGGCATGCAGGTCGGCGTCGTCACCGGCGGCTTCCCGAGCACCGGCATGCTCGTCGAGTTCAAGGGCGAGACCGCCCATACCGGCCCCTGGCCGATGGAACGCCGCCGCAACGCCCTGCTGGCCGGCGCCCGCCTGCTGGTCGAGACCGACGAGATCGGCTGGGCCTATGCCGCCGGCGGCGGCAAGGCGACGGCCGCGCGCCTCGCCGCCTGGCCGAACAAGCCGGGCATCCTCTCCGATTGGGCGCAGGCCGTCTGCGACGTGCGCCATCCCGATCCGGAAACCTCGGAGGTCATGGCCGAGCGCGTCCGCCGCGCCGTCGGCGAATCCGCCGCCCGCGCCGGCTGCACCGCCGAGATCCTCGATATCTGGAAATGGGGCGGCAAGATCTTCGCGCAGGAGCTGATCGACAGCGTCCGCCAGACCTCGCTGGCATTGGGCTATCGCACGCAGGACATCCTGAGCCAGGCCGGACACGACGCCTATTTCGTCGCCCGCCATGCTCCGACGACGATGATCTTCGCGCCCTGCAAGGGCGGCATCACCCATAACAATGCCGAGCTCTGCACGAAGGACGACCTCGAACCCGGTCTCAACGTGCTGCTTCACACCGTCATGGCGCGGGCGGATCGCTGAGCAGCGGCTCGGCGGCCTCGGCCGCCGGCTCCTCCTCCGCCGTGCTGAGCCGCTGCTCGAACAGCCGCAGGAAGGCCTCTTCCGCGGCACTGAGCTGCATAGCCGGGTTGGAGATGAAATAGAGATCGGCCCCGAGCAAATCCTCGGGCCGTGCAAGGTTCCACAAGGAGCGGCTCTCCAGCGCCTCGGCCACCGAGGCCAGCGGCAGAATGCCGATGCCGAGGCCTGCGGCGATCATCCGCGTGACCTCCTCGAGATTGGGGCTGGAGCCGACGACCCGGCTGCCGAGCCCGGCCCCTTCCCTGACCGAGACCATCGGCTCCAAGGCGCCGTCCTGCCCGCAGGCGAGCGCGACGAAGGGCTCATCGCGCAATTCGGCCAGTGGCACGTCCGAAAGCCCGAAGAGCGGATGCCCGCGCCCGCACAGGATGCCGAACTCCTCACGCAGCAGCGGCCGGCAATCGAGCCCGGCGAGCGGCTTGGCGAGCAGGCAGAAGCCGAAGGGACTGAGCTTCTGCGAGACCGCGCGGACGATGTCCTGGCTGTTGGCGACGTCGATCCGCACGCTGACGCCGGGATGCTTGCGGTTGAGCAGCGTCAGCGTCCGGTCGAGCGGTGGCAGCACGACATGGGTCACGACGAGCAGCCGCACCAGCCCGGTCAGGTCGTCATGATCCTCCGACAGCCGGTCGCCGATGCGCGCCACGCTGCGATAGATATCGACGCATTCCTTGTAGAGCAGCTCGCCGCGCTTGGTCAGGACGAAGCGGCGACTGTCACGCTGGATCAGCTGGCCACCCAGCGTCTCCTCCAGCCGCTGCAGCGCCGCGCTGACCGTGGGCTGGCGCACGAGCAACCGGTCGGCCGCCCGCGTGATGCTGCGCTCCTCGACGATGACGAGGAAGGTATGCAGCAGGTTCCAGTTGAGGTGGTGCAGCTTCGGCTTCGTTCCGCTCAAGCGTGTATCTCTCTTCCCGTGTTGGCCGTACCCCCGAGAGTTCGCCTGGAACTCCCTCAGCCCTCATCCTGAGGAGCCGCAAAGCGGCGTCTCGAAGGATGCTCCAGATACCTCCAGAGCCTCCTGGAACATCCTTCGAGACGCGCCTACGGCGCTCCTCAGGATGAGGGCTCGCATTCGGGCAGGCTCTTATGCAAACCCGCTGCCGTGGCAAGCCTATGCTTAGCATAGGAACTGTCTATTGGACCCGGTTTCGGTGCTTCCGTAGGTTCGGCAGAACGCGACATCCTCCAGCGCAAGGGCGACCATGACAGCGACCGGATCATCGGCCGAAGCCTCGATCGCACAGCGCGCCGCGCTGTTTCGCGAGATCGAGACCGCGACGCTCGGCCATATCCTGACCGAGGGCTTCATGGTCCCCGCGATCCAGTGCGTCATCGAGGGCCCGCGAGTCTGCGGGCCGGCCTTCACCGTCAGCGTCCCGCCCGACGATGGCGCGGTTCTCTCCTGCGCCCTGACGCAGGCGAAGCCCGGTGACATCCTCGTCATCGACCGCCAGGGCGACGAACGCCACGCCTGCTGGGGCGCGGTGATGACTGCAGCCGCGCAGACCGCCGGCATCGTCGGCGTCGTCATCGACGGCTTCGTCACCGATGTCGCGGCGATCCGGGCCTCGGGCCTGCCGGTCTGGTGCCGTGGCCGCTCGCCGCTGACGACCAAACTCCTAGGAAAGGGCGGCACGATTGGCGAGACCGTCACTTGCGGCGGCACGACGGTGCGCCCCGGCGACCTCGTCCTCGCCGACGAGAACGGCGTCTGCGTCATCGACCCCGCAGAGGCCGAGCCCCTCGCCAGGACCTGCACCGCCATGCAGGCGGCCGAGCCCGGTGTCATCGAGCGAGTCCGGAAGGGCGAACGCATCGACGAGATCAACGGCGCGCGGAAGCTCTTCGAAACATCGCGAGCCTGATAGGCCCCGGCCGCAGAATCGCCCATAGAGGCGCGCTCCGGCCGGACGGATCATCCAGAAGCACAGGGGAACACACCGATGAAGATCTTGGGAACGACCGCGCTGGCCGGCGCGCTGCTGGCGGCCTCCTTCGCCTTCGCGCCGGCTCCGGCCATGGCCGGCAAGGCCGACGATACGCTGAACGCCGCCTTCGCGCTGGAGCCGGAAGCGCTCGACACCTACAAGATCGCTGGTCGCGAAGGCCTGATCCTGGCCCGGCACATCTATGACGGTCTGCTCTACAAGGATCTCGACACCGGCGAGATCAAGCCGGCGCTCGCCAAGGCCTGGCGCTTCGTCGATGCCACGACGATGGAATTCGACCTGCGCGAAGGCGTGACCTTCCATAACGGCGCCAAGTTCACCGCCGACGACGTGGTCTACACCCTGACGACCGTGCTCGACCCCGCCTATGGCACGCGCTTCCGCATCGCCGTGGACTGGATCGACAAGGTCGAGAAGGTCTCGGACTTCCAGGTCCGCATCAAGATGGCCAAGCCCTTCGCCGGCGCCGTCGAGATGCTCGCCGATGCGCTGCCGATCTACCCGGCTGCCTATTTCAAGGAAGTCGGCTCCGCCGGCATGGCCGCCAAGCCCGTCGGCACCGGCCCCTACAAGCTCGTCGAGATGACGCCCGGCATCCGCTACGCCTTCGAGCGCTTCGACGGCCACTATGCCGGCAGCCCCAAGGGCAAGCCCGCGATCGGCAAGATCGTCGTGCGCACGATCCCCGAGCTCAACACCCAGTTCGCCGAACTGATGGCCGGCAAGCTAGACTGGACCTGGCGCATCCCGCCGGACCAGGCGGCGCGCCTCGCCAGCCGCGTGCAGATCGTCAACGGCCCGATCATGCGCATCTCCTATGTCGGCATGACCGTGACCGGAAAAGGCAAGGACTACCCGACCAAGAACCTGAAGGTCCGGCAGGCGATCAACCACGCCGTCAACCGCGAGGCCATCGTCAAGGCCTTCGCAGGCGGCGCCTCGCAGGTCCTCAATGCCGCCTGCAACCCCAAGCAGTTCGGCTGCGCGCAGGACGTCACGAAATACGCCTATGACCCGGCCAAGGCCAAGGCGCTGCTGACCGAGGCCGGCTTCGCCAATGGCGTCGATATCGAGATGGTCTTCGCCGCCATGCCGCGTCCGGTCGCCGAGGCGATCGCCAGCGATCTCGGCAAGGCCGGCATCCGCGTCACACTGAACGAGCAGCAATATGCCGCCGGCGTGCAGAAATGGCGCGCGGGCGAACTGCCCACCTTCTTCACCAACTGGGGCAGCTACGGCACCGGCGACGTCGCCTTCATCATCTCCAACTTCTTCGGCGGCGGTGCCGACGACTTGGTCCAGGACAAGGAAGTCATGGAGCTGGTCAATGCGGCCGACACCTCGCAGGACCGCGCGCTGCGCGAGGCGAACTACGCCAAGGCGCTGAAGAAGATCGCCGATCAGGCCTATTGGCTGCCGATGTACGACTTCAACATCAATTACGGCCTGTCGAAGGACCTGACCTTCAAGCCCCATCCGGACGAGTTCGCCCGCTGGTGGCTATCGAGCTGGAAGTAACAGCTTCGCCTCTATCGCCGCGCCGCTTCCAGCCGATCGCTGGTAGCGGCGCCATCCCTGCCAGGCAGGCCGACCCGCTATTCCCGGAGCCGTCATGCTGCCCTTTCTCGCGCGCCGCCTGATCGTCGCCGCCCTCGTGGCGCTCGCCGTCTCGGCCGTCGCCTTCGGATTGATGTTCGTCTCCGGCGATCCCGCCGTCGTCCTCGCCGGCCAGGCCGGCCGGGCGCAGGATGTCGAGCTGATCCGGCAGGCCTATGGCCTCGACCGGCCGATCGCGCTCCAGTTCCTGAGCTGGATCGGCAATGCCTTCACCGGCAATTTCGGCACGAGCCTCTATTTCAACCTGCCGGTGGCGCCGATCATCGCGGAGCGGCTCTCCGTCACGCTCGTGCTCGGCTCGGCCGCCTTCCTACTCGCGCTGGTGGTCGCCGTCCCGCTCGGCATCCTCGCCTCGCTCAAGCCCGGCGGCACGATCGACCGGATCGCGCTCATGCTCGCCGTGCTCGGACAGGCGATCCCGAGCTTCTGGCTCGGCCTGATCCTGATCGTCGTCTTCGGCGTCTGGTATGGGCTCGTGCCGATCTCCGGCACCGAGAGCTGGCAGGGTTACATCCTGCCCGTCGTGGTGCTCAGCTACTACGCCATGCCCGCCCTGATGCGCTTGACGCGAGCCGGCATGATCGACGTGCTCACCGCCGATTACATCCGCACCGCCCGCGCCAAGGGCGCCTCGCAGCCACGCGTGCTGCTGGTCCATGCCCTGCGCAACGCCGTGCTGCCGCTGGTCTCGCTCGCGGCCGTGCAATTCGGCCTGATGCTCTCGGGCTCGATCGTGATCGAGAGCGTCTTCGCCATCAACGGGCTCGGCCGCCTCGCCTGGGAATCGCTGCTGCGCAGCGACCTGCCGGTCGTGCAGGCGATCATCCTGATCCTCTCGCTGATCTACGTGACGCTGACCACGGCAGCCGACCTGATCAATGCCTGGCTCGACCCCCGCCTGAGGAGCGCCTGATGTCGATCGCCGACAGCCCCACTATGCGCCGGCGCAAGCTCTTCAAGGGCCTGAGCGCCAGCAGCGCCATCCGCATCGGCGGCGGCCTGCTCGCTATCATCGTCTTCGTCGCGATCTTCGCACCCTGGCTCTCGAGCCATGATCCGATCGCGCAGGATCTCGGCAAACGCATGATCCCGCCCTTCTGGTACCCGGGTTCCGATCCGGCCCATTGGCTTGGCACCGACCATCTCGGCCGCGACTATCTCGCCCGCCTGCTCTATGGCGCCCGCGTCTCGCTGCTGATCGGACTCGGCGTCACGCTCTGTGCCGGGTTCATCGGCACGATGCTCGGCCTCGCCGCCGGCTATTTCGGCGGCCGTGTCGACATGGCGATCAGCTTCATCGTGACGACACGGCTCTCGCTGCCGATCGTGCTCGTCGCGCTCGCCGCGGTGGCGCTGGGCGGCGCCTCCCTGAAGACGCTCGCGATCGTGCTGAGCCTCCTGCTCTGGGACCGTTTCGCCGTGGTCGTACGCGCCGCGGCACAGAGCCTGCGCAGCCGGGAGTTCGTGCAGGCGACCCAGTCCTTCGGCGCCTCGCATCTCTACATCATGCTGCACGGCATCCTGCCGAACCTGCGCAACACGCTGATCGTGGTCGCGACGCTGGAGATCGCCAACGTCATCCTGCTTGAGGCCGCGCTCTCCTTCCTCGGCCTCGGCGCCCAGCCGCCGACGCCCTCCTGGGGCCTGATGATCGCGGAAGGGCGCGAACACATCCTGTTCGACCCCTGGCTGATCGCCTTGCCGGGCGCCGGGCTCTGCCTGCTGATCCTGGCAGTGAACCTGCTCGGCGACGGCGTCCGCGACGCGCTCGACGAAAAGCGCTGAAGCCCCCTCAGACGATGACGGCCCCTCGCGGGGCCGTCACTATGTCCAATGAAAATCGCAGGTTCGCTCAGCGGACCGGCGGCGCGAACTGGATGCCACCCTTCGACCAGAGATTGTTGATGCCGCGCGGCAGATTGATCCGGCTGCCGGAGCCAAGATTGCGCTCGTAGGATTCGCCGTAATTGCCGACATGCTTGACGATGCGGGCGATCCAGTCAGGCGTCAGGCCGAGCCCCACGCCGAACTTGCCCTCGACGCCGAGCAGGCGCCGGATCTCGGGGTTTTCCGATTTCAGCATCTCGGCGAGATTGGCCTTGGTCACGCCGAGTTCCTCGGCATTGACCAGCGCGAAGACGCTCCAGCGCACGATGTCGAACCATTCGTCGTCGCCCTGGCGGACATAGGGGCCGATCGGCTCCTTCGAGATCACCTCGGGCAACAGCATATGCTCGGCCGCGTCGGACATCTTCAGGCGATAGGAGACGAGCTGGGAGATATCGGTCGAGATCGCGTCGCAGCGCCCGCTCTCATAGGCTTTCACCGTCTCGTCGATGCCCTGGAAGGCGACGACCTCGTATTTCATCTTGTTGACGCGGAAATAGTCGGAGAGGTTCAGCTCGTTGGTCGTGCCCTGCACCGTGCAGATCGAGGCGCCGTTCAACTCCTTGACCGATTTGACGCCGCTCTTGGCGCGGACCTGGAAGCCCTGCCCGTCATAATAGTTCACGGCGGTGAAGTTCAGACCCTGCCCGGCGTCGCGGCTCAGCGTCCAGGTCGTGGTGCGCGGCAGCACGTCGATCTCGCCGCTCTGCAGCGCGGTCAGCCGGTCCTTGCTCGCCAGTGGGATGAACTTGATCTTCGCGGGATCGTCGAAAATCGCCGCCGCCAGCACCCGGCAGACATCGACATCGAGCCCCGACCAGTTACCCTGCCCGTCCGCCATGCTGAAGCCGGCGATGCCGGTGCTGGTGCCGCAGATCAATTGCCCGCGCTGCTTCACGCGTTCGAGCGTGGTTTGAGCCTGCGCGGCGGTCCCGGCCAGCAGCAGGCCGGCAAATGCTGCGAAAAGGCGATGGCGTGACGCTGTCATGGTCTGTCCTGTTGCTGGCGGGAGGGCGGGCTCAGAGCCCCATCTGCTCGTAGCGGCGATGCGCCGTCGGCTTTGGGGCGGGGACATCGCTGATCGCGATGATCTCGCAAGGGTGGCTCGACGGGGCGGCATCGCCCGCACGCCAGAGCCAGTAATGGTTCTCAGGCAGGCCGTTGACGGCGACGACCTTGTGGCCGCCCTGCCGGTCGATCGCATGGATGGTCACGCGGCCGATCAGCCCGCCCTTGAGGGCGCGCATGTCCTCGACGGCCTCGCGCACGGCTTCTTCGACGCTCATCCCCATCTTCATGTAGAGGACGACCGCGCGCGACGTGCCGGCGCGGATGCTCATCTCGCCGACGCCGGTGCAGGCGCAGGCGCCGTAGCGGCTATCCGCATAGGAGCCCGCCCCGATGATCGGGCTGTCGCCGAGGCGGCCGGGATATTTCCAGCCCCAGCCCGAGGTGCTCGTGCCCGCGCCGATATGGCCCTCGGCATCCTGGGCCAGGAAAACCGTAGTATCGCGCCCGATCTCCGGGTCGATCGCCTGCTGGCACAGTTCAGCCATCGGCACGTCCGGCCAACGCGCCTGCTCGGCCGCACCGACCTCCATCTGGAACCAGCGCTGCCACGCCGTCCGCGCATGCGGCATCAGCAACTCGCCGGCCTCCGCGCCGATCTCGGCGGCGAAGCGGCGCGCGCCCGCCCCGACCAACAATTCATGCGGCAATCGTTCGAGCACCTGCCGGGCGATGCTGACCGGATGGAGATAGCCGGTCAGGGAACCGACCGAGCCGGTGCGCAGCGTCGTGCCATCCATCACCGACGCATCGAGTTCGACCTCTCCGAGTAGGTTGGGCCAGCCGCCGCGCCCGACGGTCCTGACCTCCTCGCTGGCCTCGACCAGCCGGATGCCGGCCTCGATCGCATCCAGCGCCGCATCGCCGCGGGCCAGGGCCGTCGCCGTCGCCGCGATTCCGCAGGCTCCCTCATTGTTGCAAATCGCGATCAAAGCTGGCTGTCCACTCAAATTGGATATTGGATCCAATTTTTGGATACAATGACTCCACTGAACGCACAAGAAGAACTTTTTTACCATTCATTGGGTGATCATCTCACTTCAAGCATCAAGTAATTGGATACAATAATTTCGACACACCGGCATGACGGCGCCGCCGATTGTAAGCGCGCGCCGTTCGGGGCAAGGATTGGGGCCAAACGCAATCGACGAAGCCTGCCCGAGCGATGACCGCGCCGATCCTCTCGACCAAGACCACGGCGCTTCAGCGCAAGACGACGACCGCGCGCGTCGTGACGGTCCTGCGCGACCAGATTCTCTCCGGCGCCCTGCCCGAAGGGATGCAGTTGCGGCAGGAGAAGCTGGCGGCCGAGCTCGGCGTCAGCCGGGTGCCGATCCGCGAGGCCTTGCACCAGCTTGAGGCCGAGGGCCTCGTCCTTCAGGAATCACATAAGGGCGCGGTGGTCTCGGGCCTGTCGATCGACGATCTCGAGGAGACCTACGAGATTCGCGCCCGGCTGGAGACCTGGCTGCTCGAGCTCTCCATCCCCCTGCTCGGTCCCCAGCACTACGCCAGGGCCGAGGAATTGCTGGCGCGCATGGCTGTTGACCGCGAGGACGAAGCCTGGTCGAGCCAGAACTGGAATTTCCACGCCGCGCTCTACGCCCCGGCGAACCGGCCGCAGACGCTGGAGCTCGTCCGCAAGCTCTATCTCAACGCCTACCGCCATTTCCCGCTGCCGATCCGCCTGACCGGCGGGCGCGACCGGATGAACCGCGAGCACCAGCTGCTGCTCGATCTGTGCCGGCAAGGCGAGATCGAGCGGGCGAAGGACCATCTGGAGCAGCATATCCTGATGGGCGCGCGCCACCTCATCAACCGGCTGAAGGCCGTGCGCCAACAGAGTAAGAGCGCCGACTGAGCGCCGCCGCTCAGCCCAGTGCCTTCACCATGTTGCGGGCGATGACGATCTGCTGGATCTGCGAGGTGCCCTCGTAGATCCGGAACAGGCGCGCATCCCGATAGAAGCGCTCGATGCCGTGATCGGCGATGTAGCCGGCCCCGCCATGGATCTGCACGGCGCGGTCGACGACACGGCCGACCATCTCGCTGGCGAAGAGCTTGCAGCAGGCGGCGTCCGTCGCGACATCCTCAGCCCGATCCTTGGCCCGCGCCGTCTCCAGCACCATGCAGCGCGCCGCATAGGCCTCCGTCCGGCTGTCGGCGAGCATCGCCTGCACGAGCTGAAACTCGGCGATCGGCTGGCCGAACTGCTTGCGCTCGACGGCATAGCGCAGGCTGTCATCGATCACGCGCTCGGCCATCGCGACGCAGACCGCCGAGATGTGCAGCCGCCCGCGATCGAGCACCCTCATCGCTGTGCGAAAACCCTGCCCCTCGCGCCCGCCGAGCAGAGCATCGCTCGGAATGCGGCAGTCCTCGAAAATCACGTCCGAGGTATGCGAGCCGCTTTGACCCATCTTCTTGTCGATCGGCCCGAGCGAGAGTCCCGGTGTGCCCGCCTCGACGAGAAAGGCCGAGACGCCCTTCGCGCCGGGCTGCGACGGGTCGGTGCGCGCGAACACCGTGAACAGCCCGGCATGCGGGGCATTGGTGATGAAGCGCTTGGTACCGTTGAGGAGATAGCCGCCCTCCACTGGCCGAGCCGAGGTCTTCAGCGAAGCGGCATCAGAACCGGCTTCCGGCTCGGTCAGGGCAAAGGAGCTGATCAGTTCGCCCGAGGCCAACCGCGGCAGATAGCGCTGCTTCTGCTCCTCGGTGCCGTCCATGATCAGCCCTTGCGAGCCGATGCCGTTATTGGTCCCGATCAGCGAGCGAAAAGCCGGCGAGGTCCTGCCGAGTTCGAAGGCGACCCGGACCTCCTCCTCCATCGTCAGACCGAGCCCGCCGTAGCCTTCCGGGATCGACAGGCCGAACAGACCCATCCCGGCGATCTCCCGGCGGATCTCCGTGGGAATGCGATCCTCCTGCGCGACCTGATGTTCCAGGGGTCGCAGGCGCTCGCGGACGAAGCGCGCCACGCTCTCCAGCAGCCCCTGCATCGTCTCGCTGTCCAAGGCCATCGCCGTCTCCCTCGCTTGCTCTCGCCCGGCGCCTCGGGCTTCCTTGACAAGGCTGAGTAGTTAAATACCTTCCAGCCGGTAAGTAAATATCGAGAGCGCGAGGCGACAGGCGATGGGCGCGGCACTGGACGGCATCAAGGTCCTCGATCTCACCCGCGTCCTCGCCGGCCCCTGGGCGACCATGACGCTGGGCGATCTCGGCGCCGAGATCTGGAAGATCGAGCAGCCCGGCGCCGGCGACGACACGCGCGGCTGGATGCCGCCTTCGGTCGTAGAACACACTGATGCGGTTCTGGCTGAGCATCTCAAGCTCGCCCCCGGGCAGATCGAACGCCTGCGCGCCGTCGGCGCGATCGGCTGACGCGCCATGGCGGAACCGAACACCGCAACGCAACCGAAGCGTCAAGGTCGCCCGCCGACCATCGAGAACGCGCGCGACCGTATCCTCGACGATGCCGCCCGGCTCTTCGCCCGCGACGGCTATGACGGTACGTCGCTCGGCGAACTCGCCAGTTCCGTCGGTGTCACCAAGGCGGCGATCTACCATTACTTCCCCAACAAGAAGGAGATCTACGAGGCGATCATCGTGCGCACGCTCGAAGGGCTGCGCCGTCACGTCTCGCAGGCGACAGCGCAGGCCTCAGGCCCAGAAGAGGCGCTCGCCCGCTTCATGACCGCCCATGCCGACTTCTTCGAGGATCATTATGACGGCTTCCTCGCCATGCTCGTCGGCTATGGCGGGATGGAGAATGTCGTGATGATCGCAGAGGCCCAGAAACTGCGCGACGAGCATGAGCAGGCTCTGAGACACATCATCGCCGAAGGCGTCACGACAGAGGCCTTCCGGCCGGTCGATATCGATGTCACCAGCCGCGCCGTGCTCTCGATGCTCAACTGGATGGTGCGCTGGTTCAAGCCGGGCAAGGGCCGCCGCGCCGCGTCCTTCGCTCAGGACTATTACGACCTGATCTTCGGCGGCCTGCGGAGCTGATGGTTAGCCGATAGCCGCGAACACCTTGGCCAGCCCGGCAACGCCGCGCCGGATCACGTCGACATCATGCGCCGCATAGCCGATGACGAAACCCGCCTCGGCCGGGCGCTCAGCCCCGGATGCGTAGAGCGGCCCGATCGGATAAAGGCCGATCCCGGCTTCGCGGGCAGCCTCGACGACAGCCGCCTCGCGCTCCGCCGGAACGCCGTTGAGCCACGCCACGACATGCAGGCCCGTATCCGCACCGGTCACGGTCAGGCGCGCACCGCATTCCTCGGCGAGAGCCTGCAGCAACGCGGCCCGGCGCTCCGCGTTCCGCCGGCGAATGCTTCGGATATGGCGCTCGTAGCCGCCGCTCGACAGGAACTCCGCCAAAGCCTCCTGCTCCAGCAAGGGCGTATGCCGGTCGGTCAGGCGCTTGGCCTCCGCGAAGATAGGGCTGAGATCGGGCGGCACGACGAGATAGCCGAGCCGCAGCGTCGGCGAAAGCGTCTTCGAGACCGTGCCGAGATAGATGACCCTGTCGGGCGCGGAAGCCTGAAGCGGCGGGATCGGCGCGACGCCGTGCCGGTACTCGCCATCGTAATCGTCCTCGACGATCACGGCCCCGGTTTCGGCCGCCCAGTCCAGCAGCGCCCGTCGCCGTGCCGCCGAGAGCACGCTGCCGAGCGGGTACTGATGCGATGGCGTGACATAGGCCAATCGCGCCGCCGGCAACCCGTTCGTCCGGATGCCCTCGCGATCGACGGCAGTAGGCACAGCCACTCCGCCCGAAGCGGCGAAGGCATGCCGCGCCAGCACATAGCCGGGGTCTTCCATGATGAAACTGTCGCCGGGATCGAGCAGCAGCCGAGCGCAGAGGTCGAGCCCTTGCTGCGAGCCGTTGACGACGACGATCTGCCCCGGCGCGCAACTGATCCCGCGTGACCGCCACAGATAGCTCGGCAAGGCCGTCCGCAATGACTGCGAGCCCTGCGGGTCGCTGTAGCGCAAACGCTCAGCCCGGCGCAGGCTCGCCCGGTTGAGCGCACGACGCCAGGCCAGCATCGGAAAATCCGCTCCGCTCAGGTCGCCATAGCGCAGATCGGCAACGCGATAGGTGTGAAACCGGGCCGGCGCAGGCAAGGCGAGCAGGCGCTCGGCAAAGTCGGACAAGGCCCGCGCACTTGCAGGCGCAGCAACCTTGGGTACCGGCACTGTCGCAAGCCCGCGCGCCACGACGGCACGCGCACCGGGGCGGTTGAGCAGATAGCCTTCGGCGATCAATTGCCCATAGGCCGCCGTGACCGTCGTCCGCGACACGCCCCATTCGATGGCGAACGCCCGGCTCGACGGCAGGCGATCGCCCGGCCGGTATTCCCCGTCATGGATTCGCTGCTTGATCGCGGCGATGATCCGGCGGGCGACGCCCTGCTCTTCCAACTGGACCACTCAAAACCATTGGAACTGGATATTTCGATCAGTCCAGATTGCAGGCATGACGGCGGCGACACAAGGAGTTCCCCCATGTACACGCCACCGGCCTTTCGCGACGAGGACAGGACGAGCCTGCTGGCGACGATCCGCGCGGCGCGTCTCGCGACCTTCATCACCGCAACCATGGAAGGTCCGCTGGCGACGCCGCTGCCGTTGTTCATCGATGAAAACGAAGGCGAGCATGGCGTACTCTACGGGCATCTCGCCAAGGCGAACCCGCAATGGCGCGTGCCTCCCGTGGGCAACGGCCTCGCCATCTTCGCGGGCCCGGACGCCTATGTGACGCCGAGCTGGTATGCGGTGAAGCAGGAGACCGGCAAGGTCGTGCCGACCTGGAACTATGTCACGGTCCACGCCTCCGGCCCTGCCGAGTTCTTCGACGATCCCGTCCGCCTGCTGGATGTCGTCACTCGCCTGACCAACCTGCATGAGGGCGAGCGCACCGCGCCCTGGGCGGTCTCGGATGCGCCGCCGGAGTTCGTCCAGGCGCAATTGCGCGGCATCGTCGGCCTGCGCATGCCGATCGCGACGCTCGAGGGCAAGCGCAAGCTCAGCCAGAACCGCAGCGCGGCCGACCGCGCCGGCGTCGCAGCAGGCCTCGCCGAGAGCGAACGGCCGGCGGAGCGCCATGTCGCGAGGTTGATTCCGGTCTGAAGCCGCGGGGAATCGGCCAACGGAGATAGAAGATGCCGCTTTTGGAACGCTGCAAATAGGCCGGATTGAACACAGAAATGTCCCACCAGAATGTCCCACCGGCACAATCCTCTGGCTAAGGCATTGATCTGAAACGGAATGGTGGGCCGGGCCGGACTCGAACCGGCACCGGCGCTGTTATGAGCAGCGAGCTCTAACCATTGAGCTACCGGCCCGCTCCTCGCCTAGCATCGCCACCACCCGGCAAGCAAGGCGCATGCAGCCGGAATCGAAAGGGCCTCCCGGCAATGCCGGGAGGCCCTGTTCCGTTCACGGGAGCTGGATGGCCCTGCAGCCCTCTCAGGCTGCCGCAGCGTGCCGGCCCTCGCCATGCTCTTCGGCCGCATGGCCCTGCCGGAAGGTGAAGCGGCCGATATGCTCGGTCAGCGCCCGCGTCTGCTCGTCGGTGAGGGCAAGCGCAGCGTTGGTCTCCTCGACCAGCGCGGCGTTCTGGTGCGCCATCGTGCCGATGCCGTCGATCTCGGTATTGATCGCCGAGACGTCGCTCGCCTGGCTGCGGGCGGTCTGCGAGATGCCGTTCATCAGGCCGGTCAGTTCGTTCACCGAGGAGACGATCGCGCCGAACATGGACGAGGTCTCCTCGACAAGCCCGACGCCGACCTTGACGTCGCCATGCGCCGCCTCGACCAGCTTCTTGACGTCGTTCGAGGCGTCTGCCGAGCGCTTGGCCAGGCTGCGCACCTCGGTCGCGACCACCGCGAAGCCCTTGCCGGCATCACCGGCACGCGCCGCCTCGACCGCGGCGTTGAGCGCCAGCAGGTTGGTCTGGAAGGCGATCTCGTCGATCATCGCGATGACCTCGGAAATCTTGCTCGAGGACTGGCGAATGCGCTGCATCGCTTCCAGCGCCGAGGCCACGACCTTCTCGCCCTGCTGCGCGCGCTCTTCGGCTCCCTGCGCCATGCCGGTCGCCTGGGCAGCCTCGCTCGCGGTCTTCTTCACCGTGCCGGCGAAGGCGCCGAGCTGGTTGGTCGCCATCGAGACGGCGTTGCTCTCCTCGCTGGTGCGCTCGGCCAGATCGGTGACGCCGTCGAGAATCTCGCTGGTCGCGCTACGGACCGCGGAAACCGTCTCGGCGAGGCGGGCGAGCGTGCTCTCGAACTCGCCGGCCAGCGCGTTGGTGCCGTCCTTGAGCTCGGCGAAGGCGCCCTGATACATCCCCTCGACCCGGGTCGAGAGATGACCGGCGGACAGCTCCGCCAGTACGTCGCAAGTCTCCAACAGACCAGTCTGGACGGTTTCCAGCAGCGTGTTGACCGAGCCGGCGAGCGCATTGAGCTCGGCATCGGCGAACTGCGCCGCAACGCGTTGGGTGAAATCGCCGGCCGCAGCTGCGGCCACCACGACGCCGAAGGCCTCGCCCAGTTCGCGCATCATCTCGCGGCGCTGCTCCTGCGCCCGCGCATCGTCCTCGACCTTGGCGAGCTCGGCGGCGCGCAGCGCCACCGCGTTGTCGCGGAAGAGCAGGACGCTCTTCGAGATATCGGAGATCTCGTCATTGCCCTTGGTATCGACCACCGTCTCCAGCGCGCCATCGGCGATCGCCCTGGTCGCGGCCCAGAGCCGGTTGAGGCGACCGACGATCATCGGGCGGACGAAGAAGAAGGAGAGCGCCAGCGCAATCAGCAGCGAGGCGATGCCGATCGCGGCCAGCGTCAGCTCGCTGCGCTCGATCACCGCCTTGGTCGAGTCGCGCCCGGCGATCGCGCCGCCGCGGGCGGACGTCACGAGCTCGCCGACCTCGCGACGGACCTTATCCGCCGCCTGGTCGAGGTTCTTGAGGCCGGCAGCGATCGCGGCCTGCGTCCCGAGATCGCGCTCGCGGATGGCGACGAGACCGCCCGCGCCCTCGCCGAGTTCGGTCACGGCATTGACCGCCTGGCCGCGCGCCGGATTGGCCTGGAGCATGTCCGCCGCCACCAGGAGGCCGCGAACCTGGCCGAGCTGAGCCTTGAGGCGCGCCTTGGCATGCTCGAGCTTCTCGGTGCTGTCGATCTGGGAGATCTCGCGCAGCAGGCCGACCGTCTCGCTGATCTGGAGCTGGAGCGACTGGGCGGTCTGGAGCGAGGAGAGATCCTTGTCGAGGACCTTGGACAGGGCGGCGTCGAACTCGGCGCCGGTGAGCTGCGCGGCGCTGGTGATGTTCATCTTGACGTTGAACTGGGCGTCGGCCGTCTCGAAATCCGCCATGGCGCTGAAGCCGTCGCGCGCCTTGGACAAGGCCGTCAGCGCGGTCGCGGTGTCGGCGGCGTTGCGCAGCCGCTCTCCCGTCAGGTCGTTGATGTCGTTGATCTGCCGCGCCAGGTCGTCGATCGCCGATTGCGGCTTGGACTTGTCGACCTTGCCCTGCTCGGCGATGCGCCGCAGCAATTCCAGCTGGCGTGCCTCGACAGTGTCGAGCTCCCCGGTCAGGGACGCGCGCTGCTGCTGGGTCGAGATCTCGCTGAAGCGGGCCGCCAGCGCGGTCGACTGGGTCGCCGCCTGCGAGAGCTCGAGCGCGAGTTCGACCACGGGCATCTTCTGCCCGACGAGGTCGTCCACCGTCTGATCGACGCTGTTATAGGAGAACCACGCCACCGAGGACGAGACGATGGTCAGGGCCGTCATCACGCCGAGAGCGGCATAGATGCGGGGCGCGATACCGATCCGCAACGGCTTGCCCTCACGCGCGGGCTTGGCTTTCGTCATGAAGTCGTACTCCGGATTCACGCAACGCTGGAGAAGGAGTTCAAGTCAGGGAAGACGATCCGCTCAGGCTCGTCTTGAACCGGCCTCGATCACCTGGCGGATGCGGGAATCCCCTCCCTCCCCGGCGTGCAAGCCAGGCGGCTGGATCCGCATGCGGTCTCGAAAGGCCATGGAAGTCCCCTGGCCGAGGCGTATCCCCGGTCTGGAGCGCAGCTTCCCCCGAGCGCGCTTAAGGAACGCTTAAAAGTGGATTCTTTTGAATCACTCGTGAGCGGGAGAGATTCACCTGACGTTAGAGGAGGTTAAACCCGGTTAAGCTTCCAGCTTCGGCACCGGCCGCGGCCGCCCCTCCTCGTCGATCGCGACGAAGGTGAAGGTGGCGTCGGTGACCTTCTCGTGCAGCGTGGTGCGGAAGCGCTTGGCCCAGGCCTCGACATGGATCTTCATCGAGGTCCGCCCCACGGATTCGATCTCGGTATAGACGCTGAGCACGTCGCCGACCTTGACCGGCCGGATGAAGGTCATCGCATCGACCGCGATCGTGACCACGCGCCCCTGAGCCCGGTCGACGCCCGCGATGCCCCCGGCCTGGTCCATCCGCGACATCACCCAGCCGCCGAAGATATCGCCATTGGCGTTGGTGTCGCCCGGCATGGCGATCGTACGCACGGTCAGCGTCCCGCGCGGGGCTTCCTCAGGTCCGTCGGTAGCAGGGCTCATGGGCGTCCTTGGGGCAGGCGGAGAATCCGCTTGGCCGATGATGCTGACGGCACGGCAGGCGCGCAAGCGGCGCTTTGCATTGCCTGGCCGCCTCGTCGACAATCGCATCAGGCCACGCGAACGGGATCGACACCATGTCCAGCGCCAACACCCCCGCGCCCATGATCATCATCTCGCTGCGCTATGCCGATGCGCCGCGGATGTATGACTGGCTGGTCGAGGCCTTCGGCTTCGAGAAGCATGCCGCCTATTATTCCGAGGACGGCATGACGCTTCTCCATGGCGAGCTGAAGATGGGCTCGAGCTTCGTCATGCTCGGCTCGTCCGAGGGCAACGCATTCGGCAAGCTGGTCTCGCGCCCGGCCGAACTCGGCGGCACCACCGCCTCGCCCTATATCGCCACCGACGATATCGACGCCCGCTGCGAGCGCGCCCGCAAGGCCGGCGCCGAGATTTGCATGGAGCCGACCGACCAACCCTATGGCAGCCGCGACTTCATCTGCAAGGACCCGGAAGGGCATGTCTGGTGCTTCGGCACCTATCGCCTCGCCTGACGCATCGGACCGAAAAGTGGAATGCACTTTTCGGTCCGATGCGATCGCAAAGAGCGAGATCGCCACGATCGCGTCCGATCGGACGCGCGGCGATCTAGCCGGCGACCTGAAGCGGCGGCGTCGATCGCCGCGCCCGCATCATCAGCCAGCAGACCACGCTGAGATTGACGAGGTTCCAGGCGAGGCCGTTGAGGAAGGCCATCCGGTACGAGCTGAAATAGTCGAAGATCACGCCCGAGAGATAGCCGCCGAAGGCCATGCCGAGCACGGTCACCGACATCACCAGGCCGATCCGCACGCCCGCCTGCTTGGCCGGCAGATATTCGCGGATGACGACCGCATACATCGGCACAATGCCGCCCTGGAACAGGCCGAAGATGCCGCTGACGACATAGAGCGACTGCAGCCCGTCGAACCAGAGATAGAGGAAGAGCGCGACGCCCTGCATCAGGGAGCCCAGCGCCAGCGTCGCCACGCCGCCGATCCGGTCGGCGACGAAGCCCGAGCCGATACGACTGACGATGCCGAGCAGCATCATCAGCGAGAGCATCTCGGCGCCGCGCGCCACGCCGTAGCCGAGATCGCCGCAATAGGCGACGATATGGACCTGCGGCATCGCCATGGCGACGCAGCAGGCGAAGCCCGCGACGCAGAGCAGGAGCTGGAGCTGGCCGGCGCTGAGGCCGAGATCGCCGCGCGCTCCGGCACTGCTCGCCTCGGCCGCGGCAAACGTCGCCGCGCTCGGCTGGCGCCGGAAGAACGGCGCGAGCGGCAGCAAGACCACCAGTGTGACGATGGCGATACCGAAATGGGTCGCGCGCCAGCCATGATTGGCCATGCCCCAGGTGATCACCTGCGGCCAGAACACGCCGGCGAGATAGCTGCCCGAAGCGCCGCAGACCACGGCGAGGCCGCGGTGCTTGCGGAACCAATGCGACAGGTCCGAGATCAACGGCGAGAAGCCGGCCGCGCTGCCCATGCCGATCAGCAATCCATGTGCCAGCGCGAACTGCCAGAGCGATTGCGACATCGCCGCAGCCGCATAGCCGGCCGCGAGCAGGATCGCGCCCATCACGATCGGCACCATGATGCCGTAGCGATCAGCGACCCGACCCATGATGATGTTGCCGGCGCCGAAGCCCAGCATGGCGAAGGTATAGGGCAAGGAGGCGCCCGCCCGGAGCGTGCCGAACTCGCCCTGCATCGTCGGCAGCACGACCACGACCGACCAGGAGCCGACGCAGGCGACCGTGCCGATCACCAGCGCGACGGCGAGCCGGAGCCAGGCATAGGACGAATCGGGTTGATAGCGCTCGGCGTCGTGGGACATGCTTCCTCGGCGGCCACATCTTTGGAGATGGCTCTTCTCCGGGCAGCTTTAGCCGCTGGAATCCGCCGGGCAAGCGCATGCGAGGCAGCCCTGCCGCGCGCCAGCGGCAGGGAGCATTTCAGACTCCCGCCCCGCAGTCTCAGCGGAAGACGCGGTCGCCTTCCATGTCGACGATCTGCTGGCCCTTCACCAGCGTGAAATCGGCGGCCTCGGCCTGGCCCGGGAAACGGTCGGCCCGGATGAAGCGATGGCTCTTGGTCTCGCCGTCGACGACCTTCTCGATGACGCCGCAGAGCTGGTACTGCCCCGCTTCCTGATAGGGCGTGGCATGGATGGTGAAGCCGTTATGCTCGATGCTCTTGACCGGGCCGGCGGGCTTCTCCTCGGCCGGCTTGCGGCCACCGAACAGCGATTTGAAGAAAGACATGGTGCCTCCGCATTGCTCGCGGCCTGATATAGGGCAGGAGCGGCCTCAAGGGGAGCGTTGTTTCGCTTGACCGCGGAAAGCGCCGCCGGCTCTGCCGCTTGAACCGCGCTTCGCCGCTTCCCACATCCATAGTGTTCAGGGCAGCCGTGGGGCTTCCTGATAGCGTGCCGCCCGAGCGGCTGCCTCCGGACAGGGAGGTGGTCATGACACTCAGCAGAATCCTGATGACCGCGTGGCTCGTCAGCGCGACGGTCGCATCCCCCGCTTTAGCCCAGCAGCCCGCACCGCGCGGGCCGCCCTGCGCCGATCGCAACCATGTCGTTGGCCAGCTCCGCGACACCTTCGGCGAACGCATGATCGGCAGCGGACTGGCCGAGAGCGGTGTCCTGTTCGAACTTTATGTCGGGCCGACCGGCAGCTGGACCCTGCTCGCCACCACTCCCGCCGGCAGAAGTTGCTTCGTCGGCGCAGGGGAAGCCTGGGAGCCTCTGCCGGAACAGGACCTGTTCGCGGCGCGGTAGGCCGGCTTGGCAACGTCGTTCGGATCACCTATGGAGCCGCCACCGGGCTTCCGTCCCGTTCGTAAGCGTCCCACGTCAGGCAACGCACCATTCGGCGCAAGCCGTATCGGGTACCCCGAACGGCCTGCCTCTTGCGAAAGCCTGACTTATGTCCAGACCTGCTTTCCCCCGCCTCCCCGCCCGCTATGCCGGCGTGGTGATGCCCTTCTTCCTGTCGATCCTGATGACCTTCGTCGTCTCCGGCATCTCGACCCTGAAGGCGCTCGGCCCCACCGCCGAGTTCTTCCGGACCTGGCCCGGCGCCTGGGCCCTGTCCTGGCTCGTCGCCTTCCCGACATTGCTCCTCGTGCTGCCGGTCGTCCGGCGCCTCGTCGCGCTCGTCGTGGCGCCGCCGGCCTGATCCCTCACGCCGAAAGGTGGAGGGCGACCTCGCGCCGATGCGGCCGCTGGCGGTGCTCGAACAGGTAGATGCCCTGCCAGGTGCCGAGCGCGAGGCGCCCGCCCATCACCGGGATCGACAGCGAGACCGGCGTCAGCGCCGCCTTGATATGGGCAGGCATGTCGTCCGGTCCCTCGTCGCGATGAACGAGATAGGCCATCGCCGGATCGTCCGCAGACGGCACCAGCCTGCGGAAGAACGCGTCGAGATCGCGACGCACGTCCGGATCGGCATTCTCCTGGATCAGCAGCGAGCAGGAGGTATGGCGCACGAACAGCGTCAGCAACCCGCTCGTCTCGCCACTGGCCTTGACGAAAGCGACCGCGCGGTCGGTGAACTCGTAGAGTCCCGGCCCGCGCGTCTCGACGCTCAGGATCGTCTGCTGCGCCATCAGCGCTCGGTCAGGGCGAGTTTGGCGCCGAGCGCGACGAAAGCGGCGGCGAAGCTCCGGCGCAGCCAGGCCATCACCGCCGGCCGGCTGATGACCTTGTCGCGCATCGCCGCGGCGAAGAGCCCGTAAAGCGCGAAGACGATGAAGGTCATCGCCATGAACACGCCTGAGAGCTCCAGCATGCGCGCGCCCGGGTTGGCCTCGTCGGCCGCGATGAACTGCGGCAGGAAGGCGACGAAGAAGATCGAGAGCTTGGGGTTGAGCAGGTTGAGCGCGAGCCCGTCGCGCAGCACCAGCCAGGCCGAGCGCGCATCCGCCTTGGTCTCGACCTTGAGCGCACCATGCTCCTTCAGCGTCTGCCAGGCCATGTAGAGCAGATAGGCGACGCCGGCATATTTCACGATGGCGAAGGCGAGCGCGCTGGCATGCAGCAGCGCCGCGATCCCCATCATCGCCGCGATCAGATGCGGCACGATCCCGATCGTACAGGCGAAGGCGGCGAGCACGCTCGCCCGCGATCCGCGCGTGAGGCCGGCGGCGATGGTGTAGATCGCGCCCGTTCCGGGCGAAGCGACGATGATCAGCGAGGTCAGGAGGAATTCCGGGGACATCAGGAGCTCAACCCTTCGAAGATGCCGCCGATGACGGTGACGACCGCCTCGCCGGTCGCCACGGCAACGGTTCCCACGCCTTGGACCACGGCTCCGGCCACATCGATCGTGACCGTGCCGGCGATATCGAGGGCACCGCCGATGATCTCGGCCGTGGCGGATCCCGTTTCCTGCTTCGGCTCGCTCTGGGCTTGTGCCTGGAGCGCGGCCTGGGCGGCTTCGATCTGTTCGGGCATTGGGATACCGGTCATCTGCTATCCTCCGACGGAAGCGCTGATCTTCAAAGCGACTTTAGCAGAACTGTGGCGGAACCAAACGCGCGTAACGGCAGGCAGAAGCTTGACGCCTGCCTCGAATCAGAAAATGTTTATGCTTTGTTCCAAGTCGGGAGGCAGCAGTGGCTACCAATACCGGTAAAGGGCACCGTCAAGGTGCCGTGACGGGCAGAACGCAGTTTCAACAGCCGAATGGAGATTGGCAGAAGCGCGACGAGCGCACCGGCCATTTCATGGAACGCAAGGACAGCCCCGGACCGTTCAAAGGGGTAGCCAAAGAGCCGGATGGGCGCGACACGAAGAATAGCTAGGGCATGTTGATCTTGCTCGGAAACACGGCGTCATCCCGGGCTTGACCCGGGATCCATGCCGGAGCGCTTCCGGTTGAGGTTCAGACAGGTCATCCCGGATCTCCGCTTCGCTGCGTCCGGGATGACCTGTCGCTGATATGCAATTGCTGGAAATGAAGAAGGGCGCCGATGGCGCCCTTCGTTTTATCTCAGTTGTCCAAGAAGCTCCGCAGCTTCCGCGACCGGCTCGGATGCTTCAGCTTGCGCAGCGCCTTCGCCTCGATCTGGCGGATACGCTCGCGGGTGACGCTGAACTGCTGACCGACCTCTTCGAGCGTGTGATCGGTGTTCATGCCGATGCCGAAGCGCATGCGCAGCACGCGCTCCTCGCGCGGCGTGAGCGAGGCCAGCACGCGGGTCGTCGTCTCGCGCAGGTTCGACTGGATCGCGGCGTCGATCGGCAGGATCGCATTCTTGTCCTCGATGAAGTCGCCGAGATGCGAATCCTCCTCGTCGCCGATCGGGGTTTCCAGCGAGATCGGCTCCTTGGCGATCTTCAGGACCTTGCGCACCTTCTCCAGCGGCATGGCCAGCTTCTCGGCCAGCTCCTCCGGGGTCGGCTCGCGGCCGATCTCGTGCAGCATCTGGCGCGAGGTCCGCACGATCTTGTTGATCGTCTCGATCATGTGCACGGGGATGCGGATGGTGCGGGCCTGGTCGGCGATCGAGCGGGTGATCGCCTGCCGGATCCACCAGGTCGCGTAAGTGGAGAACTTATAACCCCGACGGTACTCGAACTTGTCGACCGCCTTCATCAGGCCGATATTGCCTTCCTGGATCAGGTCGAGGAACTGCAGGCCGCGGTTCGTGTACTTCTTGGCGATCGAGATCACGAGACGCAGGTTCGCCTCAATCATCTCCTTCTTGGCCTGACGGGCCTCGCGCTCGCCCTTCTGGACCATCAGCACGATCTTGCGGAATTCCTGGATCTCCAGGCCGGTCTCGGAGGCGAGCGTGTGCACCTCCTCGCGCAATTGCTTGATCCGCTCCAGCTCAGCCGCAACGAACTCCTTCCAGCCACGCGAGCCGAGCTTGGAGACGCGCAGGACCCATTTCGGATCGAGCTCGCCGCCGACATGCTGCTTGAGGAAGTCGTCGCGCGCCACGCCATAGCTCTCGGCGAGGCGCAGTAGGCGCGTCTCATGGCCGATCAGGCGCTTGTTGATGTCGTAGAGCTGCTCGACCAGCGCCTCGATGCGGTTGTTGTTGAGCGAGAGCGACTTCACCGCGGTGATGATGTCGTCCTTGAGCTTCTTGTACTTGCGGTCCTGCGACGGCGAGAGCTTGGTGTTCTCCAGCCGGTTCGCGATGTCCTGGTCCTGCAGGCGGCGCAGCTTCTTGTAGTCGTCGGCGATGGCGTTGAAGGTCTCGAGCACGCGCGGCTTGAGCTCGGCCTCCATGGCCGAGAGCGACACGTTGTTCTCCATGTCGTCGTCGTCCATGTCCGGCGGGGTCTCGCCCTCCGGGGTCTCGGCCTGCTCGGCTTCCTCGCCCCCCTCCTCGCCGGCGACGGCGTCGGGGTTCTTGCCGTCCGGGCCGGCATAGGTCGCTTCGAGGTCGATGATGTCGCGCAGCAGAACCTTGCCGTCGACGAGTTCGTCGCGCCAGATGATGATGGCCTGGAAGGTCAGCGGGCTCTCGCAGAGGCCCGCGATCATCGCCTCGCGGCCGGCCTCGATACGCTTGGCGATCGCGATTTCGCCCTCGCGCGAGAGCAATTCGACCGAGCCCATCTCGCGCAGATACATGCGGACGGGGTCGTCGGTGCGCTCGGTCGGCTCGAGGTTGCGCTTGGTCTCGACAGGCAAGGTCTGGCGCGAGGCGTCGACCATGTCGCCGCCCTCGGGCTCTTCCTCGTCGCCGCTGCCATCCTTGCGGGCCGCGCGCTCCTCGCCGGCCGCTTCCGGGTCCTCGTTGTCGACGACGTTGATGCCCTGCTCGCTGAGCTGGCCGAGCACGTCCTCGATCTGCTCCGAGGAGAATTCCTCGGAAGGCAGCACTTCGTTCAGTTCGTCATAGGTGACATAGCCGCGCTTCTTCGCGAGCTTGATCATCCGCCTTACGGCCTGATCGGTCAGATCGAGCAACGGGCCGTCGGTAGTCGGGGGGGCATCCGGCGCGACCTGATCGGTCTTTTCCCGTTCGCTCGCTTTAGTCGCCATCAATCAGCGCTCCGCACTCGCGCCGGCTCTGGCCGAGAAAGCCATATACCGACGCATAAAAGGGCGGCGCGACCGCAGGCCCGGCGCGCTCACCCACCCAAATCCAGTTGCAGATGGCACCAGACGTCGTTGACGAATCGTGAACCACCCCACAGCTTGCGCGCACTCGGACTCGCGGCCACCACTCGCTGGGCTTCAATTCTCGGACATGGCCTCGGTGCCTTCGATTGTCTCGAGGCGGGCCTTCACGTCCTTGATCCAGGCGAAATTGGCTTCGGTCGCGTCATCAGCCAAGGCGCGCTCGGCTGCTCTCAACTCGCTATTTAGCGTTCGCGCGCGATGATGCAAGACGAGAGCCTGATGAATCGAGTCAAAAACCGATTCAGGATCAGCATCTTGCGCGAGTTTCAGCCGCTCGGCCGGGCCTGTGACGGCCATCAGATGGCCCTGCGCCTCCCGGATTCGCGGCTGCGCCAGCCGATTCGCCAGCGTCTCCCGGTCGAGCGTGTCCTCGACGGCGTCGAGCAGCGCCTGCCGGAAGCGTTCGGCCGCCGGCCCATCGAGTGACAGCTCCGCAATCTCGTCGGCGCAGCGCAGGATCAGGTCGGGATGGCTCGCCAGCGCCAGCAGGATGAAGGCCTCGCGTTGATCCTCGCCGCGCACCTTCGCGATCAGGCGCGACTGCGTCAGCGCGCTCGAAGCCTTGAGCGGGCCGGCGAGCCAGGGCGGCACCTGCCGGCCGAACCCGCCGCCACGCGGGGGCGCCGCGCCGCGCCCGCGCTGGAAGCTTCCGCCTCCGCCGCCACGCTCCGGCCGCGCCGGGGCTGCGCTGGCGAAGAGCTGTGCCAGGCGCTCGTCCATCTCGCGGCGGTAATGCTTGCGCGTGGTCTCGTCGCGGATCTGCCCAAGCGGCTCCTTCAGGCGTCGCTCGAAGGCCGCGCGGCGCTCCGGCGTATCGAGCGGGCCGGCCTCGACCTCGCGCTGCCAGAGCATGTCGACCAGCGGGCGCGCCGCCGCGACCACTTCGGCAATGGCCTGCCGCCCGCCCGAGCGGGCGAGGTCGTCGGGGTCCTGCCCGTCAGGTAGCAGGGCAAAAGAGAGCGACTTGCCGGGCTCCAGCAGCGGCAGTGCGATATCGATCGCCCGGCTCGCCGCCTTGCGGCCGGCCTTGTCGCCGTCGAGGCAGATCACCGGCTCGTCCGCCATGCGCCAGAGCAGACCGAGCTGATCCTCGGTCAAGGCCGTGCCGAGCGGCGCCACCGTCTGCGGAAAGCCCGAGAGCGACATCGCGATGACGTCGACATAGCCCTCGACCACGATCACCTGCCCCGTGTCATGCGACGCCTTGCGGGCATTGTGGTGGTTGAACAGCAGGTGGCCCTTGTGGAAAAGCGGCGTCTCCGGCGAATTCAGGTATTTCGCCGCGACCTCGGAGCTCATCGCCCGCCCGCCAAAGGCGACCACGCGTCCCCGCGCATCATGGATCGGGAACATCACCCGGTCGCGGAAGCGGTCATAGGGCACGGCGATTTCCTCGCCGTGAATGAGCAGCCCCGCTTCCATCATCAACTCGGCCGGAACGCCCTTCCCCGCCAGATGGTCGCGCAAGGCGAAGCGATCGACCGGGCCATAGCCGAGACGGAAGCGCGTGCGCGCCTCTCCGTCGAGCCCGCGCGTCGCGAGATAGCGCCTTGCCGCAGCACCGCGATCGCCCATCAATTCGGCCTCGAAGAACTGCGCCGCGAGCTCCACGACCTCGTGCAGCCCCTTGCGCTTCTCCTCCTGGACCTGCGCCTCCGCCGTGATCTTCGGCAGGATGACGCCGGCCTCGGCCGCGAGCTTCTCGACAGCCTCGGGGAAGGAAAGCCCCTCGGTCTCCATCACGAACTTGAAGATGTCGCCGTTCTTGCCGGACGAGAAATCGAAGAACGAGGCCTTCTGGTCATTGACGAAGAAGGAGGCGGTCTTCTCGGCATTGAAGGGCGAGAGGCCCTTCCATTCGCGCCCCGACTTCTGGAGGCGCACGCGCTTGCCCACGACCGCCGATACAGGCAGCCGCGCCTTGATCTCATCAAGGACGGAGGGCGGGAACTTCATGGGTTTCTATCTGGTCTCTGTGAGGCCGCTTGCCAACCGCGGAGACGTCCAGCGCGGGGCTTATGGACGATATCCACAGCGCTCCCCATCTGGTAAAGAAAATCGGAGAAAAGGAAGAAAGCCATGGCGCTCAACATCAAGGACCGCGAGACCGAGGAGGCCGTGCGCCTGCTCGCGCGTCGCCGCGGCCTGAGCTTGACCGAGGCCGTGCGCCAGGCCGTCAGGAGCGAGCTCGGCAAGGATGAATTGTCCGAGGAGGAGAAGGCCCGGCGCGTGGCGGAAGGCCGGCGCAAGCTCGATGCGCTCTACAAAAAACATGACATCAAGCCGACCGGCACGTCGATGACGAAGCAGGAGATGGATGATGCCATCGGCTATGACGAGAATGGCTTCTGGTGAACCTTGTCATCGATACGTCAGCGGTGGTCGCATGTCTTACAGGCGAGGCTGAGCGCCTCGCCTTTGTCGACCTCATGCAGATCTCGCGGCAAAGGCAAATGACGGCGATCAACCTGCTCGAAGCCCGCCTCGTCCTCACCTTCACGAAGGGGCTGCCCAGTACAGCCGTCGATGACTTTGTCGCCGATTACGAGATCGACATTGTCCCCTTCGACGAGCCGCTCTCCGATCTCGCCTTCGAGGCCTATGGCCGCTACGGCAAGGGCCGCAATCCGGCCCGGCTGAACATGGGCGACTGCGCGGCCTATGCCCTGGCGAAAGCGCGCGGCTGGCCGTTGCTCTACAAGGGCGACGACTTCGCGGAAACGGATATCGAGCGGGCCTAGAGGCCCTCCCGTCCCCGCCGAATCAGCCGCCGAGAGCGGCCTTCACCATCGGGCTGACCTTGCCGAAATCCATCTGGCCGGCATAGGCCGCCCGCAGCACGCCGATGACCTTGCCCATGTCCTTGACGGCGGTCGCGCCGGTGTCAGTCACGGCCTTGTCGATCGCGGCCTTCACCTCATCGTCGGACATCTGCTTCGGCAGATAGGCCGAGATCACCGCGACCTCGACACGCTCGCCATCGGCAAGCTCGGGGCGGTTGTTGGCGTCGTAGATCGCGATCGATTCCTGGCGCTGCTTGATCATCTTCTGGAGCACGCCGAGGATCTCGTCGGCGGTCGCCTCGCCCTTGCCGGCGCCGCGCGCCTCGATGTCCTTTTCCTTCAGCGCGGCGCTGATCAGGCGGATCGCCGCGACCTTGGCCTTCTCGCCGGCCTTCATCGCTTCCTTCATGTCGGCCGTGAAGCGCTCGCGCAGGCTGGTCATCTCGTTGTTCCTTTTTCTTGTGTGCGGCCTGCGCCAGCTTCGATTGACGGGCAGCGCCCGGCTCATTAAGGCTCGCGTTCCAGACCGGCGGAGTGGATGCCCATGCCCCGCCCCCGCATTTTTCCGCTCAAGCGGACTGGACCGAGACATAGACATGACCGCTCCCGAAGGAAACCCCGCCGCTGGCGGCTGGACCGAACCGCGCGCGACCGCGCTCCTGGTATTGGCTGATGGCACGGTGCTGGAAGGCTTCGGCCTCGGAGCCGTCGGCGAGGCGCCGGGCGAGGTCTGCTTCAACACGGCGATGACCGGCTATCAGGAAATCCTGACCGACCCGTCCTATGCCGGGCAGATCATCACCTTCACCTTCCCGCATGTCGGCAATGTCGGCGTGAACGAGGAGGATACCGAGACGGTGAACGCCGCCGCCTCCTCCGGCGTGCGTGGCTGCGTGCTCCATGCCGCGATCACCGAGCCCTCGAACTGGCGCAGCCATCGGCATTTCGACGCCTGGCTCAAGGCCCGCAACATCGTCGGCATTGGCGGCGTCGATACCCGTGCGCTCACCGCCCTGATCCGCGACAACGGCATGCCGAATGCCATCCTCGCCCATAGCCCGGACGGCGTCTTCGATATCGAGCGCCTGAAGAAAGAGGCGGCCGCGCTGCCTTCCATGGCCGGCCTCGACCTTGTCCCGCTGGTCACCGCCGCGCAGCGCTACGACTGGGACGAGACCCCCTGGGTCTGGCCAGCCGGCTACGGCAAGCGCGAGAGCAACAAGTTCAAGGTCGTCGCCATCGATTACGGCGTGAAGCGCAACATCCTGCGCCTGCTCGCCAAGGCCGGCTGCGACGTCACCGTCGTGCCCTCGACCACGAGCGCCGAAGACATCCTGGCGCTGAAGCCGGACGGCATCTTCCTCTCCAACGGCCCGGGCGACCCGGCTGCGACCGGCGAATATGCGGTTCCGGTGATCAAGGAACTGCTCGCCAAGAAGGTCCCGACCTTCGGCATCTGCCTGGGGCACCAGATGATGGCGCTCGCCATCGGCGGCCAGACCATGAAGATGAAGCAGGGGCATCACGGCGCGAACCATCCGGTGCAGGACAAGACCACCGGCAAGGTCGAGATCGTCTCGATGAACCACGGCTTCGCGGTCGATCCGGCGAGCCTGCCGGGGAATGCGGTCGAGACGCATGTCTCGCTCTTCGACGGCTCGAACAGCGGCATCGCGCTGACCGACCGCCCGGCCTTCAGCGTCCAGCACCATCCGGAAGCCTCGCCCGGCCCGCAGGACAGCCATTACCTCTTCACCCGCTTCACCGAGTTGATGGCGGCCGAGAAGGCGAAGAAGGCGGCCTGAGGACCGTCTTGATGCCGAAGGAGACGGGCATGATCCACCAGTTGCGCATCTACGAGATCTTCGAGCGCAACAAGGCGGCCTTCCATGCCCGCTTCCGCGACCATGCCGCGCGCATCATGGCGCGCCACGGCTTCAGGATCGTCGCGACGTGGGAGACCGCGAGCGCCGGACGCACCGAATTCGCCTATATCCTCGCCTGGCCCGATGCCGAGACCAAAGCGAAGGCCTGGGCGAGCTTCGCGGCCGATCTCGAATGGATCGAGATCAAGCGCGTGACCTCGCTGGCGCATGGCAGCCTCGTCGGCGCGATCGAGGATCGCCTGATGACGCCGACCGCCTACTCACCATCGCTCGATTGACAGCGCGGTCACTGCGCGGTTTAAGCAGCTCATGATCAGCCTGATGACCCTCCAGCGCAGCTATTACGCCCCGTCCTCATAGAGGCGGTGGCATTCCCATGTTCAACCGCCGCGCTGGCGGTTGAATTCAGGCTCTCATCCGACATCGCGGCTCCCACCGAGCGAGAACGATGTCCTCCAAGATCAGAACCATCTCCACCATCGGAATCATGGGCTTCGGCGCCTTCGGGCGATTGATGGCCCGCCATCTCCAGCCGCATTTCGCCCTATGCGCCTGCGATCCCGGCAACGCGCCCGCAGCCGATGCGAGCAGCAAGGGTCTGCGACCTGCGACCGCTGCCGAAGTCGCAGCCTGCGATCTCGTCATCCTGGCCGTGCCCGTCCCTGCCATCCCCGAGGCGATCGCTGCCTTGCGTCCGCATCTCAAGGCCGGCGCCATCGTGCTCGATGTCGGCTCGGTCAAGATCGGCCCGGCCCGCGCCATGCAGGCGGCGCTCCCCGACGATGTCGAGATCATCGGCACGCACCCGCTCTTCGGCCCGCAAAGTGCCCGCAACGGGCTCGCCGGCCTCAAGATCGCGTTGTGTCCCATCAGAGGCCACAGCACGCCGCGCATCGCAGCCTTCCTCCGCCATGTGCTGAAGCTGAAGGTCATCGTCACCACGGCCGACGCCCATGATCGCGAGGTTGCGATGGTGCAGGGCCTGACCCATCTCATCGCCAAGATTCTGGTCCGCATGGAGCCCCTGCCCCGGACGATGACCACGGCGAGCTTCGACCTGCTGATGGAGGCAACCGAGATGGTCCGCTACGACGCGCCCAACGTCTTCATGGCGATCGAGCGCGCCAATCCCCATGCCAAGGCCGTGCGTGACCGATTCTTCGCGCTCGCCGAGGAGATGCGGCTGTTTCTGGAGCATGGCGATGGCCGGTTCACGGAAACCGCTGAGGCGCCCGCCGATAGCCAGCTCCTCACCGTTTGACAAAAACGATGGTCATCCCGGGCGACCGCAGGGAGACCCGGGATCCATGCCGGAACTTCTATCTGCCAAGCTCAGGCATGGATCCCGGATCTCCGCTTCGCTCCGTCCGGGATGACAGGCATGAGTACTGGCATGAGGCCTGCGACGCTGGCGGACCTACCAATCCGGTCCCGCATTCGCCATATCGGATACAGACACTCCCTGATCGCGCGACGATGACCGACAATCCCCTGATCTACCCGGGCGCCGCCCATCCCGACCTGCGCGAGCCGATGATCGCCGAGCTCGTCCGCACGTTCTATGCGCGAGCCCGGGAGGACAAGCTGATCGGCCCGATCTTCGAGGCCGCCGTCGAGGACTGGGACCACCATATCGGCAAGATCACCGATTTCTGGAGCGGCGTGATGCTGCGCACCGGCCGCTACGATGGCCGCCCGATGCGCCCGCACCTGATCCTGCCGCTGGAGGGCAAGCATTTCGACCGCTGGCTCGACCTGTTCGAGATCACCGCGCACGAAGTCTGCCCGCCGGATATCGCGCAAGCCTTCATCGTCCGGGCACGGCGCATCGCCGACAGCTTCGAGATGGCCCGCGCCAGCCAGCGCGGCGAGTTCGCGGCGCCACGGCATAGCTTGCGGTAAAAACAGCCTCAGTCGTCATGGTCGGGCTTGCCCCGACCGTCCACGTCTTCACCGATGCAATCCTGTGTTCAAGACGTGGATGCTCGCCACAAGGGCGAGCATGACGCGCGGCGGATCAGGCCGCTTTGGTTTCCCGGCTGAGAAACGTCACGATCTCACCGCGATCGGCTCCAGCTTCCCGCGCGATCCGCTCGGCGAGTGCCGCCGCCGACGGCCTGAGCGCGCCGAGCGGCCGGTCGAGCCAATAGGAAACCGGGTTCAGCGCCTCGCGCGGATCGACCCTGACGATCCGCGCCGCCGCCAGTTGCTCGCGCGCCAAGGGCGGGCGCGCCAGTGCGACGCCGAGCCCATGCGCGGCCGCATCCAGCACGAGATTGTAATCCTCGAAGCGCCGGTCCTGCGGACGCGGGCGATAATCCAGTCCCTGCGCCGCGAACCAGGCCTTCCAGCCGGCGGCATCCGAGTCATGGATCAGTGGCTGTGCCAGCAAACGCTCCGGTGCTCCCTCGCCAATCGCTTCGGCAAGCTGCGGCGAGGCGATCGGAAAACACCATTCCTCGAACAGCTTGAGCGAGAGCCGGTCCGGCGCCCCGCCACGCCCGCAGCGTATGCCGAGGTCGACGCCTTCCTCCTCGAAATCCACCTTGCGATGCTCGACCTGCAGCACGATCCGAAGCGGCGACGTCCCGGTCTCCAGCACCGCCAGTCGCGGCATCAGCCAGAGCGCACAGACCGAAGGCGGCGCGCTGACCCGCACCACCGAAGCCCCGCGCGCCTCACGCCAGCGCTCGGAATTGTCGGCGATCAGCGCGAAGGCCTCCTGTGTGCGCTGGAGTAGGCGCTGCCCTTCCGGCGTCAGCGTGACGCCCCGCGCCTGCCGCAGGAAAACGCGCAGGCCCAGCCAATGCTCGAGCTTGGCGATCTGCCGGCTCACCGCGCCATGCGTCAGGTTCAGCGCCTCAGCGGCCGAGGAGAAGCTGCCGGTGCGGGCAGCCGCCTCGAAAGCGCGCAAGGTGTCGAGCGGCGGCAGGTTCGATCTGTGATCCATACTCACAGCTCATGCGCGAATTGTTCGTTTGTCAATCAGCTCGCCGAAGCGCTTATCGAGCGCAACTTCTCGTCACCGATGGATCGACGCCATGTCCTCCTCAAGCTGCACCTCTCCCGCACTCGCCGCTTCCGGCGCCCAGCGCCTCGACCCGACGCTGGTCTTCACCGTGACCTTCACGGTCATGGCCTGGGCCTCCTCCTTCCCGGCGATCCGCGCCGGGCTCGCCGGCTTCGGCCCCGCCGAGATGGCGGCGCTGCGTTTCGCACTCGCCGGCGGCCCGGCCGCGCTCTTCCTCATCGCGACACGGGCGAAATTGCCCGAGCTCGCCGATATCTGGCGCTTCCTCGTCGGCGGCGTGATTTTCATCGCGGGCTACGCCCTGCTCCTGAATTTCGGTCAGCGCGTCGTTCCGGCGGGGCCTGCCGCCTTCATCATCAACACCAACCCGATCATGACGGCCGTGCTCGCCATGATGATTTTGGGCGAGCGTTTCAGCCTTACCGCCTGGCTCGGCACGGCTTTGTCCTTCGCCGGCATCGGCGTGATCGCGCTCGGCAAGGGGCACGATGTCGAGATCGGCATGAGCGTGCTGCTGATCCTCGGCGCCGCCTTCTGCAACGCCATCACCACGGTCGTGCAGAAGCCGCTCTTCGCCCGCTACAAGCCGCTCCATGTCGCCGCCTGGAACATGGCGATCGGCGGCTTCGTGCTGCTGCCCTTCCTGCCTTCGGCGATCGAGCAGGCGCAGGGCGCTCCCACTATTTCGTTCTGGTCGGTGGTCTATCTTGCGGTGGTGCCGAGCCTGATCGCCTACGGCACCTGGGCGATCACGCTCTCGCGCCTGCCGGCCGCCCGCGCCTCGAACTTCCAGTATGCCGTGCCGCCGATGGCGATGCTGATCGGCTTCTTCTGGCTCGGCGAGGTGCCGACGATCTACGGCCTGATCGGCGGCGCCATGGCGCTGGCCGGAGTGGTCGTCGTCAACCTCAAGCGGTGAATCTACTCGACACTGGAACCTCCGCCGTCATCCCGGGCAAGCGTAGCGCAGACCCGGGATCCATCGGAGGGTTCTGCGCTCTACGATGGATCCCGGATCGGTGCCGCTTCGCGGCTTATCCGGGATGACGCTCGCGTGTGGGAAAACCGCGCGGATACTTCCCAGCAGAGCGACCTCAGAACCCCTTCGCCTCCAGCGCCTTCTCGTCATCCGCGATATAGTCGCGGATGACGGGCACAGCGCTCTTGTGCTGGCCGAGCAGGAGCTGGAACACCATGTCGCCGCCGATATCGAAGGAGATCGAGCAGGCGCAGAGATAGAATTCCCACATCCGGGCGAAGCGCTCGCCCATCATGGCGACGACCTCTTCGCGCTTGGCCATGAAACGCTCGCGCCAGGCCTCGAGCGTCCAATGATAGTGCCGGCGCCAGAACTCGCAGTCGGACGCCCACAGGCCCGTCTGCTCCTGCGCCGCGAACACCTCCGACAGCGCCGGCGCATAACCACCCGGGAAGATGTACTTGTCGAAGAACGGCCCGGTGAAGCCGGGCGGCCCGACGCGGCCGATGCAATGGACCAGCGCGATCCCGTCGGGCGTCAGCAGGTCGCGAATCTTCTCCAAATATTCGCCGTAATGCGCGACGCCGACATGCTCCATCATGCCGACCGAGACGACGCGGTCGAACGTGCCGCCGAGTTCGCGATAGTCCTTGTTGATGAAGGTCACGGCATCGCCGACGCCGGCCGCCTCGGCCCGCATCGAGGCCGCCGCCATCTGATCGGGCGAGACGTTGAGTCCGGTCACCTTCGCCCCGCAGGCCTTGGCGAGGTAGATCGCGAGCTCCCCCCAGCCCGAGCCGATATCGAGCACGCTCATGCCGGGCTCGATCTTCAGCTTGGCGGCGAGATGCCGGAGCTTGGCCTTCTGCGCGGCTTCCAGCCCGACTTCCGGCGTATGCCAGTACGCACAGGAATAGGTCATCGTCTCGTCGAGCCAGAGCCGGTAGAACTCGGTCGGGATATCGTAGTGATGCTTGACTCGTCTGCCGGCGACGCCGAGCGGATTGTGCATCCGCCAGCGCCGGATTTTGAAGCGCACCTTTCGGATCGCCTGCTGCAGCGGGTCCTTGCGCATCTCGCGGCGCTGCAGCCAGAACAGCGTCAGCAGGTCGTGGATCGTGCCCTCCTCGAAATCGATCCGCCCGTCCATGTAGTCTTCGGCCAGAGCAAGCTCGGGATTGAGGAAAAGCTCGCGCTCGACGCGGTTGTCGTGGAAGCGCACCGTGACGGCCGGCGCCATCTTGGTGACGCCGGCGAAGAGCAGTTCCGCCGGCCCGGAGCCGAAGACATGCCGCTTGCCGTCTGGCGTAATGACCGTCAGGCGGCCGTGGCGGATGAACCGCTTGAGCAATCGCGGCAGCAGCAGCATGGGCGCTCCTCGTCTCGATTCGCCAACTAAAGCGGAAACGCCACCGCCTCGAAACCCCTGAAGGTTGCAGAGCTTCCCGGCTTATGCGTAGTCATCGGGATCAGGCGGCCGCATCCGGCCGCTCCCCGAGGGTCGACCGAACACATGTCCTGGCGCGATTTCTGGAACGGCGAGCATTCGATCTACGTCTCGCCGCGCCACAAGGCCCTGCATTATAGCGCCATCGCGACCGACCTGATCGGCCACATCCCATCAGCCGGAGCCACCGTCCTTGACCATGGCTGCGGCGAGGCACTCGATGCCGCCCGCGTCGCCGCTTCCTGCGGCAAGCTCTATCTCTGCGAGGCGGCGCCGAATGTCCGCGACAAGCTGCGCGCGCAGTTCGGCCGGAAGGACAATATCGTCGTGGTCTCGCCGGAGGAGGTCGAGGCCCTGCCGCCAGCCTCGCTCGACCTCGTCGTCGCCAATTCCTTGCTCCAGTACCTTTCGCGCGACGAACTGAAGGCACTGCTGGAAACCTGGCGTGACCGGCTGAAGCCCGGTGGCGCGCTGATCCTCGCCGACGTCATCCCGCCCGATGTCAGCCCGCTGACCGACGCCTCGCAGCTTCTCGCCTTCGCCTGGCGCGGCGGCTTCCTCATGGCGGCGCTCGGCGGCCTCGTCCGCACCGCCTTCTCGGACTACCGCAAGCTCAGGGCGCAGTACGGCCTCTCGACCTATACGGCCGAGGCGATCACGGCGCTGATCCGCGAAGCCGGCTTCGCCGATGTGCAGCGGCCGGAGAATTTCGGGCACAACCCGCACCGCATGACGTTCAAGGCCATCAAGGCTACGGCATAGACGAAAGTAGAACACAGATCGGAAATCTGGCGCTCTAGCATCGATATTCCCTAACGGAAGTTCGTCATGCGCCTTGATTTGACGCTCCAGATATGGCTTTGACCGCGGCCTGCCCTGCGAGATTACCGTGACGGACCAGTTCATCTGTCCCTATTGCGAAGCTGCGCTCAGCAAGGGCGTGCTGTCCTGCCGTAGCTGCGGCCGGGACCTTACGCCGGTGCTGCCTCTGCTGCGCCGTCTCGATGCGTTGGAAGAGCGGCTCGCGGCTCTCGAGAAGCAGCCGGGGGAAGGCCGTCCCGCGCCCGCCAGCGCACGGGTGCCGGAGCCTTCACCTGTCACCTTTGCCGACCTGGTGGAACCATCGCCTGAAGCGGCGCCCGCCGCCATAGGGCTCGCACGCCGGCGCTTCTGGGTATTGCCCGTCGGCCTCGTGCTGCTGCTGCTGGCCTATTGCGCGGTGATCCTCTGGCTCGACCTGCCGCTCTGGACCCTGCGTCTCGCCTCGATCGCGATCCCGTTTTTCACGGGCCTGATCTATTTCGGTATCCGCCCGCGCCTGATCGCCTTCGATATCGGCGTTGCTATCGTCTTCGCAATTTTTTCCGTCGCGACCATGAACGCGTTGCTGGGCTGGCACGACAACATACCGCTCCTTCCGCAGGGGTTGGCAGCCTGGCGCGAGACTTCGTTCTACGCGCTGAGCATCGGCGCCTCCATGTTCTCGGGGATGTTGCTGCGCGTGACGCAGGCTGCGCTCGCCGCGCGTGGCCTCGTCTCGCTGCCGGAACTGCGAAAGGGGCTTCAGGCCGTCCACGGCAAGGTGCCGATGGAGACGCTGAAGACCATCGAAACCACCATCCTCATGGCCGGCACCGCCATTTCGGCAATCGCCGGCCTCATCGCTGCAATCCTTGGAGTGAAATAGGACGATGATGAAGTCTGTGCTCGCTCGGCACATGCTGGCTGCCGTTCTCGCCACCGCCGCCCTGCTGACGGCGGCGCAAGCCGCCGACCCGGTCCACCTCATCACCCGTGAGGAAGCCGGCCTGCCGGCCGCGGCCAAGATTCCGGCCAGCACGCGCAACCTGACGCGCGGCCCCGGCATCGACACGCTCCCGACGCCGGACAAGGGCGTCGACGGCAAGCCCTTCCGCCTCAACGTGCGCTTCCTGCCGGCAAACAGCGTGCCGATCGATCCGGCGACCGTGCGCGTCTTCTATCGCCGCGACCCTCCGGTCGACATCACCCAGCGCATCAAGCAGTACATCACGCCGAACGGCATCGACGCGCCCGCAGTCGTCGTGCCGAGCGGCAGCCATATCATCGAGATCGAGGCCACCGACAAGGAAGGCCGCATCGGCCGCAGGCAGATCACGCTGACCGTCGCCCCGACGTCTTAAGACCGAATGGGGCGGCGCTGGCTCAACCCGTCACGCCGCCCTGTCCGCGAAGCTGAAGAACTTGTGGCCGAGGAACGAGAACACCATGACCACGCCCGTGGTGACCAGCTGCATCGGCAGATAGGGCAAGCCGGCCCGCGCCACGAAGAGATGCATCAGGATGCCGGTGAGCACGAAGCCCCCAGTCGCGATCAGGGCAAAGCGCCAGCCGGCCTGGGCATGGCTGCGGGTCGCGTCGAAGGTCATCCAGCGGTTGAGCGCATAGGAGACCAACGCGCCGACGATGAAGCCGGCGAGCGTCGCCGGCACCGGATCGATCCGGCCGAGTTCGACCAGCCCGATCAGCACGCCGTAATGCGCGACCGCGGTCAGCCCGCCAGCCAGGACATAGGCGGCGAGCTGGCGGAACTGGCGCGGGTACTGACGAAGCGGCATCCGCGCTTCCTAGAGGATGCCGCACGCGCACGGAAGCCCGTCAGCCGGCGTCGTTGCCGGCGAGATTGGCCGGCATGCCACCGACAGGCATATCGAGCCCCTGCTTCAGCGTATCGAGATGGTATTCGCGGATACGCCCGTTCATGGGGTCGCTGACGAAGGCATTGCCGCCGATCACGGCGAGGCTCGGGGTCGGGGTCTTCGCGCCATAGGCGCAGTCGAAGGCCGGCACCGCCTCAAAAGCGGCGAGCTCCTTCCAGGCCGGTGCGATCTCATAGATGCGGAGCTTACCGTCCGGCGTCAGGTTGGCGAGGCGGCTGCCATTACCGCTGAGCTCGAACTGGCAAGCGGCCTGCCCGTCCGGCACGGCAAGTACGTCCTCGATCTTCAGCGCCTTAGCCTCCGGATCGACCCGCAGCAGCGCGTCATAGGGCGCCTTCAACCCGTAATTGCCGACGAGATGGCGCCCGCTGTCGCGCGACTTCAAAGTGCTGACGCGGCGCTCGTCGGGATAGCCGAGCTTGCGCCCGCTCCATGCCGCCGCAGTCCCCTTGCCGGCCTTCGACAGCACCAGCAAGCCGCCGCCTTCGCCCTCGGCGCAGCCGAAGACATGGCGCCCCCGTGCTTCGGCCGTGCCATGGAAGAGCTTGCAGGAGGCATCGGGCTTTGCGGCGTCATCGAACAGCGCGACGCGCTTCCAGTCCTTGCCCTCCGCGAGAACCTCGAAGCCATTGGGCCGGGATGAGGCGCTGCGGTCGTCGCCCTTGGCATAGGCCGGGTTCGGGATCGACATCAGCCATTGCCGGTTGCCGAGCGGCACGGCGATGCCGTGCTGCGGTGCCGGGCTCGACCAGACCGTGACGGCCGGCTTGGCCTTGGCGAGGCTGTCTATCGCGACCAGCACCGCCTTCGGCTCGCTCTTGCCCTCCCAGGGCCGCAGGCCGTCGAAGAACAGCGCGAGCTGGCCATGGCCGGAGAGCACATGCGCCGGCCGATCGCCCTTCACCGCGAAGTCGAGCAGCTTCGGCGTCGCCTTGTCGAGATCGACATGGTCGCCATGCGATTCCGCGATCAGCCCGGTATCGAGGATACGCAGCGTCCCCGCCTCGTCGCCGGTCTTGATCACGACATAACGCCCGCCGGAAACGCCGGCAAAACCGGGATTGGCCTTCGGCACATCGAAGCTGTGCGTGACCTCGCCGCTGTCGAGATCGAGGATGCGCACGACCGGCTTCTCGTGATCGGCGAAGACGAGGCGCCCGCGCAGCGGGGCATGGTCATGGGCGAAAGCGGCGGAGGCGAGCAGGCAACCGGCGAGGCCGGCGGCAGCGAAGCGGGAGGAAGGCACGGGAGAACTCCAAAACAATAATGCAATACTATAACATTACATCGCCATCTCGCGAACTCAACCCGCTTCCGCTCCTCCGGTGGATAAGGCGGCGCGCCCGGCAAGCGCCCGCGAGGCGCCTGCCGAACGGCGATCAGCCAAATAGCCTCAGGCCCGAACCTCGAACACCATTTTGAACGGCGTCTCGATCGCCCTGCGGAAATGCTGGAAGCCGGCATCCATCGCGACCTTGCGCAACCGCATCTCGCCGGCCTGGGCACCCAACCCAAGCCCGACCTCCTGCGAGAGCGAGGCCGGCGTGCAGATCATCGTCGAGGCCCCGTAGAAGATCCGTCCGACCGGGTTGAGATTGTCCTTGAGATGGTCATGGGCGAAGGGCTCGACGATCATCCAGCTGCCATCCTTGGCGAGCGATTCACGCACATGCTTTCCGGCACCGACGGGGTCACCCATGTCGTGCAGGCAGTCGAACATCGTCACGAGGTCGTATTTCCGCTCCGGGAAATCCTTGGCCGAGGCACGCTCGAAGACGATGCGGTCGCCGACACCGGCCTTCTCCGCCGCCTCGCGGGCCCGCTCGATCGACGGCCCGTGATAGTCGAAGCCGTGGAAGCGCGATTTCGGGTAGGCCTGCGCCATCAGGATGGTGGAGGAGCCGTGACCGCAGCCGACATCGGCAACAGTCGCGCCCTCCATCAGCTTGGCCTGGACGCCGCTCAGCGCCGGAATCCACTCCGCCGTCAGATGCGCGTTGTAGCCCGGCCGGAAGAAGCGCTCGGTGCCCCGGAACAGGCATTTGCTGTGCTCGTGCCAGCCAAGCCCCGAGCCGTTGCGGAAGGCCTCCTCGACCTTCGGCTCGTCGAGCCACATCGACTGGATGATCTCGAAAGCACCGGCGAAAAAGGCCGGGCTGTCCTCTTCCGCGAAGGCCATGGCCTGCTCCGGCGAGAGGCTGAAGCTGTCGCTGCCCTCGTCGTATTCGACATAGCCGGCAGAAGCCTGGCCGGCGAGCCATTCGCGCAGATAGCGCTCCTTGAGCCCGGTCTTCTCCGCCAGTTGCTGGGAGGTAACGGGTTCGCCGTCCGCCATTGCCTTGTAGAGGCCAAGCTGGTCACCCAGCACGATCAGGGCGCCGGTGACGGAGGCACCGACATCGCCGACGAGGCGTCCAACCAGGGCATCGAGTTTCTGAGGGTCGGCAGCACGCATGGCCATGCTCCTCGGGTTCGGGCGTGGCCGGCGCCATCTCGCGATCCGGCTCGACGCCATCGCGGAAACAGGAACGCTAGACCCGTGCGAGGGCCTGTCAACGTGACGAAGTCTGACCCTGAGCCTGCTCGGCGCCCGCGAGCCATTCCGACCCCAGCCGCGGCAGGTTCGGATCGCGCCGCGCCGTCTCGATGACGCTGTCGATCAGCCCCGGAAAGCGCTGGTTCAGCTCCTCGCGCCGGATGCTGAGATAGCGTGACGTACCCTCCACCCTTACGCGGGTGATGCCGGCCTCGCGCAGCTTGGCGAAGTGATAGGACAGGAGTGAGGGCGAGGCGAAGGCGGTGAAATGGCTGCAGCGCGCCTTATCGACCTCGTTGACGTCGGACAGCGCGACGAGGATGCCGAGCCGAATCGGATCGGCCAATGCCCCGAACACATCGGCGGGCGCAACATCCTCGATATCGGGGTGAAAGACCGGCTTCATGGCCTCCGAAATAGGCGATGCCGCCGCCCCTGACAATATTCAACATTCATTGAAATTACCCTTGTGGTAATCGCCAGGCGAGCTTAATTCAACGATCATTGAATTTCGAACCCAGCTTTCGAAACAGCGATCATCCGCAAGGATCACTCCCCAAGGGTCACTCCAATGGATACGCGCCTTCTCTCGCTTGCCGGCGGCGCCTTCGCCATCGGCACGGGCAGCCTGATCGTCACCGGCATCCTGCCCCATCTCGCCTCCGGCCTCGCCGTCTCGGTCGACACCGCCGGCCTGCTGATCTCGATCTTTGCGCTGGCCTATGCGATCGGCTCGCCGATCCTCTCCACCGTGCTGGGCCATGCCGATCGCAAGACGGTGCTGGCCGGCGCGATCACGGTCTTCGGCCTCGCCAATCTCGGCGCCGCCTTCGCCACCGATTTCTGGGTGGTGATGGCCGCCCGGATCGTGATGGCGCTCTCGGCCGGTGTCTTCATGCCTGCCGCCAACGCCGTCGCAGTCGCGGTCTCCGCCCCGGAACGCCGCGGCCGCGCCATCGCGCTCGTCACCGGCGGCATGACCGTCTCGCTGATCCTCGGCATCCCCATCGGTACCGCCGTGGTCGGCTTCGGCGGCTGGCATCTCGCCTTCCTGATCGTGGCACTGTTCAGCGCCCTCTCGCTCGTCGGCCTCTTGGTCAAGCTGCCGCACGGCCTGCCGCGCGGCACCAACACCTTGCGCGAGCGGCTGCAGGTGGCGGCGCGCGGCGACGTGCTGCTGGCGCTTGCCACAACCATGCTGTGGACCACCGGCGCCTTCGTTCTTTACACCTATATCGCGCCCTTCCTGACCAACCATGCCGGCATCACCGGCCCCTGGCTTGCCGCGACGCTGGTCGTCTCCGGCCTCGGCTCGGCCATCGGCAACCAGCTCGGCGGCATCGCCAGCGACCGCTTCGGCCCCGAGCGCTCGCTGAGCGTGGTGCTGTCGATCCTGGCAGCGGCGTTGGCCACGGCCTCGCTGATCGCGATCAGCCTGCCGCCGGCTTTGGCGATCTGGCCGATCCCCTTCGTGCTCTTCGTCTGGAGCGCCGCAGGCTGGGCCGGCCATCCCTCGCAGATGTCCCGACTGGCGGCGATGGCGCCGGACGCGACCGTGGTCGCGCTCTCGCTCAACGCCTCCGCGCTCTATTTCGGCATCGCGGCCGGCGCGGCTTTGGGCCAGCAGGTGATGCGCCATGCCGGCACCTGGCCGCTCGGCTTCGTCGGCGCCGCCTGCGAGGTCGCGGCGCTCGCGGTGCTCGCATTCACGCTCCATCGCAAGCGCGCCCCCAAGAACGTGCCGTCTCTCTCGGAAACGGCCGCGCCGGTCCGCAGCTGAGAAGGCGCGGAGCGGATCAGGCCGCTTCCGCCCGCCGCCAGGCCGGGAACGGGTCGGGCAGGTCGCGATAGCGCTCGGGGTTGAAGCGCAGAGGCAGGGCATCACCGACGAGGCAGAGATCGAGCGCGGCCCGAATCGCCGCCTCGTCCAGCTCGGTCCCGATGAAGACCAACTCCTGCCGGCGGTCACCCCAGACGGAATGCCAGTTGCGGTTCAGGATCGCCTGCCATTCGGGATGATCCGGCCAGCGCGAGCGCGGCACGGCAGTCCACCAGAAGCCCATCGCCTCGGTGCGGCAGATGCTGCCGGCGAGCGACATCTCGCCGACCCAGTCAGGCCGCGTCGCCAGCCAGAAATGCCCCTTGGCGCGGATCAGCCCCGGCCATGTCCGACCCAGGAAGGCGTTGAACTTCTCGGGGTGGAACGGGCGCCTTGCCCGATAGACGAAGGAGGAAATGCCGTATTCCTCCGTCTCCGGCACATGGTCCCTGAAACCATAGAGCTCCTTGTGCCAGAGCGGATGTTCCTGCGCCTTCTCATGGTCGAACAGCCCGGTATCGAGCACGGCATCGAGCGGCACCTTGCCGAAATCCGCCTCGACCTGCCTTGCATCCGGGTTGAGCGCGCGCACGATCCTGCTGACGGCCTCGCGCTGTTCCGGCGAGGCGTCCGAGATCTTGTTCAGCACCACCACATCGGCGAACTCGATCTGCTCCACCAAGAGATCGACCAGCGTGCGCTCGTCGCCCTCTCCCGCCGTCTCGCCGCGTTCGCGCAGGAAATCGCGCGAGCCGTAATCCCTGAGCAGGCTCGCGGCATCGACCACCGTGACCATCGTGTCGAGCCGCGCGACATCCGACAGCGAAAGCCCGTCCTCGTCGCGGAATTCGAAGGTCGCGGCGATCGGCAAAGGCTCCGCGATGCCCGTTCCCTCGATCAGCAGATAGTCGAACCGCCCCTCCTCGGCGAGGCGGCGCACCTCGGCGAGCAGATCGTCGCGCAAGGTGCAGCAGATGCAGCCATTGCTCATCTCGACCAGTTTCTCGTCGGTGCGCGAGAGCTTGCCGCCGCCCTCCCGCACCAGATCGGCGTCGATATTCACCTCGCTCATGTCGTTGACGATAACCGCGACCTTGCGGCCCTCGCGGTTGTTCAGGATGTGGTTGAGCAGGGTCGTCTTGCCGGCTCCGAGGAAGCCGGACAGGACGGTGACGGGCAGAAGCGGCATGGGCAGCACCTTCATATGAAATGTTATAACATAACTTTCACAAGATACCCGCGCCTGGCAAGCGCCATGACGAAGCCGTGCACATCTGGCCGTGCCGCTCCTTTTAGCTTCCCCCCGGCGCCTTCGCCGTCTATAGCGAGCGCCTAGCATTCATTCAGACGCTCGCCTCGCCTCCGCTCGCCCGATCGGACCGGCCTTGCGCGCGCCTGCCCAAGACCGGTCGAGATCATGCCCAAGCGCACAGACATCAAGTCCATCCTGATCATCGGCGCCGGCCCCATCATCATCGGACAGGCCTGCGAGTTCGACTATTCCGGCACCCAGGCCTGCAAGACGCTGAAGGCCGAGGGCTACCGCATCATCCTGGTCAACTCGAACCCGGCGACGATCATGACCGATCCGGACCTGGCCGACGCGACCTATGTCGAGCCGATCACGCCCGAGATCGTCGCCAAGATCATCGAGAAGGAGCGCCCCGACGCGCTGCTCCCGACCATGGGCGGCCAGACCGCGCTGAACTGCGCGCTCTCGCTCAACAAGAAGTCGATCGTCCAGCCCGATGGCAGCAAGATCAGCGTCCTCGAGAAGTTCGGCGTCGAGATGATCGGCGCCACCGCCGAGGCCATCGACAAGGCCGAGGACCGCGAGCTCTTCCGCGAGGCGATGACCAAGATCGGCCTCGACACCCCGCGCTCGCACCACATCAAGACGCTCGGCCAGGCGCTCGACGCGCTTGAGGATATCGGCCTGCCCGCGATCATCCGCCCGTCCTTCACCATGGGCGGCACCGGCGGCGGCATCGCCTACAACAAGGGCGAGTTCATCGACATCGTCGAGCGCGGCATCGACGCCTCCCCCACCAGCGAGGTCCTCATCGAGGAGAGCGTGCTCGGCTGGAAGGAATACGAGATGGAGGTCGTCCGCGATAAGGCGGACAACTGCATCATCGTCTGCTCGATCGAGAACTTCGATCCGATGGGCGTCCATACCGGTGATTCGATCACCGTCGCGCCGGCGCTGACGCTGACCGACAAGGAATACCAGATCATGCGCGACGCCTCGCTGGCGGTGCTGCGCGAGATCGGCGTCGAGACCGGCGGCTCGAACGTGCAGTTCGCGATTGATCCGGCCACCGGCCGCATGATCGTCATCGAGATGAACCCGCGCGTCTCGCGCTCCTCGGCGCTGGCGTCGAAGGCGACGGGCTTCCCGATCGCCAAGGTCGCGGCGCGGCTTGCCGTCGGCTACACGCTCGACGAGATCGAGAACGACATCACCGGCGGCGCGACCCCGGCCTCCTTCGAGCCGACGATCGACTATGTCGTCACCAAGATCCCGCGCTTCGCCTTCGAGAAGTTCCCGGGCTCAGAACCGACCCTGACCACCGCGATGAAGTCGGTCGGCGAGGCCATGGCGATCGGCCGTACCTTCCAGGAATCGCTGCAGAAGGCGCTGCGCTCGCTGGAGACCGGGCTCGACGGGCTCGACGAGATCGAGATTGAGGGCTTCGGCCAGGGCGACGATCGCAATGCCATCAAGGCCGCGATCTCGACGCCGACGCCGGACCGCATCCTCCATGTCGCCCAGGCCATGCGCGCGGGCTTCACCGACGAGGAGATCCACGAGAGCTGCAAGATAGACCCGTGGTTCCTCGCCCAGATGCGCGAGCTGGTCGAGACCGAGGAGAAGATCCGCAAGATCGGCCTGCCGACCACGCCCGGCGCCTTCCGCCAGATCAAGGCGATGGGCTTCTCGGACAAGCGCCTCGCCGCCGTCTCCGGCAAGACAGAGGCCGAGGTCCGCAAGGCGCGCCGCGCTCTGGAGGTCCGCCCGGTCTACAAGCGCATCGACACCTGCGCGGCCGAGTTCGCCTCTCCGACGGCCTACATGTATTCGAGCTACGCCATGCCCTTCGCCGGCAAGGCCGCCGACGAGGCCAACCCGTCCGACCGCAAGAAGGTCGTGATCCTCGGCGGTGGGCCGAACCGCATCGGCCAGGGCATCGAGTTCGACTATTGCTGCTGCCATGCCTGCTACGCGCTGCGCGATGCCGGCTACGAGACCATCATGGTCAACTGCAACCCGGAGACGGTCTCGACCGACTACGACACCTCCGACCGGCTCTATTTCGAGCCGCTGACGGCGGAAGACGTGCTCGAAATCCTCGAGACCGAGAAGCAGAACGGCACGCTGATGGGCGTCATCGTCCAGTTCGGCGGCCAGACCCCGCTGAAGCTGGCGAATGCGCTGGAAGAGGCCGGCATCCCGATCCTCGGCACCTCGCCCGACATGATCGACCTTGCCGAGGACCGCGACCGCTTCAAGCGCCTGCTCGACAAGCTGCATCTGAAGCAGCCGAAGAACGGCATCGCCTATTCGGTGGAGCAGGCCCGCATCATCGCCGGCGAGCTCGGCCTGCCCTTCGTCGTGCGCCCGTCCTATGTGCTCGGCGGCCGCGCCATGGCGATCATCCGCGACGAGATCATGTTCGAGGACTACCTGCTCGGCACCCTGCCCTCGCTGATCCCCTCCGAGGTCAAGGCCAAGTACCCGAACGACAAGACCGGCCAGATCAACACGGTGCTCGGCAAGAACCCGCTGCTGTTCGACCGCTACCTGTCGGACGCGATCGAGGTCGATGTCGACTGCCTCGCCGACGGCAAGGACGCCTTCATCGCCGGCATCATGGAGCATATCGAGGAAGCCGGCATCCATTCCGGCGATTCGGCTTGCTCGCTGCCGCCGCGCTCTCTCTCGGCGGAGACGATCGCCGAACTGGAGCGCCAGACCAAGGCGATGGCGCTGGCGCTCAATGTCGGCGGCCTGATGAACGTCCAGTACGCCATCAAGGACGGCGAGATCTACGTGCTCGAGGTCAATCCACGCGCCTCGCGTACGGTGCCCTTCGTCGCCAAGGTCATCGGCCAGCCGATCGCCAAGATCGCCGCCCGCGTCATGGCCGGCGAGCCGCTCGCCAGCTTCGGCCTGAAGCCTGCGAAGCTCGGCCATGTCGGCGTCAAGGAGGCGGTCTTCCCCTTCGCGCGCTTCCCCGGCGTCGACGTCCTGCTCGGGCCGGAAATGCGCTCGACCGGCGAGGTCATCGGCCTCGACCGCTCCTTCGACACCGCCTTCGCCAAGAGCCAGCTCGGCGCCGGCTCCAAGGTTCCGGTCAAGGGCACGGTCTTCGTCTCTGTGCGCGACGAGGACAAGCCGCGCATCGTCCCGGCGGTCCGCATCCTCGCCGATCTCGGCTTCCGCATCCTCGCGACGGGCGGCACGCTGCGCCACCTGCAGGAGCAGGGCATCTCGGCCTCCAAGATCAACAAGGTTCTGGAGGGTCGCCCGCATGTCGTCGACGCGCTGAAGAACAGCGAGATCCAGCTCGTCTTCAACACCACCGAAGGCCCGCAGGCCCTGGCAGACTCCCGTGCACTCCGGCGCACGGCCCTCTTGCACAAGGTGCCCTATTATACCACCTTGGCCGGAGCGATCGCGGCGGCGGAAGGCATCAAGGCCTATTGCAGCGGTGATCTCGAAGTACGATCCTTGCAGTCGTATTTCGAGCGCGCGGCCTGACAGGCCGCTCGTCGCACATCACAGATTGAGCGAAAGCGCGGGAACCGGCGGTCGATTTGCCGCCGGTGAGCCGCGCTTTCGGAGCTTATGGGACGGAAGGTATGGAAAAGGTTCCGATGACCGCGGGCGGCTTCGCCGCCCTGGAGGCCGAGTTGAAGGACCGTCAGCAGGTCCAACGCCAGCGCATCATCACCGCGATTTCCGAGGCGCGCGCGCTGGGTGACCTTTCCGAGAACGCGGAGTATCACGCGGCCAAGGAAGCGCAGTCGCTCAACGAGGGCCGGATCATGGAACTCGAATCGCTGATCGGCCGCGCCGACATCATCGATATCGCCAAGCTCGCCGGCGGCGACACGATCAAGTTCGGCGCCACCGTCAAGCTGATCGACGACGATACCGAGGAAGAGAAGAGCTACCAGATCGTCGGTGAGCCGGAATCGGACGTGAAGTCCGGCAAGGTCTCGATCGGCTCGCCGATCGCACGCGCGCTGATCGGCAAGAAGGTCGGCGATTCCGTGCAGGTCAACACGCCCGGCGGCGGCAAGTCCTACGAGGTCGTCAGCGTCGTCTTCCGCTGACAGAACGGAACCGCGCCATGTCCCCTCTCCCCCTGCGGGAGAGGGTTAGGGCGAGGGGTCTCGCGACGCTCATAGCCAGCGCTCCCCGACGCCCATCGATGACTTCGACCTGCGCGACCCCTCATCCGGCCCTGCGGGCCACCTTCTCCCGCAAGGGGAGAAGGCAGGACCGCCCCCTACCCGGCCAGCACGACCCGCATCGCCTTGATGATGCCGTCCACCGCCACGCTGGCCAGGATCAACCCCATCACGCGGCTGATGACGCTGGCGCCGGCATTGCCGATCACCGCGATGATCCGCGAGGCGCTGAACAACAGCACCAGCATGATCGCGAAGATGATCGCGATCTGCAGCACCGTCTCGGCCTGCTCGGCGATACTGAACTTCGAATTATCGGTGACCGTCATCACAGTCAGCATCGCGCCGGGGCTCGCGATGCTCGGGATCGCCAACGGATAGACCGCTTTTTCGAGATCGGAGGAACGCAGCAGCTTCTGGTCTCCCTCCAGCTTCGATTCGCCGAAGATCATCGTCAGCGCGAACAGGAACAGCACGACGTTGCCGGCGATCTGGAACGAGCTCAGCTCGATGTCCATCGCCGTCAGCAGGACCTGGCCCAGTACGACAAAGAACAAGAGCACGAGGAAGGCGACGAGCGAGCCCTGCAGCGCGATGCGCCGTGCCGCTGCGGCGCTCAGTCCGGCCGTCACCGCCAGGAAGACCGGCAAGGTCCCGATCGGGTCGATCACGACCCAGAGCTTCACGAATTCGGTCAGCCAGCGTTCCACGGCAGTGCCCCTCCGGTCGCGCCGGTGCCGGCGCGCCTCCCCCGCCCCGATAGACCGGATTTCGACACGGCTTGGCAACCATCTCCCGCGCATGATCGCGCGCAACCGCCAGCCATGGACTATCGCTGGTCCGTCCCTACATTGAGGCGACAGGCTTTTCGGAGATCCGGCCATGATCACCCGTCGACAGGCACTGGCATCCGCGCTCGGGGCTGCCGCACTGGCCCTGGCGCCGGCGGTTTCCCCCGCTTTCGCGCAAGGACAGGCGGTCGGCGCGATCCGCGTCGATGCGCTGCCCTCGGTCGTGGAGGCCTGGGGTCCCAACCTGCCGATGGTGAAGGCCGAGCTGGAGCGAACGCTGGTCGAGATTCTCGGGCCATCGCTGCAGCGCGGCGCCGGGACGAAGCTCGTCGTCACCATCGGGCGCATCTTGCTCTCCAGCAGCACGCGAGGGACCGGCTGGGCCGGGGCCAACGAGGACTACCTCGAAAGCACGGCGACGCTCTATGACCGCAGCGGCCGGCAGCTTGCCAGCTATCCCATCCGCTCCACCGAATCCGCCACCGGCGCCGGTCTCCTGCGCCTGCCCGAGGCCGACTGGTTCCGCCTGAGGGCGCTGGCCCGCAACAATGCGTGGTGGGTGAAGCGCTACATCGCCGGCTGAACGCCGGGTTCAGCCGAACGGCACGATCGGCTCGTCTTTGACCCGATCGAGAGCGAGTGCGGTCCGGACATTGCGGACATTCGGCATCGCCGTCAGTTCGGCGACAAAATCCTGGAAGGCCTTCAAGTCCGGCGTGACGCATTTCAGGGAGAAGTCGATATCGCCCGAAAGGGTCCAGCACTCGCGCACCGCAGGCCAGTTCCGCATCCGCTCCTGGAAGGCGACGAGATCGGCCTCCGCCTGGCTCGCCAGATGCACGAAGGCGAAGCAGACGACCTCGAAGCCGAGCTTCCGCTCGTCGAGATCGGCATGGTAGCCGCGGATCAGCCCGGCCTCCTCCAGCGCGCGCACGCGCCTGAGGCAGGGCGGCGGCGAGATGCCGACGCGGCTGGCGAGCTCGACATTGGTCATGCGCCCATCGGCCTGGAGTTCGCGCAGGATGCGCAGGTCGATATCGTCGAGTTTGGGGCGCAACGAGTATCCTCGCGTGAAGGTCGCGCTGGTGTAGACGGCAGCGTCAGGCGATACAAGACGCATGCCACGAGCCCAGACCGCCATGCACGACAATCCGGAGCCGAAAGTCTGGGTCCTGACCGACGGAAAGGCCGGCGACGAGCTGCAATGCCTCGGCGTCGCCGAACGGCTCGGCGTCATCCCCGAAATCCGCCGGGTGAAGCCGCGCAAGCCCTGGGCCTGGCTGATGCCGCGCGGGCCGATCGATCCGCGCGAGGCGCCGGACCGGCCCGACAGCCCGCTCAAGCCCCCTTTTCCCGATATCGCCATCGCCTCGGGCCGGCGCGCCGTGGCCTATCTGCGCGCCCTGAAGCAGGCCTCGAACGGCGCGACCTTTACCGCCTTCCTCAAGGACCCGCGCACCGGCCCCAGAACGGCCGACCTGATCTGGGTCTCCGGCCATGACAGGCTGCGCGGCGACAACGTCCTCGTCACCACCACCTCGCCGCATCGCCTGACGCCCGGCAAGCTCGCCGCCGCCCGCGCCGCGCCGCCTGCGGCCATCGCGAGCTTGAACACACCACGGGTCGCAGTCCTGGTCGGCGGCGACAGCCGGCATCATCGCTTTACGCAGGCCGATACCGAGCGCCTCACCCGGCAGCTCGACGAACTCGCCGGCTCGGGAGCAAGTCTCATGGGCTCGCCCTCCCGGCGAACCTCACCCGCGCTCGCCGCGGCGGTCGCGGCCGTCTTCAAGCGCCATGGCGGCTGGTGGTGGGACGGCACGGGCGAAAATCCCTTCCTCGCCCTGCTCGCCAATGCCGATGCGGTGGTGGTCACCGCCGACTCGACCAACATGATCGGCGAGGCTGCGGCGGCCGGCAAACCCGTGCTGGTTTTCGAGCCCACGGGCGGCCACCCCAAGATCGCGGCACTGATCGCGGCGCTGGAGCGCGACGGCGTTGTGCATCGCTTCTGTGGACGCCTTGAAGGCCAGCCTTACGAACCGATAGACTCAACCCCGATCATAGCCGATGCGATACGGCAAGGCTGGCTGCGCCATCGGGCTGTGCTGGGTTTCACGCATGCTTGAACCCGTCACCCTTGTTTCGGCGCCGCGCCGGCGTATCTGACGGATCGAGACTGCGGCTCCCGCCCGCAGGAGAGGAACTGAGACGATGGCCCATACCCACGCCCGCGTCATGATCATCGGCTCCGGCCCGGCCGGCTACACCGCCGCGATCTACGCTGCCCGCGCCATGATGGAACCCGTGCTGATCTCCGGCATGCAGGCCGGCGGTCAGTTGATGATCACGACGGATGTCGAGAACTATCCCGGCTTCGCCGACGTCATCCAGGGCCCCTGGCTGATGGAGCAGATGCGCGCCCAGGCCGAGCACATGGGCACGAAGATGGTCTCCGACCATATCGCCCGTGTCGACCTCTCGCAGCGTCCCTTCCGGCTCTCGGGCGATGGCGGCGAGACCTATTCCTGCGACGCGCTGATCATCGCGACCGGCGCCCAGGCCAAGTGGCTTGGCCTGCCCTCCGAGCAGGCCTTCCAGGGCTTCGGCGTCTCGGCCTGCGCGACCTGCGACGGCTTCTTCTTCCGCAACAAGGAGGTCGCGGTGGTCGGCGGCGGCAACACCGCCGTCGAGGAGGCGCTCTATCTCGCCAATCTCGCCAGCAAGGTCACGCTGGTCCATCGCCGCGACAGCCTGCGCGCCGAACGCGTGATGCAGGAGCGCCTGTTCAAGCATCCGAAGATCGAGGTGGTCTGGGATAGCGAGATTGCCGAGATCTGCGGCGGCACCACGCCCCCCAACGTCACGCATCTGCGCCTGAAGAACCTCAAGACCGGCGCGGAGAGCGAACTGAAGACCGACGGCGTCTTCATCGCCATCGGCCACAAGCCGGCGACGGAGCTTTTCGTCGGCCAGCTCGCCATGAACGAGTCCGGCTATCTCGATGTCGAGGCCGGCACGACCCGGACCAATGTCGACGGCGTCTTCGCGGCCGGCGACGTCACCGACGAGCATTACCGCCAGGCGGTGACGGCAGCCGGATTGGGCTGCATGGCCGCTCTCGACGCCGAGCGCTGGCTCGCCGCCAACGCGCTCGACCGCCGCGAAGCAGCAGAATGAACGGCTAGTCGCAACCCATCACTGACTCTGATGGGTTGCGTCACCAGATTCACGACGAATAACAGAGGCTTCCCGCCACACAGGCGTTGACGCACAACGCCTTTATCCCCCATCATGCAAAAAACGCATAACGGGGAGATGCGCGGTGGATTGGGACCGCATTAGAATCTTTTATACGGTCGCGGAGTCGGGCAGCTTCACCAAGGCTGGCGATGTTCTCGGCTTAAGTCAATCGGCCGTCAGCCGCCAGATCGGCGCGCTCGAGCGAGAGCTGCGCGCACCGCTGTTCCACCGCCATACGCGCGGCCTCATCCTCACCGAGCAGGGCGAGTTGCTGTGGCGCGCCGCCCGCGAGATGACGCAGCGGCTGGAGCGCACGCGCTCGCAACTCTCCGAGACGCGCGAGCACCCTTCAGGCGAACTCAAGGTGACGGCGACCCGCGGCCTCGGCGGGCACTGGCTGACGCCGCGCCTCTCCGAGTTCATGGATCTCTATCCCGACATCCGGGTCGAACTCATCCTCACCGATGAGGAACTCGACCTGTCGATGCGCGAGGCCGATATCGCCATCCGCCTGCGCCAGCCGCAACAGCCGGACCTGATCCAGCGCAAGCTCTTCACCGTGCACTTCCACGTCTACGCCTCGCCGGCCTATGTCAAGCGCTTCGGCGAGCCCAAAAGCTACGACGATCTCGACAACCACCGCATCCTGTCCTTCGGCGGCACCTCGCCGTCCTATCTGACGGCGGTGCACTGGCTCGGCACGATGGGGCGCGACCAGCGCAACCCGCGGCCGATCCATCTGACGGTCAACAACATCACCGCTATGAAGCGGGCCGTTGATTCGGGCGCCGGCATCGCCGTGCTTCCGGACTACCTGATCGAGACCGGCTCCCCGCTCGTGCAATTGATGCGCGAGACCGAGATGCCGCAGCTCGAAAGCTATCTGGTCTATCCCGAAGAGATGAAGTCGGTCGCCCGCGTCCAGGTCTTCCGCGACTTCCTCATCCAGAAAGCCCAGCGCTGGACCTACTGATTGCGCCACACGGCGGAAGAATCGGGCGCCTCACGGCGCCCGATTTGATTCTGGCGGTTTTGTGGCCAAACCGGCATCTCGCATGCGCCAAAATCGAACGGTTCGCCTGAAAACTGTTCAGCAGCGGACAAAAAGCCCGTCTCCGCAGAGCCTGCAACTTCCCCGCGCACGACTCAACCTGCAACGAACGCATATTTCTCAATCATTTAGGCTCAAATTAGCGGCATATGCCCTTGGTTCATGCAACGTGCGCATGGCGGACCCAATATATGTTGCATTGCAAAATGGCAGGTCCTGGCCGATATTGAACTCACGGTTGTTCGAAACGGGCTCCGCAATCTCCTCCCGGCGTTGAGTTCGTTTCAGCCGTTCCCCTCTGAGATGTTTGGCGGTTTCGCCAGATGTTTCAAACTTTCAAAGCCGGCTCCCCTCGGGGACGCCGGCTCTTTTTTGCCGGGATGCGACGACCTTCGCCCGGCTGCGCTCTGTCCGGCATCGCCAAACTGAAAAAGGCGCCGCCCGAGGGCGACGCCTTTCGCAGACCGTACCGGCCGCTTCGATCAGACGGCGAGCTTGCCGGCGATCTTGGCGAAATTGTCGACGAAGCCCTGCAGGAAACCGCGCGTCGCCTCGTTGGTGACGTTGTGCTGGGCGTCGACCAGATCGTCCTTGAAGGTGACGAAGACCTGGCCGCCGACGACGACGCCGGCGAGATTGGTCAGGATCATCCGCAATTCGTTCTGCGACACGGCCGTTCCGACGGCGCCGCCGCTGGTGCCGGTGACGGCGACCGTCTTACCGGCCCAGGAATTCTTGCCATAGGGGCGCGAGGCCCAGTCGATCGCATTCTTGAGCACGGCCGGAATCGATCGGTTATGCTCAGGCGTGACGATCAGGATCGCGTCGGCGGCCTCGATCTCCCGCTTCAGGCGCAGGGTGGACTCGGGCCGGTTCGGTTCCAGGTCCTGGTTGAACATCGGCAGGTCGTCGATCTGAACGAAGCTGGCGTCGAAGGCGCCCTCACCCAGCTTCGCCAGCGCCTGGGCCAGCTTGCGATTGATCGATTCGCGGCGGTTGCTGCCCACGATGATGGCAAGCTTCAGTTTGGCCATGATAGTCCCCAGTGAAGGTGGAAAGGCCGAAACAGTAGAGGCCGCAGCCACAGCCGCGCAAGCAGCGGTGCTGCAAGGGCGGCATTGCGAGATTTCAAGCGGCGGGGCTGGTTAGCAGCCGCTCAATGCCGCCCCGGCCGCGCTGCCAGCGGCAGCGCATCGAACAGGCTGGGCTCGGCGCTGGTGCGCGCCTTCTCGATGGTGAGGATTCTCAGCTTGATCTCGACGCCACCTTCGGCCGAGAAGCCGCCGGTCTTGCCGCCAGCCGCCAGGATGCGATGGCAGGGCACGATAATCGGCCAGGGATTCTGGCCGAGAGCGACGCCGACCGCCCGCGCCGCGCCGGGGTCGCCGATGCGCTGCGCCACCTCGCCATAGGTCAGCGTCTCGCCATGGGGAATGGCGAGCGCGACCTCATAGACCTTCCGGTTGAAATCCGAGACGCTCTCCAGCGCCACCGGCAGATGCGACAGGTCGCGCTTCTCGCCATCGAACAGCGCGCGAATGCCGGCCACGGCTTCGGCGACGAAGCCTTCAGCCTCCGTCTCGTCGGCCTCGGGAAACCGCCGCTCCAGGCGCTTGCGGGCCGCCGCCTCGTCGCGTTCGGGCAGTTGCGCGCCGATGAAGCGCTCGCCTTCCCAGACGACGGCGCAGGGGCCGATCGTGGTTTCGAACAGGTGGAAATGCTGATCGGCCATGGGCGACCCGTGTCGTTCCGGCTTGGGATGACACGAGGTCTAGCACGGAAGCGGCAGGAGACGGCACCCGAAACCTGTCGGGGGCGCCGGCCCTCACATGAAGAGCTTCTCGCTCTCCAACCCCTTGTAGAGCCCGGCGACCTGGTCGCCATAGCCGTTATAGATCTGCGTCGGGCGGCGCTCGCGCGTGCCCAGGATCTGCTCGCTCGCCTGGCTCCAGCGCGGATGCGGCACGGCCGGGTTCACATTGGCCCAGAAGCCGTATTCAGAGGCCTGCAGGCCCTCCCAGAAGGTCTTCGGCCGCTCGGCGACGAAGCTGATCTTGCGGATCGATTTCACCGATTTGAAGCCGTATTTCCACGGCGTGATCAGGCGGATCGGCGCGCCATGCTGTGTCGGCAACGGCTTGCCGTAGATGCCGGTGACCAGCAGCGGCAGCTCGTTCGTCGCCTCCGCGATGGTCAGCCCTTCCGTATAGGGCCAGGGGTACCAGCGCTGGCTCTGGCCCGGCGCGACACGCGGATTCATGAAGGTCTCGAAGCGGATGTATTTCGCGCCCGAAAGCGGCTTGGCCAGCGCGACGAACGAGGCAAGCGGGATGCCCGTCCACGGCACGGCCATCGCCCAGGCCTCGACGCAGCGGAAGCGATAGAGCCGCTCCTCGATCGGCAGCTTGCGGATGAGGTCGTCGAAACCGATCTCGAACGGCTTCTCGACGAGGCCGTCGACCTGAATGGTCCAGGGCCGTATGGCCAAGCGCTTCGAGGCATCGACGATGTCCTTCGTCATGCCGAATTCGTAGAAATTATTGTAATTCGCCGCGTCCTCTTCCTTCGTCTGCGGCACGCCCAGCACGTAGGCAGCGTTGCGCTTGGCAGGATAGAGATCGAGCGTTGGATCGGCGCCTTGCGCCGTCGCGATACCCGGCAGGGCAGCGCCAGCGATCAATCCGGCGCCGGCAGCCATCAGCTGGCGGCGATTGAGGAACACGCTCTCGGGCGTGGCCTGGCTTTCCGGCATTTCCCAGCCGGCACGGCGCTTGATCAGCATGACGGACATACTCCGTTTTCGTTGGCGGTTGTTAGGCCACGAAAGCGGGGTAACGGCAATTCACGAGGGAGAGAGATCGTCGCGCTGTCCCCTCTCCCCTTGCGGGAGAGGGTCAGGGTGAGGGGTCGCGCCGAACTGAGTCGTTAGCCCTCATGAAGGCAATTGCCGGATAGGACACGGCGACCCCTCATCCGGCGCTACGCGCCACCTTCTTCCGCAAGGGGAGAAGGGAAGATCAGCCGCGCGCTTCCAGCGCCTTGATGATCGCCGCGCCCATCTCGCTGGTCGAGACGGCGTTGGCGCCGGGAGCCGCGATGTCCTTGGTGCGCGTGCCGGAGCCGAGCACGTCGGCGATCGCGCCTTCGAGCCGGTCGGCCGCATCGCCCGCGCCGAACGAATAGCGCAGCGCCATGGCGAAGGACCCGATCATCGCGATCGGGTTGGCAAGGCCCTTGCCAGCAATGTCCGGGGCCGAGCCGTGGACGGGCTCGTAGAGCGCCTTGCGCTTGCCGGTGGCAGGGTCCTCGGCACCGAGCGAGGCCGAGGGCAGCATGCCGAGCGAGCCGGTCAACATCGCCGCGACGTCGGAGAGGATATCGCCGAACAGGTTGTCGCAGACGATGACGTCATACTGCTTCGGCCAGCGCACGAGCTGCATGGCGCAGTTATCGGCCAGCACATGCTCGAGCTCGACATCCCGGTACTCGGCGGCGTGCAGCGCGGTGACCGTCTGCTTCCAGAGCACGCCGGTCTTCATGACGTTGTGCTTTTCGGCCGAGGAGACCTTGTTGCGACGCGTGCGCGCCAACTCGAAGGCGACGCGGCAAATCCGGTCGATTTCCGGCGTGGTGTAGAGCTGCGTGTCGACGCCGCGCTTGGAACCGTCCTCCAGCGTGACGATCTCCTTCGGCTCACCGAAATAGACGCCGCCTGTGAGTTCGCGCACGATCAGGATGTCGAGGCCCTCGACGACCTCGGGCTTGAGCGAAGAGGCCGAGGCCAGCGCCGGATAGCAGATCGCCGGGCGCAAGTTGGCGAACAGGCCGAGATCCTTGCGCAGGCGCAGCAGACCGGCTTCCGGGCGGTGCTGGTAGGGAACATCAGCCCATTTGGGACCGCCGACCGCGCCGAACAGCACGGCGTCGGCCGCCTCGGCCAGCTTCATGTCGCCTTCGGAGATGGCCTGCTTGTGCGCATCGTAAGCGGCGCCGCCGACAAGGCCCTTCTCGATCTCGAAGGAGCCGAGGCCCTGCTTGCCGAACCAGGAGACGATCTGCTCGACCTGGCCCATCACCTCGGGGCCGATGCCGTCGCCGGGGAGCAGCAGGAGCTTGTGGGTCGCCATGATCGTCGCCTCGCCTTCGCGTGTTTGCGTTGGCGGGTGATTACGGGCGCGAGGCGGCGCGCGCAAGCGCCGCGATGCAGCCCTGCCCTGTGTCAAGCGTGGCGGCGTCAGGCCTTCGGCAGGCGCGCCGTGACCTCGATCTCGACTTTCATCTCGGGCTTCAGCAGCCCGGACACGACATAGATGCCGGCGGCCGGCCTGATCTCGCGGAAGAACTCGCCGCAAACGCCGAGCACCGGCTCGCAATAGCTCCGGTCGGTGACGAAATACTGTGCCCGCGCGACATGGGCGAGCGAGGAGCCCGCCTCCTCCAGCACGGCACTGATGGTGCGGAAAATGTTGCGCGCCTGCTCGGCCGGATCGTCCGGCAGGATCATCGTGGCGTAGTCGTAGCCGGTCGTACCGGAGACGAAGACGAGATCGCCGTCGATCACGGCGCGCGAATAGCCGAAGCTGCGCTCGAAGGGCGAACCGGTGGAAATCAGGCGGCGCATGAGTTCTCCGAATGAAGCGCAGGTCATCCCGGGCGACCGAAGGGAGACCCGGGATCCATGCCGGAACGGTTCAGGCATGGATCCCGGATCGGCGCCGCTATCGCGGCTTATCCGGGATGACCAAGCCATTCATCCAACGCGGCAGCATACGCCACCCGTTTTCTGCGCGATCAGACCCGCCCGCCCTTGAGCGCGCGCAGCACCTTCTCGCCTGGCCGCCCCGTCTGCGGCATGCCGATCTTCGCCTCGATCTCCTTGATCGCGGCGCGCGTCAGCGAACCGACGGCGCCGTCCGGCTCGCCGACATTGTAGCCGCGCTGGATCAGCAGACGCTGCAGCTCGCGGCGCTGCTCGCGCGAGAGCGGCAGGTCGTCGGTCGGCCAGTCGCCCTGCACGCCCGGCCGACCGCGCAGGCGGTCGGAGAGCAGCGAGATGGCGAGCGCGTAGGAATCCGCGCCATTGTAGCTGTAGGCGGCGTCGTAGTTCTTGAAGACCAGGAAGGCCGGGCCGTTGCGCCCCGCCGGCATCAACAGGCCGGCATTGCCCGAGCCGGTCAGCGCCGAGCCGTCGAACTTGACGATGCCGCGCGAAGCCCAGCTCGACACCGGCTGCTTGGGATTACGCCCGGTCGGGCCGGAATAGCCCCCGGGCACGCGCACCTCGTAACCCCAGGTCGCGCCGGTAATCCAGCCGGCCTTATCCATGAAGTTCGCGGTGGAATGCAGCGCGTCGGGGATCGAATCGACGAGATCGCGTCGGCCGTCGCCATCGCCGTCGACCGCGAGCCGGAGATAGGTCGAGGGGATGAACTGGGTGTGGCCGAAGGCACCGGCCCAGGAGCCGAACAGCCGCTCGGGCCGGACGTCGCCGCGCTGGATGATCTGCAGCGTCGCGATCAGCTCGCCCTTGAAGAAGGCGTTGCGGCGCGGTGCCAGGCAGGCGCCGGTCGAAAGCGCCTGAACCAGCGGCATCCTGCCCCGCGCCTTGCCGAAATCGCTCTCGACGCCCCAGACGGCTGCGATGGTGTGGCGGTCGACGCCAAAGCGCTGCTCCGCCGCCGCGAGGGTCGCGGCATGCTGGCGCATCATCGCGCGCCCTTCCGCGACCTTCTCCTCGTCGACCAGAGTACCGAGATAGTCCCAGATCGGAGTCTTGAACTCCGGCTGGTTGTTCATGGCTTCGATGACCTTCATGTCCGGCTCGACGCCGGCCATGGCCCGGTCGAAGGTCGCGCCCGAGACGCCCTTGGCGGCGGCCGCTGATTTCAGCCCGGCCAAGCAGGACTGGAAGCCGCTCTGCGCCGAGGCAGCGGAGGCGAGGAGGATGAGTGGCAAGGCCAGTGTGATTGCGCGCATGGTCTCCACCGAATCGCAGAATTTGCGCAAAACTAGGGCGTCGCCGTTAACGGAAGTTAATCATGGCGCATCTGGCGGTTCGATCCCGAATCCCGCTATGGGAGCGGCGTCCTCTGGAATGCTCCCGTGCCCCTCTCCATCGAACTCCTCGGTTTCGTCGCCGCCGCGCTGACCAGCCTGTGCTGGCTGCCGCAGACCTGGCGCACGCTGCGTACCCGCGACACCCGCGCTATCTCGTTATGGACGCAGATCCTGCTGGCTTGCGGGACGGTGCTCTGGTTGGTCTACGGCGTCCAGATCCTGTCCTGGCCGGTCATCGTCGCCAATGCGCTGACCCTGCTGCTCGTGCTGGCCATCATCACCATGAAGCTGCGTTTCGGCTGAACGCCCAAGCGCCTCCACACCATCGCGAAGAAGGCTACCGGCATGCCCTCGCTCTCCATGGCCCACCTCCTGCCGATCGCGATGCTGTTCGGCTCGAACATCTTCATGACCTTCGCCTGGTACGGGCATCTCAGCTACAAGAGCACGGCGATCTGGCTCGCCATCCTCGCGAGCTGGATGATCGCGCTGCCCGAGTACATGCTGGCCGTGCCCGCCAACCGCATCGGCTCGGCCGTCTATTCCGCCGCCGAGCTCAAGACGATGCAGGAGGTGATCACGCTCACCGTCTTCGCTGGCTTCTCGGTGTTCTGGCTCAAGGAATCGCTGACCTGGAGCCATGCGGTCGGCTTCGCCCTGATCGCTGCCGGCGCCTTCTTCATCTTCCACGCCAAGGCCTGAGCGCCGCGCGTCACTTTCCCTTCGACAGGACTGACTGCCTTGCAAAAGACGGCACTGCTTCTCTGCGGCCTCGGGCTCGCCCCCGCCGCAGCCCTCGCCGGCCCGACCTGCAGCCCCAGCGACGACAAGGCGCGCATCCTCTCCGGTCCCTCGGCAAGCGCCGTCCATCGCAGCTGGCAGGGCGGCAAGCAGGTCGGCTATGGCTGGTCGCTTCAGGTCGAGCGCAGCGCCCATGACGCCGCCGGCACCGAATATTATGTCGGCGACCTCTACGACGCCAACGGCAGCCTCACGACCCGCAAGGTCTTCGTCATCGAGCGCGAATGGGATTGCGGGCCGTAAGACCCTCGTAAGGCGCCATTCTCGGGCTTGACCCGAGAATCTCTCGCAGGACAGGACGCCTTCTCGTCCTGAGATGCTCGGGTCAAGCCCGAGCATGACGAGCCCGGCTCACTTAGCCGGCTTCACCCGCAGCACCTTCCCGTCCGCATCGTCGCTGAGCAGGTAGAGGAAACCGTCCGGCCCCTGCACGACGTCTCGGATGCGCGCGCCGATATCGGTGAGCAAGCGCTCCTCGCCCGTCACCTTCTCGCCTTCGGTCGAGAGTCTGACCAGCATCTGCCCGGCGAGCGCTCCGACGAAGAGCGAGTTCTTCCAGGCGGGCCACGCCGCGCCGGTATGGAAGGCGGCGCCGGATGGCGCGATCGACGGGTCCCAGTAGAACAGCGGTTGCTCCATGCCGGGCTTCGACGTGCCCTCGCCGATCTTCGCGCCGGAATAATCGACGCCATAGGTGATGACTGGCCAACCATAGTTCAGCCCCGCCTCGGGCGTGTTGACCTCGTCGCCGCCGCGCGCCGCGTGCTCGGCCGTCCAGAGCTGCCCCGTCTGCGGGTGGAGTACAGCCCCCTGGACATTCCGATGGCCGATCGACCAGATCTCCGGCGCCCAGCCGTCCTTCTTCGGATTATCGGCCGGCGTCGCGCCATCCGGCCGGATGCGGATGACCTTGCCGAGATGATTGGCGGAGTTCTGCGCCTGGTCGCGCTGGCTGTAGCGATCGCCCACCGTGACGAAGAGCGCCCCCGTCCGGTCGAAGACCAGCCGCGAGCCGAAATGCAGGTTGGAATTGACCGTCGGCATCTGCCGGAAGATCACCTCGACAGCGGTCAGCGCCGTACCCTGCTCATTGAGGCGCCCGCGCGCGACGCTGGTGCCGTTGCCGCCCGAGCGCGGCTCGGAAAAGGAGAGATAGACGAGGCGATTCTGCGCGAAGGCGGGATCGAGCGCGAGGCCGAGCAGGCCGCCTTGCCCCCGCGCCACCACGCTCGGCACTCCGTTGATCGGCCGCGAGAGCTTGCCGTCGGTCTCGACGAGACGAAGCCGCCCCGGCCGCTCGGTGACCAGCATGCGCCCGTCCGGCAGGAAGGCGAGGCCCCAGGGATTTTCGAGACCCGTCGCAACGGTCTCAACCGTTAACTCGCCGGCACTGGAAGGATAGCGCTTCTGGGCCGAGGCCGTCACGGAAGCCATCGCCAGGATCGTGATGGCGGCGCTGACCCGAATGATCTGGTTCTGCATGAAGCCTTTCCTGAAAGAAGACGTGCTCCATCCAAGATAGGCGAACCCGGCGCAAGCGCCAGGTTCAGGCCGGTTCGCCTCCCGCGGCGATAGCCCGTTTCGACCTCACGATGTCGCCTGAAGGCCGGCCCCAGGGGCAAGACGATTGCCGTGGAAAGCCGGCCGCGCTCCCAGAACGAGCCGCTTCGCCAGGAAGTAGCTCGCCACTGCGATGGCGAGCCCAGCCGCGACATCGACGAAATAATGCCCGCCATCGATCGGTGTCGCAGCGATCATCGTGACATTCAGGACCCAGAAGGGCCATCGCACCCAGCGATTGCTGGCCGCCCCGATCAGCAGCAGCATCCCGAGAGCGGCGTGATAGGACGGGAAAGTGATGATGCCCTCGGCACGCGTGAGATCGAGGCGAAACGGCGCGCCCGACCTCAGCCCGGTCATGTCTGCGACATGAACGAATGAAGCACCCGGCTTGAGGTTCGGATAATCGGCGGGGCTCAGTCCAAGATGGACGAACATCGCCATCGCCGGCAGGAAGCCGGAAATGAGAATCGTGATCAGCCCGGCGATCATCATCGCGAGAATGACGACCCGGATACGGATGCGGTCGCCGCTGAAGCTCAGCACCGCGACCAGCACGATCGCCTGGGGGATGAAGCTGGCATAGGCGAAGGAGAACAGGGTTCCGAGCCAGGGAAGCTCGTTGACCGCCTTGAGATAGGCGAGCCAATCAAGGCCGAGGCTGAGATCCGCGGCATGAAATGCGCGGTCCTGGAACGGGAAGCCTAGAGCCGCCATCTGGTAGGACAGCAAGGACCCGAAGGCGAAGAAGGCAATCATCTGCCCGGTGCAATCCAGCGCGGCGGACAGGCCAGGCTCATTGCGCCAGCGGGTGTAATACCACGCCCCCGCCGTGAAAACGGCACCGACCGCCATCGGCAGCAGCAGCGAGGTCGGCACCAGCGACACCGTCGAGAACGGCAGCCAGCCGAGCGTGACGAGCGCTACGGCCGCAAGCAGCGTCCATGCCGCGCGACAAGACCGACCTACCTGCTGCGCTTCGATTTCTCTCGCCACGACACGCCACCTTCTGGACCGTGGCAGCTACGATAGCCGGCGGCGCTTAAGTCCAGGTCAACGCGGATCATTAAAAATGTGGTTTCCGCATGGGCATATTTTCGCGCCGTGGGACACACTGTGATGCGCGGACCCAACCCGCGCATCTTTCCCCGGAGACGCCCGGGCCGGCGCTCCGCTCAGTCCAGGACCGACGCCTGAGGCAGCCCTATTCCGGCTTCACGCCGGCGTCGGAGATGATCTGCTTCCAGGTCGCGTTTTCCTGGGTGTGGTAGGGCTTGAACGCCACGGGATCGCGCACCTTGAGCGTGAAGCCGAGCTTCAGGATCGCCTCGCGCGTCTCGGGCTTGTTCAGCGAGGCGAGAACCGCCTTGGAGAGCGTCTCGAGCACAGCATCCGGCGTCTTGGCCGGGGCGAAGAAGGCGGCCCAGGAATCGGCGTCGGCATTGCTGACGCCCTGCTCGCGCAGCGTCGGGATATCCTTGGCGCGCGGATTGCGCTCGGGGCTTGCCAGGGCCAGCGCCCGCAGCGTGCCGGAATTGATCTGCTCCAGCACGCTCGGCAGCGTCGAATTGGCGATGTCGATGCGGTCGGCGACGATCTCCTGCACCAGCGGCGCCGCTCCCCTAAAGGGCACGTGCGTCATCTTGATGCCGGTGCGCTGCATGAACAGCTCCATCGCCAGATGCGAGCCGGAGCCGACGCCGGTCGAGCCGTAATTGAGCTTGCCCGGCTCGGCCTTGGCGAGCGCGATCAGCTCCTGGATGTTCTTGGCCGGCAGGCCGTTGCGCACGACGAAGGCGTGCTCGAAGGCGCCGACGCCGGCGAGCGGCGCGAAATCCTTGACCGCGTCGTAGCCCGGCTCCTTCAGCAGGAACATGTTGTTGCCATGCGTCTGGTTGTTTCCGAAGACGATGGTGTAGCCGTCTGCCGCACCATGGGCGACGGCGCGGGTGCCGACCGCGCCCGAGGCGCCCGCACGATTGTCGACCACGACATTATGCCCGAAGGCGACCGCGAGGTCCTGCGCCACGAAACGCGCGATGGCGTCGGTCGGCCCGCCCGCCGGGTAAGGCACGACCAGCGTAACGACCTTGCTGGGGAAGCTCTGGGCCCGGACGATCGACGGAGCGAAGACGGCGCCGGCCATCAGGCCGAGCGTGGAACGGCGGGTCAACGACATGGACTTCCTCCCGGACGCCCGCCTGGATGGCAGGCCTGCTTTGCGGCGAGATTTAGGGGCAAAGGCGCCATGCGTCCAGCAGCACCTAAGACGCAGGGAGCCTCGGCTGACCTGCGGCAGGCGCGGAACGTTACGGTCAGACAAGCCTCTCCATCGCAGGCTGGCTCAGGCTCCGAAACCCGCCCGCTTCAGCCGCTGGATAGCCAGGTCGAGTGCCTGCAGGAAGGCCGAGCGGTCCTTCTGCGAGAACGGCTTCGGCCCACCTTGCACGGTCCCCATCGCGCGCAGATCCTCCATCATGTCACGCGTCGCCAGTGCCATGCCGATCGAGGCCTCGGTGAAGGGTTTTCCGGTCGGCCCGATCACGTTGGCGCCTGCCTTGATGCAGCGATCGGCCAGCGGGATGTCGGCGGTGATCACAATCGAACCGCGCGAAACCCGTTCCGCGATCCAGTCGTCGGCCGCGTCGAAATTGCCGGGCACCGTCACCCGCTCGATCCAGGGCTCGCGCGGCACGTTGAGGAAGCTGTTGGCGACGACGAAGACGTGCAGGCGGTGGCGCCCGGCGACGCGATAGACCTCGTCCTTCACCGGACAGGCATCGGCATCGACATAGATTGCGATCGGACCGGCAGCGTTCGTCATGGACCGGCCTTCGCATGCCCGGAGCGCAAGGGCAAACCGCCCTGAATTCATGACGTTTCTGCCAGACATCAATCAGTTGCGCTTGCGATCATCGCCGTCGAGTCATAAACCTCGCCCGCGCCTTATCCCGCGCTCACCCGTCCGCCTCCCCGGAGATCAGTCCCATGGCCTTTCTTGCCGATGCCCTGAAGCGCGTGAAGCCGTCCGCGACCATCACGATCACGCAGAAGGCCCGCGACCTGAAAGCCCAGGGCAAGGACGTGATCTCGCTCTCCGTCGGCGAGCCCGATTTCGATACGCCGGACAATATCAAGGAAGCCGCTATCTCCGCGATCAAGCGCGGCGAGACCAAGTACACCCCGGTCTCCGGCATCCCGCAGCTGCGCGAGGCGATCGCCCGCAAGTTCAAGCGCGAGAACGGCCTCGACTACAAGCCGAGCCAGACCATCGTCTCGACCGGCGGCAAGCACGTCATCTACAACGCGCTCCTCGCCACGCTGAACCCCGGCGACGAGGTCATCTGCGTCTCGCCTTACTGGGTTTCCTATCCCGAGATGGTCGCGCTCTGCGGCGGCACGCCGACCTATGCCGAGACCTATCTCAAGAACGACTTCAAGCTGCAGCCGGAAGACCTCGAGAAGGCGATCACCCCTAAGACCAAGTGGGTGATCCTGAACTCGCCGTCGAACCCGTCGGGCGCCGCCTACAGCCATGCCGAGATGAAGAAGCTCACGGATGTGCTGATGCGCCATCCGCATGTCTGGATCCTCACCGACGACATGTACGAGCACCTCGTCTATGGCGATTTCACCTTCGTAACCCCGGCGCAGGTCGAGCCCGCCCTCTACGAGCGCACGCTGACCATGAACGGCGTCTCGAAGTCCTATGCCATGACCGGCTGGCGCATCGGCTACGCCGCCGGCCCGCAGCATCTGATGAACGCCATGGACCTCGTCCAGGGCCAGCAGACCTCCGGCACCTCGGCGATCTCGCAATGGGCCGCGGTCGAGGCGCTCGACGGCACGCAGGAGCACATCCCGGTCTTCAAGAAGGCCTTCGAGCGCCGTCGCGACCTCGTCGTCTCCATGCTGAACCAGACCCGCGGCCTGAAGTGCCCGGTGCCGGAAGGCGCGTTCTACGTCTATCCCGACTGCTCGGCCCTGATCGGCAAGACCCTGCCGAACGGCAAGAAGATCGAGACCGACGAGGACCTCGTGATGGGCCTGCTGGAGACGGAAGCCGTCGCGGCCGTGCACGGCTCGTCCTTCGGCCTTGGCCCCAACTTCCGCATCTCTTACGCCACCTCGGACGAGAAGCTGGAAGAGGCCTGCCGCCGCATCCAGCGCTTCTGCGCCGAGCTGCGCTGAGCACGATGAACAAGGGCGCCGCAACGCGCCGGATCGTTCTGGCCGGGAGCTTCATGCTCCCGGCCTCTTTCGTTTTCGGGCAGCCGGCGGCGACGCTTTCGCCTCGGGAGGCTTATGAGGCGGCACAGGCGAAGCGCATCCTGCTGGTCGATATTCGCAATGCGCAGGAATGGGCCGATACCGGCCTACCGCAGGGTGCTCTCGCGCTGGATGTCGACGCGCCGGCCTTCGAGGTCAGGATCGCGGGCTTGCGCCTCGATCATCCCGGCAAGCGCATCGTCCTGATCGACCGGACGGGTGCGCAGGCGGCCGCCGTGGCACAGAAGCTTGCCGGGCGCGGCTGGCGCGATCTCGCGGGCGTGCGCGGAGGAATGCTCGGACCGGGCGGCTGGCTGGCGGAGAAGCTGCCGGTGACGGCCTATCCCTGATCCCGCCTGGCGAGCAGGTCCGGCCGCCTCTCCCGCGTGATCCGCTCAGCCTCAGCCTTCCGCCATTTCGCGATGCGGGCGTGATCTCCGGAGAGCAGCGCCTCCGGCAGACCCCTGCCCTCCCATTCGCGCGGGCGGGTATAATGCGGATACTCGAGCAACCCGTTCTCGAAGCTCTCGTCCTCGCCGGACGCGACCTTCCCCATCACGCCCGGGATCAGGCGCACGCAGGCATCGAGCAGCGTCAGCGCCGCCATCTCGCCGCCGGAGAGGATGTAGTCGCCGATCGAAACCTCGATCAGGTTGCGCCCCTCGATCACCCGCTCGTCGACGCCCTCGAAGCGCCCGCAGACGATGACGAGGCCGGGTCCTTCAGCCCAGTCGCGGACCTGTTCCTGCTTGAGCGGGCGTCCGCGTGGCGACATCAGCAGGCGCGGGCGATCGTCATCCGCCGGCACCGCCGCATCGATCGCCGCCGCCAGCACGTCGCAGCGCAGCACCATGCCGGCGCCACCGCCGGCTGGATTGTCGTCGACATTGCGATGACGGCCGATGCCGTGCTCGCGGATCTGATGGGTATCGAGCGACCACAACCCCTTGCGCAGCCCCTCGCCTGCCAGCGAGATGCCGAGCGGCCCCGGAAACATCTCCGGATAGAGCGTCAGGATCGAGGCGCGGAAGGACATGCCTTCAAGCAAAGCGCAGCGCCGGCAACCCGTCCAGCGCCGCGAAATCGCGAGCCGACGCGATCAGGTTGTCATAGCCCGCAAAGCCCTCGGGACCGAGCATGGTGAGCAGCGCCACGGCGCGCATGCCGGCGCGGCGCGCCGCCTCGACGCCGAGCGGCGCATCCTCGAAGACGATGCAATCGGCCGGATCGACCTTCATGCGCTCGGCCGCGGCGAGGAACATGTCCGGATGCGGCTTGCCGCGAAAACCCTGGCTCGGCGAGACAATGGTCGCGAAGCGCTGGCGCAGACCGAGCGTATCCAGCACCACCTCGATATTGGCCGGAGGCGCCGCCGTCCCAACGGCCATCGGCACGCCCGCCGCCTCGGCTCGCGCGATCAGATCAAGAAAACCGGGAGTCGCAGCGACATGCGGCAGATAGGCTTCCCGATAGAGCGCCTCCTTGGCGTCGCTCATCACGTCGAGCTCGGCCACGGTCGCCTGCGGGAAATAGGAGGCAATGATCTCGTTGCCGGCCATGCCGGCCGTGCGCGCGGCAAAGGTGTTGCGATCGAAAGGCAGTGTGTTGCTGACGTGCCAGCTCTCCCAGGCATCGTCATGGAAGCGCATATTGTCGACGATGGTGCCGTCCATGTCGAAGATCAGGGCGCGGGCAGGCCTATTGCTTGTCATCGTCGGGCTCGAACAATCCCAGTGGGGGCTCGGCCTCGATCCGGCGCGCAGCGATGTCGATGCGCGGCGCGAAGGCCTTGGTGAAGGGCATCAGAACGAAGCGCCCGTCCGGCGTCTTGATGTCGAGCAGGTCGCCGGCCCCGTAATTCTCGACGCCGGTGACGGTGCCGAGCAAGGCGCCATCAGGCCCGACCACGCTGCAGCCGATCAGGTCGGCATGCAGGAACTCGTCCTCATCGGCATCCGCCGAGAGCTTCTCGCGGGCGACGAAGAGTTCCGTCCCGTTCAGCGCCTCGGCCTGCTCGCGCGTCGTCACGCCCTCGAGTCGAGCGACGACCACTTCCTTGGCCGGGCGGATATCGGTGATTTCGTAGCTGCGGCCCTTGCTGTCGGTCAGCGGGCCGTAACCGGCGATCCCAAGGGGATCGCCGGTGAAAGTCTTGATCCTGACCTCGCCGCGCACGCCATGCGGCGCGCCGACGACACCGAGCAGGATGAGATTGTCGGTATCAGCCATCATCCGTCATTCCGGGGCGCAGCGAAGCTGCGAGCCTGGAACCCATGAACACCACGATGACCGGACTGCGCCACGGCCTTCCCACGAACGATGTGTTCATAGGTTCCGGGCCCGGGCCTACGGCCCGTCCCGGAATGACGGCGGCGCAGCGTCAAGCTCACGCCTCGGCAGCTTCTTCAGCGGCCGGAGCAGCGGCCTTCTCGGCCTTCTTCTCGGCGCGCTCCTTGGCCTTCTCGCCGGGAACAGCCTTGTTCGGGTTGTTGCGGGCAGCGCGCTTGACGAGGCCGGCGGCGTCGAGGAAGCGCAGGACGCGATCCGTCGGCTGGGCGCCCTTGGCGAGCCAGGCCTGGACCTTCTCGAGGTCGAGCACGACGCGGTCGGCGGCGTCCTTGGCCTTCATCGGGTCATAGGAGCCGATCTTCTCGATGAAGCGGCCATCGCGCGGCGAGCGCGAGTCGGCAACGACGATGCGGTAGTAGGGGCGCTTCTTGGCGCCGCCGCGGGTCAAGCGAATCTTGAGGGACATGGGTCTTCTCCGGTCAGGTTTGGTTTTGGTTCAGTGTTTCGCAGGCGTGGCCGCCGGATGCCGGTAGATGCCGACTTCGGTGCCACGGATCACGAAGGGTTTCTCGAAGCGCGCGCCGAGACGCTCGGCGACACGGATCGAGGGTCGGTTGTCGGGATGCACCAAGCTCATCAGCGTGGTCCACCCCAAGTCGCGATAGGCATAGTCACGGGCGCGCAGCGCAGCCTCGGTCGCATAGCCGCGACCGTGCTCGCCCGCGAACAGGCTCCAGCCGATCTCCGGCTCGGGCCAGCCTTCCGGCGAGAGCAGGCCGCACCAGCCGACGAGCCGGCGGTCCTCCTTCGCCTCCACCGCCCAGAGGCCGTGGCCCCGCAAGGACCAGTGGCCGGCCATGCTGGACAGACGACGCCACGAATCCTCACGGTTGCTGGCGCCGCCGACATAGCGCGTGAGATCTTCGTTGCCGAAGAACTGCGCGAGCACGTCAAAATCGGCGGCTGTCCAGCCGCGCAGCCGCAACCGCTCTGTTTCCAGAACGGGAATCACTTCTTCTTGACTCCGAACGGATTGCCCAGGCCGGGCAGGCCACCGCCGCCAAGGCCCGGCAGCTTCGGCATCATGCCCGCCGGCGGGGTCACGCCCTTCGGCAGGCCGGGGAAGCCGCCCGGCGGCATCGAGGGCAAGCCTCCGCCCGCGCCGAGCTGCTTCTGCAATTCAGCGAGCTGAGCAGGGTCCATCTTTGAGGGATCGGGCATGCCGGCCGGCAGGCCGCCGCCGAGCCCGAACATCGAGCCGAGCTTGCCGAGCATACCGCCCTTCTGCTTGGCCATCATCTTCATGGCGTCGGCCATGCCGCGATGCATCTTGAGCAGCTTGTTGATCTGCTCGGCCGTGGTGCCGGAGCCGGCCGCGATGCGCTTCTTGCGGCTGTTCTTGAGCAGGTCGGGATTCTTGCGCTCGGCCGCCGTCATCGAGTCGATCGCGGCGATCATGCTCTTGAACATCTTGTCGCCGACACCCGCATTGGCGAGCTGCGACTGGGCCTGCTTCATGCCGGGCAGCATGCCCATCACGCCGCCGATGCCGCCCATCTTCTCCATCTGCTGGAGCTGCGCGCGCATGTCGGACAGGTCGAACTGGCCCTTGGCCATCCGCTGCGCGGTGGCCTGCGCCTGCTCGGCATCGATCGTCTGCGCCGCCTTCTCGACGAGCGAGACGATGTCGCCCATGCCGAGGATGCGGTTGGCGACGCGCGAGGGGTGGAACTCGTCGAGCTCGTCAACCTTCTCGCCGATACCGACCAGCTTGATCGGCTTGCAGGTGACGGCACGCATCGAGAGCGCCGCACCGCCGCGCGAATCGCCGTCCATGCGGGTCAGCACGATGCCGGTGAGGCCGACGCGGGCATCGAAGGCGCGGGCCGTGTTGACGGCGTCCTGACCGGTCAGCGCGTCGGCGACGAGCAGCACTTCATGCGGATTGGTCGCGGCCTTGACCTCGGCGACTTCGGCCATCAGCGTGTCGTCGAGCGTCACGCGGCCGGCGGTGTCGAGCATCACGACGTCGAAGCCGCCGAGACGGGCGGCCTCGACCGCGCGCTTGGCTATCTGCACGGCCGACTGGCCGGCGACGATCGGCAGCGTCTGCACGCCGACCTGGCTGCCGAGAATGGCGAGCTGTTCCATGGCGGCCGGGCGTCGCGTATCGAGCGACGCCATCAGCACCTTCTTCTTGTGGCGCTCCGTCAGGCGCTTGGCGATCTTCGCCGTCGAGGTGGTCTTACCGGAACCCTGCAGACCGACCATCAGGACCGGCACCGGCGGCACGGCATCGAAATTGATGCCCTCGCCCTCGCCGCCCAGCGTCTCGATCAGGACGTCATTGACGATCTTGATGACCTGCTGGCCGGGCGTGATCGACTTCAGCACCTCGGCGCCGACGGCGCGCTCGCGCACCTTGTCGGTGAAGGACCGGACAACTTCGAGCGCGACGTCCGCCTCGAGTAGCGCGCGGCGAACCTCGCGGAGCGCCGCGTTGACGTCCTCCTCGGTCAGCGAACCCCTGCGGGTCAGCCCCGAGAGGATGCCGGAGAGCCTGTCGCTCAGCGTGCCGAACATGCGGACCTGCCTGCTTGCCTCAGGAAGCCTTCAGCGCCAAAGCCTCATCGCCAAGCGGTTTCGCGCCCGAGGGCGCAATCGCGCTGTCGGGCGTTGACCTCCGGGCTCATGAAAGCGGCTTGCGCGGCCCGGTCGGCGGATGTGGTTTCGGCGATGTCGGCGAAACGGATGCGGTCTTAAAGCGGAAGACTGTGGCGAAAGTCAAGTTTTGGGGACAAGGTCACGCCGAAAACGACGCCCCGATTGCCAGACGGCCCTCTCCCCCGCATTGCTGGGCGGTACAATTCACGATCAAGGGACCGACGATGCGCTTTTCCGCCCCTCGCAGCCTGCCCCTCGCCGCCGGCCTCGTGCTCGCCAGCCTCGCCCCGGCACTGGCCCAGCCCTGCGCCAGCAACTTCAAGGTCGACGGCGTGCCGATGGTAACCGGGCTAAGCTACCGCACCTGGGACCTCATCCCCAACCGCCAGCCAGCCGCCGTGCTCAGCGATCTCGGTGCCGCCGTTTCGGCGGAGGGCTTCGCCGACATGCGCATCGATAAGGCGACGAGCGCCGTCGTCGCCATCCAGGAGACCTCCGGCTCCGGGCGCCCGCAGACGCTGCGCATCACCGCCCGCAAGAACGGCAAGGGCACCCGCGTCGATGCGGTCTTCGTGGTCCAGGCCGGGCAGGTCGCACCGGAGGATTATGTGCGCAAGGCGTTCTGCCGCGTGATCGGCGGCGCGCGCAGCTAAACCGCGGAAACCGCGCGGCCCCAGAAAGGCCCTGATCGGGCGGCATCGCTGCGGCCCGATTCGCAAACGTGCCGGTCCATGAAACTGAAACCCGTCTCGACCCTGCTGGCCCTCGCTCTGCTGCTCGCCGCCTGCGCCGGCGACCCGCGTCGCGAGGGCCCGCTCGATCCGCGCATGGTCGAGAAGGTCGCGGCCGTCTCGCTCGACCCCGCCCAGGCCGGGCGCATCCTCAACGCCTATCGCGCGAGCCAGGGCCTCGGCCCGGTCAGGCCGGACCCGCGCCTGATGGCGATGGCGCAGCGCCAGGCCGATGCCATGGTCGCGAAGAACGCCCTGTCTCACGATGCCGGCGGCAACTTCACCGCCCGCATCCACGCTGCGGGCGTCGACAGCGCGCGGGCGGCGGAGAATCTCGGCGGCGGCTATTTCTCGGTCGAGGAAGCCTTCGACGGCTGGCGCAAGTCTCCGGGCCATGACGCGAACCTGCGCATGAAGGAAGCGACCCGCTACGGCATCGCGCTCTCCAAGGACCCGCGCACCAGCTACCGCGTCTGGTGGGCGCTGGTCGTCGCGGCCGAACCGGAGGTTCGCCGCGAGAAGGCGGCACAAGGCGCCGGCCCAGCGATGGTGTTCGGCAACAACCCGCGCCCGGTGCGCTGACCCCTTTACAAGCACCAGCTTCTGGTGATGGCTCTGGTCTTTAGCGGAGCCATCACCATCATGACCTTCGAAGCCTGGATCGCCTTCACCGCCGCCACCGCCGTCCTCCTGGTCATTCCGGGACCGACGATCCTCCTTGTGATCTCCTATGCGCTCGGCCAGGGCTGGCGCACCGCCTTCCCGATCGCCGTCGGCGTCGCGCTCGGCGATTTCACCGCGATGACGCTGTCGATGCTCGGCGTCGGCGCCCTGCTCGCCACCTCCGCCCTGGTCTTCACCACACTGAAGTGGATCGGCGCGGCCTATCTGATCTGGCTCGGCATCAAGCTTTTCCGCGCCGGCGGCACGCTCGACGCCAAGCCGCGCGAGGACGCCGCTCCCGGCTGGAGGATGCTCGGCCATGCCTGGCTGGTGACGGCGCTGAACCCGAAGAGCATCACCTTCTTCGTCGCCTTCCTGCCTCAGTTCCTCGACACCAAGGGCGATTTCTGGACGCAGATGCTGATCTTCGAGGCGACCTTCATCACGCTCGCATTCGCCAATGCCATGGGCTACGCGCTGATCGCCTCACGGGCGCGGGCCGTGGTCAGCAATCCCCGCGCGATCGGACTGTTCAACAAGGCCGGCGGCACGCTGCTGATCGGCGCCGGCGTCGCGACGGTCGCAATCCGCTCCGGCAGCAACTGACGCTGATCATGTCGAGCAAGGACGATCAGACTCTCGGCTTCTATGCCGAGGAAGCCAGCGCCTATGCGGGCCGCGACCGGCTGGCCGAGCACCGCCGCATCGATCCCTTCGTGGCCAGGCTCGAGCCCGGCGCGCGGATTCTCGAACTCGGCTGCGGCGGCGGGCAGGACAGCGAGGAGATGCTGCGACGCGGCTTCGACGTCGTGCCGACCGACGGTTCGCCGGAACTGGCAGCGCAGGCCGAGTTGCGGCTTGGGAGGCCGGTGGGCGTCCTGCTCTTCGAGGATCTGGAAGACGTCGCTGCTTATGACGGCGTCTGGGCGCATGCCTGCCTGCTGCATGCGCCGCGCCCGGCCCTGCCCGGCATCATCGACCGGATACACCGCGCCCTGCGTCCGGGCGGCGTCCTCTATGCCAGCTTCAAGGCCGGCGAGGCCGAAGGGCGCGACGCCCTCGGCCGCTATTTCAACTATCTTTCGGCCACCGAACTGCGCGCGGCCTTCGGCAACGACGCTCGCTGGCAGTCCCTGACGATCGATGAGGATACCGGCTCCGGCTATGACCGCCAGCCGACACGCTGGCTTCACGCCTTGGCGATCAGATCGCCGGAGCCTTGACGGAAGGGTGCGGCGGCCTACCTCTTCTCCCCATGACCCGCCGCAAACTCCTCTCCTTCGTCGGCCTCGGCGCGCTGCTGGCTTCGACCGGTGCCGCCTGGGGCGCGATCTCCCGCTCGCGCAATCCCTATTACCAGGGCCCCGTCAGCGATCATTTCAACGGGCTCGTCTTCAGCGACGGCCGCCCGGTGACCAAGGGCCTCGCCGACGTGCTGCGCTGGCAGACCGGCAAGCGCGAGCGCGAGGCCTTCCCCCTCGCCTATCAGGCTCCGCCGCAGGACAAGCCGCCGGCCCAAGTCGATGGCGCCCGGATCGTCCATCTCGGCCACGCCTCCTTTCTCTATCAGGTCGCGGGCCTGAATCTGCTGATCGACCCCGTCTATTCGCTGCGCGCGAGCCCCTTCTCCTTCATCGGCCCGAAGCGCGTGAATGCGCCGGGCGTCGCCTTCGCCGACCTGCCGAAGATCGACGCGGTTCTGGTCACGCATAACCATTACGACCATCTCGACATCGAGACGCTGGCGCTGCTGCATGCCAAAGACCAGCCGCGCATGATCATGCCACTCGGCAACGACTCGATCGTCCGGTCCCGCATCCCCGATGCCCGCGCCGAGGCGCATGACTGGAACGACCGGCTCACGCTCTCGGACAAGGTCACGGTCACCCTGGTGCCGAGCTATCACTGGTCGGCGCGCGGCGCCTTCGACCGGCGCATGGCGCTATGGTGTTCCTATATCCTCGAAACGCCGGCCACGAGGATCTTCCATATCGGCGATACCGGTTATCATGACGGCTCGCTCTACGAGGAACTTGGGAGCCAGCACGGGCCGTTCGACCTCGCCGTGCTGCCGATCGGCGCCTATGAGCCCCGCTGGTTCATGTCGGACAATCACATAAACCCGGACGAGGCCGTAAAGGTCATGCTGGCGCTGCGCGCCGAGCAGGCGATCGGCCATCACTGGGGCACGTTCCAGCTCACCGACGAAGGCGTCGAGCGCCCGCCAGAGGCTCTGAAGGCCGCGCTCGCCGAAGCCGGCCTGCCGGACGAGCGCTTCAGGCCGATGCGGCCGGGTTTGAGCTGGAGTGCGTGACGCTCCTTGTCATTCCGGGGCGGTGCATCGCGCCGAACCCGGAATGACAAGGAGAACTACTTCGGCTGGACGTAGACGTTGATCTCGAGGTTCGGATCGCCGGGGTCCTTGAGGTCGCTGACATATTCCTCGAGGAACGCGTCCTTCACAGCGATGCTCTTGGCCTCGAGATAAGCCGTGATCGTCTCATAGGTGGAATCGATGTCGTCATAGGGCGCGACATGCTGGAAGCGCAGCGCCCTTCCGGCCGGTGAAGCGCTCAGTTTCACCCCAGGCCCCAATGCAGGAGGCGGGCTCCCGGCCGGCAGCGCAACGGGCAGCATCGCCTCGAAACGAAAGCCGTCATCGGTCGTCTCGACGAAGAGCGACAACGGCCGGCCGGCGACCGGCAGGCCCGCCTTCTGCGCCTCTGCACGCAAGGCGTTGAAGCTCTCCGACAATCTCTGGAAGCCCTGGTCCCAGCTGGCCTGACCCGGCAACAGCAGCACCGGCTTCGCGGCCAGCATGACCTCCTCGATATCGCTTGAATCGCCGCGCTTGCCGGCGAGCGTCGCATTGGGATCGGGCACGCCGGCGTGTTGCTGCACGGGCGGCGCCGGCAAGGGCTGGCCCGGCGGCGGCATCGTCGGCGGCGGCTGCACGGGCTGCGGCTCGGCCGGTCCCGGAAGCGTCGGAGCTGGCTGCACCGGCTGCGGCGTCACCGGGTTCGGCGGCGGCGGGGCGGGCTGGACCGGCTGCGGCCCCGGCTGGGAATCTGGCACGGGCATGGGCGGCGTCTGCGCCGGAGCCGACGGCATCTGGACAGGGCTGGCGCCGGGCGGCGGCGCGAGAGGCGCGGATTCGACGGCCGTCGGCGGCGCGACGCGCGCCTGTGCGAAAACCATTCCGTTCGACAGGCTCGCCAGGCCGGCAAGCGCCAGAACACCAATCCGGGAATACCGCCGAGAAACACGCATTGTCACGGCCTTAGAGTTTCACGCGATTCGCGCCCTTGCGGCGCAACATAGAATGTCCACCTTGTCCTAGGGAACGGGGACGAGGGTGGCTTTTTCACGTCGCCTCAGCCATAGACCCACTATTCATGGGACGTGTGACCAAATGAACGCTCTGGCCAATCGCCGGTTCCTGAAGATGAACGGGCTCGGCAACCAGATCACGGTGCTGGACCTGCGCGGCAGCAAGCATGTCGTCAGCGAAGCGGAAGCCCTCGCCATCGCCTCCGAGCCGCGCGCCCGCTTCGACCAGCTCATGGTGCTGCACGATGCCGTGACGCCCGGCACCGATGCCTTCGTCCGCATCTACAACACCGACGGCTCGGAAGCCGGCGCCTGCGGCAACGGCACGCGCTGCGTCGCCTGGGCGATGATCGCCGATCCGCAGATGGGCGATCCCAACAAGACCCGCCTCGCGCTCCAGACCAAGGCTGGTCTGCTGCCGGCCGTGCGCGAGGGTAAAACGCTCTTCACCGTCGACATGGGCGCTCCGCGCCTCGCCTGGGACCAGATCCCGCTGTCCGAGCCCTTCGAGGACACCAGCCGCTTCGAATTGCAGATCGGGCCGATCGACAACCCGATCCTGCACACGCCCTGCGCCGTCAACATGGGCAATCCCCACGCGGTGTTCTTCGTCGCGGACCCCTATGCCTACAATCTCGAACAGATCGGCCCGCTGCTCGAGAACCACCCGATTTTCCCCGATCGCGCCAATATCGAGCTCGCCGCGGTCAAGGCGCCCGACCATATCGTGCTGCGCGTCTGGGAGCGCGGCGCCGGCATCACCCAGGCTTGCGGCTCGGGCGCCTGCGCGGCGCTGGTCGCGGGCGTGCGTCGCGAGCTCACCGCCCGCAAGGCGACCGTCAGCCTGCCCGGCGGCGACCTCGCCATCGAATGGCGAGAGCGCGACAGCCATGTCCTGATGACCGGCCCGGTCGAATTCGAATGGGAAGGCACGCTCGACCCGGCGTTGTTTTCGAGCGCCGCCTGATGACCCTGGAGGTCGTCACCTTCGGCTGCCGCCTCAATATCGTCGAGAGCGAGGCGCTGCGGCTCCAGGCGGAAGCGGCCGGGCTGAAGGATGCCGCGATCGTCAATTCCTGCGCCGTCACCGCCGAAGCGACCCGGCAGGCGCGGCAAGCCGTGCGCCGCCTCAAGCGCGAGCAGCCGGACAGGCCCGTCATTGTCACCGGCTGCGCCGCGCAGATCGAACCGGCCCGCTTCGCGGAAATGCCGGAAGTCGACCGCGTCCTCGGCAATGACGAGAAGCTGCGACCTGAGAACTGGGCGACGCTCGCCGGCTCCAACAGCCTCGGAAGCCCTGACAGCTCCGCGGCCGACAAGCTCGATGTCGGCGACATCATGGCCCGCACCGCCATGCGCGCGCCCGTCACCGGCCGCTTCGCCAGCCATACGCGCGGCTTCGTCCAGGTCCAGAATGGCTGCGACCATCGCTGCACCTTCTGCGTCATCCCCTTCGGACGCGGCAATTCACGCTCGCTCGCCATCGCCGATGTCGTCGCCCAATGCCGCACCCTGCTGGCGGCCGGCGCCCGCGAGATCGTGCTGACCGGCGTCGACCTCACCAGCTATGGCCGCGACCTGGCCGACGAGCCGACGCTGGGCGCGCTCGCGGGAGCGATCCTGCGCGCCTTGCCCGATTTGCCGCGCCTGCGCCTCTCCTCGATCGACGCCGTCGAGGTCGACGACACCTTGCGCCACCTGCTCGCGACCGAACCGCGCCTGATGCCGCATCTGCATCTCTCGCTGCAGGCCGGCGACGACCTCATCCTGAAGCGCATGAAGCGCCGCCATAACCGCGATGACGCCATCCGATTCTGTGCGGAGATCCGCGCCTTGCGCCCCGATATCGTCTTCGGCGCCGATCTCATCGCCGGCTTCCCGACCGAGGACGAGGCGATGTTCACCCGCTCGCTCGATCTCGTCGCGGAATGCGGCCTGAGCTTCGTCCATGTCTTCCCCTACTCGGCCCGCCCCGGCACGCCGGCCGCGCGCATGCCGCAGCTCTCGGGAGAGGTCGTTTCGGAGCGCGCCGCAAGGCTGCGTGCCACGGCTGGGAGGGCACAGGCAGGCCATCTCGCCGCGCGCATCGGCCGCCCGCTCAGCGTGCTGACCGAACGCGGCAATACCGGCCGCGCCGAAGATTTCACGCTGGTCCGCTTCGCCAGCGACATCGCGCCGGGCGAGATCGTGCCGGTCACCGGCCACGCCGCCGATGGCAAGGCGCTTCTGGCGGCCTGAAGCGCAGCTTGTGCTTTTGCCCGGAAACGCACCGTCATTCCGGGGCAGGCCGAAGGCCTGAGCCCGGAACCCATAACCGCAGGTCGAGACGGAAAGGGCGGACACCGTAACGCTCTTGCGAGGATTGTCGGCGGTTATGGGTTCCGGGCTCTTCGCTGTGCGAAGCCCCGGAATGACGGGGTGGTTCCAGAATCCTGGCGGGAGAGAATAGCCGCCTCGGTCGCCGATGGGAGGAGGAGTGACCGAGGCGGCAGAGCCATGCCCGGAATGGCAGACCCATTCCTTAGACGCGGCAACCCGCCAAAAGGTTCAAAGCCTCACGCGACGACCGAGCCGCGCACCCGCTGGACCTGATTGTTGCAATATCCCCGCGGGTTCCAGACCGGCTCCAGCGGCTGGACACTGCCTTCGGCATCCCGCGCCCGTGCCATGACGACGAACGGATCCGACTGTTCAGCCACGATCTCCGCTTCGAAGCGCCGCCAGGCGAAGCGCCCCTCGCCGGCCTGCAAGGCGACATCCTGCCAGCTCTCGCCACCATCGCCGGAGATCGCGACCGCCTCCAATGGAACCGCCCCACTCCAGGCGAAGCCCGCTACCTTCAATCGCTCGCCCCGCTTCGCCACGAAGCCGTCTGATGGAGCCGTGATCAGCGACTTGACCGGCATATCGGTGATGACGGCGAAATTCGCGGGGTCGAGCGGCTCGCCGGGGCGCACCGGCCGGATCGGCATCCGATAATCCGTCCCGCGCATCTTCTCGCCGTCATGCTCGATAGCCCGCAGCGTGATCCGGTCGAGCCATTTCTGCCAGGCCGAGCCGGGATAACCCGGCGCGACGACGCGCAAGGGCCCGCCATGCAGCCGCGGCAAGGGCTCGCCATTCATGGCGAAGGCGATCAGGGTTTCCGGAGCCACCGCCTTGGCCATCGGCAGGCCGCGCGAAAGCGCCGCCTTCTCCGGCTTGCCGATCTGGCGATCCGGCGCGTGGTGAGCGGTGTAGATTGCGCTCTGCTTCGGGCCGGCATGCTCCAGCACATCCGCCAGCCGCACGCCCGTCCAGCGCGCGCAACCGACGGCACCGAGCCGCCATTGCAATCCGTCCGTCGCCGGCGAGAAGTGCGAGCGGCCATTGCCGGCACATTCCAGCACCGCGGTGACAGTGACGGTCTCGAAGCGCTGGCGCAGACCTTCGACGGTCCAGACGGCCGGGCGCTCGACCTCGCCATCGATGGTCAGCGTCCAGTCGTTATCGTCGATCTCGGGCAGATGGCCGTTATTGCGGATGAAGAAGGAATCGACCGGCGTGATCGGCTCGTCGAGCAACGCGAGCGCCGGTTCGGCGTTCAGCGCCTCCTCCTCGTAGACATGGAGGCCGGGCTTCAGACGGCGCAGCAGCGGCAGTTCGACGAGGTGATGAGGCAAGCGGCGATGATCTCCGATGCGACAACCAAGCGATAGATCATCGTTATCGCGTCCGATAGGACGCGCGATGATCAAAGGCGATCACTCGCCCCAGCGAAAGGGGACAGGAGATGGCACGATGCTCGCCCGCCTGTAGACCGTCGCCCGGCGTCAGCGCTTGGCGACGACCTCCTCGCGCAGCGCCCGGCGCAGCACCTTGCCGACATTGGTCTTCGGCAGGCTCTCGCGAAAGAAGATCTGCTTGGGCACCTTGTAGCCGGTCAGGTTCTCCTTGCAGTAGGCCCGCAGCGCATCCGTCGTCAGGGTCGGGTCCTTGCGCACGACGAAGGCGGTGACCGCCTCGCCCGAATGCTCGTCCGGCAGGCCGATCACGGCCGATTCCAGCACGCCCGGATGCGCGGCGAGCACGTCCTCGACCTCGTTCGGATAGACGTTGAAGCCGGAGACCAGGACCATGTCCTTCATCCTGTCGACGACCTTGACCTGCCCGTCCGGCAGCATGACGCCGACATCGCCGCTGCGGAAATAGCCGTCCGCCGTCATCGCCTTGGCGGTCTCGTCCGGGCGGTTCCAGTAGCCTGCCATCACCTGCGGCCCGCGGATGCAGATCTCGCCGGCCTCGCCCATCGGCATGTCGTTGCCCTCGGCGTCGCGGATCGCAATCTCCGTCGAGGGGATCGGGTAGCCGATCGTGCCGCTGAACTCGGTCAGGTCCGGCCGGTTGATCGTGGCGATCGGCGAGGTCTCGGACAGGCCATAGCCCTCGATGATCGGGCGCCCGGTCACGGCCTTCCACTGCTTGGCGACCGCGGCTTGCGTCGCCATGCCGCCGGCAACGGCAAAGCGCATCTCGGAGAAGTCGACTTGCCTGATCTCGGGATGGTTGGCGAGCGCGTTATAAAGCGTGTTCACCCCGGAGAAGAGCGTGAAGCGGCTCGCCTTCAGCGTCTTGATGAAGCCGGGAATGTCACGGGGGTTGGCGATCAGCAGGCTCTTGGCGCCGATGCGCAGCATGAACATGCAGCAGCAGGTCAGCGCGAAGATGTGGTAGAGCGGCAGCGCCGTCACCATGACATGCTGGTAGTCGCTGCGGCCGAGCGGCGGCTCCAGCACCCATTCGAGCCAGAAGCCCGCCTGCTGCACATTGGAGGCGACATTGCGATGCGTCAGCGTCGCGCCCTTGGCGACGCCGGTCGTCCCGCCGGTATATTGCAGGAAGGCGACATCGTCCGGCAGCACGGTCACCGGCGCCATCCGGGCGCCTCCCTGCAGAACCTGCTGGAAACCGACCGAGCCCGGCAGGTTATAGGGCTTCACCACCTTCTTGATGCGGCGCGCGACGAAATTGACGATCTTGCCCTTGAAGCCCATCAGGTCGCCGGCCGTGGCGATGACGATGGCGTCGAGCTTCAGGTTCGGCTTCGCCTCCTCGACGACATGGGCGAAATTCTCGATCACCACGAGCACCCGCACCCCGGCATCGTTGATCTGGTGGGTCAGCTCGCGTGCGGTGTAGAGCGGGTTGACGTTGACGGCGGTGAAGCCGCCGAGAAGCGTGCCGAAGAGCGCCGCCGGATAGGCCAGGATGTTCGGCATCATCAGCGCGACGCGGTCGCCCTTCTTCAGCCCCCTGGACTGCAGCCAGCCGGCGAAGGCCTCGGCAGCCTGGCGGGTCTCGGCGAAGGTGATCGTCTTGCCGAAGCTCTCGAAGGCCGGGCGGCTGGCATAGGTCGAGCAGGCGAAGCCGATCAGGTCCGCCAGCGTGCCGACCTTGGCATCGTCGAGTTCCGGCGGAACGGCCGGCGGATAATGCGCTAGCCAGGGGCGCAGGGCGTTCCTGGCCTGCGTGGCGCCGGTCGCAGTCATAATTCCCTCCCACTCGCCCGGTTGACCGCCTCGCGACGGGTTCCGGTGCATTTTCATACTCGTACAGTGCGGAACGGCAGCCGGGAGCGCAAGCGCCGGCCATCAAAGACCATACAATGTTCACATCTAAACAATTCGCCCCGCGCGAAATCAAGCCCGACCGGGAGCCAATGAATGGCTCCCGGTCGGGAAGGGCGGGCGTTTTCTCTGGAATCAGCGCCCTTGCGCGAGGGCGAGCGCCTGGGCGGAGACCACGGCCTCGGCCGGCTTGCCGGCGAGTTCCGCGAGATGGTCGAAACGCGCACTGAACGAGCCGACGCCGGATGTCGCCGAGCGCAGTTCGACGATCAGGCCGGTCATCTCCGCTTCCGGCACCAGCGCCTTGATCTGATCCCAGCCGCGCCAGCCGGGCCGCGTGTCGTAACCGAGGATCTGCCCGCGCCGGGCGGAGATCAGGGCCGAGGCCCGCGACATCGCCTCCGACGGGATCACCACATCGACGGAGAGGATCGGTTCGAGCAGCACCGGCTTCGCCTGCGGCATCGCTTCGCTCATGGCGAGCCGCGCCGCCTGCCGGAACGCCATGTCGGAGGAATCGACGGTGTGATAGGAGCCGTCCGTCAGTGTCACTGCGACATCGACGATCGGGAAGCCGAGCGGCCCCTTCTCGCAGAAATCGCGCATGCCGGCCTCGACCGAGCCGATATACTGGCGCGGCACGACACCGCCGGTGATCCGGTCGACGAACTGGATGCCCTCCCCGCGCGGCAGCGGCGCCACCTCGATCACCACGTCGCCATACTGGCCATGGCCGCCGCTCTGCTTGCGATGCCGGCCGCGCGCGCCGGCCTGGCCCCGGATCGTCTCGCGATAGCCGATCTGCGGCGCCTTGTTGAGGACGGTGACGCCATAGCGACCGGCGAGCTTCTCCAGCGCGACGCGCAGATGCATCTCGCCTTGCCCCGACAGGCGGGTTTCGCTGAGCTCCGGCACCTGCGTCACCGCCAGCGCCGTATCCTCCTCGGTCAGGCGCTGCAGCGCAGCCGCCAGCCTGACATCGTCCTTACGGTCCTTCACCGCGATGGCAAAGGCATGCACGGCTTCCGGCGGCGCGACCGCGCTGACCACGCTCGCCCGCGCCTTGCCCAGCATGAAGGCTTCACCCGTCGCGATGCCGTCGAGCTTGGCGAAGCCGGCGACATCCCCCTCCTCCGCCGCAGGCTTCCGGCTTTGCTCGGCGCCCTTCAGGGAAACGACGCCGGCGATGCGCGCCTCGACGCCGCCCGACGAGGTCACGACATCGCCCTCCGCCAGCCGGCCGCGCATCACCCTGGCCAGCGAGAGCTTGCCGCCCTGGCTTGAATGCCAGGTCTTCAGCACCTGCGCGAGCGGCGGACCTTCGGGCAGGATGCCGGCGCGCCCGCGCGTCTCGACAAGCCCCGGCGCCTCATGCCTGAGCGCTTTGAGCAGCCGCGTCACGCCGTTGCCGCGCTCGGCCGCGCCGATCAGCACCGGCACGACATGGCGATGCTGCAATTCGCGCGCGAGATCGTCGAAGACACGGTCGCGCGGCGGCTCCATGTCGCCAAGCAACTCTTCCATCAGTTCGTCGTCGTAATCGGCGAGCCGCTCCAGCATCGAGAAGCGCGCCTCCTTCTCGCGGCCCGCCTCGTCGGCCACCAGCGGCACGATCTCGCTCGGCGCGTGCTCGCGGTAGATGAAGGCCCGCTCCAGGGCGAGGTCGATGAAACCGACGGCGATGCCGTTCTTCCAGATCGGGATCTGACGCAGCAGCAGCGGCGTCCGCGAGGCCCGCTGCAGGATGCCGAGCGTCTCGCGCACCCGGCGCGAGGCCGTGTCGATCTTGTTGAGGAACAGGAAGCGCGGGATGTCGGCCTCTTCCAGCTCGCGCAGCACGAGTTCCAGCGCCGGAGCCTTGCGGTCATCCGCCTCGCAGACGACGACGGCCGCATCCACCGCCGGCAGTACATGGCGCATCTCGTGCAGGAACTCGACCGAGCCCGGACAGTCGATGAAATGAAAGGTATCGCCGAGGAAATCGACGCTCGCGACCGTCGGCTCGGTGCTCATCTGGTGTGCCCGGGCTTCCGGCGCCGCATCGCCGACCGTGTTGCCGCCCTTGACCGTGCCGGTGCGGGTCAGCGCGCTGCATCGCATCAGGATGCTTTCGAGCAGCGTGGTCTTGCCGCTCTGGAAGGGGCCGACGATCGCGATGCATCGCGGCCCCGCGCGTCGGGTGCCATTTGCAGAGACTCCGTTCTGTGCCGATGCGGGCATGACTTCCTCCTTCGGGGCTGGCCGCGATGGAGGAGAGGTTCGAGCGGCCCCGGCTCCGGCACGGTTGAAGCCGGCGGGAACAGCGAATGCGCTCACGCCGGATGGGCGGCGGTCGCTCGGGCCCGACAGGGTCGGACGGCCGTCGGAGAGGCAGTTGAGGAGAGGTTCGCGCCGATCCGGAAAGGACGCAAGCGCTTTGTCGGCTGCGACAGCGGCAGGCAGGCTCCGCCCCTGCTGCGGCTGTCGACACGGGGCGGCTATCCTGCCGCGGCGACCTGTGATTTCATCGCGCTTCCGCCGGACCGCACTCACCGGGAAGCGCGGACGACAAGCTCACGGCTCCGTGCGCCGCAGCCGGGGAACATGGAGGGTCGTCCGGCATTCTACGGAGTGAGCCGCTGGCGCGGCGGCGATGGAACATGGAGAACCTGCCGATGCCTCAGAACGCTTCGCAAGCTGACCTGGACGAACGCATCGCCCTCCTCAGGCGCAATATCTCCGAGCTGATGGAACAGGCGACGGGAGCCTCCGGCGCCGCCGTGGAAGAGGCCCTCGCCAACCGGCTCAGCGAGCAGCAGGACATGCTCAACGAGCTGCTGAAGAAGCGCGAAGCGATGGGGTAAAGGCCACTCCCGTCATGGTCGGGCTTGTCCCGACCATCCACGTCTTCATTCAAGCCGTTCGCGGCTTGAGACTGGGATGCTCGCCACAAGGGCGAGCATGACGGAACCGAAGCGATGTCGCAACGGCGGGTGCCCGCAAAAGCTTCAAAGATTGCGGCGCTCACCGCGCAGGGTCGCAAGCCCGATGCCGGCCGCGTCGAAGCCGCCATCGACACCCAACACCTGCCCGGTGATGTACGTCGACCGGTCCGAGCAGAGGAAGAAGATCGCCTCGGCCAGTTCCTCCTCCAGCCCATAGCGGCCGAGCGGCACGGCATCGCGATAATCCGCCCGGATTTCCGGGCTGTGCACCGCCTTGGCCATCGCGGTTTCGACCGGCCCCGGCGCGACCGCGTTGACGCGGATGCCAAGCCCCGCAAGCTCGACCGCCTGCTGCTTGGTGAGATGGGCCAGCGCCGCCTTCGAGGTGCCGTAGGCGACCCTCAGCGTCGAGGCGCGCAGGCCGGAGATCGAGGTGATGTTGACGACTGCGCCGCCGCCGTTGTCGGCCATGGCGCGCGCCGCGAGCTGCGTCGCCAGGAACGGGCCGGTCAGATTGACCGCCAGCACCCGCTGCCACTCGTCATGCGTGGTTTCCAGCAGGGGCTTGAACACCGCCGTACCCGCATTGTTGACGAGGGCATCCAGCCGCCCGAAGCGCTTGGCCATGCCTGCGAAGGCCGATTCGAGCTGCGCCGGCATCGCCACGTCGCAGGTCAGCACCAGCGTCCGCTCCGGCGTGGCGATCTCTGCCGCTGCCCGCTGGAGCCCGGCGCCGTCAATGTCGAGCAGGCCGACCTGCCAGCCCTCAGTCAGAAAGCGCTTGGCAGTGGCGAGGCCGATGCCGCGCGCGGCGCCGGTGACGAGGGCGGTCTTTAAAGTGGTGTCGGGCATGGCATCTCGTCCGCTGGCGTATCGCTGCCGCCAAGGCTATGCATGCCGGCAGCGTGGCCAACAAGCCGGGATTGCCGCTCGACAAACGCCATCAGCTCCTGTAAGGCCCCGCACTCAACTGAAAACAGCGAGCCGAAAGCCCGCGCTTCCGCGCGAATACGGCCATGGAGAGACCCATGAACATCATCGAACAGCTCGATGCCGAGCAGATTGCCAAGCTGAGCGAAGGCAAGGCCATTCCCGCTTTCCAGCCCGGCGACACCGTGCAGGTCAACGTCAAGGTCAAGGAAGGCGAGCGCAGCCGCGTCCAGGCCTATGAAGGCGTCGTGATCGCCCGCAACGGCGGCGGTCTCAACCAGAGCTTCACCGTCCGCAAGATTTCCTATGGCGAGGGCGTCGAGCGCGTCTTCCCGCTGTTCTCGCCGAACCTCGACTCGATCAAGGTCATCCGCAAGGGCAAGGTGCGCCGCGCCAAGCTGTATTACCTGCGCGATCGTCGCGGCAAGTCGGCCCGTATCGCCGAGCGCGTCGATGCCAAGCCCGCCAAGGGCCAGAAGGCTTCCGGCAAGTAAGCCGAAGCCTCAGCGCAACGAGATTGGAACGCGGTCCCTCGGGGCCGCGTTTTTTTGTGCCTGAAGCGGCGCCTAGACACTCCGATAACGCATATCGGCAGAATGAGATTCAATTTGATATGCACTCCATGCGCATATAAGCATGCAAATAATTAGCATGCTATTTATGTTGGCACTATGAATCTTGCCCAGCTTCAGGCCTCGTTCACCGGCGAGCTTGCCGTCGTCAACCGCAAGCTACGCGCGCTCGTCGACGACCGCGCGCGCGACATGGGCCTGACCCTGTCGCGCGCGCGCCTGCTGATCGAGCTCGCCAAGGCGGACGGCCCGACCCAGTCCGATCTCGCCGGCTTGCTCGATATCGAGCAGCCGACGCTGGTCCGACTCCTCGACGGGCTTGAGCGTAACGGCATGATCGAGCGCCGCACGGTCGAGGGCGACCGCCGCGCCCGCCGCGTCTTCCTGACAGAGACAGCCCGCGCCCAGGCTCAGGATATCCTGGATTTCCTGGCCGAATTGCGCGCCTGCATCCTGCAGGGCATCGCGCCGGAAGAGCTGGAAGCGGCGCTCGACGTCCTGCGCCGTACCTCACGCAATATCGCGGCAGGCCGGAGCGCCGCCCCATGAGCGCGTCCGAAGCCTCCGCCACGCCGGCCGCGTCGTCGCCGGCCCCGGCAGGTCTGACGATGCCGCCGGCCCGCGCGCTGGCCTACATGCTGGCTTCGGTGACGCTGGCGATGACGCAGCAGATCGGCGCGAACCTGGTCAACACCAATGTCTACCAGATCCAGGGCGAGCTCGGCGCCACCCTAGCCGAGACGAACTGGCTGATCGCCGCCTACATGGCCCCGAACGTCTCGCTCTCGCTCGCCCTGATCAAGATCAGGATGCAATACGGCCTGCGCAATTTCGCCGAGATGAGCCTCGCGGGCTTCGTTCTCGCTGCCTTCCTGAACCTTGTCTTCGTCCATGACCTGCCATCGGCCGTGGTCGTGCGCTTCATGAGCGGCATGGCGGCGGCGCCGATGTCGTCGCTCGCCTTCTTCTACATGATCGAGCCCCTGCCGTCGCAGAAGAAGCTCACCGTCGGTCTGTCGCTGGCGCTGACCAACACCACGCTCGGCATCCCCGTGACACGGCTGATCTCGCCCTGGCTACTCGATCTCGGCGGCTTCCATGGCCTCACCCTGTTCGAGACGGGACTGGCGATGGTTGCCTTCGGCTTTGTCTTCGCCTTGCCGCTGACCACGCCGCCACGTGTGAAATGGATCGGCCCGCTCGACATCGTCAGCTACCTGCTGATCGCAATCGCCTTCGGCGCCATCGCGATCGCGCTCAGCCTCGGCCGGATCTACTGGTGGTTCGAGGCGCCCTGGCTCGGCATGCTCTTCGTTCTCGCCGTCATCTGCCTGACACTGGCGGTGATCGTCGAACTGCACCGCGACAGCCCGCTCATCGACATCCGCTGGCTGACCAGCCCGGCGACGTTGCATTTCGCCGGCGCCATTCTCCTGATGCGCATCGTTCTCGCCGAGCAGACGGTCGGCGCCTCCAACTTCTTCCAGGCGCTCGGCATCCAGAACGAGCAGACCATGCCGCTCTACGCGGTCGTCCTCTGCGCAGTCCTGGCCGGCGGCCTGACCTGCGCGCTGCTGCTGCGGCCCGGACGCGAAAACTGGTTCTACGGCACGGCACTCGCCTGCGTCGCGCTCGGCGCCTGGCTCGACAGCGGCGCCACCAGCCTGACCCGGCCGCACGATATCCGACTGAGCCAGGCGCTCGTCGCCTATGGCTCCGGCCTGTTCCTGCCCGCAGCGATGGCTCAGGGCATGGGCGGCGCGATCGCGCGCGGCCCGATCTTTATCCTGAGCTTCATCACCGTCTTCCTGTTCACACAAAGCATTGGCGGCCTGCTCGGCTCGGCGCTTTTCGGCAGCTTCATCACGCTGCGGACGGCGTTCCACTTCAATGTACTCGCCGAGCATTTCGTGCTGTCGGAGCCGCTCATGGCCCAGCGCCTCAGCCATTTCGGCAGCGTCTATGGCCATGTCCTGAGTGACCCGGCACTGATGCGCGCGGAGGGCGTCACCCTGCTCACGCAGCGCGCGGCGCAAGAGGCGATCGTACTCGCTTACAACGACGCCTTCATGCTGATCTCGGCGATCGCAAGCCTCGCCCTCGTCGGGCTCCTCTGCCACGTCGCCTTCCTGCAGCTACGCAAGCGTTCCGGCGCAACCAGTGCTCAACCCGCCCCCTGAACGTCCAGCCCCGCCATGACCCGCATCCTCCGCTCCGTCTCGACCTACATTGCACTCGCCATCGGCCTCGTCGGCCTCGGCATCATCCTCTACGCTTGGCGGCTGCCGCCATTCACCAGTGCCATCGAGGTGACCGAGAACGCCTATGTCCGCGGCCAGGTCACGCTCATCGCGCCGCAACTCGCCGGCTATGTCGCCGAGGTGCCAGTACAGGATTTCGCAGCGGTGAAGCGCGGCGACCTGCTCCTGCGTATCGACGGCCGGATTTTTACCCAGAAGCTGGAGCAGGCCCGCGCCGGCCTCGCCGCACAGCGCGCCGCACTCGCGAATTCCGACCAGTCACGCGCCGCTGCCGAAGCCCGCCTGCGCGCCGCCGAGGCCAATGTCGCCAGCGCCGAGGCCGCCTTGCGCACCGCCGAGGCCAACTGGGGCCGCATCGAGCCACTGCGCGAACGCGGCGTCGTCAGCCAGACCTCGACAGACCAGAGCCAGCAGGCACTCGACCAGGCTCGTGCCGCGATCACCGCCACCAGCGCGGCCATCGATGTCGCTCGCCAGGACATCCAGACCGCCATCGTCAACCGTCAGTCGCTGGTCGCCGCGGTCGAGGGTGCGGAGGCTGCGGTCCATCTCGCCGAGATCGACCTGAGCAATACCCGCATCACCGCGCCGCAGGACGGGCGGCTGGGCGAGGTCTCGGCAAGGCTGGGCCAATATGTTTCTGCCGGCACGCAATTGATGGCGCTGGTACCGGATCAGGTCTGGATCATCGCCAATTTCAAGGAGACGCAGCTCGCCGGCATGCGCAACGGCCAGCCTGTGAGTTTCACTGTCGACGCGCTCCGCCACGCCCGCCTCACGGGCAAGGTCGAGCGCTTCTCGCCGGCCACCGGCTCCGAATTCAGCGTCATCCGGCCGGACAACGCGACTGGCAACTTCATCAAGATCGCCCAGCGTGTGCCGGTCCGTATCACAGTCGACCCCGGCCAGCCACTTGCCGAACGCCTGGCGCCCGGCATGTCAGTGGTCGTCAGCGTCGATACCTCTGCGCCACGCTGATGGCGCGGCTGCAACGGCATCGATTGTCCGGCTTGATTGGAACTGCTAAACAGTAGCCATGTCGCCGTGTGAGCATCCTATGCAGCGCTTCAGCGCCGTGCAGGCAGAGGGCCATCTGCCGCCCCTGCCGACGACGCAGGACTTTGCCGCGCTGCACGACCATGCCCGTTTGCCCTGGCGCTTTTTCGGCCGCTTTACCGCCTCCATTGCCGCAGGCCTTACCGGCGCCTGAGACCGGCCGCTTCCGTGCGGCCGGCGACAGGCGAACCGTTTTGCGTGCCGGCCCAAAGCGAGCCGGCGCATGATTTCCCGCAGATTTCCGCAGACCGAGACCAAGCCATGACCGCGACCAAGGGCCCCCAGACGCTCTACGACAAGATCTTCGACGACCATGTCGTCGACCGGCAGGATGACGGCACCTGCCTGCTCTATATCGACCGCCACCTCGTCCATGAGGTGACGAGCCCGCAGGCCTTCGAAGGCCTGCGCATGACCGGCCGCAAGGTCCGCAGCCCTGAGAAGACGCTCGCCGTCGTCGACCACAACATCCCGACGACCGACCGCACCAAGGGCATCGCCGAAGAGGAAAGCCGCATCCAGGTCGAGGCGCTCGCCAAGAACGCCCGGGATTTCGGCGTCGAGTATTTCAACGAGCTCGACAAGCGCCAGGGCATCGTCCACATCGTCGGCCCCGAGCAGGGCTTCACCCTGCCCGGCACGACGATCGTTTGCGGTGACTCGCACACCTCGACGCATGGCGCCTTCGGTGCGCTCGCCCACGGCATCGGCACCTCGGAGGTCGAGCATGTGCTGGCCACCCAGACGCTGATCCAGAAGAAGGCGATGAACATGCTCGTCCAGGTGGACGGCATGCCTGCGCCCGGCGTCGGCGCCAAGGACATCACGCTGGCCATCATCGGCGAGATCGGCACGGCCGGCGGCACCGGCTCGGTGATCGAATATGCCGGCGAGGCCATCCGTGGCCTGACCATGGAAGGCCGCATGACGGTCTGCAACATGTCGATCGAGGGCGGCGCCCGCGCCGGCATGGTCGCGCCGGACGAGAAGTCCTTTGCCTATCTGAAGGGTCGCCCTAAGGCGCCGCAGGGCGCCGCCTGGGACGCCGCCGTGCGCTACTGGGAGACGCTGCGCACCGACGAGGGCGCGCATTTCGACCGCGTCGTCCGCCTCGATGCCGCCAACCTGCCGCCGATCGTCTCCTGGGGCACGAGCCCCGAGGACGTGATCTCGGTGCTGGGTGCTGTGCCGGATCCGGAACTGATCGCCGACGAGGTCAAGCGCGCCTCGAAGAAGCGCGCTCTCGAATATATGGGCCTGACCGCCGGCACCAGGATCACCGACATCCCGCTCGACGTGATCTGGATCGGCTCCTGCACCAATGGCCGCATCGAGGACCTGCGCACCGTCGCCAAGATCGTCGAGGGCAAGAAGCTCCATGAGAGCCTGGATTACGGCATGATCGTCCCCGGCTCCGGCCTGGTGAAGGAACAGGCCGAGGCCGAGGGTCTCGACAAGATCTTCATCGCCGCTGGCTTCGAATGGCGCGAGCCCGGCTGCTCGATGTGCCTCGGCATGAACCCCGACCAGCTCAAGCCTGGCCAGCGCGCAGCCTCGACCTCGAACCGCAATTTCGAGGGTCGTCAGGGCTATCGCGGCCGGACCCATCTCGTCTCGCCGGCGATGGCGGCGGCGGCGGCCCTCACCGGCCGCTTCGTCGACGTCCGCACGCTGGGCTGAGGCGGACAGGCGGGGAACTGACCATGTCGAACGATCCCCGCGAAACCGGCCGCGCCGCCGAATCCAAGGCGGCGCTGGACCGGGTCAAGCGCGACAGCGAAAGCCTGCTCGGCTCCTCGATGGGCCGAGCCGCCGATCACTTCTCGGGCGCCGACGCGCCCGAGGGCGATAAGGTCGAGCTCTGGGGCCGGCGCATCGGCCGCTCCCTCTCGCTCCTCGGCGTCATCGTGCTGGCCTGGTGGCTCGGCTACCAACTGAAAATCTGGTGATGGGCAAGACCGTGGACGCCAGGGTCACGAAATCGGCTGAGATCGACTGGGACAGCGTCAAGGCGCCGTCGCAGGATGCGTTCGAGATTTTGGCGCAGGCCGCCTTCGACCGCCTGCCGGAGGAATTCCGCGCGCTTTGCTCGGACGTGATCTTCAACGTCACCGAGTTTCCCGAGGACGACGTGCTGAAGGAGCTGGAGGCGGAAAGCCCGTTCGACCTGCTCGGCCTGTTCAGCGGCGTCGGCCTGCCGCAGCAGGGCTATGCTCCGCAGACCGGCCAGATGCCCAACACCATCCATCTCTATCGCCGTCCGATCCTCGACTACTGGGCCGAACATGACGAGACGCTGGGCGCCATCGTCACCCATGTCATGGTCCACGAGATCGGCCACCATTTCGGCTTCTCCGACGAGGACATGGAAGCCATCGAACAGGCGGCGGAGCGCTAGGCCATGCTGGACGAGCTGATCCGCAACCTGCCCGGCCTGATGCTGGTCTATTCCGCCTTCATCCTGGCGGTCGCGAGCCCCGGTCCCAGCAATCTCCAGATCATGGCGACCTCGATGGAACGTGGCCGCAGCGCCGGCTCCACCCTGGCGCTCGGCGTCACCGCCGGCTCTCTGACATGGGGGATCCTCGCCGCGATCGGCGTCACCGGTCTTATCGTGGCTCATCCGGGCGCGCTCTACGCCATCAAGATCGTCGGCGGCCTCTACCTGCTCTTCCTCGCCTGGCGTTCCGCACGCTCGGCGATGCGCGCGGAGATGCCTCCGGCAAAAATGGTGGCTTCGGGGCGCCGCACATTCCTGCGCGGCTACCTGATGCACATCACCAACCCGAAGGCGATCCTGAGCTGGACGGCGATCATCGCGCTCGCGTTGCGGCCCGATACGCCACCGGTCGTGCTCTACGCCATCATCATTGGCTGCATGCTGATCTCGCTCGCGATCAACCAGTTCTATGCGGTGCTGTTCTCGACGGCATCGATGATCGCGGGTTACCGCCGCATCCGCCGCAAGGCCGAGGCCTGCCTCGCCGCCTTCTTCACCTTCGCCAGCTTCAAGCTGCTGACCTCGCAGCTCTGAAATCCTTCACCGCCATATCAGCAAGAACATCGCCAAAAGGCCCATCGGAGCTTCCGCCATGCAGCCCTTCACCACCCTGACCTCGACGCCCGCGCCCATGAAGGTGGTCAATGTCGATACCGACATGATCATCCCCAAGCAGTACCTGAAGACGATCAAGCGCACCGGCCTCGGCACCGCGCTGTTCTCGGAGATGCGCTACAAGGATGACGGTTCGGAGAACCCGGATTTCGTCCTGAACCAGCCGGCCTATCGCAAGGCGGAAATCCTCGTCGCCGGCGACAATTTCGGCTGCGGCTCGTCGCGCGAGCACGCGCCCTGGGCGCTGCTCGATTTCGGCATCCGCTGCGTGATCTCCACCAGCTTCGCCGACATTTTCTACAATAACTGCTTCAAGAACGGCATCCTGCCGATCAAGGTCACGCCCGAGCAGCTCGACATGCTGTTCGACGACGCCGAGCGCGGCTCCAACGCGACGCTGACGATCGACCTCGCGAACCAGACGATCAAGGGCCCGGACGGCGGCGAGATCACGTTCGAGATCGATCCGTTCCGCAAGCACTGCCTGCTCAACGGCCTCGACGATATCGGCCTGACCATGGAGAAGGGCACGAAGATCGACGCCTACGAGGAAAAGCTGAAGCAGCGCGCCTGGGCCTGAGGCGAAAGCTTCGGTTCGCGGAACGCTTGAGGTGAGCGACACCCTCTTTCGCTCGGGCAACCTGCTGGTCAAGGCAGCGCGGCGCCCGGGCGAGGATTGTATCGTCACCTTCGATTCCTACACGGACGATCCCGATCTGGATCGCCCGGCCTTCGGCGAAGCAGCTTTCGCGCAGGCGGACCTTCCCACGATCCATGTCGTGAACCGGCGCAACTCCTGGTACCAGGAGCCTGAATGGCGCGGCATGGTCGCGGCAATCACGGCGGCTACCGCTCCCTACCGGCGCGTCCTCGCCTATGGCTCCAGCATGGGCGGCTATGCGGCCCTGCGCTTCGGCAAGATGATCGGCGCAACCAGCGCGCTGGCGATCTCGCCGCAATACAGCATGCAGCGTGACAAGACGGGCTTCGATACGCGCTGGGCCAAGACCGTCAATCGCATACGCTGGCGGCCCGAACTCGCCGGGCCGCTGCCGGCAGACCTGCCTGCGGCCATCGTCTACGACCCCGCCCATGCCTTCGACCGCCGCCATGTCGAGCTGATCGCGCGCGAGATGCCGGTGCGACGGATCGCCCTGCCTTTCTCCGGCCACCCCTCCGGCACCTATCTCGGCGAATGCGGCCTGCTCCGCCCGCTGGCGCTGGCTGTCCTTGCAGGCGAGACCGATTTCACCGACCTGCTGCAGGCGGCACGCGACCACCGTCAGGACTCGACCTCCTATTTCATCGCGCTCGCCCGCGCCGCCGGGCCGCGCAACCCGGAGCGCGCCGTCGCCTTCGCCCGCCGCGCCCTCGAGCTGGACCCCACCGTCTATTTCACCTGGGTGACACTGGCCGAGCAGCTTCGCTTCGCCGGCCGGATCGAGGATGCACTCTCGACATTGGAACAGGCGGTGGCGGTGACGAAAGAGCATCCCGAGATGCTGCGGGTGCTGTCCAATGCCCTCTATGACGAGGGTCGTTTCGACGAGGCTGCGACCATCCTTGCCCGCTCGCTCGCTGTCGCTGCCTCCTTCGATACGCGTGGTCGCATCGAACTCGCCCGTTTCAGGATTCGTGGGCACGCTGCCCGGCTTCGCGACGGTGCAGCGCGGCTACGCACCGTCTTCAGGCGATAAGTCCGGATATCGGGGCAAGCCCGCCGGTCTCGGGAAACACCTTCTCGGCCAGCACGAGCCCGGACAATCCGAAGAGCTCGGACACCACGCCCTTGGCCACGGCGCGGATGTCGGTCGTCGGCTTGAGATCGCGGTTCTGGTAGAGCTGCTCGGACTTCAGGCCAGGCCAATCGGCGACGACCCAGCCGCCTTTCACCCCACCGCCGACGAGGAAGGCGACCGTGCCGGTGCCATGGTCGGTCCCGGTCGTACCGTTGACGGCCGCCGTGCGCCCGAACTCGGTCGCGACCATCACCACCGTGTCCTTCCAGACCGGCCCGAGCCCTTGCTCGAAGGCGGCGAAGGCACCGTCGAGCCCGCCGAGAAGGTTGGCGAGGCGGCCCTTGGCACCGCCCTCATTGGCATGGGTATCCCAGCCTTCGAAAGCGAGCGCGGCGATGCGCGGCCCGTCATCGGCGCCGACCAGCGCCGCCGCACCCTCGGCAATGCGGCGCATGCCGTCAGCCGTATCCGGCCCGCCGCCGCCCTTCCGCTCGCCGGCCATGCCGCGCCTTTGCGCCAGCCCTTCGGTCTCGATCGCCTGCGCCAGCGCCCGCGCCAATCCGGGATCGCGCTGGCCGTAGAGATCGGCCAGCCGCATCGTCAGGTCGCTGCCGGCGCGCGCCATGCGCGGCGGAGCCCAGCCCAGCACCGGCGCATCGCCGCGCACCACCAGCGGCGGCACGACGCCGACGCCGAGCACGCCCTTACGCGAGATGCCCTCACCCGCCGGGAGATTCGCGATCAGGCGGTTGAGCCAGCCGCTGTCGGTCCGCCCCGCCCCCGGCTGGCCGCTTTCCAGAACGTCCTGCCCGTCGAAATGCGAGCGCTCGCGATAGCCCGTCGCCGCGGCATGAACGACGGTCGCCTGCCCCTGCTTGTAGAGCCGGGCAAGGTTCGGCATCGCCGGATGCAGATAGAAGAAGCCATCGAGCGGCAGCGCCGCCTCCGGCCCGTCCTTGGCGAGCGCGATGCCCTCGCGCAGGCCGGCATAATCGGGATCGCCGATCGGCGGCACGGCCGAGAGCCCGTCGAGCGCGCCGCGCAGGATGACCAGCAGGAAGCGCGGATCGCGCGCGCCCGCCGCCGCATAAGCGAATTTCGGCACGAAGGACCAGGCGAAGAGCGCCCCGGCCGCACCAAGAATGGCGCGGCGCGACGGCGTCATCCGTTCGCAATCATCGTCGTCGTGATCGACCATCGGCGTCACCTCCGCTGGAATTCGGGCGACATCAGCAGGAGCGCAATCGCCTGCGGCTTGCTCTCGGCCCGCGCCACCGCCTGCTTCGTCTCGGGCGAGAGCAGCGGCCCGAGTACGTCCTCGCTGAGCACGCGCGGATCGGCGACCGATCCCGCCGCCTGCCGCCCCCAGCCGGCCGCGACATCGACCCGCGTCTTCAGCCCCTCGGCCGAGGCCCAGGCCGCGTTGTCGTCGGCATAGCCGTTAGGCCCGGAGGGCTGCCAGAACGGCTGCCCCATCACGCCAACCGGCCCGATGATCTGGCCGAAATCGGGCTTGCGGCTAAGCGCGCGGTAGGAAGCGAGCAGGAACTCCTGCGGCGAGCGGATCTTACTGGCTGGCGCCCGCCAGGCCGCATCGTCCTCGATCAGCGCGCGATAGACGCTCGGCAAGTCGCCGCCACTCTGGCGGAACACGCCGGCCAGCTTCTCGACCAGTACGCGTGGCGGCGCATCGGCGACAAAATGGCGGACGAGCTTGGTCGCGATGAACCTGGCCGTCGCCGGATGGCGCGCGAGATCGGTCAGCGCGGCGATGCCTTGCGCCTTGCCCGGCTGGTCGTAACGGCGCCCCAGCAGCGGCGTCGCGCCGGGCTCGTGCAAACCGGCGTTGAAGGCGAAGGAACCGGGAAAGCCGAGCGCGCCCTCGCGCCCGACCACGGTCCAACCCGTGATGATCCGGGCGAGATTGGTCACGTCGGCTTGCGCATAGCCGCCGGAGACGCCGAGCGTGTGCAGTTCCAGAATCTCGCGGGCGAGATTCTCGTTGAGGCCGCGCCCGCGCCGCCGCCCCGCCGGCGAGTTCGGGCCGACCGACTGGCGGTTGTCGAGGAAGTCCAGCATCGCCGGGTGGCTTTCCGCCGCGATCAGCATGTCCTCGAAACGGCCGAAGACATGCGGGCGGATCGCCTCGCGCTCATAGGCGCCGGCCATGATCCGGCACATGTTGCTCTTGGTCGCACCGACGCAGAAATGGTTCGACCAGAACATCACCAGTCGCTCTCCGAACCCCGTCTCGGTCGCGAGCGCAAGGTCGACCCGCGCCTTCACCTCGTCGCGATAGGTCCGGTAGGGCAGCGCCGGCTCGTTCGCTGACTTCGGTGCCGGAGCCATCTGGTTCTGCGATCCAGCGGGCGGGCCTTGCGGCGCGGCGCCCGCGACCTCCATGCCCTGCTGCGCGCCTGATACCGGTGGCGCAAGAGCGACGCGGCGCGCCTCGCGCTCGCGCTTCTCCTGGTCCTCGAAATCATAAAGCGCCTTGCCGATCTCGGCCGCACCGGAAAAGGTCACGCCCGCGGGCTGCGCGACGCTGCCCGCTGCGATCTCCGCCAGAAGTCTGTCGCGAACCTGCGCCCGCGCCGCTTCGCCCTGTCCGGGCTTCGGCCCCAGGCCGAACCGCTGCAACGCAATCGCCCCTGCCTTCAGCTCGCCCGTTCCCGCCATCCGCGAGGCCTCCGCTGGTCGTGAGGGAGAGGATCGATATCGACTATGGCGAAAAGCCGGCGGCTTTCATGACAAATCGGCAATGTTGGGCGGATGGCGCCCCGGAACTTGGCCCAATGAAGCCGTTTTCTCGAATTCTAGCGAATCCGTTCCAGGCTCAGCGGGTTTTCTTGCCGGACATATTGAGCGCGATAGCCTCGCCAATCAGAGCCTTGAAGGCCTCCTCATCCACCGCCTCGCCCTCACGAATATCGATAGCGCGGCGGGCATTGCCATCCAGGCTGGAATTGAACAAGCCAGTGGGATCGGCCAGCGAGGCCCCCTTCGGGAAGGTCAGCTTGACCACGCTCTTGTAGGTCTCGCCCGTGCAGATGATCCCGCCATGTGACCAGACCGGCACGCCGCGCCACTTCACCTCCTCAACCACGTCGGAATCGGCCGCGCGGATCAGCGCGCGCATCCGTGCCAGCGTCGCTCCGCGCCAGTCGACGAGCGATGCGATCTTCGCGTCGATGAGCTCGGAAGCTGCCTGGTCCTGAACTTCGCCCTTCGCCATGACACACGAATCCCTTCCAACACTCATTTGGGCAACGCGATCAGAATCACCTTTGTCATTCCGGGGCGCGCCGCAGGCGCGAACCCGGAAACCACGACCGGGTGAGCGAGTTGTCTACGCAGAACCGCGGACCTTCCACCCCGTCGTGGGTTCCGGGTTCTTCGCTATGCGAAGCCCCGGAATGACAATCGTGTCGCCGAAATCTGACCAGCCAACCCTATACAACGACCGTGATCGTCTCGGCCGCGCGCGTCAGGCCGGTATAGAGCCAGCGTGCCCGGTGCTCGCGGAAGGCGAAGCTCTCGTCGAAGAGCACGACATCGTCCCATTGCGAGCCCTGCGACTTATGCACGGTCAGCGCATAGCCGAAGGTGAACTCGTCGGTATGCTTGCGCAGCTCCCACGGCACCTCCTCCTCGGTGCCGTCGAAGAAATTCGGCAGCACCGAGACCTTCACCGCCTTGCCGCCGCCATCGTCCTCCGGCGTCACGCGCATGGTGATCAGCCCCTTCTTCGAGGTCTTGATCTCCTGCACGATCCAGGCGCCGCCATTGAGCAGGCCCTTGCTCTTGTCGTTGCGCAGGCAGACCAGCTTCTCGCCGGCGACAGGGCTGTTATCGGTGCGACCCATCAGCTGGCGGATGCGGGCATTGTAGTTGCGCCGCGTCTTGTTCATGCCGACCAGCACCTGATCGGCGCCCATGACGATCTCGGGATTGATCTCGCCTCGCCGGATCACCCGGCTCGGGCCGTATTCGCCGAGCTCGAGCTGGCCGCCCTCGCGTACGATCATCGACATCCGCACGATCGGATTGTCCGCCGCCTGCCGGTGAACCTCGGTCAGCATGACGTCCGGCTCCTGCTCGGTGAAGAAGCCGCCGCCCTTCACCGGGGGCAACTGCGCGGGGTCGCCCAGCACCAGCACCGGCGTGCCGAAGGAGAGCAGGTCCCGGCCGAGTTCTTCATCCACCATCGAGCATTCGTCGATGATGATGAGCTTAGCTTTCGCCGCCGCACTGTCGCGGTTGAGCGCGAAGATCGGGCTCTCCTCGTCGACGCCGCGCGATCGATAGATCAGCGAATGGATGGTCTGCGCGCCTTCGCAGCCCTTGTTGCGCAGCACGAGCGCCGCCTTGCCGGTATAGGCCGCGAAGACCACGTCGCCGTCGACGGCCTCGGCGATATGGCGCGCGAGCGTCGTCTTGCCGGTACCGGCATAGCCGAACATGCGGAAGAGCTGCGGCTCGCCGGATTGCAGCCAGCGCGCCACGGCCGTCAAAGCCATATCCTGCTGGGGCGACCAGCTCATCGCGGAACCATCGTCGAAAAAGGCATGGCGCAGATGGGGCCGAGTCGGCCCGCGAGGCAAGCCCGGCGCTATCGAAACCGCTCAGGCCGCGCGCAGGCGCCTGACGAAGGCCTCGGCCTCCCCCTGCAGGGCATTGATTCGCCCGTCGAGTTCCCTCGCACTTGCTGCCCCGGTATCCGCCTGACCGACGGTCTGGAGATTGGCGGCGGCGATTTCGCCCATCGCCAGCGCGGCCGTGCCCGTCACGTCCGAGATCCGCGCCACGGTCTCGCCGAGCGAGCCCAGCAATTCGACATGCGACCCGACCATCGCGGCGATCTCGGTCCCGGTCTGCTCGACCGCCGCGACGCTGGCTCCGATCGCCGACACCGCGTCGGCGGCATGAGACAAAGCCTCGTCGGCCTGCGCAATTCGGCTGACGATCCGCCCGGCGGCATCCGACGCCTGGTTGGCGAGCGTCTTCACCTCGGCGGCGACCACCGCGAAGCCGCGGCCATGGACCCCGGCACGCGCGGCCTCGATCGTCGCGTTCAGGGCGAGCAGATTGGTCTGGCGTGCCACCGCATCGATGATTCCCACGACATCGCGGATCTGGGCTGCATTCTCTGAGAGGCGCGTCACCAGCGCATGGGTCCCGGCAGCCTCACGGGTCGCCTCGGTCGCCATTTCCGATACGCGCCGGACTTCTCTGTTGATCTGGCTGACGACGAAATCCAATCGCAGTGCCGCCTCGCTGGAACGGCGCGCATCGACCCCCGCACCATCGACTGACGCAGCCGCGGTTTCAGTGCTCCGCGAAATCTGGTGCACGCGCACGGCTGCATCCTGCAGCGCCATGCGCAGGACCTCGCTCGACCGCCCGATCTCGCCGAGCAGAAGGCCGAGCCGCGCCTCGAACTCGTCGGCGATCCCGGCGAGCTCCGCATTGCGGCGCTGTTCCAGGCGCCGCGCGTCGTCGGCTTCGCTTTCGTGCGTCACCAGCGTCGCCCTGACCTCGCTGAGCTGACGCACCACGCGGGCAAGCTGGCCGATCTCATCTGCCCGGTCGCGATGCGGCACGTCGATCACCCGGTCGGACGCTACCGCCTGCCCGATCGCCTGCATCAGATTGCGCAAGGGCCGCGTCAATTGGCTGCGCAGCATCAGCAGGCCGAGAAGCCCGCCGCCCAGCGGCAGGAGGATGGCAAAGAGGATCGTCCGGAAGCGCACCGCCTCCGCCCGCGCGCCGGCTCGCAAGGAAGCATCGCTTGCCCGCTTCGCGAGGTGGTCGCGGAGCACGGCGGTCGTCGCGACGATCTCGTCGACATTAGCACGCGCCTCAGCCGCACCAGCCTCCAGCAAGGCGGCCTTGGCCGAGATGCGCTGGCCGATATCGACGATGCCATGCTGGAAGGCGATGAAGGTCTTGATCCGCGCATCGAGCGTCGGATTAGTGTCGCGCAGGTTCGCCGGCAGGGCGGAGATCAGGTGCGCACGTGCCGCGTCGACCTGCTCGATGGCAGCGTCGAGCTTGCCGATCATCGTCTCGATCTCCTGCGGAGAGCTGTCCGTGTCGACCCGGCTGAGCAGCGCCGCGGCTGCGATCCGGCTGGACAGAAGCGAGGTGCTGCCGGCGAGGCGGATATCCGAGAAGGCGGCGGCATCGATGCGCCGCGCCTCGTCGAAACCGCGCAAGGCGCTGGCGAGCCCCAGCGCTCCGGCGAGGCCCAGGAGCGCGAAGAAAACCATGATCTTCGCCGTCAATCCCAGTCGCCGCATCGTCGCCTCAGTCTCGTAGCCGCCATCCATTTCGCAGACGCGAGCGAACACGAGGTTAACACGGAGCAAGATGACGTAACGATATCAGCAACTTAGCCGGATACACAATCATCCGTTCCGTTGCCTGGCGGGTCCAACCTCGACGCGATTGCGAGGGATCGCAGGCCGTCCTAGCTTCGCGCCATGAGACGCCGCGCCAAACGAATCCTCCTGCTCTGCCTCGGCCTTGCCTTCATCGGCTATGCCGCCTTCGTCCTGTCGCCCTGGCCCTCGGCCCTGCTGACGCGCCTCGCCTTCGGCTACGGTGCCTCCAAGACAACGGCCGCGCTTACAAGCCACGTCCCCTTCGGCATTCGCGAGCAGCGCGATATCCGCTATGGCAGCGCTGAAGACGAACGGCTGGACGTCTATCTGCCGCCGGGCGGCCGTGTCGAAGCGGGGCGCCCGACCATCGTCTGGATCCACGGCGGCGCCTTCGTGGCCGGCGATCGCACGGATGTCGCACCCTATCTCAAGATCCTCGCCGGACGCGGCTTCGCAACGGTCGCCATCGGCTATACCCGCGCCCCGACGGCGCGCTACCCGACGCCCGTCCTGCAGGCGAACGCCGCACTCGGCTTCCTGCAACGCGAGGGACAGCGCCTCGGCCTCGATCCCGCACGCATCGTTCTGGCCGGGGATTCGGCCGGCGCGCATATCGCCTCCCAGCTCGCCGCCAGCCTGACCGGCACGGACTATGCCGAACGGCTTGGACTGAAGCCTGCCATAGCGCCCGCGAACCTGCGCGGCACGGTCCTGTTCTGCGGCGCCTTCGATCCGACGGCCTTCGAATTGACCGGCCCCTTCGGCGGCTTCATCCGCTCCGTGCTCCTGGCCTATTTCGGTACCTCGAACCCCTTCGACAGCGAGCGCATCACGGAAGCCGCGGTGCCGCGCTACGTCACGGAGGCTTTCCCGCCGAGCTTCATCTCGGTCGGCAATGGCGATCCGCTGGCGCCGCAATCAGTCGTGATGGCGCAGGCCCTGCGCGACCGCGGCGTCAGGGTCGACGCCCTGTTCTTCCCTCCCGAGCTCGAGCCGAAGCTGCCGCATGAATACCAGTTCGATCTCGCCCGCCCGGAAGGGAAGCAGGCGCTGGAGCGGCTCACGGCCTTCCTGAACGGGCTGAAGAACTGAACTCCCGGATGCGAGAACCATGCACGTCCCAGTGAACGGAGTCCGCCTCTACGTCGATATCGAAGGCTCCGGGCTGGTCCCCGATGGTCCCCGCATGCGCGAGAAGTCGACGCTGGTCCTGCTTCATGGCGGGCCGGGCTTCGACCACAGCATGTACAAGCCCGCCTTCTCAGCTCTGAGCGACATCGCCCAGATCGTCTATTACGACCACCGCGGCTGCGGGCGTAGCGAGAACGGCCCGACAGACCGCTGGACGCTCGACCAATGGGGCGACGATGTCAGGGCCTTGTGTGACACGCTCGGCATCGAGAAGCCGATCGTCCTGGGAACGTCCTTCGGCGGCTTCGTCGCCCAATCCTATGCGACGCGCCATCCCGGCCATGCCGCAAAGCTCATCCTGGTCAGCACGGCTGCGAAATTCGATTTCCAGCAGGTCTACGAGGCCTTCGCGCGCCTCGGGGGCGCCGAGACGGAACAGGCGGCCCGGAGCTATTGGTCAGCCCCCTCCGATGCGACCCGGGCGGTTTACAGCAAGGTCTGCGTCCCGCTCTATTCGGCGCGCAGGCAGGCTGGTGACCAATCGTGGCTTGCCCGGGCCATCACGCGCAATGAAACCGGCGTCCATTTCAACGGCCCCGGCAACGAGCACGGCCGCTTCGATTTCAGGGAGGCGCTCGCGCGCGTGTCCTGCCCGGTTCTCGTCATGGCCGGAGACAAGGACCCGATCACGCCGATAGCCTTCAGCGAGACGATCGCAGACAATCTGCCCGCCGATCTCATTCGCTTCGAACGCTTCCCCGGTTGCGGCCACGGCATTGTCGCGGATGACCCGGATAGTGCGATCGAGGCCATTCGCGACTTCATTCTGACCTGAGCCGTTCAAGTCCTCACCAGGCGATCTTTTCGCCGGTGTAATCGCGGAAGCTGTTGGTCTCAGCCATGCCCGAGGCGTCGATGGTGCGGATAAGCCCGTTGGCGCTCTCGGCAGGCGTGATGTCGGCGCCGCTGCCGCCCATGTCGGTCTGAACCCAGCCGGGATGGAACAGCATCACGCTGACATCGCGCGAACGCACGCTGTTGCCGAACACGACCATCGCCATGTTCACTGCCGACTTGGACGAGCGGTAGATCAGCGCATTGCCGGGATTGGCTGTGAGTGAGCCCATGCGGCTGGAAATCGTCGCGATCTTGCGGCCCTGCCCGGCTTCGACATTCGGCAGGAAAGCCTGCGCCACCCGGATCGGCGCGTAGACATTGACCTCGAAGACCTCGCGCCATGCGTCGAAATCGACATCGAGCCCGCTCTGCCGGTCGCGCGGTCCATAGAGCCCGGCATTGTTCAGGAGCACATCGATCGGCTGCCCAGCGAGCGCTTCCTTGGCCGCCGCGACGCTGGCATCGGAGGTCACGTCGAGTTCGACCGGAATCAGCGCCGCCGGATGCTCGGCCGCAAGCTCGGCGAGTGCCCCACCCCAGGGATTGCGCGCCGCCGCGATCACGCGATCGCCCCGGCGCAGCAACTCGATGGTGATGGCAAGTCCGATACCGCGATTGGCGCCGGTGATCATCCAGGTCTGGGGCATGTCCGTCTCCATGGTCAGGAGACGGAGCTAAGGACGATCCGCGCATTCTGACCAGAGGCACGAACGCTTACGCGTCATGCTCACCCTTGTGGCCAGCATTCACGTCTTGAACACCGGGTTCGATGACGGAAGGCGTCGATGGTCGGGACAAGCCCGACCATGACGGCCAATGCGCCTCAGCCCTTCGCTTTACCGTATCCGCCGGCCGTCGGCGTGATCACGGTCACCGCCTCGCCGGCCTGGAGCAGGGTCTGGTCGGAAGGCTTCAGCTCCTCGACCGCACCCGACAGCCGGCGCACCAGCGTCTTGCCGAGCTCTCCCGCCTCGCCGCCATCGACGCCGAAGGGGCGGACCCGGCGATGCGAGGCCAGGATCGCGCAATCCATCGTCTCGCGGAAGCGGATGGTGCGCGAGGTGCCGTCGCCGGCAGTCCACTCGCCCTTGCCGCCCGAGCCCTTCCGGATGTGGAAATCCTCCAGTACGACCGGGAAGCGCGTCTCCAGGATCTCCGGATCGGTCAGGCGCGAATTGGTCATGTGGACATGCACACCGGAGGTGCCGTTGAAGCCCGGCCCGGCCGGCGAGCCCGAGCAGATCGTCTCGTAATACTGATACTGGTCGTTGCCGAAGGTCAGGTTGTTCATCGTGCCCTGCGAGCAGGACATCGCCTTGAGCGCGCCGAACAAGGTGTTCGTCACCGCCTGCGAGACCTCGACATTGCCCGCGACCACCGCAGCCGGATAGCGCGGCGCCAGCATCGAACCTTCCGGCACGACGATCCGGATCGGCCTGAGGCAGCCGGCATTCATCGGGATCGCGTCGTCGACCATGACGCGGAAGACATAGAGCACGGCGGCCCGCGTCACCGGCGCAGGCGCATTGAAATTGTCCGGGCGCTGTTCCGAGGTTCCGGTGAAATCGACAATCGCCTCGCGCTTCGCGCGATCGATGGTGATCTTCACCTTGATCGCGCAGCCCTGGTCCATCGGATAGGTGAATTCGGAATCGTGCAGCTTGGTCAGGAGCCGCGCCACGCTCTCGGCCGCGTTGTCCTGCACATGGCCCATATAGGCCTGAACGACATCGAGGCCGAAGGAGCCGATCATCTTCTTCAGCTCCGCCAGACCCTTCTCGTTGGCGGCGATCTGCGCCTTCAGATCGTTGACGTTCTGCACGACGTTGCGGACGGGATAGCGCGCGCCGGTCAAGAGCTTGACCAGCTCCTCCTCGCAGAAGCGGCCCTGATCGACGATCTTAAAATTGTCGATATAGACGCCCTCTTCCTCGATATTGGTCGCGAGCGGCGACATCGAGCCCGGCGCCGTGCCGCCGACATCGGCATGGTGGCCGCGGCTCGCCACCCAGAACAGGATGTCCTTGTCCTCGGGGTCGAAAACCGGCGTGCAAACCGTAATGTCGGGCAGGTGCGTGCCGCCATTATAGGGGGCGTTGAGGCAGTAGACGTCGCCCGGCTTGATCACCGGGTTGTTGGCGATCACGGTCTCAACCGAGCGGTCCATCGAGCCGAGATGCACCGGCATATGTGGGGCATTGGCGACGAGCGCGCCGGTCTGGTCGAAGACCGCGCAGGAGAAGTCGAGCCGCTCCTTGATGTTCACGGAATAGGCGGTGTTCTGCAGCGTCACGCCCATCTGCTCGGCGATCGACATGAACAGGTTGTTGAAGATCTCGAGCATCACCGGATCGGCCTTGGTGCCGATTGCCGCCTGCTGGATCAGCGCCTTGACCCGAACGAGCACGAGATGGTCGCGGGCGGTGAGCTTGGCGCTCCAGCCCTCTTCGACGACGACGGTCTGGTTCGGCTCGATGATGATGGCAGGCCCGGCAACGCTCTGGCCGGTCTTGATCGCCTCACGCCGGACGATCGCCGCATCGTGCCATTGGCCCTTGGCGAAGAAGCGGGTGCGCTCGGCGGCAACCGGCTCGCCCGCCTGCTCGGACGCCGCCGCTTCCTCGAACTTCGCGCCGCCGCCGACGGCCTCGACCTCGACGGCCTCGACGACCAGCGCCTTGGTCTCGTCCATGAAGCCGAAACGTGCCTTGTGCGCGGTCTGGAAGGCCGTCTGCATCTCGGCGCGCGTGCCGGCCGGAACCGCGATCGCGGTATCGGTGCCGGAATAACGGATATGGGCGCGCGTATGGATCGCGACATCGCTCTCGGCCACGCCCTGGCCGGCGACCTCCGCCTTGGCATCGGCAGCAAGCTTTGCGGCCACAGCCTCGATGGCTGCCTCGGCCTCGCCATCAAGCGCGACATCCAGCGCCGATGTCCGCGTCGAACGGATTTCGGCGAGCCCCATGCCATAGGCGGAGAGCAGGCCGGAGAACGGATGCAGCAGCACCGTCTTGATGCCGAGCGCGTCGGCCACGAGGCAGGCATGCTGCCCGCCGGCACCGCCGAAGGAGTTCAGCGCATAGCGGGTGATGTCATAGCCCCGCTGCACCGAGATTTTCTTGATCGCCTCGGCCATGTTCGCGACGGCGATCTGGATGAAGCCATCGGCGACCTCCTCAGGGCTGCGCCCGTCGCCGACCTCGGCCGCCAGGATCGCGAACTTGTTGCGGACGATGCCGACATCGAGCGGCTCGTCCTGCTTCGGCCCGAAGATCGCCGGGAAATAGGATGGGATCAGCTTGCCGACCATGACATTCGCGTCGGTCACCGCGAGCGGCCCGCCGCGGCGATAGGCGGCCGGACCCGGATTGGCGCCGGCCGAATCCGGCCCGACGCGGAAGCGCCTGCCATCGAAATGCAGGATCGAGCCGCCGCCGGCCGCCACCGTATGGATCAGCATCATCGGCGCGCGCATGCGCACGCCGGCAACCTCGGTCTCGAAGGCGCGCTCGTATTCGCCGTCGAAATGGGCGACGTCGGTCGAGGTACCGCCCATGTCGAAGCCGATCACCTTGTCGAACCCGGCCGAGCGGCCGGTCTCGGCGAGGCCGACGACGCCGCCGGCCGGGCCGGAGAGGATCGCATCCTTGCCCTGGAACAATTCGGCGGCGGTGAGGCCGCCCGAAGACATCATGAACATCAGGCGCGCGCCGGTGCGGGCGACGTCGAGTTCTTCCGATACCTGCTGCACATAGCGGCGCAGGATGGGCGAGAGATAGGCATCGACCACGGCGGTATCGCCGCGCCCGACCAGCTTCACCAGCGGCGAGACCTCGTGGCTGACCGAAACCTGCGGGAAGCCGATATCGCGCGCGATCCGGGCCGCGACCTGCTCATGCGCAGTGTAGCGATAGCCATGCATGAAGACGATCGCCACAGTGCGGAAACCGGCATCGTATTGCGCCTGCAGGGCGCTGCGGATCGCCACCTCGTCGGGCGCGCGCTCGACCGTGCCGTCGGCCAGCACGCGCTCGTCGATCTCCTCGACCGCGTCGTACAGCGCCTCGGGCAGGATGATCTGCTTGGCGAAGATGTCCGGCCGCGCCTGGTAGCCGATGCGCAGCGCATCGCGGAAACCCTTAGTGGTGACCAGCAGCGTGCGGTCGCCCTTGCGCTCCAGCAGCGCATTGGTCGCGACGGTGGTGCCCATGCGCACCTCGCCGATGGTTCCGGTCGGGATCGGCTCGCCCGCCTTCAGTCCGAGATGCTCGCGGATGCCTTGCACGGCAGCGTCGCGATAGGCGCCGGGATTCTCGGAGAGCATCTTCCTGGCATGGAGATTGCCAGCCGGGTCGCGGCCGATCACGTCGGTGAAGGTGCCGCCGCGATCGATCCAGAAGTCCCAATGAGCCGCCGACATAGACCCTCTCCCCTTGGACAAGCCGGGACCGCCCGACAATGACAAATCATCGATAAATCGTCGATGAGTTATTGACAAGGCGATTCTGCCGGCTACGATCCCGATTGTGGCTGGAACATGGCTGAGGGGCCGGGCCGGCGCGAAAGCGGAGGATGCGACGATGCGAGCAATCCTGGCAACCGGGCGCGCCTGCGCTCCCATCCCGTGGGAGCGCCTTCGATGATCCGTCGCGCACTCGACATCCTCTATCTCGCCGCCGGCTATATCGCCGGGCTGTGCCTGATCGTGATCTTCATCCTGATGATGCTTCTTTCGGTCGGGCGCGAGATCAACTTCAACGTGCCGTCCGGCGACGATTTCGCTGGCTGGGCCTTCGCCGCCATGGCCTTCTTCGGCCTGGCCCACACCTTCAAGAAGGGTGAGATGATCAGGGTTGGGCTGCTGATCGAGCGCCTTGACGGACCTGTGAAGAGGGCCGCAGAGCTTTTCGCCCTCACCGTCGCCGCGCTCTTCATAGGCTATTTCACCTGGCAGACCGGGAAACTGGCCTATGATTCCTGGCAATATTTCGACATGTCCACGGGCGTGGTCTCGGTGCCGCTCTGGATCCCGCAGCTCTCCCTCGCGCTTGGGCTGGGAACGCTTCTGATCGCGATCATCGACGAATTCGTCATCGTCCTGCGAACGGGCCGACCGACCTACGAACCGGAGCCGCCGAAATCGGTCGAGGAACTGGTCGAGCGAGTCGCCCAGGGCGGAGGCGTCTGATCATGAGTCTGCCTGTCCTCTCGCTCGTCCTGCTCGGCTTCCTCGTCCTCGTCCTCGGCTCCGGCATCTGGATTTCCGTCGGCCTCGGCCTCGTCGGGCTGCTCGCCATGTGGCTCGTCACCGACGTGCCGATCGGCCAGGTGCTCGCGACCACGGTCTGGAGTTCCGCGAGCAGCTGGACGCTGACTGCCTTGCCGCTCTTCATCTGGATGGGCGAAATCCTGTTCCGGACACGCCTGTCCGAGCAGATGTTCCTGGGGCTCTCGCCGTGGCTGCAATGGCTGCCCGGCCGGCTCATCCATACCAATATCGTCGGCTGCGGCATCTTCGCCGCGGTGTCGGGCTCCTCTGCGGCGACGGTCGCGACGATCGGCAAAATCTCGCTGCCGGAGCTTCAGAAGCGTGGCTATGACGAGAAGCTGAGCCTCGGCACGCTTGCCGGCTCCGGCACGCTCGGCCTGCTGATCCCGCCCTCGATCCCCATGGTCGTCTACGCGGTGACCGCGAACGTCTCCGTGCTTCAGGTCTTCCTTGGCGGCTTCCTGCCAGGCCTGCTCGTGATGGCGCTCTACATGGGCTACGTCATCATCTGGTCGCTGCTCAACCCGGACAAGACGCCCCCGCGCGACCCCTCGATGCCGTTCATGGAGAAGCTGCGGCAATCCATGAAGCTGCTACCCTGCCTCGTGCTGATCGCGGCGGTCTTCCTGGCGCTCATCCTCGGCTTCGCCACCGCGACCGAATGCGCCGCCTGGGGCGTCTCCGGTGCGCTGTTCCTGGCCTGGTGGAGCGGCACACTGACCTGGAAGACGCTCTTCGAGAGCATCATGAGCGCCACCCGGCTGACCTGCATGATCATGCTGATCCTGGCGGGCGCCGCGTTCTGCACGGCGGCGATGGCCTATACCGGCATCCCGGCCGCGCTGGCCGAGTGGGTCAAGGGGCAGCAACTCTCGACGCATATGCTCGTGCTGGCGCTGACCTGCATGTACATCATCCTTGGCTGCCTGATCGACGGCATCTCGATGATCGTGCTCACCGCCGTCATCGTCCTGCCGATGGTCAAGGAAGCGGGCTTCGACCTCGTCTGGTTCGGCGTCTACCTCGTCATCCATGTCGAGATGGCGCAGATCACGCCGCCGGTCGGCTTCAACCTGTTCGTGCTGCAGAACATGAGCGGCAAGGACACCTGGACAATTGCGAAAGCAGCACTTCCGTTCTTCATTCTGCTGAACATCGCCGTCCTCATCATCACGACCTTCCCGCAGATCGTGCTCTACCTGCCGAAGCTCGCCTTCCCGGACTGATCCTCGGCCCCATCACCACAAGCAAGAGAGAGGGAATGACATGATCAACCGCAGACATATCACGACCGCCGCCTTCGCCTTCGGCGCCAGCGCGCTGGCCTTCGCCATGCCGGCCTCGGCTCAGACCAAATGGAACCTGCCGGCCGCTTATCCGGGCGACAACCCGCACAGCGAAAACCTCGTGCTCTTCGCCAAGGACGTCGAGGCCGCGACATCGGGCAAGCTTCAGATCACCGTCCACCCCGGCGCCTCGCTGTTCAAGGCGCCCGAGATCAAGCGCGCCGTCGCGTCCGGCCAGGCCCAGATGGGCGAGGTCCTGATATCGCTGCACGAGAACGAGGATCCGATCTTCGGCATCGACGTCGTGCCCTTCCTGGCGACCTCCTTCGCCGATTCCCGCAAGCTCTACACGGCCTCGAAGGCCGCAATCGAGAAGAAGCTCGACGCTCAGGGCATCAAGCTCCTCTTCATGGTCCCCTGGGCACCGCAGGGCGTCTACGCCAAGAAGGACATCAACACGATCGAAGACATGAAGGGGCTGAAATGGCGCTCCTACAATGTCGGCACGGCCCGCCTCGGCGAATTGCTCGGCATGCAGTCGGTCACGATCCAGGCCGCGGAACTGCCGCAGGCTCTGGCGACCGGCGTGGTCAATTCCTTCATGTCGTCGGGCGGCACGGGCTACGATTCCAAGGCATGGGAATCGCTGAGCCATTTCTATGATGTCCAGGCCTGGATCCCGAAGGACGCCACCTTCGTCAACAAGGCCGCCTTCAACGCCCTCGACAAGGCGACGCAGGATGCGATCCTCAAGGCTGCCGCCACCGCCGAAGAGCGCGGCTGGAAGATGTGGCAGGAGAAGGCCGGCTGGTATCTCGACCAGCTCAAGGCCAAGGGCATGAAGGTGCAGGCGCCTTCCCCCGCGCTGGCTGCCGGCTTCAAGAAGGCCGGCGAGCAGCTCACCGCCGACTGGCTGAAGAAGGCCGGCGCCGAAGGCCAGGCCATCGTCGACGCCTACAAGAAGATGTAAGGCGTCGGCGTCGCCACAAGGCACATCAAGATCACGGTCATCCCGGATCGGCGCCGCTGACGCGGCCTGTCCGGGATGACCCAGTGCTTCTGTATCCAGGATAATCGAGCGCGATGACCTCCCCGGCCCCCGACGACCTCGGTCCGATCGTCTCCTCCGGCCATCTCGCCTCGGGAGCCCTGCCGGCTCTGTCGGAGTTCGAATTCGCGCTGAGCATGACCGTGCATGCCTTCCAGCGCTGGATGGTCCGCTGCATGGCGGCCGCCGGCATCGCCGATCTCTCGCCGCTCGACGTGCTCGTGCTGCACAACGTCAATCACCGCGGCAAGGCCAAGCGCCTCGCCGATATCTGCCTCGTCCTCAATATCGAGGACACGCATCTGGTGAACTATTCGCTGAAGAAGCTCGAACGGCTGAAGCTGCTCAAGGGCGGCCGCAAGGGCAAGGAGAAGACCGTCGAGGTCACACCCGCCGGCGAGGAAGCCTGCCGGCGCTATGCCCAGATCCGCGAGCAGCTCCTGGTCAAATCCGTCCGCGCAGCCGGCGCCGACCCGGCCCGTCTTTCCGAGATCGCCGCTGCGATGCGCTCGCTCTCCGGCCAATACGACCAGGCAGCGCGCGCGGCGGCGAGCCTCTGATCAGCCCTGTCCGTCAGCTCCGGCCCGGCTCGGACAGGCCCGCATAGCGTGCGGCATAGTCAGCATCGAGCGCCGCGAAACGCGACCAGAAGCCGCGTCGCGGACTGCCCGTGAGCGCATCCTCCAGCAGGCCCAGATGCATGTGCCAGCCGCCGGAGACGCTGGTCATCTCCGCCTTGCTGGGCAGCTTGCGATGTGTCAGCACCAGCAGGACCTTCTCGCCCTTCGGCACGAGCTCGAACGCGACCTCGGATTCCGGCTCGCCGCCACCGCCCCAGGTGAAGGCGATGATCCGCGGCGCCTCGTAGCGGGTGATCGTCCCGGTCGAGCGCACGCCGCGCTCGTGCACCTTGCGGTAGGCGTCCGGCGGCGTCTCGTCGGTGATCTCGGAGTGCTTGAACAGCATCTCCGTATGGCCACCGACCCTGAGATCGAATACGCCCGAGGCCAGCCATCGCCCGCGCTTCTCCGACTCGGTGAGATAGGACCAGACCCGCTCCACGGGCCCCGGCAGCAGGCGCTCGAAGCGCACCGCGCCACTTTCCAGCACGACGCCATATTCGTTCATCGGGTATCTCCCTCACCCTGCTCGGGCTTCGCAAGTTCCTGTTCCAGGATGTCGAGATGGCGCCCCCAGAAGCGCCGGACCTTGCTGAGCCAGGCGTCGAACGCCTCGAGCCCGGCCGGATCGAGCCGGTAGATCCGTTGCTGCCCCCGGACCTCCACCGTCACCAGCCCTGCCTCTCTGAGCACCTTGAGATGCTGCGAGATCGCCGGGGCGCTGGCGCTGAATGCGGCACCGACCTCTCCCGCCGATAACGGCCGCTCGCCCAGCATTTCGACGATGCTGCGGCGTGTCGGGTCGGCAAGGGCGGCGAAGCGATCCATGGCCAATAATTTCTCCATCACTAAATTAAGTCAACACTTAATATTTGGAGGTCACGGGCGCATGCGGCAACGCGGATTGCCAGGCGTCCCGGACTGCGCCAGTGGTGACGCGCCTTTGGAACCCTTTCGCCTGACATGACCACCCGCAACGCCTCGCTCGCCGGCATCGCCATGATGCTGCTCGGCATCCTGCTGTTTTCGCTCAACGACGTGATGGGCAAATGGCTGGTCGCCACCTACACGGTCGGCCAGCTCCTGGTGGTGCGCAGCCTGGCGGCGCTCGTCGTCATCCTGCCCTTCGTGGTCAAGCAAGGCGTGCAGCGGACATTGCGGCCGGAGCGTCCCGGCCTGCAGGCCCTGCGCGTGCTGTTCTCGTCGGGCGAGGTCGCGCTGTTCTATCTCGCCGTGACCTATCTGCCGCTCGCCGATGCAATGACGATCTGGCTGGCTGCGCCGGTCTGGGTCGTGATCCTCGCCGCGCTCCTGCTTGGCGAGCGCATCGACGGCCGGCGCTGGCTCGCCATCGCTCTGGGCTTCGCCGGCGTCGCGGTCTCGCTCAATCCGACCGGCGCCAGCCTGTCGATGCCGGCGCTGATCGCCGTCGCCGGCAGCTTCCTCTTCGCCGCGATGATGATTGCCGGCCGCCAGTTGCGCGGCACGCCCGACGTCACGCTGGTCGCCTGGCAGACGCTCGGCGCCCTGCTGATGGGGCTGGCGCTGCTACCCTTCGGCTGGGTGACGCCGAGCCTGAAGGACACCGCGCTGCTCGGCCTGCTCGGCATCGTCGCGATGGGCGCGCATATCTGCGTCACCCGTTCGCTCAAGCTGGCGGAAGCCTCGGTCGTCGTGCCCTATCAGTATACGCTGATCGTCTGGGCGCTGGTCTTCGGCTGGTTCATCTTCGGCGACTGGCCGACGCCGGCGATGCTCTGCGGCGCGGCGCTGATCGTGGCGGCGGGCCTCGTCCTGCTCATCCTCGAACGCAAGGCCGCCCCGGCGCCGGCGGTGCTCGAAGCGACCGGAGCCGGCGCCCCTGACACGCCCTGCCCTCAATAGAGGCGCGTGCGATAGGCTTCCTCGAGATTGCGATCGGCCTCGTCGCCGTCGACCGCCTTGGTCTGGTCGGCGATGATGCGGCCGAGCGTCGGGAAGGAATTGCGTGGCACCTGCGAGGCCGGGTCCCACAGCTTCGAGCGGATCAGCGCCTTGCCGCAGTGAAAATAGGCTTCCTCGACCGTGACGATGAGCCCGGTCACCGGCACGCGCTCCTGCATGATGGAAGGCGCCAGCAAGGCGGCATCGCGCGTCGCATGCGCCTTGCCGTTGACGCGCAAGGTCTCCGGAATGCCCGGCACCATGAAAACGAGCCCGACGCCGGGCGACGAGAGGATATTGCGGAAGGAATCGATCAGGTTGTTGCCGCGCCGATCTGGGATCAGCAAGGTCTTGTCGTCGAGTACGCGCACGAAGCCCGGCCCGTCGCCGCGCGGGCTGGCATCGGCATTACCCTCTGAATCGCAACTCGCAAGCACGAGGAAAGGCGACAACGCGATGAAGTCGCGGCAAAACTGATCGAGCCGGCGCAGCATCTTGCTGGCCGCCAGCGGCGATACCGGCCCGATATGGCCGCGCAAGGCATCCGCATCCTCGATGCGAGCCGTCGGATCGTCAAAACAGTCCGTCATGCCGTTTCCCCGTGTTTCCTGCCGACAATCTGTCCGATCGCAGTTTCCTGCGCCAGCACCAGCCGCTTCTGCCGGCCAGCCTTTGCCCGCATGGCACCACCCGGTTCGCATGCGCCTTGACCCGTGACCGGCACATCGCCATCGTGCGCGTCAACTTCGCCCTCCCGAACGAGGCCTGATTCGATGCGCCGCGCCCTGCTGCGAACCGCCCTTGTTTCCTTCGCCTGCCTCACGGCCTTTGCCGCTGGCGCCGCGAACGGCCGTATCGTCCACCCGCTGGACCAGGCGGAGAACCGGACCTTCGCGATGTACGGCAATCTTCCCGGCTGCGACGATCCGGCTGTGCTGAGCGAAGTCACCAGTCGTTTCAACTCGCGTGAAAGCACCTATTGGGGCCCGCTCCAGGCGCTGTCCTATGACCGCATCGGGCAGATCGGCTACCGGACCTGGGGCGCCGACTTCATCCCGCGGCGCTTCTGCAGCGGCCGCGTGCTGCTCAACGACGGCAAGTTCCGCCGCGTCGACTATTCCGTGCGCGAGAATCTGGGCCTCTTCGGCCTGACCTGGAACGTCAACTGGTGCGTGAACGGCCTGGACCGTCTGCGCACCCATGCGCCCGATTGCAAGATGGCGCGCCCCTGAGCGCAGGTCGTGCGATGATGAAACGGCTGGCGATCGCGGCCCTGGTGCTGTTCGGCTTCGCCGGCGCTGCCCATGCGCAGGGCTTCGGTCAGCGCGGCGGCACGCCGGGCGATTTCGACTTCTACGTCCTGGCGCTGTCATGGTCGCCGGGCTTCTGCGAACTGGACGGCGACCGGTCACGCAACCGCGAGCAATGCGGTGAAGGCGCCGGCCTGCGCTTCGTCGTGCATGGGCTCTGGCCGCAGAACGAGCGCGGCTACCCCAGCGAATGCGGCCCGGCCGGTCGCACGCCCTCGCGGATCGCAATGGAGCAGGCCGAGGGCCTGTTCCCGAGCGAGGGCCTCGCCCGCTACCAGTGGCGCAAGCACGGCACCTGCACGGGCTCCAGCCCGAGCGACTATTTTCGCGACGTCCGCCGTGCCCGCGAGAAGGTGGTCATCCCGCCGCCCCTCGCCAAGGCCGAGCGCGACCAGACCTGGACCGCGATCGACCTCGAACGCGCCTTCGCCGCCGCCAATCCCGGCCTGCGACCGGACATGATGTCGGTCGCCTGCAAGCGCGGCGTGCTGCAGGAGGTGAAGATCTGCTTCTCGAAAGATCTTCGTGACTTCCGCTCCTGCCAGCAGGTCGACCGCTCCGGCTGCCGCTCCCGCGAGTTCACCGTCGTCGCGCCGCGCTGAAAGCCGGACACGGCCAGACTTTGCCGCTTCCGGTCGGGAGCGGCTTCCTCTACCAACGGCGGCATGAACTATCGCCATGGCTTCCACGCCGGAAACTTCGCCGATGTGCTGAAGCATGTCGTGCTGACGCGCATCCTGCTGCATCTCAACGCCAAGCCGACGCCCTACCGTATCGTCGACACGCATGCCGGCAGCGGCCGCTACGATCTCGATTCGGAAGAGGCTCTGCGGACCCATGAATGGAAGGACGGCGTCGCGCGGATCGACCGCTCGCCCCTCTCTCCCGCCGTCGAGGCCCTGCTCGCTCCCTATCGCGCCGCACTGGATGGCGCCCGCGCGCTCCACGGCGCCGGCGCCTATCCCGGTTCGCCCTGGCTCTGCCGCCACGCGATGCGGCCCGACGACCGGCTTGTCGCCGCCGAACTCCATCCTCCCACCTACAAGAAGCTCACCGAAGCCATCGGCCGCGACAAGCGCTGCATCCCGCTCGCCATCGATGGCTGGACGGCACTGCGGGCCAATGTGCCGCCCAAGGAGCGCCGCGGCCTCGTCCTGATCGATCCGCCTTTCGAGGAGAAGGACGAGTTCGCCACGCTCGCCGCCCAGTTCATCGCGGCGCATCGCAAATGGCCGACCGGCATCTATGCGCTCTGGTATCCGATCAAGGATCGCAGCGGCATCGAATCCGTGATGGACGCGGTACTCGAGGCGGGAATCGGCCGGCTCCTGCGCCTCGAAATGGATGTCGACCGGCCGGAGGCTGCGGGAGGGCTCAGCGCCACCGGTCTCCTCGTCGTCAACCCGCCCTGGCGGCTGGCCGAGGAGGCGGAAACGCTGCTGCCGGCGCTGACCGAACGTCTCGCCCAGGGACCGCGACCGCGCTATCACTGTGAGGCGATCCGCCCCGACGGCTGATCGATCTTTCTGCTCCGCCCCGAGGATACCGCCGATGCTCGTCCTGCGCTCTTCCCCCGCCTCCCCGTTCGGCCGCAAGGTCAAGATGTCGGCTCTCGAACTCGGGCTGATGGACAGGATCGAGATCGTCGCGGCCGACACGACCGACCCGTCGGAAGTCCTGCGCCAGCAGAACCCGCTCGGCAAGATTCCGACGCTGGTTCTGGAGGACGGCACGACGCTGTTCGATTCGCGCGTGATCGTCGACTATCTCGACCATCTCAGCGGCGGGAAGCTGATCCCGGCCGGTGAAGCGCGCTTCGCCCAGCTGCGCCTGCAAGCTTTGGCCGACGGCATCTGCGACGCCGCTTTGCTCAAGGTCTACGAAGGACGCTTCCGTCCGGAGGAAGCCCGCAACGCCAACTGGGTCGCGCATCAGGACGGCAAGGTTTCGCGCGGACTGGAAGCGCTCGAAGCTGTGCCGCCCGCCTTCCCGGATCGCCCGCGCATCGGCGAGATCACGCTCGCCTGCGCGCTCGGCTACCTCGACCTGCGTTTCGAAGGAACCTGGCGCGCGACCCATCCGAAGCTCGTCGCCTGGCTTGATGATTTCGCCGCCCGCGTTCCCGCTTTCGAGGCGACCCGCTTCAAGGGCTGATCGGCGCGGCGGCACCGATCGCGCCGCAGACAGCGAAGAACATTCTGGAGCCGGCGGCCTTGGTCGCCGGCTTTTTCATGCCCGCTGCCGCGGAGGCACTGCGTTCAGGCAACAAAAAACCCGGTGGCCGAGGCCACCGGGTCCGTTCTGTCTCCGGGAGGAGAGGATCAGAACTTGTAGCTGAGGCGGGCGCGGACGACCGAGAAGTCGGTGCCGACCTTGGTGTTGGCGCCAAGGATGTTCTTCTCGCCGAGGTCGACGTAGAGGTACTCGACGCCAGCGATTATGTTGTTGGTGACGGCGTACTCGAGGCCGCCGCCGACGGCGTAACCGCCGGTGTGGCTGCGATCGGACGAGAAGCCGATGCCCGGGATCGAGGTCTTCACGTTGCCGTAAGCCCAACCACCGGTGATGTAGGGCATGAACCGGTCGAAGGCGACGCCGACGCGAGCGCGGACCGTGCCGAAGTAGTCGGTCTTGACGCGGACCAGGCCGAGGTTGTTGCCGGAGCTGAGGTCAGCGCCCTGCAGGTCAGCCTCGAGGCCAAGAACGAACTGGCCCATCTGGTAGTTGTAGCCGACCTGGCCACCGCCGACGAAGCCGTCGAGATCGCCGACATTGGCCCAGCCGTTGGCATTCACGTTGCCCCAGCCGTAGCCGGCGTTGGCGCCGACGTAGAAGCCGGTCCAGGAGAACGCCGGCGGCATGTAGACGGGAGCGGCAACCGGGCCCTTGCGGGACGGCAGGTCAGCAGCCGAGGCGGCGCCAGCGGCGACGAGGCCGAGCGCGGCAACGCTCGCAAGCAGATACTTCTTCATGACAAACTCCTTAGTCGTCGCTGTCGCCGGGGAACCCGACGGTTGATTTCGATGAACCCGTTATAAGACCGGGAGCCGGCTTTGTCTGTTGCATCGGAAGCACATCTGCCTTGCAGACCGCGGCAGAAATGCGGCACGAATGCGATAACTGCACTCAAATAGGTAAAGCCAAGTTAACCAATCAGCGACTAGCCACCATGGTAAATCGAATACTAACAGTATTTCGATCCCATGCCGACCTAGGAACATGGCCCGGCCTACAAACGCCGCTGCTTTGCCAAGGTTCCCGAAGCGGGCGTGGCTTTTTTCGCTTGTCTTGCCGCTCCGTCCCGCGCGTGCTTAAGCCTTGAGACGACAGGAACCGAAGAAGAACCGTGCCGCCCCTCTCAATTTTTATCATCGCCCAGAACGAGGCGGACCGGATCGGCCGTACGATCGAAGCCGCGCGCGGACTGAGCGACGACATCGTCCTCGTCGATTCCGGATCGACCGACGGCACCCAGGCCTTGGCCGAAGCGCTCGGCGCCCGCGTCATCTTCAATGCCTGGCCGGGCTACGGCCAGCAGAAGCGCTTCGCCGAAGAGCAGTGCCGCCACGACTGGCTGCTGAATCTCGACGCCGATGAGGTCGTCCCGCCCGATCTTGCTGCGGAGATCTCCGCCCTGTTCGCGACAGGGACGCCGCCGAAGGACGCCTACAAGGTGAGAATCGCCGAGATCTTCCCGGGCGAAGGCGCGCCCCATCGATTCGCCTACGCGCTCGCGCCGGTGCGCCTCTATCGGAAGAGCAAGGGCCGCTACTCGGCCTCACCCGTGCATGACCGGGTCGATCTCCTGCCGGATGCCCGAATCGGGCGCCTGCGCGGGACGGTGCATCACTTCTCGGTCCGCTCTCTCGGCGAGCAGATGGACAAGCTCAACGCCTATAGCGATGCGCAGGCCGATGATCTCGACGCGCGCGGCGGGACGCTCTCCGTCTTCCGGCTGGTCGCCGAATTCCCCGCCAATTTCCTCAAGGCCTATATCGGGCGCCGACATGCGCTTCGCGGCATCTATGGTTTCATGACCGCGATGAACTACGCCTTCTATCGCTATCTGCGCGTCGCGAAACACTGGGAGCGTCGCCTGCAGCGGCGCGCCTCGGCCGAGACCCCGCCGCTTCCGGCGAATCGGGATGGCCGCAATGACTGAGGTCGCGCTGGTCACGGGCGGCGCCCGCCGAATCGGCCGCGCCATCGTCGAAAAACTCGCCGAGGCCGGCTATGCGGTCGCGATCCATCACGGCGACAGCCGTGAGGAAGCGGAGACGCTGGCCGCGAAACTCGAGGCGAGCGGTGCGAAGACCTGCCTGCTCAGCGCCGATCTCGTCGACCCGGCAGCCGTGGCAACACTGATTCCAGCGGCCGAGAAGGCGCTCGGCCCGGTCACGCTGCTGGTCAACAATGCCGCGAGCTTTGTCGCCGACGATGTCCGCTCGCTCGACATCGCCACCTGGAACCGTCAGTTCTCGATCAACCTGCGCGCGCCCTCCCAATTGGTCGGGATCATGGCGGAGCGCCTGCCCGCCGATGCCAAGGGCGCCGTCGTCAATATCGTCGACCAGCGCGTCTGGAAGCTGACGCCGCAATATTACTCCTACACCCTGACCAAGGCCGCCCTGCTCACCGCGACGCAAACACTGGCGCAGGCGCTGGCTCCGCGCATCCGCGTCAACGCGATCGGCCCGGGCCCGACCTTTCCGAACAGCTATGACGGGATGGACAGGCTGGAGCAGGAAGCAGCGGGCACCCTGCTCCGGCACCGGGTCGTCCCGGAGGAGATCGCCGAGGCAGTGCTCTATCTCGCCCGCGCCAGTTCCGTGACCGGCCAGATGATCGCCGTCGATGCCGGCCAGCATCTCGGTTGGCGCACACCCGACATTGTCGGCTGATTCTCAGAGCGCCCCTTCGGCGCGGTACGGCGCACGGCCGCTGGCCAGCGCCGAATCCAGAAGGTCGAGCCGGTCCTGCCCCCAGAACACCTCGCCTCCGAGAACATAGCTCGGTGCGCCGAAGACGCCGGCCTCGACGGCCCGACCGAGTGTCTCCCCATAGCGGAGCTTGACCAAAGCCCCCTCGGCTGCGTCGAGCAGCGCCGCTCCGTCGAGCCCCGCCCGTGTCGCGCAGGCGAGCAGCGCCTCGGGATGGCTCATGTCCTCGTCCCGCGCCCACAAGCCCGCCATCACGTCGCTGATGAAGGCGAACGGATCGCCGCGATCGGCCAGGATTGCGATCGTCATGCGATCGGCCAACGACGGATCGAACGGAAAATGCCGCGGCTGCAGCACGAGCGGCAGGCCCCGCGCCGCGCGCCAGCGCTGGAGATCGAGCAGCCGATAGCGCTGCCTGACCGGATGTCGCTTCGGCAGCGGCAGGCCGCCTGTCTCGTCGAACACCGAGCGCAGCGGCATCGGCCGGTAATCGATCCCGCAGTCATGACGACGGGCGATTTCATGGAAGGCCGCATTGCCGAGATAGGTCCAGGGCGAATGCAGCGAGAAGTAATAGGTGATCGAACGGGACAAGATCGCCTCGCGGGCTTTTTACAGACAGCGCAAGCATCGCCGCCGCACGGCCCTTCGTGCAAGGCCGCAGCCGTGCGCTTTACGCAGCCCGTCCCCGCGAGGAGCCAGGACCTCGCAAGGCGCCGCCAGAGGCCTGTCAGGCAGCCTTGTTCTTCACCGCGCCGATGATCGCGGTCAGAACCGCTCCGCCGGCGCCGCCCGCGATCAGATTGGTGAGAATGCCGCCGATGCTGAGATTGCCGCCCTGCGCCGCTGCGCTGATCGCGGGCAGCAGGATCGGGATCAGTTGCCCAAGCACGCCGCCGCCGACGAGACCGGAAATCGTGTTGCCGAGCGTGCCGAGGTCGAAGCTCGGGCTGGCCTTGCCGGCCGCGTTGCCACCGATCGCACCGGCGATCAGGTTCATCAGGATCTGTTCCATCTCGGCCCCCTGCATCTGAATGCATCGCCTGAAGGACACGCGCCTGAAGGAAGCGATGCGTTCCCCGCGGCAGCCGGAACGATGCTCCTGCCCGAGCGATGCGACAAGTCGCCGCGCCGCTTCATCAACCGCTATCGAATCAGTCGAGCGCGATCGCCGCGATCAGGCGGCCGTAATCCGGCTCGCCGCGATGGGTCGTGCGCCGGTAGCTGAAGAAGCGCTTTTCGTCGCCATAGGTGCACAGGCCCATGTCGACGAACCGGCCGATTCCAGCCTCCTGCGCCTTGAGCCCGATGAACGCCGGCAGGTCGAACATCGCATGCGCGGCGCGCTCGGACGGCGTGAAGAAGCGTGAATAGGTCCGGTTCTCGGCCTTGAAACGCTCGATGAATTCCGGCCCCACTTCATAGGCCTTGGCGCTGATCGTCGGGCCGAGCACGGCGATGATGCGCTCGCGCCGGGCGCCGAGCTTTTCCATCGCCGTCACCGTCGCGCCGACGATGCCGGTGAAGGCACCTTTCCAGCCGGAATGGGCGGCACCGATCACCCGCGCCTCGCCATCGGCAAAGAGAATCGGCCCGCAATCAGCGGTGGAGACCCCGAGCGCGACATGCGAGGCGGTCGTCACCATCGCATCGGCCTTGGGGCGATCGCTCGGCCAGGGGCCCGTCACCACTTCCACATCGGCGGAATGGACCTGGTAGAGGCTGATCAGGTTCTCGGGAGCGACGGAGAGATGGCGCGCCATCCGCGCCCGGTTCTCGGTGATCGCCGCCGGATCGTCGGAGGAGCCCAGCCCGCCGTTCAGCGACGCGTAGATTCCGGTCGAGACACCGCCCTCGCGCGTGAAGAAGGCATGACGGATGCCGGCTTCTCCGGCGAGTTCGCGGGCGGTGATGAACATGGGCAAGATCCGACTAGAGCATTTTCGAGCGAAGTGGATACCGGTTCGCGTAAAGAAAATGCGATGAAACAACTGTGGCGCAAGGCCTCAATCGGCCCCGCTGGGTTCAGCCCCGATCTGGCAGCCGATGAAGGTCAAATCCGGGCAGAGGCGGCAGGTTCCGCTGCGATAGCGCGATAACCTTGAACAAATCCCCCATGCCGGTCTCGCCCGTTTCGATCAATCGGTCGAAGGCGGCGGAGATCGCGGCCCGCTGAGTCGCGTCAGCCTTGAGCGACAGCGTCTGCGCCCGCTGCGGCAGCCCCAGCGCCAGCAGGAAATCGCGCTGCGTCACCGGCCCGTGCAGCGCGGCACAGGCCGTGAGCGCGGCCTGCCCCATCCGCTCGAAGTCGACATGGACGGTGAGATCCGCCTCGCCTGGCTCCGCCAGCGGAGCGACGAACTCATGCCGCTTCATCGCCTGCAGCGTGTCGCCGAAGCCGGAACGCGCCGAGCCGTAATCGATGAGCAGCGCCGCCCCGCCTGCCGAAGCGAGATGGCCGGCGAGCTGCGCGACGATATCGAGCGCAATCGAAGGCCGCTCGAGCACATTGCCGACAAGTGCGGTGATCTTCAGCGAGCTTTCCCCCTCAGCGGACAGGCCGAAGGCCAGCTCGCCGTCATCGCCAAGCCCGACCAGCCGCTCGCGCCAGCCTTCGGGCGTCATCACGAACTGGTCGAGCGGCAGGGCGTCGAGGAATTCGTTGGCGACCGCGATGATCGGGCCGTCGAGCGCGCCGGCCACCGTATCGTGCCAGACCGGTTCGAACCCGTTCAGCGCCGTCGCCTGCCGGCCACGCAGCACCGGGCTGGTCTCGACGAGATGAACGGAGAGTGCCGCATGGAAGCCCGGCACGATCCGCGTCGCCCGCAGCATGTCGGCCATCAGCGTGCCGCGCCCCGGCCCGAGCTCGACGAGGCGGAACCGTGCCGGCGCGCCCATCGCCTGCCAGCAATGGGCCGCCCAAAGCCCGATCAGCTCGCCGAACATCTGGCTGATCTCGGGCGCCGTGGTGAAGTCGCCCCCGGCTCCGAGGGGGTCGCGCGTCATGTAATAGCCGTGGCGGGGATGGCCGAGCGCCAGCGCCATGTAGCGGCCGATGCCGATCGGCCCCTCCTGCCGGATCAGCTCGATGATCTCGGCCTTGAGCGTGGTCACGCCCGCGCCTCGCCGGGCGCCTCGTGCTTGCTGCGCAGCACCAGCCACAGGCCGGCGAAGAACACCGGCAGCGACAGCAGCATGCCCATGGTGATGCCGCCCGAGAGCGCATCGACCGAGGTCCCGAACAGGAAGCCGAGCTGCGGGTCGGGCTCGCGGAAGAACTCACAGACGATCCGCGCGACCGCATAGCCCATGCCGAAGACACCGGCGACGAAACCCGGCCGCCTGAATCCGCCGGCCCGGACCAGCAGATTCACGAGAATGAAGAGCAACAGCCCTTCGCCAAAGGCTTCGTAGAGCTGGCTCGGATGGCGCGGCAGCGGCCCGCCATTCGGAAAGACCATGGCATAGGGGAAATCGGGCGCCGGCCGGCCCCAGAGCTCGCCATTGATGAAATTGGCGATGCGCCCGAGCAGGAGCCCGATCGGCACCACCGCCGCAGCGAGATCGAACACCGACAGCGCCGGATAGCCCCGACGCTTCGCGAACAGCCACAGGCCCAGCGTCGCGCCGACCAGCCCGCCATGGAAGGACATGCCGCCCTGCCAGATCGCGAAGATATCCTGCGGGCGCTCGAGATAGCGCGCGAGATCGTAGAACAGCACGAAGCCGATCCGCCCGCCGAGCACCACACCGAAGGCGACGAAGAGCAGCATGTCGTCGAGCTCGATGGCCTGAGGCCGAGCTCGCCCGCCCCAAAGCCCATCGGCAGCGACAAGCTTGCGCGCATACCACCAGCCGCCGAGCAGGCCGACGACATAGGCCAACCCGTACCATTTGATCGAGAGCGGCCCGAGCTGCACCGCGACCGGGTCGATCATCGGGAAGGGAATGGCGAAGACGGGCATGGCAAGATCCGGTGGCGGGCGCGGCGAGATGGCCGCGCCCCCGCTGAATGGTCAAGGAAAAAGGCTGGCGCGTGACGCCCCTCGTTCAGAGCTTGACGATCAGCTTGCCGAAATTCCGGCCCTCCAGCAGACCGATGAAGGCCCCCGGCGCATTCTCCAGCCCGGTGACGATGTCTTCCCTGTACTTAACCGCACCTTCAGCGATCCAGCGCGCCATCTCCTCGCGGAAGGTCGGCGCCTGCGCGGCCGCGAATTCGCGCTGGATGAAGCCGCGGATCGTTGGGCTCTTCGAGAGAACGTCGCGCATCATCCCCGGCAGCCTGTCCGGCCCCGGAAACGCCCCGCTGGCATCGCAACGCGATCGTCGGGCGTTGCTCAGCCGCGGTCACGCCGCTCACGCAGCCTTTCGAAAGTCGATGGTTTGCTCCGCGCCCGCCATGCGGCGATGACCGCGTCGGCATTGCTATCCCGGTCTTGCATCGCATCCACCTCGGCATCGTAGAGGCAATAGGAATGGATGCGGTGGAAGTCGCGCCGGGCATCGCCGATCGGCCTGTCGCCACGCTCGCGCTCGCGTCGCTCCAGCTTCTCCAGCGCGCAATGCACCCCGACGAAGAACACGTCATGACCGGCGAGCGTGTCTGCGAGCCGCAGCAACCAGGCCCCGCTCTCCATGATGTGCTCGACGATCAGATCGTTGCCGGCCTCGACATAGGCGAGCAGCGAGCGCTCGAAGCCGAGGAAGAAGGCCTCTCGCATCGCCCGCCAGTCGAACTCGCCGCTCCTGATCCGGGCCGTCGGTAGCACGCCGGCATCGCGCAGATGGTCGATCGAGATGTGCCAGAACGGCGCGTCGATCCGCGCCTGGATGGCGCGCGCCAACGAGGACTTGCCGCTGCTCGACGCGCCGTTGAGCAGGATGATGCGGCCCGGTCTGGCGGGGCTCATCCCTCCTGCTCCGGCCGGGTTTCGCCTTCGAGCGTCGCCAGAAGCTCCCCCAGAAGCTCCGCGAGGGCCGTTCGCTTGGCCGGGTCCATGCTTGCGAGGAACTGCGCCTCGCTCGCCATGTCGGCACGGAGCGCGTCCTCTGCCCGCTGGCAGCCCAGCTCCGTCAGGACGACAAGGAGGCTGCGCCCATCCTCCGCCGATTTCTCGCGACGCACCAACCCGGCCTTCTCAAGCCGCCCGAGCCGGTGCGTCAATCCGCCGGAGGTGATCATCAGCGAGCGATAGAGCGCCGTCGGCGCCAATCGATAGGGCGGCCCGCTGCGGCGCAAGGTGCTGATGACGTCGAATTCGCCGCGATCGAGCCCGAACCCGGCGAAGGTCTCCTCGATGCTCGGGCGCACGAGATTGGACAGGCGATAGGCCCGCCCCAGGATCGCGGTCGGCGTCGTGTCGAGATCCGGCAATTCGCGGGCCCATTGCGCCCTGACCCGCTCGACATGGTCCATCGTCGTCATAGCCTGCCCTTCCCCAGCCCCTCCTCTGCCCCAGAGCGAGCCTCGCGCCAAGAGATACCTTGACACAAAGATACTACTCGGGAATTATCTTTGTACAAAGATAACTGGAGGACACCATGACGACGATAGCGATCGACAGCGGCATCCTGCGCGACGGCGCAAGCCGGACGGCGCGGTTCGAAGGCGGCGGGTACGGTTCGCAGGTCTCGTTCTTCCTGGTCGACAACGAGCCGGGACAAGGGCCGGGCCTGCATGTCCACCCCTATTCGGAAACCTGGGTGATCCGATCGGGCGAGGCTGAATTCACGGTGGGCCGCGAGACGCTGCGCGCCAGCGCCGGCGCGATCGTGGTGGGCCCGGCCGGCATCCCCCACAAATTCGTCAATATCGGCTCTGGGCGGCTGGAGCTCATCTGCATCCACGCCAACACGGCCATCGTTCAGGATTGGGTCGAGGACGAAGCAGCAGCCTGAGCATCGACGGCGGCTGCACGGACCGAAAGCGCTGGCGATGGCCGGCGCCATCTGGCCTCAAGGCCTGCGCAGTCGCGAGGAAAGCGCGGGGCACGGCGCATCAGCGCCCAACCCCGGAAGATTCGTCAGCGCAGAATCAAAGCGCCTTCGCGGCAGCGCGGCTCGGGCGCTTTGCGGCCACCTTGCGGACCGGGGCCGCGGCCTTGGCAGCAGCCTCCTCGGCGTCCCTGGCCAGCCGCAAGGCGCGCAGCTTCTCGGTCTTGAGGCGGGCCTGGCCGGCCTCGTCCTCAAGCGCCTGCCACGCATCGAGCGCATCCTGGCGGCGCTGCTCGGTCGTCTCGAAAGCCGCCTGCGCCCGAGCCTTGATCTCGTCCAGCTTCATGTTGCGGCTCGACATACGAAACTCCTTGTTCGACAGGCGCAGGCCAGCCTTCTACCGATCAGACGGCAGACGGCGGGCGCGGCGCTCCGGCTCCGGGGCCGGCTCCGGGACGACCCTTGCCGAGCGGCAGCTTGCGCTTCGGCGCCGGCAGCAGGCCTTCGCGCTGCGCCTGCTTGCGGGCGGCCTTCTTGGCACGACGAACGGCCTCGGCCTTCTCGCGGGCGCGGCGCTCGGACGGCTTCTCGAATTCGCGGCGCTGCTTCATCTCGCGAAACACGCCTTCGCGCTGCAGCTTCTTCTTCAGGACGCGCAGCGCCTGCTCGACATTGTTGTCCCGAACGAGAACTTGCATGGTCATCCTTTCCAGAAAGCACAAAGGGCCGGGCTTGTAGTCCCGACCCTTCACTTAACCGTTGGTGCGAAACGTCGTGTCGTGGCGCCGGTACATCCGCGGCAGCCTCAAAGCGGCGTCGTTCCGCTCCGGAACGATTACTCAGCGCGCAGGTTGTCGGCCGAGCTCTTGCCCGAACGCTTGTCCTGAACGATCTCGTACGAAATCTTCTGGCCGTCGCGCAGATCGCGCAGACCGGCGCGCTCGACAGCGCTGATGTGGACGAAAACGTCCTGGCCGCCATCGTCAGGCTGAATGAAACCGAAACCCTTGGTGGCGTTGAACCACTTAACCGAACCAGAAGCCATAGAAGCCTCCCGCAAACATGTTTATCCAAGCCCCATGGAAAACATGCGGCGGCGAATTCGATCAGAGGAAGAAAATCATCAGCATGTCGCGCTCAAACGGCGCGAATGGCCAAGTCATCGGGCCTAAATCGAAATTAACAAATAGGCCATGACAAGGCCGATGTCAAATCGAGGCCAGCGCGACAATTTCTGGAAAACGAAAACGGGCAAGGTCGCGAACGAAAAAACACCTTGAACGAATACCACCGATTCTTCTCGAAATCGATCCCGTCGAGAAGCAGGCCGCCGTTGATTCAGCGTTGAATCAGTGCCTCTCCTGACATGACGAAGCCGCTGCGGCATCCTACATGCAGGCCATGAGTCGCGAACGCCAGGACGATCTGCCTCAGGACGAGTTCGAGGACGAGGAGGACACCCTCCCCGGCGCCGAGCCCGCGCTCGTCCTCGCCGAAGCCGCGCCCGGTGCGCTCAAGGCCGGCATCGAGGTCATCCAGCAATTCGCCAAGCACCTGCCGAACAGGCCCGGCGTCTACCGGATGTTCGATCGTGCCGGCGAGGTGCTCTATGTCGGCAAGGCCAAGAGCCTCAAGAATCGTGTGACATCCTATGCCCGCGGCATGGCGCATACCAACGCCGTCGCCCGGATGATCGCCGAGACGGCGAACATGGAGTTCGTCACCACCGGCACCGAAACCGAGGCGCTGCTGCTCGAATCGAACCTGATCAAGCAGCTCCGGCCGCGCTACAATGTGCTGCTGCGCGACGACAAGTCGTTCCCCTATATCCTGCTGACCGGGGACCATGACGCGCCCGCGATCCTGAAGCATCGCGGCTCGCGCCAGCGCAAGGGCGATTATTTCGGCCCCTTCGCCTCGGTCTGGGCGGTGACCCGCACCATCGACGCGCTGCAGAAGGCCTTCCTGATCCGCACCTGCGCGGATTCCTTCTACGAGAACCGCACGCGCCCCTGCCTGCTCTTCCAGATCAAGCGCTGCGCCGCCCCCTGCACCGGCGAAGTCTCGATCCCCGACTACCAGGCGCTCGCAGGCCAGGCCCGCGACTTCCTCTCCGGCCGCTCCTCGGCAGTGAAGCAACTGCTCTCGGCCCGGATGCAGGAAGCCGCAGGGGAGCTCGAATTCGAGAAGGCGGCGCGCTATCGCGACCGCCTCGCCGCGCTCTCGGCCGTGCAGGCCGGGCAGGACATCAACACGCAAGGCGTCGAGGAAGCCGATGTCTTCGCCATCGATGAACAGGCCGGGCAGTTCTGCGTCGAGATCTTCTTCTTCCGCAATCACCAGAACTGGGGCAACCGCGCCCTCTTCCCGCGCGCCGACCGCTCGTTGACACCGGCTGAGGTGCTGGCCTCCGTCGTCGCCCAGTTCTACGACGACAAGCCGCCGCCGCGCCTCGTGCTGCTCTCGCACCCGGTCGAGGAGATCGAGCTGATCGGACAGGCGCTCTCGGCCCGCGCCGGCCGCAAGGTCGAGGTTTCCCATCCCAAGCGCGGCGAGCGCGCCGACCTGATGGCCCATGCCGTCAAGAACGCCCGCGAGGCGCTCTCCCGCAAGCTTGCCGACAATGCCGGCCAGAATGCGCTCCTGGCCGCACTGGGCGCCGCCTTCGGCATGGAAACCGCGCCGCGCCGGGTCGAGGTCTACGACAACTCCCACATCATGGGCACCAACGCCGTCGGCGGCATGATCGTCGCCGGGCCGGACGGCTTCGTGAAGAACCAGTACCGCACCTTCAACATCTCGACCGACACCATCGCCGGCGACGATTTCGGCATGATGCGCGAAGTGCTGACGCGACGGTTCGCGAAGCTGGCGAAGGAGAGCGGGATCGCGAGTCCCGATCCTGAAAGTCCGCCTCAAGACACGAGCCCTCATCCTGAGGAGGCCCGCAGGGCCGTCTCGAAGGATGCTTCAGGAGGCTCTGGAGTCATCTGGAGCATCCTTCGAGACGCCGCTGACACGGCTCCTCAGGATGAGGGCTCGCAAAGTTTTCAGTCAACTCCTCAAGACGAGGCCTCGCCGAAGAAGCCTCGCAAGGCGCCCAAGCCGCGCAAGGACGAGGACGGCTTCCCCTCCCGCCCCGACCTCGTCATCGTCGACGGCGGCAAAGGCCAGTTCACCGCCGCGCTCAAGATCATGAAGGAGCTCGGCGCGGCCGACATTCCGCTCGTCGCCATCGCCAAGGGGGAAGACCGCAACGCCATGCGCGAGACCTTCCACATGGAAGGCAAGGAGCCCTTCAAGCTGCAGCCGCGCGACCCCGCGCTCTATTTCATCCAGCGCCTGCGCGACGAGGCGCACCGCTTCGCCATCGGCACCCACCGCGCCAAGCGCAAGCGCGAGACGATGAAGAACCCGCTCGACGAGATCCCCGGCATCGGCCCTTCGCGCAAGCGGGCGCTGCTGCTGCATTTCGGCACGGTGAAGGCGATCCAGCGCGCCAAGCTCGACGACCTCATGCGCACGCCGGGAGTGAATGCAGCCACGGCCAAGGCGGTCCATGATTTCTTTCATGACGCGTAGAGCGTTGGGCGACACAGCTGAAATCGGTGTTTCGCGGGAGCAATGCTCGATTGCTTCGAAAGCGAGCACGTTTTTCGCCCTCGGACGCTCGCACCCGAAAGTGACGTGGCCGCGAAGTTCTGCCACATTCACGCTGTTGCGTGTTGACGCTACTGCTGCCGCCTTGCTTTGGTGCATCCCGTGACGATTCTTCCAGACGCCATCAGGCGGCGCGGCCCCTGGTCGCTGCCGAACCTCCTCACCTACGGGCGGATCCTGGCGATCCCGGCCCTGGTGGCGATCCTGTTCTGGCCGCGCGACGACTGGATGCGCTGGATCGCGCTCGGGATCTATACGCTCGCCGCCATCACCGACTATCTCGACGGCTACATCGCTCGCGCCTGGAGCCAGCAATCCGCGATCGGCCGCATGCTCGATCCGATCGCCGACAAACTGCTCGTCGCCGCCCTGCTGCTGATGCTGGTCTATACCGGCCAGATCGAAGGCTGGACGCTCTGGGCCGCGATCGTAATCCTCTGCCGCGAAATCCTGGTCTCGGGACTGCGCGAGTTCCTGGCCGATCTGAAGGTCAGCGTCCCCGTCAGCAAGGTCGCCAAGTGGAAGACGGCGGCGCAGCTCTTCGCGCTCGGCTTCCTGATCGCCGGCCCGGCCGGCGACAAGGTCCTGCCCGGCAACACCACGATCGGCATCGTCCTGCTCTGGGCCGCCGCCGGCCTGACGATCTATACCGGCTGGGACTATTTCAACGCCGGCATCCGCCATCTCGTCGCGGAAGACGAGCGCGCGCCATGAGCACCGCATCCGCCATGGCCGCGGCGGGCACGCGCCCGGTCCGCATCGTCTATTTCGCCTGGGTGCGCGAGCGCGTCGGCCTGCCCGAGGAGACGCTCGACATCCCTGCCGACCTCGCCACGATCGCCGATCTCGTGCGCTGGCTGAAGGCGCGCGGCGAGGGCTACGAGATAGCCTTCGCCGACGAGGCCGTCGTGCGGGCCGCGCTCGATCAGGTCCATGCCAAGCCCCAAGCCCGGCTAGGCCAGGCCCGCGAGATCGCCTTCTTCCCGCCGATGACCGGCGGGTGACGGCCATGTTGCGACACCCTTGTCATTCCGGGGCCGCGCACCGCGCGGAACCCGGAACCCACGACTGGGCGTGCCGGGAATGGCAGTGTGTTGCAGTCCGCTCACCCCGTCGTGGGTTCCGGGTTCGCGCCTGCGGCGCCCCCCGGAATGACAAGGGGGACCAATGACGCCCCTCGTCCGCATCCAGCGGGAGGATTTCTCGCTCCAGGACGAAATCGACGCGCTCTCCGCGGGCCGTGCCGATATCGGCGCCGTCGTCTCCTTCATCGGGCTGTGCCGCGACGAAGCCGGTACGCTCGCTGCGCTCGAACTCGAGCACTATCCCGGCATGGCCGAGGCCGAGATCGCGCGCGTCGCCACTGAGGCAACCACGCGCTGGCCGCTGTTCGGCCTTGTCGCGATCCACCGCTACGGGCTGGTCAAGCCGGGCGAGCAGATCGTGCTGGTGCTGGCGGCTTCCGCCCATCGCCGCGCCGCCTTCGAGGCCGCCGATTTCATGATGGATTACCTCAAGACCCGCGCCCCGTTCTGGAAGCGCGAGCATCGCGCCGACGGCACGCTCGGCGGCTGGGTCGAAGCCAAGACGGATGACGACAATGCGGCAAAACGCTGGGAACAGGCGCCCTGACCGCCTGAAGAGCGCGGCACTTGGCGCAGGCTTCGCCCTGGTCCCGGCCCTCGCTTTCGCGGCCACGCCAGAGCCGAAGACCTTCCGCGACTGGATGGCCGGCTGCGACAATCTCAAAAGCTGCACCGCGCTATCGCTGCCGGCTGAGGCGGCCGACCCGGTCGCCTATCTGCGCCTGGCGCGTTCGGCCGGACCGGACATGCCCGTCGAACTGACCTTGCGCCTGCGCGGCGACTGGAAGACCCCACCCCGGTCGGTCCAGCTCAAGCTCGATGGCGCCCCCTTCCCCGCCGGCGGCAAGGCGATGTCGGCGGAAACCGATGGCGACATGCTGTCCCTGACTTTCAAGCCGGCCGAGGTCACCGCTCTCGTCGAGGCTGCCCGCAAAGCCACGAAGCTCTCCATCGCCGCTCCGCAGGTAACGGCCGAGATTTCGCTGTCGGGCTCCGTCGCGGCCCTGCTCTGGATCGACGAGCAACAAGGGCGCCTCAACACGACCTCCGCCCTGATCCGCAAGGGTAACGGCACGAACGTTCCCGCCGCACCTGCGCTGCCGGTCGTCATCGCGAAGCCGGCGAGCGGCGCGCTGTCGGAGAAGGACGGCAAGGCGCTCGCTGCCGCGCTGCGCAAGGGGATCAAGCAGCGCGACCCCGATGGCTGCGAGGACGACGAGACGCTGCTCACCATCGACGAGGCCTGGACGCTCGACAGCGCGCGCAGCCTCGTTTCGCTGGCCTGCTCACGCGGCGCCTACAATGTCTCGAACGCCTTCTGGATGATCGAACGTGGCGACGCGAAAACGGCCAAACCGGTGGTCTTCCCGCAAGGCGACGGTGACGCGAAGAACACGCTGGTGAATGCCGGGTTCGACCCGAAGAGCGGCCGCATCAATTTCTTCGCCAAGGGCCGCGGCATCGGCGATTGCGGCGCCTCGGGCGGCTATGCCTGGACCGGCAACGCCTTCGTCCAGACCGAGTTCAGCATGATGGGCGAATGCCGTGGCATCGGCTCCGAGGACTGGATCACGCTGTATCGCAGCGAGATCAAGTAGGAAGTGTCATTCCGGGGCTTCGCAAAGCGAAGAACCCGGAACCCACGACCGGGTGAGCCGCCTGCGAGCGGGCATTGAAATATCTACCCCGTCGTGGGTTCCGGGTTCGCGCCTGCGGCGCGCCCCGGAATGACAGAGGCGGAGTTTGAAGCCGCGATGTCGCGCCTTACGCGGCCTTCGACGGCGAGCGGACCGCGGCCGAATAGTCTTCCATCACCACCTTGCCCATGTTGCCGGTGATGAAGTTGTACGGGCCGATCTCGGAGACCAGCGTCACCTCGGCGGCCGAGCCGGTGATGAAGCACTCGTTGAAGCTTTCCAGCTCCTCCGGCCGGATGCGCCGCTCCACCACCTCGAAACCGCGCTGGCGGCACAGGTCGATGACCGACTGGCGGGTGATGCCGTTCAGGAAGCGGTCGGCCAGCGGAGTGTGGATCACTCCGTCCTTGATGAAGAAGATATTGGCGCCGGTGCATTCGGCGACATTGCCTTCCCAGTCGAGCATCATCGCGTCGGCATAGCCGGCACGCTCGGCCTTATGCTTGGAGAGCGAGCAGATCATGTACAGGCCCGCCGCCTTGGCATGGACAGGCGCGCAGGCCGGATCGGGCCGGCGGTAATCGGCGACGTCGAGGCGGATGCCCTTCAGCTTCGCCGCCATGTCGAACATGCTCGGCCATTCCCACACGGCGATCGCGGTGTGGATGGTGTTGTTCATGCCGGAGACCGCCATCATCTCCGAGCCGCGCCAGGCGACCGGGCGCAGATAAGCGTCCTTCAGGCCGTTCTCCTTCAGGCAGAGATACTTGGCCGCATCGAGCTCGGCGACCGAGTAGGGGATCGTGAAATCCATGATCTCGGCCGACTTGTGGAAGCGCTGCGAATGCTCGGTGCTCTTGTAGATCACGCCGTCATAGGAGCGCTCGCCCTCGAAGATGCAGGAGCCATAGTGCAGCCCATGGGTCAGTACGTGAATCCGGGCGTCCTTCCACGGCACGAGCTTGCCGTCGAACCAGATGACGCCGTCGCGCTGGTCGAAAGGAATGACTGACATGGACCTTCTCCTGGGTGCTTGTTTCCGGAACTCGGGCACAGCCTTTTTCGGAACGCAAGCGAGAGTCTAAAGCTGCGCCGCAGCGAGACGTTTTGAAATAATCGTTCGCTCAGCGCCCTTGACCGGTAATCTTGCGTCTGAGATATGTCAATAAGGCTGACCCAAATTTTTGGAAGCGTGTTTTGGCCCCATCCTCTTCCGACGTCGAAGACCTCCCGCTCAGGCCCTCCTCCGAGGCGGTGCCGCACGACCTGATCGAGCTTCTGTTCTTCGCCTATCGCGACTTCGTCGGCGACCCCGACCGCATTCTCGCCGATTACGGCTTCGGCCGCGCTCATCACCGCGTCCTCCACTTCGTCCAGCGCCGGCCGGGCCTGACCATCGCCGAATTGCTCGACATCCTCCAGATCACCAAGCAGAGTCTGAATCGCGTGCTCAAGGAGCTGGTCGAGAAGGGCTATATCGAGCAGCGCACCGGCCGGCAGGACAAGCGCCAGCGCCATCTCCACACCACGCCTTCGGGCCAGGACCTGGCGCTGCGCCTCGTCCGCCTCCAGGCGAAGCGCATCAACCGCGCACTCGAAGGCGCGACGCCTGAGACCGCGGCCATCGCCGCGCGCTATCTCGCCGCCCTGATCGACCCCGCCGAGCGGCCGAAGGTAGAGCGCCTTCTCGACAAGCCTTAGCGGCGACCGGCTCCCTACGTTATGCTATGGGAGCCCTGCACCGCGAGCGCGCCGGCTAAGACCGGCGCAGGAGAAAGGCGCGAGATGATCGCAACCGAGACCCTGGCGAAGCCGGCCCGCAAGCCCCTGCCCGACGAGGCCCCGCATATCCTCGTCGTCGACGACGACCGGCGCCTGCGCGAATTGCTGGGGCGCTTCCTCGGCGACAACGGCTACCGGGTCACGACGGCTGCCAACGCGGCCGAGGCCGATACGCGGCTGGGCAATCTCGTCTTCGACGCAATCGTGCTCGACGTGATGATGCCCGGCGAGAACGGCTTCGACTTCGCGCGGCGCTTTCGCGGCGGCTCCGCCGTGCCGATCCTGATGCTGACCGCGCGCGCCGACGGCAAGGACCGCATCAACGGCCTCGAGATCGGCGTCGACGATTATCTCTCCAAGCCTTTCGAACCGCGCGAATTGCTGCTGCGGCTCGGCAACATCCTGAAGCGCACCCTGGTCGTCGAAGCCGCGCAATCCGGCACGCGGCCGGATTTCGTCCGCTTCGGCCCCTTCATCTACGGGCTGGCGCGCGGCGAATTGCGCAAGGGCGAGGAGACGATCCGCCTGACCGAGCGCGAGCGCGAGATCCTGACCGCGCTGGCCGAACGCGCCGGCGAGGTCGTGCCGCGCGAGGAACTGGCCGCGCAGGGCTCTGCCGCCAATGACCGCACCGTCGATGTCCAGATGAATCGTCTGCGCCGCAAGATCGAGCGCGACCAGGCCGATCCGCTCTACCTCCAGACCGTGCGCGGCGTCGGCTACAGGCTGGTGACGGACCGGACGTGACACCGCTGCAAACCGGCAGGAAAGGCCTCTCCGCGCTGCGCTCGCTCGCTCGCACGATAACGCGCGGCTCCGCCGGATTGGAGCAGACGGTCAACACCGTCGGCAAGGCGTTGCGGCCGGTGATCAAACGCGTCGGCCGCCCCTTGCAGGCCGTGGCGCGCTACATGCCCAAGGGGCTCTACCCGCGCGCGCTCGTCATCGTCATCGCGCCGGTCGTGCTGCTGCAATCGGTCATCGCCTATGTCTTCATGGAACGGCACTGGCAGACGGTGACACAGCGCCTCTCATCCGCCGTTTCCGCCGACATCGCCATGCTGATCGATGTCTACGAGAGCTACCCGCAGGATGCCGACACCGCGACGCTGTCGCGCATCGCGGCCGAGCGGCTCGGCATGGACCTCGACATCATCCCCGATTCCGACCTGCCGGCACCGGGCCCGCGCCCCTTCTTCTCGTTGCTCGACAATGCGCTCTCGACCGAGCTCAGCCAGCAGGTCGCGCGTCCGTTCTGGCTCGACACGGTCGGCCGTTCCAGCCTGATCGAGATCCGCATCAAGCTCGGCAAGGACGTGATGCGCATCCTGACGCGGCGCAATTCGGCCTATGCCTCGAACAGCCATATCTTCCTGCTCTGGATGATCGGGACATCACTGATCCTGCTCACCATCGCGGTGCTGTTCCTGCGCAACCAGATACGCCCGATCCTCAAGCTCGCCGATGCGGCGGAGGCCTTCGGCAAGGGGCGCGACGCCGATTTCAGGCCGCGCGGCGCCCGCGAGGTCCGCCGTGCCGGCAACGCCTTCATCGAGATGAAGCGCCGCGTCGAACGCTCGATCGGCGAGCGCACGACGATGCTGAACGGCGTCAGCCACGATCTGCGGACCATCCTCACCCGCTTCAAGCTCTCGCTCGCCCTGATGGAGCGCACCTCCGAGATCGAGGCGCTCGAGAAGGACGTCGACGAGATGAGCCGCATGCTCGAGGACTACCTCGCCTTCGCTCGCGGCGATGCCGGCGAGACCGCGGTCGAGACCGATATCCGCTCGCTGCTCGAGGAACTGAAATCCGATGCCGAGCGGCAGGGCCACCAGACCGAGCTGACGGTCGTCGGCGATCCGCTGGTCGTGATCCGGCCGGACGCCTTCCGCCGCCTGCTCACCAATCTCGTCTCCAACGCCGCCCGCTACGGCGACCGCATCGCGATCCGCGCGACCCATGACGCGCGCTACCTGATCGTGATGGTCGACGACGATGGCCCCGGCATCCCGCCGGACCAGCGCGAGGACGTCTTCCGCCCCTTCTTCCGCCTCGACGAGGCGCGCAATGTCGATGGCGGCGGCACGGGCCTGGGCCTCGCCATCGCCCGCGACATCGCCCGCGCCCATGGCGGCGACATCATGCTCGCCGATTCGCCGCTCGGCGGCCTGCGCGCCACGGTCCGTCTCCCCGTCTAGCGGCGCGCAGTTTTGCTCGACAGCCGCGAAAGCCGGGCGCTAGTCTCCTGCTGTCGCAACGGGAGGCCCGACATGCGGTTTCTGACACGATCCCTGGCTTTCCTCGCAGCAACCATGCTGCTGGCGACATCGACGGCACAGGCCGAAGAGGTCGTCGATCTCGGCGGCAGCTTCCTCGGCAACGGCCGGGCCCTGCTGAACCAGCCCGCTGGCAAGGCTCGCGCCGGGCTCGTACTGCTGACCGGTGGCGACGGCTATGTCGGCATTGGCGCCGATGGCAGCGTTGCGCGTAGCGGCAACTGGATCGTCCGCACCCGGGGCGCCTATGCCCGCAGCGGCATTGCCAGCATCACGCTCGATGGTGGCGCCGATCCGGCCAAGGCAGTGGAATACATGCGAAGAATCGCACCGCGCGTCATCGTCGTGGCAATGAGCCGCGGCGCCCTCAAGGTCGCCGACACGCTATCGGCACGGCCGGATGGTGTCGTCTTCGCCTCCTCCATCCTGGACGGCGCGCGCGGCATGATCGGCGATCCCGGGCGCCTGCCGCCGACGCTGATCATCCACCATCGGCAGGACAGTTGCCGCCTGACGCTGCCGGACTCGGCCGTCACTTTCCAGCAATGGACCGGCGGCAAGGCACGCCTCGTCTGGATCGACGGCGGCAGCTCGACCGGCGATCCCTGCCAGGCCCGTGCCTATCACGGCTTCATCGGCCGCGAGGGACAGGTCGTCTCCACCATCACGAGCTTCGCGGGCTCGCTGCGCTAGCGCCTGGACCAACCGGAGCGAGTTCGGGCAACCGCGCCACCGCATGGTCGATGAAGGCACGCACGCGCGCCACTGGGGGGCGCCCGCCGGGCACGACGAGCTGCACCGGCAGCGGCGGCGGCTCGAATTCCGGCAGCAACCGCACCAGTACTCCTGAAGCAAGGTCCTCAGCAGCCTGATAGGACAGCACCCGCGCTAGCCCCCGCCCGGCCCGCGCCGCGATCAGCACCGATTCCACCTCGTTGACGATCAAGCGCGGCGTCAGCACGACGGCGCTGCCTGAGCGCGGTCCGCCGAAGCGCCAGGTCAACGTCTGGTTGGCGGCGACGCTTGCGATCGTCTCATGCGCCGTGATGTCGGCAGGGCGCCGCAAGGGCGGACAGCTTGCGAGATAGGACGGTGCGGCGACGAGAATGCGCCTGACCTCCCCGACCTTGCGCATCAGCAGGCCGGAATTCGGCAACGGCCCGATCCGGACGGCGAGCTGCAGGTCTTCCTCGATCAGGTCGAGATTGCGGTCCGCCAGCACGATCTCGACCTGCACCTGCGGATAGCGATCGAGGAACTCGCTCACCAGCGGCGTGACATGCCGCCGGCCGAAGGAGAGCGGCGCGGTAATGCGCAACAAGCCGCTGACCGGCTCGCCCGCGGCGACGCCGAGAGCCGCCTCATAGTCTGCGAGCAGGCGCCGGGCCGTGGTGGCGAGCTCCCGACCGGCATCGTTCGGGGTCAGGCGCCGCGTGGTCCGCGCGATCAGTTGCGTCCCGATCCGCTCCTCCAGCCCGGCGAGCGCCCGCGTCACCGCCGGACGCGATTTGCGCAGCCGCCGTGCCGCCCCGGCAAGGCTGCCGGCGTCGACGATCGCGACAAAGATCGCAAGCTCATCGATCCGGTCCATCGCATCGTTCCGAGAATTGAAATTCTGAGTTCAAGCGATAGCAGATTTCGCTACTTCTGCGAAACGGTCATGATCTCCAGGACAAGTAGGAGCATCGCCATGTCCTCGTCAGAGATCATCCTCCACGGAACGCCCCTCTCGGGCCACGCCCATCGCGTCGAGCTGCTGCTGCTCGCGCTCGGCCTGCCCTACCGCACCGAGCCGGCGCCGGCAGACGTCCGGCAGAGCGCCGCCTTCCGCAAGCTCAACCCGCTCGGCCAGATTCCTGTCCTAGAGGACGGCGACCTCGCCTTCGCCGACAGCAACGCGATCATGGTCTATCTGGTCCGGCGCTATGCCCCGGACAGTGCCTGGCTGCCGCTCGACCCCGTTGGCGCCGCCCAGGTCCAGCGCTGGCTCTCGATCGCCGCCGGCGAGGTCATGCACGGCCCCTCGATCGCGCGCCTGATCACCCAGTTCGGCCTGAACGACGACAAGGCCCGCGCCAAGCGCATCGCGGCCCGTCTGCTCGCCTTCATGGAGGAGCATCTGGCGGCGCGCGACTACCTCGCCGCAGCCCAGCCGACGATCGCCGACCTCGCCTGCTATTCCTATGTCGCCCATGCGCCCGAAGGCGGCATCTCGCTGAAGCCCTATCCGGCGGTGCGCACCTGGCTCGCCCGCATCGAGGCCCTGCCCTTCTTCAAGCCGATCCCACCTTCGCCCCTGCCGTCGGAGCTCAACGACGATGCTGCCTGACGGCCCCTTCCACCCCGGCGAGCTGGCGGCGCAGGCACGAGCCGGCGTCGCTTCGCGCGGCGCCGGCATTCGCCCGTTCATGCCGGATCAGCACCGCATTTTCTTCGGCCAGTTGCCCTGGCTCTTCGCTGGCGTGCTCGACCGGGATGGCTGGCCGCTGGCGACGGCGCTGACCGCCAAGCCCGGCGTCGTCCAGAGCCCGACCCCGACCACGTTGTCGGTCGCGACCCTGCCTTCCAAAGCCGACCCTGCTTTCGAAGCGTTCCGATCGGGCAGCCCCATCGGCCTGCTCGGTCTCGAATTCGAAACCCGCCGCCGCAATCGGGCGAATGGCCGGATCGAGACCGTTGCGGCAGATGGGTTCACGGTCGAGATCGCGCAGAGCTTCGGCAACTGCGCGAAGTACATCCAAGTCCGCAATCGGGCTCAGGATGGAAAAGAGATCGCCTCGCCAGCCACCAACCTGTCGGGTCTGGATGCAGAGGTCCGCGCGCTGATCGCTCGAGCCGACACGCTGTTCGTCGCCAGCGCAGCCGCTCTCGAGGCCGAGACCGGCGGCGCCGACATCTCGCATCGCGGCGGTCGGCCCGGCTTCGTCCGCATCGACGGCGACACGCTCACCATCCCCGACTTCGCCGGCAACAACTATTTCAACACCTTCGGCAACCTGCTGCAGGAGCCGCGCGCCGCACTGCTCTTCGTCGACTTCGCGACGGGCACGCTGCTGCAATTGCAGGGTGAAGCGGAGATCGCCTGGCAAGGACCGGAGCTGGCGCGGCTCGATGGCGCCGAGCGTCTGTGGCGCTTCCATGTGAAGCGCGGCTGGCGCCGGGATCATGCCCTGCCCCTGCGCTGGTCGGCGCCGGATTTCGCGCCGACAACCTTGCAGACGGGCCTGTGGTCGGCGGCTGCCTAGAACAGCCGCCCGCCGTCCAGCACCGCGTGCCCCGGCCCGATCAGGACGACCTCGCCCTCGGCATCGGGAATGCCGAGGGTCAACACTTCCGACATGAACCTGCCGATCTGGCGCGGCGGGAAATTCACCACCGCGAGAACCTGCCGGCCGGGGAGATCCTCCGGCCGGTAGTGCTTGGTGATCTGCGCCGAGGATTTCTTGCGGCCGATCGTACCGCCGAAATCGATGACGAGCTTGATCGAGGGCTTGCGCGCCTCAGGATAGGGCTCGGCCTCGATGATCGTGCCGACACGGATGTCGACCTTCAGGAAATCGTCGAAGCCGATCTGCGCGGCAGGCTCGGAAGACCCGCTCAAAACTCCGCCCACCCATCATCGCGCGCAGCGGGTTTCGATCCCGTGGCGGCACCGCCGTTATAGGCCTTCGCGCGCGGAGCGGCCGGACGCGGTGCCGAGGCGACAGCCGCCCGCATCGTCTGCGAGATCGCCTTGAGCTTTGCGACGTCGCCGCCCAGCTGGAAGCGCGCGACCAGCGCGGAGAGCCGGTCGGCTTCCTGCGACAGGGAATGCGCGGCCGCCGTCGACTGCTCGGCCATCGCGGCGTTCTGCTGCGTCGCCTGATCCATTTCGCCGACGGCGGAATTGACCTCCTGGAGGCCGGAAGCCTGCTCCTGCGCAGCGCCGGCGATCTCGGCGACGAGCGCGGTGACGCGGGTGATCTCGGAGGCCATGCGCTGCAGCGCCCCGCCGGTCTGGCCGACCAGCGTGACGCCCTTCTCGACCTCGATGGTCGAGGCGTCGATCAGCGTCTTGATCTCCTTGGCCGCGGCGGCGGAACGCTGCGCCAGCGCGCGCACCTCGGAGGCCACGACCGCGAAGCCCTTGCCGGCATCGCCGGCGCGCGCCGCCTCGACCGAGGCGTTGAGCGCGAGCAGGTTGGTCTGGAAGGCGATCTCGTCGATGACACCGACGATCTGCGAGATTTCCTGGGCCGATTTCTCGATACCGCCCATCGCCGTCACCGCATCGCGGACGATGCTGGTCGACTGCTCGGCCTCGGACTTGACCTGCTCGGTCGCCTGGTTGGCGAGGCAAGCGCTCTCGGCGGTCTGGCGCACCGTGGCGGTGAGTTCGTCGAGCGCCGTCGCGGTCTCCTCGACCGAGGAGGCCTGCTGCTCGGTACGGCCTGCGAGATCGTCGGCCGCCTGGCTGATCTCGGTGGAACCGGCCTTCATGCTGTCCGTATTGGTCGCGATCTGACGCATCGCGTCTTCCAGCTTGGCGATGGCGCCGTTGAAGTCGTCCTTGAGCTTGACGTATTCGGCCGAGAAGTCGGCCTCGATCCGGTAGGTCAGATCGCCATCCGAAAGACGCTCCAGGCCCTGGCCGAGCGCATGAACCGCATCGGCCTGCGCGCGGGCATGCTCGGCCCGGTCGGCCTCGTTGCGCCGGCGTTCGCCATCGGCGGCGCTGCGATGACCCGCAGCCTCCTCCTCCATCCTGAGCTTGTCGGTCTCCATCGCCTCCTTGGCGAGGGCCGCGTCGCGGAAGACGACGAGCGTGCGCGCCATCGCGCCGATCTCGTCGGCTCGCTCCTGATGCGCGATCGCGGTGTCGAGCTGGCCCGCGGCCAGGCCCTCCATCGAGCCGCGCAGCGAATGCAGCATGCCGGAGGCGCGCCGGCTGAGCAGGACCACGAGGCCGAGCATGACGAGGCCGAGCGGCACCAGCACCTTGGCGACACCGCCGACCATGCCCATGAAGGCCGCGTCGACGTCCTGGACATGCAGGCCCGAGCCGACCAGCCACTGCCACTCCGGAATGCCGATGACATAGGCGATCTTGAGCGAAGGCTCCTTGTCGCCGGCCTTGAGCCAACCATAGTCGACGAAGCCCTGGGTCTTCGCCTTCACCAGCGCGATCATCTCCTGGACGAAGAACTTGCCGTCCGCGTCCTTGAGCGGGCGCATGTCGGTCGACTGGATCTTCTTGTTCGCGTGCAGGACGCTGATGCCGTCATAGTTGACGAGGAAGTAGTAGTTCCCGTCGTCGAAGCGAGCGCCGCCGATCGCGTCCATAGCCAGCTTCCTGGCGTCCTCTTCCTTGAGCTCGCCGCTCTGGACCCGCGCCAGATAGCCCTTGACCGTCGTCGCCGCGGCCTCGACCGAATTCTTCATTTCGGCCCGCTTGAGCGTGATCATCTCGTTGCGGGCGGCATTCAGCGTATAACCGACGGCGCCAACCGCGATCAGCACGGCCAAAGCTGCGATCAAGCCGAAGGAACGGCTGATCGAGAGGGTCGCAAGCTTCCTGGTCAACGACATTCGCGTATCCTGCGCGATGGGAGATTCCCCCTCATTCGCGCAGAACTGGCTAAAACGCGCTTAACGCTGACCGAGTTTTGCCACATTTTGTCGCAGGCAGCGTGTGGAAGCCGCCCAGCGCTCAGATCGCCGGCGCGTAGTCCTCGTTGTCCTCGCCGCGCTCGGAGGCCCGCTCGCGCCGGCGCCCCTTCAGTGGCCGCCCCGCGCACAGCGCGCGCGCCAGCCCACGGAACGGCGCCGTCAGCCGGTGGACATCCTCGACGCGGGCCATGATGCGCCCGGCCGTCTTCAGCTCGCGGTCGAGCCGCGCCATTGTCTTCGACAGCTCCGGCTCGTCATCGTCGAGCCATGCCTCGGAGACCCGTGCCATCAGCAGCACCGCGCCCTGCACGCGCACAGCTCCGAGCGCGTCCTCGGTCGGGATGCCGGCCGAGGCCAGCATGTAGCGCCAGGAGTTGACCGCCCCGCGATTGAGCGCCGCCAGCGCCAGCGGATCGCGGCGGATGGCGGGCGCGATCTTGCGCAGGCTCGCCTTGTAGGGCGCCATCGCATCGAGCCGGCGCATGACGAGGTCGAACAGCCGCTCCTTGACGGGCTCGCCCGCGAGATCGTCCGAGGCATTGGCCAGCACGGCATCGTCGACGATGCGGGTCACGCCGCCGAGCATGGCAAGCTTGGACGGGAACAGCCCGCGCAGTTGCGCCAGCGACAGCCCGGCCTCGGTGGCGATATCCGGCAGTTCGATCTGGTCCCAATGCCGCTCGGCTGCGAGCTTCATCAAGGCATCGACGGCGCGCTTGCGCGGGTCGACCGGCTTTTCCGCCGGCGGCGAGGCCTTGGGTGGAGTGGAAACGGGTTTGCGGGCCATGGGACAGCTCCTCTCGCTTCGCGTCGAGAGGAGGTTAGGCCGCTATCGTGGCAGGTGGAAGGCCACTCAACCCGAAAGCTCGCCGGCGCGACGTTTGGCAGCAGCCACGGCCTTGCGCATCAATGGCTTCATGCCGTCCTCGGCCATCAGCACCTCGAGCGCAGCCGCCGTCGTCCCGCCCGGCGAAGTCACGTTCTGGCGCAGCGTCCCCGGAGGCAGCGGCGACTGGAACAGCAATTCGCCCGCGCCCTCGACCGTCGCCCGCGCCAGGCGCTCCGCGACGTCGGCCGGCAGGCCGGCATCCTTGCCGGCGGCGGCCAGGCATTCGACGAGATGGAAGACATAGGCCGGACCTGAGCCCGACACGGCCGTCACCGCATCGATCAGGCCCTCGTCCTCGAGCCATTCGACCTTGCCGATGCTGCCGAGCAGGGCATCGGCGGTGGCGCGCTGCGCCGCACTCACCCCCTTGCCCGGCGCCGCCGCCGTCGCGCCGCGCTGCACGGCTGCCGGCAGGTTCGGCATGGCGCGGATGATCGCACCGGCGTTGGGCAGGCGCGCCGCAAGATCGCCCAGCGTCTTGCCCGCAAGGATAGAGATCAGCAGCGTCCTGGGATGGATGAAGGCCTGCACGGCCGGAGCGGCCGTATCGAGCATCTGTGGCTTGGTCGCGAGGACGACGACCTCGGCCGCCGGAATCTCCTTGGCGGAGGGATTGAGCCGCATGCCCTTCTCCTGGGCGAGCGAGACCATCTCGTCCGACGGCTTGGGATCGATCAGGCTGATTCCCCGGGGATCGATGCCGATGCGCAGCCAGCCCTCCAGCATGGCTCCGCCCATCTTGCCGGCGCCGATGAGGACGAGCGATTGCGGAAGGGAGTTCGACATGACGGCCTCTCAAGGCTTGGCGTTTCGCGGGCCCCTGCCCGGACGCCTACGGCCGGGAGCCTTCCCGACCCGTGGCCACCCGGTCAAGCCCGCCCGGGCGGATTCGGCGGCTCAGGCCTCGCCGACCGTCTCCAGGATCGCGCCCTCCATGCCTTCCTTGGCGGTCTTGCCGGCCCAGACGACGAACTGGAAGGCTTGATAGTAGCGTTCGCAAGCCTCGACCGCGGCCTTGATCAGCGCGATCGCCTGCTCCTCGGTCGGCTCGGCGCCACCGGAAAGCAGCAGGGCATGGCGGTACATGACCACGCTTTCACTGCTCCAGAGGTCGAAATGGCCGAGCCAGAGCTGCTCGTTGACGAGGCTGACGAGTTGCAGCACCTCGCTGCGCCGCCGCTCTGGCACCTTGAGGTCGAAGGCGCAGGCGATATGCAGGGCCTCCACCTCGGCAAGCCAGGTGATCGCGACATGATATTCCGACCAGCCGCCGGTGACGGAGACGGAGAGTTCGTCCTCGCTGTCGCGATCGAAGGACCAGTCATTGAGTGCGGCGAGGCGTTCGAACAGGTCGAGCGGGTTGGAAGGCCGATCCAGCTCGGCATCCATATCGAGGTCTATCATGCCCTAGGGTCCACCTTCCGGATGCGGACGCATCCGGCGCGTTCGAGAAGAGGAACACGGCGACTGGAAAGCCGAAGGAACGCAACACACCTCCGGAGCCTCTCAACGGAGATGCTCCCATCCGGCACGGCAGGACGAATCCGCCCGACGAATCAATTCTTTCCACCGACGATAGCGCAGGCGCTGTGACGCTCCCAACACGGCGCCAAGCTCCGCGGATTCGGCCGGCGGGCTCAATCCCCTCGGAGGGCTGTCCACAGCACATGGCTGTGGACATGACCTCAGGGTATTCAGGACTTGCCGAGCTTCTCCTCCAGCGCCTTCAGCCGCGCGGCGAGCTTGTCGTTCTCTTCGCGGGCGATCAGCGCCATCTCGCGCACCGCCTCGAACTCCTCGCGGGTGACGACGTCGAGATCGCGCAGCAGCCGCTCGATCTGGGTCTTCACCACCGTCTCGACCTCGCGCCGCACGCCCTGCGCCGCGCCGGCCGCATCGGTGGCGAGACGGGCGATATCGTCGAGGATGCGGTTGCCGGGGTTGACCATGGCTCTCTCCCTTAGAGCATCGGCCCGAAAAGTGTGACGCGGTTTTTCGGGAAAAGCCGATGCAAATTCAAAGATCTGGAGCATCGGACTGAATACGATATTCAGTCCGATGCTCCAGAGGCGCGAAACTCTCTGGACACAGCCTATAGGCAGCCCGCGCGGGCGCCGCAATTGCGACCGGTTGTCGGGCTTGCCCCATGGCGACCGGCGCGCTCACATGGGCGACCGTCCGGAGGATCTGCGCCATGGCCCTGCATTTTACGCCCGCCGAATTCGCCCGCCGCCGCGAAACACTGCTCGCCGCGATGCAGGACGGGCGCCTCGACGCGCTCTTCCTGTTCCAACAGGAATCGATGTTCTGGCTGACGGGCTACGACACCTTCGGCTTCTGCTTCTTCCAGTGCCTCGTGGTCAAAGCCGACGGCACGATGGCGCTGCTGACCCGCTCCGCCGACCTCCGGCAGGCGCAGCAGACTTCGAATCTCACGGATATCCGCATCTGGAAGGATGGCCGTGACGCCGATCCGAGCGCCGACCTGCTCGCGCTGACTCGCGATCTCGGCCTCGCCGGCAAGCGCATCGGGGTGGAATTCGAAGCCTACGGTCTCGTCGCTTCGAATTACCGCAAGCTCGAAGCCCGCTTCGCCGGCCAGGTTGAACTCATCGATGCCTCGCTGATCGTCACCCGGCTGCGCGCCGTGAAATCAGCGGAGGAGATCGCCTATGTCCGGCGCGCTGCCGTGCTCGCCGACGCGGCCGACCGCGCCGCGCTCGCCACGATCCGGGCCGGCGCCGACGAGGGCGAAATCCTCGCCGCCCAGCACAATGCGATCTTCGCGGGCGGCGGCGACTATCCCGCCAACGAGTTCATCATCGGCTCCGGCCGCGACGCCCTGCTCTGCCGCTACAAATCCGGGCGGCGCCGGCTCGATGCGAACGACCAGATCACTCTCGAATTCGCTGGCACCGACCGGCATTACCACGTCGCCGCGATGCGCACGGTCGTCGTCGGCGAGCCCCGCCCGCTCCACCGCCCCTATCACGCCGCCGCCCGCGACGCGCTCCTCGCTTGCGAGGCCGAACTGAAGCCTGGCCGCACCGCGGGCGACGTCTTCGCCGCCCATGCCCGCGTCTTCGACCAACACGGCCTCGCGCAGCACCGACTCAATGCCTGCGGCTATTCGCTGGGCGCCAAGTTCACGCCGTCCTGGATGGATTGGCCGATGTTCTACGAGGCGAATGACTGGCCGATCGTGCCGGGCATGGTGATGTTCGCCCATATGATCCTGATGGACTCCGCCAGCGAAACCGCGATGTGCCTGGGCCGGACCTATCTGGTCGGCGAGGGCGGTGCCGAGGCCTTGAACCTGCCCGATCTGGACCTCGTCATCCGTTGAGCCTAGAACAGCGGCGCAGGGAATCTCGAAGCAGTCCACAGCCCAAAGGGCGGGAGGCGTCATGATCAACCGTTTTAGCGGCCTCGTTCTGGGGCCGGTTTTGGCGCTGGCTGCCGCCGGCTGCCAGGAAACCACCCAGACCGCCGCGCGGCCGCGCGTCGACGCGCCCGGCGTCCCGGTCTCGGTCCAGAGCATCTCCGGCGCGCCGGAAAACGTCACGACGAGCTTTGCCGGCCTGCTCGGCGAGGCCGCGGCCGAGCGCAGGATGGAGATCGTCCCCGGCAACAAGCCGGCGCGCTTCCGCGTCAAGGGCTATCTCACCGCCCAGCCGACCGAGGACGGCCAGACCGCGCTCGCCTTCGTCTGGGACGTCTACGATTCGACCAAGCAGCGCGCCCAGCGCGTGCAGGGCGAGAGCATCGGCAAGCGCAGCGGCGGCTCCGACCCCTGGGCCGGCATCGACCGGACGATCGTCGCCAAGGCGGCCTCCGACTCGATGGATGCGATCGCGAGCTTCCTCGTGACCACGCCGGGCGTCGAGACGCTCACGCTGGACGACAAGGCCAACAAGCCCACCGCCCGGACGGGTACCCGCGTCGCCGCAACCGCCGACAAGAAGAGCTGAGCCACGGACCGGCGCCGCCCCGCCGGCGACGCTGCGGCAGTGGTTTCCGGGTCACGGCGCGACGCCCCGCGCTTTTTACTCGTCGATATTGCACTGCAGCGGTCGACTCCGTCCGACCGCGCTGTTAAGAGCCGTTCGAATTGAGCCGGCAACGCCGGCCCTCCCTGCTCAGCCTTACTGCAACGGTGCGCTACGGCATGGCCTCCCACTTCAAAGTCGTCGCCGGCAACTCCAATCGCCCGCTTGCCGAGGCGATCTGCAGCCATCTCAGCATTCCTCTCGCCAAGGCCTCGGTCCGGCGCTTCGCCGACATGGAGGTTTTCGTCGAGATTCAGGAGAACGTGCGCGGCCAGGATGTCTTCATCATCCAGTCGACCTCGTTCCCGACCAACGACCACCTGATGGAGCTGCTGATCATCACCGACGCGCTGCGCCGTTCCTCGGCGCGCCGCATCACGGCGGTGATCCCCTATTTCGGCTATGCCCGTCAGGACCGGCGCGCCTCCGGCCGCACGCCGATCTCGGCCAAGCTCGTCTCCAACCTGATCACCCATGCCGGCGTCGACCGCGTGCTGACGCTCGATCTCCATGCCGGGCAGATCCAGGGCTTCTTCGACATCCCGACCGACAACCTGTTCGGCGCCCCGCTGATGGCGCGCGACATCAAGGACCGGCTGGAATGGAAGAACGCCATGGTCGTCTCGCCGGATGTCGGCGGCGTGGTCCGCGCGCGTGCGCTCGCCAAGCGCATCGACGCGCCGCTTGCCATCGTCGACAAGCGCCGTGACCGGCCGGGCGAGTCCGAGGTGATGAACATCATCGGCTCGGTCGAGGGCCGCTCCTGCATCCTGATCGACGACATCGTCGATTCCGGCGGCACGCTGGTGAATGCGGCCGACGCGCTGCTCGAGCAGGGCGCCAAGGAGGTCTTCGCCTATATCACCCATGGCGTGCTCTCCGGCGGCGCCGTCGCCCGCATCGCCTCGTCCAAGCTCAAGGAGCTGGTCATCACCGACTCGATCATGCCGACCGAGGCCGTGAAGGTCGCCCGCAACATCCGCGTCATCTCCATCGCCGGCCTGATGGGCGAGGCGATCGAGCGCACCGCGAGCGAGACCAGCGTGTCGAGCCTGTTCGACTGAGAGGTTCGGCTTGGGAAATTCCCGCGCCCTCGTCCTGTTTTCCGGCGGCCAGGATTCGACCACGACCCTGGCCTGGGCGCTCGACCGCTTCGACGCGGTCGAGACGATCGGCTTCGACTACGGCCAGCGCCATCGCATCGAGATGGAGTGCCGCGAGACCATTCGCGCCAGGCTGCCGGCGCTCTCCGCCCGCTATGCCGAGCGGCTCGGCCCCGATCATGTCGTCGACCTCAAGGCGCTCGGCGCGATCTCCGAGACGGCCCTGACCCGCGAGACCGAGATCGCCTTTGCCGAGACGGGCCTGCCCACAACCTTCGTGCCCGGCCGCAACCTGATCTTCCTGACCTTCGCCGCGGCGCTGGCCTATCGCCGCGACCTCAAGCACATCGTGCTCGGCGTCTGCGAGACCGACTATTCCGGTTATCCCGACTGCCGCGACGACACGATCAAGGCGATGCAGGTCGCGCTTGGCCTCGGGCTCGACCGCCGGCTGGTGCTGCACACGCCGCTGATGTGGCGCGACAAGGCGCAGACCTTCGCGCTGGCGCGTGCCATCGGAGGGCAGGCCCTGCTCGACCTCGTGATCGAGGACAGCCATAGCTGCTATCTCGGCGACAGGACGTCCCGGCATGACTGGGGTTACGGTTGCGGCCATTGCCCGGCATGCGATTTGCGATCAAAAGGCTTCGCGGCCTATCTCGCAGCCCCCGATGACAGCGGACTTATTCCATGACCCGTGATCGCCAGCGCCTGACGGAAGGCGTCATCGCCCTCGTCCTGTTCGGCCTGACCATTCCCACCGCCAACTGGCTGATCGGCAATGCTGGCTCCGTTTGCGTGCCCAATGGCCCCTGCCTCGTCCCGGTCTGGCCGGGCGTCATGGCGCCGAGCGGCGTCCTGATGGTCGGCCTCGCCCTCGTGCTGCGCGACATCGTGCAGCGACGCCTCGGCCCGCTCGCCGGCCTCGGCGCCATCGCGGTCGGCACCCTGATCTCGGCGACGCTCGCTCCCCCCGCCATCGTGCTGGCCTCGGTCGCGGCCTTCCTGCTGTCCGAACTCGCCGATTTCGCGGTCTATACGCCGTTGCAGCGCCGCCGCTTCGTCACGGCCGTCTTCGCATCGAGCGTGGTCGGCCTCGTCGTCGACAGCCTCGTCTTCCTGCATCTCGCCTTCGGCAGCCTCGATTTCCTCGCCGGCCAGATCATCGGCAAGGCCTGGATGGTGCTGCTCGCCCTGCCGCTGATGCATCTCCTGCGTCGTCGCGACGAGCGGCTGGGCCTCATGGCCGCCTGAAAACCGGAAAGCGCGGGCCGCATAAACTTTGCAACCGCGCCTCAATCTGACCTTAAGGCATTTGCGATAAGGAACGGGTTCTTCGACGAGCACTCAGTCGGATAATCCGTGATCAGACCTTCGGGCCGCCTGCAGGCTCTTCAGAACGATATTCTTGAAGACATCGCGCGCGGCGAGCCCCTGATCGCGTGCATGGAGCGTCTTTGCCATCGCGCCGAGGCGATCTCGACCGGCGTCATCTGCTCCGTGGTGACCGTCGACGACCAGGGTTGCCTGCAGCCGCTCGCCTCTCCCAGCCTGCCGCCTCATTATGTGAGCTGCATCAAGGGATTGCCTGTCGGCCCCAATGTCGGTTCCTGCGGAACCGCGGTGTTTCGCGGCGAGCCCGTCGAAGTCACCGACATCGCCACCGATCCGCTTTGGGCGCCCTATACCGGTCTTGTCCTGCCGCTCGGCCTGCGCGCCTGCTGGTCGACCCCGATCAAGGCCCGCGACGGCCGCGTCATCGGCGCCTTCGCCTTCTATTTCACGCGTCCTCGCCGCGCGCAGCTGCTCGAACGCCAGATCGTCGCGACCTGCGCCCATCTCTGCGCCATCGCGATCGAGCATGACGAGGTCCGCACCCGCAATCACCGTCTCGCCTATTTCGACACGCTGACCGGGCTGCCGAACCGCAGCCAGTTCAACGGCGCCATTGCCGAGATGAGCGCCACCGGCCGCCGCTACGGGCTGATGCTGATCGACATCGACCATCTCAAGCGGGTCAACGATACGCTCGGCCATGCTGCCGGGGACGCGCTGATCGCCGAGGTCGGCATGCGGCTCGGCACGGCGCTTGCCGATTGCCTGACCTGCCGGATCGGCGGCGACGAGTTCGCTGTCCTCATCCGCGATTGCGAGGGACCGGCCCACATGCGCGCCCTCGCCTCGGCCGCGCTGGCAGCGGTCGCGGCCCCGCTTGACCATGACGGCCACAGCATCGTGCCGGGCGTCACCATCGGCGGGGCGCTTGCCGGTGAGGATGGGCTGGACAGCGTCATCCTGCGTCAGAACGCCGACCTCGCACTCTACCATGCCAAGGAAACCCGGCGCGGTCGCTATGTCCGCTTCCGCCGACAATTGCGCAGCGCGATGATGCAGCGCATCCGGGTCCGCCGCGATGTCGACGGCGCGCTCGGCGACGAGCGCATCATTCCCTATTACCAGCCGGTCATCCACCTCGAGACCGGCGAAGTCGTCGGCCTCGAGGCCCTGGCCCGGATGCGCCTCGACGACGGCCGCATCGTCACCGCCGGCGAGTTCCAGGACGCGCTGCGCGATCCGAAGATCGCCCATCGCACCACCACCCAGATGCTGACCGCGGTCGCCGCCGACATGGCGGAGTGGCGAGCCGACGACCTGAATTTCCAGCATGTCGCGGTCAACGTCACCTCGGCCGATTTCCAGAAGGGCGACCTAGTCCAGCGCGCCAGCCGCATTCTGGAACGGGCTGCCGTGCCGATGCAGCAGCTCGCGATCGAGGTCACCGAACAGGTCTTCATGGGTGGCCGCAAGGACGGCGTCGCGCGCACCATGGAAGCGCTGCGCGCCTGCGGATCGCCGGTCGCGCTCGATGATTTCGGAACGGGCTTCGCCTCGCTCACCCATCTGCTCGATTTCCCGATCGACATCATCAAGATCGACCGCTCCTTCGTCGGCTCGATCGACAGCGGCGCGCGCAGCGAGATCATCATCGAGGCGCTGCTGACGATGACGCGCCGCCTCGGCATGAACATCGTTGCGGAAGGTATCGAGAAACAGACCCAGGCCGAGCGCCTCGCCGAAATGGGCTGCCGCCTCGGCCAGGGTTACCTGTATTCCCCGCCGGTCCCGGCCTCGGTCATCCGGGAGTGGCTGCTGCGCTTCGCCCCGCCCAGGCAGACGACAGCTCTGGCCGACGGGCGCGTCGCGAACGCAGCCTGAGAGCTTCCGGCAAAACCTGCGGGCGAAGCCGGACTTGAGATCGTGGCGGTTTTCGCCTATGAGCACCCCAGCGTTCGGCTGACACCCTTGGAGGCTCTGAACGCGCCAGCCTAATGGCCGCCACGAGGCGGCCTTGTCATTTACAAGTCAAGGACATTCAACATGACCGCCGTGAAGCAAATCGAGGCTTCGGCGCGCGCACAGGTCGGCAAGGGGGCCGCCCGTGCTGTTCGCCGCCAGGGCCAGACGCCTGCCGTGATCTATGGTGGGGGCGCTGCTCCCGAAGCCATCGCGCTCGACGCCAACAAGACCCGCCAGCTGATTTTCGGCGGTCACTTCCTGACCACGATCTTCGAGATCACCGTCGCCGGTAAGAAGCAGCGCGTCATTCCGCGCGATTACCAGCTCGACCCGGTCAAGGATTTCCCGATCCATGTCGACTTCCTGCGCGTCGCCAAGGGCCAGACCGTCACGGTCCAGGTTCCGGTGCACGTCGTCGGTCAGGAGCAGAGCCCCGGCGTCAAGAACGGCGGCCTTGTCCAGATCATCGAGCACGCCCTCGAAGTGACTGTCGAGCCCGACAGCATTCCTGAGTCGATCGACGTGTCCGTCGCCGGCCTGAATGTCGGCGACTCCGTCCACGCCGACGCGATCAAGCTCCCGGCCGGCGCCAAGCTCTCCATCGGCGCTGAAGCCACGATCGTCACGGTCTCCGCGCCGACCGTCGAGGCCGAGCCGGCCGCCGACGCTGCCGAAGCTGCGACCGAAGCCAAGGCCTGATGAAACGGCGCCAGCCGGCGCCGCTTCCATCTTGGAACGATCATGAGACGGCCGGGCCAGCCCCGGCCGTTTTGCTATGGCATCGGACCAATCCGATTCCGAACTGACAAGCCTGCCGGAGTCCCGCCATGCTGATCTTCGCCGGCCTCGGCAATCCCGGCGCGCGCTATGCTCGCAACCGCCACAATATCGGTTTCATGGCCGTCGAGGAGATTGCGCGGCTGCACCGTGCCTCGCCCTGGCGCGCCCGCTTCCAGGCCGAATCCTGCGAGGCGACGATCGGCGGCGAGAAGGTCATCCTGCTCAAGCCGCAGACCTACATGAACGAGTCGGGCCGCGCGATCGGCGAAGCGGCGCGCTTCTTCAAGATCGCGCCGGCCGATGTCGTCGTCTTCCATGACGAGCTCGATCTCGCGCCCGCCAAGCTGCGCGTGAAGCTCGGCGGCGGCAATGCCGGGCACAACGGCCTGCGCTCGACCACGGCCGCTATCGGCAACGACTATCGCCGCGTGCGGATGGGCATCGGCCATCCCGGCGACAAGGCGCTGGTCCACGCCTATGTGCTCAACGATTTCGGCAAGCCCGAACAGCCCTGGGTCGAGGATCTCTGCACGGCCTGCGCCGACCATGCGGCCCTGCTCGCAGCCCATGACGACACCGGCTTCCAGAACAAGGTGCATCTCTTCATGGACGCGCGCGGCCATGCCACCGTGAAGCGCCTCGGCGAGAAGAGCGACAGCTGATTTCCCTGGCGTGAAAACGCGGGTCATCCCGGACGGAGCGCAGCGGAGATCCGGGATCCATGCCTGAACTTTGATCGGTAGCGCTCCGGAATGGATCCAGGGTCAAGCCCGGGATGACATTCGTGGTTCCGCAGCTATTGCGGCAGCTTGGCGCCGGCCTTCGCCACTGTGACGCGGCTCGTGCTGTAGCTGCCATCGGCCTGCCGGCTCGCCGTCATCGCGACCTGCGCGCCGGGCTTGAGTTCGCTCGCCTCCGCCGGCGCCGCCATCAGGATCGTCGCCTCCGGGGTGATCGCGACCTTCTGTTCGCCGCCGGGATAGCTCAGCACCAGATTGGCGCCGTCGACCTTGGAGACGGTCTCGGCCACCGTGGCATTGGTCATGGTCGCGTCCGGCAGCACGCCCCAGGGTCGATGCCCCTCGCCCGTGCCGCGCATTGCCTCGGGGAAGATCACGACCTGCACAGCCAACAAGGTACCGTCGGGTTGAGGTTTCGCACCGACACCGATGAATCTGCCCTTGGCGATATCCGAGGCCTTCGCGGCCACCATGCCACCGACCGAGAAGCCCGGCGCGAGCGCGACCTTGATCTCCCGACCGTCCGCAGCCTTGAGCTCCAGCGTCACCCCCTCCATCCGCTCGACGGTGCCGCGCAGCCGCGTCCCTGGCGCCTGGGCGACGGCCATGTCACCAGCAAGGGCAAAAGCCGACAGGGCGAGCGCGAGGCGGATACGGTTCATGGCGAGGCTCCGAACGGTGCGGGCAGGCGACGCGCCCGATCCAGCACCTGCGCTTGCCACGCCGCCATGCACGTTCGCGTGAGGCACACGGCCGCCATAAGGCGCGCGGCTCTTGTCTTTATCGCGCAAGCCCCCCAATAAGGCCGCAACTTTCAAAGCTTCACGCCCGGCCACGGCTATCCGCCACGGGCAACGGAACAGGCGATCATGGGTTTCAAATGCGGAATCGTCGGCCTGCCGAATGTCGGCAAGTCGACCCTCTTCAACGCGCTGACGCAGACGGCCGCGGCCCAGGCCGCGAACTACCCGTTCTGCACGATCGAGCCGAATGTCGGTGACGTCGCCGTGCCGGACGAGCGGCTGGAGAAGCTCGCCGCCATCGCCGGCTCCAAGGAGATCATCCCGACGCGGCTAACCTTCGTCGACATCGCCGGGCTGGTGCGCGGCGCCTCGCGCGGCGAAGGACTCGGCAACCAGTTCCTCGCCAATATCCGCGAATGCGACGCCATCGCCCATGTCGTGCGCTGCTTCGAGGATGGCGACATCACCCACGTGGAAGGCAAGGTCTCGCCGGTCGACGATATCGAGACGATCGAAACCGAACTGATGCTCGCCGATCTCGACAGCCTCGAGAAGCGCGTGCTGCCGCTGGAGAAGAAGGCGAAGTCCGGCGATAAGGAGGCCAAGGAAGCGGTCGACCTGATGAACCGCTGCCTTACCCTGCTGCGCGACGGCAAGCCCGCCCGCCTGGTCCAGGTCTCCGCAGAAGAGCGCCGCCCGTTCGAATTGCTCGGCCTGCTCTCGTCAAAGCCCGTGCTCTATGTCTGCAATGTCGAGGAAGCCAGCGCCGACAAGGGCAACAGCTTCTCCGAGCTGGTCAAGAAGCGCGCCGCCGAGGAAGGCGCAGTCGCCGTCGTCGTCTCCGCCAAGATCGAGAGCGAGATCGCCGTGCTCCCGGCCGCCGACCAGAAGGATTATCTGGAAGCCGTCAGCCTGGAGGAGCCGGGCCTGAACCGCGTCATCCGCGCCGGCTACGCCCTGCTCCATCTCGTCACCTATTTCACGGTCGGCCCGAAAGAGGCCCGCGCCTGGACGATCGAGAAGGGCACCAAGGGGCCGCAGGCCGCCGGCGTGATCCATACCGATTTCGAGAAGGGCTATATTCGCGCCGAGACCATCGCGTATGACGATTACATCGCCAACAAGGGCGAGTCCGGCGCGCGCGAGGCCGGCAAGTTCCGGCTCGAAGGCAAGGAATATGTCGTCGCCGATGGCGACGTGCTGCATTTCCGCTTCGCGAACTGAAGAACCTGCCGGTGATGTCGTATTTCGAGGATTTCGTTCCGGGCCAGAGCGCATGTTCGCGCAGCCTCGACGTCTCGCAGGACGACATCGTCGCCTTCGCCTCGCGCTATGACGCGCAGGATTTCCATGTCGACCCCGAAGCGGCCAGGACGAGCTTCGTCGGCCGCCTGATCGGCTCGGGCTGGCATAGCTGCTCCCTGCTCATGCGGCTGATGGCCGAGGATTTCCTGCTCGACGCCGCCAGCATGGGCGCGCCGGGCATCGACGAGGTGAAGTGGCTGCGCCCTCTCCTGCCCGGGGACAGCGTCAGCGCCCGGCGCACCGTGCTCGAAAGCAAGGCCTCGCGCTCACGCCCCGAGATGGGCCTCGTCCGCTTCAGGCTCGAACTCCTGAACCAGCGCGACGAGCCGATCCTGGAGCAGACCAACTGGATCATGTTCGGCCGCAAGGGCTCCGGCATCGGCGCGCACCCTGCCGGTTCGTGGCTCGATCACGCACCGGTCTACGAGCGCCCGGCCGTCGAAAGCCCACTGGAAGCGTCCGCGGAGCCGCCTGGCCCGCCGCGCTTCTTCGAGGAGCTCTCGGTCGGCGACAGCCATGAGCTCGGCAGCTTCGTCTTCACGTCCCAGGAGATCGTCGCCTTCGCCCGCAGCTTCGATCCGCAGCCCTTCCATATGGATGAGGCAGCGGCGCGCAACAGCTCCTTCGGCAGGCTTGCCGCCTCCGGCTGGCACACGGCCGCCGTCTGGATGGCCTGCATGGTCCAGCACCGCAAGCGCCAGCTCACGGCGGCACCAGACCGGCCCGCGCGCCTCGGGCCCTCCCCCGGCTTCAGGAATCTGCGCTGGACGAAGCCGGTCTTCGCCGGGGACCGCATCACCTATCGCTCCGAGGTCATCGACAAGCGCGAAAGCGCCTCGCGCCCGCAATGGGGGCTGTTCTTTCACCGCAACACCGGCGTGAACCAGAACGGCGAGGAAGTCTTCAGTTTCGACGGCTGCGTTTTCGTCGAGCGCGAGCCGATTTAAGATTCTTAATAATATTTATTCTCAAAGGGATATGCATAATTTCAAGTTAAGCTGCAGGACTGCACGTCCAACTAGCTTCAAGTAGCTACACAGAAAACTAGGGTCCGGACCCATAAAATTGTTGGCGCTGCCGGCATGCGTGCTTTACGGCTTCCGAAAGGAAGTCATGATGACCTCCCATCGTTTCTGGCTGACGGATGCGCAGTTTGCGCGGATCGAGCCGCATTTGCCAACCGATACACGGGGCAAGCCGCGTGTTGATGATCGCCGGGTGATCAGCGGCATCGTCCATGTCCTGAAGTTTGGCGGGCGCTGGATCGATGCGCCGCCGGATTACGGGCCGCGCAAGACGCTCGACAATCGCTATGTGCGCTGGGCCGCCAAAGGCATCTGGGTCGATCTCTTCCATGCGCTGGCCAGCGCCGGTGGCCCTCCCGCCCAGATGCTCATCGACTCCTCCGCCGTGCAGGCGCACCGCTCGGCCTCGGGCGGAAAAGGGGGGAGCGGAACCAAGCCATCGGACGCTCGCGCGGCGGCCGCACGACCAAGATCCACGCACTGACCGACTGCGACTGCCGGCTCATCTCGTTTCTGCTCACCGGCGGCCAGGTTGCCGATTGCACGGCAGGTTCGGCCCTGCTGGAGCAGATGCCGGCTGCTCGCATCCTGCATGGTGACAAGGGCTACGACAGCAACGCCATCCACCGACAGATCGAGGAAAACGGCACCATGCCGAACATCCCGCCCAAGGCGAACCGCCGCTGGAAGAACTGCTTCTCGCCCGTGCTCTACCGCGACCGAAACGCCATCGAGCGTATGTTCTGCCGTATCAAGGACTTCCGACGCATCGCCACGCGATACGACCGCAACGCCGTCAACTTCCTCGCAGCGGTCTGCATCGCAGCCACCGTCAGCTACCGGCTGTGAGTCCGGACCCTAGAAAAGGGATCGTATGTCTCACCAAAATCGCGCAAACATCATAGATAATGTCGGACGTCGATATATCAACGATCGCCTTCCATGTTTACCGAAGCATTGACGTAGATTTATTGCTAGCAATTGATAGCAGATAGTTTCCTTGATTGCTCATTGTAGATAAAAAATTCACGATGATAGTTGCCTAAGATTATCAGCGACAGTCTTTCATTCTTGATGCGAGACGAAATCTAGGCAACTGCGTAGCATATGGACGACGCGGGTATAGGCCATGAGCTCCGGGACCACCGCCTGGATCGCGTCGAGAAAGCTCTTCAGTCAAGCCCGCATCGATCGCTAACGAAGCCCTCTGGCGCCTCGAAGCCACGAAACGACATTTCGGAGGCAGTTGCGCGACGTAAGATTCCATTCATCATTAACCTTTAGGAAGAGTGGACAACCGCTGGATGCCTGCTATGTCTGATCAAGACCTCGACAAGCGCTTGACGTTCCTGCACCTGGATGCTGATGCGATCCAGCGACTTCGTTCCATCGAGCCGATCGTCTCCGAAACAATCCCTGCCGCGCTCGACAACTTTTATCGGCATATTCTGTCTTTCCCGGAGACGCGGAGATTTTTTGCGTCCGAAGGGCAGATAGCAGGGGCCAAAGGCCGTCAATCGGCGCATTGGAATCGGATTGCGAATGGAAAGCTCGATGCGGAATATGTCCGCGCCGTCAACACGATCGGCCAAGTCCATGCGAGGATCGGTCTCGAGCCGCGCTGGTATATCGGCGGCTATGCCGCCGTCGTAACCGATCTCATCGCAGCATTGGTGCGTGCTCGCTGGCCTGAGCAAGAGCCTGCCGGACGATTTTTCAGCCGCAAGACTGCGCGTGCCGATCAGGATGACGGCGATCGGCTTGCCGCTGAAATCAGCGTGCTCGTCCGAGTTGCGATGCTGGACATGGACTACTCGATCTCGGTTTATCTAGATGAAGCCGAGAAGGCGCGTGTTGCGGCTGAGGCTGCGACGCTTGCGAGCGAACGCCGTTTGGTCTCCGAAACGGTCGGATCGGCGATGACGCAGCTGGCCAATGGCGATCTCACGACGCGGCTACCGAATGAGCTGCCATCCGAGTATGGCGATCTGCGGAACAACTTCAACGTAGCAATGACGACGATGGAGAAGGCGGTAGGAGCGGTGGTTGATTCCTCCGTGGCCATCAAGGCAAGCGCTTCGGAAGTCAGCGCCGCCTCCAATGACTTGGCGCAAAGGACCGAAGAGCAGTCGAACTCCCTTCAGTCAGCGGCTGCGACCACCGAGCAACTGGCTGCATCCGTGAAGGCGAACGCCGATGCATCTCGGCAAGCAAAGATGACGGCCGACCATGCACGTTCCGTGGCGGAGGGCGGCGGGGACGTCGCGCGTCGGGCGGTCGAGGCGATGGCGCTGATCGAGGCAGCTTCTGTCAAGATATCTGACATCACAAGCGTTATCGAGGGAATTGCGTTTCAGACCAATCTGCTTGCGCTCAATGCAGCGGTCGAGGCAGCTCGCGCGGGTGATGCCGGCAAGGGGTTCGCGGTCGTGGCAAGCGAGGTGCGTACCCTCGCGCAACGCTCCAGTGAAGCCTCGAAGGATATCAGCCAGCTGATCGCGGCCTCCAGCGCTCAAATTTCGGAGGGTGTCGGGTTGGTTCGTTCGACGGGAGAAACCCTGGCGGAAATTGTGACCTCCGCTCGCAGTGTCGCCACAGCTGTAGCCGAGATTTCTTCGGCGTCGGCCGAGCAAGGCAGCGGCATCGAGGACATGAGCAATACCGTCGCGAACATGGACGGCGTAACCCAGCAGAACGCGGCGCTCGCCGAACAGAGCGCGGCAGCAGGGCTTTCCTTGGTCGAGCAGGCCGAGCGGCTCGACCGGGCCGTGGCTGCGTTCAAGTTGTCACGGCGCGCCGTCAATCCCGGCCTGACGAACGAAGCACCGATTTCTGGCACGGCTCCGCGTGGCAGGCAGGAGCCGGTGCAGCGAGAGGCACAGCCGCTCGATCAGGGCAGAATCCGTAGGGTCGCTAACACCGGAGCTCGGGACGGCTGGGCCGACTTCTGACAGGCCAACGAGCTGCTTCTCAATGGCACCCTCAAGTGTGGCGATGGCGTCGTACTTATCGGTCGAGTATCGGGAACGACGGTTCGGATTGCTTCATTGAGCGTCGCTGGAGGAAACGCCCGATTGCTAAGAAGGCGGGCAAAGGGCTCGCGCATCCCCTCGGCAAACTGGAAGAGGATGCCTGGAGATACTGGCAGCGTGAAAATCTGAACGATCTGGCCTATGTAGGGCAACAGACTCTTGTTGGACAGGCGCTGGAAATGCGTGGCGGCGAACTGAAGCTCCCAGTGCAGCCGTAGCTTGGACTGGAGAGCGCCTGTCGAGCTTCTAGGCATCGTGGTCGGCGCCATTGTCCCGCCTCTCGAAGAGATCAGGCCAACATCATAGGCCGATGCTCACCCTGCATCATCGGCGTTCGTGTCGGTCCGGATTTCAGGACTTGAACCATCCAAGTTCGGCTTCGACGGCTGCGTTTTCGTCGAGCGGAAGCCGGCCTGATCTCAGCCGGCCCTGAGGCCTGTCGCCATGGAGAGATGCGCGGTCTCGATCCGGTCGCGGCCATTGCGCTTTGCGGCATAGAGCGCGGCATCGGCACGGGCATAAAGCGCATCGCCATCGAGCGGTCCGACGCCGCAGCACAGCCCGATCGACACTGTCGCGCCCTGCAATTGCGCATCGACCGCCCGCCAGGGCGCCTGCGCCAGCGCCTGCCGGATCGCCTCAGCGACGGCCATGGCCTCGCCCGATGTCGCATCCGCAATCAAAACGCCGAACTCCTCGCCGCCCAGCCGCGCGACGATTCGTGCCGCGCCGGTCGGCGGACCATCGATGATCTGCGCCACCAGCCGCAGGCAGGCATCGCCGGCGACATGGCCGAACTGGTCGTTGATCGCCTTGAAATGATCGACGTCGACGATCAGCAGCGCGAGCGACTGCGGGCGCGCCGCCTCGCTGGCGAGGCATTCGATGAAGCGGCGGCGGTTTGCGAGCCCGGTCAGCCCGTCCGTCTGCGCCAGCTTCACCAGCTCGGCATTGGCCTGTCGCAGCGCGTCCTGCGTGCTGAGAAGCGCCGCCTGCTGGCGTTTCGCCGCCGTCGTATCGGCGTGGATGAAGCAGCTCAGGCCCTCGAGCGTGTGCCGGGCGACGACACGCCGCCAGCGCTGGCCGGGCAGTTCGATCTCGAAGGGCGCTCCGTCAAAGCGCAGGCCGTTCAGGATGCTGGCGCGCAGCCCCGCGACCGCGGAGACGCCCCGCCAGCACTCGCTGACGATCTCGTCGAATGTCCGCCCGACGACCATGGTGTCGGCCGGGATGTCGTAGAGCTTCCGGAAGACATCGTTGGTCGCGATGATCCGGTCCTCGCCATCAAGGAGCATGGCGCCATCGGGAATGAACCGCAGCGCCTCGAAGGCCGGCAACAGTGCCTCGGCCACGGCCCCTGCACGGCGCGGCGCCTCGAGCATCTGCCACATCCTGACACGGCCGCCGCAGGGCGCCTGCAGCGAGGTCGCGCGCAAGCGCCGGCCGTTATGAAGGAATTCGAAGGCCTGGGTCTGGTTCTCGTGGCGCGCCACGCCCTCGGCGATATAGCGCTCGATGTCGTGCATCTCCTCGGGCGCGAGCCGCAGCGTGTAGAAGCGCCGGAGATTGTCGACATAGGGCTCGCCGGGATAGATCAGCCCGTCATCCTCGGGAAAGAAATGCAGGAACGTGCGGTTCCAGCCGACGGCACGATGCTCCGCATCGTACTCGCAGACGCCGACCGATAGCACATCGAAAGACTCGTGCAGGTAGCGCGAAACGATCATGAGCCACCTTAGGGCGGCAGTGTTTAACGTGGCGTAAGACGGATGCGGTCAGATCAACCGACCTTGCCGTAGCCTGCGAATTTGGCGCCGACACGCTCCATCTCCGCCGCATCGAGGATGACCGGTTCGAGACCTGACGCGAGGATATCGAGATATTGCCCGGCGAGGTTCTCGACCTCCGCGACGATGGTGTGCGCACCGGCGAGTGTCTGGCCGAGCGCGATCACGCCATGGTTGGCGAGCAGCACCGCCTTGCGTCCCTCCAGCGCCTTCACGGCGTTGTCGGCCAGCTCCGACGTGCCGAATGTCGCATACTCGGCGCAGCGCACATCGGCGCCGCCGCAGAGCGCGATCATGTAATGGAAGGCCGGGATGCCGCGCCGGGTGCAGGAGAGCGCCGTGGCCCGCGGCGAATGCGTATGCACGATCGCCTGCGCATCCGGCCGCGCCCGGTAGATCGCGACATGGAAGGGCCATTCCGAGGAGGGTTTGCGGCTGCCGCCGAGAACGGTGCCATCGAGCCCGAGATGGATCAGGTCTTCCGGCTTCGTCCGCGCATAGGGCAGGCCCGACGGCGTGATCAGCAGGCCCTCGCCGAAACGAGCGGAGACATTGCCCGATTTCGACGGGCAGAACCCCGCCCGGTCGATCGCCTGCGCGACCGCGACGATCTCCTGCCGCAGTTCCGTTTCGGTCATGCCGTGCCCTTGTTCGCCAGGTCGGGAAAGAGTTGTGCGAGCCCTGCAGCACTGGCCGCGCAGACGCCGCGCTCGGTGATGAGCCCGGTGACGAGCCGCGCCGGCGTCACGTCGAAGGCCGGATTGGCCGCGCCGCTGCCCGGCGCGACGACGCGTACGGTCCTGACTTCGCCATCTTCAGCGAGCCCGGAGAGATGCGTCACCTCGCGCGCGGCGCGTTCCTCGATCGGAATATCCGCGAGCCCGTCGCTGATGCTCCAGTCGATCGTCGGCGAGGGCAGCGCCACATAGAAGGGCACGTCGTTGTCATGGGCTGCCAGCGCCTTGAGATAGGTCCCGATCTTGTTCGCGACATCGCCGGTCGCCGTGGTCCGGTCGGTGCCGACGATCGCCATGTCGACCTGCCCGTGCTGCATCAGATGGCCACCGGCATTGTCCGCGATCACGGTATGCGGCACGCCATGGGAGCCGAGCTCATAGGCCGTCAGCGCCGCGCCCTGGTTGCGAGGCCGGGTTTCGTCGACCCAGACATGGACGGGGATGCCGGCATCATGGGCCAGATAGATCGGCGCCAGCGCGGTGCCCCAGTCCACCGTGGCGAGCCAGCCGGCATTGCAATGGGTGAGGATGTTGACCGGCTCTCCGGCCGGCTTGCGCGCCGCGATCTCCGCGATCACAGGCAGACCATGCTCGCCGATCGACCGGCACAGCGCGACATCCTCGTCGCAGATCGCCGCCGCCTCGGCATAGGCGGCCTCTTCACGCACTTCCGGAGCGAGCGGGGCAATGGCACCGCGCATCCGATCGAGCGCCCAGCGCAGGTTGACCGCGGTTGGCCGTGTCGCGCCAAGCAGGGCGAGCGCCGCCTCCAGCGCTGCGTCGGAGGCATCGGCCCGCATCGCCAATGCCACGCCATAAGCCGCCGTCGCGCCGATCAGCGGCGCCCCGCGCACGACCATGCTGCGGATCGCGTCGGCCGCCTGCTCGGCTGAGCCCAGCGTCACCGTCTCGAAGCGGAAAGGCAGCCGCGTCTGGTCGATCACGACGACGCGCCAGCCATCCTGCGCGCGCCAGATCGTCCGGTAGTGCAGGCCGTTGATCTTCATGGCCGCTCAATGCCCGCCGAACGAGACCAGCGTCCGCACGGGCACGCCGAGCCGACGGATCTTGTCGGCACCGCCGAGCTCCGGCAGGTCGACGATGAAGCAGGCCGCCACGACCTCGGCGCCTAAGCCCGCGAGCAGGTTGACCGCAGCCTCCGCCGTGCCACCGGTGGCGATCAGGTCGTCGACCAGCAGGACACGCTCGCCCGGCTGCACCGCGTCGCGATGGATCTCGATCTCGTCCGTGCCGTATTCGAGCGCATAGGTCGCGCGCAGCGTCTCGAGCGGCAGCTTGCCCTTCTTGCGGACGGGAACGAAGCCGGCCGAAAGCTGATGCGCCACCGCCCCGCCGAGGATGAAGCCCCGCGCCTCGATCCCCGCGATCTTGGCGATCTTCAAGCCCGCGAAGGGCTGGACCAGCTCGTCGACGGCCCGGCGGAAGGCCCGTGCATCACCGAGCAGCGTGGTGATGTCGCGGAAGACGATACCGGGCCGGGGATAATCGGGAATCGCGCGGATGCTGTCGGCGAGGTTCATGGACACCGTCTCTGAGGCCAGGGCGGACGCCTTGGTCCGACGCCGGGCCGGCTTCGTCAAGGGTGCCGTCATCACGCCGCCTTGAGCACGCGGCCGGCGACGGCATCAAGCTTCGCCAGCAGAGCCGGATCGCGGAACGCCGGTGCGGTCACGATGGCGTTGTCGAGCGCGTTGTGGGAGCCGGCCGGGCACGGTTCGCGCTGCGCCGGGAAATCGGCTGCGAGCCGCGCCACCAGGCGCTGCGCCTTGTCGGCATTATCGTGCAGCACGGCGATGACCGAGGCTACGTCGACGGCGCCGTGCAGCTCGTGCCAACAATCATAGTCGGTCACCATGGCGACGGTCGCATAGGTGATCTCGGCCTCGCGGGCGAGCTTGGCCTCGGGCATCGCCGTCATGCCGATCAGGTCGTAGCCAAGCCCGCGATAGGTCGTGGATTCCGCGTAGGTCGAGAACTGCGGCCCCTCCATCGTGACCAGCGTGCCGCCGCGCACGAAGGCGAGGTCCTCGGCCTCAGCCGCCGCTGCGATCCGCGCCTGCAGGGCCGGCCCGACCGGATGAGCGACCGAGACATGGGCGACGCAGCCGCGGCCAAAGAAGGAGTTCTCGCGCCGGCTCGTCCGGTCGACGAACTGGTCGACCAGGACGAACAGGCCCGGATAGAGCTCGGCCTTGTAGGAGCCGCAGGCCGAGAGCGAGACGAGGTCGGTCACGCCCGCCCGCTTCATCACGTCGATATTGGCGCGGTAATTGATCTCGGATGGCGGGATGGCGTGGCCGCGTCCGTGGCGCGGCAGGAAGACGATCTTCGTCTGCCCGATCCGGCCGGTCCGCAACACGTCCGAAGGTTCGCCCCATGGGCTTTCGATGCGCATCTCGCGCAGGTCGGTCAGGCCCGGCAGATCGTAGATGCCCGATCCGCCGATGATTCCGAGAACGGCTTCGCTCATGGTCGATTCCTTTTTTCGGCGCGGAAAGGACCACCTTTCGATGACGGTCGCAATACGGTGCGGCTGCGCAAGCTTTCCGAAGAAAGCTCCGACAGCGCAGGGAACCCCTCTCCTGTAAGGAGAGGGGCAGGGGTGAGGTGTCGGCCCCTGGACCAGTTCGCATCACCTTACCGCAGCAGCGGTCAGGTCATAGCCAAAGCGTCCAATGGCCTACCCCTCACCCTGCCCTCTCCCTCCGGGAGAGGGTTCCCCGCGCTATCCGTGCATTTTCGAAGCCATGTCACGCTCATGTCTGCGTCCGGCTCCTCACAACGAAAAAGGCCCCGTCACCGGGGCCTTTTCCTGGACGATATCGAACCGGGTCAGTGGACCGGCGAGCCGTCCGGCATGCGCGACCACACCTTCTTCTTGGTGTAGTAGAGCAGGAACGCGAAAATGGTGAGGAACGCCATCACCTGCAGGCCGATGCGCTTGCGCTGCTCCAGATGCGGCTCCGCCATCCAGACCATGAAGGCGGCAACGTCACGCGCATACTGGTCGACGGTCTCCGGCACCGGCGACTTGCCGTCCGCACCCTTCGGATACTCGACCTGGCCGTTGGAGAGCGGGTTCGGCATCGCGATCAGGTGACCGGGCATGTATTCGTTGTAGTTCTGCCCCGGCAGCAGCGCCGGGAAGCCGGCCGGCGGCTCCTTGTAGCCGGTCATCAGGGCGTGGATGTAGTCCGGGCCCTGCTCCTGATACTGCGTGAAGATGTCGAAGACGAAGGTCGGGAAGCCGCGGGTATAGGTGCGCGCCTTGGCCAGGACCGAGAAGTCCGGCGGGTAGGCGCCGCCCTGGGCCGCGCGGGCCGCCTGCTCGTTCGCGAACGGCGACGGGAAGCGGTCAGCCGGGCGGCCGGGCCGCTCGAACATCTCGCCGGCCTCGTTTGGGCCGTCCTTGATCTGGTAGGTCGCGGCGAGCGCGGCGACCTGGCCCGGCGTGAACTCGGGGCCGCCGGGCTGCGACAGGTTGCGGAAGGCAACCAGGCTCGCGCCGTGGCAGCTCGCGCAGACTTCCTTGAAGACCTTGAAGCCGCGCTGGAGCTGGGCCCGGTCGAACTTGCCGAACGGTCCGGAGAACGACCAGGTCAGCGCCGGCGGCTTCGGGCCGGCCTCGGCGGCCTGCGCCGCCGGCTGGAAGAGCGCCAGCGAGAGGCCGGCGGCGAGCCCGGTCAGGGCGAGACGAAACGCGATTCTGCTCATGGTTCCGTCAGCCCTTGACGTTCGGTTCGGCAGCGGTGGCAGTCGCAACGCGCGCCGCCGATCCACCCTTTGAAGCGAGCACCGAGTCGGCGATCGAGGTCGGCAGTGCCTTCGGCCGCTCGAACAGGCCGACGACGAAGAGCGCGACGAAGAAGCCGAAATACAACACGGTGAAGATCTGCGAGGCGATGACGTAGCCGCCTTCCGCCGGCATCGCGCCGAGATAGCCGAGGCCGATGCAGACCACGACGAAGGCCCAGAACAGCTGGCGCCCGATCGGACGATAGCTCATCGACTTGACCTTGGAAGTGTCGATCCAGGGCAGGAAGGCGAGCACGACGATGGCAGCGCCCATGGCGAGCACGCCGCCGAGCTTGTCGGGAATGGCGCGCAGGATCGCGTAGAACGGGAGGAAGTACCATTCCGGGACGATATGCGCCGGGGTCGAGGCCGGGTTCGCCGGGATGTAGTTGTCGGCATGGCCCATGAAGTTCGGCTGGTAGAACACGAACCAGGCGAACAGGATCATGAACACGACCATGCCGAAGATGTCCTTCACGGTCGCGTACGGCGTGAACGGCACGGTGTCCTTGGCGACGTTCTTCACCTCAACGCCGGTCGGGTTGTTCTGGCCGACGACATGCAGCGCCCAGATATGCAGCACGACCACGCCGAAGATCATGAACGGCAGCAGGTAGTGCAGCGAGAAGAAGCGGTTCAGTGTCGGGTTGTCGACCGAGTAGCCACCCCACAGGAAGGTGACGATCGTCTCGCCGATCACCGGCAGCGCCGAGAACAGGTTGGTGATGACGGTCGCGCCCCAGAAGGACATCTGGCCCCAGGGCAGCACGTAGCCCATGAACGCCGTCGCCATCATCAGCAGGAAGATGACCACGCCGAGGATCCAGAGCACCTCGCGCGGCGCCTTGTACGAGCCGTAATAAAGCCCGCGGAAGATGTGCACGTAGACGGCGATGAAGAACATCGAGGCGCCGTTCGAGTGCAGGTAGCGCAGCAGCCAGCCGTAGTTCACGTCGCGCATGATGTGCTCGACGGAATTGAACGCCATCGACGCATGCGGCGTGTAGTGCATCACCAGGACGATGCCGGTGATGATCTGCGCCACCAGCATGAACACGAGGATGCCGCCGAAGGTCCACAGGTAGTTCAGGTTGCGCGGAACCGGATAGGACACGGCCGAGTCATGGGCGAGCCGGATGATCGGCAGGCGCACATCAAGCCAGCGCTCGATGCCGGTCTTCGGGACGTATGAACTGTGACCACTCATGAAGAATGCCTCAAGGCTGTCTCGTCTTGGCAGGAAAGCGTCGAGCGCATGCTCAGCCGATCTTGATCTTGGTATCGCCGTTGAAGGCGTAGGGCGGCACCGGCAGGTTGAGCGGCGCGGGACCCTTGCGGATGCGACCCGAGGAATCGTAGTGCGAGCCGTGGCAGGGGCAGAACCAACCGTCGTAGTCGCCCTTCGATTCGCCGGGCGCGGTGCCCAGCGGAATGCAGCCGAGATGAGTGCAGTTGCCGAAGATGACAAGGAACTGCTCGTGCCCCGCCTTGGTGCGCTGCTGGTCGGTCTGCGGATCGCGGAGCGTCGCGACGTCGACGGCGAGCGCCTCGTCGATTTCCTTCTTGGTGCGATGGCGTACGAAGATCGGCTTGCCGCGCCAGAACAGCTTGATCGCCTGACCTTCGGCGATCGGAGCCAGATCGACATCGACCGGTGCGCCGGCAGCGACCGTCTGCGCGTCGGGCGCGAGCTGGCTGATCAGGGGTATGACGAGTGCGCCGACACCGACCGCACCAGCGGCGCCGGTAGCCAGCATCAGGAAATCGCGGCGGGTTGTTCCGGTCGATGTATCGGTCGCGTGCGCCACGATCCAATCCTCTTAAACGTCTTGCGAGCTGGAACAGCTCGAAATTGTCGCCTCTCGCCCTCATAGGGGCGCGCCGCTGCCGCCGCAATGCGGCGGTACGTCACCTTCGGCTCTTTGACATGCAGATTGGACGAAGTCTACTGTCGCGAACACCCCGGCCATGCATGGCGCACAGGCGGCGGGGGGAAGACCTCAGACGGCGAGCTTTTCCGGATCGGCAGCGGCCAGGAAACCGCCCGACTGGCGCGCCCAGAGCCGGGCATAGAGCCCGCCCCGCGCGATCAGTTCGTCATGGCTGCCGATATCGGCGATCCGGCCCTGATCGAGCACGATCAGCCGGTCGAGCGCGGCGATGGTCGAGAGCCGGTGCGCGATCGCGATCACGGTCTTGCCCTGCATCAGGGCGGCGAGCTGCTGCTGGATCGCCGCCTCGACCTCCGAATCGAGCGCCGATGTCGCCTCGTCGAGGATCAGGATCGGCGCATCCTTGAGCAGCACGCGCGCGATCGCGATGCGCTGGCGCTGACCGCCCGACAGCTTCACGCCGCGTTCGCCGACACGTGAATCGAAGCCCTGGCGGCCGTCCTGATCGCCGAGGCCGAGGATGAAGCCATGCGCCTCCGCCTGCTCAGCAGCACGCACGATTTCGGCCTCGCTCGCGCCGATCCGACCATAGGCGATATTGTCGCCGATCGAGCGGTGCAGCAGCGAATTATCCTGCGTAACCATGCCGATCTGGGCGCGAAGCGTATCCTGCGTGACATGGGCGATGTCCTGCCCGTCGATCAGGATGCGCCCGCCTTCGAGCGGATAGAGCCGCAGCAGCAGGTTCACCAGGGTCGACTTTCCGGCGCCCGACGGGCCGACCAGACCGACGCGCTCGCCCGGCTTAATCTCGAGATCGAGCCCCTCGAACAGCCCCTGCGCCCGGCCGTAATTGAAGCGGATCTTCTCGAAGCTGATCGCCCCCTTGTCGACGACGAGCGGCACGGCGTCGGCCGCGTCCGGCAGGTCATGCGGCTTGGCGATCGTCTCCATGCTCTCCTGCACCGAGCCGATATTCTCGAAGATGCCGCGCACGAGATGGATCAGCCAGCCCGACATCTGCACCAGCCGGAGCACGAGGCCGATGGCGGCCGCGACCGCGCCCGGCGTCATCTCGCCCTGGCTCCAGAGCAGCAGCGCGAGCCAGGCCGTGGCCACCACGAGCAGGCTGTTCATCGTCTGCAGGATCACGCTGACGCCGGTGATCAGCCGCGACAGATTGAGGAAGGAAGCGTTCCAGCGCGACAACGAGTCGCGCACCGCCGAGCGCTCGGCATCGGCCCGCGCGAACAGCTTCACCGTCAGGATGTTCGTGTAGGAATCGACGATGCGCCCCGTCGTGGTCGAGCGGCCCAGCGAATTCGCCTCCGAGCGCTGCTTCGCCCGCGGCACGAAATAGACCAGCAGCGCGACATAGGCCGACAGCCACAGGATCACCGGCAGCGCCAGCCACAGGCTGGTCTTGCCGAAGAAGCCGATCGCGACGGTTGCGAAGACCAGCGCGTACCAGAGATCGTCGATGACCTCGATCGTCGCGCCGCGGATCGACTGCCCGGCCTGGATGACGCGGGCGGAAAGGCGCCCTGCAAAGTCATTCTGAAAGTACCCCAGCGCATGGCCGAGCGTGTAGACATGGTTGCGCCAGCGGATCTGGTTGGTGATCTGCGGCACCACCACCTGGTCGACGATGGCGTGGTTGGCGAAGTAGATCAGCGGCCGGACGACCACGAGCAGGAAGGCGGCGCCTGCCAAAAGCCAGCCATGGTCGCGGAAGATCGTCGCCGGCGACTGCGTCGAGAGCAGATCGACGAACCAGCCGACCATCAGATACATCGCCGCCTCGATGCCGCTGAAACCCAGCCCCGTCAGCATGATCAGGGCCATCCAGCCCTTCACGCCCTTGATGTGGTGCCACATGAAGGGCCAGACGCCGCGCGGCGGCGTCTCCTGCTCGTCGAACGGAGCGAAGACGTCGATTCGGCTTTCGAGCCAGCGGAAGAGCGGGGCGAACATGTGTCTGCCTTCCTAGAGGCTGCCAGAGGCTATGGGATAGGTTTGACGCTGACGATTTTGCGCGAATGCAAGGAGTTCGAGGACGCAAGCCTTCCGGCTTGCTACGAAGAACGACACCGCAGTCGCGCAAAAGCGCCGCGCCCTGCGGATGAGGTGAAAACGGCGGACCTGCAGCGTCGCATTGCTTGCCGATACGGACGTATCGGCGCAGTGCTCCTCCCATCTCCGGCGTTTTGACCTCGTCAAACCCATCCCATAGCCTCTGGCAGCCTCTGAAGCGGCATCGCGACGGTTTCGAGGCATATGGTCCGCGCCGGCACGCATGACCAGCCTGCTTGACGCATATCCGGGCGCCACCGCATGACAGGGCCATGCTTCGCCTCGCCCTCTTCCAGCCGGACATCCCGCAGAATGCGGGCACGATGATCCGCATGGCCGCTTGCCTGGGCATCGCCGTCGACATCGTCGAGCCGGCTGCTTTCGACGTCTCGGACCGGCATTTCCGCCGCTCGGGCATGGACTATCTCGAACGCGCCGCCGTCCGGCGTCACGACTCCTTCGCCGCCTTCGAGAACTGGCGCCGGGCGCAAGGCCACCGCCTCGTCCTGGCCGAGACCGATGGCGCAACGCCCCTGCCCGAATTCGCGTTCCGCCCGGACGATATCGTGCTGGTCGGCCGCGAATCGGCCGGTGTCACCGCCGACGTGCTGGCCGCGGCCGAGGCCAGCCTGCACATTCCCATGCGGGCGGGATTGCGTTCGCTCAATGTCGCGCTGGCGGCAGCGATGGTAATGGGCGAAGCCTTGCGACAGACTGGCGGCTTTCCGGGCCGCGATGGAACAGAAGATGGTCACCCCGAAGCCCGCTGAATCCCCCTCCGCCGATCCCGCCGTCGTCGCCGCGCTGAAACCCCGCGCAGCCACATGGTTCGAGACCCTGCGCGATCGCATCTGCGCCGCCTTCGAGGCGATCGAGGACGAAGCCGCCGGCCCCTTCCCTGCCGAAACCGGCACGGCCGGACGCTTCGTCCGCACGCCCTGGCAGCGCACCAATCATGACGGTGCGCCCGGCGGCGGCGGCGTCATGTCGATCATGAAGGGCCGCGTCTTCGAGAAGGTCGGCGTCCACGTCTCGACGGTGCATGGCAGCTTCCACCCGGATTTCGCCGGCCAGATTCCCGGCGCGGCGCAGGACCCGCGCTTCCACGCGACCGGCATCTCGCTGATCGCCCATCCCTGGAATCCGCACGCCCCGACCGTGCACATGAACACGCGGCTCGTCGTCACCACCAAGCCGTGGTTCGGCGGCGGCGCCGATCTGACGCCGGTGCTGAATGCGCGCCGCACCCAGGACGATCCCGACGCGCAAGACTTCCACGCGGCGATGCGCGCGCCCTGCGAGCGCTTCCCGGCCATCGCCGATTACCCGCGCTTCAAGAGCTGGTGCGACGAGTATTTCTTCCTGAAGCACCGCAACGAGCCGCGCGGCATCGGCGGCATTTTCTACGACTATATCTGGACCGGCGATGTCGAAGCCGATTTCGCCTTCACCCAGGCGGTCGGCGAGGCCTTCCTCGGCAGCTATCCCGAGATCCTGCGCCGCAATCTCGGCAAGCCCTGGAGCGAGGCTGAGCGCCACGAGCAGCAGGTCCGGCGCGGCCGCTATGTCGAGTTCAACCTGCTCTATGACCGCGGCACGATCTTCGGGCTGAAGACCGGCGGCAACGTCGATTCGATCCTGTCCTCGATGCCGCCGACGGTGCGCTGGCCTTAAGGCCGCGCTGGCCCGACCGCCGCATCGAGCATCGCGAACTGGGCTTCAGCCGAAACCGGGCAGCCGGCCTCGATCCAGCCTCGCCGGGCCGCCTCGAGGACCTGCCCGACGCGCGGTCCGGGCGCGATGCCGCGAGCGACGACGTCCTTCCCCGTCAGCAGGAAGGGCGGCGTCCGGCCAAGCTCGGCGACGAGTTGCTGCACACCGTCCGCACCCTCGCCTCCTGCCGACGCATTGAGCAGGACGAGCGCCGCAGCCACCGCGTCGCTTCCGGCCTCATGGGCAAGATGGCGCAGCGCCGCGATGGCGGGCAGCTCGGCCCGCCCGCCAAGGCCTTCCAGCGCCCGCGCGATGCGCTCGATCCTGTCGAATTCCTCGTTCGAGAGACGCAGCCGCTCGCGCAGCCGCAATGCGTCCTCGCCGACAGAGACTGCCAGCGCCGTCAGCCGGAAAGCCGGATGGACGCCTTTCCCGTCATCCCCCGCGATCGCCGCAAAGCGCGAGAGATGCGGCACGCCGCCGATCACCGGCATGATGAGTCCGGCACCCGCCATCGCCCCGATCGTCGCGACGACGCCGGGGGCGACGAGGAGCTTCAGCAGCTCCGCCCGCACCCGCTCGCGCGACAATCCGGCAAGCCCCTCCCTGCCGGCGATGCAGGCGCGCAGGCCCTCGGTGTCGGGTTCGCCGAGGCCGTAGCGGGCATGGAAGCGAAAGAAGCGCAGGATGCGCAGGTAATCCTCGCGGATACGGGTCGCGCCGTCGCCGATGAAGCGCACACGACGCCGGGCGAGGTCGTCGAGACCGCCGCAATAGTCATGCAGCGTACCGTCCCGGCTAAGCCCGAGCGCATTGATGGTGAAATCGCGCCGCAACGCATCCGCCGCGAAGTCCCGGCCGAACACGACCTTTGCGCGACGTCCGTCCGTCTCGACATCGCGCCGGAGCGTCGTCACCTCGAAGCTCTCGTCTTCGGCCACAAGCGTCACCGTGCCGTGCTCGATGCCGGTCGGCACCGCCTTGAAGCCGGCCGCCCTGCCACGCCGCATGGTCTCCTGAGGCAAGGCGGTGGTGGCTAGGTCGATATCGCTCGCCGGCTCTCCGAGCAGGAGATTGCGCACCGCGCCACCGACGACGCGCGTTTCCTCGCCATCCCCGTCCAGGGCCGACAGCAGCCGCGCAAGCACCGGCTGGGCCAGAAAGCGCGCGACCGCGCCGGCACGGCCCCCGCTCATTTGAAGCGGCCGGGCACCAGAACCCCGTTCTCCATATGCGGCGGCTCGTAGGCGCCCTCGCTGCGCGGAGCGATGAAGCCGCCATAGATCAGCACGCCGATCGCGAGCAGAAAGCCTGCCACCGCCAGAGCGAAGGCATGGCGGCTCCAGTGCTCGACATCGAAGGGATTGCGCCGCTTGATGACGAGATAGCCTGCAAAGATGCAGAAAGGCAGGACGAAGAGCAGGACCTCTTCGATGATCGCGCGCAGCATCGGCTTCGTCGTTCCCAGGCGCGGTGTCCGCGCAATACAGTTCTAACCCGCCAGCCGCTCGTAGAGATTACGGATCATGCCGGCGGTCGCACCCCAGATATAGCGACCCTCGAACGGCATCGCATAGTAGGTGCGGAAATGCCCCTTCCACTCGATGCCCTCGCGCTTGTGGTTGGCGGGATCGAGCAAGAAGGAGAGCGGCGTCTCGAAGGCCTCGTCGACCTCGTTATGATTGATCGTCAGCGAGAACGGCAGCTCGACCAGCGCGACCACCGGCACGATCCGGTAGCCGGTGCCAGTCAGATAGGCGTCGAGGAAGCCGAGCGTGCGGATATGCGACCGCGACAGGCCGATCTCCTCCTCGGTTTCGCGCAGCGCCGTGACGACCGGCGAGCCGTCGACGGCATCGACCCGCCCGCCGGGAAAGGCGACCTGCGCCGAATGGCTGCGCAAGGCCGCCGCGCGCTGCGTCAGCAGCACGGTCGGTCCTTCCGGGCGCGGCACGATGCCGATCAGTACGGCGGCCGGGACAGCGCGCTTCTCGTCGGGGATCGGCACGGATGCCGACTGATGCTCATGATCGCCGCGCGGCCGGCTGATCACATCGCCCAGCATGGGCGGCTCGGCCCTCAGGCGCTCGCGCGCCAGCGCCGCGAATCCCTCGCTGCTCAGGTTGAGAGCGGTTTCCGGTCTCATCAACGCTAGATGCCCTCGATCTCGCTCGCCGGCACCGCCGGATAGAACTGTCCTGCGGCGGCAACCCCGAACATGGCCCCGTCTTCGACATCCCGCACTTCGCCGAGCGCCAGCAGGTCATAGGTCAGCGCCCGCGTCAGCCGGGCCCAGAGTCCGCGCCGGACATGGACATAAGGTGTCAATCCGTCCTGCGCAGCCCGCGCGAAACGCAGGGCGTGGTCCGGCCCGACGCAGACGAGATCGTCGACCTGCGTCCGGAATGCGAGCGTCCGAGCATCGCCCGCGCTATCGACCTGCATCTCGACTGCCTGGAACGGCGCGTCATCGACGGTGATCCCGACCTTCTCGACCGGGGTCACGAGAAAGTAATCGTCACCCTCGCGCTTCAGCACCGAGGAGAACAGCTTCACCAGCGCCGGCCGGCCGATCGGCGTGCCCATATAGAACCAGGTGCCGTCGGCGGCGATTCGCATGTCGAGGTCGCCGCAGAAGGGCGGGTTCCAGCGCTCCACCGGCGGCAGGCCGCGCGCCTTGCCGCCACCGAGCGAGGCCATCAACCGCTCCATCGCCTGGCCCGGTCCCGTCATCTCGTCCTCCCCGGCCACCGGCATCGTGCTTGCATCGCGTTTCCGCCTTGAACTCCACATAATCGTGAAGCCGAGTTGATGTGTACCATTCCATTCGGCGCTTGAGCCGTCGTGATGGCCCGTCCACACTGAACGGCCGAACGCATCGACGGTTCGCAGGACGGCGCAACGGCTCGCGACAGTGAAGGAGATCGACATGGCGGCGCAAGCCCGGGCAAACGAGAGCACTTCGCCGATCGACCTCGACACAGGCATCGTCGAGGCGGCCGAAGCCGCGCTCAGTGCCATCGGCGCGGCACGCAAGGAGATCGGCCAGGTCATCTTCGGCCAGCAGAAGGTCGTCGACCTCTCGCTGGTGACGCTGCTTTCGGGCGGCCACGGCCTGCTCGTCGGCGTTCCCGGCCTCGCCAAGACCAAGCTCGTCGAGGCGATGGGCACCGTGCTCGGCCTCGCGGCCCGCCGCGTCCAGTTCACGCCGGACCTGATGCCCTCCGACATCCTCGGCTCCGAGGTTCTCGACGAATCGAGCGACGGCAAGCGCCATTTCCGCTTCATCAAGGGCCCGGTCTTCGCCCAACTGCTGATGGCGGACGAGATCAACCGCGCCTCGCCGCGCACCCAGTCGGCCCTGCTCCAGGCGATGCAGGAGCATCATGTCACCGTCGCCGGCGAGCGCTACGATCTGCCGGCCCCCTTCCATGTGCTGGCGACGCAGAACCCGATCGAGCAGGAGGGCACCTATCCGCTGCCCGAGGCCCAGCTCGACCGCTTCCTGCTCGAGATCGACGTCGGCTATCCCGACCGCGAGGCCGAGCGCCGCATCCTGCTGGAGACCACCGGCGCCGCCGAATACAAGCCCTCCCCGGCGATGACCTCCGAGACGCTGATGTCGATCCAGCGCCTCGTCCGCCGTCTGCCGGTCGGCGACGCAGTCGTCGAGGCGATCCTCGATCTCGTCCGCTCCGCCCGCCCCGGCGAGGGCGAAGCCTCGGTCACCGACAAGCTGTCCTGGGGTCCTGGCCCGCGCGCCAGTCAGTCGCTGACGCTGGCGGTGCGCGCTCGCGCGCTCGTCGAGGGCCGGCTCGCCCCTTCGGTCGATGATGTCGCGGCGCTCGCCATTCCCGTCCTGAAGCACCGCGTCGCCCTGACCTTCGCCGCTCGCGCCGATGGCGAGACGGTCGAGGGCCTGATCGGCAAGCTCGTGGAACGGCTGGGATAGGCCGATGTTGCGCACGCGCGTCCTGGGTCCAAGCGAAAGGCGGCCGTCGCGGCCCGTCCTGACGGAGTCGCTCGACCTTGCCGCGCGCCTGCCGCGCCTGATCCTGGAGGCGCGCCGCGTCTCCGCCAGCATCCACGGCATCCATGGAAGGCGGCGCTCCGGGCCGGGCGAGACCTTCTGGCAGTATCGCCCGCTCGTCGCCGGCGAATCGGCCTCGCGCATCGACTGGCGCCGCTCCGCCCGCGACGGCCATCTCTTCGTCCGCGAGCGCGAATGGGAAGCCTCGCATTCGATCTGGCTCTGGATCGACCGGTCGCCCTCGATGGGCTTCGCCTCCTCGCTCGCCATGGCCTCGAAGCTCGACCGCGCGCTGGTCGCGGGCTTCGCTCTCGCCGAGACGATGGTCGAGGGCGGCGAGCGCGTCGGCCATCTCGGGCTGACGCGGGCGCTCGCATCGCGCCGCATCGTCGAGATGCTGGCACAGGCGATCGTCGCGGATGAGCGCAACGCCTCCTCCGACCTGCCCCCGGAAGCGCCGCTGCCCCGGCTGTCGGACGCGATCATCATCACTGACGGGCTGTCGCCCGCCTCCGCACTCGCCCAGCGGATCGCTATGCTGGCTTCGTCAGGCGCACGCGGCCATGTCCTGCTGATCGCCGACCCGATCGAGGAGACCTTCCCTTTCAGCGGCCAGGCCGAACTGTTCGACCTGGAGGACGGGTTGACCTTGCGCGTCGGCGATGCAGCCAGTTGGGGCGATGAATATCGCCAGCGCCTCGCCGCCCATCGCGAGGCCATCGCGGAGGCCTGCCGCAAGGCCGGCTGGACCCTGACGCTGCATCGCACCGACCGTCCGGCGAGCGAAGCGGTGCTGCGCATCGCGAGCCTCATCGCCGCCTCGCGCAGCGCCTCGGGCTTCTGAGGGGAAACGCCGATGCTCAGCGCCCTGCCCTTCAGCTTCACCGCCCCGCTCGCTCTCGCCGCGCTCGCCTTGCTGCCGGCGCTCTGGCTGATCCTGCGCGTCACGCCGCCGCGCCCGCGCCGGATCGATTTCCCGCCGCTCAAGATCATGGCGGACCTGATCGCCAAGCGCGAGACGCCGGCCCATACGCCCTGGTGGCTGCTGGCCTTGCGCATGGCTGTCGCCGCGCTCGCCATCCTCGCCGTCGCCGGCCCGGTCTGGAACCCGGTGCGCGATGCCGCGCCCTCGCGCGGCCCCGTCCTGCTGCTGATCGACAATGGTTTCGGCGCCGCCACCGATTGGCCGGAGCGCGTCGCAGTCGCCGAATCGCGCATCGCCGCAGCGACCCGCGAAGGCCGCCCCGTCGCCGTGGTCGGCCTCGCCGAAGCGCCGTCCGCGATCGCGCTGGCCGAGCCACGCATCGCGCTCGACCGCCTGCGTGCGCTACCCCTCCAGCCGCATGCGCCGGACCGCGCCGCCCATCTCCAGCGTATCGAGGCCTTCCTGCAAGGTTCCCCCACAGCCGAGATCGTCTGGGTCTCCGACGGGCTTGGGGTCTCCGACGATGGCAGCTTCCTCGCCCGCCTGAAGCAGGATGCCGAGGCCCGCCGCCTCGCTGTTCATGCCGGTCCGCCCACGCAGCTCGCCCTCGCCACACCCGAGAATCTCGCTGGCGCCCTGACCGTCAAGGTGCTGCGCCCGACCCCAAGCGCCGCCGCGACCGGACAGGTCCGCGCGCTCGATCTCAAGGGCCTGCCGCTCGGCAACGCACCCTTCATCTTCGAGGGCAGCAACCTCGAAACCACCGCACGCCTGACCTTGCCGATCGAGGTCCGCAACGCCGTCTCGCGGCTGGAGATCATCGGCGAACGCAGCGCGGGTGCCGTGGCATTGCTCGACGACCGCGCCAAGCGCCGCCGCATCGGCCTCGTCTCCGGCGCGACCGCCGACACCGCGCAGCCCTTGCTGTCGCCGACCTATTATCTCTCCCGCGCCCTCCAGCCCTTTGCCGAGATCCGCGAGCCCAGGCAGGGCTCGACCGATCCGATCGGCGAGTTGCTGGCGCAGAATCTCTCGGTTCTCGTCCTCGCCGATATCGGCGCGCTCGACCGCGAGACCGCCGAGAAGGTGACCAGCTTCGTCGAGCGCGGCGGCGTGCTGCTGCGCTTCGCCGGTGCTCGCCTCGCGGCCGCCTCCGACGAGCTGACGCCGGTGCGCCTGCGCCGCGGCGGCCGCACGCTGGGCGGCGGCCTGTCCTGGGAGACGCCGCGCAAGCTCGCGCCCTTCACCCGCGAGAGCCCCTTCTTCGGCCTGAGCATCAGCGACGATATCCGCGTCAGCCGCCAGATTCTGGCCGAGCCGGAGCCCAATCTCTCCCGCAAGACCTGGGCGGCGCTGGAGGACGGCACACCGGTCGTCACCGGCGAACGACGCGGCGACGGCCTGATCGCCATGGTCCATGTCACCGCCGACACGACCTGGTCGAACCTTCCGCTCTCGGGCCTCTTCGTCGACATGCTGCGCAAGATCGTCCATCTCGCCGGCAACGGCCCAGCCGTCGAAGCGCAGAACGACGACACGCGCGTCGAGACCCTGTCGCCCACCCGCCTGCTCGACGGCATCGGCCAGTTCCGCTCACCGCCTGCGACCGCCCAGCCGGTGGCGCGCAATTATGCCGGCCGCGCGACGCTCGCCCATCCGCCCGGTCTCTACGGCCCCGCCGACGGCTCGCTCGCGGTCAACGCGCTGACGCCAACCGATACGCTCGCCGCCCTCGACCTCGCCAGCCTCGGCGTCGCCGTGCTGCCGATCGACGAACCGATCGCGCGCGACATCCGCCCGCTGCTGCTCGTCCTCGCCCTGTTGCTGCTCGTCGCCGACACGCAGGCGACGCTCTGGCTCGGCGGGCGTCTCAACCTCTCCCGCCTGCGCAAGGTCGCCGCGCCGGCCGCGATCCTGCTCGCGCTTGGCGCCTCCTTCGGGCTCCCCTCCGATACCGCCCGCGCCCAGCAACCCGCCCCGAACGCACAGGCCGACACCCGCCCGCCGATCCCGCGCGCCCTGCTCGCCAATGGTGCGATGACGCGGCTGGCCTATGTCGTGACCGGCGACAAACCGGTCGACGACATGTCAAAGGCAGGCTTGACCGGCCTCAACACCGTGCTCGGCACCCGTACGGCACTGGAGCCGGGCGAGCCTGTCGGCGTCAGCGTCGAGCGCGACGAGCTCGCCTTCTTCCCGGTGCTCTACTGGCCGATCGTCGCCGGCCGGCCGGTTCCTTCGGCCGAAACGCTGCGCAAGCTCGAAGCCTATATGAAGGGCGGCGGCCTCGTGATCTTCGACACCCGCGACGCGATGAGCGCCCGGCCCGGCGGCGGCACTACACCCGAGGGTGACCAGCTCAAGCGCATGCTGCAGACGCTCGACATCCCCGAGCTGGAGCCACTGCCGCGCGACCACGTCCTGACCAAGACCTTCTACATCCTCGACGAGCTCGTCGGCCGCTACGACACCGGCACGACCTGGGTCGAGACCCTGCCACCGGCCGATAGCGACGGACGCCGCCCGGCCCGCGCCGGCGACAATGTCTCGCCCATCGTCATCACCGCCAACGACCTCGCGGCCGCCTGGGCGATCGACCGGCGCGGCGAGGGGCTGGTGCCGCTTTCCGGCAGCGATCCGCGCCAGCGCGAGATGGCGCTGCGTGGCGGCATCAATCTCGTGATGTATGCGCTCACCGGCAACTACAAGGCCGATCAGGTCCATGTTCCGGCCCTGCTGGAAAGGTTGGGCCAGTGATGAGGCGAAATAGGCAAACATTCATCGTGGCACTGCCTTCTCCGTCATGGTCGGGCTTGTCCCGACCATCCACGTCTTCCTGTGTAGAGGGCGGTGTTCAAGACGTGGATGCTCGCCACAAGGGCGAGCATGACGGGGACAGCGTTTCGGCAACCGGGAGACCGGACTGATGTGGAGCGTCTCCCTCGCTCCGATGGTGCCCCTGCCGCTGCTGATCGGCCTGGCCGTGCTCGCGGCTTTGGCTGCCGGCGCGGCCATCGTGCTCGCCGGCCGCAGCGCCATCCTGCGCGCGCTCGCGCTCGTCGTGCTGACCACGGCGCTCGCCGATCCCTCGCTCGTCTTCGAGGATCGCGAGCCGGTCAAGGATGTCGTCTCGGTCGTGGTCGACCGTTCGGCCTCGAACCGCCTTGCCGACCGCTCAGCCCAGACCGACGCCGCCGTCGCCGAGATCGAGCGGCAATTGCGCGGCATCCCCAATGTCGAGCCGCGGATCGTCGAGCTGCGAGACGCGCAGGGTACGAATGACGGCACACGCTTGTTCGAAGCGCTGTCGTCGAGCCTCGCCGATGTTCCCTCCGAGCGCGTCGCCGGCGCCATCGCGATCACCGACGGTCTCGCCCACGATGCGCCTGCTAATGCCGAGACGCTCGGCCTGCGCGCCCCGCTGCATGTCCTGACCACCGGCCGCAATGCCGAGATCGATCGCCGTATCGTGCTGGTCGATTCGCCTCGCTTCGGCATCGTCGGCAAGGACCAGATCATCCGCTTGCGCGTCGTGGACAAGGGCGGCCCCGGCCGCGCCGGCCTGACCATCCGCCGCGACGGCGAGATCGTCGCCCGCCGCGAGGTCGCGACCGGCCAGACCGTTCAGGTCCCGGTCCGGATCGACCGGGGTGGGCCGAACGTCGTCGAGATCGAGGCGCAGGCCATCGACAACGAGCTGACGCTCACGAACAACCGCGCGGTCATCACCATCGAGGGCGTGCGCGACAAGCTGCGCGTGCTCTTGGTCTCGGGAGAGCCGCATCCGGGCGAACGCACCTGGCGCAACCTGCTCAAGGCCGACGCCAATGTCGATCTCGTGCATTTCACCATCCTGCGCCCGCCGGAGAAGCAGGACGGCACGCCGATCAACGAGCTCTCGCTGATCGCCTTCCCGACGCGCGAGCTGTTCCAGGTCAAGATCAAGGAATTCGACCTGATCATCTTCGACCGCTACGCCAACCAGTCGATCCTGCCGCTGCTCTATTTCGAGAACATCGTGCGCTATGTCCGCGACGGCGGCGCACTGCTCGTCGCGGCCGGTCCCGAATATGCGGGCTCGCAGACGCTGGCGCGCACCCCGCTCGGCCAGATCCTGCCGGCCCTGCCCGATGGCAGCGTCATCGACGAGGCCTACCGCGCCCAGGTCAGCGAGCCCGGCAAGCGCCACCCCGTCACCCGCGACCTGCCGGGCTCGGAAGTCTCGCCGCCGCGCTGGGGCGAATGGCTGCGCATGGTCGGCGCCCAGGCGCGGGCCGGCGGCGCCCCGGTCATGACCGGCCCGGGCGATCGGCCGCTCCTGATGCTGGCGCGCGAGCAGAAGGGCCGCGTCGCGCTCTTCCTCTCCGACCATGCCTGGCTCTGGGCGCGCGGCTTCCGCGACGGCGGCCCCTATCTCGACCTGCTGCGCCGCCTCAGCCACTGGCTGATGAAGGAGCCGGAGCTTGAGGAGGAGGCACTGCGCGCCACGGTGCGCGGCGCGACCGTCGAGGTCGAACGCCAGACGCTACGCGACAATCCTAGCCCCATCACCATCACCGGTCCGGACGGCCAGTCACGCACGGTCACGCTGGAACCCGGCCGCCCTGGCCTGTTCACCGCCCGCATCCCGACCAGCGATCTCGGCCTCTATCGGCTGACCTCCGACAACCTCACCGCCTTCGCCAGCGTCGGACCGGAGAACCCGCGCGAGTTGATGGAAGTGGTCAGCGATCCCGGCGCGCTCCAGACATTGGCACAGGCCACCGGCGGCTCCTCTCGGCGGATCGGCCGCGAAAGCGGCTCGGCCGTCAATGTGCCGCGCATCGTGCCGGTGCGTTCGGGCAGCCAGTTCGCCGGCAACGATTGGATCGGCCTCAGGATCAGCGATTCCGGTATCGTGCGCGGCGTGCGCATCTCGCCGCTCTTCATCGGGCTGCTCGGTTTGGCCGTGCTGTTCGGCGCGCTGGTTGCCGGCTGGCTCGGCGAGAGCGGCCGGCGTCTCAGGCGGCAGGGATAGCTCTTGCCCTTCTCCCCTTGCGGGAGAAGGTGGCCCGAAGGGCCGGATGAGGGGTCACACTGCCCTCCATCGTCATTGCGAGCGCAGCGAAGCAATCCAGGGGGACTGGGTGAAACATCTCTCCCAGTTCCCTTGGATTGCTTCGTCGCTTTGCTCCTCGCAATGACGAGAATCGTCGCGAGACCCCTCACCCTAACCCTCTCCCGCAAGGGGAGAGGGGACAAGGCAGCCCTTCACCCCGCCCGCATCGAGGTCACCGCCCCGCTGCGCTGCTTCAGCACGCCCTCGACCAGCTCCAGCGCCAGGAAGCGCGCCGGATCGACTGGTCCCGGCAGCACCAGCTGGCCGGGCGGCAGCACCTTGAAACCGAAGCGGGCGTAATAGGGCGCGTCCCCGATCAGCATGATCAGGTCGTGCCCGGTCTCGCGCGCGGCCTCGATCGAGCGGTTCATCAGCGCAGCCCCGATGCCCCGGCCCTCGAAGGCGGGGTCGACCGTCAGCGGCCCCAGCATCAGCGCCTTGTGGCCACCGGCCAGCACTGTCGTCACCTTCACCGAACCGACGAGGAAGGTGCCGACATGAGCGGCGAAGGACAGGGCGTGGTCGGGCGGCACGCCCTCGCGCAGCCGGAACGCGGTGCGGGCGAAGCGGCCGGGGCCGAAGGCACGCTCATGCAGGCGCTCGATCACGGCAGCGTCCACGGGGAGTTCGTGGCGGATGGTCAGAGGCAGGGATGTCATGATGATCGACGTGTAGCGCGGGAGGCGGATCGGCTGAGCGAGGGCAGGCGCGTGCGGGCGCTCTACCGGAAGGGCGCATTCAGCGCGCCGGTCGTCGCAGGTCTCGCAGGCTGAGCCGGGTCATCATGGAAAGCGCGTCTAGCAGAGCACCCGAGCGGCGTCCATCCATCTTGTGTCGATCCTCAGCGGGGGCTTGTCGGTCTTGCGGCATTGGTCTCAACTCGGGTCTCCAGCGGGGGAACAGGCCACGGAAGCCGCAGGCGATCTCGCCTGTCGGAACGGAGACGACCAATGTCCGGATATAAGCCGCTCGCCGCCGCCCTGCTTCTGGTGGCGATTGCCATGCCCGCTCACGCCCAGCAGCCGGCGCCGCCGAAGGAACCCCTCCGGGACGAGTTCTTCTGGTTGGGTGAGATCAACAAGGCGAGCACGGTCATCAATGCCGAGCAGGGCCTGCTCGACCGCGCGCTGGCGCCGAAGCTGGCTCAGGGCATCGCCAGGGTCATCGAGGCCGGCAACCAGCCCGGCGCGAGGCGCCCTTCGACCGTCATCAGTTTCGAGCCCCTGATGATCAAGGAGGCTGGAGTCGAGGTCACGCTGATCCATGCCGGGCGCTCCAGCCAGGACATGCACGCGACCTATCGCGCCGCGATCCTGCGCGACCGGCTGCTGACACTCGGCGACCAGCTCAACCGAGCGACGCGGACGATGGTCGAGCTCGCAGCGACGCATCGCGGCACGATCGTGCCCAACTACACCAACGGCGTCGCGGCCCAGCCCAACAGCTACGGCCACTACCTCCTCGGCCTCGTCGCCGGGCTCGATCGCGACGCGCAGCGCATCCGCGAGACTTATGCCCGCGTCGACCGCTCGCCGATGGGGACCACCGTGCTCAACGGCACGAGCTGGCCGCTCGATCGCCAGCGCATGGCCGATTATCTCGGCTTCGCCGGCCTCGTCGAGAATGCCTATGACGCCTCCCAGATCGCCGCAGCCGATTTGCCGGTCGAGGTCGGTGGCATCGTCACCGGCATCGCGCTCCATGTCGGCGGCTTCATCGAGGACGTGATGACGCAATATGCGCAGTCGCGGCCCTGGATCATCCTGCGCGAGGGCGGCGGCAACACCTATGTCTCCAGCGCCATGCCGCAGAAGCGTAATCCGGGCCTGCTGAACGGCACGCGCGAGGACGCCTCGACCGCGCTCTCGCTGGCGATCGGGCCGGTCTTCAGGGCGCATAACATCCCGCCCGGCATGCCCGACGCCAAGGACGCCAAAGCCAACAGCGCCATGACCGACAGTGCGACCAAGGCTCTCCAGGGGCTCGACCGCATCCTGAAGGCACTCGCCATCGACCCGGAACGCGCGCTGGAAGAGCTGAACAGCGACTGGACGGCGTCGCAGGAACTCGCCGACGTGCTGATGCGGAAATACAAATTGCCCTTCCGCGCCGGCCATCATTTCGCGTCGGAGGTCGTCGACTACGCCAAGCTCCACAACATCAAGCCGACCGAATTTCCCTATGCGCAGGCGCAGGCGATCTACCGCAAGGCAGCGCCGGAAATGGGGCTCGCCGCAGCCGATCTGCCCATGAGCGAGGCCGAGTTCCGCTCGACGCTCGATCCCGTCGCGATCATCAAGAACCGGGCGACTTCGGGCGGCCCGCAGCCGGCCGAGATGGACCGGATGCTGGCGGAAGCGAAGCAGCGCCTCGACCGGCAAGATGTCTGGATCAAGGATCGGCGCGCCAGGATCACGGCCGGTCTCGCCAAGCTCGACGCCGATTTCGGCACGCTGGCGAAAAGCGCGAACTGACCAACCGGGCCGCGGCCGTCACCAATCCGTGGTCGGCGGCTGCCCGGACAGGATCTCCGCCAGCCGCCGCCGCGTGGCGGGTGTCGTGCCTTCCGGCAGGCTGTCGAGCGGAAAGAAGCCGGCCTCGGCGATCTCGCGGTCGGGCTGCTTGATGCGTTCGATCCGGAACTGGCGGAGGACATAGACGGCGACATGATCGCGTCGCGAGATCCTGCGGTTGAAGAACAGCCCATGCAGGATCGGCCGCTCGGTCGGAGCGATACCCGCCTCCTCCGACAATTCGCGTTCCAGCGACAATTCTGCGGTTTCGCCGACCTCGACCCCGCCGCCGGGGAAATGCCAGCCGGGCACATAGGTATGGCGGATCAGGAAGACCTCGCCGCGATCGTTCAGCACGACGGCGCGCACGCCGAAAGTCATGCCCCGCGCGAAGCGGAAATAGAGATGGAGCAATCGCGTCACCGCGCGCTGCGCGAGTGTCCGTTGCTGCTCGGGGTCGGCCACTGGCTGCGGATTTGACGATTGCATCCGATCGAGTCTCAAGGGCGAGTTAATTGTCTATGCAAAAACCGCATGACGGACCGTCAAGCAGATCAGTTGTTCCGCCACAAACGCGCCCCAAATGAGGCAGATACCGCAGCGCAACATCAGGACCCAGGAACCATGCTTCTCTCTTTCATCATCGCTCGCTTCAAGGCCAAGCCGGCCTATGTCTGGAAGCCCGCCGTCACCATGACCGATTCCCGCATCGTGTCGGAACTGACCGGCGCCGCCAACTGAGGTCTTCCGACCCTTCCGCAGTCCAGGCGCGCCACGGCGCGCTTGACTGACGGCCTCCTGCGGGGGCAAGCGCTAGAGCGTGTTCAAGCTCGCGCATCTGTCCGACCCGCATCTTGGCCCGCTCGCCGGGTTTTCGCTGCATCAGCTCTTTGGCAAGCGTGCGACCGGCTACGTCAACTGGCGTCGCAAGCGTCGGCACGCCCATGACATGGATATCCTGGCGCGCATCGTCGCCGACATCCACGCGCATGAGCCCGACCATATCGCCTGCACCGGCGATGTCGCCCATATCGGCCTGCCCAACGAGTTCAAGACCGCGATAGCCTTTCTCGACGAACTCGGCCCGCGCGAGAAGGTCAGCTTCGTGCCGGGCAACCACGACGCCTATGCCCGCTCCTCGCTGAAGCCCCTGGCGGGCCTGCTCGCGCCCTGGATCGCCGATGACGAAGGCAAGGCCGGTTATCCCTGGTATCGCCGCCGCGGACCCGTCGCGCTGATCGGCGTCAACAGCGGCGTGCCCACCCTCCCCCTGATGGCGACAGGCCGCGTCGGCGGCGAGCAGATCGCCCGGACCGAGGCCCTGCTCGACCGTGCCCGCGACGAAGGGCTGATCCGCGTCGTGCTGATCCATCATCCGCCCTATCTCGGCGGCGCCAGGCGCGGCCGCGAATTGGTGGATGCAGCCGCCTTCGAGGCGATGCTGAAGCGCAAGGGCGCCGACCTCGTCCTCCACGGCCACAATCACAGCTTCTCGCTGGCCTGGCGCCCGGGCCTCCGCCGCGACGTGCCGATCGTCGGCGTGCCCTCGGCCTCGATCGGCCCGCGCGGGCATGGCGAACTCGGAACCTGGCACCTGTTCCGCATCGAGGGCGACGCCAGCGCGCCACGGATCACGCTGGAGCAGCGCGGCTTCGAGCCCAACGGCACCGTCATCCTCCGTCAGGACATCGCGCTGCACGCAAAGCTGGCCTGACGGGTCTCGCAGCGGATTCCACATACCCGTTTACCGGTCTTTCACGCGCGAATCGTAGGATTCCCTAGCGGAAGGAACGTGTCATGTTCGCAGGGACACTCGGCAGGAGCCAATTCTTCGTCAGGTCCTGCATCGTCGGCATCGCCGAGACGGTGCTCCTGCTCATCTGTATCGCCATGCAATACCAGGCCTTCATCGGCCCGCCCGGTGAGGGGCGCTATCAGCTCGCCGTGACCGTATTTCTGGTCAGCGGCTTCTTCTGCTTCAAGCGCATCGGCTTCGCCATCAGGCGCAATCGCGATGCGGGCGGCAGCGACCTCCTGCCCGGCCTCTATGCCATTGGCATCTGCGCCGTGCTCGTCCTTCAGGTCCAGGCTCTGGTCGTCAGGACCAATGACAACCCGCTGAATGGCCTGGAATATGTCGGCCCGCTCTATCTCGCCCTGTCCGGCGTCTGGCTCTACCTGCTGCTCGCGGCATCCGAACCGGGCGGAGCCCGGATCGGCGATGCACCTGCGCCGAGCAGAAGCCGCTTCGGCAACGCCGATACGGCAACCACGCCTTCACAGCTCTCACTGGCGATGGAGCAGGCGATCGCTGGCACGAAACCCATTCCGGCCGCACCGATGCCGGCCCAGCCTCAGGGCTTCCTCGGATCGGTTCGGCGCGCCCCGCCGCCGCCCCAGCGTACCGAATTCGGCCGGCGCGGTGTCAAATAGGGGCCTCCCGGCTCAGACGCAGCGGCCGCCGTCGACGGCCAGCACCGAACCCGTCACCATGTCGGCCTCGTCCGAGCACAGGAACAGCGCGGCATTGGCGATGTCCTGCGGCGTCGAGAAGCGGCCCCACGGAATCGAGGCGGTGAATTGCGCGCGACGCTCCGGCGTATCCTCGCCCATGAAGGTGGCGAGCAGAGGCGTCTCGCCTGCGACCGGGGCGATGGCGTTGACGCGGATCTTGTCCGGCGCAAGTTCGACCGCCATCGACTGCGAGATCAGGTTCGCGGCGCCCTTCGAGCCGTTGTACCAGGTCAGGCCCGGACGCGGACGCAGGCCCGCCGTCGAACCGATATTCAGGATCACGCCGCCGCCATGCTGCCGGAAATGCGGCACGGTGGCGCGCGCCATCAGATAGATCGACTTCACGTTCACCGCGAAGATGCGGTCGAATTCCTCCTCGGTCACCTCGGTCATCGGCTTGTTGCGATGGGTGGTGCCGGCATTGTTCACGACGATGTCGAGCCGCCCGACCTTGGCGAGGATCTTCTCGACAGCCTTGTCGACGCTCTTGGCCTTGCCGACATCGCAGGTCACCGCGAAGGCCTTGCGGCCGATCGCCTTTGCGGCCTCCTTGGCCTTGTCGCCGTTGATGTCCAGCACCGCGACGCGCGCACCCTCGCGCACGAAGGTCTCGGCGATGCCGAAGCCGAATCCCTGCGCTGCGCCGGTCACCAGCGCGGTCTTGCCCTTCAGTCTCATGGTCGCTCCTCGTGCTCTGCGATTGCGCGATGTTTGAAACGATTGAGCGCCCCGGTAAATGCGCTTTCGCGCGCAGGCGGGTGCGAAAATCGGATAGCGGGACCTTCCCTTCTCCCCTTGCGGGAGAAGGTGGCGGCGCGAAGCGCTGACGGATGAGGGGTCGCGCCATCCTCAATCGCTAGCGATCGGCCTCGCGAGACCCCTCACCCTAACCCTCTCCCGCAAGGGGAGAGGGGACAGGTTTACGCCCCGATCTCCTCGCGCAGCATCTCCAGCTCCAGCCAGCGCTCCTCGGCCTCGCCGATCTCACGTGCGACCTCTTCCAGCCGCGTCGTTGCCTTGGCGAAAAGCTTCGGATCGCGTGTGTAGAGATCGCCCGCCACGGCGGTATTGAGCTTTGCGGCCTCGGCCTGCAGTGCCTCGATCTTCTTCGGCAGCGTCTCCAGCGCATGCTTCTCGTTGAAGGAGAGCTTGCGCTTGGAGGCGGATGCGGCCGGCGCCGCGGCAGCCACCTTGGGAGCAGCAGGCGCCGCCTTCTCGACCGGCCGCGCCTTGGCCCCGACGCCGCGCCCGCGCTGCGCCAGCATGTCGGAATAGCCGCCCGCGAACTCCGTCCACACGCCGTCGCCATCCGAGATCAGCACCGACGAGACGACGCGATCGATGAAGTCGCGGTCATGGCTGACCAGCAGGACCGTGCCCTGGTAGTCGGCCAGCAGTTCCTGCAGCAGGTCGAGCGTCTCGAGATCGAGATCGTTGGTCGGCTCGTCGAGCACCAGCAGGTTCGAGGGCTTGGCCAGCGCGCGCGCCAGCATCAATCGCCCGCGCTCGCCTCCGGAGAGCGCGCCGACCGGCGTGCCGCGCTGGATCGGCTGGAACAGGAAGTCCTTCATATAGGCGACGACATGACGCGGCGTGTCGCCGACCATGACCTGGTCGGAGCCGCCCCCGGTCAACGCATCGCCGAGCGGCGTCGCCGGATCGAGGCTTTCGCGGCGCTGGTCGAGCGTCACCATCTCCAGCGCCGTACCCAGTTTCACGGTGCCGCTGTCAGGCGCGAGCGCCCCGGTCAGCAGATTGATCAATGTGGTCTTGCCGGCGCCATTCGGCCCGACGATGCCGATCCGGTCGCCCCGCGCGACGCGCAGCGACAGGTTCTTGATCACGACATTGTCGCCATAGGCCTTGGCGACATCGATCGCCTCGATCACGAGCTTGCCGGAGGTCTGCGCCTCGCTCGCCTCCAACCGGACATTGCCCTGCGCGGCCCGTGCGGTGCGGCGTTGGTCGCGCAGTGCATGGAGCTCGCCGAGGCGGCGCTGGTTGCGGGTGCGCCTTGCACTGACGCCATAGCGCAGCCAATCCTCCTCGCGGGCGATCTTGCGGTCGAGCTTGTGGCGGTCGAGTTCCTCCTGCGCGAGCACCTCGTCGCGCCAGGCCTCGAACTCGCCGAAGCCTCTCTCGGCCCGCCGCGTCACGCCGCGATCGAGCCAGATCGTGGCCCGCGACAGCGAGGTCAGGAAGCGCCGGTCGTGGCTGATCAGCACCATGGCCGAGCGCAGGGACTTCAGCTCCTGTTCCAGCCATTCGATGACCGGCAGGTCGAGATGATTGGTCGGCTCGTCCAGCAGCAGGATGTCGGGCTCAGGCGCCAGCACCCGTGCCAGCGCCGCGCGACGCCCCTCGCCGCCCGACATGGTGGCGGGGTCTTCCTCGCCGGTCAGGCCGAGTTCGGTGATGAGGTATTGCGCGCGATAGGCGTCGTCGCCCGGCCCGAGCCCCGCCTCGACATAGGCAAGCGAGGTCTTGTAGCCGGTGAAGTCCGGCTCCTGAGGCAGATAGCGGATGGTCGAGCCCGGTTGGACGAAGCGTTCGGCATGATCGGGATCGACGATTCCCGCCGCGATCTTCAGTAGCGTCGACTTGCCCGAGCCGTTGCGGCCGACCAGGCAAACGCGTTCGCCGGCCGAGACCGCAATTTCGGCGGCTTCGAGCAGCGGTTGTCCGCCGAAGGTAAGCGCGACGTCGCGCAGGTGCAGCAAAGGGGCCATGATCCGTCCTGTGTTCGGCCTGCGGGATAGACCGCCACTGCTTCGCTGTCACGCCTGACAGAACCCACCTTTGTCATTCCGGGGCTTCGCGCAGCGAAGAACCCGGAACCTACGACCGGGCGAGCGGCTAACGACCGGGCATTGAAGGCCTCACCCGGTCGTAGGTTCCGGGTTCACGCCTGCGGCGTGCCCCGGAATGACAAGCGTCTGGCTCGAAGCGGTGTGATCAAGTGCCATGGCACGGCCCTTGCCAGCTCCTTCCCGCCCCTTATCGTGATCGGGAGCAAGACCTGATGAGTCCAAGAGCGATGCCCAGCGAACGCCCGATCGGGATCGGCCATAATGGCGGCCCGCCGCTGAAGGAGCGCAAGCGCCGCGCAGCCACCGGCTCCGGCACGATCGGCCGCTATTTCGACTGGCGCTTCGCCCATCGCAAGGCCTGGAAGAAGCCGCGCGAAATCGCGCTCAGGCGTGAGGAAAAGGCCTCGGCGCTCGGCCTCACCTATGAGGAATACTCGGTGGAGGTTATGGAGCGCGGCTATTTCCCGCAGCCCGAGCATGTCGAGACGATCAAGCCGAAACGCGCCCAGCGACGCAAGGATGGCGGCGTGGTCGGCCAGTCGCTCAAGGGCATGAAGCTGAGCTGAGCCGCCTCAGTTGCCCAGCCAGCGCCGGGCCAGCCGCGTCGCCGGCTTCTCGAAGAAGCGGTAGAGCAACAGCGCCGCAACGACCGAGCCGGCGAGCGCCAGCGCGACGTAGAGCGCGGGGGAGTACAAGCCAAGCCGCAGCACGACTTCGCGCATCCCGCGGATCACGAAGGGATGGACGAGATAAAGCGCGTAGGAGGCATCGCCCACAGCGGCCAAAGCCTTCACCGGCTTCAGGGGCACGATGCCCTCGCGACCGCAGCCGGCAGCCAGCATCAGGAGGACGGCCGCCCCTCCCCGCCACAACACGCTGCTCCAGGGACCGTCCGCGCCCGGAACATGGGCAGCCGCGACCAATAATGCGGCACCGGCCACCGCGACGGCGATCCGCAACACCCCGTGCAAGCGCAGGCCCTTCTGCCGGAGGACCGCGATGCCCATACCGGCGGCGAATTCGAGCACGATCGGCTGCCCCCAAAAGCCGAAGGGCAGCGAGAGCGGTCCCTTCAAGCTTTCGGCCGCGACCAGAAGCGCCAAAGCGAGCGTGATCGCCGGCAAGGTCCAGCGCCGCGGCAGCGTCAGACTGGCCGCGAACAGGACGTAGAACAGCATCTCGTAGTTCAAGGTCCAGCCCAGCGAATAGACCGGCTGGACGAAGCCCTGGGTCGAGACCACCGGCCAGAACAGGTAGGAGCCGAGGATCTGCTGGAGGCTCGGCACGCCCGAATTGAGCACGGCCGGAACAGCGAGCCCGACCAGCAGGAACAGCGTCGTCATCGCCCAATAGAGCGGCACGATCCGCGCCAGCCGACGCTTCAGGAACAGGCGCGCCGCGCCGTCGCGCCCGAACAGGTCCTGCGAGGCATGGACCATGATGAAACCGGAGACGACGAAGAAGATGTCGACGCCCGCCATCCAGGGCAGGAGGTCACTGCGCGTGAAGCTCAGGCCCGCGCGTGCCGCGACCACGGCGGCATCCGGCTGGACATGGTGGATCGCGACCATGAAGGCCGCGAGCGCGCGCAGGACCTGGATCGAATGGATGGGCTGCACGCGGACCTGTGCGACGTGGTGAGAAGGCCGCTCAGCCAAACCACAGCCGCTTGGGATCGTCGAGCCCGAAGCGATGGAGATTGGCGGCGATCGCGGCCAATCCCTGCTCGGCTGCGTCCGTCGCGGTAATGACATGCAGGGCGAAACGCTCCGCCAGCTCCTCCATCGGCGGCTTGCCGGCGAAGGCCGCGCGAATCGCCGCCTTGTCCGCGAGCGGCAGCAGGTGCGGCGCGATGCCGCCGGCGATGAAGACGCCACCGGTCGCCTTGAAGACCAGCGCAAGATCGCCGGCGACCCGCGCCAGCAGGCGCCAGAAGCAGACGACGGCCATCAGCGCCGCCGGATCGCCGTCATGCGCGAGGCGGGAGACATCGGCTGCGCTGACCTCGGCCTCCAGCATGCCGGAAGTCCGCGCCACCGCCTTGTGCAGGCGTACCAGCCCGTCGCCGCTCAAGAGATGCTCGACGGTGAGCCGCGGAATGCCCTCGCTCAGCGCCGGCCAGATGCGTTGCTCGGTCTGGTCCTCCGGGCCGATGCCGATATGGCCGGATTCGGTGGGAATCAGCATGCCGCGCTCGCCCCGCATCAGGAGCGCCGCCGCGCCGAAACCGGTCCCCGGCCCCAGCACCAGCTTGACGCCCTCAGGCTCGGGGTCGCCTTCCACCAGCGTCGAAAGGTCACCCGGCCTCAGCACGGCGAGCGAGGCAGAAAGCGCCTCGAAATCATTGACCATCAACCCTTGGCTCAGTCCGAGCGCGCCCGCGATCCGCGACCCGTCGAGATGCCAGACCGCGTTGGTCAGCTGCGCCTGCCGGCCGTCGAGCGGGCCGGCGACCGCCAGCACGGCCGAACGCGGCTTCTCCGGCACATCGGCGAGCACGGCGGCGAAGGCGGCTTCCGCCGTCGGATAGCTGCCCGTACCGATCCGCGCGAGTGGCCGATGCGCGCACTCCGCATCGCTGACCAACGACAGGCGGCAATTGGTGCCGCCGATATCGGCGACCAGAACCGGATAGGAGATCGAGGGCGGGCGCATCAGAGCGGCTTCCGCCAGGGCGCGAACCAGCCGAGCCCTTCGAGCGTGCCGGCCTCCGGCCGGTACTCGCAGCCGACGAAGCCGTCATAGCCGAGGCCATCGAGTTCGCTGAAGAGCGTCGGGTAATCCGGGCCAGAGGCATCCGGCTCGTGGCGACCATTGGCGCGGGCGATCTGGACATGGCCGACGAGCGGATAGACCGCCTTCAGCTTGGCCGAGACGTCGCCATGGATCAGTTCGCAATGATACATGTCGAATTGCAGCCGAACATTCGGCCGGCCGGATTCGCGGACATAGGCCGCCGCCTGGTCGAAATCACCGAGGAAATAGCCCGGCATGTCCTTGCCGTTGATCGGCTCCAGCAGGAGGTCGATGCCCTGCTCGCCGAGCTTGTCGGCGGCATAGGCGAGCGAGGCCCGGTAGGTCTTCTGCGCGATGGGGTCGTTCGGGTCGGCAAGCCCCGCCATCATATGCAGGCGCTTGACCCCGGTCTCGTGGACATAGGACAGCGCGGTGTCGACCGCGGCCCTGAATTCGCTCTCGCGGCCCGTCAGGGCCGCGATCCCGCGCTCGCCCCGGCCGAAATCGCCAGGCGGCAGGTTGTAGAGCGCCTGCGTCAGGTTGCTGCCCGCCAGCGCAAGCCCGACTTGCTCGGGCGTATGCTCGTAGGGGAACAGGAATTCGACAGCCTCGAACCCCGCCTCGGCGGCTGCCTTGAAGCGATCGAGGAATTCCCATTCGGTGAACATCATCGACAGGTTGGCGGCAAAACGCGGCATGGGTCTCTCTGCAGGCTGGGCGGTATCGGTCGCCGCAGGCTAAACCGATGCGCCCGCCGCGTCATGGCCAAACGCGGCAGGGAGGCAATGCGTTCCGCTACACCATCAACCACAGGACAGGTCATCCCGGGCAGAGCGAAGCGCAGACCCGGGATCCATTCCGGAACGGTTCAGGCATGGATCCCGGATCGGCGCGGCTACGCCGCTTGTCCGGGATGACATCACCTTGACGCCGCAGCCCCTTTAAACCTCACTTCTTCTCCGGCTTCGGCGGCGGGTTCGGATCCGTCGAGAAGCGCCGGAACACCATGTCGGGCGAGGAGGTGTTGTGGCGCGAATGCGTCGTGCGCCCCATCCAGATATCGGTCGCCTTGCCGCCGGGATAGGACATCAGCGCTTCCTCGCGCCAGCCCTTGGCGCCGGGCTCGCGTAGCGCGATGCGGGCGACATCGTTGTTGAACTCGGTGACATACATCGAGCGCAGCGCCAGGAAGCCCTTGCCGCCGGTCACCGGCTTGTCGAGCACGGCATCGAGCACCATCCGGTTCTCGTCGACGCTGTCGAGCTTCAGGCTGCCCGAAGAGCCGTCCTTGAAGTTCAGCTTGAAGGTCAGCGTCTTCGGGTCGAACGCGATCTCCTTGATGTTCACGACCGGGCGCCCCTCCTGCTCGATCGGCCCGAACAGGAAGGACGAGCCGTAGGAGGAGAAGCCGAGATGCTCCGGCGGCAGCGGCCGGGCCCGCCAGTTGCCATCCTGCGGATAGACGACCAGCACCTCATGCGACTTGTCCTTGCCGAGCTTCCAGAGCTGGACGAGATGCAGGCCCTTCTCGACCCGGTCGCCGACGCGGAAGGTCGCCTCGGCCGGACGCCAGAAGCTCGGGAAGGTGTAGCCGACCAGCCAGTAGTCGATCGATTCGTAGAAGGTGACGCGGCGCGGCGGTGTCGGCGGCGCGAAGGACGGATCGCCCTTCATGTCGCAATTCGTCCAGTCGGCATCCCAGTTGTCGCGCACGAGGCCCGCGACATAGGCCGGATGCGCCGCCTCGATCTGGAAGCGCCGGACCTCGGGCGAGACCGCCTTGATCGTGACGTTGTCCTTCTCGGCACAGAGCACCGGTTCGGATTCGTTCTTCACCTCGACGGCAACCTCGCCTGCTGCCCGCGCGACCGTCAGCGAGGCGAGGAGAACGAACGAAACCGCGAGCGGGCGAAGCAAACGAGTCATGGTGATCCCTGATGATGAGGTTCAGCCAGCCTGAGCGCTATGAGATGAACCGCGGCTGACCGGCTTGTGGCGAAACCGCGGCAGCCGCGACAACGAGCCCGCTTCCGGCGACCGACGCAGCACTGCTACGAACGGAAGGCGCAAAAGTTCCCATCCCCGCAACCGACGGAGCGATCGATGCAGCCGCTGCTTTTGGGTGCCGGGGTGGTGATGGCGTTGACGGCGCTGGTGCATTCGGTCGTCGGCGAGGCCCTGATCTTCCGGCAACTGCGCAGCAGCGGCATCGTTCCGACCGAAGGCGGTCCGCTGCTCCGGGAGCGCCATATCCGGATCCTGTGGGCGAGCTGGCACCTCGTCAGCATCCTCGGCTGGGCACTCGCCGCGATCCTGATCGCGATCGCGCAGGCACCGGCCACGCCTCTGCCGAACGCATGGCTGCTGAGGGTTGCAATAGCAGCATCGCTTGCCGGCTCGGCGCTGGTGCTGTTCGCGACGCGCGGGCGCCATCCCGGCTGGTTGAGCCTGCTGGTGGCCGCGATCCTCGCCTGGCTTGGCGCGAGCAGCCTCTAAGACTGCCTCAGCTGGTCAGGATGGCGTAGACATCGCCCGAATTGGCCTCGTGCGGCAGCCCGCGCAGGTAATCGCCCATCGCGTCCGCACTCGCCGGCTCGCCGAGCTCAAGCATCTGGCTCTCGCCGATCGCGACATTGAAGCGATAGGGGCCGAGCGTCTCCAGCAGCGCGAGACAGGCTTCGGCAACCTCGCGCTGGATCGTCGTGAATTCGAAGGATATCACCGGAACCGCCTTGGTCAGGCCGGCCAGCACATGCGCCTCGAAACCCTCGACATCGATCTTGAGCAGCTTCGGCAGGCCGTAGCGCAGGATCAATCGGTCGAGCGTGGTGCAGGGCACCGCGATCTCGTGGTCCCAGACCTGCCCCTCCCAGCCTCCAGCCCCCGCAGCCGCGCCGATGAAGGCGGCCGAGGCCGTCGAGACCGTGGGATTCTCGCTGTTGATCCTGAGCGCGATCGATCCCTCATGGTCGCCGCAGGCCGCCTCGACCAGCGTCACCAGCGGGTCGCGCCGGTGGATCAGGCGGATGACGCGGGCCGGCCCGGGCTGCGGCTCCAGCGCGACGACACGCGCGCCCAGACGGCGGAAGGAGGAGATCCGGTCGCCGACATGGGCGCCGATATCGAAGGCGAGATCGCCCGGCGATAGGAAGGCCCCGTAGAGCCGGTCCATCGCCGCGTGGCGCTCCTTGTCGCCGTGATAGATGCGCAGCGAGCGCGACAGCGCCTTCACCGTTCCCTTGGGATAGGTGACGGCGTTCATGCCGCCTCTCCGTCGCGGATCGCGGCCAGCACCGGCGGCAGGTCGAAATCCTCAGGGATGCCGCAGAGCCCGCGCCGCGCCAGCCAGGCGCCGCAAGCGGGCGCCGCCGTCAGCATGGCGAACGGGATCGCCAGCACATAGCCTGCGGTGAGCGGCAGCGACCAGACCAGAACCGCCGGGGCCATCAGGCCCAGCGTGACGAAGAGATAGACCCCGAACAGGAGATGCGGCCACAGGCCGGCAAAAGCCGTCGCGAAGGACAGGGCATGGGCGTCGCGCGCCTGCCCGTTCCAGCCGATCCTCGCCCGGCCGAAGGCGAGCCCGATCGTGAACAGCGTCGTCCGGAAGCTCGAGACCGCGCCTTGCAGGAACGAAAACGCAAGCTCGATCGCCGCCGAGGCGAGGAAGCGTGCCCTGCCGCCATAGCGTTCGACACCACCTCGCGTCAGCAGGATATCGGCGAAGCCCGCGAGCTTCGGCGAGAGGTACATCGCCAGGAACAGCAGGTAGAGCCCGCCGGCCAGCACGACCGGGTAGTCGGCAATCGCCCGATCCTCGAAGACCTTGAGCGGGAGAAGCGCGATCATCAGCGTCCAGGCCGGCAGGCCGAGGAACATCAGGATCGCCCAGATGAGCTGGAAGCGGCTCATCGGTTTGAGGCCGGGAATGTCGATCAACTTGAGATATTGCAGGTTGCCGAGGCACCAGCGCAGGTCGCGCTTGGCGAATTCCAGCATCGTCGGCGGGTTCTCTTCCCAGCTTCCGCCCTCGACCGGCAGCACGCGCACCTCGTAGCCGGCGCGGCGCATCAGGGTCGCCTCGACCTGATCATGGCTCATCACCGCGCCGCCCAGGGGCGGACCGCCCGACAGCACCGGCAGACGGCAGTGCTCGCGGAACGGCGCGATCCGCACCAGCGCATTATGCCCCCAGAATGGCCCGCAATCGCCGCCCCACCAGGCCGAGCCCATGGTGTAGGGCCGCATGCCGTGGCGCATGCCGAACTGGAAGATACGGGCGAAGGCCGAACGGCTGGGCATGCCGACCACGAGGCTTTGCAGGATTCCGAGCTTCGGATGGGCCTGCATCATTCGCGCCATGTCCAGGATCGTCTCGCCCGCCATGACGCTGTCGGCATCGAGCGGCAGCATCACTTCGTAGCGCTCGCCCCAGCGCTCGCAGAAATCGCGGAGGTTGCCGGCCTTGAACCCGTCATTGTCGCTGCGGCGGCGATAGGTCAGCCGCGCAGGATCGCCGAGTTCGCGCGCCCACGCCTCGGCCAGCTTCTCCTCGGCCGCGGCAACGGCGGGGTCGTTGGTGTCCGACAGCACGAAATAGTCGAACCAGGCGCCCTCGCCGGTCGCATCGAGGCTGTCCTTGACCACCTTCAGCCGCCGGAAGGCCCGCGCCGGGTCCTCGTTGCGCAGCGTCATCAGCACGGCGGAACGCAGGGTCAGCGGCGTCGTTTCCGCGCTGGCCGCAACGAAGGGCGCGACTTCGGCAAGCCCATCCGCCTTGCCATGAAGCAGCCACAGCCCGATCGCGGCGTTCCAGAAGCCGAGCACAGTCCAGGGCGCGCCGAACAGGAAGGCGATGAAGATCGCGACATCCGCAACGCTCCAGCCGCCCGCACCCAGCACGCGCGCCAGCCCGGCGAGCAGCAGGGCCAGCGTGACGAGGTTCAAGGCAAGGACGAGGAACCGGCGGCGGCGCAGCACGGTTTCGGCCTGCAGCCCGGCCGGCGTCAGACCGTTCGGCCCGGCCTCTTGCGTCGCCCGCCGGAACGTGGTCGGAGCGGGACGCTGGTTCATGGCGGTCTCTGTCATGGTAGGCAGACAGGCTCGGACAGACGGGATCGGACGCGAATGGCGCGGGAGCTAAAGCCTGCAAAATCGACTGACGCAAGGGCAAAGGCTCTTGCGCTTTGGTATACAGCGCCCCGTGAATGCAACCTGAATGAAGTCGCCCTGCCTGCACTTGGGCCGGATGACTGCCTGCTCACCACGCTCTGGAGCGGCGTCAGCCGCGGCACCGAGCGGCTGGTCTGCGAAGGCCGCGTACCGGTCTCGGAGCATGAGCGCATGCGTGCGCCGTTCCAGCAGGGCAACTTCCCGTTCCCCGTCAAATACGGTTATTGCGCCGTCGGCCGCGTCGATGCAGGCCCGCAGGACATGCTCGGCCGCATCGCCTTCTGCCTGCATCCGCATCAGGATCGCTTCGTCGCGCCACGCAGCAGCCTTGTCCCGGTGCCGGACACGGTGCCGGCCCGGCGCGCCATCCTTGCCGCGAACATGGAGACGGCCCTCAACGCCCATTGGGATGCCCGCTCCGGTCCCGCTGACAGGATCGTGATCGTCGGCGGCGGCGTTCTCGGCCTGCTCGTCGCCTGGCTGGCCGCGCGTTTGCCGGGAGCCGAGGTCACGCTCGTCGATGTCGAGCCGAGCCGGGCCGCTCTTGCCGCTACACTGGGCTTCGGCTTCGCCCTGCCCGATGCCGCCCCGCGCGATGCCGATCTCGTCTTTCACGCCAGCGCGACGGCAGCGGGCCTCGAAACCGCCATCGCGGCAGCAGGCACCGAATCACGCATCGTCGAACTGAGCTGGTACGGCGAGGGCTTCGTGCCCGCCGCGCTCGGCGGCACCTTCCATGCGCGCCGTTTGCAACTGATCTCGTCGCAGGTCGGACTAGTATCGGCCTCGCGGCGTGCCCGCTGGGATTACGCCCGGCGCGCCCAGGCCGCGATGGCCCTGCTCGCCGACGATAGGCTCGATGCGCTGATCACCGACGAGATTGCCTTTCGCGAACTGCCGCAGCGCTTGCCCGGCCTGCTCGCGCCGGGCGCCGCTGGCCTGACCGCCGCGATTTGCTATGAAACGCGGCCCTGACCGGGCCGCCTGACCAATCCATCTCCGGGAGATCGCATGTTTTCCGTCGAAGTCCGCGACCGCATCATGATCGGCCATTCCCTGCCCGATCCCTTCTTCGGTCCGGCGCAGAACATGCACGGCGCCACTTTCGTGGTCGATGTCGCCTTCTTCCGCGAGACGCTGAACCGGCAGAACGTCGTGGTCGATATCGGCGCCGCGCTCGACACCCTCGCCGAGACGCTGAAGCCGCTGAAGTATCAGAATCTCGACGCCCTCCCGCAATTCGCGGGCGTGCTGACCACCACTGAATTCCTCTGCAAGCACATCTTCGACGCCATGGCGGCGGCGGCGAAGTCCGGCGCGCTCGGCGCCGATGGCGCAGGACTGGACAGGATTCGCGTGACCCTGCACGAGACCGACCTCGCGCGCGCCAGCTACGAGGGCGCGCTGGCGTGAGCGGCATCGTCTTCGCCATTCCCGGCGACATCGATGCGCCCACCGGCGGGTACGGCTACGACCGGCGCCTTCTGCGCGAGTGGCGGGAAGCCGGTATCGAGGCCCGTCATCTCGGCCTACCGGGCTCCTTTCCTTTTCCCACCGATGTCGATCTCGCCTCGACGGAACGGCTCCTCGCCGCAACCGCACCCGACGACATCCTGCTGATCGACGGGCTCGCCTATGGCGCGTTCCCGGAAGCGCTCGCGGCGCGGTTCGCGGACCGGCTGATCGCTCTGGTTCACCACCCGCTGGCGCTGGAGACGGGGCACAGCCCGGAGACGGCCGAAGCGTTGCGGCGAAGCGAAACGCTGGCGCTGCGCCATGCCCGCGCCATCGCAGTCACCAGTCCCGCGACGAAGCTAACGCTGGAAGCAGAATTCGACGTACCGGCCGGCAAGATCGCCGTCGCTATTCCCGGCACCGACCCCGCACCGCGTGCGACAGGCTCTGGTCGCAACGATACGCTGCACATGCTCGCCGTCGGGTCCCTCATTCCCCGCAAGGGCTATGGCACCCTCATCGAGGCGTTGCGGACCATCGCGGACCGCTCCTGGACCCTGACCATCACCGGCTCGCCCGATGATGCTCCGGCAATGGCGGCGGATTTGCGCGACGGCATCGCTCGCGCCGGCCTTGCCAAGCGCGTCATCCTGACCGGTGGCGTCGGCACCGAAAAGCTCGCCCAACTCTATGACGAAGCGGATCTTTTCGTGATGTCATCGCTCTACGAGGGCTACGGCATGGTGCTGACCGAAGCGCTGGCGCGCGGCTTGCCGATCGTCACCACATTGAGCGGCGCCGGGGCCGAGGCCCTGCCCGATGCCGCCGCCCTCAAGGTGCCGCCCGGCGACGCTGCGGCACTTGCCAAGGCCCTTGCGAGGCTGATTGATGCGCCGGCAGAGCGTCGGCAGCGTGCCGATGCCGCGTGGGCCGCAGCCGGCGAGCTGAAGCACTGGAGCGAGACTGCGCGTATCGTCGCGGAGGCCTGCCTGCACGTCGGCGGCCGAAAGGTGGGGTAATGGCTGGTTTCTCTCCGGAATGGCTCGCCTTGCGCGAGCCCGCCGATCATGCCGCGCGCAATCCGCAGGTGCTCGCGGCGGTCGGCAGCTATTTCGCCGACAGGGCCTCGCTCTCGGTGCTCGATCTCGGCTGCGGCGCCGGCTCGAACCTGCGCGCAACCTATGCCGCCCTGCCCGATCGCCAGCACTGGACGCTGGTCGACCATGACGCCGAACTCCTCGCCTTTGCCCGCCTGCGCCTCACCGACTGGGCCGACGAGGCGCGCGAGCAGGGCGAGGAACTCGTTCTCGCCAAGGACGGCAAGACGATCACGGTCGACACGCGCAAGGTCGACCTGAACACCGATCTCGAATGGGTGCTCGGCTGGCAGCCCGATCTCGTCACCGCCGCCGCGCTCTTCGATCTCGTTTCGAGGCGCTGGATCGAGCGTTTCGTCACGGCGCTCGCCAGCCAGCACCTGCCGCTCTACGCCGTGCTGACCCATGACGGGCGCGAGACCTGGCAGCCGGAGCATCCGGCCGATACCGGCATCCATGCTGCCTTCACCGACCACCAGCACGGCGACAAGGGCTTTGGACCGGCCGCAGGTCCGGGGGCCAGCGAGATCATGGCCGAGGCCTTCCGCAAGTCGGGCTTCGCCGTATCGAGCGGCGAGAGCGACTGGCTGCTCGACGCCAGGCGCCGGCCTCTGCAGGAAGCGCTGGCGGGAGGCATCGCTGCGGCGGTCGGCGAGACCGGCCGTCTCGATCAGAAGGCGATCGCGGAGTGGCTCGCTGCGCGCCGAGAGGCTCAGTCGGCGATGATCGGCCATCAGGACCTCTGGGCCCGGCCGATCTGAACTTGACGTGTCTCCACGGAACCGCGCCGTCTTTCCGGGGCATTGTGCAGCAATGAGCCAGGAATGCGTGCACCCAGCGTTCCCGTCATGGTCGGGCTTGTCCCGACCATCCACGTCTCCTTTCGCGCCGTGCGGTGTCCAAGACGTGGATGCTTGCCACAAGGGCGAGCATGACGAGCTGCAACAGCGCCATGTTCAATGGATTCCAGGCTCAGGCCCGCGGCCTCTCCCTCCTGGAAATTCTACTTCAACCAAGGCAGCATGCGCCGCATCACACCATCCTTGAGGATCAGGTAGTGGTGCAACGCCGCGCCGATATGGATCAGGGCTAGCACCCCGATCGCCAGCGCGAGCTTGCCGTGGATGTCGAGCACGCGCTTGGCCGCTTCCTCGTTGGGTTTTGCCAGCGCCGGCAGGTCGAATAGACCGAAGATCGTCAGCGCCGGGAACAGCGAGACGCCGATCCAGCCGAGCAACGGTACGACCAGAAGCAGGCCGTAGAGCAGCCAATGCACCAGATGCGAGGCTGCCTTCTGCCACCATGCCAGGGTCGGCTCGTCGGGCGGCGCGCCATGCAGCAGGCGATAGACGAGCCGGCCGGCCATCAGCCACAACAGCAGGAATCCCGTGAGCTTGTGTGCGCTGTAGAGGCCGTTGGTCAGCCCGTCCCAGATATTCAGCACGTTGCCGCGATAGCTCATCGTGAGTCCGACCGGGATCATCACGAAGACCGCTGCCACCGTCACCCAGTGCAGTGTCCGGGCGACCGGGCTGTAGACGCGGGTTGCCGGCGTTTCGCCTTGCATCGGAAAGCCTCCTCACCTGCTGCCGGGACGCTATTCATCTCACGTTCAAGCCCATGCGCCCATAGGGCGGCGACATGCTCCGGAAGTTCCCGTTTCGCTTGCCGATGGACACCATCTGACGCGGTTTTGATCATGGAACCGGCGCCTCGCCCGCCACGTTGCTGGCAGAGCGCACTGCAAGGCCCTATATCGATACCCGATGGTGCCCTGGATGCCCCCTCGGCCGGTCGCGCCGGCCCAATCTGACGGACTTTTCGATGCCTGAGTCGCGTACGCTCTTCGGCCCATCCCCCCAGACAGATCTCGTCAAGGTCGAACGGGCAATCGCCGAGTTTCGCGCCGGCCGCCCGGTCCTGTTCCGCGATGGCGAGCGACTCGCGCTGGCCCTCTCGGCCGAGCTCGCCGACAATGATCTCGTCTCCCGCTTCGATGGCCTGGCGCAGGGTCGCGGCCATCTCGTGCTCAGCGCCGCGCGCCTGCGCCGCCTCGGCGCCAAGGGGCGCCTGGAGACCGGCATCTTCGCGCTGCCGACCATCGATGGCGGCCGCATCGAGACGCTCGCGCTCAAGATCGATGGCCGCATGGATGCGCCCGTCGCCCCGGCCTCCGCCCTCGATGAAGCTGCGCTTGAGTTGGCGCGCCTTTCGCTCGTACTGCCGGCTGTCATCATCGTCCCCGTGAGCGCCGAGACTGTCGCCGGCGAGCCGCTCGTCGAGATCGGGATCGCCGCCGTGACCGGCTACCGCGCCGAGCAGGCGGCGACGCTGAAGATCGTCGGCCGCGCCCCGGTGCCGCTCGAAGGCGCGCCCGACACCGAATTCGTCGTCTTCCGCGGCGGCGAGGGCCTGCGCGATCAGGTTGCGATCATCGTCGGTAAGCCCGACCTTGCCTCTGCCGTGCCGGTGCGCCTGCATTCGGCCTGCCTGACCGGCGATCTCTTCGGCTCGCTGAAATGCGATTGCGGCGACCAGCTCCGCGAGACCGTGCAGTGGATGGCCGAGAACGAGGGCGGTATCCTGCTCTATCTCGACCAGGAAGGCCGCGGCAACGGCATCTCCAACAAGATGCGCGCCTACAAGCTGCAGAGCCAGGGCTGGGATACCTATGACGCCGACGAGGTGCTCGGCTTCGACCTCGACCAGCGCCATTTCGACTTCGCCGCGACCATGCTGAAGCAGCTCGGCGTTGCCAGCGTCGTGGCGCTGACAAACAACCCGCAGAAGATCGGCGCGATCGAGGCTGCCGGCCTCGAGGTCGCCGCGACCCAGCGCGTTCTGGGGCGCCCGAACGCCCACAACGTCCGCTATCTCGCCTCGAAGCGCGACCGTGCCGGCCATTTCATCGACATGGACGCGCTGATGGCGCGCGCCGCCCCGACGGATTGACCGCGTTCCCGCCCGTGATCAGGCCAGGCTGATGCCCGCGCCCGACGACACCTCACCCGACAGCCCCGCACGCTGGCCGCTCGCCAGCGTCTGCGCCATCGTGTTCATCGCCTGGCTTGCTTTGTCCTGGCCCTGGCTCTCGGGCACGCTCACCATCCCCTGGGATGCCAAGGCGCATTTCCATCCGCAGCTCCAGTTTCTGGCCGATGCCTTCCACAAGGGCCTCTCGCCCTTCTGGACGCCCTATGTCTTTTCCGGCTCCCCCCAGGTCGCCGATCCGCAATCCCTGATCTTTTCGCCGTCCTTCGCCCTGATCGCTGCGCTGAATCCGGCCCCGGATTTCCGCTGGAGCGACGGCGCCCTGCTCGGCACCTTGCTGCTCGGCGCGCTCGCCATCGTCCTGATCTTCCGTGACCGCGGCTGGCATCCGGCCGGTGCCGTGGTCGCGGCCCTCTCCTTCGCCTTCGGCGCGGCTGCCGCCTGGCGCATCCAGCATGTCGGGCAGGTGCTGAGCCTCGGCTATTTCGCGGTGACGCTCTTCCTGCTCTCGCGAGCGCTGGAGCGCGGCTCGATCGGCTATGGCTTCGCCGCCGGCATCGTCTCTGGCTTCATGGTGCTGGGGCGCGATCAGGTTGCACTCCTCGGCGTCTATGTCCTCGCGGGCTTGACCATCGCCGCCATCCTGATGGCCAAGAGCCCCTGGCGCGCCGTCCGCGCCAGCCTGCCGCCGCTCATCGCCGGCACGCTCGGCGCCATCCTCGTCGCGACAGTGCCGATCCTGCTGACCGCCTTCATCGCGCAGGAATCGAACCGGCCCGTCATCGATTTCGTCGAGGCCGGCAAGGGCTCGCTTCACCCGGCCGCCCTGCTGACCGGGCTCTTCGCCAATCTCTATGGGGCCGCCGGCCCGCTCGCGGATTTCTGGGGCGCGCCGAGCCCGGCCTGGGAAGCGCGCTTCGACCCGCTCAGCCTCTTCCTCGCCCGGAACATGAGCCAGCTCTATCTCGGCCTGCTGCCGATGGGCCTGATCCTCACGGTCGGCCTCGTCCGCGGCGCACTCTGGCGGCGCGAGATCGTCCCGCTTACCGTCGCGGCCATCATCGTCCTGCTCTTCGCGCTCGGCCGCTATACGCCGGCCTTCCGTGTGCTGTTCGAGCTGCCCGGCATCAGCTTCTACCGCCGCCCGGCCGATGCGCTCTTCATCCTCGGCGCCTTGCTCGCCCTGCTCGGCGGCTATCTCACCCATCTCGTGATGACCGGCACCGCCCCGAAGGCACGGCCCTGGCAGATCGCTCTCGAAGCCTTGATCTTCACGGGCGCGCTTGCCCTTGCGCTCTGGCTCGCCTGGACGATCGGGCGCATCCCGGTCGCGACCATGCCGCTCGTCATCGCCGCGCTTTGCGGCATGCTCTCGCTCGGCGGCCTCATCGCTGCACGCGGACTCGCGGGGCGCGGCTCGGCCCTCACAGCCACCCTGGTGCTGGCAGCGACGCTGACCGTGGACCTTGCCGTCAATAACGGCCCGAGCGAATCCACAGCCCTGCCGGCGCAGACCTACGACGTGCTGCGCAAGGACAGTACCAACGACACCATCGCCCTGCTCAAGCGCGAGACGGCCCGCACCATGGCGCCAGACCGGCGCGACCGAATCGAGCTCGCGGCCATCGACTTCCATTGGCCGAATGCCAGCCTCGTACACGATCTCGACAATACGCTGGGCTACAACCCGCTGCGGCTCGGCCTCTACAGCAAGGCGACCGGCGCCGGAGACCATGTCGCCCTGCCCGACCAGCGCACCTTCTCTCCGCTGATGCCGGGCTACCGCTCCCTGCTCGCCGACATGCTGGGCCTGCGCTTCATCGCGACCGGGGTGCCCGTCGAGCAGATCGACAAGCGCCTTAAACCCGGCGATCTCAAGCAGATCGCCCACACCAAGGACGCCTTCGTCTACGAGAACCCGCGCGCCCTGCCACGCGTGCTGCTGGTCACGGACGCCCAAAAAGCCGATTTCGACGCGATCCTGAAATCCGGCCAATGGCCTGAGGATTTCGACCCGCGCCGCACCGTCCTGCTCGACCGCGATCCCCCGCCCTTGCCCACCGGCCCGCTCGGGCCCGACAGCGTCGCGATCCGCGACTACGGCACCACGACCGTGACGCTCGCGGCCGAGACGGCGCGGGGCGGCTATCTCGTGCTCAACGATGTCTGGCATCATTGGTGGCAGGTCGAGATCGACGGGCTGCCGGCCGAATTGCTGCGCGCCAATGTCCTGTTCCGCGCGGTCGCCGTGCCGCCCGGCAAGTCGACGGTGCGCTTCGTCTTCCGCCCGTTGCAAGGGCTCTGGCACGATATCGTCACGCATCTGCGCAAGCCTCCGGCAACACAGCCGAGCTAGCGGCGACCTCGGCCAAGCGGCGAAAACGCCTCTCCTGCCAGTTTTGGCCGCGCTATCGTGGCAGAGAGCCCGGCCTGATAACCTGACTTGCGAGACAACCATGACGACGGCCTCCGCTTCGACCGGCGGTGAGACGAAGGCAACGCGGCGCGAATGGCTCGGCCTGATCGCCATTGCCCTGCCCTGCATGATCTATTCGATGGATCTGACGGTGCTGAACCTCGCCGTACCGACGCTGATGCGCGAGCTGAAGCCGAGCGCGAGCCAGTTGCTCTGGATCATCGACATCTACGGCTTCATGGTTGCCGGCTTCCTGATGACCATGGGCACGCTGGGGGACCGCATCGGCCGGCGTCGCCTGCTGATGATCGGCGCGGCCTTCTTCGGCGTCGCCTCGACGGTCGCCGCCTTCTCGAACAGCGCCGAGATGCTGATCGCAATGCGCGCCGTGCTCGGCATCGCCGGCGCGACGCTCGCTCCCTCGACGCTCTCGCTGATCACGGTGATGTTCACCGACGAGAAGGAGCGCACCTTCGCCATCTCGATGTGGATCGCCAGCTTCTCGGCCGGCGCCATCATCGGCCCGGTCGTCGGCGGCTTCCTGATCGAGTATTTCTGGTGGGGCTCGGTCTTCCTGATCGCCGTGCCGCCGATGCTGCTGCTCCTCGCGATCGGCCCCATCCTGCTGCCGGAATACCGTGCTCCCAACGCCGGCAGCCTCGATGTCTTCAGCGCGCTGCTGTCGCTCGCGGCCGTGCTGAGCCTCGTCTACGGCATCAAGCACTGGGCGGCCGAGGGCTTCGACTGGCTGGCCGCCACGGCCATCCTCGTCGGCCTCGTCGTCATCCTGATCTTCATCCGGCGCCAGAAGCGGCTTGCCGATCCGATGGTCGATCTCGCCATGTTCCGGATTCCGGCCTTCCGGGCGGCGCTGGCGATCAACCTCGCTGGCATCCTCTTCATGTTCGGTAGCTTCATCTTCCTGGCGCAGTATTTCCAGCTCGTCGCCGGTTTGACGCCGCTGCAGGCCGGGCTCTGGTCGCTGCCCTCGGCCATCGCCTTCACGCTCGCCTCCTTCGTCACGCCGGCTCTGGTCGGGCGATACAAGCCGGCGAGTTTGATGGCCGGCGGCATGGCGCTCTCCGCGATCGGCTTCGTCTGGCTCGTCTTCGCGCCGAGCCTGATCCAGATCGTCGCGGCCTCGGTCGTGTTCTCGATCGGCTTCACGCCGGTGATCACGCTGACGACCGGCATCGTCGTCGGCTCAGCCCCGCCCGAGCGCACCGGCGCGGCCTCGGCCATGTCGGAAACCTCGGCCGAACTCGGCGGCGCGCTCGGCATCGCCGTACTCGGGAGCCTGGGCGCCGCGCTCTATCGCAGCCGCATGGCGGATGTCGCCGTGTCCGGCGTCAGCACGGATGCGCTCGCTCCCGCCCGCTCGACCCTCGGCGGTGCACTGGCGCTGGCTACGGGGCTTTCGCCGGATCAGGCCGGGCCGATGCTGGTGCGCGCCAGCGAGGCCTTCATGGTCGGCTTCCGTGCTGCGGCGATCCTGTCGATCATCGGGATGCTGCTCTGCATCGTCATCACGCTGACGACCCTGCGCGACGCCCGCACCGGCGACGCGCACTGACGCTGGCTTTCAGGCCAGCGCGCCCATCGCCGCGATCGGCTGGACGGGCAGTCCGTCCAGCACCTTGGCGAGGCCTGCGGAGTCGACCTCGCCGCCGCGCATCGTCTCGTCGCGATGGATGCCGCCGGCAATGAACAGGCTGTCGAAGCCCATCAGGCGTGCACCGGCCAGATCGGTGCGCACGGCATCGCCGATCACAAGCACCTTGGCGGGCTCGACCGAGCGCCCGCCACGGGCATCGGCAGCGGCCGCCAGCGCGAGGTCATAGGCCGGCCGGTACGGCTTGCCGGCCCAGGCGACGGAACCGCCGAGCTCCTCGTAGATCGTCGCAAGCGCACCGGCGCAGGGTAGCAGGTCCTCGCCGACATGCACGACTAGATCGGGATTGCCGCAGATGAAGGGCAGCCCGCGCCGGGCGAAGCGCTCGAGCAATGGCCGGTACTGCTCCGGTGTCTCGGTGCGGTAGTCGTTGAGCTCGGTCGCGACGACGATATCGGCCTTGTTCTCGTCGACCAGCTCAACATCGAGTCCATCGAAGACGGCCCGGTCGCTCTGCCAGCCGATATGGTAGGCACGTTTGTGATGGCTCTGCGCGATCAGTGCCCGCGTGACGTCGCCGGAGGTGACGAGCCGGTCCCAGGCCTCGCGCGGCACGCGCTTGGCGTCGAGCAGCCCGGCGACCTGCTGCGACGGTCCCGGCGCGTTCGAGAGCAGCACCACGGCGCCGCCGCGCTCGCGATAGGCCATCAGCGCCTCGCAGGCGGGCTCCAGCGCCCAGAGCCCGTCATGCACCACGCCCCAGACATCGCTGATCAGCACATCGTAGCGGGCGAGGAGATCGCCCGCCCGCTTCAGAACCGGAACACTCATCAGGAACGCGCCTCCGCGGCGATGCGAGCCTCGACATCGGCGCGGCGTGGCAGCGGCGCCACCGCGCCATAGCCCAGCGTCGACAAGGCCGCCGCGACATTGGCATAGGCGCCGGCGGCGAAGGCATCGCCCCCCGTGCGCAGATACTCGGCAAGGAAGGCGCCGTCATAGCAATCGCCCGCGCCGGTCGCGTCGATCGCATCGACCTTGATCGGCCGGAAGCGCTCGCGCCGGACCGGTGTCGCCACCAGCGAACCCTCATGGCCGAGCGTCAACGCGACGACCCGCGCGCCGAGCCCGAGATAGAAATCGACGATGGCATCGGGATTGTTCAGCCCCGTAAGCTGCGTCGCATCGTCAAGGCCGGGCAGGATGATATCCGCCATGGCACAGGCGGCATGGATGATCGCCCTGGCGCGGGTCAGCGGCCAGAGCTTCAGGCGCAGGTTGGTGTCGTAGGCGGTGAGCACGCCGGCCTTGCGCGCGGTATCGAAGGCGTCGAACACGGCATCGCAGGCGCTGGCCGAGATCGCCTGGCTGATGCCCGAGGCCTGGATGATCCGGGCGGAGCGGATCAGGTCGCGCGGCAGGTCGCGCGGGCCGTAGAGACTCGCGGCAGAGCCGGCCCGCAGATAGGAGAAGACATGGCCGGAGGGGCCGTGGTCGACGAAATAGAGGCCAGTCGGCGCGCTCGGATGGGTCGCGACATGGGCGTCGTCGACGCCCTCGCGCTTCCACAGTCCACGGATCGAATGGCCGGCGCTGTCATCACCGAGCGCCCCGAGATAGCCGACCGACATGCCCTGGCGCGCCGCAGCGACCGCACAGTTCGAGGTGTCGCCGCCATGGCCGAACAGGAAGGCGCCGCTCTCGGCACGGGTCGCGTTGAACTCGCCGAGCGGTTCGCCGAGGCAAAGAAGATCGAAGCGGCTGTCGGTCACGTTTCAAACCATTCAAATGGCGCGGGAACGCCGGGAGCACCGCCTTCCTAGAGCATCGAATGGCAAAGTGAAATCCGGTTGTCGACGAAGAGTTCGGCAGCCGGGAATGCCCGGCCTCAGTCACCTACTCCGCCGCTTCCCGCTTCGGAGCCGCGCTCATGAGCCGGTCCGCCAGAGAGACGATCTCCTGGCGCAAGGCCGCGTGGTTGCCTCCTTCGCCTCCGGCACGGCGCAGGGCCGATATCTCGTCCATGAGCTGGGTGCGATCGGCGCGGGCCTGGGTCAGCGCGCCCTGAAGCGTCTGAAGCTCGGCCCGCAGCATCTCGACCTGGCTCTCGCGTTCATTCTGAGCATCCTGCAAGGCCGTGACCTCCTCCCGGTTTCGCCGCTTGGCGGCCTCATGGTCGTCCCTCGCCATGGCCAGCGCCTGTTCCAGTTTCTCTTGTGCATCCCTGGTGACGGCGTGCTCGCCCTCTTCCTGCCGAAGCCGCGTTTCGAGCTGTTGCACCGCCACGCCCGCCGCGCTGGCACGGGCATCGGCCGCGGCAAGTCCGGCCTCGGCCTGTGCGGCCCGCGCGTCAAAGGCATCGGCCCGCACCCGCTCGCCATCACGCTCGCCGGTCATCGCGCGCAGCTTCGTCTCGCTGCTGGCGAGACGCTCCTCCGTCGCCGCGAGCTTGCCGGCGAGTTCGTCGCCCTTGGTCTGCAGCACCATGATGCGGGTTCCGTCCTCGACCTGCGCGACGCGCAGTTTCTCGGCGCCGCTGCGGCTTTCGGCCAGTTCCCGCTCGCGCTCGGCCAACAGGGTTTCGACCCGCCCGACGGTCTCGCGCTCCCGACCCAGTTCGCCGCTCCGCGCCACCAGATCGGCGCCGGTGCCGGTCAGAGCCGAACGGGTCTCTTCCAGACTGCGTTCGAGGCTCGCGAGGTCGGCCACACGCTTTTCCAGAGTGGCCGTCGTTTCGCCATGGCCACTGCGCTCGCTCGCAAGCGCGGCCTTGGTGTCGGCAAGCTCGCTGCGTGTCGCCGCCAGATCGGTTTCGAGCTCGCCGATGCGGCTGTCGCGCTCGCCGAGTTCGCGTTCCTGCCGGCCGATCGTCATGTCGCGCCGGCCGACCTCCTGCATCGCGCCGGCCCTGGCGGCGAAGCCGCGCTCGGCATCCTGCTCGACTGAGCGCATGCGCAGGGCGAGTTCAGCGCGCAGGTGGTCGCGATCGGCGGCGATTTCGGCGAGCGAGAGCGGGAATGCCGCTTCGGCCCGCTTGCGCGCCAGCCTGTCGGCCCGCCGCGCCAGCGCCGGCACGGCCGCCAGGGCCAGCAGGGCGGCGCAGAGGAAGCCGAGCGCGAACAGCATGGCGGCTTCGATCAAGTCTCAGAACTCCCGGCTGAGGGCTGAGGTCGAATCTGCCATGGCGGTGGCGTCATGGCCAGTGATCGTCGCTCGAACGTGACGCCGGGTTCTCCAGCCGTCCGGAGCCGAAGGCTAGAACGGGTTCCAGGTGGCCTGCGGCGTGAACTTGAGATAGCCGAGATTGACGCCGAGACGCCAGCCGACGCCGGTACGGATCGGCACCACCGTGATGCCTTCCGCCGTCAGCGCGGTGAAGCCGAAGCCGCCGATGAAATAGGCCGAGCCGTCGATGCCCGCGAAGCGCTGGTAAAGCGCATCGACCATCGGCAGGTTATAGACCAGCATCATCGTGCGGGCACCCTCGCCGCCGAAATCGAAGCCGATCGACGGTCCCTGCCAGAAGACGCGGCGGTCGCCGGCATTGCGCGTGTAGAGCTGGCCCTCGCCGTAGCGCAGTCCGCCGACGAAGGCGCCGGAGGCTTCCTGGCCGAGGACATAACCGTTCGGCTCGCCCCAGCGGCGCACCGCCTCCTCGATCGTCAGCGCAAGCCCGCGCGACACGTTACCGAAGAACTTGTGGCCGGAGCCGACGAGTTCGTTCTGGGTGAACGATTGCTGTTCCTTGTACTTCTGGGCGAGCGCCGGAAGCGGCATCCCGCTCAGGCTCGCACCGGCCACGGCGAGACCGCCCGTGATCAGGTTGCGGCGGGTCTGGGTCATCAGCGACATCTCCAGGCAGGGCGCCAGACGAGGCAGAGCGCCGGGGCGGTTCGATCGTCCGTCCGCTCGGCACCGGTGGCGGCTGCACGGCAGCCGGCTCGGGATGGATGCGATACGGGCCGGGGGGCGGGCCGATCCTGGGCCATCCGCCGCCCGACCGAACGTCGAATCGTGACGCTCGGCGAATGCGAATCAATTCGGTAACGGATTTGATACGCCGCAAATCTATCCAAGGCGTGAAGATTCCGGAGAGCCGCTCGGCCCGGGATGGGACCGCAATGAGGATTTGATGCGATGAAGGCCGCAACAAGGCAGCGCTGGATTTCGCTTGCCGCCGCCTTCGTCTCGCTCTCCGTGGCTGGGCAGGCCACCCGCGCCAGCACGCCTTCGGCCGCGCCGGCTGCGGCGATACCCGTGCCCTTCCCGGCCATGCCGGACCTGCCTTCGCTCGGCGAGGTGATGCAGCGGGATCTGCACACCGGGCTGGCCATCAACGGCTTCGACCCGGTCTCCTATCGGCTCGGCGCACGTCCCATGGCCGGGCGTGCCGAATACGAACTGATCCAGGACCGCTTCGTCTGGCGCTTCGCCTCGCAGGCCAATCTCGAAGCCTTCCGCGACGCTCCACAGGTCTACGCGCCCGCCTTCGGCGGTTTCGACCCGACCGGCGTCGCCAATGGCGTCGCCGTCGAAAGCGATCCCAGCCAGTTCGCGGTGATCGGATCGCGGCTTTACCTGTTCCGCTCGGCCGAAAACCGCCAGCGCTTCCTGCGGGAAGCCGGCTTGCTGGCACAGGCCGAAAGCCGCTGGAACGCGGTGCTGCGCTTCGTCGCCCGCTAGAGCGCTCGGCCTCAGCCGCCGCAATCCCCGGCGATAGCCTGCCGCGCCAGCTTTTCGCTCGAAGCCGCCACGAAGGGTGGGTTGCGGAAGTGCCGCTCGCTGCGGCCGTAATCGGGCAAGGCACCGTCCAAAGTCAGGATGATCCCGCCCGCCGCCGAAAGAATGGCGTCCCCGGCGGCAATGTCCCATTCCATCGTCTGGCCGCAACGGACATGGATATCGGCCTCGCCCGAGGCGATCATGCCGAACTTCACCGCCGACGAAACCGGAATCCCCTCGCTGCAGCAGAGCACCGCCGCGATGCCATCGCTGCGGCCATCGCCGTGGAAACGGCTGACCAGCGCGACCGGCCCCTCGTTCGGCACCGCGCGAACGCTCGTCCGCCGCGCCTCGCCCAAAAGGCTACCGTCCGGGGCGAAGTCCTGTTCATAGGCATGGCTGCCGGAGAACCAGAGCCGCCCTGTGGCCGGTGCCGCGATCGCGCCCGCGATGGGCCGGCCGTCGCGGACCACGGCGATCGCAACGCAATAGCTGTCGCCGCCCGCGAGGAACTCGCGCGTGCCGTCCAGCGGATCGAGCAGGATGAAGATCGCGCCAGGTGTCGGATTCTGCGCGGTCTCCTCGCTGACGATCGGAAAACCGGGCAGCAGACGCGCCAGCGCCTCCTTCGCGACATGGTCGGCCGCAAGATCGGCCGAGCATACCGGCGAGCCGTCGCTCTTGAGCGTGACATCGCGCGCCGCCCGCTTCGCCAGCAGGACGGCCGCACTCAATCCAGCAGCTTCCGCCAATTTGCGCCCCAGCCCGTCGCGGTCGCGCAGGCGGGGATCGTCATGGCCGATCATCGCGGCCCTTCCTTCTCATAACCGCCCCGATATGGCGATTAACCACATGAAAACCAAGATAGCAGCATATCGAGTGACAACGACGCCTCAATTCCGGCGCATCCCCGTTTCCAGGACCTCGCCCCCATGACCGACATCTCGCTCGAGCCGCTCGATCTGGCTGCGCTTCTCTGCAGCCGCGTCTGCCACGACGTGATCAGCCCGGTCGGCGCGATTGTCAACGCTCTCGAAGTTCTGGAGGAAGACGATCCGTCGATGCGCGATTTCGCGCTGGAGCTGATCAAGAAGAGCGCGCGGGCCGCCTCGGCCCGTCTGCAATTCGCCCGCCTTGCCTTCGGCGCCGCCGGTTCAGCCGGCGCGATGATCGATCTCGGCGATGCCGGCAATGTCGCGAACGGCTTCCTCAACGACGAGAAGCTCTCGCTCGACTGGGACGCTCCCCGCGCGCTTCTGCCGAAGAACCAGGTCAAGCTCCTGCTCAACCTGCTGGTCATCGCGACGCAGGCTGTGCCGCGCGGCGGCAAGCTCGTCTCGCGCGCGACCGTCGAAGGCGAGCAGGGCACGTTCGATATCACAGCGACCGGCTCGCATGCCCGGATTCCCGCCCATGTCGAGGAACTCCTGGCCGGGCGCTCGGAAACCGGCACGATCGACGCCCATGCCGTCCAGCCGCTCTATACTGGCATGGTCGCCCGCGCCGCCGGGATGGACATCACCTTCGCGATCGATGGCGATACGGTAACGATCAAGGCCACCAAGGCGGCCTGAGCGATCGTTACCGGTCGAGACGCGATCTCAACTGATCATAAACCGTTCTCCTGCTTTAGTTCCTGCAGCGTTCCGCGTTGAGTGAAGTTTCTGCATGGACGAGCTGCTGCAAGAGTTCCTGACGGAGACCGGCGAGAATCTCGACACGGTCGATCGGGAGCTCGTTCGCTTCGAGCAGGCCCCGAACGACCGCGACATCCTGAGAAACATCTTCAGGCTGGTCCACACGGTCAAGGGTACCTGCGGCTTCATCGGCCTTCCGCGGCTGGAAGCGCTGACGCACGCGGCCGAGTCGGTGATCGGGCAGTTTCGCGACGGCGCTACCGTCAACTCGATCGCCGTTACCGCGATCCTGGAGACCATCGACCGGATCAAGGATATTTTGGCCGAGCTCGCCGAGAAGGGGCAGGAGCCCGAGGGCAACGACGAAGCGCTGATCGGTGAGTTGTTCGCGCTGGCCGAGCACGCCAAAAGCGAGCTCAGGCAGCAGGCTCCGACGGAAACGCCGCTCGACCCGGTCGCCGCCTATCTCGCCCGCCATGGTCAGGCCGCCTCCGTCCCGGCAAGCGTCGAGGACGTCGTCTTCCAAAGCGCACCCGGCCCGCAGCGCGGGCGCGATGGCCGCATCGAAGGCAGCGAACCCGCAGCCGCGGCGACAGAGGATTCCCCAAGTCCGTCGCGCAGCGGCGGCCCGGCCACGCTGCGCGTGAATGTCGACACGATCGAGCATCTGATGACGATGGTCTCGGAGCTCGTGCTGACCCGCAACCAGCTCCTCGAAGTCGCAAGGCGACAGGAGGATGCCGGGCTCAAGGCCCCGCTCCAGCGTCTCTCGCTGATCACCGCCGAGCTGCAGGACGGCGTGATGAAGACGCGCATGCAGCCGATCGGCAACGCCTGGTCGAAGCTGCCGCGCATCGTGCGCGATCTCAGCGCCGAACTGGGCAAGCGCATCGAGCTTCTGACCGAAGGCGCCGAGACAGAGCTCGACCGCCAGATCCTCGATCTGATCAAGGATCCGCTGATCCACATGGTCCGCAACTGCGCCGACCATGCGATCGAACTGCCGGCCGACCGGCGCCAGGCCGGCAAGCCCGATCACGGCACGATCCGCCTCGCGGCCTATCACGAGGGTGGTTCGGTCACGATCTCGATCGCCGATGACGGGCGCGGCCTCGATATCGAGCGCATCAGCAGCAAGGCCATCGCCAAGGGCCTCGCGACCGAGGCCGAGCTGGAAAGGCTCAGCGACGCGCAGATTGGCCGTTTCATCTTCCATCCCGGTTTCTCCACGGCCGATAATGTCACCGCGGTCTCGGGTCGCGGCGTCGGCATGGATGTCGTCAAGGCGAATGTCGATTCGATCGGCGGCACGGTCGACGTCGCCAGCCGCCCGGGCCTCGGCACGACCATCACCATCAAGATCCCGCTCACGCTCGCGATCATCTCGGCGCTGATCGTTGTCGCCGGCGAGGATCGTTATGCGATCCCCCAGATCGCGGTGCGCGAACTCGTCCGGGCGAAGGCCGGCGACGACAACCGCATCGAAGAGATCAACGGAGCGCCGGTCCTGCGGTTGCGCGGGCGCCTGTTGCCGATCGTCTCGTTGCCGGGGCTGATGGCCTGTCCGGGCCGGGAAACCGCCAGGCGTGTGGATGGCGAGGGCTTCATCGTCGTCACCCAGATCGGCGAGCGGCAGTTCGGCATCCTCGTCGACAGTGTCTTCCACACCGAGGAAATCGTGGTGAAGCCGATGTCGAGCAAGCTTCGCCACATCCACCTGTTCTCCGGCAACACCATCCTCGGCGACGGCACCGTCGTCCTTATCGTCGACCCCAACGGCGTCGCCCGCCTGGTCGGCGCGACGACATCCGAGGACGCGGAGGAGGAGCCGCGCGAGGCGGCGGTCCAGGTGCATCGCGGAGAGCGCGCAACCATGCTCGTCTTCAGAGCGGGCGCCGGCTGCCTCCAGGCCTTGCCCCTGTCGCTCGTGACGCGGCTGGAGGAGATCGAGGCCGGCGAGTTCCAGCGCAGCGGCGGCCGCACCCTGCTGCATTACCGCGGGCGCCTCGTCCCGGTGACGCCCGTCGCGGGCACGCAATTGCGCTCCGAGGGCATCCAGCCGCTCGTCATCGTCTCGAACGGCGACCTGACCGTCGCGCTCGCCGTCGAGGCGATCGTCGACATCGTCGAGGATACTTTCGAGCTCGAGATGGCAGCGGCCGAAGCGCGCGGCATCATCGGCTCGGCCATGATCCGGGGCCGCGCGACCGACATCCTCGATCTCGCCCACTACCTGCCGCTGAACGAGCCCGGCTGGTTCGCGGCCGGACGCAACGCCGAGATTCCCGGCCGGATCCTGCTGGTCGAACCCTCCGACTTCCTGCGCGACATGCTGAGCCCCGTGCTGAGAGCATCCGGCCGGATCATCGCGCCGATCGCCGATTTCACCGAGGCAGCCCTGGCCACGGCAGGCGAGCCGATCTTGACCGCATTGCTCGATCTCGACCGCGACAGCGACGCCGCCTTCGCCTTCGCCGCCCTCCTGCGTGAACGCGCCAAGGGCGAACGCCTGCGCATCCTCGGCCTGACGACCTGCGCCACGCCCGACCTCCATATGCGGGCGGTCCAGGCCGGTCTCGACGACGTCATCGCGAAATTCGACCGCCGCGCCCTGCTGAGCGAGCTCAACGCGGCGGGCGCCGACCTGAGGCATGCGGCATGATGTCGAGCGAACAACAGGCCCCCTCCTCCGCGTCCGGTTTCGGCGACTCGCTCGACTATGTGACGATCCGTATCGGCGAGCAGCTGCTTGGCCTGCCGATCGGCCGCGTCCAGGACGTCTTCATCGCCAACCGCATCACCGTCGTCCCGCGTGCGCCTGACGAGATCGTCGGCCTGATCAACCTGCGCGGCCGCATCGTCACCGCGATCTGCCTGCGCAAGCGGCTCGGGCGTCCGGTCGAGCTCAAGCTCGACGGCCAGGGCCGCCAGGAATTGACGGCGATCGGCATCGACCATGGCGGCGAGGCCTATGCGCTCATCGTCGACGCGGTCGGCGAGGTGATCCGGCTCGACCGGTCCACCTTCGAGCCGCTTCCGGTTCATCTCGATCGCGTCTGGGCGGCGCTGGCGACGGGCATCCATCGTCTTGCGGATGAGCTTCTCGTGGTGCTCGATCTCGACGCCGTCCTCGATCTCGACCTTCGCAGCGCGGCCTGACGGCGGCGCCACAGTTCTGGAGACCCAGTCATGAAATACTGCCTCGTCGTCGACGACTCAGCGGTGATCCGAAAGGTGGCCCGCCGTATCCTGGAGGGGCTGCAGTTCCGCATCGCCGAGGCCGAGGACGGCGCGCGCGCCATCGACGCCTGCAAGGGCGAGATGCCGGACGCCGTGCTGCTCGACTGGAACATGCCGATCATGGACGGCTACGAGTTCCTGCGCACGCTGCGCCAGATGCCGGGCGGCAAGCGCCCCAAGGTCGTGTTCTGCACCACCGAGAACGACATCGCCCATATCGCGCGCGCCATGCATGCCGGTGCCGACGAGTACATCATGAAGCCCTTCGACAAGGAGATCGTGGCTTCGAAATTCCATCAGGTCGGCCTGCTCTGAGCCAGCGCGCCCCGATGCGGCAGCGCATCGGCATCGCCTCTCCTAGAAAGCCTACGCCCAAGATGCCTGCGTCTATGCCTCCGCCCCGGTGAGAAACATGCCGACCTTGTCTCCTCGCGCGCTTCCAGCAAGCCCCGCATCGCGGCACAAGACCGTGGTGATCGCCGACGATTCCGTCGTCGTGCGCGGGCTCTTCGCGCGCTGGCTGGGTGAGGCCGGCAATTTCCACGTCGTCGCGGTTGCCGGAGACGGCGAGACCGCTGTCGCCCACGCCACCCGCTTCAAGCCCGACGTGATGGTGCTCGACCTCGATATGCCCGGCGTCGACGGTGCCGCGGCACTGCCCCAGATCCTCAGGGAAAGCCCGAACACGGGTATCCTGCTCGCCGCGACGCTGAACGAACGCAACACCCGCCTCGCCCTCGAATGCATGACGCGGGGCGCGATGGACGTGGTCTCGAAACCGGACAGCCGCAGCGGCATGACCCTGTCGCTGGACTTCCGCAGCGAGTTCCTGCTCAAGCTCGGCAACATCGTCCAGGCGCCGGTGAGGCCCGGCTCGCTACCGCCCGAGATCGACACCGATCTGCCGCATGCCGGGCCGACGAACCTGCGCCCGCTCGTCTCGGTGATGCCGCGCTATCTCGTGATCGGCGCCTCCACCGGCGGTCCTCGCGCCGTCGCCAAGGTGCTGTTCGACATCGGCGAAGGTCTCAACGACCTGACGGCGGTCGTCGTCCAACACATGCCGCCGCTCTTCACCGCCTCCTTCGCCGAACAGGTCGCCGCCCATATCGGGGTCCCCGCCCGCGAGCCCTTCGACGGCGAGCGCCTGATGCGCGGCACCGTCTACATCGCGCCCGGCGGACGCCATCTCGGCATCGACCGCCGGCTCGGCCATATCGTCGCGCGCATCGGTGACGAGCCGCCCGTCAATTTCTGCCGCCCGGCCGTCGATGTCCTGTTCAGCGAAGCCGCCCGCCATCTCGGTCCGGCCGCACTCGGCCTCGTCCTCACCGGCATGGGCAGCGACGGTACCGCTGGCGCCGGCGCGCTGCGCAAGGCCGGCGCCGCCGTCATCGCCCAGGACGAACCGAGCAGCACGATCTGGGGCATGCCCGGTTCGGTCGTGCGCGCCCGCCGTGCCAGTGCCGTCATTGCGCTCGACGAGATCGGCGCCTCGATCCGCTGCCTCGTGCGGGGGGTGCAAACGGCATGACCGAAGCCGATTTCGCCTTCCTGCGCCTTCTGCTGCAGCAGCGTTCCGGCCTGTCGCTGGCCGCGGACAAGCGTTACCTCGCCGAAAGCCGGCTCGGCATCCTCTGCCGTCGGCGCGGCATCGCCGACATCAAGGCGCTCTTCCGCCAACTCACGCTCGCGCGCGACCCCGCTCTCGAAAGCGCCGTGGTCGACGCCATGACCACCAACGAGACGCTGTTCTTCCGCGACCAGACACCGTTCAACCTGTTCCAGGACGTCATCCTGCCCGAGCGGCTCGCCGCCAATGCCGCCAGCCGGTCGCTGCGGATCTGGTGCGCTGCCGTCTCCAGCGGCCAGGAAGCCTATTCTCTGGCCATGCTGATCGACGAGCTCGGCGACCGGCTCGCCGGCTGGAAGATCGAGATTCTCGGAACCGACATCTCCACGGAGGTCCTGGAGAAGGCCCGCGTCGGCATCTACAGCCAGTTCGAGATCCAGCGCGGGCTGCCGATCCAGATGCTGCTGAAGCATTTCCAGCAGATCGGCGACAAATGGCAGGTTTCCGAGCGCATCCGCTCGATGGTCACGTTCAAGCAGCACAACCTGCTCGAGCGCAACGACCAGTTCGGCCGGTTCGACGTGATCTTCTGCCGCAACGTCCTGATCTATTTCGACGTGCCGACCAAGGTGAAGGTGCTCGAACTGCTGACGCCGCGCCTCGTGCCGGATGGAGCCTTCGTGCTCGGCGCCGCCGAAACCGTGCTGGGGCTGGCAACGAAGCTCACCTGTGATCCGCAGCATCGCGGCCTCTACCGGCACGCCGCGATGGCCGCCCCGCTCACCGCCTCCCCCGCGCTCGGCCTCAGTCCCCGCCCCGCCATCGTCGCCGGGATGCGCGGCTGAGCCCGCCCCGCGTCTTGACGGAGCGGTCGTGCAAGCAGGCCGAAGCCGTTCTCGACGACCGCGAGCACCCGACACCGCACAAACAAAAACCCCGCCTCTCGGCGGGGTCCCCGTCGACCTGTCGTGTACATCCGACGATCAGGTCAAGAACTGGTCTAGCGTCGCTTCATGACCGCCCGATGACGGGCGGGCGACGGAAATGCGTCACGCCGGGATGCGTTCCTCGACATCCGACGGCTCGCGCAGCACGTAGCCGCGGCCCCAGACGGTCTCGATGTAGTTCTTGCCGTCCGACGCGTTGGCGAGCTTCTTGCGCAGCTTGCAGATGAAGACGTCGATGATCTTGAGCTCGGGCTCGTCCATGCCGCCATAGAGATGATTGAGGAACATCTCCTTGGTGAGCGTCGTGCCCTTGCGGAGCGAGAGCAGCTCCAGCATCTGGTATTCCTTGCCGGTCAGGTGCACGCGGGCGGCATCGACCTCGACGGTCTTGGTGTCGAGATTGACGACCAGGTCGCCGGTGGTGATGACCGACTGGGCGTGGCCCTTCGAGCGGCGCACGATCGCATGGATACGGGCGACCAGCTCGTCCTTGTGGAACGGCTTGGTGAGATAGTCGTCGGCGCCGAAGCCGAGGCCCTTCACCTTGTCCTCGATACCGGCGAGGCCGGAGAGGATCAGGATCGGCGTCTTGACCTTCGCCACGCGAAGCGAACGCAGAACCTCGTAACCCGACATGTCGGGGAGGTTCAGGTCGAGCAGGATGATGTCGTAATCGTAGAGCTTGCCGAGATCGACGCCCTCTTCGCCGAGGTCCGTCGTATAGACGTTGAAGCTCTCCGATTTGAGCATGAGCTCGATGCTTTGAGCGGTCGCGCTATCGTCCTCGATCAGCAGAACCCGCATGTCCACGTCCCCAATTTCGCCCGCAGGGCAGGTTTGACCGTTGTTTCCGCCCGGACCGTTCGGCCCCGGACGACGACGCACTTGCCCAATGAAACGCCACGCGACACGCTACGAGGAAACTGGTTAACAAACCGTGATTCCCGAGCGCAAGCGCTTCCTCGGAGAAAGTGAACGATCCTTGTCGAGGTGAGTCGAATTTGACACGGATCGCTGAACTTCTCGGCCGCGAAAGCGCCTCTCGCGGAGGGTTGCCTCGGGAAACAGCGCCATAATGGCTCTGCGACACGTGGCAGCCTCAATCCGCAGTGTTAATCACAGAGCTTAACAGCAGGTAAATGAGCGCAATTTGTTAGGAACTCTTACCAAATCATCCACAGGTCGGGCCGGCCGCGAATTCGACGGCCCGCGCCCTGCCGGCAAAGTTGAACGATCTCGATGACCCCCCCCTCACACGGCCATGACCGCCTCTCCGCTCTGGCGACCGCCATCGAGCATATCGAGGGCGTGACCATCTATGGCCGCGTCATCGGCGTGCGCGGCCTGCTCGTCGAGGTCGCCGGGCCGATCGGCACGATGAGCCTGGGCGGGCGCGTCGGCATCGAGATCGCGCCGGACACGCGCGTTCCCTGCGAGGTTGTCGGCTTCTCCGGCGAAAAAGCGCTGGTCATGCCGTTCGGCGGGCTCGACGGCGTCCGCCGCGGCTGCCCCGTCCATGTCGACCGGGCGCAGCCGGGCCTGCGGCCGACGCCGGCCTGGCTCGGCCGGGTCGTCGATGCGCTCGGCCGCCCCGTCGACGGCGGCCCGCCTTTGCCGCAGGGCGACACGCTCTTCGCCTATCGCAACGATCCTCCGAACGCCCACAAGCGGCGCCGGGTCGGTCGTCCGCTCGATCTCGGCGTGCGCGCGCTCAACACCTTCCTGACCTGCTGCATCGGCCAGCGCATGGGCATCTTCGCCGGCTCGGGCGTCGGCAAATCGGTGCTGCTCTCGATGCTGGCGCGCTATGCGCAGGCCGACGTCAACATCATCGGCCTCGTCGGCGAGCGCGGCCGCGAGGTGCAGGAGTTCCTCCAGGAAGACCTCGGCCCGCAGGGCCTCGCCCGCTCGATCGTCGTCGTCGCGACCTCGGACGAGCCGGCGCTGATGCGCAAGCAGGCGGCCCTGACCACGCTGACGCTCGCCGAATATTTCCGCGACCGCGGCCTGCAGGTGATGTGCCTGATGGATTCGGTGACGCGCTTCGCCATGGCGATGCGCGAGATCGGGCTGGCCGCCGGCGAGCCGCCGACCACCAAGGGCTACACCCCGACCGTATTCGCCGAGCTGCCGCGGTTGCTCGAACGCGCTGGCCCGGGCACCGGAGACGGTGCGATCACCGGCCTCTTCACCGTACTGGTCGACGGTGGCGACCATGACGAACCCGTCGCCGACGCGGTGCGCGGCATTCTCGACGGCCATATCGTCATGGAGCGCTCCATCGCCGAGCGTGGCCGCTATCCGGCGGTCAACATCCTGAAATCGGTCTCGCGTACGATGCCCCGCTCTTGCGACCCGGCCTATTACCCAGTCGTGCAGAAGGCGCGCTCGACGCTCGCGACCTATGCCGACATGGAAGAACTGATTCGTCTCGGCGCCTATCGCCAGGGCGCTTCGGCCGAGGTCGACGAGGCGATCCGTCTCCACCCCGCGCTGGAAGCCTTCCTTAAGCAGGCCAAGGACGACGCGACCCCGCTGCATGAATGCTACGCCCGCCTTGCCGCCATCATGAGCGGGACGGTCTGATGGTCGCCGATATCTCCCACCGCAGGATGTCCGACGATGATCGCAGCGCTCCTGATCGGCCTCGTCGCGCTGATCCACGTCTATATCGTCATTCTGGAGATGGTCTGGTGGGACACGCCGCGCGGCCACAAGGCCTTCGGCCTCACGCCGGAATTCGCCGCGCGCTCCAAGGTGCTCGCCGCGAACCAGGGGCTCTATAACGGCTTCCTCGTCGCCGGCCTCGCCTGGGGCCTCTGGCTCGGCGCGGAAGGCTTCGCGATCACCCTGTTCTTCCTGGCCTGCGTCCTCGTCGCCGGGCTGTTCGGCGCGGCAACCGCCAGCCGCAAGATCCTCTATATCCAGGCTCTGCCCGCCGCGCTCGCGATCGCGGCCCTGCTGGCCCGGATCTGATCCGGCTTCAGTTCCGCGCCACCATCCGCACCAGCACGAACATCGCTGCGAGGCCGACGGCCTGAATGGCCGCCGAGATCATCAGCGTCGGGCTGGCGCCGAGCCGCTCGACCATCACCGCGAAGAGCAGCGGCGCGGCTGCAAAGGTCATGTTCTGCGGCACGGTGAGCTTGCCGAGCATCGTCGCAAAGCCGTTGCGCCCGAACAGCGCCAGCGGCAGCGTCGCCCGCGCGATCGAGATCACGCCGAGCGCCGCGCTGAACAGCACGATGAAAATCGCAGCCGTCGTAATCGTCATCGTCACGAAAGGCAGCGCCAGGCACAGAACCGGCCCCAGCAGCAGGCCGAACAGCGCGACCTTCTCGGCCGGCAGCCGCTCGCCAAGTGTCGCATCGATAGCGCGGGCGGCGAGTGTCGCGGGACCGCTGAGCGTCGCGACCCAGACGGCCTCCGCCTGCGTCAGCCCGGCCTCCTGAAACAGGCTGATCAGGTGCAGCGGCAGTCCCCAGGAGACGAGCCCGCTGGCGGAGAAGGCGAGTGCCACCAGCCAGAACGCCGCCCTGCGGGCCTCCGGCGCGACGCGCCCGCGTTCGCCGACGGATGCCGCCTCCGGCCTGGCCGCGGGCGCCCGTAGATGCCGATAGCGCGGGATCGACGCATAGATCGGCAGCACGATGACGATCTGCATGGCCGCGAAAACGAGCAATGTCATCCGCCAGCCGTAGGCGTTCATCAGCGCCGCTGTCAGGGGCCAGAACACGCTGGAAGCCAGTCCCGTCACCAGCATCATCAGGCCGATCACCCGCCGCGTCCGGTCGCCCATCAACTGCGAGATGGTCACGTTGCCGGTATTGGCCAGCGACATCGCATGGCCGAGCCCGATCACGAACCAGCTCGCGAGATAGCTCACCGGTCCCTGCGCCTGCGACAGGACGCCGAGCCCAAGCGCGCAGATCACCGCACCAATGCACATCGAGCGCCGCGTGCCCTCGCGGTCGAGCACGCGCCCGATCGCGGGTGCGACCAAGGCCCCGGTGACGAGCAGGATGGTGATGCCGCCGAAGACGATCTCGGCATTGAGGCCGATCTCGCGATCGAGCGCGCCGACCAGCACCGAGGGGGAATAGAAGGTCGAGCCCCAGCCGATGATGCGGGTCAGCGCGAGGCCGCAAAGCAGGGGGCCGTGCCCGCCGAAACGAGAAGAGGCAGCCAACACAGGAAATCCGCGGAGCACGAGGCCGAATGGCCATGCGTCCGACGTCACTAGATCATCCCGACAGCCGGCGGCAGCAACCGCGACGCGGGCGGATCATGCGTCAAAGGCAGCCCGTTCCGGTAAGGAAAGGTCAACCTCCTTGCGCCATGTTGCTCCTCGTCTCGCGGATGGAGTTCTGGCGCGCGCCGAGGGGTCGGCAGCGCCGATGCGTAATCAGGAGTTGAAAACGATATGAAGTCGCGAGAGACGCTTCTTCGGCTCAAGCGCTTCCAGGTCGACGAAAAGCGTCGCCGGGTGAGCCAGATCGAGATGATGATCGCCGATTTTCATCGGATGGCGAGCGATCTCGATCGCGAGATCCAGGCCGAGGAATCGCGCGCCGGCATCGCGGACCCCGCCCATTTCGCCTATCCGACCTATGCCAAGGCTGCGCTCGGCCGCCGCGACAACCTGCGCCAGTCGGCCGACAACCTGAAGGGTCAGCTCGACGAGGCCAAGGCCGAGCTGCAGGAAGCCTTCGAGGATATGAAGAAGGTCGAGATTCTCGACGATCGCGAGCGCGCCTCGGAACGCGCGGCGGAAGCCGCCCGCGACCAGGCCACCATGGACGCGATCGGGCTGCGCTCGCGCGTCTGAAGCCGCAATCAGAATTCAGAGAAAGGGGCGGCCTCCGAAAGGGTGCCGCCCTTTTTTCATGCGATGACGGGGTGGTGCTCGACAGAGTCGCGCCGCAGCTTGCCGGTGAGGCGCGGATCGTCATCGACCTCGACCCCGCGCTTGAACACGGTGAAGCCCGAGCGCTGGTAGAAGGCGAGCGCAGCGGGGTGGTCGAGCGTGCAGGTATGCACCCAGAAGCGCGAGATCGGCTTGGCCCAGGCCAGCGCGAGCGCCCGGTTCATCAGCCAACGACCGGCGCCCTTCCCGACCACGGCCTCGTCCAGCCCGAAGAAGGCAAGCTCGCCCTCGCCCGGCACGCGGAAATCCAGCTCGAGCAGGCCGACATCGCGCCCCTCGAAGCGAACGGCGTAGAGCTCGACCGCCGGGTCGGCGAGGATCGCCTCGATCTCGGCGCACGGCTTGGTCAGGCGGCTGAACCACATCCAGCGCTCGCCGAGCAGCCGGTAGACGGCGAGATAGCGCTCGACATCGGAGCGCCCGATCGCATCGAGCGAAAAGCCCGCGATCCCGGCCGGATCAGGCCGCTCCGGCGGCCGCGCGAACATTTCGAGCGAGGTCACGATGGTCGCGATCTTGCCGGGCGGCAGGTCGGTCGTTCCGGTCAGGGTGATGGTCAGGCTCTGGGTCATGAAGGACTGTTCGATCGGCTCGTCAGGGAATCTGCCGCGATCATGACATGATCGGGATCGAAAGATCACCGCATGCCGATGCATGCCCGGCGTCACGGCATCGCGCCCCGTCCCGCCTCCCCGGCCGGACATCACGACGGATCGAACCGCCGGCGAGGCGCGATCCGCCTTCACGCACGATCGAGGATGAGACGAGATGAACCGCACCGCCACCGTCCTGGCAGCCCTCCTCGCAGCCGGCCTGCTTGCCGGCACGGCCCGCGCCCAGCAGTCCCATGGCGGCCATGCCGGCCACGGAGCCTCTGCTGCGACGGCAAAGCCCGGCGACAGCACTTCGACCAAGGCCTATCGCGACGCCAACACGAAGATGCACAAGGACATGGACATCCCCTATTCCGGCGATGCCGATGCCGATTTCGTTCGCGGCATGATCCCGCATCATCAGGGCGCGATCGACATGGCCAAGATCGTCCTCGCCCATGGCAAGGATCCGGAAATCCGCAAACTCGCCGAGAACGTCATCCGCGACCAGGAGAAGGAAGTCGCGATGATGCGGGACTGGCTGAAGAAGAACGGCAAGTGACCTCCGCTTCACGCCCCTGACCTTGGGCCAGGGCGAGCAAGCTCAGGCGCTTGCCCTCGCTCCTCCCCACTGGCAGAGAGGGGAAAGGTTCGCGCCGCAGCGGTGACGACGTGGGCCATCCTACCCGTCACCATCTTGTTCCGAACCCGCGGCCTCCATGAAACGCTATCTCGACTATCTCTGGCCGATCATCGGGCTCGTCGCCGTCGTCTGGTCCGTCGAACTGCTCTGGGACAAGCTCAAGGCCGAGGCGGGCTCGGACGCCGCCATCAAGGCGCTGCTCGCCGATGCCGGGCTCTGGCAGAGCATCAAGATCATCGCCCACCGCATCGGCCACAAGATCGCGGTGATCCCGCCGGAAGCCTTCCTCCATGCCGCGCTTGCGACCCTCGTCGCCTATGCCGCGCTCGCCTGGTACGACCGCATCGCCCTGATCCATCTCGGCAAGGAGAAGGGCATCTCCTGGCCCTATATCTCGCTCTGCTCCTTCGTCACCTATGCACTCTCCCACAATATCGGCGCCTCGGTCTTTTCGGGCGGCATGGTGCGCTACCGCGCCTATACGGCGAAGGGCCTGACGGCTGGCGAGGTCGCGGTCCTCGTCGCGCTCTGCTCCTTCACCTTCGCCTTCGGCACGATCTTCCTGATGGGGCTCGTGCTGCTCTACGAGCCGCAGATTCTGCATCCGCTCGAACGGATGTCGAAATGGTTCGCGATATCAGACAGCACCGCGCGGCTGATCGGCCTCGGCATGCTCGCCTTCGTCGCGCTCTACACCATCGGTTCGTGGCTGCGCTTCAAGCCGCTGAAGATCGGCACGTTCGAGATCATCTATCCGCGCCTGCCGATCGTCTTCAGGCAATATCTCGCGGCGCCGATCGAACTCGCGGGCGCGGCCGGCATCATCTATTTTGCGCTGCCCGAGCAGGGCAATCCGGGCTTCCTGATCGTGCTCGGCGCCTTCCTGCTCTCATTCTCAGCCGGTTTGCTTAGCCAGGTCCCCGGTGGCGTCGGCGTGATGGAGGCCGTCTTCCTCGCGGTGATGCCGGGCGTGCCGGCGCCGGCGGTCTTCGCCGCGCTGCTGATCTGGCGGCTGTTCTATCTCATCCTGCCGCTGGTCTTCTCGCTGCCGATCGTGCTGGCCTTCGAGCGGGCGCAGCTCAAGCGCAGCACCCGCATCGCACCGCCGCCCTAGCATCCGCCGTCATTCTCCGGCTTGACCCGAGCGCCTCAGGACCAGAAGGCGCCTCTTCCTGTACGAGTTTCTCGGGTCAAGCCCGAGAATGACGCCTTACCGCTTGAGCGCGATCGCCGCTGCGCCGAACATCAGCAGCGCGCCGACCGCTTCCGACCAGCCGAAGGGCTCGCTGAGCGCGACGACGCCGACCGCGACCGCGATCGCCGGGCTGACGAAGGCATAGAGCCCGGCCCGGAACGCCCCCCAGTCGCGCAGCAGCCGCATATAGATGGTGAAACCCATCAGCGAGCCGCCGACGATCAGGAAGAGCACCGCCGGCAGCACCGGCCAACTCGCCAGCGCCCGGACATCGGCAAGGCCGATCGGCTCCAGCGAAAGCGAAACGGCGGTCAGCCCGAGGCCGCCGATCAGCGTCTGCCAGCCGGCGAGCGTCAATGTCGGCATCGTCCCGGCGATCGGCCGCGAGAGCACGGCGCCGACGCAATAGAACAGCGTCCCGGCCGCCACCGCCGCAAGCCCCATCGCCTCCAGCGGGTCGCCATGAGCGGCCGAGAGCCCTCCCATGGCGCGCGTCGCGAACAGGAAGCCCAGGCCCACGGTACCGAGCGCGATGGCGGCGAGCTTGCGGCCGTCGATCCGCACGCCCTCGATCACCCGGCTGGCCAGCAGCGTATAGATCGGGATCGTCGCGAAATTGACGATGGCCGCAAGCCCGCTCGGCGCATGCTTAGTGCCCCAGAACAGCAGCGTGTAATTGGCGGTGTTGAGCAAGAGCGCCGTGCCGATCAAACGCGGCCAGGCGCCGCCCGGCACCTTGGACACGTCGCGCCCGGCCCAGAGCAGCATCAGCAGACCTGCGATCGAGAACCGCGCCGCCGCCAGGAAGACCGGCGGGACATGCATGGAGCCGACCTTGACCGGCAGCCAGGTCAGCCCCCAGACGAGGCACATGACGGCGAAGAGGACGGCGTTGCGCGACATGCTCTCCGCTTAGCCGCAGGCCGTCGGGCTGACCATTGCACGGCAGGCATCGGCGCCCCGTGGAAACCGGAGAGAAGCCTCAGACGCTGCCGACCGTCTTGAGCCGCACGCGCGGATGGATCTCAGCCTGCGACAACACCGGTGTCTCCCGGCGGAAGCGCTCGATGATCTGGCGGGCGAAGGGCCGGGCCAAGGCCGAGGTGACCAACGCCGGCATCTCGCCGATGCGCGCGGCATCCTCGAACTTGTCGCGGACGTGATGCACGAATTCCTGCAGGCGCGAGGGCTGCATGGCGAGATGGCGATCCTCGCCCTGGCCGATGATCGACTCCGCGAAGACGCCTTCCCAGGCCGGCGACAGCGTGATGATCGGCAGCACGCCCTGCATGTTGGAGAACTGGGCGCAGATCTGGCGGGCGAGCCGCGCGCGGACATGCTCGGCGATATCGCGAGGGTTGCGCATGCCCGACGAGACCTCGGCAACCCCTTCGATGATCGTCGGCAGATCGCGGATCGAGATGCGCTCGGAAAGCAGGAGCTGGAGCACGCGCTGGATGCCGGTGGTCGAGATCTGGCTCGGCACGATCTCCTTGACCAGATCGGCATGGTCCTTCGGCAGCTCGCGCAGCAGCTTCTGTACCTCGGAATGCGAGAGCAGCTCGGGCATGTTCGACTTCAGCACCTCGGTGAGATGCGTCGAGATCACGGTCGCAGCGTCGACCACGGTGTATCCGCGCAATTGCGCCTCGTCCTGCAAGGCCGCGTCGATCCAGGTCGCCGGCAGGCCGAAGGTCGGCTCCAGCACATTGTGGCCCGGCAGGTTCACGGCGCCGCCCATCGGGTCCATCGCCATGTACTGGCCGGCATAGACGATGCCCTGCCCGGCATCGATCTCCTTGATCTTGATGAAGTAGTGGTTCGCCTCGAGCTGGACGTTGTCGACGATGCGCACCGCCGGCATGACGAAGCCCAGCTCGGCCGCGAGCTGGCGACGCAGCGCCCGAACCTGATCGGTCAGGCGGTCCTGCCCGCTCGGCGCATTGACCAGCGGCAGGAGCCCGTAGCCGATCTCGATCTTGAGCTCGTCCATCTTGAGGAGGTCGTTGAGCGTCTCCTCGCGCTGCGTGCCGTCCGCCGAGACCGCGCCGCCGGCCTGGCCCGCGTCGGGCTTGCCCTGCTCCGCCTCGCGGGCCTTGGCCGCCTTGCCGAAACGGTAGGCCATGAAGCCTGCGCCAGCTGCCAGCAGCAGGAAGGGCAGCATCGGGATGCCCGGCAGCACCGCGATCAGCAGCATCACCGCCGCCGACATGCCGAGCGCCTTGGGGTAGCCGGAGAGCTGCTTGCCGAGCGCCTTGTCGGCCGCGCCGCGCACGCCCGCCTTCGAGACGAGCAGGCCGGCCGCGGTCGAAACGATCAGCGCCGGCAGCTGGCTGACGAGGCCGTCGCCGACGGTGAGCAGCGTGTAGTTCGTCGCCGCCTGGCCGAAGCTGAGGTTCTGCTGCGCCACGCCGATGACGATGCCGCCGAGCACGTTGATGAAAGTGATCAGCAGGCCCGCGATGGCGTCGCCGCGCACGAACTTCGAAGCACCGTCCATCGAGCCGAAGAAGGAGGACTCATCCTCCAGGGCCCTGCGGCGGACTTTCGCGGTCTCCTGATCGATCAGGCCGGCGGACAGGTCGGCGTCGATCGCCATCTGCTTGCCCGGCATGGCGTCGAGGCTGAAGCGGGCCGCGACCTCGGCGATGCGGCCCGAGCCCTTGGTGATGACGACGAAGTTCACGATGATCAGGATCGTGAAGACGATCACGCCGATCACGAAATTGCCGCTCATCACGAAACCGGCGAAGGCCTCGATGACATGGCCGGCGGCCGCCGTGCCCTCATGGCCATGGGCCAGGATCAGGCGCGTCGAGGCGAGGTTCAGCGCCAGCCGGAACATGGTGACGATCAGCAGCACCGTCGGGAAGGCCGAAAATTCCAGCGGCTCCTCGATGAAGAGCGCGGTCATCAGCACGAGCACCGAGACGATGATCGACAGCGCCAGCAAGAGATCGAGCAGCACCGCCGGCATCGGGAAGATGAGCACCACCAGGATGCCCATGACGCCGATGGCGAGGAAGAGGTCGGGACGGTTGAACAGCTTGCCGAGCGCCCCGCGATCGGGAACGGTAAAGCCTCTGCCCTGCCCTGCCGTCATATCGGTCATTGACCGCACCGCCCCACGCCTGCGCGCCCCGAAGCAGGGCGCAGCTCGGCAATTCTTGCCGGGCGTATGGTGAACGATTGGTTAAACCGGCTCTCGGGAGCCTGTCCCCGAATGCTCCACCGGAACCTTCTCGGCCGGGCGAAAGCCGTTCGAAAGCGTGGCGCGACCGCTCAACGCTGTCGAGTGACGAGGCTGCATCCGCAACCATGCCCCGCAAGAACCGGCCCGATGGAACAAAGCGTCATTTAAATGCATTATTCCATGCTGGCATTCCTTGCCTAAGAATGCCGCGGGAGATGTGGTGACAACAGCCTGGAGGCCGTCGTGGACAGACGCTCATTCCTGATGACACTGGTCGGCGGCTTTGCCGCAGCCGGCATGGGCGGCATTGCCGCCGCCGAAGCGGCCCAGCCCAAGCTGGTACCGGTGCCGGACGCGGAGCCCACCAAGGGCGACGAGGCCGTGACTGCCGAGATGAAGGAGGCGCTCGACAAGAGCGACGCCGAATTCAGCCAGTACTACTACTATCGCCGGCCGCGCTACTATGCGCGCCCACGCTACTATTATCGCCGCCCGCGCCGCTATTACCGGCCGCGCTATTACGCCCGCCCGCGTTACTATTACCGCAGGCGCTATTACTGACGAGAACCCGGGTCAGGCAGCGCTGATGCGCGTCTGACCCGGCTCGGCCACGGTAATGCCGGACGAGGTGTACTCGCTGAGCTTGTTGCGCAGCGTGCGGATCGAGATTCCCAGAATCTTGGCCGCATGCGTCCGGTTGCCGAGGCAGTGATCGAGCGTGTCGAGGATGAGTTCACGCTCGACATCGGCGACCGTGTGGCCCACCAGCGAACGCGTCATGGCCTCCGCCGTCTGGGCCGCCCGTGCGGCCGGATCGCGCGACGGAGCCGGTGAAAGCGCCTCGCCTTCCGGGCTGAGAACGGCGGAAGCCGCGATCTCCGGCCCGCTCGCCAGCAGCACCGCCCGGTGCATCGTGTTTTCCAGTTCGCGGACATTGCCGCGCCAGGCGCTGGCGAGCAGGAGCTTGCGCGCGTCGGTCGCGATCGGCCGCGCCGGCAGCCCGTTCAGATCCGCATATTTCCTGGCGAAGTGATCCGCCAGAACCAGGATGTCGCCCGGCCGCTCGCGCAGTGCCGGCAGGCGCAGATGCACGACGTTCAGACGATAGAGCAGGTCCTCGCGGAACGAGCCCTCGCGCACGGCGTCGGCCAGGTTGCGGTTCGAGGTCGCGATGATCCGGATATCGACCTTGACCGGCTGCGTGCCGCCGACGCGGTCGATCATGCGCTCCTGCAGCGCGCGCAGGAGCTTGGCCTGCAGGCGGACATCCATCTCCGAGATTTCGTCGAGCAGCAGCGTGCCGCCATTGGCCTCCTCGAACTTGCCGATGCGGCGCGCGATGGCGCCGGTGAAGGCGCCCTTCTCATGGCCGAACAGTTCGGATTCGAGGAGGTTGTCAGGGATCGCCGCGCAGTTCACCGCGACGAACGGGCGGTCCTTGCGGCCCGACTTCTGGTGCAGGTGACGCGCAATCACCTCCTTGCCGGTGCCGCTCTCGCCGGTGACGAGCACCGGCGCTTCCGAACGCGCGATCTGCGTGGCGAGCTGCACGACACGCTCCATCGCCGGATCGCGCCAGATCAGACTGGACTGGTCGGCGGCGACCGCCTCCAGCACCGCCGCGATCAATTCCGGATCGGGCGGCAGCGGCACATATTCCCGGGCGCCGGCCTGGATCGCCGCGACGGCAGCGCGCGTATCGGTCGAGGTGCCGCAGGCGACGATCGGCGTGCGGATGCGCTCGGCCTCCAGCGCCGCGACGTAAGCCGCGATCGGCTGCACCACATCGACCATCAGCAGATCGGCGCCCTTGGCGCGCAGCACGGCGAGCGTCTGGTCGAGGCTTTCGGTGTGGGTGACGGCCGCGCCATGCGACATGGCGATCTTGGCGGCTGCGATGATCTGCCCCTTGAGACCGCCGGCGATGATGAGGCGCATGGCTCAGGTCCTTCTGTTCGTCGATGTCATGGGGCGGGCCGTCACCGGTCAGCCTTGATGATTTCGGTCATGGTCACGCCGAGCCGGTCCTCGACGACGACGACCTCGCCGCGCGCGACGAGGCGCTCGTTGACGAAGATGTCGATGGCCTCGCCGACGCGCCGGTCGAGCTCGAGCACGGCGCCCGGCACGATCTGGAGCAGGTCCCCGACCGCGACCTTGGAGGAGCCGAGTACGGCGGACACCGTGACCGGCACGTCGAAGACCTGCTCGAGATCCTCGGCCGTCTTGACCGGCACCGGACCCGAGCGCGCCACCGACGTCTCGCCCTGATCGAAAGACAGGTCAGCCTGGTTCAGCGGCGGCAGGTTGAGATCGCTCTCCTGGCTCATGGCTCAGACCTTCATGGTTCTGCATGGCCATGGTCGAACACGCGGGCGACCGCCTGCTCCACCAGAGCCGTGAGTTGCTGGCTGTCGAGGACGAAGCCGCCCTCCGCCCATTCGATACGCCCGTCGCCCGGCGCGATGTCGGATTGCCCGATCACGATCAGCTTGCCGGAGAAGCCGTGTTCGGCCGCGAGCTTCCGGACCAGCTCCTCGGCTGCCTCGACCACGCTCTCATGCACGCGCAGCACCAGATGCGGCGCCGTGCGGGCGTGGCTCAGGCACTCGCGGATGGCTCCCGCCAGGGAGGCCAGCGGCTTCTCGGCCAGCGCGGCCCCGGCCAGCGCCTTCGCCGTCACGATAGCGACATGGGCCGCATGTTCCTCGATCGCGGCGGTGCGGGCAGCCTCCTGCGCGAAAAGCCGCTCGGCCGAACGCGCGAGCTGGCCGGTCAGGCCGACGAGCTGTGACTGCGCTTCGCGATGCGCCTGTTCCTGCCCGGCATGGAAGCCCTCCGCGCGGGCCGCGGTGAGCTCGGCCTCGCCGGCGGCCTTGCGGCTGCCCTCGCGAAAATCCGTCCCGAACAGGAATTTCTTGGCGGACGTCATGTCAGTACACCAACTCGTCTTCGGAGCTGCCCTTGGACAGCACGATCTCGCCCTTTTCGGCGAGGTCCTTGGTCATCTGGACGAGCGCCGTCTGGGCCTCGTCGACCTCCTTGAGGCGCAAGGGACCCATGCTTGCCATGTCGTCCTGCATATTCTTGGCGGCACGCTGCGACATCGCCCCGAGGAAGAAGTCGCGCATCGGCTGGCTGGCGCCCTTGAGCGCACGCGCCAGCGTGCTCTTGTCGGCCTGGCTCACCAGCGTCTGCAACCCGGCGGGGTCGAGCTTGGAGAGGTCATCGAAGGTGAACATCAGCGCGCGGATGCGTTCCGCCGCGTCCTGGTTCGAAGCGTCGAGCGCCGAAAGGAAGCGCAGCTCGGTCTGCCGGTCGAAGCCGTTGAAGATCTCCGCCATCATTTCGTGCGGGTCGCGGCGGCGCGTCTGGGTCAGGGTCGAGACGAACTCGGTGCGCAGCGTGTTCTCGATATGGTCGAGGGCTTCCTTCTGCACCGATTCCAGCCGCAGCATGCGGCCGACGACCTCGATCGAGAGATCGTTCGGCAGATTGCGCAGCACATTCGCGGCATGCTCCGCCCGGATTTTCGACAGGATCACCGCAATGGTCTGCGGGTATTCGTTCTTGAGGAAATTCGCGAGCACGACGGCGTCGATATTGCCGAGCTTCTGCCACATGTTGCGGCCGGCAGGCCCGCGGATTTCCTCCATGATCAGCGCGACCTGATCCGTCGGCAGGATCTTCTCGAGCAGCGAGATCGTGCGATCGAAGGAACCCGTCACCGCGCCGGCGCTGGAGAGCTTTCCGACGAAATCGAGCATCAGGCGCTCGACCTCGTCGGCATCGACCGTGCCGAGCTCTGCCATGGAGCGGGTGATGATGCGGATCTCGTCGTCGTCGAATTCCTGCCAGATCTTGCGTCCGTGCTCCTCGCCGAGCACGAGCAGGATGACGGCGGCGCGCTGCGGGCCGGTCATTTCGGCGACGGTGGTCACGCCGAAGCCGCCGCCCTCGATGGCGCCCGGCAAACCGGGGGTTCGTGTAGCGATGGATCGGGCCTCGGCCATGTCTCAGCGCCCCGTCACGCGGCGGACTTCTCGTGGATCCAGCTCCGCAGCACCGCGACCGAGTCGGACGGATTCTGCGAGACGAGGGCCCCGATCTTTTCCACGGACTGCGCCTTGAGCTGGCCCTTGACCTGAGCGATGGCGAGCATCCGCTCGGACGGCCCGGCTTCCACGTCCACGGAAAGCGGCTCGCCGTCTGGGCCGACCGTCACTGCCCGCCCGCTGCCGGCCGGATCGCCGGTCGACGCGGCGGGACCGGCCAGGGCGGCGCCACCATTGCGCATGAAGGAGGGGATCTCCCGGACATTGCTGTTGTCGGCGGCCAGAACCTGCTTCAGCAGCGGACGCACCACCGTCATCAGCACGATCACCGTGAGCAGCGAGATGACGCCGAGTTCGGCGAAGCGGACGAGGTCCTCCCGGGTGAAGGAGGTGAGCTGCTGCATCAGCGTCTGCTCGTTGAGATCGGCCGGCGCCGGGGGCGCCTCGGCGAAGCGCAGGTTGACGACCTCGACCTTGTCGCCGCGGCCCTGGTCGAAGCCGACGGCGGTGCGCACCAGCTCGCCGATGCGCTCCAGCTCGTCGTTGTTGCGCGGCTGGTAGGACATTTCGCCGGCCGGGCTGCGCGTGTAGTTACCGTCGACGAGGACGGCGACGGAGAGCTTCTTGACCCGTCCGCCTTCCAGCACCTCGGTGCGGGTGGTGCGCGAGATCTCGTAATTGGAGACCTCCTCGTTCTTCTGGGAGTTCTCGCGCTGGTTCTGCTGCGCGCCTTGCGTCTGCTGCGCGCCGGGCAGCTCGTTGCCGACGGTCACAGTGCCATTGCCGCCCTCGCTCGTGGTCGAGGCCTCGGTGCGGTTCTGGCTGGAGCGGAGCACCCGGCCTTCCGGATCGTAGCTCTCGGAGCGACTCTCGACCCGGTTGGTGTCGAGCGCGGCCGAAACCTGCACGCGCGCCCGGCCATAGCCGACGACGCTGGCGACGATATCCTCGACTTGCGACTTGAGGCGCTTCTCGATCGCGGTCTGCCGCTCCTCGATGCCGAGCCCGATCAGGCCCTGGTCGCTCTGCGCACCGTCCGCCAGCAGCCGGCCGCGCTCGTCGACGATCGACACCCGCTCCGGCTTCAGACCGTCCACCGCCGAGGCGACGAGATGGCGCACGGCCCGGACCTGCGCTGCATCGAGATCGCCCGCGAGTTTGAGCGCGATCGAGGCACGCGGCGGCTCGCGGTCGCGCTCGAACAGGCGCCGTTCCGGAATGACGAGATGGACGCGCGCCGCCTGCACCCGCCCGATCGAGCGGATGGTGCGGGAGAGTTCGCCTTCGAGCGCGCGCAGGTGGTTGATGTTCTGGACGAAGCTGGTCGAGGAGAAGGCGTCGCCCTTGTCGAAGATCTCGTAGCCGACGCCGCCGCCAGCCGGGATGCCCTTGCTCGCAAGGTCGAGACGCAGGCGCGGCACATCGGCCTTCGGCACCAGCACCGTCTGCCCGTCGCCGCGCAATTCGTACTTGATGCCGCGTGTGTCGAGATCCTTGAGGATGGCGCTGACATCCTGGCTGCCCAGGTCCGAGAACAGCACGCTCATCGCCGGCTGCGACATCCTGAGCATGACGAAGCCGAAGAAGCCGACGAGCACCAACGTGACGGCCAGCATGGCTGCCAGGCGCGCCGCTCCGAATTTGGCAAACTGCTCGATCAGGCCGTTCACGCCGCCATCCGTCCCACAGAATCGCAGGGACGGCGCACCTGCTCCGACCCACTAGGCAAGTTTTTCCCGGTGCATGGTTAGCGGGCGGTTAATTTTTGGGGGCGGGTCGTTAAACTTTCCGGATAGCCGAATCGTGCAAATGCCAAAGGCGCCGGCCCTGTCGGACCGACGCCTTTGAAAAGAAACGGAAATCTCTGTTTCTTACTGGCGGTAGTGCTGGATGCGGGTCGTCCGCAGGCCGGCAAGGCCGTGCTGGTCGATCGACATCTGCCAGCTCAGGAACTCATCGACGGTCAGCGTGTAGCGCTGACAGGCTTCTTCGAGGCTGAGCAGCCCGCCGCGCACGGCAGCCACCACCTCGGCCTTCCGCCGGATGACCCAGCGCCTGGTATTCATCGGGGGCAGATCCGCGATCGTAAGCGGACTTCCGTCCGGTCCGATCACGTATTTCACCCGCGGTCGCAATGGCTCGGTCATGGTACTCTCACACAACTCAACAGAGCTACTGAGGGCAGCATAGGCGGGTGGCTTTAAGAATTGGCTAAAACGATCGCCTCGGATGTCCACGACTGATTCGCTCTCGCTCAATCGCTGCGGACCACGCTCTTCACCTTGTCGATCGGGACGCTGATGCCGCCGATCTTGAGCACCGGGATCGACGAGGTGAAATCGACCCCGTCGACCACGCCGCTGATCTGCGTCTTCGCCGTGATGACATCCCCCGCCACGCTCTTGGCGTCGATCGTGATGGTATACTCGCCCTCCGCCGCCTTCGTGCCGGTCGACGTGGTGCCGTCCCAGCTATAGGTCTGGTCGCCGGCGGTCAGCGCCCTGGTCTGCGTTTGGACGACGTTGCCCTTGGCATCCTTGATCGTGACCGTCGCCGAGCCCGCGGCGGGCATGCTGACCTTCCACTCGGCCTTGCCGCCGGTCAGCCGTGCCGTGGCGCCGTCGGCGGTGATCCTGGAGCCGATGAAGCCGACCGCGTTCGTCGCCGTCCCGGCGGCGCTGAGGCTAAGCAGGGAGCCGAGCGTCTCGTTGGTCCTGAGCTGCTGCTCGACGCCCGCGAACTGCACGAGTTGCTGGGTGAACTGGTTGGTGTCGAGCGGGTCCAGCGGCGACTGGTTCTTGAGCTGCGTCGTCAGCAGCGTCAGGAACTGGTCGAAATTATTGGCGATCCCGCTCTTGGTGCCGGTCACGGCACTGTTGCTGGTACCCGATGTGCCGTTCGTTCCCGAAACCGCCATGGTGCTGATCCTCGTTCAGATGCTGAGATCGACGCCGCCGAGCCGGATGAGACGGCGCTGCGGAGCGGGGTCGATGGAAAGGGGAGCGTCGTCGGCAAGATCGCTGCCGTCAGGCTGGCGCGAGCGCTGCGGCGCCTCGTCCTGCTGGCGGTTCTGGCGGAAAGCCGACTGGTCGGACGGATCGCGCAAGGTGATGTCGACGCCGCTATCGGACGGCTTGAGTCCAGCCTGCTCGAAGGCGCGCTCCAGCGTGCGCGCATCACGCTGCAGCAGATGCAGCGTCTCGACCCGGTCGACGACCAGTCTGGCGCTGACCTCGCCCTTGTCGGAGATCGACAGGCTGACGTCGACGCGGCCGAGTTCGTCGGGATCGAGCCGGATATCGAACTGCCGCGAGCCGGACATGACACGCAGGCCGATCTCGATCGGCACGACATGGATCGGCGTCGGCTGGCTGCTCGCCGTGCCCTGCCCCGGCGCGCCGGGAGCCGTATTCGGATCGAACGGCTGGATCAGGCGCTCATGCCCGGCCTTTCCGGGCGTCTGCTGCAGCAGGGTCGAGAGATCGAACGGCGTTGCCGGCTGCTGCTGGAGGGCGTCTAGCGCCTTGGCCTCGGCGGGAGCCGGAGCGGCACCGGCTGCCGCCGGTTGGTCGGCCTTGGCGAGGATATCCGCAAACTCCTGCGCGCCCTGCCCCGCCATTCCGACAGCATGCACGGCGCCGGACGCAGCCTTGCCTTCCATCGCTCCGGCGAGTCCCGCCTGAGCGGCGTCCGGCGTCGCGATCGCGACTAGCGGCAGCCCGACGGCTGCGGCTGCGAAGGCTGGTTTCCCGGCGTCCTTCTTTGCTCCGCCCTCGGCGGTCATCGCTTCCGCTGCATCACCGGCAGCTGCATCGACCGCAAGCAGCGCCCCCTGCGGTAGAACCATCGGCGGCAGGATCACGACCGGCACAGCCGCCGCCTGGCTTTCGGCCATCGGAGTCCCAGTCGTCACCCCGGCCTCACCTTCGGCGGCGGCCTTGCCGTCCTTCTTCGCCGCGCCCTCGCCGACCTCGCCCGGCTTCGTCGCCGGCTCCTCGCCGGCGGCCCCGGTCTGGACACCCGTCTGGGCGGCGGCCATCGCGATCAGGAACGCGATCCCGCTCGCATCGACTTTCGCCGTCTGCAGCTCGGGCTTGTTGGCCGAAGCCGGCGCCGCGACCGGCTCGGCAGCCGTCAGAGACTTGTCCACCTGCGCACTCACCTTGGCGGGGTCGACGGCCGGCACGGCGGCAGCGGCTTCCTTGGAGACCCCGGCCTCTCCCGGAGCAACCGTCTTCCCGGTTGCGCCGGCCTTGGCTTGCCCGGCAGCATCCGGCCCGGTCTCGGGCAACGCAAAGACCTCGCCACCCTCACGCGGCTCGGTTTGACCGGCGCGCGACCGGGCAACCGGCGCTTCCGCTAGAGGCTGGCTGGTGAACGCAGACTGGATCGACATGAACGGTTCCGTGACGCAGGCAACGACGCGCCCGATCCTGTCCAGCAAGTTGCAAGCCAGAAGCACCCCTTGCTGAATCAAGGCCTTAGCACCACTTCACCTGAAGAGCGGGCAATATGAGCCCGGTTCCACACGCCCAGGCCGGCAGGATTTGCCGATCCTGCTGGCGGCCTCGGAGCAAAGCCGGTATAGAGCCGGCAGACGCGCCGAAGCCGCCTTTCGAGCACCGAACCAGCGACGACATAGCCGAGAATGACCGCGCCCTCCCGCAATTCCCTCGACATCGCCAAGCCGCCCGCGGCGACACGCGTCGTCGCGGCGATGTCCGGCGGCGTCGATTCCTCGGTGGTCGCGGCCCTGCTGAAGCGCGAGGGCTACGATGTCGTCGGCGTTACGCTCCAGCTCTACGATCACGGCGCGGCCGTCCACCGCACCGGGGCCTGCTGCGCCGGGCAGGACATCCATGACGCCCGCCGCGTCGCCGAGACGATCGGCATTCCCCATTACGTGCTCGATTACGAGAGCCGCTTCCGCGATGCGGTGATCGAGCGCTTCGCCGAGAGCTATCTCGCCGGCGAGACGCCTATCCCCTGCGTCGAGTGCAATCGGACGGTGAAGTTCCGCGACCTGCTCGACCTGGCGAAGGAGCTCGGCGCCGATGCCCTGGCGACCGGCCATTACGTCCTCGGCCGCGATCTCGGGAACGGCCATCGCGGCCTGTTCCGCGCGGCGGATGCCAGCCGCGACCAGAGCTATTTCCTTTACGCGACGACGCAGGAGCAGCTCGACCTGCTGCGCTTCCCGCTCGGCCATATCGACAAGGCACAGACCCGCGCGCTGGCGGCCGAACTCGGCCTCGCCATCGCCGACAAGCCCGACAGCCAGGATATCTGCTTCGTGCCGAACGGCCGCTATGCCGACGTCATCGAGCGGCTGAAGCCTGGTGCGGCCCGCCCCGGCGAGATCGTCCATCTCGACGGCCGCGTGCTCGGTCATCACGACGGCGTGCTCCATTACACTGTCGGCCAGCGCAAAGGACTGGGCATCAGTTCCAGCGAACCGCTCTATGTGCTGCGCCTCGACGCCGACGACGCCCGCGTCATCGTCGGCCCGCGCGAGGCGTTGAGCGTGCGCGATATCCGCCTGCGCGACCTCAACTGGCTCGGCGAGCTGCCTCTCGATGCGCTGCCACCGGAAGGGCTCGATGTCGCCGTGCGCGTCCGCTCGACCCGCGCGCCGCGCGAGGCCCGGCTCTTCCGCGACGAAGACGGCCTGCGCGTCGAGCTCGCCAGCGACGAGGAAGGCGTTTCGCCCGGCCAGGCCTGCGTGATCTACGCCGATGCCGGCCCCGGTGCCCGCGTCCTCGGCGGCGGCACCATCCTGCGGCGCCCGCTCGCCCTGCCGGCCGCGTCCGCGCCGGCCGCCCTCGCCCTGTCCTGACCCGTTCAGGCTCAAGCCCTTCCGCGCGGATTCCAGACCATGCCGGTGACCTACGATCTCGACGGCCAGAAGCGCGTCTACGCGACCTGGGCGAAATTCTACGACCGGATCTACCAGCACATGCTGGCCCGCCCGCAGCGCGAGGCGGTGGAAGCGGCCTGCGCCTGCGGGCCTGATATCCTCGAGATCGGCGTCGGCACCGGGCTCACCCTGCCCTATTTCACGCCGGACTCGCGCGTGCTCGGCGCCGACCTCTCGCTCGACATGCTCAAGGTCGCCCATCGCAAGGTCGAGAGCCAGAAGCTCGACCATGTCCGCGGGCTGATGGTGATGGATGCCTGCCGGCTCGGCTTCGGCGACGAGCGCTTCGACGCCGTCACGGCGCAGTTCGTCATCACGCTCGTTCCGAATCCGGAGCAGGCGCTGGCGGAGATGGACCGTGTCCTGAAGCCCGGCGGCGAGATCATCATCTCCAGCCGCCTCGTCGACGATGGCGGCCTGCTCGCGCCGTTCTGGAGCGCGGTCGCCCCCTTGTCGAAGGCGATCGGCTGGAGCTCCGATTTCAAGGTCAGCCGGCTGACCGACTGGGCGAAGGCGACCGGCCGCTACGAGACGGTCCATGTCGGGCGCGGCTATTTCAAGGTTGTCCGGCTGCGCAAGCACGCTTCTGCCGATAACCCGCAATCCAAGGCTTGACGCGGCCCCGCCGCGCCGCCTATATCCCGCCTCGAAGACGAGCCGGCTCTGCCGGCCTCGACCCTGTGGCGGGGTAGCTCAGCTGGTTAGAGCAGCGGAATCATAATCCGCGTGTCGGGGGTTCAAGTCCCTCTCCCGCTACCATTTCCCCCGGTATGGGCGGCGACGGTTGGCCGATAGCCGACCTCTCACTCAAACGATTACGTCTGAAACGAGTTCGCGGAATCCACGGCGCGCCTCCTTGCCATGATCGCTTGTATGGCTCCGATCCGTTGCGACAGCGCGTGGAGATCACGGCGATGGTCTTCCACCGCAACGCGACGACTTCGCTCCCGCTCATGCATAGCCGCTAGGTATGTGGAGGCGGTTGACCCTCGACTTTCCCGCTTCCTAGTTTTGAACCCGGACAAGCGGGGGCATTCCGCGGCGTTGGAGGAATTGGGTCATGCAACTGGCTCTCGCCACCTGGCACGAAGTCGAAGAATACCTCCAGATATCGCGCGGCATTATCGTCCCCGTTGGCTCCACGGAACAGCACGGCCCCAACGGCCTGATCGGAACGGATCATCTCGACGCCGAGTTCATCGCCAAGGGAGTGGGCGACAAGATCGGCGCAATGGTTGCTCCGACGCTCGCCTATGGCATGTCGCAGCATCATCTGGGCTTCGCAGGCTCCGTGACGCTGCGCCCATCGACGATGATCGCCATGGTGGGCGACATCATACGCTCCCTGGCCCGCAATGGATTTGAGCGCTTCTTTTTCATCAACGGACACGGCGGCAATATCGCGACCGTCACGGCTGCGTTCGACGAGGTCTACACGTCGCTTTCGCTCCAGCCGAACGGCGAGCCTTCCCCGATACGCTGCAGAATGGTGATGTGGTCGGGCGGGAACCGCGCGACCGCCATCGCGGACGAGCTCTATCCCGGCGTCAACGGCTCGCATGCGACGGCGGCCGAGGTTTCGCTCGCGCAGTTCTACCATCCCGAAACGATCAAGCAGGCCCAGATGTCGCCCAAAGTCGCGCCCGCCAGCACCTCGTTCTTCGACTGCTTTGACTATCGCAGGCGCTACCCCGATGGCCGGATCGGCTCCGATCCGTCGTTATCGACACCGCAGCACGGTGAAAGGCTGTTTGCCGCTGCCGTCGATGACATGGCCGACGCCTATCGGACATTCATGGCCTGAGCCACGATGCGCCCCTTGCGGGGCGCGTCCTGCCTCGCCTCAAGCGCGATGCGATGACCGCGGGATTCCGGCTCTACGCCGCTCGCTGGGCCTGTCGCTAACACCTTCCCCAGCGCGTTTTGCGCGGGGATGCAGCCAGCAGGCAGCCCTCAATCAGCCTGCGCAGCGCGGCAATCTCGATAGCGACGCCAGCGGCACGACCGGAATGACGATGCGGGAGGCGCGCGCGCCGTCGCAGAACACCGTGTTGCGGGCGATCTGCCGCCGACGTCCTTGCCCTTCCGGGTCGAACGTATTGGGGTTCACGTCGAATTTCGGGAAGTTCGACGAGGAGATGTCGAGCCTGATCCGATGCCCGGCCTTGAACAGAGCCGCTGTCGCGAAGGGCTCGATGGTGATCCGGAACGGGACCTCCGGCTCGATCGGCTCCGGCTTTTCCCAGGACTTGCGATAGCGGCAGCGGAAGATGCCGTCGGTCAGGTTGAGCGCGAAGCCGGTGGGATAATCCACCGAGGGCGGATGCATATCGACCAGCTTGGCGGTGAAATCGGTGTCGGGCGCGTCTGAGGCGACCCAGAGCTCGACCGTGATCGGCCCGATCACCGCCATGTCCTCCTCCAGCGGCAGGCTTTCGAAGGCGAGCACGTCACGCCGGGCGATCAAGGGCATGCCGGCATCGCGCGAGCCGAAGAAACGCGGCCCCTCGCGCTGGTCGAAGCCACCGCCCTCGAAGATCGGCTGGCCGCTGGTCAGCGCGCCGCCGATGGTCGGCACCGGATCGGCCGGATCGAAATCATAGGTCAGCGGCGCAGCATCGGCGGCCGGCGCGTCGCGCGAGAGCCGGCCATTGCCATGAATGTACCAGGCTTGCTGATCCGTGCCCGGCAGCGGCCAATGCGAGGTCTCGATCCAGCGCCCGCCCTGGACGAGGCGCCCATCGGCATCCTTCTCGCCCGAGCCTCCGCCCATCAGGAACAGGCGTAAGGTCGGGTCGGCCTCCAGCCCGTTGGGCTCGTCCCGGAGCCAGCGATCGAACCAGCGCTTGCGGAAATCGAGCCAGCTCGTGCCGACATTGCCGTCGAACGGTGCGGCCTCGCCGAAGGAGACGTCGCCGGCGAAGGTCGACTGACGGTTGCCGTGCAGGCCGGCCCCCATGATGACGTTGAGATGCCGCCGGCCCGAGGCACCGAGGCCGGCGAAATTGTCGAAGGTGGTCTTCACATAGACGTCGTACCAGCTCGACATCAGCAGGATCGGGATGTCGGGCACGGCGTCGTAGAAGCCTTCCAGCCACAGGCCCGGCCGTTTCCATTCCGGGCCGAAGGTGCCGGCGCGCCACTGGTCAAGCAGATAGGTCTCGTATTCCGGCACCCAGCGCACCGGCGAGCGCCCCTCACTCCACGGCATCACGCGGAACCAGGCATGCAGGTCCTCCGCCGCGAGGCCGGCGGCGACGACGGGGTCGGCGAGCGCGTCCGGGCTTTCCTGCGCCCGGTTATAGGCCCAGGTTGCCTGCTTCAGCTCGAAGGCGCCGCCCTGGCGGATGCCGCACGAGAAGGCGTTCGAGAAGCCGCCGGAATCGAGGATCATGCAGGCGAGGCCGGGCGGCGTCAGCGAGGCGAGCGCCGCCTGGGTATGGGCGGCATAGGACAGGCCCATCGTGCCGATCCGGCCGTTGCACCAGGGCTGCGCGACGATCCAGGCGCAGGTATCGTAGCCGTCCTCGGCATCGGAGACGTATTTGACGAACTCGCCCTCCGAACCGTAGCGGCCGCGGCAATCCTGATAGACCACCGCATAGCCGGCCCGGACGAAATGCGCCGCGACATCGGCGCGGGCCATCGGCTTAGCCTCGCTGCGGCCGATCTCGGAGCGCGAGCGCTCAGCCTTGCCATAGGGCGTGCGCTCCATCACGACCGGGAAAGGACCGGAGAGCGCCTGCCCATTCCGCGCCGGCAGATAGACATCCGTGGCCAGCCGAACACCGTCGCGCATCGTCACCATGACGTCCTTCAGCGTGACGACATCATGGCCGCTCTCGGGAGCGGCGACCTTCATCGATTGCGGGCTCACTTCGCCAGCCCCGCCCGCGCTGCTGTGGTGTCCTCGGCCATATTGGCCTCAAAGGTGATGTTGGCCTTCGAGGCCCAGGCGATCTTCTGCCAGTAGAGCGGGATCACCGGCAGATCGGCGAAGACCATCTTCGAAGCGGCCTGGATGCCGGCGATCCGCTTGCCTTCATCGAACTGCGTCAGCGCCTCGGCCAGCGCCTTGTCGAAGGCGGGGTTGGAATAGCGCGCCCGGTTGAAGCCGCCGGTGCCGGCCTTCGAATCCGCGGTCATGAACAGGTTGCGCATGCCCGGCCCCGCAGTCGGCGTGGTCGTGCCCAGCGAGAAGATGAAGGCGGAGAAGCTCTGTCGGCTCGCGGCACTGGCATAGACGTTATAGGGCTGGGTCATCACGCCGTTCACCTTGATGCCGCCGCGCGAGAACATCTGGCCGATCGCCTGCGCGATGTCCTTGTCGCCGGCGAAACGGTCATTCGAGGAATGGATGGTGATGCCGAAGCCATCCTTGAGCCCGGCCTGCTGCAACAGGGCCTTGGCGCCGGCGAGATCGTTGGCGACCGGCTTGAGCGTGGGGTCGAAGCCAGCGACGCCCTCCGGCACGAGCTGGCCGGCCGGCACACCGGCACCGTTGAGCAGTCGCTCGACGATCGCCGGCACGTTGATCAGCTTGGCCAGCGCCTGGCGCACGCGCAGGTCCCGCAGGGGGTTGGGCTTCAGCGGCTTGCCGTCCTTGTCGGTGACGAAGGGGCTTTCCTCGCGCGCGGTGTCGAGGGCGAGATAGATCAACCGGGCTGAGGGGATCGCGTGGACCTTGAGCCCCGCCGTCTTCTCCAACACCGGCAGGTCGGCCGGCGGTACGCCGTCGATCAGGTCGACCGCGCCCGAGCGCAGCGCCGCGACGCGGGCCGCGTCATTGGCGATGAAGCGGATCGTCACCGTCTCGAAGGCGGGCTTCGGGCCCCAGTAACCATCGTTGCGGGTCAGGATGACGCGGTCGCCCGGCACCCATTCCTTGAACTTGTAGGGGCCGGAGCCGACAAGCCCGTCGCCCTTGTTGTAGTCCTGCAGCGTCTTGCCCTCGGCCGAGGCGCGCTCGAGGATGTAGACGAAGCCGATCCGCTCCATCAGGTCCGGCGTCGGTACCTCGGTCTTCACCTCCAGCGTCGTCGCGTCAATCGCCTTGGCCGAGACCACGCCCGAGACGTTGTTGGAGAACGGCGCCGGGCTGTTAGGCACGTTGCGGGCGCGCTCCAGCGAGAAGGCGACATCGTCGGCGGTGACCGGCTTGCCGCTCTGGAAGCGGGCATCCTTACGCAGGTTGATCCGCCAGGTCGTCGGGTCGACCACCGACCAGCTCTCGGCGAGGCTGGGCTGCATGCGCAGATGCGCGTCGGTCTCGACCAGCCGGTCGAAGATTTGCATGGCGATATTCTGGTTCGGCCCGGTGCGGGAGAACAGCGGGTCCATCGCCGAGGGTTCGCTCGCCGTGCCGATGACGAGGTCGGCGGCGTTGGCGAGGCCCGCAGCGCCGAGCCAGGCGACGCTGGCGAGCAGGGGAAGGAGTGCGGTGAGGCGAGGCTTGCAGGTCGAACGAGACTTGGAGGTCATGCGATGTCTCCTCTTCAGGCGCTGCCGCCGGCCGTGAGCGATACGGCGGCGGCCTGGTTGAGATGGCAGGCGCTGAGATGTCCGTCAGCGATCGGTTCGAGAGCCGGCCGCGCCTGGGCGCAAGGCGTGAAGATGCGCGGGCAGCGCGGATGAAAGGCGCAGCCGGAGGGCGGATGCAACGGCGAGGGAATTTCGCCGCGGATCGGGGTGAAGTCGCGCCGGCGCTCCTTCACCGAAGGCAATTCGCGCAGCAGCGCGGCGGTATAGGGATGGTTCGGCGCGGCGAAGAAGGTATCGGCCGGCGCGGTCTCGACCACGCGGCCGAGATACATGATCGCGACCCGGTCGCTGATATGCTTCACCACGCTGAGATCATGGCTGATGAAGAGATAGGTCAGGCCGAGTTCCTCGCGCAGGTCCATGAACAGGTTGATGACCTGGGCCTGGATCGAGACGTCGAGGGCCGAGACCGACTCGTCGCAGACGATCAACCGCGGCTTGACTGCGAGCGCCCGGGCGATGCCGATGCGCTGGCGCTGGCCGCCGGAGAACTGGTGCGGGTAGCGCTTGCGATAGGAGGGATCGAGCCCGACCTTCTCGAGCAGCTCCGCCACATAATCGTCCACCTCCCCTGCCCGGACGAGGCCGTGCACCCGTGGCGCCTCGCCGACGAGGTCGACGACGCGCTTGCGCGGATTGAGCGAGGACATCGGGTCCTGGAAGATCACCTGCACGGCGAGGCGCATCTCCAGTGCCTCGCTGCGCGAGAGCGAGGCGACGTCCTTGCCCTGCCAGAGCAAGGTGCCCTCGGTCAGCGGCAGCAGCCCCGCCAGCAGGCGGCCGAGCGTGGACTTGCCGCAGCCGGATTCGCCGACGAGGCCGAGAACCTCGCCCTGCCGGATGGCGATGTCGACGCCCTCGACGGCATGGACGGTTTCCTCGGAGATGTTCGCGCCGAGGACACGGGCGAGCTTCTCCGCCGCGTCGAGGCCGCGGGAAAAGCGCCGGACGAGGCCGCGTCCTTCGATCAGGGTTGCGGTCATGCTGCGACTCCGGGCAAGAGCGGGTGGTGGCAGCGGAAGCTGTGGCCGCTGCCCTGCTGCTTCGGCTCCTGCTTGCAGACCTCACTCGCGGCGAAGCAGCGCGTCCGGAAGGCGCATCCGGCGGGCCGTGCCAGCGGCGAAGGCGAGAGGCCGGGGATCGGATGCAGCCGCTCGCCGCGCATCGCGTTGGCCGGCAGCGCCTCCATCAGGCCGCGCGTATACGGGTGAGCGGGCCGGTCGAGCACGTCGTCGGTGGCGCCGGTCTCGACGATGCGGCCGGCATACATGACGGCGATCCGGTCGGCGAGGCTGGCGACGACGCCGAGATCGTGGCTGATCCAGATCAGCGCCATGCCGAACTCGCTCGCCAGCCGGCGCACCTCGAACAGGATCTGGCCCTGGATGGTGACGTCGAGCGCGGTCGTCGGCTCGTCGGCGATGATCAGGTCGGGCTTGTGCAGCAGCGCGATCGCGATGGCGACGCGCTGGCGCATGCCGCCGGAGAACTGGTGCGGATAGGCTTTCAGGCGTTCCTCGGGCGAGGGAATGCCGACGAGGCCCAGCGCATCGCGGGAGCGCACCCGCGCCTCCTCCCGCGAGACCGCGTCATGGGCGAGCACGGCCTCCACCATCTGCGTCTCGATCGAGAGCACCGGGTTGAGCGTCATCATCGGGTCCTGGAAGATCATCGCGATCTTCTTGCCGCGCAGGCGCCTGAGCCGCTCGGTCGGGAGCCCGACAAGATCCTCGCCCTGGAACAGGATGCGCCCGCCCGCGACCCGCCCGGGCGGCTCGATCAGCCCCAGGATCGAGAAGCCGGTGATCGACTTGCCAGAGCCGGATTCGCCGACGAGCCCGAGGATTTCGCCACGGTCGACGCTGAAGGAGACGCCATCCACGGCGCGGACCAGGCCGGCCGAACTGGCGAACTGGGTTTCGAGATTCTCGACGACGAGCACCGGGATCATGGCTCAGCGCTCCGCAAGACGGGGATTCAGCACTTCGCGCAGTCGGTCGCCGACGATGTTGATGCTGAAGACGAGGGTGAGCAGCAGGAGCCCGGGATAGACGCTGATCCAGTACTGGCCGGCGAGCAGAACCTGATAGCCGTTGGCGATCAGCAGGCCGAGCGAGGGCTGGGTGATCGGCAGGCCGATGCCGAGGAAGGACAGCGTCGCCTCGGCCGAGATCGCATTGGCGACCTGGAGCGTGCCGATGACGATGAGCGGCGAGAGGCAGTTCGGCAGGAGATGACCGAAGAGCATGCGCGGCCGCGACAGGCCGAGCATCCTGGCCGCCTCGATATAGTCCTTGCCCTTCTCGACCAGGGCCGCGGCGCGGACGGCACGGGCGAACATCGCCCATTGCACCAGCACCAACGCGAAGATCACCTTGCCGACGCCCTGCCCGAGGATGGCGAGCAACATCAGTGCGACGAGCAGGGTCGGGAAGCCCAGCATCAGGTCGACCAGTCGCATGATCACCGTGTCGACGCGCCCGCCGAAATAGGCGGCCGAGAGGCCGAGTACGGTGCCGACGAGGAGCGCGACGAGCCCGGCGAGGACACCGACGAAGAGCGAGGTCCTGAGGCCGTAGATCATGGCCGAGAGCATGTCCCGGCCCTGCACGTCGGTGCCGAACCAGTAGGTCGCACCGCTCATGCTCTCCGCGCCGGGCGGCAGCTTGGAGTCCATGATGTCGAGCGTCGAGAGGTCGTAAGGGTCCTGCGGGGCCAGCGCCGGGCCGAACAGCGCGGTCAGGATCAGCAGGATGCAGACGACGGCGGCGATCGTCGCCTTCGGGCTCTTCAGGATGCCGGCGAGCGAACGCGCCAGCAGGCTGTCGGAATCGGGGCGCAGCGCCGCGAACAAAGTGGGTTTCGCGAAAGCCATCAGTTGCGCCCCAGCCGGATGCGCGGATCGAGGATCGAGTAGAGCACGTCGACCGCGAAGTTGAGCACGATGAAGAGGCTGACGACGACGAGCAGGTAGGCGACCACCACCGGCCGGTCGAGCCGCATGATCGAGTCGATCAGCAGCTTGCCGACGCCGGGCCAGGCGAAGATCGTCTCGGTGACGACGCCGAAGGCGATCAGCGAGCCGATCTCCATGCCGATCACGGTGACGAGCGGGATCATGATCGTCTTCAGCACATGCACGAGCACGACCCGGCGCTCGGTCAGCCCCTTGGCACGGGCGAACTTGACGAAGTCGAGCGGCATGGTCTCGCGCACGCCGGTCCGCGTCAGCCGGATCACCAGCGAGAGCTTGAACAAAGCGAGATTGGTCGCCGGCAGGATCAGGTGGCGGATGCCCTCCCAGGAGGCGAAGCTGGTCTCGATGCCGAGGATCTGCCCGGTCGGCCCGCGCCCGCTGGAGGGCAGCCAGCCGAGCCAGACCGAGAAGATCATCACCAGCATCATGCCCTGCCAGAAATTCGGCAGACTGAAGCCGAGGATCGAACCGGTCATGATCGTCTCGTCGACGACGGAACGTGGCCTGAGGCCGGCGATCAGCCCGAGCGGGATGCCGATGACGAGCGCGATCAGGATCGCGACCAGCGCCAGCTCCAGCGTCGCCGGCAGGCGCTCGAGGATCAGCGAGATCGAGGGCTGGTTGAAGACGAAGGAGCGGCCGAGATCGCCCTTGAGCGCATTGCCGAGGAAGGCGAGGAACTGCACCGGCAGCGGCTTGTCGAGGCCGAGCGAGGCTTCGACCTGGGCCCGTTCGGCCGGCGTGGCGTCCGGCGCGATCAGCATCTCCGCGGGATCGCCGATGGCATAGACCCCGACGAAGACGATGACGGCGGTTGCCGCCAGCACCAGCAGGCTCTGCATCAATCGTCGAATGACGAAGACGGTCATCGATGGCTCCCGGCGACGGCAGGGCGGCGTGATCGCCGTTCACCTGTCATGCCGACCATGAGCGGCACCGGGAGCCCCCGCAACCTTATGCGCAAAGCGCATCGGGCTATGTGCTGCCTTGCGCCTCCAGCCGGCTCTTCAGGATCTCGGTGAAGGCTTCCGCCGAGCGCGACATCGGCGCGCCCTTGAGCGTGACGATGCCATAGGCGCCGTGAATGCAGGGGCTGAAAGGGCGCTGCACGATCGGCAGATGCCGGTAGAGCCCGGCGATCAGTTCGGGCACCACGGCGACACCGAGCCCACGGGCGACGAGCCCGCAGGTGGCCTCGACCGAATGGACCTCGATGCGCACGATCGGGAAGACGCCCACCCGCCGCAACTGCCGCTCGAAGGCAAGGCGCGCCGGCCGCTGGCGGCCCAGCATGATCAGTTGATGTCCCGACAGATCGCGCGGGACGAGGTTCGGCCGGTCCGCCAGCGGGTGTCCGGCCGGCATGATGCAGACCGACTCGGAGCGCACGATCTCGCGGGCCTCGAAGCCCTTGTTGCGCGGCGGCAGGCTGACGAAGCCGAGATCGGCGACGCGCGCCAGCACCATCTGCTCGATCGCGTCGTAATGGCCCCCGATCAGCTCGACCGAGGCGTCATGGCGCTCGGCCAGATAGGTCTCGATCACCTCCGGCATCACGGTCGCGATGAAGGAATGCGGCACGGCTACCTTGAGGAAGCGCTGGCCCACGGTCCCCGCCCGCAGGTCCTCGGTGTAGCGCTTCAATCGCGCGACGAGCGAGGCCAGTTCGCCGACCTCGTCCATCAGGGCGAAGGCTTCCGGCCGCGGCAGCAGGCGGCCATTGCTGCGCTCGAACAGTTCGAAACCCAGCTCCTCCTCGAGCTGCGTGAGCTGCCGGCTGACGGCCGATTGCGACAGGCCGAGCGTGACGGCGCCGGCGGTGGTGGAGCCGCCGGCCATGACGGCGCGGAAGATTTCGATCTGCCGGATCTTCATCGATCGGAAGTCTCGCGATGGGTCGGTGCCGGCTCATCAGCCGGTGGCATGATCCAATAGCGGATCATCTCTCCCCGCCAGCACTTCTTTCAGGCGCCGGGCGATCGAGCCGCGGCAAGGAGACCGTGACGCGAAGCCCACCCTCCACCCGGTTCTCCAGCGTGATGCCCCCCTCATGCGACCCGACGACGGCCTGCGCGATGGTGAGGCCGAGCCCGGAGCCCCCGGTCTCGCGTCCGCGTGACTCTTCCAGTCGCACGAAGGGCAGGAAGGCGCGCTCCATGTCGGCCAGCGGGATGCCCGGCCCCTCGTCCTCGATCGTGACCACGACATGGCCGTCGGCCTCGGCGATGCGGACCGCCGCCGCCGCCCCGTATTTGACCGCATTGCCGATGACGTTCGAGAAGGCCCGCTTGAGCGGCAGGACACGCCCCAGGATCGGAGCCGAATTCAGACCCGACAGGCTGACCTTGTGCCCCTGGTCGAGATGCTCGTCGACGATGGTCTCGACGACCGAAGCGAGGTCGATCGGCCGGGCCGCCTCGCTCGACACGCCGCCGCGCAGATATTCCAGCGTCGAATCGATCATCTCCTCCATCTCGCCGAGATCGGCGTCGATCAGGCGCCGCGTCGCGTCGTCGTCGAGCAGCTCGGAGCGCAACCGCAGCCGGGTGATCGGCGTGCGCAAATCGTGCGAGACAGCGGCCATCGCCTGCATGCGCTCGGCGACGAGGCGCTGGATGCGCTCGCGCATGGTGTTGAAGGCGCGGGCGGCACGGCGGACCTCGGCCGGGCCGTCCTCCGGCAGGGGCTGCGGCACCTGGTCGAGGCTGAAGCGCTCCGCCGCTAGCGCGAGGTCGCGCAGTGGCCGGGTCGCCCAGCGCAGCAGCAGCAATGCGACGACAACGATGCCGACGGCGAAACAGATCATGATCGCTGTCAGGTTCCAGTCGAGATGCTGCGCGGCGCCGAGCGTCGACGACGAGAAATTGACCCAGCTCCCATCCTCGAGCCGGATCGAGACCAGCATCAGGTGCCGGTCGGTCGCGGTCCCTCCGTCATCGGCCAATCCGACACGGAAGGACTCGGCCGCGAGATCGGGCGCAAACTGCTTCAGCCGCGCTTCCATCTCGCGCGTCCGCTCGGTCGCCGGCACGGTCCCGAGGACGAGGCTGACCTTGCTCCAGTGAACTTCGAGGCTGGCGCTCGACAAATCATGCGCGACGCGGTCGCGCTCCGCCCCGTCGGGAATGCTGGCGATCGCGCGCTTGATCGAGACGATGCGCTCGGCAAGGCCGCCGTCGCGCCCGGCCGAGGCGAAGCTCTCTACGCCGACGCGAAAGGCCCAGTAGCCGAGCATGTGGAAGGCGAGCAGGGCCGCGACCAGGATCAGGATCGCACGGCTTGCCACGGTATCGGGCCAGAAGCGTCCGGGCAGCCTCGTCAAGCGGTCAGCCCTTCGTGATGCCCGATCGTGGAGGCGAACATGTAGCCCGCGCCACGCACTGTCTTGATCAACTGGCCGCCGCTGGCATCGGCCTCGAGCTTGCGGCGCAGGCGGCTGATCTGGACGTCGATCGTCCGGTCGAAGGGATCGTCGCTCATCCGGGCCTTGGCGAACTGCATCAGCGCTTCGCGCGACAGCACGCGGTTGGCATGCTCGACGAAGGCGACGAGCAGGTCGAACTCGCCGGTCGAGAGATCGATCAAGGTCCCGGCCGGCGATTGCAGCTCCCGACGCCGGAGATCCATGCGCCAACCGTCGAAGGTGACGAGCGCACTCGCCTGCGAGACGGCCGCGCCCTGCCCCGCCCGCGCCCGGCGCAGCAAGGCCCGGATGCGGGCCAGCAATTCGCGCGGACTGAACGGCTTGGTCACATAATCATCCGCCCCGCCTTCGAGGCCGGTGATGCGGTCGCTCTCCTCGCCGCGGGCCGTCAGCATCACAATCGGAACATGGGAGGTCGCGCGCACGTCACGGCATAATTCGACGCCCGACCGTCCGGGCAGCATCAGGTCGAGGACGATCAGGTCGATCGCGCTATGCGCCAGCGCTTCCATCATCGCCCGGCCGTCGGGCGCACCGGTCACCTGATAGCCATGCCGCTGCAGGAAGCGCGCGACGAGGAGCCTGATCTGCGGATCGTCATCCACCACCAGGATATGGCCGTGATCGTCGGCGATCGGCGCGACAGGCTCCTGATCCATCTCGTGTTCTGCGTTCCCTGACATCACCATGCCGCGCGAGCGCCGCCTCTCCTCTGTGCAAACCGACCATAGCGCGAGCGCGGCCCGGCCGCCCGCATCGCTTTGAAACAATTTGTAACGGACGCACGCGGATCGGCGTTGCTACCCCTGCCTCACCGCAACAGGGGAGCCGTGAGTCGTGAGGTTGGTGAAGCTGCCGTTCCTGGGGGCGATCGGTCTGGCACTCGGTGCCTGCTCGGTCTCCGCCCTTCCAGACCATCTGGCCCGGCCGGCCGATCCGAATGCCCGCGTTCCCGCCATCACATATGGCAGCGTGACCGCCGGCGCCGCCAGCTTCCGCCCGGCCGAGCCCAAGGACTGGCGCGAGCTCAACCGCCGGGTCGGGCCGAAATCGTGACGCAGCCGAACCATCCCGCCGCCGCGCCGTCGGGCGCCATCGTCCAAGGACCGGCCTTGACCTCTTCTCCCGTTCCGAAAGCCCGGCGCCTGCTGCGCTGGACCCTGCTTGCCGGCGCCACCGCATTGCTGGGCGGCTGCGCGGGCTTCTCCGCCGATGGCGGCATGAGCGCGATCCAGAGCGCGACCTATGCCGATATCGGCAAGGACGTGACCAAGATCGGCGATGATCAGGCCGCCCTCACCGCCAAAGGCCGCGTCGACCAGCTTCTGCGCAAGCCGCTGACGGCGGATGCCGCCGTGCAGGTCGCGCTGCTCAACAACCGCGGCTTGCAGGCTGCCTTCAACGAGCTCGGCATGGCCGAGGCGCAGATGGTCGCGGCGAGCCTGCCGCCCAATCCGCGCCTTGGCATCTCCAAGCTCTCGGGCCGGTTCGAGCTCGAGATCGAGCGCCAGATCGTCGGAAGCCTGCTGGCGCTCGCAACCCTGCCGGCACGGGCCGAAATCGCCCGCGACCGCTTTCAGACCGCGCAGATGCGAACGGCCGAGGCCGTGCTGAAGCTCGCAGCCGATACGCGCCGCCAGTACTATCGCGCAGCCGCCGCAAATGCACAGGTCGCCTTCTATCAGGAGGCGAAAAGCTCAGCCGATGCGGCCTCCGAGCTGCTCAAGCGGCTCGGCGAATCCGGCGGCGTCAACAAGATCGACCAGGCCCGCGAATTCGCCTTCGAGGCCGAACTCACGGTCCAGCTCGCTCAGGCCCGCCAGCAGCAACGCCAGGAGCGCGAGCGCCTCGTCCGCCAGCTCGGACTCTGGGGCGACGACCTGAAGTTCAGGGTCGGTAGCCTGCCGCCCTTGCCGCGCCTGCAATCGGTCAAGGCGATCGAGGCCGAAGCCCTGCGCAAGCGCGTCGATCTCAGGATCGCGCGGGCCGAGCTCGACACGCTCGCCAAGTCGCTGGGGCTCACTCAGGCGACGCGCTTCGTCGATGACATCGACCTGCTCGGCCGGCGCACCTATGACCGCAGCCGCAGCGTCAACGACCACGGCCATGTCGAGCGCGAGGCAAGCCGCAGCCGCACGCTGGAGCTCGAGATCGACATCCCGATCTATGATTTCGGCCAGTCCAAGGTCGCGCTCGCCGAGCAGACCTATATGCAGGCCGCCAACAAGCTGGCGGAGAAGGCGGTCAATATCCGCTCCGAGGCTCGCGAGGCGTACACCGCCTACCGCGCGAATTACGACATCACGCGCCAGTACCAGACCAACGTCCTGCCGCTGCGCAAGATCATCCAGGAGCAGTCGCTGCTGCAATATAGCGGCATGCTCAACGACGTGACCGACCTGATCGCGGATGCCCGCAGCCGCATCCTCTCGAACGTCGCCGCGATCAATGCCCGCCGCGATTTCTGGATCGCCCATACCGATTTCAAGCACGCACTGATCGGCGGCGGAAGCGCAGGTGGCGGCTCGGCCACCGTGGCGGCGGCTGGCGGCGGCGATGCCGGCGGCGCAGGCCACTGAAGGAGCTGACGGACATGACATCCCTTTCCCGCAGAGGCTTCATCGGCTCGTCCGGGCTGGTGCTGGCCGGCGCCGCCGCGGTCTCGGGCCGCAGCGCCTTCGCCGCCGTGCCGGAAGCACCGACCATGACCGAGGCTGCGACGCAGGCGCCGCTCGTGCCGACCACAGGGCCGGATTACCAGCCGGTCGCGACCCTCAACGGCTGGTCGCTGCCCTGGCGGATGAACGGCGACTGGAAGGAGTTCCATCTCGTCGCCGAGCCGGTGGTGCGCGAGCTCGCGCCCGGCATGAAGGCCTATCTCTGGGGCTATAACGGCCAGTCGCCGGGGCCGACGATCGAGGCGGTCGAGGGCGACAAGGTCCGCATCTACGTCACCAACAAGCTGCCGGAGAGCACGGCCGTGCACTGGCACGGCCAGCGCCTGCCCAACGGCATGGACGGCGTCGGCGGGCTGACGCAGCCGCATATCCCCTCGGGCAAGACCTTCGTCTACGAGTTCCTGCTCCGGCGCTCCGGCACCTTCATGTATCACCCGCATTCGGACGAGATGGTCCAGATGGCGATGGGCATGATGGGCTTCTTCGTCGTCCATCCCAAGGACCCGGCCTTCCGCCGCGTCGACCGCGATTTCGTCTTCCTGCTCAACGCCTTCGACATTGAGCCCGGCTCCTATGTGCCGCGCGTCGCGGAGATGACCGAGTTCAACATGTGGTGCTGGAACAGCCGCGTCTTCCCCGGCATCGACCCCTTCGTCGTCGGCCTGAACGACAAGGTCCGGATTCGCTTCGGCAACCTGACCATGACCAATCACCCGGTCCACATGCACGGCTACGAATTCAAGGTCTCCTGCACCGATGGCGGCTGGGTCGATCCGGCGGCAGCCTGGGACGAGGTTTCGATCGACGTCGCGGTCGGCCAGATGCGCGCCTTCGATTTCGTCGCCGACGAGCCGGGCGACTGGGCGATCCACTGCCACAAATCGCATCACACCATGAATGCCATGGGGCATTCGGTGAAGAACTATATCGGCGTGGACAAGAAGGACCTGGCGAAACGCATCGCCAAGATCGCACCGGGCTACATGCCGATGGGCTCCAACGGCATGGGCGAGATGGGATCGATGGAGATGCCCTTGCCCGACAATACCTTGCCGATGATGACCGGCTTCGCCCAGTTCGGCCCCGTCGAGATGGGCGGCATGTTCTCGGTCGTGAAGGTCCGCGAGGGCCTGGCGAAGAACGACTACAAGGATCCCGGCTGGTTCAAGCACCCCGAAGGGACCGTCGCCTACGAGCTCAAGGGCGCGAAGCTCGGCGAAGCGCCGCGCGCGACGCCGCCCGAGAGCGGCGTCAAGGCGGCCGAGTGGCGCGCCAAGGACCCACGCAAGCCGAGCCTCGGGCTGGACGGCAAGCCCCGCCTCGCGACCAAGAAACCGCATTCCAACCACTGACACGCCACTTCGACCAGGAGAGCCTCATGGGCACAGCAGCATCCAAGCTCGCCGCAATCGCGGTCATCCTCTCAGTCGGCGCGGCCTTGGCGGGCCCCGGCGGCGTCGGGCACGGCCATGGCGGCGAGACCGCCTATGGCAAGGCCGGCGACCCGAAGAAGCCGGCCCGTATCGTTCAGGTCGTGATGGCCGAGCGGGACGGCAAGATGGCCTTCATTCCGGACCGGATCGAAATCCGCCGTGGCGAGCAGATCCGCTTCCAGCTCCGCAACAATGGCGAGCTCGACCATGAGCTCGTGCTGGCGACGCTGGAGGAGAACCTCAAGCACGCAGTCGAGATGCAGAAGAACCCTGACATGGAGCATGACGACCCGAACGCCAAACGGCTCGCGCCGAAGAAGACCGGCGAGATCGTCTGGGCCTTCACCAAGGCGGGCGAGTTCGACTTCTCCTGCCTGATCCCCGGCCACCGCGAAGCCGGCATGACCGGCAAGATCATCGTCAAGTGAACGACCTCAGCGACAGGAGCATCCCATGCTGAAGACAGCCGCCACCCTCGCCTTCCTCGTTGCCGCGCTGCCGGCCGCCGCCCAGTCGGTCAACGGCACCGTCACCAAGATCGACGAGGCCCAGGGCAAGCTCACCATCAATCACGGCCCGATCAAGAACCTCGACATGGACGCCATGACCATGGTGTTCCGCGCCGGCGACCCGGCCATGCTCAAGGGCCTCAAGGCCGGAGCCAAGATCAAGTTCGACGTCGACCGCGTGAACGGCCAGCTCACCGTCACCAAGCTCCAGCCCGCGAAGTGACGATCCCCGGACGAGACGGGCGCGTCCGGCGCGCCCGTCTCGTCCGCGCCACTCCGGTTATCCTCGGGGTGCTGGCGGCCGGCACCGCGGCCCTGGCCTCCGATGGCGACCTGCAAAGGGTTCTGCTCGAAAAAGGCTGCCTAGAAGCACGGATCGAGACCATCCTGCAGCAGCGCGGTCTCATCGCCTATCGCGCCACTTGCCTCGGCTCCTCGCACAAGACGATCATCATCGTGTGCAGCGATGCCCGCTGTCGGCCGGGCTCTCCGATCAGGGAGCGCGACCGCTAGGTTGTTCCTCTTTGCTCCACCGCAAAGACAGCCCCGGCCGGGCCGCTACATCCCCTGCGACGAAGGGGGACAGCTCATGACCTTGTCCGAAGTGACGCGCAACAAGACGATCCTGACTATCCTCCTCCTTGCCGTCGCTGCAGCGGCGACGGCGATCGCCGTCTTCGGCACCGGTCTCTTTCAGGTCATCCTGTTTTCCGCTTTTGCCCTGTCGGGAGCGATCCTCTCGACCTTCCTCATCGTCGCCCTGAACTAGGCGGCTTTCGACCTGCTCAAGGCAGACATTCCCGCAAGGTCCGAATCTGGCCTTCGACCCAATCGTCGGTCATCATTTCCAGCGGCGCGTTGAACGAGACGGCCATGTTGACGTCGTGCGGGGCCTGGCTCGGCCGGGGCAGGCCGATCCCGCCCTGCCCCGGAAAATAGTATCCCATGTTGAGCGCGTAACCGCGGCGCTGGGCATCGGTGACCTGCCCGAGGATGACATCGCCGTCGACATGGCGTCCGGAGGGGTGCTTCAGGTAGCGCTCGGCATTGGCCGCGAGGATCTGCTGGATCGCGGCATCCGATAGCAGCGACATCAGGGCGAGGCTGCCCGCGCCGACGCCCATCGGCACGCGGTAACCCACGCCCATCGAGAACTGGCGCCGCGTCGAACGGCTGATCATCTCGGCGCAGACCGCGTCGACCCCGGATTGCACGATCAGATAGACGGTGAAGCCGGTCAGGCGCGCGAACTCGGTCATGCCGGGACGGACCTTCTCGACCTGCGGTTCGAGCCGCTCCTGCCGCCGCGCCAGCATGGGCACGGCCGAGCCGAGCCGGTAATGGCCATAGCGCCCCGTCGGCTCGGCAAACCCTTTTTGCAGGAGGGCGACGAGGCTGCGATGCGCCACCGACTTCGCGCAGCCCATGCGCTCGGCGATCTCCGCCAGGCTCAATCCTTCCGGCCCGACCTCGCCGAGCGCCAGGACGATATCCAGCGCTCGCTCGGCATTCGACGAGGAACTGAGGGCCTTTGTCACATCAATAATTCCGATTACCAGAACAAATCATAGCATATCATACCGAATAGAGGAATTTGTTGACAAGGGCCGGCTTCTCCGTTCCGCTGAGGCTGCTGCCGGATCGTCGAGACGTCTAGGAGCGCCTCGTCATTCGGTAGCCAACAGCAGCCGCACAGCCCCATCGCTGGTCGGACAATGCGGGGGCGAACCGGATGGTGTCATTCCTGGCGAGGCGTCTGGGCTTCGCTGTCGTCACATTGTTCAGCGTCCTGACGCTGGTCTTCCTGATCGTCCGCATCCTGCCGGGCGATCCCGTTCTGGTGATCCTCGGCGACCAGGCGAGCCCGGCCAGCGTCATCGCGCTGCGCCAGCGCCTCGGTCTCGACCAGTCGCTTCCCGTCCAGTACGGGCACTTCCTGCTCCAGGCCCTGCGCGGCGACCTCGGCACCTCGATGATCTCCGGCCGGCCGGTGACGGAAGAGATCCTCACCGTCCTGCCCTATACGCTGGAACTGACCATCGCGGCCCTGATCCTGGGCGCCGCGCTCGGCATCCCCGCCGGCGTCTGGGCCGCGGTCCGGCGCAACCAGCTGCCCGACTATGTGCTGCGCCTGCTCTCGCTGCTCGGCCTGTCGCTGCCGGCCTTCGTCGCGGCGATCATCCTGCTCATGGTCTTCGCCATCCAGCTCCGCTGGTTCCCGGTGATCAGCGCCGGCGGCGCCGACACGCTGACCGAGCGCCTCCGGCAGATGGCGCTGCCGACGCTGGCGCTGGCGCTGATCATGATGGCCTACATCACCCGCGTGACCCGCTCGGCGATGCTGGAGGTGCTCAGCCAGGATTTCGTCCGCACGGCGCGGGCCAAGGGCGCTTCCGCCTCCGCCGTGATCTGGTCGCATGCACTCGGCAACTGCCTGATCCCGATCACCACCGTCATCGGGCTCTATCTGGGCATCCTGATCGGCAACTCGGTTCTGACCGAAATCGTGTTCTCGCGCCCCGGTCTCGGCAAGCTGATCCTGACCGCGCTCAGCCAGCGCGACTACACGCTGCTGCAGGGGATGATCGTGGTCTACACGCTGATGGTCGTCGTCGTGAACCTGCTCACCGACCTGACCTACGGCTTTCTCGATCCGCGGGTGCAGTACAAATGAGCGAGATCGCATCGGAAACCGCTCGCCCCGTCGCTCGCCAAAGCGCCTTCCGTGGCGTGCTGGCCCGACTCAACCTCACGACCTGGATCGGCGTCGCCATCGTCGTGCTGCTGGTGCTCGCCGCGATCTTCGCGCCCTATCTCGCGACGCATCCACCAGCGAAGCAGAGCATCATGGACCAGCTCGCTCCGCCCGGCGGCGGCTACCTGCTCGGCGCCGACCAGTTCGGCCGCGACATCTGGTCGAGGCTGCTCTTCGGCGCGCGCTACTCCCTCACCATCGGCCTCTTCGCGATCCTGACCGCACTGGTGATCGGCTCGCTGATCGGGATGACCGCAGGCTATCGCGGCGGACGCACCGACATCCTGCTGATGCAGGTAATGGACGTCATCCTCGCCTTCCCCTCGCTGATCCTGGGTCTGGCGCTGGTCGCCCTGATGGGCGCGACGATGACCAACATCGTCATCGCCATCGCCTTCACCGCGACGCCGGCCTTCGCCCGGATCGCGCGCGCCGCCGTCATCGCCCAGCGCGACCGCGAATATGTCCAGGCCTGCCGCGCCATGGGCTTCTCGGGCGGGCGCATCCTGTTCCGCCACATCCTGCCGGCGATCCTGCCGGAGGTGATGGTGATGACCTCGCTCTGGATGGCGACGGCGGTGCGCACCGAAGCCTCGCTCGCCTTCATCGGCCTCGGTCTCGCCCCGCCGACGCCGACCTGGGGCGGCATGGTGCGCGAGGGCTTCGACAACATCCTGAGCGCGTTCCACCTCGCGCTCTTCCCGAGCCTCGCGATCCTGATCCTGGTGCTGGCCTTCAACCTGATCGGCGACGGCCTGCGCGACGCGATCGATCCCCGCTTGAAGGACGCCTCGTGATGGTCGGCGAGAAAACAAGCGCCGAGAACACGAGCGGCAAGCCGGTCCTGTCGGTCAGCGGCCTGACGATCGCCTTCGGCCCCACCACCGTCGTGCATGATCTCGGCTTCGAGATTGCCCCAGGTGAAACGCTCGCCGTGGTCGGCGAATCCGGCTCGGGCAAGAGCGTGACCTCGCTCGCGATCATGGGCCTGCTGCCCGAGCGGATCGGGCGGGCGAGCGGCTCCGTCAAGCTCGGCGACCGCGAATTGCTGACGCTTGGCGAGACCGAAATGCGCGGCGTGCGCGGCGGCCAGGTCAGCATGATCTTCCAGGAGCCGATGACCTCGCTGAACCCGGTCCAGCGCATCGGCGACCAGATCGGCGAGGCGATCCGCATCCATCGCGGCCTCAAGGGAGCGGAACTGCGCGAGGCGGTGCTGGAGATGCTGCGCAAGGTGCGCATCCCCGACCCCGAGGAGCGCATCGACAACTACCCGCACACCTTCTCCGGCGGCATGCGTCAGCGGGTGATGATCGCGATGGCGCTGGCCTGCAACCCGGCCCTGATCATCGCCGACGAACCGACGACCGCGCTCGATGTTACCGTCCAGGCGCAGACGCTGGCGCTGCTCAAGGACCTCCAGCGCGAGACCGGCACGGCGATCCTGTTCATCACCCATGACATGGGCGTGGTCGCGGAGATCGCCGACCATGTCCTCGTCATGCGCCGGGGCCGCGCGATCGAGCAGGGCACGGTCCACGAGGTTTTCTCCAACCCGCGCGACGCCTATACGCGCAGCCTGATCGCAGCCGCGCCGAGCCTCGTCGGCAAGCTCACGGACGGCACCGTTCCTGCGCGTGGTGTCGAGGGCGTCCCGCTCTCCTTCCGTGGCGACGCGCCCGTGCTGGAGGTGCGCGACCTCTCGGTCCGCTTCCCCTCGCGCGGCGGGCTGTTCGGGCGGCTCAAGGGCGAGGTCCATGCAGTCGAGCAGGTCTCCTTCGCCATCGGCAAGGGGGAGACGCTCGGCCTCGTCGGCGAGTCGGGCTCGGGCAAATCGACCATCGGCAAGGCGATCATCGATCTCGCCCCACGCCACTCCGGCGAGATCACCGTCGCCGGCCGCCGGATCGACTATGCCGATCCGAAGAGTCTCGCGAGCTTGCGCCGCGATGTACAGATGATCTTCCAGGACCCGTTCGGATCGCTCGACACCCGCCAGAGCATCGGCTCCGCGATCATCGAGCCGATGCAGGTCCATGGCATCGCCTCCGGCAAGGAGGCGCGCTCCAGGATGGAGTGGCTTCTCGAGCGCGTCGGGCTCGACCCGGCACGCGCCACGAGCCTGCCGCATGAATTCTCAGGCGGACAGCGCCAGCGCATCTGCATCGCCCGCGCGCTGGCGATGTCGCCGAAGCTGATCATCGCCGACGAGGCCGTCTCGGCGCTCGACGTCGCGATCAAGGCGCAGATCATCGACCTGATGATCGACCTCCAGAAGGAATTCGAGGTCTCCTATCTCTTCATCAGCCACGACATGGCGGCGGTCGAGCGCATCTGCGACCGCGTCGCGGTGATGTATTTCGGCGAGATCGTCGAGATCGGCGCGCGCGACGACGTCATCGGCCGGCCCGGCCACGGCTATACGCAGCGCCTCCTGTCGGCGATCCCGATCACCCATCCCGATCAGCGCAGCGCCCGGCCGCCGCAGCGCGTCGATGCCACGCCGCCGCGCAGCCCGATGAAGCCCGTCGGCTACCGCCCGCCGCCGCAGAGCTGGGAGATGATGGCCGACGGCCATTTCATCCGCCGGGCGAGCTAGTCATTCAGGAGCCGGAACGCGAACCATGCACGCCATCGAGGAACTCGCCGCCTTCGTCGCCGACCACCCTGAAGGCTCCCTACCGGCAGAGGCACGCGAAAGCGCCTCGCTCCTGGTCGCGGACCTGATCGGGGCGACCGCCGCCGGACTGGATTCGCGGCTGGCCACGGCCGCCCGCTCCGCCGCCGAACAGCTCTACGGCTCCGGCCCGGCCGGCATCTGGCTGACCGGCACCAAGCTCAGCGTCGCCGGCGCCGCGATGGCGAATGCGGCGGCGGCGAGCGCGCTCGACATCGATGACGGTCATCGCGGCGCGGCCGGCCATGCGGGTGCCGGCATCATCCCGGCCGCCTTCGCCGTCGGCCAGGCGCTCGACGCCTCCGACGCGCGCATCTTCGACGCGATCGCGCTCGGCTACGATATCGCGCTCAGGGTCGCGACCTCGCGCCCGACCCCGACCATCGAGACCTATAGCAGCGGCCGCTGGGTCAATTACGGCGTCGCCGCCGCGGCCGGCCGCCTTCTCGGGCTCGACGCCCCGGCGCTTGCCCACGCCATGGCCATCGCCGGCGCCGAAGGCCCGATCAGCTATCCGATGGGCACCTCGCTATACCAGGGCAGTACGGTGAAGGAGGTCATCCCGCCCGCCGTCGTCGCCGGCCTGACCGGTGCCTACCGGGCGCGCGCCGGCGCGACCGGCCCACGCGACCTGCTCGACCGCGACGACCGCTTCACCCGCAGCGTGCTGACCGGCGGGCTCGGCGAACGCTGGTGGCTTCAGGACTGCTACCTCAAGCCCTATGCCTGCTGCCGCTACATGCACGCCGCGGTCGACGCGATCCTGGCGCTCCGCGAACCGGGCAAGCCAATCCTGTCGCTGCGGATCGAGACCTTCCCGCGCGGTCTCGGCCTCGCCAACGAACGCACGCCACAGACGCTCGAGGGCGGGCAGTACAGCTATTATTTCAGCTGCGCGCTGGCGGCGATCCATGGCGCCGCTGCCTTGCAGCCGGTCGACCCCGCGCATCTCCACGATCCGCAGGTGCTCGAACTCGCCGGTCGGATCGAACTCTCAGCGCATGAGGATTTCGCCGCAGCCTTCCCGAAGAGCACGCCTTGCCGCGTCATCATCGACCAAGGCGAGGGGCCGCGCAGCCTGACGGTTCCCTATCCGCTCGGCGACGTCGCCAATCCGATGAACCGCGCGCAGGTCACCGAGAAATTCCGGCGCATCGGCGCGGCGAGCGTCGCGCCCGACTGGCAGGACACGATCCTGGCCGCGCTCGACGGGCTGACGAGCGATGGCTTCCAGCCTCTTTTCGCCGCGCTCGGCACACAGCCGGCGCGGCTACGACTGGTTTCAACAGGGGAAGGCTAACAATGAAAAGCACCGCTTCGACCAAAGCCGGACTTCTCGCCGGCGTTCTCGGCTTCGGCCTGCTGGCAGCGATGCCGGCCTTCGCCGCGAAGACCGAACTGACCTTGGGCGCCGCCGCCGTCGATGTCGGCACGCTCGATCCGCATTATGCCAGCAGCACCTCGGACCGCATCCTCTCGGCCTGGATCTTCGGCGGGCTCGTCCGCTTCGCGCCCGGCTCGACCGACCCGGCCACGATCGAGGCCGATCTCGCCGAGAGCTGGCAGGCGAGCGACGACCGCCTGGTCTGGACCTTCAAGCTGCGCCCCGGCGTGAAATGGCAGCACGGCTATGGCGACGTCACGGCCGACGACGTCGTGTTCAGCCTCGACAAGGCGCGCGATCCCAAGCGCTCGGCCTTCGCCAGCGACTATGCCGCCTTCCAGAAGGTCGAGGCGGTCGATCCCCAGACGGTCCGCATCACGCTGTCGAGCCGGGTGCCGAGCCTGCTCGGCCTGCTCACCAACTATGCCGGCGGCTTCATCATCTCGAAGAAGGCCTTCGAGGAGCGCGGCGAGAATTTCCGGCGCAACCCGGTCGGCTTCGGCCCCTTCGCGCTCGATGCGATCACGCCCGGCCAGGCCGTGACCTTCAAGGCGAACGACGCCTATTTCCGCGGCAAGCCCAAGCTCACCAAGATCACCTACCGCTTCCTCACCAATAATGCCGCGCGGGACCTCGCCTTCGTCGCCGGCGAGGTCGATGCCGCGACCGGCCTTGCCGACCAGCGCTGGCTTCAGCGCACGCTCGCCAATCCCGGCGTGGTCGTCGACAGCTTCGATCCGGCCGAGCTGACGACGCTCAGCATCAACGTCACCAAGCCGCCCTTTGACAACATCAAGGTCCGCCAGGCGCTGGCCCATGCGATCGATGCGGGCAAGATCGCCCAGTATCGCGGCCCGCGCTTCACCCGCGCCGGCAAATCCGCGATCCCCTCCAACAATCTCGGCTTCGACGAGAATGCCGGCGTGCTGCCACCGGACCCGGCCAAGGCCAAGAAGCTGCTGGCCGAAGCCGGCTTCCCCAACGGCCTGACCGTGACCATGCTCGCCAGCCAGTTGCCGAGCCTGGAATCGACCGCCCAGATCATCCAGGGCCAGGTCGCGGAAGGCGGCATCACGCTCAACCTTCAGCCGGTCGAGCACGCCACCTGGCATCAGATGATCCGCAAGGACCTTAGCCCACTCGTCATGTACGGCGCCGCGCGCTTCCCGATCGCGGACAACTACCTCACGCAGTTCTACCACTCGAAGAGCGCCATCGGGCAGCCCGGCCAAGTGACCAATTTCAGCCATTGCGACGTCGCCGACAAACAGATCGAGGCGGCCCGCGGTGAGACCGACGCCAAGAGGCAGATCGCGCTCTGGCAGGAGGCGCAGAAGCTGATCATCACCAATGTCTGCGTCATCCCGATCACCGAGACCGGGCAGGTCTGGGCCCGCCGCGAGAAGCTCAAATGGGGTTTCGACCTCAAGGGCTCCATGTCGCTCGGCCCGCTCGTGACCGAGCAAACGCATTTCGTCGACTGAAACCACCCTTCGGCCGCGCCCTTTCGGGCGCGGTCTTCCTCGATCCAAGACAAAGCCATGTCCAAGCTGACCTATCCGAAATACGCCAATCTCTGCGGCTGGACCGCGATGCTGCCCGCACGCACGCCGCGCGCCGCGCTGGGCGAAGACATCACCGTCGACTATACCGTCGTCGGCGCGGGCTATACCGGCGTCGCCGCGGCCCGGCGCCTGCACGAGCTCGATCCGCAGGCGCGCATCGCCCTGATCGAGGCGACGACGGCCGGCGAAGGCTCCTCCGCACGCAATTCCGGCTTCACCACCCCCGACGTGCTGCCGCGCACCGCTTCCATGGAAATGGCCGAGAAGGCCCGCAACCAGAGCCGCCTGTTCACCGAAGCCTTCGACTGGCTGCAAGGCATCATCCGCGACAACGACATCGCCTGCGACATGCAGAAGGTCGGCTCGATCCGCGCCGCCGCGACCGAAGAGGGCGAGGCCACCTTGCGCAAGGTCGCAGAGGTCGCCCGCGCCAACAACCTCCAGCACACGGTCCTCGACCGGGCGGGCATCCGCGAGCGCATCGGCGCGGACTATTATCGCTACGGCCTCCATATGCGCGACACCTGGCTGCTGCAGCCGGCGGCGCTGATCCGCGGCCTCGTTGACGCCCTGCCCGCGAATGTCACGCTCTACGAGCAGAGCCCGGTTCGCGAGATGCGTCGGGAAGGCTCTGACTGGCGCCTAGGCGCCGAGGGCGGCAGCATCCGCTGCCGGACGGTGGTGCTGGCCAATAACGGCTTCATTCCCCGGCTCGGCTATCTGAAGTCGCGCATGGCGACGATCTTCACCTATGCCGCCGTCACCGAGACGGTGAAGGAGAGCGATATCGGGCATCTCGGCCAGTCGCCGGCCTGGGGCCTGCTGCCCTCGCACCGGCTCGGCACAACCTTGCGCCGCATCGGCCGCGACCGGCTCATGGTCCGCTCGCTCTATGCCCATGATCAGGAGATCGCGCAGGCGACCGCCGTGCGGGAATTGCGCGACCGCTTCCAGCGCCGCTGGCCGGACCTGCGGCATATCGATTTCGAGTATGTCTGGGGCGGAACGACCGCCTTCACCATGAACGGCGCGCCCTGGTGGGGAAAGCTCGAGGAGGGGCTCTTTGCCTCCGGCGGCTGCAACGGCAGCGGCCTCGCCAAGGGCACCATGCTCGGCCGCCGGCTCGCCGAACTGATCCGCGGCGTCGGCAACGCCAGGGAGGTCGAGGCGATCATGGGCGAGGCGAGCTGGATCGCGCCCGAGCCGTTCCGGTCGATCGGCTTCCGCGTCATCTCTGCGCTGGAGAGCCGCAAGGCCGGGCTGGAGGCCTGAACAACAGGCCGGCGCCGGAGCGATCCGCGCCGGCTCGCGGATGGCGACGCCTCACCAGGTTTCCTTGACCGTCTCCATGGCGACATTGGTCGAGGTGTTCGCGACATGGGGCAGGTTCGAGATCTTCTCGCCCAGCACGGCCCGGTAGCGCCGGATATCCGGCGTTCTGATCTTCAGGAGGTAGTCGAAACGCCCAGCGATCATGTGGCATTCCTCGACCTCCTTGATCTTCTTGACCTCCTCGTTGAACTTCGTCAGCGCCTTTTCCGTGGTGTCGGATAGCTTCACCTCTGCGAAGGCGATGTGATCGAGCTTGAGCTTCGCCGGATTGAGCGTTGCCCGGAAGCCTTCGATGTAGCCATCATCGACCAGCCGGCGGAACCGGATCTGGCAGGGCGTCTTCGACAAGCCGATCCGCGCGCCGAGTTCGGCAATCGAAATCCGGCCGTCCTCCCGGAGGACGTCGAGGATCTTACGATCGAACGCGTCCAGATCGCCTTCAACCGGCGTTTCCTTAGGCTTCTTCACTTGTGATCCTCAAATCTGAAGTCTGAACGGACTGCAAGATAACAAAATTTGGGCCGCCTGAGAATCGCGCTCGTGATAAGCTCCCGTGCAAAGAACGGGAGAGGGTATCGCCCCCGGCCCGTCGCGCTCGAACCCGCCGGGACAAGCCATGAGCCAAGCCACCGCATCTGCTGTCGCCACCGCCACCAGCCCGGCGCCCTTCACGGGCTTCGCCCCGCCGATCCGCGAGCAATCGGCGCTGCGCCAGGCGATCACGGCTGCCTATCGCCGGCCGGAAACCGAATGCCTGCCGCCCTTGCTGGAAGCGGCGAAGCTGGCTCCGGCGAGCAAACAGGAGATCGCGCGCACGGGGCGCAAGCTGATCGAGGCGCTGCGGGCCAAGCACAAGGGGACCGGCGTCGAGGGTCTGGTCCAGGAATATTCGCTCTCCAGCCAGGAGGGCGTCGCGCTGATGTGCCTCGCCGAGGCGCTGCTCCGCATTCCCGACACCGCGACGCGCGACGCACTGATCCGCGACAAGATCGCCGATGGCGACTGGAAATCTCATGTCGGCGGCGGGAAGTCGCTCTTCGTCAATGCCGCGACCTGGGGCCTCGTCGTCACCGGCAAGCTGACCTCGACCGTCAATGACCGCAGCCTCGCGGCTGCCCTCACCCGTCTCATCGCGCGGGCCGGCGAGCCGGTGATCCGCCGCGGCGTCGACATGGCGATGCGGATGATGGGCGAGCAGTTCGTCACCGGCGAGACGATCGACGAGGCGCTGAAGCGCGCCCGACCGCTGGAGGCGCGCGGCTTCCGCTATTCCTACGACATGCTCGGCGAGGCCGCGACGACCGCCGCCGATGCCGCCCGCTACTATCGCGACTACGAGAACGCGATCCACGCCATCGGCCGGGCCGCGAACGGGCGCGGCGTCTATGAAGGCCCGGGCATCTCGATCAAGCTCTCGGCCCTGCATCCGCGTTATAGCCGCGCGCAGGCCGGCCGGGTGATGAGCGAGTTGCTGCCGCTCGTGCGTGAACTCGCGCTGATCGCCAAATCCTACGATATCGGCCTCAACATCGATGCCGAGGAAGCCGACCGGCTGGAGCTCTCGCTCGACCTGCTGGAGGCGCTGAGCTTCGACAACGCGCTGCAAGGCTGGAACGGCCTCGGCTTCGTGGTTCAGGCCTACGGCAAGCGCTGCCCCTTCGTGCTCGACTGGATCATCGATCTCGCCCGCCGCTCCGGCCGGCGCATGATGGTGCGCCTCGTCAAAGGCGCCTATTGGGATGCCGAGATCAAGCGCGCCCAGGTCGACGGGCTCGCCGATTTCCCGGTCTACACCCGCAAGGTCCATACCGACGTCGCCTATGTCGCCTGCGCCCGCAAATTGCTGGCCGCGCCGGACGCGATCTTCCCGCAATTCGCCACGCATAACGCCCAGACGCTGGCGACGATCTACCATCTGGCCGGCAACGACTTCGCGGTCGGCAAATACGAGTTCCAGTGCCTGCACGGCATGGGCGAGCCGCTCTATGACGAGGTCGTCGGCCAGGACAATCTCGACCGGCCCTGCCGCATCTATGCGCCGGTCGGCACGCATGAAACGCTGCTCGCCTATCTCGTGCGCCGCCTGCTCGAGAACGGAGCGAATTCCTCCTTCGTCAATCGCATCTCCGACCCGAAGGTGACGATCGACTCGCTCGTCGCCGATCCCGTCGACGTCGTCGAGGCGATGCCGGTCATCGGCATGCTGCATGACCAGATCGCGCTGCCGGAAAACCTCTACGGCGCCGACCGCGCCAATTCGAAGGGCATCGACCTCTCCAACGAAGCGGCTTTGGCCGAGCTGGCCGGCAATCTCGCCGCGACGGTGGGTCAGAACTGGCACGCCGTGCCACTGCTGGCGGATAACTCGACGGCCGGCACCACGCGCCCGGTCCTGAACCCGGCCGATCATTCCGATGTCGTCGGGCAGGTCACCGAGCTTGCCGTCGAGGATGCCGCCAAGATCGCCCGCCTCGCCGCCGAGGGCGGCAAGGCTTGGGCCGCCGTGTCGCCGGCCGAGCGCGCCGCCTGCCTCGACCGCGCCGCCGATATCATGCAGGCGCGCATCGAGACGCTGATGGGCATCGCCATGCGCGAGGCCGGCAAGTCGGCAGCCAACGCGATCAGCGAGGTGCGCGAGGCCATCGACTTCCTGCGTTACTATGCCGACCAGGCGCGCAAGACGCTCGGGCCGGCGCATGCGCCGCTCGGGCCGATCGTCTGCATCAGCCCGTGGAACTTCCCGCTGGCGATCTTCACAGGCCAGGTCGCTGCGGCGCTCGTCGCCGGCAATGCGGTGATGGCCAAACCCGCTGGCGTCACGCCCATCATCGCCCATGAGAGCGTGAAGATCCTGCACGAGGCCGGCGTGCCGCGCGGCGCGCTGCAGTTCACCCCCGGCAGCGGCCGCCTCGGCGCCGCGCTGGTCGGCGCTGCCGAGACCGCCGGCGTGATGTTCACCGGCTCGACCGAGGTCGCGCGCGGTATCCAGGCACAGCTCGCCGAACGCCTCTCGGCCGAGGGTAAGCCGATCCCGCTGATCGCCGAGACCGGCGGGCAGAACGGCATGATCGTCGATTCCTCGGCATTGGCCGAGCAGGTCGTCGCCGACGTCATCGCCTCGGCCTTCGACAGCGCCGGCCAGCGCTGCTCGGCCTTGCGCGTGCTCTGCCTGCAGCAGGACATCGCCGACCGCACGCTGCACATGCTGCAGGGCGCACTGAAGGAACTCACTATCGGCCGCACCGACAAGCTCAGCGTCGATATCGGCCCGGTGATCAGCGAGGGAGCCCAGCGCGAGATCGACGAGCATGTCGCGCGCATGCGCGGCCTCGGCCGCAAGGTCGAGCAGCTCCCGCTGCCGGACGCTGCGGCGAAGGGCACCTTCGTGCCGCCGACCATCGTCGAGCTGAAGAGCCTGACCGACCTGAAGCGCGAGGTCTTCGGCCCCGTGCTCCATGTCATCCGCTACCAGCGCGAGGATCTCGACAAGCTGATCGACGAGGTCAATGGCTCCGGCTACGGCCTGACTTTCGGCCTGCACACCCGGCTCGACGAGACGATCGCCCATGTCACCAGCCGCATCAAGGCGGGCAATCTCTACGTGAACCGCAACATCATCGGCGCCGTGGTTGGCGTGCAGCCCTTCGGTGGCCGCGGCCTCTCCGGCACCGGGCCGAAGGCGGGCGGACCGCTCTATATCGGCCGGCTCGTGCGCAAGGCGCCGGTGCCGCCGCAGCACAGCTCGGTCCATCTCGATCCGGCCTTGCTCGAATATGCCGCCTGGCTCTCGGCCAAGGGGCTCAACACCGAAGCGAACACCGCCCGCGAGATCGGCGGCCATTCGGCCCTCGGTCTCCATGTCGAGCTGGCCGGGCCGGTCGGCGAGCGCAATCTCTATGCGCTGCATCCGCGCGGCCGCATCCTGCTCGCGCCGCAGTCCGAAGCCGGCCTCTACCAGCAGGTCGCGGCGGCGCTGGCGACGGGCAACCAGCTCGTCATCGATGCGGCTTCCGGGTTGAAGGGCGCGCTGTCGGGCCTGCCGGCTGCGGTCGAGGCCCGCGTGAGCTGGACATCGGACTGGGAGGCCGATGGCCCGTTCTCGGGTGCACTGGTCGAGGGTGACACCAAGCGCATCAACGAGGTGAATCGCCGCATTGCTCAGCTCTCCGGCCCGCTCGTGCTGGTGCAGGCGGCGAGCACGGAAGAACTGAAGCGCGATCCGGACGCCTATTGCCTGAACTGGCTGTTGGAGGAGGTCTCGACCTCGATCAACACAACGGCGGCCGGCGGCAATGCCAGCCTGATGACCATCGGCTGAGACCAAGAACGCAGGTTCAGGCGCCTCCCTTGCGGACGGCGCCTGAACCTGCTCAAGGCTGTGCCGAAACACAGCATCAGGGGGAACGATGCAGGCCGATCGCGTCATCCAGACCGTCGAGGCTCATACCGGCGGCGAGCCTTTCCGGATCGTGACCAGCGGCTTGCCGCGATTGCCCGGCCGGACGATCGTCCAGCGCCGCGACTGGGTGAAGAACAATATCGACGAGGTCAGGCAAGCGCTGATCTTCGAACCGCGCGGCCATGCCGACATGTACGCGGGCTATCTGACCGAGCCGGTCTCAGCCCATGCCGATTTCGGCGTCATCTTCGTGCATAACGAGGGCTATAGCGACCATTGCGGCCATGGCGTCATCGCGCTCGCGACCGCGGCGGTCGAGCTCGGCTGGGTCGAGCGTACGGAGCCGGAGACGCGCATCGGGATCGATGCTCCCTGCGGCTTCATCGAGGCTTTCGTCACTTGGGACGGCAGGCGCGCCGCCAGCGTGCGCTTCGTCAACGTCTCCTCCTATCTCGTTCATCGCGACGTCAGCGTGGAGACGCCGACCTACGGCCGCGTCACCGGCGATATCGCCTTCGGCGGCGCCTTCTATTTCTACACGGATGGCCGCCCCTTCGGCCTCGCGATCCGGCGCGAGAATGCCGAGGCGTTGATCCGCTTCGGCGCCGAGGTGAAGATCGCCGCCAACAAGGCCTTCCCGGTCATGCACCCTGAAATCCCCGAGCTGAACCATATCTACGGCACGATCATCGATGGCGATCCGCTCGACCCCGAGGCGACGCAGGCCAATTGCTGCATCTTCGCCGACCGGCAGCTCGATCGCTCGCCGACTGGCTCCGGCACGGCCGGGCGGACCGCCCTGCTCCATGCCAAGGGGCTGCTGAAGCCCGGCCAGATTCTGGTCAACGAATCCATCGTCGGCTCGATCATGACGGGGCAGGTGCTGGAGGAAACGAAGCTCGGCGTGATCGACGCGATCATCCCGGAAGTCTCGGGCAGCGCGCATATCTGCGGTCAGGCCACCTGGACCATCGATCGCGACGACCCGCTGCGACACGGCTTCCTGCTGCGGTAAGGCATCCGATCCAGGCCGGCAGAGTCAGCCGTTCAGCAGCAGCTCGATCAGCCGCTTGGTGCTGTTGACGTCGTATTTCCTGAGCAGCCGCGCACGATAGATATCGACGGTGCGCGGACTGATGTTCAGGACTTTCGCGACTTCCTTGCCCGTCTTGCCGTCGATCAGCAGCGCGGCGACATCTCGTTCGCGCGGGGTCAGCGACGTCCGCAGCGACTGGCCGTCGGCCTCGACCTTTCCGAGTTCGGAGAACACCCAGAGCGTATGCTCATGGGCATCGTCGGGCGTATAGGTGAACCCGCTGACCCGGACCCAGAACAGGTCGCCGTCGAGACGTCGCATCACGCGGTCGTCGGTGTAGCTGCGCTCAGTGGCCAGGCGTGCGCCGACCCGCTTCCCGGTCTCCTCGTAATCGGATTGCGTCGGATAGAGCCGCTCGAACGATTGGCCGACCAAACCGTCCATCGATCCGCGAAACATGCTGGCGAAGGCGTGGTTGCAAGCCAGAAGGGTGCGGCTGCGGCCGACGACCAGCCCGACCGGGGCATTCTCGAAAGCCCGCCGGAAATCCACATCCATCGGCAATCTCTCCCCCGACCGCTGCCCGCCCGAACACTTAAGTGTCCGACACCTATAGGATTAGGCGTTCAGGTCGCCTAGCTTTCCTCGAAGACAGGAAGAGACCGATGAAACTCACCGATTTCAAAGCCCTCACCTTCGACTGCTACGGCACGCTGATCGACTGGGAAACCGGCATGTTCGAGGGGTTGAAGCCGCTCACCAGCCGGCTCGCCACGCCACCCACGCGCGATCAGGTGCTGGAGGCGCATGCACGTCATGAATCGTCGCAGCAATTGCAAACGCCGGCGAGAATTTACCGGGACCTGCTGCCGATCGTCTACAAGCGCCTCGCCGAGGAATGGGACCTGCCCGTCACCTGGGATGAGTGCGTGGCTTACGGGCACTCGGTCAAGAACTGGCCGGCCTTCCCGGATTCCGCCGAAGCGCTCCAGTATCTCAAGAAGCACTACAAACTCGTGATCCTGTCGAATGTCGACAATGAGAGCTTCGCCGCCAGCAATGCGAAGCTCCAGGTCGCCTTCGACGCGATCTACACGGCCGAGGATATCGGCTCCTACAAGCCGTCGGAGCGCAATTTCGACTACATGCTCCGCAATCTGGAGACACTCGGCATCAGCAAGGGCGAGGTTCTGCACACCGCAGAGAGCATGTTCCACGACCACGCCCCGGCGAACCGGCACGGCCTGGCCTCCTGCTGGATCTATCGCCGCCACGACAAGGATGGCTTCGGCGCGACGATGCATCCGGGCGACATGCCGACATACGATTTCCGCTTCAACAGCATGGCCGATCTTGCCAAGGCGCACCGGGAAGCGCTCGGCGGCTGATCGCAGCACATCCCCGCAAGATCGGCCGGCACGAAAGCGTCTCAGCTCTCCTGCCCGGCCGCATCGTCCCGCGCTCGAAACCGGGGACCACCGAACATCGCGTCCCCGGCTCCGCCCTCGACGACCTGCGGCAGCAACGCCTTCCACGCCTCGATCATATCCGTGAAATAGCCGGGGTCCTGGCGCAGCACGGTCTGCACGCCCATGCCGCGCACCAGGCAGACCGTCAGGTTGAGGATGATGCGCGCCTCGCGGGCCGTGCGCTTCTCCGGGTTGCAGAACTCCACCCAGGTCGCGTCGAGCGCCTCGTGGAACCGCTTCACGACCGGGATCATCCGCTCGCGCAGCTCGGCATCGTTGCGCGCCTCGGTGATCATCTCCAGCGACAGGTAGAAGAAGCGTCCGGAAAACAGCTCCCAGAGGAATCCGACGAAGCCTTCGAGGGACAATTCGCCCTTCTGGACGCGCTGGGCGACGGCGCGGATGTCGGCGGTGCCGTCATCAAGCAGGCGCTCCATCGCCGCCAGGATGATGTCTGCCCGGGCCGGGAAATGATAGAGCAGTGCCCCGCGCGACACTTGCGCGCGCTCGGCGATCTCCTGCGTCGTGGCCGCGTGGTAGCCGACATCGTGGATGACATCGAGCGTAGCCCCGATCAGCCGCTCATAGGTCGCGACGCTGCGCGCCTGCTGTTGGCGCTCGGAGCGCGAGGCTTTCTTCATCTCTGCGCCCATCTGCCGCTCCGCTCCCTGCCGCCTCGCATCGGCGAACACACGCAAATAAAAACAATCTTGCCTGATTTTTTCAAGGGCCTACCGTGCCCGGATCGCGACATGAATGCACGCAGAGAGGGAGAAGACCATGGCGGATGACGACTACAGGAACAGGAGCTATGGCGAGATTCCGGTCGGCTTCGGCATGAAGCCGGGCATCGTCGTCGTCGACTTCCAGACCGGTTTCACCGACGCCCAGTACCCGCTCGGCGGAGCCCCGCTCGTCATGCGCGCGGTGGAGAACACGGCTAGGCTTCTCGAGGTCGCGCGCCGCTACAATGTGCCGGTCGCCAATTGCAACACGGCCTACATGAGCGAGCGCGAGATGCCCTACTGGAAGATCACCGCGGTGCGGGACACCTTCCGCCACGACCATCCCAGCTCGGCCTTCGATCCGCGCATCTACGATCCCGATTACGACCTGACGATCTGCAAGAAGGCGCCATCGATCTTCTTCAACACCGGCGTCAGCGACTATTTCAACAAGGAGCGCGTCGACACGGTGATCGTCACCGGCTGCAACACCTCGGGCTGCATCCGCGCCACCTCGATCGACAGCTTCAGCTACCGCTACCGCACCATCGTTCCCGAGGATTGCGTCGGCGACATCGAGGAGCAGCCCCATCGCGACAATCTCCGCGATCTCGGCCGCCGCTATGTCGACGTCTCCGATCTCAAGACCGTACTGGCTTATCTGGAGGACTGGCACCGGCAGAACGCCGCCTGACCCCGCATCCGGGGCGCTCTGGCTTCGCCTCGACGGGACCTAGAGCGGCCCGAGATCGCGCACGATCAGGTTGTAGAGCGCCTGGGCGGCCGGGGTCAGCGTCTCGCCGCGCCGCCGGATCAGCGAGACCGGCCGGTCGACGATCGGGTCGACCAGCGGAATCTGTGCGAGATCGGGGCGCAGATTCTCGACCAGCGACTCCACCAGGATCGCGATGCCCAGCCCTTCCGAGGCCAGCCCGATCGCGCTCGAGAAATACTCGACCACGAACTTGGTCTTCACCTCGATGCCGGAGCGCGAGAGCTGCGCTTCCATCAGCAGCCGGTTGCCGCTGCTGCCGCCGAGCGTGATCAGGTCCTGGCCGGCAAGGTCCGCCCAGGCAATGGTCTCGCGCCCCGCCAGCGGATGGTCGTTGCGGCAATAGACGACGAAGGGATCGCGGACCAAAATCTCGTTGTGCAGGTCCTGCTGGTTCGGCGGCTGGACATGCAGGCCGAACTCGGCCTGGCGCCGCCGCACCGCCTCGATGACGAGCGTGCTGGTCCGGTCGAGGATTTCGACGCGGTTGTTCGGATGCTGCGTCGCATAGCTGCGCAGGATGCGCGGCAGGCGCCCATACATCAGCGAGGGGACCGAAGCGATCGTGATGTCGCCGGTCGAGAAGCGCGACATCGTCTTCAGCCGCTCGAACGAGCGGTCGACGGCATCGACCATGCGCTGGGCTTCCGGCAGGAATTCGCGGCCGATGCTGGTCAGCGCGACGGTGCGCGTCGTCCGGTCGATCAGCTTGAGGCCGACATGGGCTTCGAGCCGCTGTATGCGCCGCGTCAGGCCGGTCTGCGTGACGTGCAGCTTCTCGGCCGCCTTGTTGAAGCTGCCGAGCTCGGCGATCTGGATGAAGGCCTCGATGCCGTCGATCGGATGTTTCATGACAAAAGATCATTGATATATGTCATTATTTCAGCATACGAGCCTAGCCGCCTTGGTCAATAGTGTTCCCGAAAGGCGCCCAACCGTTGCGAAGCGGGATGCGAGGCAGCCGTGAGGAAACGCAGAGATGACCGATACCAGTGCCCGCACTCGCGGCAGGCGCGTGCTCGTCACGCATGACCGTCTGGCCGAGAACGCCATCGAGCTTCTCAACGCCCATGACATCGACGTCTTCTTCTCGCCGGCCTATGCCCCGAGCGAGCAGGTCGCCCAGCGTGCGGCCGAATTGCAGGTCGATGCGCTGATCGTCCGCCAGGGTCGCGTCGACGACGCCATCATCGCGGCCTCGCCGCGCCTGAAAGTCATCGCCAAGCACGGCGTCGGCGTCGACAATATCGACCTGCAGGCGGCCGCCGCGCGCGACATCCCGGTCATCCGCGCCATGGGCTCGAACTCGCGCGCCGTCGCCGAGCACACCATCGCATTGGCCTTGACGCTGCTGAAGGACATCCCGCGTCTCGACACCGCCGTGAAGGCCGGTACCTGGCCGAAGCCGAGCTTCATCGGGCGCGACATCATCGGCACGGTGATCGGCCTCGTCGGCTTCGGCTCGATCGGCCAGCATGTCGCCCGGATGGCGCAGGGGCTCGGCATGACCGTCCTGCTGCACGATCCCCATGCCCGCGCGGCCATCGCACAGTTCGGTACGGATTGCGAACGCGATCTCGACAGCCTCGTTGCGGAAGCCGACATCGTCAGCCTGCATTGCCCGCTGACCAACGCCACGCGCGATCTGCTGGATGCGCGCCGCTTCGGCCTGATGAAGCCGAATTCCCTCGTCGTGAACACGGCGCGCGGCGCCCTGATCAACGAAGCGGCGCTGGCCGCAGCCCTGCTGGAAGGCCGGATCGCCGGCGCAGCCCTCGACAGTTTCGCCGTCGAGCCGCCGGCTCCGGACAGCCCGCTCTGGGCGCTGCCCAACCTGATCGCCACCCCGCATATCGCCGGCGTGACCGCAGGATCGGCCAAGACCATGGCCGAGATCGCCGCCCGGCACGTCATCGCCGTGCTCGACGGCGAGGAGCCGGATGCGGCCAGTCTCGCGAGGTTAACCGAACTCGCAGCCTAAGATCCGGACCATAAACCGGACAACCATAAGCAAACGAGAGGAAACACCATGAGGATTGTCTACAAGGCGCTCGCCGCGCTGGCCCTGTCCGCGCTCGCGACGACGGCCTCGGCCCAGCAATATCCGGAGAAGCCGATCCGGCTGGTCATTCCGTTCCCGCCGGGCGGCGGCACCGACGTCGTCGCGCGCGTCATCGCCCAGAAGCTCGGCGAGAGCACGGGCTGGACGCTGGTGGCCGACAACAAGCCGGGCAGCGGCGGCAGCGTCGGCCTGAGCCTCGCCGGCAAGGCGGCGCCGGACGGCTACACCATCGTGCTCGCGCAGAACGCCAACCTCGTCATCAACCCGATCCTCGGCAAGGCCAATTACGACCCGATCAAGGATTTCGTGCCGATCGGCCTCGTCGCCTCCGCGCCGCAGGTCCTCGTCGTCGCCAAGGATTCGCCGATCAAGACGGTCGAGGACCTGATCGCCGCCGCGAAAGCCAGGGACGGCAAACTGACCTTCGCCTCCCCCGGCGTCGGGACCAGCTCGCATCTGGCCGGCGAGCTCATCCAGCAGATCGCGGGCGTGAAATTCCGCCACGTTCCCTACAAGGGCGCGGCCCAGGCTCTGCCGGACCTGCTCGGCGGGCGCGTCGAGATTTACATCTCGTCGGTCCCCTCGGCGATGGTGCAGATCAAGGAAGGCGTGCTGCGCCCGATCGCGGTCTTCGCGACCAAGCGCGATGCCGACCTGCCGGATGTCCCGACTTTCGAGGAGAAGGGCCTTAAGAACTCGGAAGCCGTGACCTGGTGGGGCCTTGCCGCGCCGGCAGGCGTCCCCGCGCCGATCGTCGCGCGCATCAATACCGAACTCAATAAGGTGCTGCAGCAGCCCGACACCAAGGCCAAGCTGCGTTCGGCCGGCGCCGAGGCGCTCGGCGGCAGCAGCGACGAGTTCGGCGCACTGATCAAGTCCGACGTGCCGAAATGGACTGCGGTCATCAAGGCGGCCGACGTGAAGGTCGCCGACTGAGCCGATGACGCTGGCCGGGAGACCACGCCTGAAGGCGGCGGCTTCCCGGCACAGTGCATGCCCATCCTGAAAGCCTGTGTCCCGGCGGTGCCCAAGCTGCGCCGCCCGGCATCACGTCGGATATCGGCCATGAAAACCAGCATCTTCAAGAACCAGGACGCGCTTGCCGGCCTGCTGTTCATGGGGCTCGGCGCGCTCGGCTTCGCGATCGCGCTCGGCTACAAGTTCGGCACCACGATCGACATGGGGCCGGGCTATTTCCCGCGCATCCTCAGTCTAGTCCTGATCGGCTTCGGCATCGTCACCTTCATCAAGGGGCTGCGCACCTGCATGCCGGTCGAGGGTGGCTGGGCCTGGCTGCCGCTCCTCCTGCTGAGCGCCTCGCTCCTGCTTTTCGGCTTCCTGCTCGAGCGCATCGGCCTCGTGCCGGCGCTCTTCGCCCTGTTCTTCGTCTCCGCCCGGGCCGGCCATGAGTTCAAGGCGCTGGAAGTGCTCGTCCTGACCGCGGTGATGTCGGTCTTCGCCGCCGCCGTCTTCGTTTGGGGGTTGAAGCTGCCCTACAGCCTCTTCGCCTGGAACTTCTGAGCCATGGAGATCATCGATCACTTCGTGCTCGGCTTCGGCGTCGCCCTGTCGCTGCAGAACCTGGCCTATTGCTTCCTCGGCGTGCTGCTCGGCACCCTGATCGGCGTGCTGCCGGGCGTCGGCCCGCTGGTGACGATCTCGATGCTGCTGCCGATCACCTTCGGCCTGCCGCCGGTCTCGGCCGTCATCATGCTCTCCGGCATCTATTACGGCGCGCAATATGGCGGCTCGACCACGGCCATCCTGGTCAACCTGCCCGGCGAGACCTCCTCGGCCGTCACCTGCCTCGACGGCTACCAGATGGCGCGCCGTGGCCGGGCCGGCGCCGCGCTCGCCATCGCCGCCCTCTCCTCCTTCGTCGCCGGCTGCATCGGCACGCTCTTGATCGTCGCGCTCGGCGTGCCGCTGGCGAGCTGGGCGCTGCGCTTCGGCGCGGAGGACTATTTCGCCCTGATGGTGCTCGGCCTGATCGCGGCCTCCGTGCTGAGCCATGGCGACATGGTCAAGGCGCTCGCCATGGTCGTGCTGGGCCTGCTGATCGGCCTCATCGGCACCGACGTGAACTCCGGCATCGAGCGCTACACTTTCGGCCTGCCCGAGCTTGCCGACGGCATCGGCTTCACCGTGCTCGCCGTCGGCATGTTCGCGATCTCCGAGGTCGTCCTCAACCTGGAGCAGAAGGAGGCCCGCGAGGTCTTCACGAAAAACGTCGGTGGCCTGATGCCGCGCTGGAGCGACCTGAAGGCCTCGTTCCTGCCGACCTTGCGCGGCACCGCCATCGGCGCCTTCTTCGGCATCCTGCCCGGCACCGGTCCGTCGATCTCCTCCTTCTCCGCCTATATGCTCGAGAAGAAGCTGGCGAAGGACCCCTCCCGCTTCGGCCAGGGCGCCGTCGAGGGCGTCGCCGCGCCCGAGGCCGCCAACAACGCGGCAGCGCAGACCGCCTTCATCCCGACGCTGACGCTGGGCATTCCCGGCAGCGCGACCATGGCCCTGATCCTCGGCGCGCTCATCATGAACGGCGTCCAGCCCGGTCCGACCGTGATGGCGCGCAACCCCGAGTTGTTCTGGGGCGTCATCGCCAGCATGTTCATCGGCAACGCCCTGCTCGTTGCGCTGAACCTGCCGCTGGTCGGCCTCTGGGTCCGCCTGCTCAGCATTCCCTATCGCTGGCTGTTCCCATCGATCGTGATGTTCTGCGCGCTCGGCAATTACAGCCTGAACAACAGCGCGATCGACGTCTATCTCTGCGCCGCGATCGGTGTGCTCGGCTATGTCTTGGCCAAGCTGAAATGCCCGCCCGCGCCGCTGGTGCTGGGCTATGTGCTCGGCCCGATGATGGAAGAGAATATCCGCCGGGCGCTGCTCCTGTCGGAAGGCGATCTCTCGATCTTCGTGAAGAGCCCGATCAGCCTGACCTTCCTCACCCTCTCGCTGCTGCTCCTGCTCAGCATGGCCCTGCCCGCCATCCGCCGCGGCAAGGCCCGCGTCGACCAGGAGGAGGCCGGCGCGACCTGAGCGCGCCGGCACGACCCGCCCCCTCGCAAAACCCCCATCTCCCTGCCGCTGCACCACCCGGCTCGCCGGACCGGCCAGCCATGACAACCAAGGACGTCCCATGATCGGATTTCGCATCCTCAAGCGCACCCGCCAGGTCGAGGCCGAGCTCGTCCAGCGCTTCCGCGCGGTCCCGGTCGCCAATGTCAGCGATTCCATGTCGCGCATGACGGCGGGCGGCGCTTCGCTGCGGCCGCTGCATCGCGGCGGCGTGATGGCGGGCCCCGCGCTCACGGTGAAGACGCGGCCGGGCGACAACCTGATGATCCACAAGGCTCTCGATCTCGCCGCGCCCGGCGACGTCGTCGTCGTGGACGGCGGCGGCGACCTCACCAATGCACTGATCGGCGAGTTGATGATCGCCCATGCCCGCACGCGCGGCATCGCCGGCATCGTGCTCTACGGCGCCGTGCGCGATTCCGCCTGGATTCGCGAGAACGACCTGCCGATCTATGCCGCCGGCATCAGCCATCGCGGCCCCTACAAGGACGGCCCCGGCGAGGTCAACGTCCCGATCGCGATCGAGGGCATGGTGATCGAGCCCGGCGATCTCGTCGTCGGCGACGACGACGGCATTCTCTGCGTGCCCTTCGATGAGGCCGAGGCGGTCTATGCCGCCGCGCACAAGAAGCACGCGATGGAGGAGAAGAAGATGCAGGCGATCCTGGAAGGCCGGGACGATCGCAGCTGGATCGACGCCACGCTGACGCGGCTCGGCTGCGCCATCGAGACCTGACCGCACCCATACCGCCGAATTCACATGGTACGGCACGCCTGCAACCAGCGGGCTTTACTCGATGGCGGCGCTGTCAGGTCGCCTCCCGCCTTCGGCTCGGCTAGCGAGCCGGCCCGAAGGATGGAAACACGAATCAGGCAGGCGCCTCCGAGCGCCGATCGGCCCCGAGATCGGCGCCTCGAATTCTCGTAACATATTGTAGAATCGACAAAATCGACGCGCTTGCCGCGCTCGAATCCTCAGCTATGCTGGAGCAAGGCAAAACTTTGGGAGGGGTTATGCTGTTCTGGTCGATGATCGTCTGGCTGGCTTGCGCCGCCATCTTTCTTGAGTTGGTCGAACGCGCTCCGGCCATCGACAACTAGAGTTTCCTGGAGACTTGGGGATAGGCGGCACATCCACCACGCGCACTGGCGCGGCGGCCGGCGGCGGTCGTCCTCCGCGCCGGCCGCCGACATTCAGGACGCCTCGGCTGCCGCGAAGGCCTGCCCGACGATGCGGCGCGCATCCTCCTGGATCGCGGCAAGATGCGCCTCGTCCCGGAAGCTCTCCGCGTAGATCTTGTAGACCTCTTCGGTGCCCGACGGACGCGCCGCGAACCAGCCGTCTGCCGCGCTCACCTTGACGCCGCCGATCGCGGCGCCATTGCCCGGGGCGTTGCTCAGGATCGCCGTGATCGGCTGGCCCGCGAGTTCCTTCGTCGCGATCTGCTCGGCCGACAGGCTCTTGAGAACGGCCTTCTGGCTCGCGCTCGCCGGCGCATCGACGCGCGCATAGCGAGGCTCGCCCAGCTCCGCGGTCAGCTTGCCGTAGAGCACGCCGGGATCGCTGCCGGTCTTCGCGGTGATCTCGGCCGCGAGCAGGCCGAGGATGATGCCGTCCTTGTCGGTGGTCCAGGCCGTGCCGTCCATGCGCAGGAAGGAGGCACCGGCGCTCTCCTCGCCCGCGAAGCCGAAGCTTCCCGAGATCAGCCCCTCGACGAACCATTTGAAGCCGACGGGAACCTCGACGAGGCGCCTACCGAGCTTGGCCGCGACGCGGTCGATGATCGCGCTCGACACAGCCGTCTTGCCGATCGCCGCATCCGCCCGCCAGCCCGGCCGGTTGGCGAAGAGATAGGCGCTCGCGGCCGCGAGGTAATGGTTCGGATTCATCAGCCCGCTGCTGCGCGTCACGATGCCGTGCCGGTCGGCATCGGTATCGTTGGCGAAGGCGATGTCGAAACGGTCGCGCATGCTGATCAGGCTCGCCATCGCATAGGGCGAGGAGCAGTCCATCCGGATCTTGCCGTCCCAGTCGGCGGTCATGAAGCCGAAGGTCGGATCGACCTCCTTGCTGACGATCGTCGCGTTCAGCCCGTAGCGGTCGATGATCGGCTGGTAGTAGTCGAGCCCCGCCCCGCCGAGCGGATCGATGCCGATCACGACGCCCGCCTGCCGGATCGCTTCCATGTCCACCACGCTGGCGAGGTCGGAGACATAGCCGGTGATGTAGTCGTGCCGGTGGACATGCTCGCTCTTCAGCGCGCGCTCGTAGGGAATGCGCTGAATCCCGGCGAGCTTCTCGGCGAGGAAGGCGTTGGCGCGTTTCTCGATCCAGCCGGTGGCGTCGGTATCGGCCGGCCCGCCATGCGGCGGATTGTATTTCAGGCCGCCATCGGCCGGCGGGTTGTGCGAGGGCGAGATCACGACGCCGTCGGCGAGCCCGGCGGTCCGGCCCCGGTTATGCGTGATGATGGCATGCGAGATCACCGGGGTCGGCGTGAAGCCGAGCTTCTCGTCGATGATCGTCGCGACGCCATTGGCCGCGAAGACCTCGAGCACAGTCTCGAAGGCGTTGCGCGAGAGCGCGTGGCTATCGATGCCGAGGAAGAGCGGCCCGTCGATGCCCTGCTCGCGGCGGTAGAGGCAGATCGCCTGGGCGATGGCGAGGATATGCGCCTCGTTGAACGAGCGCAGCAGCGCCGAGCCGCGATGGCCGGAAGTGCCGAAGGCGACCTGCTGAGAACGCTGTGAGGGATCGGGCTGCTCGTAATAGGCTTTCGTGAGGGCCGCTACGTCGACGAGTTGGCCGGGCTCGAGCCGTTTGCCGGCCAGGGGACTCACGGAATCGCTCATGTAGGCTCTCGGTCTAGGCACGTCAGGATGCGACATCTCTTATAGACGCTCGCATGAACAGAGTTGCAACGGAATGCGACAGGTTCGCGGCACGCCGCAGCCAGGGATTCCCGACGTCGCATCGTCACTACCCTTGCGGGACCGCTTTTTTCTCGCGCCCGTCGCAAAGGCGGGCTAGGACGCGCCGAGCGTCATCGTCTCGTGCGACAGGAGTTACCGATGAAGATCGTAATGGTAGGCTCTGGCTATGTCGGGCTTGTCTCGGGCGCCTGCTTTGCGGATTTCGGGCACGAGGTGGTCTGCGTCGACAAGCTCGAGAGCAAGGTCGCTGCGCTGCAGCGCGGCGAGATCCCGATCTTCGAGCCCGGGCTGTCGGAGCTGGTGCGCAGCAATGCGGCGGCAGGCCGGCTGTCCTTCACCACCGATCTGGCCGGGCCGGTGGCGCAGGCCGATGCGGTCTTCATCGCGGTCGGCACGCCCTCGCGCCGCGGCGATGGCTTCGCCGATCTCTCCTATGTCTATGCCGCCACCCGCGAGATCGCCGGGGCGATCCGCGACTATACCGTGATCGTCACCAAGTCGACGGTTCCGGTCGGCACCGGCGACGAGGTCGAGCGCATCATCCGCGAGCTCAGGCCCGATGCCGCGTTCGCCGTGGTCTCCAATCCCGAGTTCCTGCGCGAGGGCGCGGCGATCGAGGATTTCAAGCGGCCGGACCGCATCGTCGTCGGCACCGAGGACGAGCGGGCGCAGGCCGTGATGGCCGATATCTACCGGCCGCTCTATCTCAACAACGCGC